>Ga0105347_1000001_pt1 | contig 496117 bp, 509 predicted proteins | sample EasRivMeERMLT890_FD_89677 | JGI IMG/M metagenome (GOLD analysis project Ga0105347, IMG submission 89677) | Soil microbial communities from meander-bound floodplain in the East River, Colorado, USA - East River MetaG ERMLT890 | ecosystem: Environmental > Terrestrial > Soil > Floodplain | place... | reverse complement strand
TACCCCAGACAATATGGTATTTATTATCATAAACCGTATGGGAAGTTCTTTTGTATCCGGTCATGCTAAAAGTATACTAAAGTCTTGGGCTAAAGCCCAGAGTTTTACTCTCGGTGTAGACAACAAAAAGCCCCTCATAAGAGGGGCTTTTAAATTTTATATTTAGATTTTCTTTAGGAACTTCACGTTTGAAGCAAAGAAAAAAGCTTTCAATTATTTTGCCTCAAACGTGGAAGTCCTAATTGGGAAGGCTGCACGCATATCACTTCTCATACAAATAACATTGCAGCCCGGAGCCTCAAACATTTCCGGGTCCAGGCCTTCATAAACACAAACCCTTTTTTGAGAATTTACACCCTCGGCTTCCGGCCAGCGGGCAATGCTCCTAAAATAATGATAGCCGTGCAGTTTTACTAAATCTATTAGCTCACGGATGTTGCCTTTGTCCGCTTCAAACATAATAAGTTTAGGTTTAAGTTCGGTTGCGGAAAATAAACCTTTTAAAATTGGCAAATCAAACCCTTCGGCGTCAATTTTAAGCAGCGATATTTTTTTAAAACCTTTCTTGTTTATAAAATCACCGACTCTGACTTGTTTAACTTCCTGTACCTGGCCGCTGGCATATTGGCTGTTTTCCAACGAGTGGCGGAAAGACATATCGGAAACAAACAATTTAGCAGTGCCTTTAGTATCAGAGCAGGCCAAACGGTGAATCCTAAACCTGCCTAACAGCACGCGCAAAAAATTGTGCAGCCACAAATACCTTACATTATTTTTTTCCGGCTCAATTGCGTGGACTTTAAAACCCAGGTACCAATAAAAGTACGAAAACTCCCCGCGCTCTGCGCCCACATCTACTACAGGGCCGTCTTTAGGCGTTATGTAATCGGAAGCTAAGGCAGCGTCAAAATCCTGTCCGCCAATAATGCGGGGGTAGAACCTCGGGGAATTTAGTCTGTCTAAATTAATAAAATAAAAAAGAAAATTTAAATACAGCCACTTTGCCCACTGGTATTTTTTGGAAGCTTTATCCCACTTTTTTATTTTATTTATATTAACCAACATAACTTCTAAATAAATTTTTAATATAACTTCGGATTAATAATAACCACTCTTTCAAACTCATTGCGCTAAGCTTTATATACGGACTTTTAAGTTTGTGGATAATGCTAAATATTCCTTCGCCCTTTTTTAAATAATACCCTATAAGTGCAAAACTGCTAAAGCCTTTTAGCCGCCTTAAAACCTGCTTCTCCCCTGCCTGCTTTATAACCTTTGTATAATAGTCTATAAAGGCAACTATGTTTTCTTCTTTTATTGGCCCGGTCTTAGAATCCTGTCCCGGATGCACCCTGTAAGCCACTAATGGATATTCTAGCACATAAGCCGGCCCAAAGCTGCACAAGTAGGCTAAAAAGGGACGGTCCCAAATTATGGAAAACCGGTCAAAATTAAACTGCCTAACTGCCTGCTGTAATTTTCCCCGCCTGTATACCGCTGAACTTAAAGCAAACTTAATATGCCTTAAAAATGCGCTTACGGCAGCAGCTTCGTCTTTAAAGACGTTTACCTGCAAATTGTCCGGATTTGTAAAATCACCCTTGGCTTCAGCTTTTATAAACTTTAGCCCGCTGATTGTAAGGCTTGCCGCAGGGTCTTGTTCTAGCTGGCCTATTGATAGTTCCAACAATTTTGGATGCATTAAGTCATCCTGGTGGAAAATGCAAACATAGTCTTCGCTGAAATTATAATTCATTATCTGTTTTATATTCTCAACTGACCCTAAATTTCTTTGGTTGTTCAGCAGCGTTACATTTATGGATTGTAAATATTCTACCAGCTCGGCAGGCATTGGCCTTGGGCTTTGGTCATTAAATATGTAAATTTTAAAATCCTTAAAAGTCTGTGCCTGAATGCTTTGCAGGCAATATTTTAAGTAACGCTCTCCGTTATAATATGGTATGGCAACAGCGAGTTTAGACATAAAATTTTTTTCTCACAGTAGTGTTCGAGCTTGTCGAGAACCTGTTAGATTTTTTCAAAATAGCTTCTCCACTTTGGTCGAAGACTATTTTGTAGATTTATAAATACTTATAGATCAAATTTCTTTTAAAATTGGTAAAACTACGGAAGCAAAATATTCTTGCGTAAATTTTTTAAATTTTTCAGATATTAAAAATTGCCTGATGCCTTCTATGTACTTGTTGTACTGGCTTTGTGTGATGCTTTGTAAAAATTCATCCAGTTGCTCAAAATTTTCAAAATCCTCGGCATTTATAAATGAGTCCGCTGACACAAAGTCAGCTACATTGGGCGCCCCCAAATAAACCGGCACACAGCCCGAGTACATAGCGTCTAATATTTTTTCCGTAACATAACCCGGGAAAACAGAATTTTCAAAACAAAATGCGAATTTATAATTTTTAAACGTGGCGGTTTTGTCTTCCACTTTGCCTTTATAAACCTTTTTAACCGCTGCTGACTCGTTTTTATCCCAACCCACACCATATAGGTCAAACCTGCCCGTATCTTGATAGTGATAAATTAATGCAAAACGCTGTTGGTAAATATTGCTTACATTAAAGCCGTATAAAAATTTTAATACCCAGTCTTTTTTCCAGTTGGAAATTTTTTTGTTGCCCGAAATCATAGTTGCAAACTTTTTCTGTTCAAACGGCACAGCTGTAAAATTTGCAAAATTAAATTGCTGCACAAAATGAATGGGATGGTAAATAGTTTTTTTGCTCAAGCGTTTTTTCATACCGGAAAATACAAAAGAGTGCTTAAACATAGAACTTAAACGTTTAAGCTTTGCGTAAAAACCTGTTGCAATATAAGGGGATTCCTGGCAAAACAAAACTGCGGGCTTTGCCCCGGCCTCGATTATTTTTTGAGTGTCCGGGCTGGTTAAATGCGACATTAAAACCGCATTTGGAAAACTTTGAAGATTTTTTAAAAACACATCCGGCGTAATAAAAGTCAGCCCATACTTTTTTCCTTCTTCGCTCAAATAGCAAAAAGGTAAAAGTGTATGGCTGACTTTGGCCGCAAAAAGTGGATTGAAAAGTTTGTTTTCGTTTAATTGCGGAATGTTAACGTCGAAAACAACGGCTCTTTCGTTCATATTGCTTGATCTACAATAATAGCCTTCGATCTTTTTGGAGAAGCTATTATTGTGAATAAAGAAAATATCTTCTCCACAAGGTCGAAGGATATTTTCTTTAACTAAGATAAATTTTTAGACGCCAAAAAAGCTTTTACCGTTTCAAAAACATAATTCATCTCGTCTTCCCCAATGCCGTGGTGGCAGCCGACCAAAAAAGTATTTTTCATCACATAATCTGCGTTATTTAGTATGGTGGCGACTTTAAACTTATCTTTAAGCTTTTTGTAAGCCGGGTGACGAAGTAGATTACCGGCAAAAAGCAGCCGGGTTTGAATCTTATGGGTCTCAAAAAACTTGAGCATCTCTTTTCTTACAATGCCGGATTCCTCGCGGATGGTAAGGGGGAAAGTTAGCCAGTAAATTTCGGCCTCGGGCAAGCTTTGCGGCAAAATAAAATATTTTTCGTACTGCTTAAAAAAAGTATAAAGTTTTTCAAAATTGCTTTTGCGCAATTTATTAAATTCAGGAAGCCTTTTTAACTGGACTAAACCAAAAGCAGCCTGCATTTCTACGGCTTTCATATTGTATCCCAGTTCCATAAACACGAATTTGCCGTCGTAGTCTATGTTGTCCAATTTAAAATTGTAACGTTCTTCAAATGCGCCTTCGTAGTGTTCATATCTTTCGGGAAGCGCTCTGCCCCAATCCCTGAAAATTTTTGCGCGGCGTTTTAATTCCGGGTCATCCATCATAACCATACCGCCTCCCCCACCAGCGGTCATGTTATGGGAAGCGTAAAAACTGGTGGTGGTAATATCTGACCATACACCCGTGGGTTTTCCCTGGAAGCGGGAACCGTGGGTGTCACAGCTGTCTTCAATTAGCTTAAGCTTGTGCTTGTCGCAAATCTCCCTAAGCCGCTTCATATCGTTAATGCTCCCAACCGCGTGGGGAACCATTATGGCAACGGTTTTATGGGTAATTGCATTGTCTATTAAATCCAGGTCTATGTCGTAAGTAGCCAGCTTGGAGTCTACCACAACGGGCAGCAAACCTTTCATAATTATTGGCCCCATAGTGGTGCCAAAAGTCAAAGCAGGCGTAATAATTTCACTGCCTTTTGGAAAATCACAAATCTCCAGAGCAAGCAGGTTTGCCGATGAGCCGGAGTTTACAAATAGCCCGTATTTTTTGCCAAACTCGGCAGCCATTTTGTCTTCAAACTCGTCTGTATATTTTCCGTTGCCGAGCCAATTCTCCTTTAAGACATTTACCACCGCGTCTATTTCTTCCTGACCATACACCGCTTCGGCGTAAAAAATCCAATCCTCCCCTGGCTTAAACTTTCTGTCCGGCTGCAATAACCAATTCATTTGTTTCCTTTGAAATGATAAATAATAGATGCATTTTACAATAAATCCCGACTTAAGTCGAATTGACACTCTCGCCTTATTTTCGTATAATAATAAGCTATTTTGCAATACATTCTTTAGGAGGAGTGTGATGAAACCTGTTAATTGGCAAGAGGTTATGGCCCGCGATTCGGATTTGGTTTGCGACGGATTTACAGTCGAAGACGAACGGCAGTTCAGACAACTACTGCTAAAGCGTACGCTCGGTGGCAAAGCATCTCAGCCGGTGTTTTTGTGGGAATGCGCAGACAAAGTCAGGGCTGTGGTGGAGATGGTTTTCTGGCGCAATTCTGAAGATTTTACTCGGATTGAGGTGCTTCTCAAACGCAGGCCCACGAACGATCCGGTCTACGGAGACAGGTTAGGGCTGACCGGAAACGTGGAATTAAAATCCCATGTCCTGCCAGATGGTTCGCTGGATCGGGTGTTTGAAGCAGCGCTTGCCGAAATCGGGCTCATATATAGCGATCTGAAACACGCCACCACCTCGACGTATTTACCCAGATACGCCGGGCTTCGTTTACACGATGGGGACAGAGGGCCCGTGCATCAGACCATCTGCACTTGGAATCTAAGAGACGTGATGGTGCTGGAGGGAGAATGGCACGACATCAAAGAACTTCCGGACGACATCATCAAAGAGCACATAGGAGTAATTAAAGTTGCTTTACGAAATATGTGACGCTCTCAACCCAGACGGCGCTGAAGGAAACTTCAGCGCCGTCTTTTTATTACTTTAACCCTTTTACAATTTTTACAATCTGCTCAGGGTTTAAATTATACTTTCCCCGTAAAAACTTTTGGCTACCCACAATTTTTGGATATTCATCGGTTAAACCCAAGCGTTTAAATTTTACTTTCAACCCGCTCTCGGCTAAAACTTCTGCCACCGCGCTGCCTAAACCGCCAATTATATTGTGTTCTTCCAAAGTAACAATTGCTTTGGTTTCTCTGCCAGCCTTAAGTACCGCAGTAGCATCTATAGGTTTTATTGTATGCATACTAATTACTCTGCAATCAAACCCTGTGGATTTTAAAATTTTTCCAGCCTCCACCGCATTTTGAAGCAGGTTGCTGGTAGCTATTATGGTGGCATCCCTCCCCTGCCTGACAGTTACAGCTCTGCCAATTCTAAAATGTTTTAGCTCTGGGTTAACAATTGGCTCACCCGCTTTGGCAATGCGCAAATACATAGGCCCTTTGTGTTTGGCAGACGCTATGGTTGCAAATTTAGCTTCTAACGGGTCGCCCGGACAAACCACGGTCATATTCGGCAAGCTGCGCATAATTGCAATATCTTCACTAGCCAAATGTGAAGCTCCATACATACTGTAAGAAAAACCCGCACCCACGCCCACTACTTTTACATTTAAATTTTGGTAGCATAAATCCAGGCGGATTTGTTCAAAAGGCCGCATTGTTGCAAAAGGAATTATTGAATAAACATAAACGTTTTTTCCGGCCATAGCCATGCCGGCGGCCATGCTTATCATATTTTGTTCGCTAACTCCCGCATTTAAAAATTGTTTTGGCAGGGTTTGCCAAAACTCCTCCAGCGCTCCGTAGCCAAGCTCCCCGGTAATTAAAAAAATATTCTTGTCCTTCTTGGCTAACTCAACTAAAGTTTTTGCAAAAGTTTTTCTCATTGTTGTTGCGCCAGTGCTCGACCAAGCAATTCGGGAGTTAAATTTAAATAATGCCAATCCACGGTGTCTTCCATAAAATCCGCGCCCTTGCCTTTTACGGTGTGAGCAATTATGACGTTAGGACCTTTTTTGGAAAGCTTAGCGCGGTTTAAAGTTTTAACAATTTCTGACATATTGTGTCCGTCCATTTCTAGAACGTTCCAGTTAAACGCACGCCATTTGTCAGCAAAAGGTTCCAAATCAAGGACATCTTTTACCCGGCCAATACTTTGGATTTTGTTATAATCTACTATCGCAATTAAATTATTGGTCTTTAAATGCCCGGCCAGCATTATAGTTTCCCAGGTCGAACCCTCGTCGCACTCGCCGTCGCTTAACATAACAAAGATATGGTTTTTTTGCTTTTTGCCTAAAAAAGTATATGCCATGCCCAAGCCCATACCCAAACCATGGCCTAAGGAGCCAGTGCTGGCTTCAATGCCAGGCAAAGAACCGTAAACCGGATGCCCGGCAAGCAGGGAGTTGTCAGTAAAATATTTATCTAAATGCTTAACCGAAAAAAAACCTTTTAGAGCCAAAGTTGAATATAGCCCCAAACACCCATGCCCTTTGCTTAAAATAAAAATGTCGCGATCAGGACTTTTAGGTTTTTTTGGGTTTACATTTAAAACTTTAAAATAAAGCGCTGTAATAATATCCACAGTGGAAAGCGCCGAACCAATATGCCCGGATTTCCCCTTAAAAGCAGAAGTTAAAAGCAGCCGCCTGACTGCTTTGGCCTTATTTTTTAAAAAAGAAATTTTATTCATTATTTATCAAATTGCAATTTATTTGCATCAATCTCGTTTAGCCGTTCTTTATACCAATTATAAAGCTCTTTTAAGCTCTCGTCCAAGGCTGTAAATTTAAAATTCGGCAACTCCCCCAACAAACGCGAAGTGTCACAAGTGTACTCATTATTTAAACCTTCCGATTTTATAACAATCTCTAAATTATTATTAAAGAGTTGCTTAACCCTTTGGGCAATCTGCAAAATACTTACCGGCTGTCCGGTGCCCACATTATAGCTTTTATGCTTTGCCGGGTGCTCTATAAAGTGTTTTACAACTTTTATAAAGTCGTTTATGTATAAATAATCGAACTTTACATCCTGAATTATGGTTATAGGGATGTTGAGTAGGCTTCTGCAAATAGCGTTGGAAATAAAACGTGTGGCATAGTCCTCGTATGGGCCATAAATGCCAAACAACCTTAAATCTAAAATATTTTCCGATTTCTCAATATACTCCGAGCATTTATATTTATAAACACCGTAAGCGTCCACGGGCACGCTTTTACCAAACTCTTCTTCTTTTACCATATTTAGGCTTTGTCGTTTGTCATAAACCGCGCCTGAACCGCAAAAAATCATATTGCCAAATTTGTCCGATTGTGAAGCAACATTTAAAAACATATCCAAATTTTTTTGGATAGCGCTAGGGTCAGCATTTTGTCCGCGTACTATACCTAAAGCGGCGGTGTGGATTACAACTTCTACCTTGTTATTAACAAAATATTTTTCTACCTGTGCTTTGTCGAGTAAATCCAACTGATGATGCGTTGGCAATAGCAGATTGTACTCTGTTGCCAGCCCACTGGCCAAATTTTTACCCAAAAAGCCGCTTGAGCCGGTTATTAAAACTGTTTTCATTTTATTAAATCTTTAATCCTGCGATTTAATGGCAAAAGCTTTTTAAAAACTTTGGGGTAACGGGCAAGCATACGATAAGCAAACCTGTAAAAAGAAAAATGATTGTAAATGTCTTGCGGCAAAACCTGAAAGGGTTTTTTGCCTGCGCCATATTTTTCAAAGGTGTCTTGAAAAATATTTTCAAAAAAACGGTTCATATGCTCAAAACTAAAATTCTCTTTAGCGCGTACTTGCGATGCTTGCGCCACCGATTTGCGAAATTGTTCATCTTCAATTAATTTTAACAAATTTTGGGCATATTCATCTACGCTTTCTGATACTTTATTTGTGCTGCCAATAACGTCTATATGGCCGTTGTTCCAGCTTTTTATGGAAACTACCGGTAAACCGTGCATCATCGCTTCCATAACAGCCAGGCCGACAGATTCTCCAAGGCCTGCGCTGTGGCAAAATATGTCCAAAGTGTTTAAAAATTTGCTCACTCTGGAGTAATCCATAGCGAGCGGCAAAAATTCCACCTTAAGATGCAAGTCTTTGGCTAATTCTTTATATTTTTCAGAGCCTCCCAAAATAAAAAAACGCAGAGGTTTTTGGGTATGATTTTTTATTTTTGCAAAAGCTTCCAATGTATGACTGCCAAAAATTCCGTCATCCACCCGTTGGTGAAAACCTAAAATAATTTCTTCGGGTTTTATATTAAGTTCACCTCGCAAATCTTCGGTTTCTGTCTGGCTGTTAATTGCAGGAAAACAAATTTTACTTATTTCCTGTTTACCGCCGTTTTTTAAAAATTCTTTTTGTACCCAGGGGCTCACAGCGACCGATGTTACAAGGTTTTGGGATGCATCTGCCTGGCCAAAAACATTCCACTCCACAATTGGTAAATTTAAATGAACAAAGGGAAATTCAGGGTGCCCCGCTCTCACGCTAAAAATTATGTCGGCGGGATATTTTTTGAAAACTTCAAAAAAGTCTGTTTGTTGCCAAGGATGGTAAGGGTGAGAAATATCTCTGGCTCTAACTTTAAATTCCACAGGCTCAACTCCGCTTTCTTTTAACTCGCCCAAATATTGCAAATTAGTAGTTGGGTGGATTAAGTCCGAATATAAATCCTTTGCCGGCACTGACCAAAAATAGCGGACAGTAAATTTATTTTTGTCCAAAATTTTAGCCAAACTAATAGCCTGCTTCTGCGCCCCGCCATAAGCCAAACCTCCGTATTGAATAAAAGAAATGTTGATTTTGCTCATAAAATAACTCTATTATTATACAGTTTAGCAAGACAAAATAAAAGCGCGAGTCCTTCCCCCCAAAAGAATCTCGCGCTCGAAGCATTGCATAGATGACTACTACTCTTTGCCTCGAAAACCCTTGTAGTCGGTACCGTAGCATTCTCGAGTGAAATCGAACAGCTCATCGTGATCTGCCCCGTTGTCGACTAGGACCAGCTGGTAGTCCCCATAATGTGTCACCGGCTGTCCGGTGAGAACATCTGCGGCAATACCACCGGCTTCCTGAGCAATAAGACAACCGCCCAAGTCCCAGAAGCCGCCAATCGCATGGAGCACCGTAAAGTCGACCAGGTTCTGGGCGACGTAAGCCGCGTGAGCCAGACAGCTCGCCCACGTACGGCGATTCTGTGCAAAACGATTGACGCCGGCGATGAACTTTCCGAACCTTGCATCGGTGTACGGGTAAGACAGAGCATCTTCGGCGAATATTCGTTCTTTGACGGTTTTGCCGGGCTTGACTTGCAGGCGCACCAGATCTCCACCGTCGAACGGCATTTCGTACGCGCCTGAACCCTTTTCCGCCAGAACGATCTTGTTTCGCATGGGATCGGCGATCAAAGCGAAATACAGTTCGTCGTTCCGGGTAAAAGTCATGCCCGTCACCGGCTTAAGCATTTCAAACCTGCGCAGGAATTGACTCGTTCCATCGATGCCGTCGATGTAGCATCGATCATTACTGTCGGGGTCTCCGATCACGCCCAGATCTTCATCAACGCAGGTGATATGAGGAAAACAAGATCTCAAAACTTCTGCGATGCGATATCCGGTCATTCTGTCTCCCTCGCCGACCGGAGTCAAACCATCAGTGCTCTTAAATTCGAGTTTTCCCTCCCCTGCAAATCGTTTCAGGTAGCTCTGCATAACCAGAGATCCTGCCTGGATCGCAACGACAGAGGTTTGGAACAGTCCGTCATTCTTAATCAGTCTTGTCATCTGAGCCTCCTTTGATAGCCATTCATTCTATCAAAAAAGCCCTCGCAAATCAAGGGCTTTTTATACTTCTTTTCTAAGTCGCCAAATATACTTTACACTTCGCCAAATAGTTTTAAATTTATTTTTCCAGGAAAATGCCCAGGACGATTCCCCATGCAACCGCTCGGGAAATTTTACTTTTATGGTTTTAATTTTATACCCGTTGTTTTGCGCTGTGCAAAGCAAATATAAATCGAGCGAAAAATCTTTTGGCGCGTCTTTTAATAGCGGTACTAAATCTTTACCGAACAATTTTGGCTGCGCGTTTATTTCCGTCAACTTTCTAAACAAAATTACGCTCGCAACTGTGGCCATGCCAAAGCTTAATATCACCTGTTGCAAGTTCCGATTTGTCCGCCAGCCTTTGACTAAGATTTTTTTATCCGATGATGATTGATAAACATCAAAAGCTTTAAAGACGTCGGCAACCGGTGTTTGCAGGTCTGAATGCGTCCAGGCAACCACATCCCCTATCGCCGCCCTAACACCCGTCATAATGGCATTACCATAGCCGCCATTAGGAAAATAGCTAATTAATTTAACAAAAGAATACTGACCGCTAGCTAAAAGAGAACCAAAAACTTCCTTGGTATCGTCTTTGGAGCCGTCGTTTACACAAATAAGCTCAAACTCATATTTTGAGGCAAAGGGTTTAAATTGATCCAAAACTAAAGGAACATTTTTGGATTCGTTGTAAAAAGGTACAATAATGGAAAATTTCATGGGTTATTTTTGAATAAATTTCGTTAAACCTTCCTGCTTCATTCGGTCAATGAAAATTTGAGTAAAGATTTCAGCCCCAGCCTTATTTGTATGTTGTATATCGTAAAATTCGTTGTTAGTCAACTCTTTTGGAGGCTTGGAATAAAAATCAAAAAAATAAAAATTTGGATACTGTTTAATTTCTTCTTTTATTATTTCGTTAAATTTACCTTCAGCATCGCTAATGTAACTGTTTGTTGTAAGATCTTTCCAGGCCGGACTAACCGGCGCCGCGTAAAAAATTACCGGCTTACCGCTTTTAAAAAGCTCTTTGAGCATTTCCCTAAACACCCGCAATTTTGCGCCATCCATTGCTATTCCGTCTTTATACCAACCATGCCTCTTTAGCAAACCTTTGTCCAAGGGCAGCGGCAAATCTTTTTCTATGGCCACAAAACCCTGGTCAGGGAAACTTTGGGCCGTGCTCTTTGGCGCCAACTCCTTTAAAAAGGTGTACAAATAAAGCCTAATGAGGCTGCCGTAATCTTTTCTAAACAGTTTGAGCAGTTCAGGAAACTTTAATTGCGCCATAGTCGCGGGAGACAAATTGCCCCTGTCCAAGGCTTTGTCATTGAGCTGATACAAACTTAAAGACATAATCAACACATCTGTCTTTGGCAGCAAATTATATTTTTTTATAGCGTTATGGGCACTCATAAAATCGCTGGTGTCTGTGCCTATATTTATGGTTTCAATTTTATTCTGTTTAAAAACTTCCGGCACCATTAAGCGCTCGGCTCTGGAATCGCCGGTAATTAAAATATTAAAATGCTCAAGCTTTTTATTTACAATTAAATCCTGTGCCTTGCCTTCCAAAATATTTTGGTAGATGGAATTTTTATGCAAAAAGTTAACATACAAAAAAATTGCGGCCAAAACGCCCGCAATGGGCAAAACCAGCAGGACTGCTTTGTATAAAAATTTAAGTAAATCTTTAGACATTAAAATTGAAAATAAATAAATTGCGAGCCTGCATACGCGCCAAAAAATAAAATTGCCAAAATAATTGCGTAATACACCGGCCACTTTACCCAACCTGCCTGCCTGCCCAGCCACTCGGTAATTTTTAAATTACTTTTCCCTTCAATGTATTGGGCAATTTCCAAAAAGATAATTCCTGAGGCGGCCACACCAAACATCTCCGGCCCCAGGCCAATGCTTAAAGCGGCTTTAAGCGCGGCCGACAAACTTGCCAAATTGCCCCAGCCCACAAACCAATGACTGACAATGTACCAGCCGTTTTGTACCGAATCGGCCCTAAAGAAAACCGTGGTTAAAACCACCAGAGCAAAAGTAAACGCAATTTGCAAAAAACCGTGCAGTTTTGGCGCCGCATTTAACTTAACTGTTTTAACAAACCAATCCCGAAGCGGTTTTGTTAAAACCGAAATGCAAATATAAAGTCCATAAAGCGTTCCCCAAATTATATAAGTCCAGCCCGCTCCGTGCCAAAGCCCGCTTAAAAAGAAAGTCACCAGCAAGGCTAAAAATAGTTTGGTTTTTGCGCTCCCTTCTCTTTTGAAGGCAATGGGGTAGTAAACATAGTCCCTTAGCCAAAAAGAAAGTGAGATGTGCCATCTGCGCCAGTATTCGGCTATGGATTTGGAAATAAAGGGGCGGTTAAAGTTTTCTATTAGCTCAAAACCTAAAATCCTGGCGCTGCCCCGCGCAATATCTGTGTAACCTGAAAAATCACAATATAATTGGTAAAGAAAAAACACAGCGGCAATAGTCAGCTGAAAGCCGTTAAAATTATGGGGTGCCTGGAAAACCGTATTAACCAAAACCGCTAAACGGTCGGCAATTACCACTTTTTTAAACAACCCCCAGACTACCAACCTAATGCCGGAGGTTACCCTTTCGTATTCAAAAAAATGTTTTTGGTAAAACTGGTGGATTAAATGTTGCGGCCTCTCAATGGGTCCGGCAACCAACTGCGGGAAAAACATAACATAAAGGGAATAAATACCGAAATGCCTCTCAGCTTTTTGCCTGCCTTTGTAGACCTCTATGGTATAGCTCATAGCCTGGAAAGTGTGGAAGGAAAGCCCGACCGGGAGGAGAATATGCAGGGCCTCAATTGAATAATTCCACCCAATAAGTTGGGCAAGTTCGTTAACATTGGCTGCAAAAAAATTCCAGTATTTAAAAAATGCCAGAAAACCGATGTTGGTAATAAGGCTTAAAACTAAATAGAGTTTTCGTTTGTGCCCGTGGCTTTTTTCTATAAAAATACCGGCAAAATAGTCGACTACAATGGTCGCGCCCAAAATTAAAATATAGGAAGGCACAAACACCATGTAAAAATAACAGCTCGCCGCAAGCAGCCAGAACCAGCGCCATTTCTGGGGCAATAAAAAATAAACCGCGACAACGGCGGGCAAAAAAAGCAAATACTGTAATGAATTAAACAGCATAAATGAATTTGGAGGGGAAAACCCGCCTGCCTGCCGTCAGGCAGGCTCACTTCGTTCTGATAGGGTTTTCCCCTTCCAACGCTCCGACTAATAGTCGGAGCTGCCTCCCCTTTCCGTAAGTTGTCTTAGATGCCGGAATGAATCCGTCATCTAAGACTTCTATTAATTAATTTATAGCTGCTTACCTTTCGAAATAAGCAACTTTTCTACATCTGCAAAATTTTTTATAGCCATAACTTCGTCGTAACTAAATTTTAAATCGTAAGCTTTTTCTATTTCCGTTACCAAAACTATGGAATTCAAAGAATCCCAGGCAGAGGTATTTTCCGGGGAAAGGCCCGGGGTAACCTTGCTTTCTTCAATATTTAAGGTGGAAGCAAAAATGGAAGTAAGTTTACTCATATAGTTTGGGCGGCGGCAAAGGCAATGGCAGACCCTTCTGAATGGGAAAGGCTAAGGGCAACTTTATACTTAGTAAGCTCTGGCCTTAAAAATTTCACTACGGGCTTTTTGTCCTGTTTTACAATTTCAAAATCCATATAATTTGAAGGCTCGGGGATAGCTTTAATAACCGCTTCTTTGGCGGCGAAACGGGAGGCTAAATGCTGGTATTTGTCGGAAGAATTTAAAGCTTCGCGCAATTCTTCGGGCGTTAAAAAAAACTCCGCTACCCTGTTTAGATAGTTAGCATTTTTAAAACGCGAAATTTCTATTATATCAACACCGACAGAAAACATACTTATTTCCCGATTACCTGCTTAAAAAGCTCAAAGGCCTGGGTGTCAGACACGGGCTTTTGCGGGGACTTCATTAAAAACGGGGAGGCTTTCCAAACTTCGGACTGCAACTTTTGGTCAACCAAAAACTTTGCCACCCGAATTGCGTCCACCGCAACCCCTGCGCCGTTTACGCTAATTTGATCTTCTATTATAGAGTGGATGCTTATAGGCACCCGGCCGAACATCTCCCCTTCTATTTCTATGGTCACTCGCTTACTGCCCGAAGGCTCACCTGTGTACACAAACTTCACCGAGGGTTTGGCGTCGTCGTCTTCTAAAAAGTGGGTTAGGGCTTCTCTTTTAGATTTCTCTTTGGTCTCGGCTCTGTGCAGTAAGTTAAAGTGATCTGCATTGCCGCCGCGATTTTCCTGCGCGGACTTGGTAACTTTAATCCCCCGCATTTTTAAAAATTCCAAAAGGATGCGGTTAAGCATAGTGGCGCCCAGCTGGCTTTTTATATCGTCACCGAGTAGGACCAAATTTTTTTCCTCAAAACGCTTTTGCCACTCCGGCAGGGTTGCAAGCGGGGTGGGAATGCAGTTTATATAACTTACGCCGGCAGAAAGTGCTGCCTCGGCATAAGCGTGGGTAGCCTTCTCCCCTCCCGAAGGCACTAAATTAAGCACTACGTCTGCATTAGACTGCTTTAAAACATTGGCAACGTCCACTACTTCCCGGTTGCTTTCCATAACAAAAGAGCCTTTTAAAGCTTCGTGCACGCTGTCTAAAGTCGGCCCCCTATGCACAACGCAGTCGTACTCCAAACTTTCAGTAATTTGCTGGGTGACATTTGGCGGCGCGTAAATTGCCTCGTGTAATTTTTTGCCTACCTTGCGTTCGTCAACGTCAAAGGCAGCGACAAAATTAATATCCGAAACTTTATAAGAGCCTATTTGCGGGTTCATTAAACCCTTGCTCTCTTCTGGATTCTTTGTATAAAAAGACACACCTTCCACTAAGGCTTTTGTAAAACTTCCCACGCCAATTATGGCTACATTCACTTTTTTATCTGGCATTGAATTTAATAAATAATTTATTCTTAATTGCGTTTAATAACTCTAAGAATTCCGGCTTGGGCTCATCTCCATACCCAAAATGTTTTTGGTCGTTAAATTCATGGTATTCTGAAGCTAAATTTTCATGGACACTGCGCGCTTCCTGTATTGGGATTAAAGGGTCGTCGGTGGAAGCGAACTGGATAATCCATTGCTGGTTATTTTTTATTGCGCTCCAATTCCAGGGAGTGTTAAAGTACCCGCTTATTCTTTCACTGGCTATGCCTAAATCTGTTTGATAAGCCCCGACCAGCACCGAACCAAAAATCTTGTTGCTTTCCGCATACCTCATAGCTGCAATTGCGCCCGATGAATGCCCAATTAAAATTGCATTTTCATCGCCGCCTAACTCCTTTATAAACGGCAGCCAAAATTCGGCTCTGGCCAGCATTGGGTCGGGAAACTCCCTGTTAATTACGCTAATACCGAGCTTGGTAAGCTCTTGTTCCAAATAAGGAAACCAGTTATCGGTTGGCTTTGCCCCGCCATTTCCCGGAATTAAAATTGCTTTTCTATCCATACTTTTTAGGTCTTATTTGGGTTCATTTCCGCATCCAGCGTTGAAAGGTCGCCCGAGTCGCTGTTAGTCTCTTTGGCTCTTAACACACGCCTCATTATTTTACCACTTTTTGTCTTAGGAAGCTTGTCTACAAATTCAATCTCCCTGGGCACTTCGTGGGCTGCCAACTTTTCCCGGACAAAAGCCGTTAGCTCACTTTTTAAAGCCGGTGACGAACTCACGCCCGGTTTTAACAAAATAAAAGCCTTAATTATTTGGCCAAAAATTGCATCGGGTTTACCAATTACCCCGGCTTCGGCAACCTGGGGGTGGGAGACCAGGACGCTTTCTATTTCAAAAGGGCTAATTCTTTCCGCCGCACTTTTAATCATATCATCTTCCCTGCCCTGGAACCAAAAATATCCTTCTTCGTCCTTATACGCCGTATCCCCCGAAATATACCAACCGTCCTGAAAATAAGCTTTAAATCTTTCCTCATTTCCCCACACTGTTTTCATAAGTCCCGGCCAAGGCGTTTTAACCGCCAGCCTGCCAATTTCTCCAATCGGTAATTCTTTAGCTTGCTCGTCTATAATTGCCGCAGTAATCCCCGGCAGAGGTTTGCCCATTGAACCTTTTTTAATTGCGAGACAGCGGTAGTTGTTAATAAGCTGATGTCCGTTTTCCGTCATATACCAGGAGTCGTGGATGGGAATTCCCAAATTAATTTCAGTCCAGTCAATTAAGCTTGGATTGAGCGGCTCGCCTGCGCTGACAATATGCCGCAGTGACGGCACTTCAGTTTTATTTAACGGCGCAGCATAATAGCGAAGCAGACGAAATGCGGTGGGCGTTGAGTACCAAACACTAATTTTCATTTTAGCCATAAAATCCACCCACGCCTTGGGGTGGAAAGGCCCTTCGTAAATGTGCGCGGCCACACCTAAAAGCAGCGGCGCAAAAAAATTGTAAACCATACCCGTTACCCAACCCGGGTCGCCGGTATTCCAAAATTTATCTTCGGGATGAAGATCGAGCACATACAGCGCTGTTACCATATGTCCAATCATGGCACGATTAACTAATAAGATGCCTTTGGGTTTTGCTGTGGAGCCCGAAGTATAGTGAATAATAAATGGGGTTTCAAGGTCCCCAAAATAAATGACATCGCCTGAAGGTTGTGTGTTTAGGCAATCGCTGATCAAGTTTACTTGCAAACCTTCTATAGCCTGAGCATAATCTGTCAAAATATTTTTTGTTGATGTTGAGGCATCAAACGCAACGTTTTTTAGCAAATCGTTAGTTACATATAGCCAACTCGCCCCGCAGTCAGACAACCTGTCTGCAATTGCGTCCCGGCCGAAAGCCGCAAATACCGGAACAGCAATTGCCCCGCATTTAATTGCAGCCAAAAGCACAATTGCATAATCTAAAGATTTATTTGCATACAGTCCAAACCGCTCTCCGGGCTTTAAACCTTTCTGCTTTAAGGCAGACGCCAAAATATTTGTTTTTTCCGCCAGTTCTTTAAAAGTGACGCTATGGACCTGGCCATCAGCTTTTTGGCTGACAATTGCCGGTTTGTCACCATTGCCTTTTTGAACCTGAAAGTCGGTAACTTCGTAAGCATAATTTACTTTTCCGCTCTTTGAAAAAGAAAATTCTTTGTGCCAACTTTCCCAAGAAAAATTATCCTTGACTGTTTGGTAATCCGTCAGGTTAGGTGTGGGCTGTAAAATATCTTCCATAAGTGTTGGTAATATACCATAAAACCTTACTTTTTTGAAACTTCAATTACCTTAAATTTCACCTCGTACAAGCTGTTGGGCCGGCTAAAAGGAAAGCGCGCAAAATCCGGATTGTAGGCGACAAAATAAGTTAAATTTATGTCCTGTTTTTGGCTGACAATTTCAACTTCTAAATTATAACTTTCCCTCCACATTTTTAATGCCTTTTCAAAAGAAGTCGTCTGGCTTAAAAACAAAAGGGTTTGACCCGACTTAAATTTAGTTAAGTCCACAAACTCCACCGGCGTTTGGGTGTCCCAGGTTTTATTTACTAAATTAAAAGAACAATCCTGCACCTCTACTCTTTCAACGTCTTGTGCAAATACAATACCGGCTGTTCTATCGAGCGCATCGACCCTTCTTAAAATTAAACCAGAAAAGCCTAAAGCTAAAAATAAAACAAGCACGCAAGTTAAAATTTTATTAAAATTCAAAAATTTGGACTTTAAAAGTAGGTTGTCCAAAGCCAAGGCTATGCCCGGATAAATTGCTGCAACTAAAAATACCATCTGCCTGTTAGGCGCTAGCCCCACGGCTTTAACCAGTGCAGCCAAAGCATAGAGGACAAAAATAAAGAGCAATGTTAAGGAAACTATTTTTACAGAGTCGTCCTGATTTTTCGATAATTTAAAATAAGCCCGGATACTTAAAACAATCAGCAGCAACCCTAAAATAAATTGGCCAATGTTTAGCCAATGACTATGGGTATAAAAACTAAAGAAATTCAAGACAATATAGTAAATATCGCTAAACATTGTGCCAAGGCTAATGTTACCCCGAAAACCCTGGCCGGGCTGAAAGAAAATTAATCCACACAAAAAAATAAAAACAATAGCAATTTTTTGAGTTTTTAAAACCTGCCAAATTTGTTTTAAAAAACTTTTAACGCTTTGGCGGTTGGCTCTAAAACTTTCGGCCAAGACAAAAGCCGCCCAAAAAAATACAATTAAATAATTAAAATAAACCAAAATGGCGCTGGCTATAGAAACTTTTTTCAAAACTTTGGGGCTGTCTGCATATTTGGCTAAACACCACACCCAGACAACTGCGGAAATTAAATTCCAAGGCCTGCTGCCCACATCGTAATTGGAGCCGTACATAGTAATGGCAAAAAGCATAAGGCTGGCAGCAATGGCGCTGGCAAAAGCGCTGGCTTTGAGTTTTCTGCCGGTAAAGTAGACTAACAAAACAGCAAGATGAAAAAATATTGTAGTCACCAAAGTGGCCCTCGACATAAATTGCTCATAATTATAGTTAGCTCCCGTTACCAGCCCATAAATTAACCCGTAGCCCGGAGAAAAAGTCGCAGAAAAAGGCAAGGCAAACATACTCTCCAGCGCATGGGGCAAATGCAGACTGGACACGGCCTGAATGTAAACAAAGCGCATTGCCAAAAAAATGTTGGTTCTAGTAAGTTTATTTACTAGTCTTTCCTCGGTAAAATCCGGCAAATAAGTTTGAGCAAAATATTGCGCCGGTTTTAAGTTCAATAATTTTCTGGCCGTATCTTCAGAAAGCAACCGGGAATCCGGATAACTATAAGCGCTATAAAGCAAAGCTTCCTTTGGGAAGCCGTACATCAGATGATACGTTCCCGAAGAATCACATTCTTGGAAATGCTGTGTCCTTAGGTCCAGATGATAAATAAAACTGGCCAAAACAGCCAGGAAAAAAATAATCGTGATCGGCTCGTGCCTAAGATTTTTTAAATAATTTACTAACTTATTTGTCATTTAGAAAATAAAGGCCGCCTTAATATAATTATCCAATTTTTTTTCAAAAATCGCCTGCATAGCCTTTGGCCCTTCGTGAATTGGAAAAATATGGGAAATTACTTTTTTTGCTTCCGGATGCAGGCGTAAAAATTCCCCGGCTGTCGGCCATTCGTGGGGCAAAGAATTCCAGCAGCCCGTAATAACTAATTCCTTTCTTAAAATGGTTGAAAAATCTTTCTTAGAGAGAGCGAAATCTTGCTTTATATTACTTACCAAAATCCACTGTCCCTGGAATTTAAGCAAGGCAATGGCTGACTCATAAGCTTGAATAGACCCGGCAAGCTCAAAGGCTATATCAAAACTATTGTTATATTTTAAAATTTCACTGCTGTCGCTAAAAATTGCTTTTGCTCCAAACTCTTGGGCTAAAACCAGTTTATGCTCATATTTGCCTAAAATCGTAATATCTTTTACCCCTCGCCAGCTTAATAATTTCACCAAAAGCAGGGCCATGGCCCCGTCACCGACTATTAAAACCCGGGACTCTTTTAAAAGCCTTGCTTTGGAAAGCGCGTGGATTAGCACGGCTACGGGCTCAGTTAGAACAGAAAGTGAGGGCTCAAGGCCTTTGGGTAAGCTAATAATGTTAGCTGATGGCGCCACGACCTGCTCGGCAAAACCACCGTGCCTGCGTGAACCAATATAATCGTAAGTACGGCATAGGTTAAAAACTTCCTTAGAGCACGCATCGCAAGCACGACAAGCAATTAAAGGATACACTGCTACCTCACCACTTTCTGTCTCCCCCACAATCTCATGTCCTAAAATTGCGGGATAAAAATATGATTGGCTTTTAAAAGACCGCGGGATATCTGAACTGCAAACCCCGGCAGCGGTTACCTTTACCAAAATCTCCCCGGCTGCCTGCATAGGCTCGGGATGGTTTGGGTTTAGCTCAAATATTCCATTTTCTTTCAGTACAAGTGCTTTCATAGATTCTTGAAATAATTAAACCAATACTGATGTTCTTGATAGTCTTTAGGCGATCCCAGACAAATAAACTTCTCTACTTCAAAAATTAAAGACTTCAACCCATCCGCTTGCATTAAATTATAAATTAAACTGGGATAAAATTCTTTGTTGCCTGCGGAAACTTTTTGCTCAAGTTGCTGCTTGCCATACTTACAAAATATTTCCCAGGTTTTAAAATAATATGTACCTGTTGAAGCAAATTCGTCCATTCTGTTATCGGTAAAAGGTTGTTTTTCCCGCAACTCCAAAAATTCGTTCTTTTCATTTACTCTTAAATACGCGTAGTAAGTGTCCCCCAAAGATGCCGGATGAAAGCCCTTAAAGCAAGGCACGCCGCCGTCATAGCTACCTGCTTTGATCTTATTTAAAAAATCCTGATAATCCCACTCAAGTAAAAAGTCGCAGTAATTAATAATCACTTCGTCTTTGGGATCTAACTTGTCTTTTATTTGTAAAGCGGTGTGGGTGGGACCAAGGTTGTGTCTGTCCACTTCATAAACTTCATGCTTTATTGGCAAGTTAGATAAAAAATTTTTTACCTGATGACTTTGTTCATCCTCTTTGGAAATAATAAAAATGTACTCATCTTTAGCAGGATTGAAGGTTTCTACCACCTTTTCTATCATGGTTTTGTTACCCACGGGCAGCAAATATTTAGGTAATGCAAAACCCGCCCTCTTGTAACGCTCGCTGCTGCCTGCCATAGGAATTACAATTTTCATAAAAATCTTACGAAAGAGCAAACCTAACGGTTTTCTCTCTCGTAAACTCTCTCTTTCCCTTTATAGTTTCCCAAAAACTGGCAAAGCCAGATTTTTGGGAACGACAATGATTATAAAGGTCATATTAGTATGTAAGGGCGCCAGTAGTCTACTGATTCTTTAAGGTGCTTTAAAACCAAACTTTCAAAAGGCTCACGCTCGCGAAAGGAAAACTCAAACAATAAAAGAGTATCATCCATTCCGTGCTGCTCTATTAAACTTATTATTTCTTTGGGAACAATTTTACCGTCTTTATTATATTCTTCAACAAAAGGATGATGGCCGCTCTTACTCTTTAGACTTTGTTTAATATGAATTATGGGAGAATCGTACACAAAATTTTCCAGCCACTTGTGGGGGTTGGTATCGTCCGGATTTTTGGAAGAAACATCCCCATGGTCCACGTCTAAACACAAGCGTATAGGCAAAGGCGAATTTTCATTTACACGCCTGTGCAGAGCCTTTGTATTTTCTATAGTTTCGCCAAATTCCCTGGGTATGGACATAGGCTCCCAGGTTAAATACTCAAGCCCTAATGTTTTAGCGTAAGCGGCGATTTCATGCCAGCCGTCAATTGCAGCTTGGGTCATTAGCTCGCGCCTTTGCTGGTTTTCTAAATCTGTTACGGACAGTATTGCAAAATGGCTGCCCATAGATTTTGCCCCGAGCTGAACTGAAATGTCTGCAAATTTTTTAAACCAGCTCACCCAATATTTTCTAAGCCGTTCGTCAGGATAAGCCAGATGGTTTAAACGTGTGAAAGCCGAAGTAAAAGTGTGCTCAATTTGAACGCCGTAGTGCCCGCATGCGGTTTTAATTTTTGCCAGCTGGTCGTCAATAATATCCTGCGGCAAAGCAGCGTTCAGCAAATCTGCCGTAAATTGCACGCTGCGAAGCCCCAAATCCTGGCCGACAATTTTTGCCCAGACTTCGGCTTCCGGAAAGCGATTTAAAGCAAACCCCGTGTTTATGCCTAAACGGATTTTTTTATGCTTTGATTCCATTGTGTTTACGATACCACCAATTCCCTAAACTTTGGGTAGGTTTGCTCTAATACTGTATTGCTAACAAATAACCCCGAAGAACCCCCTACAAAAATATCCGCACCCAAATTTTTTAAACGGGGAATAGTGTTTAAAGACACCGCACCGTCAACTTCAATTAAAATTTTCGTGCCCTGCTTTTCCGCCTCGCTCCGAACCTGGGAAATTTTTTCCAAAGTTGATTCCTGGAACTCGTTGCCCATTTTTCCTGCCCGGGTAAGCATAATTAGAACTACGTCTATGTCTTTATAGTAAGGTTCTAAATAGCGCACCGAGGTGCCGGCGTTTAATGCAATGCCAATTTTGCAGCCTTTATTTTTAAGCAGCTCCAAAACTTTGTCCATATTCTTACACAATTCCCAGTGAGCCGTAATAATGTCGTCGGGTTTAACATGAAGTTCCCCAATGTAAGCTTCGGGGTCCCGAATCATTAAATGGTAGTCGTGCGCCATTTTACTTATTTTAGAAATATCGGCAATTAATTTTTTCCCCATCATATAGTCGTTGGAAAAACTGCCGTCCATTATGTCCAAATGCAAGTAGTCGCATCCGCTTTGGTTTAAAAATTCAATTGTCTCTTTGAGCTTTAAAAAATCCGCGCACATTATAGAGGCGGCAATTTGGGATGATTTATTCATTGGGATGGATAATGGTTTTCAAACCGCTTAAGTCTTCTATTACCTTAAAAGCCTGTTCAATTTCTCCGAGTTTAAAACTGTGGGTAATAGCTTTTTTTACGTTAATTTTTTTATTTGCAATTAATTCAACCGCCTTGGCAAACTGTGCAGGTGTGCTGCCGTGGGATCCGGTAAGAAAAATTTCGTTATAGTGGATGGTATTTGATGCAAAAGATAACTCTGGCGCAGTCGGCGGAAGGCCTGCAAAAAGGTTAATGGAGCCGCGCTTACCCGCTATTTCTAAAGCGGCTTTTTGGGCTTCTTTTGAAGCTGCTGCAACAATAACCGCGTCTGCTCCCCTGCCTTGGGTTTTGTCCTTTAAAATACCGGCAATGTCTTGATTATACAATAAAAATTCTTCTGCGGCAAAACCCCTTTCTTTAGCCATATCCAGGCGTTTTTGGTTAATATCCAGCAAAAAAATTCTCTTATAACCAAAATGCGGGGCAACTTCTGTAAACAAACAGCCCATTACTCCGGCGCCAAAAATTACTAAAATTTCTTTGCCGGGATTTGGCAAAATTTCAAGCCCGTTAATTATGCACGCAACCGGCTCGGCCACCGTGGCTTCGTCAAAACTTAAATCTTGCGGCAATTTTTCAAAAGGGCCAATGTCCCAAACTTTGCTGTCTACTTTTATAAACTCCGCAAAGCCGCCCGGGTATTGGTAGCCAATAGCCAAATTTTCCAAACAGTTATTGCACTGACCGACTAAACAGTAACTGCATTTTCCGCAGGGCACGTCCGCCCCCATAGCTACCCTGTCCCCGATTTCATATTTTTTTACACCTGCCCCTTTTTCTGTAATGGTGCCCGCAACCTCGTGTCCTAAAATAGCCGGGAAAGTTACACGCTTGTTGCCATACTTAAAATTCCGTAAGTCTGAACCGCAGACCCCGCAAGCTTCTACTTTTATTAAAATTTCATCGTCCCCTAAAACCGGTTTTTCTACCTCTTTAATCTCCAACTTTCCGGCCTCAACCGCAACAGCTGCTTGCATAAAATTTCTTTAAAAAAATAAATAATAGTCCAATTATACCACTAATTTTCCTGTTGACCAAACAGAACATTTGTGAGATAATTAACAACCAACCTAGAAAAAAGGAGGTCCTGAATGAAAAAAGAGTCTCAAATAGTAGCAGCCGGTTTCGATATGGAAGCAACTTTGGTCGACGGTACGGAGCCACTGCATGCACAAGCATACATGGAAGGTGCTCGGTTTGCAGGCGTGGAGTGCAAAGACGTAGTACAAGCCATCGAGACACTGCAATTTATTGGTGGCTCAGATGAGAGAGTAGCGCAAAGAATTGTCGAGCTTTCCGAAGGCAAAGCCAACTACGAAGCCGTCCTGGGCGTAATTCAGGACACCTACGACAAATTGTTTCAACAAACGGAAAGTATTACGCCAATACCGTGGGTGGAATATCAGCTGGACCAAATGCAGAGGTGGGGCGTGGATCTGTGTATGCAAACCGGCACACCAATGCAGTACATTGACAAAATCACAGACCTGTCCGGCCTCAACAAATGGTTTACAAGAGAACGCATGGTTCTTCCTTGCGACGTAAAAAACGGAAAGCCTTCGCCCGAACCTATTATTGAAGTAGCAAATCGGCTGGATGTTCCGCCGGAACGGCTCATGTTCTTTGGTGATGCGCCAAAGGATATGCAAGCGGCCAGGGCAGCTAAGGCAAAGGCAATCGGCATTCCGTACTACAAACTCGCCTGCGCGATAATCCCTCTGTTCCGAGCCGGGGCCAATCGCGTCTACGCATCTTGGTTTCAAGTTGAAGTAAACGAGCTGATCGCAAACTTCGACTCTCTTTAAAAAAGGTCGGTACGAACTTCGTACCGCCTTTTCTTTTTGATTAAAAAATCATTTCAAATAAAATTACCAAAATTTTAAATATTCAGGGTCTGCCATAACCGCGTCCGGCCAAAAGTTTAACTTTTTCATCTGCTGCTGGTATTTTTTTATGTCTTGCGGCCTCCTCCAGCACTCCGGGCTTACTAGGCAGGTTTTGTAAGGCTTTAGTTTTTTTATAATTGAAGCATTAAGCGGCAACTTTGTACATACGTCTATCCATACCCAGTCAAAACTTTTTTTATAAACCAAAACCCCTTCAATAGGTTCTTTTTCAGAATAACGGATGGCAATTTTGCTCTCTCCCCTTTTAGACGCGCGGTAAATGTAGGGCGCCTCTACGTCCAGCAAAAAATAATTTGTAATTTTGTATTTTTTACAAAGCTCTAAAACTTTTTTTTCAATTCCTGTTTCTTTTATGTTGAGGATAATAAATTTATGGTGGAAATTTTTTAAATAGGTTTCTAAATCGTCGCCGCCTGCAAAAGGCTCGTGGGTTAAGACAAGTTTTTTGCCATAAGCTTTAATGTCAATTTCCACGCCTAAACTTTTGGGGATTTTTTTTAGGTCTTTTATTTTGTTTACGCGATGGACAATCTTGATCATAAAAATTATAAATGACTTTTGGCTTTTTTAAATACGAAAATTTTTACAAAAATAAAATTCATGGCTGCAGACAAACAAATTGCGAAAAAATTAGCAATGAGCGGATTGATTTTTAAAATTTGCACTTCAAAACGCAAGAAAGCCAGGCTAATTGTGATAGTTATTAGGCAAACGAGCAAATAACCGCCAAATTCCTTAAGTTTTTTTTCTTCTTTGGAATCAAAAGTCCAAAGGCGGTTACCGGTATAACTTATTGCCACGCCTGACAAAAACCCTACCGCACTAGCAAGCAAATAGTGCCAATGGCCAAAATAAAAAAACAAAAAAAAGATGCCGTAATTTACAGCCGTGCTAATGCCGCCAATAATCCCAAATTTAATTATTTCTTCTAAAAGTTTTTTGGAGATCATAAAATTTTATTCCCTCCCCCTTGTGGGGAGGGTTAGGGAGGGGGTTAAAGATGAAAAAATCTTCCTTTTTTCACCCTCCCCTAACCCCTCCCATCAAGGGAGGGGAAACTTGCCCTGTCCTTGAAAATAATTTTGCCAATAAAGATACGTGCGTAATTCATCCGGCGTCCCCCAGCACTTAAACACACCTACTTCAAAAACTTTTACTTTAAGCCCGTTTTTTACTAAAACATTTGTACATTCGTCCAGCGAGAACTCTGCTCCGCTTTTTAAATTTTTAGCAATCATCTCTTCCGCGTTTTCAAAGCAGTATTTTGCCTTTTTGTAAGTAAAACTTCCAAACACCGCGCAATCGTTAAGTGGCTTGTCTGACAAGGGCACTTTATACTGAACTTTTTTTACAAAACCGTTCTCATCCGTGTCTATCCAGCCATAAGCCTCCGGCCTTGTTTCCATTGGCGGATAATTCCTAAACGCCCAAATAATTGCGTCTACCTTTGGGTCAGCCAATAGAGCTTCGTACTTTTGGTTGTCAAAAACCATACCCGCGTCGCACGCGCCAACAGTAAGCACAGATTCTGGATCCACCGATCCTTTCGCCTGCAAAGCGCTGTGCGCCTGCCCTTGCAGCGGAACTGTTTGAACCACAATTTCAGAGTTCGGGAAATATTTTTTTAGAGTGTTGCCTATGTCGTGATTTTGAACGTAGTCACCCGAAACTACAAAAATTAATTTATCGCTCTTTGGCAAATCTTTAGTGGCTGAAACCACCATTGGGCTTCCGTCTACTTCAATTAACGGCTTGGGAATTGTATAGCCGGCGTCGGAAAACCTCTTCCCCCGCCCGGCTAAAAGCATTACAGTTGTGCGCATAATATGGACATTATAGCAATAAACCTTTCCTTGACCAAGAGTGATTTTTATTGTAAAATGGTGAGTCGTCTTAAGGAGGGCGACATACTTGCCAATAACCTTAAAGGCTGTTCATCAAAGCGGAATTGAAGCGCTGCAAAAAGGGAAGTTTGGTTTTTACCAAGGACCATCCCAAATCTGGCAGCGGCAGTGTATTCTTGGCTTCGAGTTTGACCTAAGGTCACTGCAACAACTTCAACAACAGGTGACCGTGAATCTCATGACAATGGAAAGGAGTTGTGAGGGTCGGCTCTTGCTTTACGGACGGGACTTGCCTGTGCACTGCAGCGCCTTAGTGCTCGAGGTTCCCGAAGGCACAAATGCGGAGCTGTGGAGGGAATTCTGTCTGAAACTCAGAGCAAATCCCATTCTGCTCTCTCTGCGAGAAAAAGCGGAGCGCAAGCTACACTTGCTCTTTTCACAACTTGTAATGACGTCGGACTGCATTATATTGGGCGAAGAGCAAGCGGTGGAAGACATAGAAGATTTTCGAGCAGAGGCGACTCAAATGATCGAGCGGGTCCAGGTGGATTTTGAACACAAAAACCAGACTTCGCTAAAACTCCAATACAAACGTCCGCCATGGGCTCATATAAGCCTGGCAAGGCCCTTAAGCTTCGGCAACGCTGAAGTGGAAGAAGTCCTTCAAGACATTCAATCCATTAAAGGGGCATTTGAAACGGTGTCGGGACCAGTGGTTATGAAAGTTCACAGCGCATTTGTCCGAAACTGCGCGGAGTATTTGGGAATATAAACAAAAGGAGGCACACCAACGAAAAAAGCAAAAGGCCGGTGACGAAGCGAGAAACACGCTGCGCGTCACCGGCCTTTATTAATAGCGTTGACTCGGGAGCGTAAATGTGATTAAATATAGAGTCCAAAAGGAGGACTCTCACCTAAATCAGACCCATAAACGCTCCTAGGAGGGGGCGGGAGATGAAAAAAAATGTGATTGCAGTGTTTCAGTTTGGAGACCCCGGAACGCTTCCAGGAAATCAATGGATAGCAAGAAAGGCGGAACAGCTTTCTGCTAGAACGGGCTGGCGAATATTGTGTGATAATATCGTACCAATTGATGCCAGCTACCAGCCGTTCAAAATCCAACTCCAGCCGGGACAGGACTACGCGGCTATTGATTACATTTCCGGAGAGTATGAAAGAATCGTGACGTCGCACCTGTTAATGAGTCTTTCCGATGTACGGATTCACGTAATTTGCGGACCGGATGTTGCCCCGCGGATTGTATGGCATCTGCTCGAAGACGGCTTTGAAGATGTCCAAATTGTAAAATTCGACAAGCCACGGGAGATTTTTTTCAGTCATAAATCCGTCCACTGGCAAACCAGGTTCGACTTCCTTTGGCGGCTGTACGAAGGTGCGTTGCAAATGCTCACTCGACACGCACCGGATATATACCGCTGGATGGCTAGGAGGAAAACCAATGTATAACTCGGACGCTGCTACCCCCAAAGGGTTGCAGCGTCCATTTCTTTTATCTAATTAAACCTACAATCGTTGAACCGTAATCTTTATTTTCAAAATTTTTCCAGGGTTTAAAGCCTAAAGCCAGTAAGTCATTTATTAATTTTTGTTTCTTTTCAGCAAACGGAACGTCGGAAACCAAAACCAGTTTAATTTTTGAATTTTGACCAATTGCCGAGGCATTAGCCAGCCCGCCGGTTTTGGTAAAAATTTCTTTTTCAGCCAGTGTTTGTTTTACTGAATAACCGTTTAAAATTTCCGAAAATACCCCGTAGCTAACTCCGTCTACATACGCGCTGCCCGCAAGGCCGTGTAATTTTACTGCCGAAAAAGCATCTTTGTAATTATAAATATATTCCGAAAGCATTACACTTGATATGTAATCGTTAGGGTAAAATTTATCTGCAGGCGCGTTGAATTGGGTAATATGTTTGAAAAAATATAGATTATATCCCGCAATCAAAATTAGTACCACAATTCCCGCTGCCTGGCCAAATCTTTTGACCTTATTTATTTCTGATACTAATAAAAATAATCCAAAAATTGCCAAAGGCAGCAAATACTCCCCTTGGTACCTGCCCATGCCCCAAAGAATGGGACGAATGCTGAAAAAAAGTGTGATAGCGATTAGCAAAAAAATCAAAAGATTCAAAAATAGCAATCGCCTTTTAGTAAAAAGCAAGATTAAACCAATTACTATTAAACTAATTCCAACCCAGGTTAAGCTGTTAAGCGCGCTGCCAAAAACCACGCCGGATTCTACAGCATACCAAATTCGGGAAAAAACAGATGCGTTAGAAGCAAAATAATCCACTTCCCCAGGCACGTAACTGGCCGGAGTGCCGGAGATTGCAGTTTTTAACGTAAGCGGAATTAAGACTAAAACAGGTGAAAGCATTACCAGCCATTTTTTTATATCGATTTTATCTTTATTTTTCCAAACAAACATTAAACCCGGTACTGCCAAAAATGCCCATCCAATAAATGCACTCTGCCGCATTAAAGTAGAAATAGATATGATGGCGGCTAAAATAAAAAAATCTTTTTCTTCAAGATTATGATTTTCATACAAATACAAAATAACCAGTAAAAACCCGGCGGCTGCCCAAAGTGAGGGTTGAAGGATGGTGCCAATGTGAAGCAAGAGCGGTAAACTTGCACCGGCCAGCGCAAACAGAAAAGCCAGGCTTTTGTCCATATATTTTTTTGCAAAGTAATACAGGCAAAAGGCTAAAAGACCTAAGGCCAAAAGCATACCGGCCCTAAAAGACCAATTATGAGGGCCAAAAATACTTGCCATAAGCCAGCTGGGAAACAGACGAAAGGGGGGATGTGGGTCGCTAATATCTCCGTAAAAAACCATAACCATCCTAACAACAAAAAATAGCGTCCCAAAAACCCAAAGTTTTAATTTAAGGCTAAGCTTATTTAAAAACCACACAAATGCGATAGTGCCAAACAAAACTAAAATCAGAAGCAAATGCAGTAAGGTTTGGTATTTCCACGACAGCAGCGTTGGAAAATAATTAACCAGCTTTTCACTTAAAAAAGTAAAGTGGGATAGCGCGTATTGCGCATGGTAAATATTGTCTTCCGTTAAACTGAAGAACAAACTTTTGCAGGCAAAAATGAAAATTAAAACCGACAAACCGGCAAAGGCCAGTACATCGCGGGAGTCAAATTGCCAAACCTGCGTGAAGCTTTCATTCTTAGATAAAGAAAAAAAATAAGCACAAAGTAAAGCCAGAACTGCCGCACAAAGCAATTCTAAAATTGTGGAGCTAAAGTACCTTAAGCCAAACAGCGCGTACGACCAAAACAAAACAAAAGCTAAAACCGCCGGATAGTTAACCTTAATATTTATTTTTCTATCCATCAACCGGCTCATAGTTTCAAATTGGCTCTTTGTATAAAAATTTTCTGCACCAGCTGTTTTGGGCTGCTAAAGAATTCCTGGTAAGTTTTTTGTCCGTTTTCTACAATTTCCTGCTGTTTTTGTGGGTCATTCAGAATCTTTTGTACAGCATCTACAATCTTTTCTTTATATTCCGGTCTTAAATCTATATTATTTGGAGATATCTCTTCCCTCTCCCCTATGGAAATATAATTGTAACCATTAACAAGCGGCACGCCGTAATCAACTTTGTCATGGCTCCAGGAAATTAAAACTGACCCGTAAGACCACACGTCAGCCGTTCTGTAAGACGAATAAAAAAGTCCTAAGCCTAAAAAACACCTGCTCCGTTTTAAGGCGTGCACATAAAGTAATTTTGGGTACTTGTACTTCCCGTATTTTATTTTGGAAAGCAGGCGGGTAAGTTTCATTTTTTCAACAAGCAAAGAGTTAAAAATATTTTTTATGGATTTTTTGTTACTCTCCCAAAAAGCCCCGTAATCAATCCCGTAAGTTTGTCCGGGTTTCAAATTTTCTTTAATAACTTGGGCCACGCCGCAGCGCAGTTTGTGGGCAATGTGAAAATTACCGCCTACGTCGTAGAGGCGATTTTTTAAGGGCACAGTGCCTGAGGGTTGGTCGACAATTGAGGGCGGGAAAGGCAGGGGGAAAATTTTATGGTAATATTTTTCCGCTTCAAACAGGCTATTTTCCAGCATTAAATGCCGATTTTTAGCTAAATAAGTGCTGCTGTATTTAAAAGCGTTTGGGTTTTTTGCCTCTTCCCTCACCAAATATGCAAATTCTTTTTTAAACACATGGTGCTTTATTACGCCGTCGACCATATCCCAAAATTTTTGGGAGGTAAAACTAAAAAAGAAAATCTCGCCCATTTCAATATAGTAAAGATGGGGAATTTTTTGTTTTACCCTAAGCAGGTAGGTAAGCAGGTCGTCTTTGTCTTTAAAAAATTCCAAGCTTTGCTTAAGGCTGTTGGAAAAAACATTAAAAGGGTCAGCGTGGAAGAAAAAATATTCATACGTCCCCTTTTTTTCAAAAACCTCGTTGGGATTTTTGCAAAGCGTAAAGCTGACATCGCTGTCATACAGCCACCTGTAAAAAACCTGACTTTCTTTTGTAAACTGGTGGTCAGTCAGGTATAAAACTTCCAACTCGAAATAATGCGACAACCCGGCCAAAAAATAGCCAATTCTGCCTTCAAAAGGGTTGGCAACAACCAGAGCCTTAGGCTTCATTTTTTAAAAATTCCCTTAATTCCAACCCGTAGTCAGTGCAAATACCGTCAGCTTTCCACTGGGTAAAATCTTTAAATCTTTGGACAACCTTGTCATGCTCAAAACCGTGCAGGTCAGGCGCCACACAATACACGGTTTTACCCGCCAGCTTTAGCCTTTCCATATCCTCGGCCTTTACCCACAGGCTGTCGAATTCGTCGAGCCAGATAATTTTGAAATTTTTTACCGACATTGCCCTGTCAATTGATTCATTACGGTCACTTATCCGGACCGCACAGGCTAAATCGGGATTTAGTCTGTGGATATTGTTAATGTAACTCTGCGGCGCGGCCCCCAAAAAATCAATATCAAAATCGAACAAAAACACCTGGCCAATAACATCGTGCTTTTCTAAAAACCTGACCAATGCTTCGTCATAACCCAGCTCCTTTATATTTAAGGCAACATTTAAACCTTTGGCTTTCCAAAAAGCAAGATGCCTGTTGGCGTCGTTCTCTTCGGTAATTATTTTTTGCTCGTCATGTGAAATATAAAACTCACCGCTGGGCAGCCTGCGGATGTCTGTTTCAAAAAAAGTAAACCCATTCTCCACACAAGCCTCAAGTTGGCTGAACAAATTGTCTACCCCAAGTTTTCCCTGCAATAAATAGCGATGGCACACAATTATGGGTTTCATACAAATTTCTCCCTGTAGTAATTAGTGGTTAAAAAGTATTCCAAATCTTCCGGCGTTCCCCAGCCAAAAACTTTGCCGCTGTCTACCTGGTAAATTTTTATCTTTTTATCTTTCAATATCATTTCGTTAAACGAAGGACAGACAAAAAATTCATTATTAGTCCTAATGTCTTTTTTTATCATTTCTTCGGCGGCAGCCACAAAATCGGCTCCTTGTTTAAAGTAATACACTCCGGCGGTGGCATTGTCGCTAATTGGGTTTTTTTCCGCCGTTTCCATTACAAAGCCGTCCTGCCCCACCCTGGCAAAAGACCATTTGGGGTGGGTTGCTTTAAAAGTCATAATTAGCCCGTCGACATTTTCTTTTTGCGCCGATTCAATAAAACTGTCGAACTGTATGTCTATATATTGGTCGGAGTTGGCAATAATTAACGGGTCGCTATTGTTTATGTGTTCCTTGGCCAAAAGCACGGTGCAGGCAGCTCCCTGGGTGGGACTGTCTAAAACAACAATTTTGCAATCCGGGGCCAGCAGGGAGAGCACAGAGCCCAGCTTATATTTTTCATACAAATTGCGGCGACAAATAAAAACAAAACGGTGTTCTGCTTTTGGGGTTAGATTTTTTACCACCCATTCAATCATGGGTTTTCCTTTTATCTCAATAAGCGGCTTTGGGAAAGAATAGCCTTTTTCAGCAAATTTTTTTCCTTCCCCTGCCATGGGTACAACAATGTTGATCATAAAATTATTTTACAAATCAGTTCCCTCCCCACCTGCCTGCCTACTGCAGGCAGGTGGGGAGGGCTAGGGAGGGGGTATGCAGTTGTTAAACTGCATATTCACCCTCCCCTAACCCCTCCCATCAACCCCGACGTAGCGTCGGGGTCAAGGGAGGGGAATCTAAAAAATTAAGGAGTTTGCTTAGGGCAATTTTTTAAAAAATATTCTAAATCTTCCGGCGTTCCCAGTCCCCAAACTTCAGGCAAGATTGCAGCCTCAAGTTTCATGCCTTTGTTAAGCAGCCGCTGGTACAAAGGAGCAATATAAAACTCCCCTTTGCCGCTTGGCCCGCTCATTTCGTTTTTTTCCATAACTTCTTCCACTTCCTGCAAAAAATATTTTGCTTTGGAAAAATAGTAAGCACCAATATTTGCCGGCGCGCCTTTTTTCATTAACTCCGGGTCTTTTTCCCCCACCTGGATAATTTCATTACTCCCTTCTTTAAGCAGCGAATAACTCCAGCGGGCAATGCCGTCGTTGGGAGGTGTAAATACCGGAATGATACCGGCGTTGTCGGCCGGCTGGTTAACAATGGCCTGTTCTAAAATTGACCCGTCAAAATAATGGTCAGAGTCGGAAAATAAAACGGCTTCCCCCTCATTTAAAAACGGTTTGGCCTGATAGGCCGTTTCTGCAGCCCCGCGCGTAACGGCCGGAAGCACTACAATATTAACCGCGGATGAATAAATTTCTTCCAGCTGCTTTTGCATACCAAAAGCTTCGTTATGCTCTTTTAAAATAATAAATACAATATCTTTTGGAGTAATTTTAATAGATGATTCCACCTTTTGGCCCGGGTGCTCAACAAACGGCAAAGAGCCTGTGGCCCACCTCACCATAGGCAAACCCCTAACATTTATAAATGGTTTTGGTTTTTTGTATTCAGGGTTACTATCGGCCACCTTAGCAAATCTTGTACCCAAGCCTGCCATTGGAATAACTAATTTCATAAAAAACTTTTAATTTTAAACTAAATATTTATCTCCTACTACAGAAGGAGTTTTAATTACCGCGGTGGCTCCATCAGCTAAGCATTCGAACTCCGCCGCTTCGTTTGGTTCGATGATTAAAACATCCCCTTTTATTACTTTTTTTTGATTCATTAAAAATTCACCTTCCACAATTATTGTAATTTCCCTGGCAATTTTATGGACATGTTTTTCGTGCTTCTCTCCGGCCTCAAAATACTGGACCGCAAATTCAAAATCTTTAGTCTTAATTACCGAAGGCTCAAAGTCCCCTACCACCCAGCCTTTAGTAAAATTATTTAGCTTCAAAATCTGCATATTATAAATAATATTCTTCGAGCGAGCGCAGCGAGTCGAGAAGTAATAAAATTTAGGTTCTCGACTGCGCTCGAACACTAAATTTTTGTATCAAAATAAATGTGCCAGATAATCTTTAAAAATATACAAATTTACGTCATTAGCATTGTCCACCACAATTACATTGGCGCCCGATGCCCGCGCCGCATCCACGCCATGAGGAGCGTCTTCCACAATTACTGTTTCGTGCGGCTGGACCCCAAAATGCTGCATAGCTTTTAAATAAACTTCCGGATGCGGCTTATTGTTTGCAACGTCTTGGTTGGAAAGCAGCAGGTCAAAATAATCTTTCAAAAGGGCATTTTGCAGCATTACATCCACAGTTTCTTTAATTGAGTTGGAACACACAGCCAATTTTAAGCCTGCGCCTTTAAGACGTTTAAGCATTAACTGCTTTTCAAATGACGGGCGGGTATTGCCGTAAAGCGAACGTTTAGTGTGCTGTTGTTTAAGATCGTAAATTAACTGGTGAAGTGAAACCGGCAAACCTTTTTCCGCAGAAAGTTTTTCCAACTTTTTAAAGGTGGGCAAGCCGTTATAAAAACTATCGTGCTCCTCCCGGTTAATACCATATCCAAAAACCTCCAAAGCCTTGTTTAGGGCATCGTAGTGCCATTCGCGCGCGTCCACCAAAACGCCGTCGAGGTCGAAAAGTACGGCTTTAATATTAGACATAAATTGATTCTACTAGAAAAACCGAGCAATATCAATCTACCTTAGCATTCTTCAAACCCAACCTCACTAAAGCTTGCGAGGCAAACCCTTTAGCCAAATCCCAGTCTTCTTGGTCAACAAAACCCAATAATTTGTAAACTGACAAAAATATTAAAATTGATAGCGGTCCAAATACTACCAGGGTTTGGATGCTAACCGTAAGCGGCAAAAGCAGGAATTTTACAATTACAAAAGAAACGGCTGCCGTGCAAATTAGTTTTGCGTAAAGCCTCAAATAAAATTTGGTAATGCCGCTTAAAAATAAAACTTTTTTTTCTGTCCAATAAAAAATAAACACCATAGGCAGCACGCTAATTAAATACGCCCAAGCTGCGCCAATAATTCCCATTTTCGGAATTAAAATTACAAGCAGGATCAGGTTAATTATGGCCAAGACCACGGAATTGAAAGCTAAGATTTTAAGTTTGCCTAAGCCCAGCAAAAAATTAGTCAACGGCGCGTAAAGGGCCAAAACATAATGCGTTAGCGCCAAGATAACTAAAATTTCCGTGCTATTTTCCGCAAACTCCGGGCCTATCCAAAAATACAAAATCTTGCGTGCAAAAATAACCAAAGCAAAAGTTAAGGCCGCAGCCAGTACGCTTAAATTTCTAAAAGCTTTTATATAAACAACTTTTAGCCTGTCCATTTCCCCCAAAGATTGCATACTGCTGGACAGCGGGAAAAAGATTCCTGAAAAACTGCTGGTAAATCCGGGAATTTTGGTAACCGCTCCGCCCGGAACACTGTAATAGCTTAACTGGGCCGGCCCTAAGAGAATCGGAATAATCAAACGATCCAGCTGTATTAATGCGCTGGAGGAAATATTATTTAAGGCCGCAAAACCGCCAAAGTAAAAAATCTTTTTTAGAGCTTGCCGGTTTAAAGAAAAACCAAATTCAGCCTGCGGGAGCAACCTTTTGCAAAACCATTTATATCCTAAAAACAGGCCGATTGTAGTAACTAAGCTTATTAAAAACATTACTTTCAACTTATAGCCAAGCAAAACGGCAATAAGGGTGGCTATTTGCCCAATTATTAACTGAGAAGTGGTAAGTTTGGTGGTAACGTCAAAACGCTGCAGGGCATGGGGAACAACCTGATAAACAGAAAGCAGGCTGGAGAAAAAAAATGTAAGCCCCGCGAGCAAAAAAACTATTCCAATATGAGACACGCTGGAACCGGAAATTTTAAATATTGGCAGAAAAAAAGTTCCCACCAAATAAAAAACCACAAAACCAACTACGCCTATTGCTAAATATAAACTGTGTCCGGCGTTCAGCAGGCTGTTGAGCTCTGAAATTTCACCCTTGGCATAATTTTCCGAAGCGTACTTAATTAGTGAAATAGTAAAGCCAAAATCCAGCAAACTCAAAAATGCAATTATGGTATTAGCCAGAACAAAAACACCATAATCTACAATACCCAGCTTGTGGATGATAACCGGAGTTACAACAATAGAAAAAAGGATGGGTATAACATAACCCAAAAAGCCCCAGGCTGAATTCTTTAAAGTTTTGTAGGAGAGAGATTGGTTATCCACCCCGTTAGAAGTTAATTTTAAATATTAAACTTTTCAATGTTTTAAAAATATTATTATAATTTTCCTGTTATCTTGATAGTGAGCGACTTCTAACGGGGTCCATATTTTTCTTTCAAATACCTGCCCACTGCATCCTGCCATGATGGTAACAGGTTTATACCTGCGCTTAGCAATGCTGTGTTTTTTAAAACGCTAATTTTTGGACGAATAACTTTGCTCCCGCTTTCTGCTGCGGTTATTTTATCAAGATTAGCCTTCAAACCCATATTTTCTAAAATTTCTTTGGCAAATTCATACCATGAGCAGCTTCCCTGGTTGGTTATATGATAAATTCCAAAAGCAGGCAATTTTTCCATTATCTCTTTTATTTTATTGGCTAAGTCTAAGGAATAGGTTGGACTCATAATTTGGTCAGCTACCACCTTTAAAGGCTTTCCTTCTTTTGCCAGGGATATAATTTTATCTACAAAATTCATTTTCTGCCCTGATTGTTTTACCCCAAAAACTGAACTGGTTCTGATTAAATAGAATTTTCCGCCAATGTCCTTAAGTTTGCTCTCCCCTTCCAGCTTAGAAGCGCCGTATGCATTTAAAGGGTTAGGTTCGTCAGACTCCTTAAAAAAATCACGGCTTCCGTCAAAAACGTAGTCTGTGCTAACGTGAACAAAAATTGCATCAACTAATTTTGCCGCTTCTCCTAAATTACAGACAGCTTGCGAGTTAATTTGAAAAGCTAAGTCCCTTTCACTTTCAGCCTGCTCAACTTTATTATAAGCCGTGGCATTAATTACAAAAACGGGATTTGCCTGCTTTACGGCCGAGATGACTGCTTGCTTGTCAGTTACATCAACTGCCTGACGATCCAAAGCCACGACTTCGAAGTCATTTTTTAAAACTCGAATTAAATCGTATCCCAGTTGCCCATTCCCAAAAACTAAAACTTTTTTTTTATTCTCTGCCATATATAAAATTCTCGCTACGGCTGTCTTGCTTCCACTGGCTTAAGCTCATATTATTTTTATCTTTCTCGCTAATGGTGGCCCGGGCTTTAAGCTGAGTAAAAAGTTCGTTTAGCTCAAGATCACATAACGACCAGTTAAGGTCGGCCGATAATGGAGATATGCCTGCCTCACTTTCAGGCTTGTAGGCTTCGGTGCAGAAATATTGAATTAAAGTTGGCTCTGTAAAAAAATTACCGTGGGCAAACCCGGGCGGAACCCAAATCCATTGGCTCCGATTTTGATCCGGGTGTGAGGGCATGTTATATAAAATTATTTTGCCAAAGTTAGGCGAGCCTTGGCGAATGTCCATAACCATATCCACCATATGGCCAAAAACTGTCCGCACCATTTTACCCATAGGCGGGCTCCACTGAAAATGTAAACCGCGCATTACATTGGCTTTAGAAAAGCTTTCGTTTTGCTGCTGAAATTTAATACCTTTTAAAAAATCTAAAGCGGCCAGGTCTTCTGCACGGTAAGTTTCAGTAAAATAACCGCGTTCATCGGCAAAACGTTCAAATTCAATAATCTTCACTTCCGGTAAAACCAAAGTTTTTATTTCCAAAATTTTCATTATTTTAATTTAAGCTTATTAGCCCTGTACCAAGCAATTGTCTTCTTTAAACCATCTTCAAATTTAACTTGAGAAACGAACCCAAATTCTTTTTTCGCTCTTTTTACGTCTAGTTTTCTTCTTGGCTGCCCGTCGGGCTTGGTTTTGTCCCAGACAATTTTACCTTTAAAACCGGTGAGCCTGGCAATAATTGTGACCAGATCTTTTATTTTTATTTCGTAACTGCTGCCCAAATTAACCGGCTCAGCTTTGTTGTATTTTAATACTGCTAAAACTATTGCCCGGGCAGCGTCGTCTACATACAAAAATTCCCTAGATGGCCTGCCGGTCCCCCAAACTATAACTTGTTTTTGATTTTTTTGTTTGGAGTCTACAAATTTTTTAATGAGTGCAGGGATTACGTGGGACTGCTTGGGATTAAAGTTGTCGCCGGGCCCGTACAAATTTACGGGCAATAAAAAAATCCCGTTCATTTTGTACTGCCGGCGGTAAGCTTCCAGCATTGTCAGCAGCATTTTTTTTGCAATGCCGTAAGGCGCGTTGGTTTCTTCCGGATAACCTGACCATAAGTCGTCCTCCCTAAACGGAATGTGGGGCGGGAACTTGGGGTACGCGCAAACCGTGCCAATTTGCACAAATTTTTTTACTTTGGCTTTACGGGAGGCTTCTATTAAATTCACGCCCATAGCGGCGTTGTCGTAAAAAATCGGGCCCGGGTTTTCGTTATTATAACCAATGCCGCCGACATTTGCCGCCAAATGAATAATTAAGTCTTTATTTTTAACGGCCCTGGCGCAGCTTTCGGCTACACGCAAATCTAAATCTCTAGACCTGGGAACAGATATATGTTCAGCCTTTGCCCCCGCCTTCAACAATTCCTGGAAAACTTTCTTTCCCAAAAATCCATGCCCGCCGGTCAGTAAAATTTTTGCATTTTTTAAATTAAACATAAGCTTTTACCCATTGATAATAGCATTTTTTGACTATTTACAAAAGCCATTAAAACCAGTAAAATATTTAATCTGGTTCTTTTCTAAGGAGGCAACAATGATTCTGAACATCTTCGGGACCGGGATTTGCGTTCACAACTTACCTGAAATTAAAACTGACCGAAGTCCACCGGGATTTTTGCTGACCTGGCATGAAAATAACTCCCAAAAGCATCTGCTTATTGAGTATCCGGGCGGGAGCACTTACAGACTCGGTCAGCGCTTCATGAGCATCGGTGACATAAGGAAAGTTTTTATTTCTCATGTGCACCCCGACCACTTCTGTGCAGCAGAGCTCATTCAAGCTCTCTCGGCCACACCGGACTGGGATCCGCGTTTTAAGGGGCAAAATTTCAAGCTTGATGTTTTCTGCCATCCGAGTGTGGAGGCGGCGTTTCGCCAGATTGTAAAACTCCAGCTCCCACAGTTGGACGGAAACTTTCCCGGCAATATTGAAGTCGCTTTCCATACCGAACAAGAAAACCGAATTGGCAAGGCTGAACTTACGATGTTGCCTGTCTTCCATAGCCAGGGAAAGACGGATTGCAACGGATCGAGGCTGGAAATGCCGGGCGGAGAAGTGTTTGTCTACTCCGGCGATACTGCTCGTTGTCCTACACTTGTCGAACTTGCAAAAGACGCGGACTTGTTTCTCTGCGAAATTTCTGCAAGGATTGACGATTTCAATTCAGCTGCCAAATACGGACATATGACACCAAGGCAAGCAGGCGAAATGGCCAAAGAAGCCGGAGTGCGGCATTTGGTTTTATTTCACTTCAGCGGCCAGGATCCGAACGAAGCAATCTACGATGATTGCCGCAGGTCCGGCTTTGGGGGAAATATTACAATCCCCTATGATGGCGACATAGTCGCCCAAAACTAACAACCGTACAAACCAAAAACCGCAGACAAACAAGGAATGCACTACCTTGGGTTGTCTGCGGTTGTTTTTTTACATTAGATCTAAGGTCTTAAAAATTTCCTTAAACCTTTGCTCGTAAGTGTGCTCTTTTATTGTCCGTTCATATCCGGCCTTAGCTATAGCTTGCCTCTCACTGTCGTGAGCTAAGTAATATTTACATTTTTCGACTAAGTCATTTTTGTCTTTAAAAATTACAATTTCTTTGTCCTCAACATAATAGTCACGTAAATTATCTGCATCCCCTGTAATAAGAAAACCACCACAAGCAGGAACTTCAAAAATCCTGCCTTTTATTTGTTTGCGCTTGGCTCCCAGCAAGGACTGGAAATTTGATACCAGATGATGAGCATTAAAGTAATACCTGCCAAATTCTTTTTTTACAAATAACTTTACTAGCTGTTTCGGCCAGTTAAAATAACTTTCCGTAAAATTTAAATTTACTTTGGAATTACTAAAAATTTCAAGCATATCGGTAAAATCAACCCTTCCCTTCTCCCAGCCACTGCCATATCCTTCTGCAGAAATGTGATTATCTTTTAGCGTTTGTATGTATTCGGCTCTGTTGCCATAATTTTTCCCCACAAAAGTAATATCTACATACTGTTTACTGTCTACAGTATACTGACTAGGTTTATATAAGTTTACATTTGCCGCCCACTGGGTTTTGATAGCGTCTACGCCAACTGTTTTATATTTTTCAACTGCCTGAGAGTCGGTAGTGGAAACAGCGGTAAACAATGGCGCCCAATATTTTGAATAGATGGGAAAACGCCAATGGTCATCGGCAAACCAATTAAAAGTTTTAGTGGAAGTTTTTTTTGTAATATGCTCTATAGTTTCTTTTTTTAGCTCTTCGGTAAAAAGAAAACAAAACAGCAGATCGGGCTTGTCCGCTTCCACCTTTTGGATAAGTTTTTTATTCATCTCGTCCCGGCCAACTGACTGCATTACTTCATCTACCGCAAACATTTCCGCTTCAATGCCCTGTATTTGACTTAAGACCTCAAAAAAATTTTGATGCTCAAAAGAAAGCCCTGCAAAAGCCTTACCATATTCGTATTTAAGTCCGCAAAATAGTAGTTTGAGCATTTAAAAATAAAAGATTTAAAATTTAAAGATTATCGGGGCAGGAGTTTTTTATACTCATTATGGTTTACTAAATATTTTCTAAAATTAGAAAGACTGGAAGAAATTTCCAAAATTTCTTTTTTTGAGGCCTCAAAAAAATCTGCTGAAACATACCGACGATCTAAAAGTATATATAGGATTGAACGGACTTCCCCGGCGGAACCTTTGGCTATATTAATAAAATTTGCAAATTCCTTATTGCTTCCGCGTTCAAATCCTTCAGCTATATTGAGCATAATAGAAAAAGCTGCTCGTTTTAACTGATCTACCAAAGAAAAATCGCGGCTGAATTTTTGATTATGTTCTATTAATCCATAAACCTGGTTAACAAACTGCCTCGATTGCTGCCAAACTGGCAAATCTTCAAATTGTTGGTATTTCATAATGTTTAAATTTTCTATTTTTTAATCTTTAAATTTGAAATTGCATTACCATTGGTAAATGATCGGAAACTAAATTATACGGCACTTCAAAGGACTTTACTTTTATTTCGGGCGAAATAAAAGTAAAGTCCGCAAAAGACTGCTTATTGCTGTACATATTCCACGAAATTTCGTTGCGGGTGTTGGTAATTTTAAAATCTTTAATTAAATTCTTAAATCCTGCCTCCCCAAACATACGCACGCTCTCTGTGTCAGGCATTAAATTAAAATCCCCGCATAAAATTTTAGGGCCGGATGTTTTTGCCATAACTTCCAAAATTTTTTGTGAGGCCGCAATTCTCTCCTTGGTATCTAACTTGTCCCCGGGCATAGGAATGCCGTGGTAATTAAATACATTTAAATTCCCAACATGTGCGTACTGAAGTATACAAGGCAAATTAGTAAAGTCTAACTTTACCTCTTGGGCTTGAGAACCGTGGATTAAACTAAAATTTTGCTCTGTGACCACATGTTTTTTATGCACAAAAATAGCCAATCCGTGGGACAAATTTTGCACAGCGGTTTTCAAACTATGGTGTTTAGAAGTAACCGCATAAAAGCCTACAAAATCTTTTAAAGCTTCTGACAATTCCGTAAACAAGCGCGGATGAGTGCCGTCTGCTAGAGGATCGAATTTAAACTCCTTTGGCCCTTCAAAAACTTCCTGAAAACAAAAAATATCGGTATTTACCGATTGTTGTGCAATATAGTCAAAAAATATTTTACCTTGGCTTGCGCCCCAAATGTTTAAACTTAATAATTTCATAAATAATTTAAAAATAGAAAAATTTAAAATTCAAAAATTATTAATCTTTTTATTTTTCTTTTTTTAAATCTTTAAATATCTTACCGGATCAAGGCCGGCTTCTTTTAGGTCTGCCTCAAGCATTATTTTGACAAGCTCTTTAAATTTAACTTTTGGCTCCCAACCTAAGTTTTTTTTGGCTTTGGAAGGGTCTCCCAAAAGCAAATTAACTTCCTGGGGGCGGTAGTATGCCGGGTCTACGCCAATGTATTTTTCCCAATTGTCAATATTTACCAGCTTAAAAGCTTCGTCTAAAAATTCGCGAATGGAGTGGGTCTGAGCTGTTGCAATAACATAGTCGTCCGGTTTTTCCTGCTGCAGCATTTTCCACATAGCCTCAACATATTCCGGAGCAAAACCCCAGTCCCTTTTGGCGTCTAAATTTCCCAAATATATTTTTTCCTGCCGGCCGGCTAAAATTGCGGCAATGCCCGTGGTAATTTTACGGGTGACAAAAGTTTTGCCGCGCCTGGGAGATTCGTGGTTAAACAAAATGCCGTTACAAATAAACATATTGTAAGCAATACGGTAATTTTTACAAATGTGAAAACCAAAAACTTTGGAAGCGCCGTATGGAGAGGCGGGGTTAAAAGGCGTAGTTTCTTTTTGCGGGGTTTCTAAAACATCCCCAAACATTTCCGAAGACCCGGCCTGGTAAAGTTTGGTTGGGATGCCGCTTTCCCGAATTGCGTCCAGCAATCTTAAAGTCCCAAGCGCGTCCACGTTGGCCGTGTATTCCGGAATTTCAAAACTCACCTTTACGTGGCTTTGCGCGCCAAGGTTGTAAATTTCGTCCGGCTTAATGGTTTTAAGCAGCTGATTTAAATTGGAAGCGTCGGACAAGTCGCCGTAATGTAAAAACAGCCGCCTGTGGGACTCGTGCGGATCCTGGTAAATATGGTCTATTCTTTCGGTGTTAAAAACACTGGCGCGGCGCACAATGCCGTGGACTTCGTAGCCCTTAGAGAGTAGTAATTCCGCCAGGTAAGAACCGTCCTGGCCGGTGATACCCGTAACTAATGCAATTTTTTTATCTGACATTTTTAGGCCTTTATACTTTATTCGTTATACTTTATACTAAGATAAATTACCATAAATACGGCAATAAATCAATCAACAATAATTGAAAGATTGAAAATTTAAAGATTTAAAGATTACGCAATTTTCTATCTTTAAATATTCTATTTTTAAATCATCAAATGAAAATACTATACATAATAACCCAAGCTGACGGTGGCGGGGCCCAAAAATACACACTGGATCTGGCCAAACATTTTGAAGGCGCAATTGCCGCCGGTGAGGAAAGTCCCAAGCTGTTTGACGAAGCCCGCGCTTTGGGCCTTTATACTTTTACGCTAAAACATTTAAGGCGAGCCATTAACCCCTGGCACGATTTTATGGCGGTTTGGGAAATTCGGCAGCTAATTAAAAGCTACAAGCCCGAGATTGTCCATTTAAATTCCAGCAAAGCCGGAGTGGTGGGCAGCTTTGCCGCCATAGGCCTTAAAACTAAAGTCGTATTTACCGCGCACGGGTTTATTTTCAACGAGCCGCTGCCTTGGATTTTAAAATCTTTTTATTTAGCTTTGGAAAAAGCGGCTTCTTCTTACCGCGACTACATTATTTGCGTGTCCGAAGCAGACAGAAAGTCCGCAATGGACTATAACTTAACCTTGCCTGACAAAATTTCCACCATCCATAACGGCATTGACCAGATAAATTTTTTACCGCGGCAGGAAGCCAGACAAAAACTTGGGCTGCCTTTAGACAAAGAACTTGTGGTGACCATAGCTAACGAGTACAAAACCAAAGGTTTGGATATAATGGAAAAAGCGCTGTCGTCCAACTGTTTAACCGTGATTATTGGTAACGTGTCGGATGAAAAAAAATCCACAGACAACATTAAATACCTGGGGTTTGTAAAAGATGCCCAAATTTACTTAAAAGCTTTTGACATTTTAGCCGTACCTTCCAGAAAAGAAGGCTTCCCTTTTGTAGTTCTAGAAGCCATGGCCGCCGGCTTGCCGATTGTGGCAACCAGAGTTGGCGGCATTCCGGAAGCTTTGGGCGATGCCGGGTTGTTAGTGGAACCGGAAAACCCTAAAGCCCTGGTAGAAGCGGTAGATAAAATAATTACGGACCAGGAACTGGCCGACCTGTTATCCCAAAAGGCCCTTGCGCGGTCAAAGCTGTTTACCCGGGAAAAAATGCTGGAAGAAACAAAAAAAGTATATGAAAAAATGTCCCGCGGCTAGCGCGGGACATTTTAGTTGGAAGCAGGTGTTGAGGAAGCGGTTTTAGGAAGCGAATCTATAAATTCCTGCATTTCTTTTTGTCTGCTGGGTTCGAATTTTATAATGCTCTGCGCCAGGTTTATTGCCTCACCATATTTACCGGCAAGCGCATACAGCTTGGCTAAATCTATAAAGACCAAAAGGTTTCCAGGCTCCGTCTCCCCTGCCTTCCTTTGCAGGTCTATGGCTCTGTCGAATTCTTTTTTGTCTGCATAGTAGCCTACCAGCCATTTAACTTCCTGGTATTGGGAAAATTTATAACCCTGTTTAAAAAGCTCTTCCATTTTGGCAACGGCCAGGTCAATTTTATTTTGTGCCCGGTATAAATTTATTATTTGCAGCCGGGCGCTTCTGTCACTGGGTATGTTTTGTAGGGCTTTTAGCAATATAGTTTCTGCTTCCGCAAACTTACCCTCAAGGCTTCTTATTTGCGCCAAAGTTAAGCTCGCTTCGTCACGGCTGGGCGCCAAGCCTATAGCCTTTTTTATAGCCTCTTCCGCCTTTGGGTGAACAATTATTTTGTCCCCCACCTGCGTTGACTTAAACAGGTAAGCCATAGAAAGCCTTTGCCAAAGCACAGGGCTGTCGACCTGCTCTTTGGTAACGTTTTCTAAATACACCGTTGATTCGTCCAAAATTTTAAGGGCTAAAGCCCTGTTTTGTTCTGTGGAAGACCTAGCGATGTTAGCGGCGAATTCGGCAAATTTGCTGGCTGTTTCCGCTTCGTCAAAATTGAACGGCAAGGAGACGGCAGTTTGGAAATAGGAATGCGCTTTGTTTAAGTCAGCAAAAGCATAAGCGTAACCGTAGTTTACATTTTTAGAAATACGCATAGGAAGCAAATTGGTCGCATATTCGGCATAAAGCATTAAAAGCAAACAAACCACTAAGACGCTAACTCCAAAAGCCCGGTTTTCCCTAACCACAAAAATTTTTGGCTTGCCTGACTCTTGCTGCCTGCTTATCTGCCAAATGTAACCGCCAAATCCGGCAAAGGCAAAAAACATCAGGCTCGTAGGAACGGTGTCGAATACGAACAAATTTTGGATTTGGTAAGCAAGCAATGCGGTGAGCAAAAAACAAAATTCTAACAACCCATACAAACCTGACTTAAAACCTTTGTATAAGGCAAAAACCAAGAAAATTAAAATGCCCATATACGCGGCAAAGCCGAGTATGCCGTCGGTAACCAAAATCTCCAACAGATAATTGTGCGGCTTGTCAAACCAGCTTGGGTCGAACTCCGCAATTTTGGGGTCGTAGTACTGGTTGGCGACAATATAATAATTTTCCGGGCCTGTGCCCAAAAGCGGCCGGTCTTCAAAACCTCTTAAAGCCACTTTCCACTGCAGCAAACGGCTTTGGGTGTTGCTGTCATTTAAATTAAATAACCTGCGAACCGTGGAGCCTTGCGGTAATTTTTCATGGTTTACAAATAACAAACCGGCGGCAATGACACAAATACCGACTAAAGCAAAACCGTAAATTTTAATTTTTTTACTTGGATTGAAAAACAAATAAATTAGCGCGCCTAAAAAACTCGCGGATAAAAGCCCGACCGCCGCACCGCGCGTGCCGCTTAGGAAAATTCCAAGCAAACATAAAAAACCCAAAAAATAATAGCCCGCGCGTTTAATGCCGCTGTCGGTCTGATGCCCAAAAAACAAACTTAGGAAAAAAGGGATAATTAAAAAACTGCCCAGGTAAATGGGGTTACCCAAAGTGCTGGAAACCCTGGTGGGAAGGGTTGGGTCTAAAACCAGGGTTGGCCAACCCAGCCAGCCAAAAATTCCGTTTCCCGCAACCACAATACCTACCCACAACAAAACCTTTAAAAACCATTGCAAATACCAACTGCCCATTTGCCCCAGACACAAAATGTAAAAATACAAAGCTACTAAATGGGCAATATAGTAAGCTCCGCCCATACGTTCAAAGTTACCCCACAGGCTGCGCGTTAAGTTAACCCCGGAAAAAGCCGAAGCAAAATTAAGCAACATAAACGCCAGCATGGCCAAATTTAAAGGATTTTTTAAATTCGGGCGAAGCCTTCCGTCTACCACCAAAAAGTAAGCATAGAGAGGGAAAGCTAATTCTATGGCAATCCTAAAGAAAAAAGCCTTGCTGGTAACAAAAGGAAAAAGCAAATCTTTAAACACCCAAAAAGCCGCGGTTACGGAAACACAGACTAAAACAAAAAATATGGCTTTTAAAAATTTCATACTTGGTCAGGAATATGCTATGCCCCCAATTTTATCTTAATTTATTACCGAACCTACCTTATAAAAATAAAATTCACTGTCTGATATGTTTACGATATTTTGAGTTTTATACCCGAGCTTGTTAAAAACTTCCATTGATGCAAAGGGCCTAAGGTCCCCGTTAGAAACAATATATATACCCCCATTTTTTGTCTTAATGAGAGTACCATCACGAAAGGGCATAATAGCAATTTCCGGTAAATTTTTATCGCCTACGTTAGCATTGACAATACGGGTTTCATCCCAATGCCATGAGTTTAGCACCTCCTGACTGAAAATCCGTTTTTTTCCATTTGCAAATATTTTAAAATGTGAACTACCGTCTAAGACCACTGCCCCGGCTGGGTGAGGCTCGCTGGAGGATATTATAGGTGTACCCAAGGAATAACCTTCAAGCTTGCCCAAAACGGCTTGTGAAAAGGTATACCCAAGTTGCTCAAAAACCTCCGCGCTGACAAAACCCCTTTTCGTTTTATTGTCTATCATGTAAATGGTTCTGCCATCTGAAGCATCCAATACCAAGGTTCCGTCTGCAAAAGGAACAACAGCCCCGTCAGTCAGACCCAAATCGAAATCGTTCGCCACTACGATATCTGAAAATACAAAACCATGTGAATTATATTCCTCAGGAGTGGCAAAACCACGTTTTTCACCGTTTCCAATAATGTAAACCGTCCTTTTATCTTTGCCTAATACAACAGTGCCAGCCGGATGGGTACTGCTATTAACCTGGCTTACACCATTTTGCGGGGCACTAAAAACTGGCTGGCTTAAGGATTTATAAACATCAATTAAGCCGCTGCCCAAAAGCCCGTTGTAGGAACTATCGTGATTAGCGGTTTGTTTTATGGAATCTATAATTTGTCGGTTAGTCATTGACGGATACTTCGCCTTTAACAAAGCTGCTTGGGCAGTTACCATAGGAGCAGCAAATGAGGTACCAGACCCTTGGTCATGGTCCAAACCGCTATACATAGCCGTTGACATAATACCTACCCCTGGCGCAACGACGTCCACACAATTGCCATAAGCAGCCCAATTTACCATTTTATTTTCCTTGTCCACCGCTGAAACCCCCAACACCATATCCTGGCCGTTATCATTACACACCGGAGAACGAGGATTGGCGCTTAAATCCTGTCCAAAATTTGTTTCGTTATTAAGATTGCCTGCAGCAGCCACAATAACCACTCCTTTGCTATAAGCATACCTAATAGCTTCATCAACCGTATCTGTGTATCTCCCACCTAAACTAATATTAATAATATTAGCCCCATTATCTGTAGCATAGCGAATGGCCTTTGGCAATAAATCAAGATAGCATTCGCCGCTATTTCCACAAATTAATAATGGCATTATTTGAGTATTCCGAGAAATACCGACTATAGCATAGTCATCTGGCAAGGCCGTCAAAATGCCAGCAACCATTGTACCGTGATTTCCGTACACCCTCATATCGTTGGAATTTTGTATAAAATCCCACCCTTGTAAATCATCAACGTAACCGTTATTGTCATCGTCAATGCCATTGTTTAACTCCTTTTGGTTACGCCAAAACTGCATACCCAAATCAAGATGCTTTTCGTAGACACCGTCATCTAAAACTGCCACAAGTACGCTTGCTGCGTTCGATTGGAGTTGCCAAGCCTCAATAGCATTAATATTTGTCAAATAATATTGATCCTTAAAAAATGGATCCTTAAAAACGAGCTCTTGACTAAAAGCAATGTTAAAAGGAAAGCTAAATAAAATGCAAACAAATATGTAACACTTAAATAGTGAATAAAACTTTTTCATAATCCTATGAATTTAGTTAGATCTTATGAAGGTCACAACCTCAGCGCCCTCTGAAACTCCGCTTACAATTTCCACTAGCCCCCCGTCCGCTTCCATACCGGTGGTAACTTCTGCTTCGGTGTAGGCTTTCTTTTTAGTGTCTGTAATTACACGGACAAACTTTTTTCCGTCGCGGCTTATTACCGCGCGCTGCGGCACGGCTAACACGCCGCTTTTTTCACCGGTTAAAATATTTAAGTTAGCGGTCATACCGGGTTTAATTTGCTCCAATTTTTCCAAGGAAACCTTAACTTTATAATTCACCACGCCGGAAACTACGGTGGAGGCCGGGTCTATGGTTTGGACTTTGGCTATAAATTTCCTGTCCACGCCTAAAGCGTCGAAAGTTACTTCCACCTGCTGCTCTGAAATTATGGAAGAAATATTAGCCTCGCTAATATTTGCCTCCACATGCAAATTCCCAACGTCCTGCAAAACTATTAAGGCCTGCATAGCTGTGGCTTGCTGCCCCACTTTAGCATCTACTTTGGTTATTGTGCCGCCCGTTGGCGCGCGCATAATTGTATTTTCCAGGTTCGACTGCGCAGCCTGGACCTGTCCTTGAGCCGAGAGTACCTGGGCTTGGGCCACTTGTAAATCTGCAGGCCTGGCCTGGGCTTTTTTTAGGTTTAAGGCTGCTATAGCCTGGTCTAAAGCCACCTGCGCGCTGTTGAGCTGCGCCTGGGCGGCATCCACTGAAGACTGCCTGGTTTTAAGGGATGACTGGTAGGCATTATAGTTAGCAACGTAAGTGCTGGCGCTGGTGTTTGGGATTTTCACTACCCATTGATCGTTTGCATAGGAGGTCCCCGAAAATTCTATAAATAAGCCTCTGCTTCCTAAAGGTACCGGAAAACTTTTGTATTCACCGCTTGAAGTTTCTAAACCGCTAAGCTGGAACATCATGCCATTACCTGAAATGTAGAGAGATAGGGTATAAGTACCCTGCTCTGCTCCAGTATAGGTTCCGCTTACAGTAGCAATTCCGGTCCCGGCATTCCCGGCGCTAGGCACTGCTTCCAAAGTAGAATTCAAAAGGGCAGAATAAGCGTTACTAACAGCGGTTTCCTGCTGGCTTTGGGTATTTTTTAAATTGACCTTGGCGGTATCTAAAGTCACCTGGGCCGCGTCAACAGCTTTTTGAGCCACTATAATTTCCTCGTTAGAAGCGCCGGCTAAAACTTTATTGTAGTTGGCCTGCGCCTGGGCCAGTGCGCCTCTTGCCGAAGTTAAACTCGCTAACGCATCTTTTTGGTCTAAAGTTGCCAGCACATCGCCGGTCTTAACTTTGCTGCCTTCCGTAACTTTTACGCTTTGCACAAAACCGCTGGTTTTAAAACTTAAATTTAAATCTGTGCCCGAAACCACCTGTCCGGTTGCAAGGACAGTTGACTTCAAATCTTGTTTCTTAACTATTTCAGTCTGTATATTGCCGGAGTTATCTTTTGGCCTGAAAATAAAATAACCAATTACAAACAATACCAACAAAATTATTGCGGACCAGATAATTCTCTTCTTTGTAAAAAATTCCCTTATCTTCATAATTTGCTTTCTATTTGAGTGAGTTGATAAATTCTTCCATAGCTGCCCTCTGGGAGGGGTCTGACTGCTGGACTTGCCGAGCTAAAAGAATAGCGTGCTCTTTGTCGCCTATTTTGGCGTAAGCTTTTGCCAGATCTATGTATAAACCAATCTCGTTGGACTCCAAGGTTACAGCTTGCTCTAGAAGCGGAATTACTTTTTGCCAGTCCTTCTTTGCCTCATAATACTGAATATACCAGGCGAATTGCTGCAATTGATTAAACTTAAAACCCTGGGCAACAGCGACGTCTCCTGCTAAAACCGCCTCTTCCAGCTGCCCATTTAAAAAATATCCCATGGCTAATTGCCAGCGCAAGTCAGGTTTTCCGGGGTTTAGTTCAACAATTTTTTCTGCAACAATTACCAAATTTTTCCAATCTTTCAAAAGACCATAACACTGCACCCATAATTGCAATAACTCTACTCTGTTGGGAGCCAAATTAACAGCCTTACTAATGGCTTCTTTTGCAGGGTCAAAATTTTGACCCTGCAAAAGCGCCAGGTTCATTTCGCCTATAGCCAGTCTCATCCATAACAAAGGGTCATTTTGAACTTTCTCCGCAATAGCTTTTTGGTTCTCGCGGGCTTTTTGCATATGTTCAAGCTTAAACTTATCATCCACCTTGGCATCCGCATTATTGACCAGCCTAGCTGTAAAGTCAGAATAATAATTTGCCGTGTCCCGCTTGTCCAAATTATATTTAACCTCTAAAGCCTTTGTAAAATAATTCCCCGCTGTTTTTGGGTCGTAAGATGTGTAAAAATAACCCAAGTTTACGCGCTTGGAAGCCTGATATGAAGCAAAGTTGGAAACGTATTCCACAAATATCAGCAGCAGACAAAGCACGGCAAAAATAACCTTGGGAGCCGGGCCGGCGCTTAATTTATTTTGTGTTTCTTGTTTTGAAGGGGCATAACTTTCGTACCAGAGGAACGCGGCAAAACCCATAAAAGCATAAAATGCCACGCTTGCCGAAACCGTATCAAAAACGGTTAAATTTTGTACCTGGTAAGCAACCACCCCGGCAAAAAGTACGCATCCTTCAAGCAGGCCCAACAAATTAGCTTTATACGCTTTCCATAAAGCGTATAAACTAAATACGAACATAGCGATGTAAGCAAGCAGTCCTAGTATGCCATTTGTAACTAAAATTTCCAGCTGATAATTATGGGGCTTGTCAAACCAGGAAGGGTCGTACTTGTACATTTCAGGATTGTAGAACTCATCGAATACCACATAATAATTTTCCGGGCCAACACCCAACAATAAATGCTTTTTCACGCCCTGCAAAGCCATACGCCACTGAATTAATCTAGCTTCAGTATTGCTGTCCCGTAAATGGACAATGCGGTAAAGTGTAGAGCTGGGGGATAATTTTTTTTGGTTAAAGTACAGGCCTCCGGCAACAATTAACAATACTCCCAAAATGACTAAGCTGTACTGCCTGAATTTAGATTTTTTTGTCAGGATGACATAAACGACCAAAGCTGCAAACAGGCCCAAAATTAAACCGACAACTGCTCCGCGCGTACCGGAAAAATAAATTCCCAAAAGCTGTAAAGCGGCGGCTATCCAATAAATAATTTTCATCCCCCGCCTCTCTTCCTGCACGGCAAAATACACGGCCAAAAACAAAGGTATAATAAGGAAGCTCGCGAAAAATATGGGGTTGCCAAAAGTAGAAGAAACACGGGCAGGCAAAGAAGGGTCAGGAAAGAAAGTGACAATGCCAATTTTGCCTAAAAGCCCGTTGAAACTCACAGCCACTGCCACGCCTATAAAGCTTTGCAAAAAAATCTTCAAATACTTTCCCCCTGCCTGGCCAATAGCCTGGACATAAAAAAACAGTAGGCCTAAATGGAGCAGATACCAAACCCCGCCCATGCGTTCAAATGTCCCCCACAGGCTCCTGTCTACATTCACGCCGGAAAAAGAAGTAACAATATTAATTAACACAAAAATTAAAACCGCCAAATTCAAAGGTTGTTTTATTTTGGGGCGGAGCTTCGGGGAAACAAGCATTAAGTAAATATAAAAAGGCAACGCGGCCTCAACCATAAAACGGAAATACAGAGCTTTGCTGGTAATAAACGGAAACAACAATTGGGAAAATACCCAAAACGGGGTTAAGAGCGAAGCTAAAACTAAGGCAAAAAACACATACCAAATTTTTTTGTCAAAAGAGTTTGTCATAACTTATTTCAACTTTTTCAAACGGTTAATTTCAGTGTTGTAAAATTGCGCGTTTTCAGGGTAATTTTTTAAGGCTTCTTCCCACAAAGCAATTGCCTCGGCTATATTACCAACGCTTTCCTCAAATTGGGCGTATTTTGTAAGTATGTCTGTATACCTGGACGTAGCCAAAAGCGCATCCTCGTAAAGCTGGCCCAGCTCCTCATTGCTTGCGCCCATAGCCTGCCTAACACCAATATACTGCAACCAAATATTATAATTTTTAGAATTACTTTTGATGGCTGACTCTAAAGCCAACTGGGCTTCTGGAAGTTCGCCGGCATCACTGTAAGTCAGGGCAAGTGCGGCAAAAGCCGGCTCGTAATTTGGTTCAATTTGCAAAACTGTCAAAAATTCCTGTTTAGATTTTTCCATTTGGCCCAACCCAAAATATTGTTGCCCTAAATACATATGGTCATTAATTTGTGAAATATGATAATTTGCATCCGTAGGGTTTAAACCGCGCAAATCCGCCTCTGCTTTTTGTATACGGTCTAAATAAATTTGCTTTTGTTCAGCCGTTAAATTCCTTTCTTTATTTGCCAAAACCTTGCCATTATTTTGGTTGGTGTTTTTTTTATTTTTTTGCCAAAAATAGCCTGTAAAAGCCAGGGCTATAATGACACAAAAAACTAAGACAATTTTTTTAGACATACAGTAAATATACTAAAAAAACAGGCTTTTTTCAAGAGTCCGGCAGATACTAAAATACCCGGCTAAAGCCGGACACTTGCTCTCTTTAGCTAACAAAACCCCGCCTCTTTTGGAAGCGGGGTTTTGCCTAAATTGACCGTTTTAGGAACGTTAGTTAAGTCTTAAAAGACTTTACTGAATCAAGCTCTGGGAATCTGTTGGCAGATTCTTGACTAAGTAGTCATTGTTCCAGTCGGCGGTCGAGAAGCTATGGCTTTGGGCCGAGACATCAGACCACACGAAGGTAGCAGAGCTGACAGTAGCAGCAGAAGCAATCGCCGGAGCAACAAAGCTCGAAGGCTGTGCTATAGACGTGCTAATGTAGTTACCATCTGTACCAATTGTTCCACCCAAAGTACCTTTCAAGACATAAGTCTTGGCTCCGGTAATTTGTTGTTCATTGGTAGTGTAGAAGGTTACGTTGGTTGTTGCGAAAGTCGCGTTACCAGCAATCTGAGTGTTAGTGTCAGCATCCCAAACTGTAGGACTGCTTAAGGTAACACCTGTAGATGTGCTAATTGCGAAGATCATCTTGCTCCAAGCAATTGTGCCAGTTCCACCGGATGAAAGGGTGAACTTAGCCAAAGTGTTGGTGCCGGCAACCGGAATGCTGGTGGGTAAGGCAACCGTGGTAATAGTAGGAATAGCTTTGTAAACATACAAGGCATTACCCGAAATGTTACCAACAGTTGTGGTAGAGACTGTGCCGGATGAAGCCGGAGCTTTCTTGTAGCTGTGCAAGGTGACGAAGACGTTTTCACCAGAAGTACCCGCGCCGGTTCCCACACCGCCCAACTGTAATTCTACAGTTAAGATCTTGGTGGCATTGGCAGGGACTGAAATGCTCAAATTGCTGAAGGTGGTAGAAGCAGCGCCTGGCTGAGTAGCAATGACGTTGCTGCCATCCTTGATTATGACATTTTGAACAGTGGTGACGGCCGCGACACTAATTACGAGTTCAGAAATCGTAAATTGGTCGTTAGCTGAAGTCCACTTAAAGGCAGCAGCAGTCTTGGTCTGATTGCCGGCCGTAATGGCAGCAACCGGAGTAGACGGATCTTGAGCCGCAGTTAAGGTGGCGCTACCAATGGTCAAAGTCTGACCGGCTGCAGAAGCAGCAATGGAAGCGCTGGAATTAACAGCTGTACCGGAAATCGAAACCTGGGCACCGAAGGTGTCGGCGGCATAGCCGGCTGTTGGTAAGTTTATGTCAGCATAAACTTCGACCGGAACAGTCATTCCTTGGGCAAGGTTCAAAGTACTGGAGAAGGTAGAAGTACCTCCAACGGAGATGCTGCTAGCCTGAGCTCCAAATATGCTGCCATTAACCAATACTTTTATGTTGTACAAGCTGGTCAAGCTGGTGGATGAAACATCGCGAACTGAGATGCTCGAGATAGTCACATCTTCCGAGGTGCTACCGACTAAGGTGAAGGCACCAATCTTGTAGCCAGTTTGTGGGAGAGGAATAGCGTGGTTAGAGTAAGTTTGGTTCTTGGCAAAGGTTACGCTGCCGGTTACGTTGGTAATCGGGTTACCCGAAACTGCGGAAGACGGAACGTTGACATAGCCCAAAGAGGTCATCTTTTGGACGTTGTTAGAACCAACAATTAAGTAAGCAGTAACGGTGTCGCCGTTGGAAAGGTTGTTTCCACCAATGTCATTGTCATACATATCGGCATAAACTTCGATAGTAACCGCAGTACCCGGCTGCACAGTATAGTTCAAAGTGTAAGAGGTACCACCGGTGGTGGTACATGCAAGACACTGGGCCAAAGTGGCTGTAGAACCATACTGAACCCCGTTGATCATAATTTTACCATTTCGGAGCGAAGTAACGCTGGTGTCAGAAGAGCTTGCAGCAGCAGTTAAGGTTTCGATCTTCATAGGTTCACCATAAGCGTTAGCTGTGAACTTGGCCAATTTTACATTGGTAGCACCATCGGTTACGTTGCCAGACGGAGTGTCGGTAGCTTTTTGAATAATAAGGCTACCTTCTCTAATGGTGTTAGCAGAACCTGAACCTACAGGGAAGGTGTCAACAGGAGAAACCACTACGTTGTAGTTAGTGTCAGTAAAGTCGACATCAACCTTGTTGCGAATTTGGAACTGGAAAGTCCTGGTAGCGCCGCCAACAATGTCACCCAAAATGGTGATAATGCGAGTGCCGCTCTTAAGAGTAGTAGGTGAGAAGGAGAACATGGCGTAGCCATTTACATCCAAACCGGCTACTGAACCAAGAGTTGTACCGTCTACCTTCAAGACTAAGTTCTTGATATCGCTGTAGTTGACTGATCCAATTTGGCGAACTGCCAAACGGGACAAGGTTACATCGCGGGTGCCAATGCTTACTGAACTGCGGAAGACTTCTAAGCCCGCAGCAGCGTCCAAAGTCTGGCCAGTCGGGGTAACAGTACCGAAGTCAACAGTAGCGAGATCGCTGACTGAAGCAACGGTGTGTAAGTTACCGGAAACACTGGCGCTGCCCAAGCTATAACCAGCTACGGCAAAACCGGTAAGCTGAACGCCTACAGTTTGGCCGGAAGTGGCTGTGCCTGCAATTTCAGCGACCACGGAAATGGTCTTGCTGCCTGAAACTGTAAAAATACCGCCTGGGGTATTGAAGCTAATTAGGCTGCTACCGCCGACAGAAGCTGCATCAGTTAAGCGCATAGCTCCGTCGTAGAGGTAAACGTTAGAAAGAACAGAGTCTGCAGAGACACCAATTCTCTTAAGCTGGATTTGGCTGACTGTTCCGCTTCCGGAGAAGTTGAATTTAGCCAAAGTTACAGCTGAAGAACTGGCAACAATGCTGCCAGAAGCCGGGTTGTCGGAGGCCAAAGAGACCGTGACCGAACCAACCGGAGGCGGAGGCTGAGTTCCAACTGTCCATACCGGGTTTAATTGGCCAGGTGTTCTGGCTTGCATAACACCGGTCTGGGTCATTGCCTTGTCGGCGGCGTTAGCCGGAACGACATTGGCAAAGGAATAGCCCCAGGTGTTAAAGACGTCTAAGCTTGGAATACCAAGCAAACCGGTAGCGCCAACTAACTGGACAGTGCCGTTATTGTTAACAAGCACGCCGGTTTTGTGGGCTTCGGTTGAGCTGTTGATGTCTACAGTCTTATTTAAGAAAGAAGAATCACCGTACTCGGCGTTAGCGAAGCTAAAGCCAAGACCGGCAAACACAGCAGCTGAAGTAAAAGCGGCTTTCATACCGGCAGTTACCAAAGAGCATTCACCTGCTACGTCACTGCCTTTTGTGGCAGTTGCGCAGAAAACCGTTCCGTCCTGAGGAGGAATGAACGATCCGGCAGGCAAGCTCAGGTCATCTGCATTGGCAGCTACCACCTGGCTCCAAGAATTGAAGCCGTAGGAAAGGAAAGCGCCGGCAGAAGTGTAGGCTCTGCGGGTACCTTCTGGTGTAATAAACCAGACTGTACCGTCGGAGGTGGAAACGTTAGTCCCGGCAGCGTGCGCTGCAGCTTGCGCTGCAAACGGCGCGGCTAAGGACAAAGTCATTGCCACCGCAGATCCTACAGCAAAGAATTTCTTTGCTAAAGAATTTTGCATTTTTAATAATACTCCATTTTTCCGCTAAGTTTGATTATTCAATTGAGATAATCAAAAATAAATTTGCGGAAAAAAATTTAATTAATTTCATTATCTACCTTCCGTTTTTAGGGTTCTAGAGACCTCAAAAATTGCAGGTAAACAATGTTTATTGAGTCCTTATAACGTAGAACTTTACCCATACACCAATAAATGGTGCGTTGGATTAACGCCATAAGATCGACCAGGCATTTTAATACCCCGTATGGCTCGCCTTAAGCCATAAGGTTCAATAAATAAAGAGAAGTGTGCTTCCAAAACAACCAAAACTGAAATTATTCTCACTGTCCACAGGCAAGACGGAGGTTTTTGTAGAATGTTACAACCTGTCTTAATTTAGCCTTTTTGCGGTTTTTATTATGCAAAAAGCCAGGGAAAGTTTACAATTTTAGCTTTAAATAAAGCTTATTTTAGCTTGCAAACTCTCCCTGACTTTTATTCACAGTTTTAATGTATATTGAGCCCATTTGGGGATATCTAAAAGATTTAATTCCAAATTTAATACATTATAATATAACTCCCTAAATTTGTCAAAGAAGCTTCTTTAATGTTAGAATCTATGGGTTAAGAAAAAACGGGCTGTAGTATACCGGTAGTACGTCTGCTTTGGGAGCAGATAGACTGGGTTCGATTCCCAGCAGCCCGACCAAGGGTCAATCGTCCCTGCGGCTAAGGTTATAAGATAGACAACAAATATTTTTTATTTTAAAATTTTACTAACAATACTACAGAGAGGTAAATAGGTCGAACCTCTAAAATTAAAAATTAACATCCAAATTTACCATAAATATGAACGGAAAAATTGCTATAGTTGTATTAATTCTTATTTTGGGAGCCGCATTTATTTTCTATCGGCCCGCCAAAAGCCCAAAAAACGTGGAAATGAAGCAGCCGGCCACAAGCGGAAATGTTGATGATGTGACAAACTCCATGCTCAACGCTTCAGCCAGTGAACAGGCGGTTTTAAGTGAAGAAGCCACTGCAGAGCAGTCGCTTTACAACTCCGAATCGGCAGAAATTGGTGATTTTGGCCAATCTTATAACCCAAATGAATTCTAAAAAAACTTTAAGTTTTGCATTTGCAGCGGCTTTAGCTATGCAGGCTGTTTTGCCTGCTATAGCTTTGGCCCAAACTACAGAAACCGACAGAATGTTTTGTACAAGGCTTACGGGTGCAACAGCCAAGGTTGACCAAAGAATGCAGGAGCGCAAAGGGCAAATTGATGCCAAAGTTTCTGAAAGGCAGCAAAAGTTGGCGGAAAACCGCAGCGCCCGGGATGCGAAATTAAAAGAAGTGCGGGACAGATGGATTGAAAACCGCAACAAAGAATATGCCGCGCTAGAAAGCAAAGCAACGACAGATGCACAAAAACAGGCTGTAGTTGCGTATAAAAGGGCCATGGAAGCTGCCATAGCCGCGCGTAAAGCCGCTATGGATGCAGCCAAATCTGCTTTCCGCAAAAGCATGGATGAGGCCATAGCCGCGCGTAAAGCCGCTGTCAGCTCCGCAGTTACTGCGTTTACAAACGCGGTAAAGGCGGCTAAAGCTAAAGCAGTCCAGGATTGCGCTGCCGGAGTAAGCCCCCAGACTATAAAAACAACCTTTCAGGCAAGTATGAAGGCTGCCCAAGACGCATTTGCCGCGGCCAGAGCTGCCATAGAAAAAAGAAATGTCGCGGCAATAATTACTGCCCGAAAACAGGCTATGGAAAAAGCCTTAGCTGATTTTAAGGCCGCCGCAGAAAAAGCCAGGACAGATTTTAAAGCTGCGTGGGGTAAGTAAATTTACAAATAAAAAACAACCGCGATTAATATCGGGGTTGTTTTTTATTTAGAGTGTTAAGAGGATTCCCCTCTGACAGAGGGGAATCCTCTTTCAATGAATTAAATTATTCCAATCTTGTGCAAATTTTTCTAAACCTTTTTCTGTAAGCTCGTGATGAATATTATACTCTTGCCAAACTTTATCTAAAGCTATGTCTTTGTACTCAATTAGTTTTAAATTTTTTGGTTCATACACAAAATTTTCGTTTGGTAATTGCAACCCGGCCTCTGCCCACTCTTTCAATACATTTAGCGGCGCTGTAATAATGTCGCTTTTAAGTCGAATGGCTTTAAAAATGTGGTCTTTAGATCTCACACTGGCAGTAAGGACCTCTACGTGCCCGTCCCCTGACTCATACATTTTGATTATGCTAGCTATTAAGTCCATACCGTTCTCTCCCCTGTCATCCAGCCTGCCAATAAACGGGGAAACAAAAACCTGGCCCTTTTTAGCCCCCTTTGTTGCCGCATAAACCGCCGCAGCCTGTTCCTGGGAAAAAACCAGGGTCATATTCACCCTCATACCTTCTTTTACGCTCAATTCAGCGGCTTTTAAGCCTGCTGAAGTGGTGGGATATTTAATATGCGCATTGGGTATCCAGGCATTAAATTCCTTCCCCTGCTCAAACATTTCTTCAGCTGTGGTGTTTGCATCTGCGTACACTTCCACTGACACGCTGCCTTCCGGAATAATTTCCGAGACATCTTTTACCACGCCGCTGTAAAATTTAAGCAGCTCGTCAGATGAAAATTTTTTGCCCGCGGTTTTAGGATTTTTTGCAATAAGTGAAGGATTCGTAGTTTGGCCGTCTAAAAAACCAAGTAAAGACAAAACTGCCCGGGTCTCCCCCGGGTCGCCGCTGTCGAGAAAAATTCTGGCATTTAAATTTGATGGCTTCATAGACTTTACGGAATACGGAGGGAACGTTACGGATATACGGATTACTTTAAATTAACAACCCGTTTCAAGTGCACTATCCTGGGAGCAAAATAGGCCAAAATTCCTAACTTTAAATCTTTACTAACTAAGTATTTATAGACTTGATCAATATGAGCTTTTACAAAATAGTCGCCTCTTTTAATTTCTAAAACAATCTTTCCTTCAATTAAAAAATCAAAATAATTCTTACCAACGACCTTTCCGCCAAACATCACTGGTGCATATAATTGCTGCTCAAATTTTATCTTATTTTGGGAAAAAGCTACACAAAGCGCTTTTTGATAAGTTATTTCCGCATGTCCGTAACCTAATTGATTATATACATCAAAAATTACACCGATAATCTTTCCGCTTAAATCAGCATAAACAATATCCTTTTTGGCTCTGTTGTTTGATTGCATTTCCGTATATCCGTATATTTCCGTACTCCGTAAAGTCTAAAAGAAGTCTGTTATTTTTGAAAGTTCCTGAATTTGTTCGTAGGCTTCTTCCGCGCTGTCTACTAACCTGTAAATTTCCATATCTTTTTCGTCTATGGCGTGCGACTTTTCGTACAAAGTAGTCTTTATCCAGTCCAAAAGCGGCTGCCAAAAATCTTTGTATACTAAAATAATTGCCACGGGTTTAATTTTGTGCGTTTGAGTTAAAGTAACCATTTCAAAAAACTCATCCAGCGTGCCAAAACCGCCGGGGAAAAAAACGTAAATATGCGAAGCATACTCCAGCATAACTTTGCGGGTAAAAAAGAAAGAAAAATCTTCGGACTCTTTTACATACTGGTTGGTGCGCTGTTCAAAGGGCAGGCGGATGTTTATGCCTATAGATTGCCCGTTAGCTTCGTGGGCGCCTTTGTTAGCGGCTTCCATAACGCCCGGGCCGCCGCCGGTAATTATTGCAAAACCGGACTTGGAAAGCATATTTGCCAATTGCGTGGCTTCTTCGTACACATAAGGGTTTAGCCCCGTTCTGGCGCTACCCATAATGCTAACAGCCTTTTTGTACTTGCTTAAAAATTTAAAACCTTTGGTAAATTCCTCGTTAATTTTTTTTATCATCCATTGCGGAATTTTTTTCACATTTCCCTTGCGTACTTTTTCCAAATGCTCAATGGGTTTGAATTTAGGTTTTTTTGTGTAAGCCATTAAAAAAGTTTAAGATTTAATATTGCTTTAATCCTGTGTGGCCGTTGCATCTGTAGATGCTACAACGCCCTGCTCAAGTTCCGGTAAATATTTTCCCAAAGAAGCCAGGCTGCTCATTTTAAGGCGGTGGGAAAAAATATTTTGGGCCTGTTTTAAGTTTTCGGCTTTTCCCTGCCAGGCGTTAGTGGCGCCGTCCTGGAGCGCGCGGGCAAAGGAAAAAGTCAGCGGTAAGGGTAGGTTTTTTTGCTTATTTATAGCATTTAAATTCTCGGTAGCCTGCAAATCTTTTTGTCCGCCGGACAAAAAAGCTACTCCGGCCAGCCCTTTTGGCAAAACTTTTTTAAAAACTCTTAAGGTTGCTTCTGCAACTTGCCCGGGAGTCGCTTTTTCCGCCGATTCTTTACCGGGCAAAACCATGCTGGTTTTTAAAATAATGCCTTCTACAGCAACCCCGGCTTTTGCAAGCTCTTCAAACAGGGCGGTTAAAATTTTCTCACTCGCCTCTTCGGCCTGGGCCATAGTATGGTTGCCGTCGAATAAAACTTCGGGCTCAACCATAGGCACCAGCCCGTTTTGCTGGCAAACCAAAGCATACGCTGCCAAATCTTTAGCATTTTGGCGAATGTTTGTATCCGTTGGGATACCATCTCCAATGGTGATTACAGAGCGCCATTTACAAAATTTTGCTCCCAAGGACACATATTCTTTTAATCTTTCATCTAAGCCGTCTAAGCCCTTGGTTAATTTTTCTGTTGGCGATGCAGGATCGTCAATTAAACCCGCGTCGACTTTAATTCCCGGCAAAATGCCTTCGGCTTGAAGAATGGAAACAAAACTTCGGCCGTCGTCCAAAGATTGCCGAATAGTTTCGTCATGCAAAATCACGCCGCTAATAAATTGTGCCTCGCCCGGGGCTGTGAGCAGCATTTCCCTGAAAGCTTTGCGGTTAAGCTCATTGTTCTCTAAATTAATGGAAGCAAAACGTTTGCCAACTGTTTTTTCACTTTCATCCGCGGCTAAAATACCTTTTCCCTCTGCTACCATTTGTTTTGCTATTTTGTTGAGTTCTTCGATGTTCATAATTTATGCGAGTTTAGTCTTCTTCATTTCCTTTAAAAAGATCTTTAATAATACTTTTAAACAATTCTATTTTTTCTTCTCTTGTAAGTTCTCTGTTCAATCTTTTCTCTTCTTTTTCCCTCAAGCTTTTCGCAAGATTTAAACCGAATTCGTACTCCTTAGACTTAGCAACTCCTCCTAACTTAGTCCTTTCATATTCTTTGAAGTTCAATTTTGCAATATATTGTATATCATTTTCAGAAAAACCCAATCCGTGTAAAGTTTCAATCCATGGAATCAAGACATCATTATCTTCTACCGGGATATGGCCACCAACAATTTCTCCTCCCAGGGGTGGCAAATTGCGATTTCTCGGTCTCATTATTTTTCCTTATGATGAGTTGTTACATATCTAATAGTTCCACTCTGGCCGCGGATGACAATTGAATGCGTAATGATTGTGTTACCTACGTATCGAACTCCCTCAAGCATTGGGCCGTCTATAATTCCAGTGGCAGTGAAAGTTAAAATTTTTCCTTTGGCGAGATCGTTGGCCGAATAAACTTTTTTATCATTCAATCCGTGTTTTTTTATAAGCTGATGGTGAGCATCTTTTAGCGGGCTAAACCGGGCAAAAATTTGTCCGCCTAAAATTTTTATTGCTGTGGCGGCCAAGACTGCTTCAGCGCTGGCGCCGATCCCCATCAACAAATCAATCCCGCTATCCGGCATACACGGCGCAATTGCTCCGGCCACGTCACCGTCCGTTATTAAACGAACACGCGCTCCGGTTTTTCTAATTTGCGCGATTAAATCTTTGTGGCGGTCTCGGTCCATAACGCACACGGTTACATCACCCACCTTTTTGCCTAAAGCTTTGGCAACCTTCTCTATATTTGTCTTAACCGGTGCTCCCATTTTTACGGCCTTAACAGCTTTAGGGCCAACAGCCAATTTTTCCATATAAGTGTCCGGCGCGTTTAAAAGTGAACCGCGAGCGCCGGCGGCAATGACTGCAATAGCATTGTAGCGGCCATAGGCAACACTGTCTGTGCATTCAAGCGGATCCACCGCAAGGTCAACCTTAGGCCCTTTACCCGTGCCGACAATTTCGCCGGTATAAAGTTCCGGCGCTTCATCTTTACTACCTTCGCCAATAACTACTTTGCCGGAAAAATCTATTTGGTTAAAGCGCGCGCGCATTTGGTCCACGGCCGCGCCGTCCGCTTTTTTGGCCTCGCCCTTCCCCACCCACTTTGAAGCCGCAATTGCCGCGGCTTCGGTTACTCGCACGAACTCTAAAGCTAAATTTCGATCCATATTTTAGTAAACAGTACACAGTAGACTGTATACAAGTATTAATTATGTCCTTTTATCCAAGAATAAATTAATTTTGCTGCTTCGTCAGCTAATGTTTCAGCTTTCTGATATTCTTCGTCTTTAATATATTTTAAGTCTTTAGAAAGTAACAATTGATACCGCAATTCTTCTAAAGAACCTTGGGAAATATTATAAAAATGCAGAGAGTCATTTAGATGTTTTCTTTTGAAACCTTCTGCTAAATTTGACGGTATCGAAACAGCGCATCTTCTCATTTGACTGACTAACCCAAAGAGCTCACTCTTCGGAAATTTTTCTGTCAGCTGGTAAACAAAAAGCACTAATTCATGTGATTTCTGCCAAGCGATAATATCTTTGTAAGTTTGAATTGGCATATTCTGTCTACTGTATACAGTATACTGTTTACTTATTCAGCATCTGCTTTACTGCCCTAATTATAGCCTTTTTATCAATTTCCTCAAATGCCAAAAGTTCTTCGGGCTTGCCGCTTTTTGGCATTTTTCTTACCGCTAAATTACTAAAATGCAAATTAGGTTCTGTCAGAGCAGAGAGCGCAAACGAAACCGCTTCGCCAATTCCCCCTTCCACAAAATGGTCTTCGACTGTAATTAGGTGTTTAGTTTCAGTTGCAGCCTTTTGCAGCGTGGCAACATCGAGAGGTTTAATAGAATAAAGGTCAATTACCCGGATGTTAATATTTTCTTTTTGCAATTCTTCGTAAGCAGCCATTGCTTCGTGCAAAGTTACGCCAGCGGCGACTACTGTAGCTTTATCGGTCGAAGATGATTTTAATACGCGCGAGCCGCCAATTTTAAATTCATCGGTAGGTGTATATAAAATAGCTGTATCTTTGCGTGTTGTTTGTATATAAACATTACCCTGGTGCTTGGCCGCCTCGTGGACTAATTTTTCTGCTGAAATTGCGTCCGAAGGATACAGCACAACCGAATCCAGCAAAGTTCTAAATATTGCAATTTCTTCCAAACCCATTTGGCTGCTACCGTCTTCCCCAATGCTAACGCCTGCGTGCGAGCCGACAAACTTAATGTTGGCTTTGGCGTACTGGGACATGCGGATTTGGTCAAAAGCGCGGGACAAAAACGCGGCAAAAGTGGAAACAAAAGGAATTTTGCCCCGGCGCGAAAAACCCAAAGCCGCGCCAACCATATTTTGTTCGGCAATGTACATTTCAAAAAACTTTTCCGGATGCGTTTTTTTCACAGTTTCGGCAAAAGTCGAGTTGCTGACTTCCGCATCCAGCACCACGGCATTGGTAAAACTTTCAATTATACTAGGCAAAATATTGCCATAAGCCTTGCGCGTGGAAACCGGTTTGTCTTTAGGGTAGTCTGTAAATTTAACTCCCCCGCCTTCGGCACCCCCTCTTAAAATAAGAGGGGGTTGGGGGGAGTTATTATCTGGTTTTGCTACCATCCCCACCGTTTTATCAATCGTCCCCAATTCTGCCAAAGCTTTTTCCAACTCATCCGGCTTAAGCGCCACTCCGTGCTTACCCTCTTTGTCTTCTATGAACGATACGCCTTTGCCTTTCAAAGTCTTGCCAATAATCATTAAGGGCTTATTAACTGATTCGCTTATTAACTTATAAGCTTTCTCGATCTCGCTAATATTATGTCCATCCACCACCACGGTTTCCCAGCCAAAAGCTTTGGCGCGGGCTTCGTAAATTTCCGTATGGTGGCCATACATAGTCTCGCCTCTTTGGCCCAGCCGGTTGCAATCTAAAATTGCTACGAGATTGGAAAGATTGGAATGTGATGCCGCGGCCATGGCTTCCCACACACTGCCTTCGGCCATCTCCGAGTCGCCGAGCAAAACAAAAGTTTTATAAGTAGATTTTTCTAAGCGCGCATTAAGCGCCATACCCAGGCCGACTGATAAACCCTGGCCCAAAGAACCCGTCGGTACTTCGGTATATTTAAATTCCAAAGTCGGGTGGCCTTCCAGCTTGCTTCCAAATTTGCGTAAAGTTTTAAGCTCATCTTCTGTAATTTTTCCGGCCGCCGCGTACAAAGCATAAAACAAAGGGCTGGCATGCCCTTTGCTAAAAATTAACCGGTCATTGTTGGGGTTTTCGTGGTTGTCTAAATCTGAATGGAAAAAAGCTCCGTCTCCGCGCCTGTCCGCCGAAGCTTTAGCGGAAGCGGATGATTCCGTGATCGCAGTCTCTTCCGCGTGATTCTGCGATGTGCCAAACATTAAAACTGTCATTAAATCTGCAGCCGACAAAGACGAAGTCGGATGCCCGCTGCCTGCTGCTGTGGTGGAAACTAAAGAATGATATCGGACGAGCTTGGCTAAACTTTCAAGGTTATTTTGCATATGTTTTATTTTACATTAAATTTGTAAATCAAACAAAAAAGGCCCTAATGGCGTTTATGTTTTGCGCTTCCCTCAAAGCTGCCAGCAAGACCTGTACAGGATTTTCCTCCCGCTCTTTGTAAACAAAGGACGGGATGAAAAAACAAGTCTCACTGACAACTTGGAAGGAGGGAGCGGCGATTATAATGCACATCGCGCGCTCCCTTAACTGGCAGATTTATGGAAGGTATTTGTCAGGATCCCTAAACCAGGCTTCAATATAAAGCCGAACCTGGCTGGCGGTCCTTTTACCACTTTTATACAGCCGTAGCTGTTCGTCAATAGTAAAATCGACCATATTGCCAATTTCGCGGTCGGTCGGAAACTTTCCCTTAAGGCCCGAGTCCTCCGACACCTCCATTATACGACCCAGCAAACCGTCCAGGTTGAGCCTCACTGTGGCTTGAGGGTTGTGAAGATCACACAGCTGTAGTGACTGCTTGTCTCTGTCTACATAGTCCTCAAAGTCGCTGACCAGGCGCTCTGCGTACAGCTTGCCGGTTCTCTGACGAAAGCCCTCCAACTTTTCCATATCCACATTCATTCGTGGATCTGTGGGACTAACTAACAAGTCCGCTACAGTTGGATCCACTACAATGGCTTTTTCCAAAGACAGAGATTGGTGCAGCTCACGCACCTCGGCAAAGCGGTTGCTCATTCGGCATTCGTACGTGGCAAACCTCCGTGTTTGCCAGCAGTCTGTTCCGACGCATTTCCAAATTTCCTGGAGATGCTTTATATGTCCGAGACGCTCCGCGCTCTCCACCGTTGCCACCACAGGAGGTGGCTGGAGCTTTGGCGCTTCTTCTGAGAAAGGCCGAGGCTGCTTGTCCATAATGCTCCCCAAGCCGAACGCAACTACCAAAATTACCACTACCAAAAATCCTAATTTCATACCTTCTCCTCCTCTGTTGTGTCAAACTTCAAAATTCACAATTATCCGCCGGCCGGTGGATTACGAATTTTAAGGTTTGGAGAAGGCTGGCTATCGCAGCGCCTTCTCCGGTCTAAAATTTACTTAGACTTTTGGGGATACTTGTCAATGAATGCTTGAATGACCTTTTCCCGGTCACCCGATGCAAGCCTTACAACGAGCTGGCCTCTTTCGTCATCCAAAACCAACTCTCCGCTTCTTGCCTCGAGTAATTCAGATAATTTCCGAACGAGACCAACCCTCTCCATCGGGTTATTGCAATCCTTTAACGCTTTCTCTAACTCGGGCATTAACTCCGAGTTCCCTTTTTTTGCCATTGTTGCCTCCAATTTTTACTTTCAAACCTGCCCACGAAACAATTTCGCAAACAAATTTGGAAGTAAAACTTTTTTCTTAAAATAGGTTGGGAAAAGTGTAACGCGCTGGCGTATACACTTTTCCCATAGCCTCAAGTTTAGCCCTCTTCGTCAGGCTCTTCTTCCTGACTATCGAAGCCGACCAGAACAGGCCTGCTTTTTTTGGCCGACTCATTGCGCTCCTGGCACTTAACGCACAATGTTGCCCAGGGCACGGCTTTTAGCCGTTTTTCGGCAATATCCTCGCCGCAGCGGACGCACTCTCCGTACCGCCCGCTGTCCAACCGTTGTCGCGCTTCCTCAATTGATTTGAGGCGCTGGAAGTCGCCTTCGCGGAAGTTAAGCAGGAGCTCCTTGTTATGGCTGATGGTGGCCAAGTCGCTCACATCTTCCGTGTGCACTTGGTTTATTTCTTCCTCCGCCAACCGGTTACGGTGGATGATGTCGATGAGTTTTTGGTGTTCATCCGCCAACCGTTGGCGGATTTTTTTGGCCTGCTTCTCATCCATGTTCATGTTCAAATTCTCCTTGCCAGTTCCAGTTTTGCCGACAGATTATTACAAATCCTGCGGCATCGTTTTTGTTGTCGTTCAACCCTCCGCTCTGGCCCCAATTCTAGGGGCGGGAAGAGGGTCTCAAAAATTGAAACAAAAATTGACCTGAACATTCTTCTGTTCTTCCTCCTTTTCCTTTTCTGACTTTGCTTACCTTATTCGAACACAACTTTGGAAATTACATTCAACTTACAAAATTCTGTTCAAATAAAAAACCCGCAGGAAGATATTTAAAAAACATTCTACGGGCGTAAAAAAAGCAAAATATTCCTGTAATATTTGCTTTTACATATATTGTATTGTTAAAAAGTTAACATACAACAATAGCAAAAAATAGGCACTTTGTCAATAAGTGTGCCTATTTTTTGCTATAAATAAGAGTTATTTTACCTTTTTGTAGGAACTGTGGGCTCCCTGTCTTCGCCTTGAGCCTCAAAAGCTGCTATTAACTGTTCAGTCATACTAGTTGTGGTTTTAACGCTAGTGTCCATAAAAATTACTTTGCTTCTGGCGTCGTTGGCCATGCTTTTCATAGTATCTAAATATTGGTTTAAAGTAAGCAACGCAATAATTTCGCGGGAATTCTGGCCCGTGGCATTTTTTACAATTTCTATAGACTCTTTAAGTCCTTTGGCAATGGCCTCGCGCTCCAGCGCAATACCTTCACCCTGCAAACGCTTGCGCTCTTTTTCGGCTTCGGCTTCTTTAACCGCCTGGATTTTTATGGCATCACCTTTATACTCCGCTGCTTTTTTAAGTTGTTCCGATGCCACAACTTCACTCATAGCCTGGGTAATAGTAGGCGGAAAACTTATTTCCATAATTTGAAAAGAATAAATAAACATACCCCATTCGGCAAATTGCTTTTCCAAATCCCCCCGAATGTGAGCGGCCAATTCTTCCTTTTTTTCCAAAATGCCTTCGTGAGTTTCTTTGGCCACATAAGTGCGAAGCGAATTTTCTATAATCGCGCCAATGGACTGGCCACGCGCGGTTAAAGAATAAGTGTAGCGCTTTACCCCTTCTTCTGTAGGGTCAACGGCGTAAATAAGGTTGGTGGATATGTCTACAATAACTTTGTCTTTGGAAGGATAGGTGTTTTTTAAAGCAAAGTTCTGTTGGCGTAAAGTTACGCGTTCCGAGACGCGTTCTAAAAACGGGATTTTAAAATTCAGTCCCGCAGTCATTATGCGGTTAAAACGACCCAAAAACTCAATTACATACACAGAATTTTGCTGCACAATTCGAATGCCGGACAAAACCAAAATCACCAGAAAACCTAAAATCAGATAAGCAATTGTCATAAGTTTAAATTATTATTTTTTAGATGCGCCTATTATACCACTCCTACCTTTTGTTTGCCAGCTTCCTTAACTCCGAAATTTTGTCCGTCTTTTCCCAAGGTAGTTTTAGGTCGCTTCTGCCAAAGTGGCCGTAAGCCGCAGTTTGCTCGTAAATGGGGCGCTCTAATTTTAACTGTTTAATAATGTCGGCTGGTTTGAGAGGAAAAATTTGTTCTATAATGCGTTCCAATTTATTGTCCGCGATCCTCCCGGTACCATAAGTGTCCACAAAAACCGAAACCGGTTTGGCCACGCCAATGGCATAGGCTAACTGCACCAAACATTTTTTTGCCAAGCCCGATGCAACCACATTTTTAGCAATGTAGCGCGCGGCGTACGCGGCGCTGCGGTCAACTTTAGTAACGCACTTGCCCGAAAAGCAGCCGCCGCCATGAGGGGCGTAGCCGCCGTAAGTGTCGACAATTATTTTGCGTCCCGTAAGGCCGGCATCTGCCGGCGGGCCGCCAAGCACAAACCTGCCCGTGGAGTTTATGTAAATTTGGATGTTCTTGTTAAACCACTTTCCAAGTACCGGCTTAATTACAAATTTTAAAACATCGGCGCGTAATTTTTCCGTGCTTACATCTTCACTATGGTGAGCCGCAATAACTACCGTGGCCACACGTTTGGGTTTGCCTCCAACATATTCAATGCTCACCTGCGACTTTCCGTCAGGACGCAAGTACGGCAGCTTTTTGTTTTTACGTACGTCGGCCAATTTTTTAGTTAGCTTATGAGCCAAAGTTATTGGCAAGGGCATAAGCTCTGGCGTTTCGTCACACGCAAAACCAAACATCAGCCCCTGGTCGCCGGCGCCCATTTCTTTAAATTCGCCTTTGCCTTCGTCTACCCCCTGGGCTATGTCGGGCGATTGTTCGTGAAGTGTGGAAATTACGCCAACGTCGGAATGACAAAAACCGTATTCGGGTTTGTCGTAACCGATCTTTTTTAAAGTCCGCCTTACAACTCCCTGAATGTCTACGTAAGCTTTAGTCCTGGCTTCCCCGCCCACAACTACAAGTCCGGTGGTGGCAAAACATTCTATACCCGCGTGCGTCTTTTTGTCCTGGCGCATCATTTCGTCGTAGATGGCATCACTAATCTGGTCACAAACTTTGTCAGGATGGCCTTCGGTCACGGATTCTGAAGTGAACAATTTTACCTGGCTGTTATTTTTTGGCATTAAAAAAATTCCTTTCTTTATCCTCATCAAATTGATGAGATGGCACCTTCGCTTTAACCGGAAAGCTTTAAAGCGGGTTGCCGCCCCGATGGACATCGGGGGCTCTTGATAATTAATTATTTAAGTCCGCCTATTGCAGACAATTTTAAATATTGTACTCTTTTTTCCGCTTGCTGTCAATTAGGGATATGTATTGCGGGGATTGTGATAAATCACAATCCCCGCCGCGCCGCTCACCGGCCGCCACTGTGCAGATTGCCTGCAAGCTGCACTTTTTTCGACATAGACGGTCGGTGGTTTTCCTTTTTCTGTTTTTTAGGCAGGAAAGGGGCTGATTGTGGCACAAATTTAGGTTCAGCCGGGTAGACCCGCTTGAAGGGTTGCACCCGAATGTCAATGCCGTTTACTTTTGGCTGGGTGACTTCTTTTAAGCGAAAGCTTAAAGCGTTGCCGCAGCCCATAAGCAGCACTGACATAACCATAATCACTAAACACGTCCTCTTCATCAGTTGCCTCCGTTTCAGATACGCTATTTTCATACATTAATCGGCCGGCGGCTTTTTGTCAAAAAAGCGTGTTGATTTTTTCTGTCAAAAAAGATAAAATTACTGCTGATAATAGACCTCTCAAAAACGAGATGTATATTATGGGGGGCCCAAATTTTCCGTTTAGACTAATGCAGGGAAAATTTGGGGAGAGGAGCACCCGCGGAGAGCGTAAGTCCCGATTCCATATCGGGACGAAAGCTCGGAGCGTGGTGCGATAAAAAGGGCTCCCGAAAATTCAGGAAGGCAATGAATAAGGAATTTTTGGGATGAGGAGCAACTGCGTAGGGCGTAAGTCCCGATTCCAGATCGGGACGCAAGCCCGGAGCAAGTTGCGACGCGCGGGTATCGTATAGTGGTAATACCACAGCTTTCCAAGCTGTTGCGGGGGGTTCGATTCCCCCTACCCGCTCCACGGGTCAATCAAGACTGCGGCTTCGCGTCCCAAAAGTATTTGGGCCGCTGTAGCCTTCGTCTTGTTGCCCCTCTTCCCAAAAATCCGTGCTCGCCCCGCCTTCGGCGGGACTGCGCTCCTGATTTTTGGGAACCCTAAATTTCTGCAAAAACAAAAAAACCCCAAATCCGCCAGTGGGCGGAGGGGCTTTTTTTGTTTAGCTGCCTACGGAAGGTAGGCGTGTTAATCAGTAATTATCCGTGTTCATTAATTATGCTTGCGCCCTAAGCTTCACCGCTTCTTTAAAAGCTTCACCGGCTTTAAATTTGGGCGTGTTTAATTCCGGAATGGTAATTCGCTGGGAAGGATTTCGCGGATTTACGCCAATTCTGGAAGCGCGATGCGAAACACTAAACTGGCCAAAACCGGAGATGTTTACTTTTTCACCGCCGCGCAGGGTGTCGTAAACCATACCAATTAAGGTATTTAAGAAACGTTCCGCTTCGCTGTGCGTAATGCTTAATTTTGCTGCCAATTGCTCTGTAAGTTGTAGTTTATTCATAAATCTCCTTTTCCGCCACAGGCGCCTGCCTGCGGTAGGCAGGGACCCGCCTTTAGAGGGCCTTATTATTTTATATTTATATTTCAGTAACCATTATAGCTGATTTTACAAAATTTTCCAATTATACAAACAATCACTTATTGGTATAATTAACAACGGAGAAAAACCTCTTTTGTTACTCGGGTTTTTCCTCTTTGTTTTCCTCAAAGCCCAACTCTTTGTAAAGCGCTCCCAGCACTCCGTTTACAAACTTGCCGGAAGATTCTCCCCCAAAAGTTTTGCCCAATTCCACCGCTTCATTAATAACTACCTTAGGCGGCACCTGTTTTAAAAACATTAGTTCATATACTCCCAGCCGCAAGACATTTCTGTCCACCGGTGGGATTTGCTCCATTGGCCATTCCGGGGCGTGCTTTACTATTATTTCGTCTATGGCGGTCAAATTTTTCCCAACGCCGGTCGCAAGGTCAAAAATAAAAGCTGTGTCGTCACCTTTGCTGTTAAATTCGTCAATATGGTTTTTGGTGATGGATTTTAAATCCCCGCTCCGTCCGTTAAAATCCCATTCAAAAAGGGACTGCATAGCAATGGTACGGGATAGATGACGATTAGCCATAATTTTTATTTCACAAATAAAAAAGTATTAAGTATTACGTATCAAGTATAAAGGTTTTTAACCCCTATACATAATACCTTATACCTAATACTTTATACAACCTTAGACAACTTTTCTGCCTTTATAATATCCGCAGTTCTTGCAAGGCAAATGAGGCATGGTTGAAGCCCCGCAATTTTTACAAACAGCAAAAGATTTCACAGATAAAGCATGGTGGCTTCTGCGCTGGTTACGCCCCGAACGGGTTTTATGTTTTTTTGGTACACCCATGATAGTTTTTCCTTATAGATTTCCCCTCTCCAATTCATGGAGAGGGGTCAGGGGAGAGGTTAAAAAACCGATCCTAGATCCTACCACCAAATTGGACAGAAGGGTTGAAAATATTTAATTAGTAGATAAAATAATAGCATTTAGCCGGGAAAAAGTAAAGGGACAGGCGTTAGCCCGTCCCTTGTGATTGATAGCTTTTTTTTAGTCTGACCTTGGTTTTATTCCCACGCCAGGTCAGGTGATAGTGGAGCTCGCGATCTTTGGTCATTTTTTTAACAACCAATTTCATCTCTTCCAGAGGGTGAAGTTCTTGCTTAACTGCATCCAACGTCAACTTCACCTCTAGTGCCAGATTAAGCTTGAGACAAAGGGTTGCAAACGTGCACCCTTTTTTCACCCGCAAGATATCCAAAATCGCCGCTTGAGTTTTTGTCAGTTCCATTAGTTCCTCCTGTCAGCCCTAAAATATAATACAGAAAAAGTTTCAAGTCAATATAAAGGGCCCGAAGTTAAAATTACAACTTCGGGCCCTTTGTCGCTTTCCGCAGGCTGCTCCTTATGTTCGGCTTTGGTGTCTTTTTATCTCAATATGATCGACTTCGGATTGGGTGCCGGACGGCAACTCTTTGCCATGCTTAACCATATCTTTATGGTCAACTTCTATGCTCTCCATTTGGTCAGGAGGAATTACAAATTTCTTTGGTTTTCTGCCCGCAAGTAATTTTTTCTTTTCCAAATTCGCGTGATGTTTTTTCACGTCTTGTGGCATAATAGGCTTGTCCGGATTGTTGCTAAAAATTGTTTCTCCGCGATTTTTTCCCATAAATAAATTATAGCACAATAAAAAAAGAAGAAATTTGGCAACAAACTACCTACCTGCCGGCAGGCAGGGATAACCAGCTTACCGCCATATTTCTTCTTTTTATACTTCCATTCCCGCGAAAGCGGGAATCCAGCAAAAGCCAGATTTCTGGATCCCCGATCAGGTCGGGGATGGTTATTTATTTACACAATTGTGGATCTTAGAGATATAGGCCGAAGACACATCAGTGTCTTATAAAGTTTTGCCCTCCTAAGGTCCACGATTGTAGCTACAAAAACTACAGAATAGATTCACTACAGATGACTACAGAACTTACAATCCGTAGTTATCTGTAGCTATTAAGCCATAACAATTTAGGATTTTCTTTCTGTAGTAACAAAAAAACCGTAAACTCAACACAATAGAACTTGGTAAAAATATTCTTGTGGAGTATACGGCTTTTTAGAGCCCCCAATTCGGGTTAACGAGATTAGGAGCATGAATCGAATGTATGAAAGGACAAAAACCAAGGTTTTTTTCCTTTCATAGGCTATCCTTTTTTCCTTTAAGGATTTTCGGAAACCGGCAAAGCCAGATTTCCGAAAGCTAAAATTATATCCCTTACACAAATCCCCATCAAAACTTATCTAAAACAATATTCGGTCGCTAAAATTATTGCTCAACCATGACTGTATTGGAACATCTGACGAAGATTGGTGTAAGGGCTAAACCCATTTACCAAAATTGGTGCGTGGGTAAATCCGTATGTTCTCCTGCAAAAACATACAAACTAATAGATTTTTAAAGAATTACGACTTTTGGATCGTAACTTGCTAGTATACACCAAAACTACCCTTTTGTCAAGCCCCATGTAAAGGTTTTACCAAAATTTGGCTTAAATAAAACAAAAAGGATGGGTAACAAAGGCAAAAAAACACCTTGTTACCCATCCACAATTAGCAAAACCCGCGTCTGCGAATACGAACCTCCTTCCTCTTTTTTCTTTTATCTTTTATCTTTTTGAGCTTCTCTCGTTCCCATTGGTCAAAAGTCATCTGGCCGCGGTTGGGGTCGTAGACCATTCTGGGGTCTTTAAGGTGCCCCACTTCGACCCTTTTTCGAGATGAAGCATAAAAGATTACCGGCAAAAAAATGCCGGCGCAAGTTACCGTTAGCAGCAATCCTTCGGACAGCTTGGGAGTAGCTTCCGGATCCCTCCATAGGGCAAGAACAAAGAACGCTGAGCATACGGCAATTATCGGTACCTCACCCCGCAGGAGCCGTACTTTAAATGCCGCGCGCATTCCAATTACCCACAAGACTAATGACAGAACCGGCCAGTAGCTGACAAGAGCGTATTGGTTGTCAAAATGCCAGCCCAATCCCCCAAACAAAGCCGCAAAGCCCGTAAAACTCACTAGCGGATTCCAATTGAACCGATTTTCCATTTTCACCCCCCTTTAAACTTTGTGTATCATAGTACTTTTTAAAAAATAAAAAAAGCCCCGTCTTTACGAGGCTTTTAATTTCAGCGTCTAATCAGCGTAACTATCCGCGTGCAATCAGCGAACTTTTAGTACATTCCCCCCATACCGCCCATACCACCGGGCATACCGCCGGCAGGAGCATCAGATTTTGGTTCAGGCTTGTCTACTACTATTGCTTCTGTGGTCACCAATGTAGAAGCAATTGAAACTGCGTTCTCTAACGCCAGCCTGGTAACTTTAAGCGGGTCTACAATACCCACCTGCATCATATCTTCTACAACTCCGGTCTGCCAATCGGCTCCGTCATATTTAGTAAAGTCATAACCTGCATGAGTGCCTTTGCTCTGAATGAAAGTAATAATTCCTGTTGGCTCAACGCCGCTGTTGTGCGCAATTTGCCGCAACGGAGCCTCGAGCGCGGCGCGGATAATTTTATAACCCATTCGGTGAGCGCCTTTAACCTTATCCATTTCTTTTTCTAAGCTCGGGACTATTTTTACTAAAGCCGCGCCACCGCCGGCAACAATACCTTCTTCAACCGCTGCGCGGGTAGCGTTAAGCGCGTCTTCAATTTTAAACTTTTTGGCTTTCATTTCAGTTTCTGTAAAAGCGCCAACTTTAATTACACCAACGCCGCCGGCCAAACGGGCCATTCGTTCCTGTAATTTTTCTTTGTCAAAATCCGAGGTGGATTCTTTGTGCTCGGCTTTAATTTGGCTTACGCGGGCGTCGATCTTGGTTTTGTCACCTGCGCCGTCTACTATAGTAGTGTTTTCTTTGGTGGCAATAACTTTTCTGGCACGGCCTAAATCTATAATTTCAGCTTTATCTAATTTAAGCCCCATATCTTTAGTAATTACATTGCCGCCGGTTAAAACCGCAATGTCCTGGAGCATTTCTTTGCGCCTGTCGCCAAAACCCGGGGCTTTAACTGCAAGCACATTAAATGTGCCTTTGAGCTTGTTGAGCACAAAAGTGGTCAAAGCTTCGCCTTCAATTTCGTCGGCAATTATTACCAGATCTTTCTTGCCGCTTTGGGCAACTTTTTCCAAAACCGGCAGAATTTCCTGGACACTGGAAACTTTTTCGTCAGTAATTAAAATGTACGGGTCTTCCCAAACAGCTTCCATTTTCTCCGGGTTGGTTACCATATAAGGGTTTACAAAACCTTTGTCAAAACGCATACCCTTAACTACTTCCTTTTCTATGCCAATGGTCTGGCCTTCTTCAACGGTAATAACGCCGTCGTGTCCAACTTCTTCCATAGCTTCCGAAATAAGCTTACCGACTTCGGAGTCTAAAGAAGCAATGGTTGCGACTTGTTCAATTTCTTCCTTTTTCTTAACTTCTTTTTTAAATTTATTTAATTCACCCACTACGAACTTTACGGCATTGTCCATACCCTTTTTAATTTCGTTAGCCTGGGTGGAGGCCAAAGCTGCGGCTTCAAAAGATTCTTCAATCATTTTTTGGGCCAATACGGTTGCGGTAGTGGTACCGTCGCCGGCTGCTTCGTTGGTTTTGTTGGCAACCTCCTGAATAAGTGATGCGCCAACGTTTTCAAATTTGTCTTCAAGTTCAATTTCTTTGGCAACGGTAACACCGTCGTCAGTTACAATCGGGCTGCCATAGCCTTTGTCTAAAATTACTGCTTTGCCCGTTGGGCCAAGCGTAACACGTACTGCATTCGCAGCCTTGTCCACACCGGCTTTTATAGCTTGTTTGGCTTCAAAGCCATATTTAATAAGTTTGCTCATAAAATTCCTTTATAACCTCTACTGAATACGAAAACCCTGTCCCATTTAGTATTTAGATTCTTTCGTATTTAGTAGACAATATTTATTCAATTAATGCTAAAATATCGCTGTCGTCTTTTTCCTTACCGACGTATAAAATTTTGTACTCGTTCTTTTTGCCGTCTTCGTCAATTTCCACTTCCTCACCGGCGTATTTTCCAAAAACCACAGTGTCGCCTACTTTTAAACCTAAGCTGGCAATTTCACTGCCGTTGCCAAGTTCAACAATTTTGCCTTGGGCTTTTTTTTCTTTGTCCGCCGTGTCCGGCAAAACAATTCCGCTCTTGGTTACTTCCTCACTGGAAAGCTGTTTTACCAGAACGCGGTTACCTAAAGGTTTTACTTTCATATCTTGTTTCCTTCAATGTCCCGACCACAGCGTCGGGGTTGCTTAATTTTCTTTAATGTATATGGATAATAAACTATTTTTATCACTCGTGTCAAGAGACTGATAACAGTCCCTTGCCAAAATTATTGCCGTGTTATAATAGCAGTGTTATGGCCACATATCAAGATACCCAAACCGCCCAAAGTTACCTGGAATTTCTAAACTCTCCCAACGGACAAATCCAACAGGAGGTCTTATTTAAGGCAATTCGCTCGCGCTTGCCGGGGCCCGGAGGAATTGCCATTTTAGATGCGGGCTGCGGTCCGGGCTGGCTGACCAACAAACTAAAACTGGAATATGACAAAGTGGAGGGTTGCGACAACTCCGACTATTTTATAGATTTTGCAAAAATAAGATATCCAAATATAGATTTTAAGCTGGCGGAAATGGACCAGGTTTTGCCTTACCAAAAACACTCCTTTGACTTTGTAATTTTAAATATGGTCGGGCCGGACTTAAACCACTTAACCCATACTTTTATGAATCTCTCCAACCTGCTTAAACCTAAAGGTAAACTAATTATGACTATTCCAAACCCGGGACTGACTTACCCGGCAGCTGTTTGGAAAAAAAGTTGGTGGGACGGACTTTTAGGCAGGAAGCCAAAATTAAAAATTCAATCTCCGCCCACGCCGGGCATAGAGATTGAAAGAGAATTTGGGGACACCAAAATTAAGTCACACTACTATGTACTGGCAGACTACGCGACTAAGGCCTCAAAAGCTGACCTGATGCTTAAAGCCACGGTAGAAATTAAATCCCCAACCGACAGCCCGGAGTTTGACTTAAACTACCAGCTTTACCGCTATCCGCTGCTCCTGCTTTTGGAATTTGAAAAGAAATAAAACAGGATTTACGCATCGCCGTTTTTTTGGACCGGCAAAGCCGGATCCCTGAAAACGGCTTTGGCCGACTGCTTCGTTATTTTGCTGCGGTTTTTATCGTTGTAGTAGACTACAGCTCCAAAAATCCTCGCAAAATGCCTCGCATTCGGCTCAATGCGTAAATCCTGAAACACTTTTATTCGTAAAAAAACTTTTGTAAAAGCAACTGCTGTTTGCTGTCCGGGTGGAAGGACAGCTCGTCTTCTTCCACAATAATAAACTTACCTTTTTTAATCCTGGGTAGCTGCCAGGATTTTAATTTGCTTTCAAGCCAAAGGCCAAAGCGTCCGGAAAGTATCTTTTCTAAAAATTTTTGAACAGCTAAAAAATTTTCCAGTAAAGCCGGAACAGACCGCCACTGAGGAAAAAATTGCCGTATCCAGCCCAGATTATTTTTTTGAAAATTGGCAACAACACCCTGCCCGACTAAAGGACGCAAACGGGCATACTCCATTGCGGAATATAAATTTTTTATATTGCCCAAAGCCTTGGGCCCGGCTAAATAATGGTTGAGGCAAAAACGGTCGGCAATTTTTTCCCCATACCGCCTTTTGCCTAAAACTTGGAAGTATAAAGTGGCAATCGTCCGTCCCAGCCACAAAAACCTTGAGTCAGTAATTATAAGCAAATCTATATCAGAGCCTCTTTTGCTCAATCCCATAGCCTGGCTGCCGCCTAAAGCAACCCCACGAATAAAAGGCAGCCGCCTAAGTCCGCCCACATATTTTTTTATTAACTTTTCCCGCTTTATGCCAAAAAAATAATTAGTAAGCCTTGTCTGGGCAATAGCCCCCCGCCCCGCAAGATGATAAAAACCAAGTGTATTTTGCACCTCTTTGGCACATTTAACATCTAAGCACTTTAAAACTTCAAAAATTGAAACTTCAGGTTCTTGAGTGTAGTCTCTGGTAATAATCTCCCCCTGGGTGTCTATTTTCTGTTTTAAAAATTCAACGTCAGCTATTAAATATTTATGCAATTCTAAAAGCGTAAGCGGGTAATCCTGCAGGTCAAAAAATTTAAGCGTAGATAAAATTCTTTCTTTTAACATAAGCTGCTGTGTCATTGCGAGGAGGCCGGGGCTTTATCCGGCCGACGTGGCAATCTCTTATCGTCAATTAAAAGATTGCTTCAGATGCACTCGCAATGACAGAAATCTATAGTCCCAACCTATCCAAAGTTATTGCTTCCCACTCGTCGAAATCTACTTCCTTGTAGACTTTTAACTTATGAGAAAATTCTGAATCTGAAAATTTATACTGCGTTTGGGCTGACTGTCCTGCCCTGTGCGAATACAACTCCTTTTTTTCCAAAACTACCGGCCTGTTTTCTCGGACTAACTTGTACCTTTTACCGTCTTGATGGTCAAATTCCACAACTTCACAAACCCCCTGCTTAATTGGTCCGTCCTGCGTGTCCATTATTAAATCTTCCGTGTAAAGTTTTACACCTTTAAAATGTTTTTGCGCCATTTCGACTAATTGTTGCCAGCGGTCATCTTGCATAGTTTTTCTTTATAATTTCCCTCCCCAAGATTTGGGGAGGGCTAGGGAGGGGTTGATGCTGTCTACTGCAATAGCCCCGCGGTGCTGTAAGCGCTGCTAAGCCCGCTTATAGCCATTGGCACTAAAAATACTGCAGCTAAAAGAGGTAACACCACAAGTACGATTGTGATGTAAAGCTGCCATTTCATATAAGTTTTAGTTTTGCGGCTGTTTTCCAAAACCTCAAGCAATATTTCTTCCTGGGTCATTGGGGGCACTGGTATTTGATTTGTATCGTTTTCCATAAATTTTATTAATGATTTTCAATTATTAAAAAGTCTAAACGAAATTCTTGATCCTTCAAATAACAAGTAGGCGTATGAAGATTGTTTTCTAAGGTTACTTCTGCTTTCTTTCCTCCTGCAAGTAAGCATTCATGATAATCACGCGGCGACCTGAAATTATGCTTAAAAGCAAACTCACTGTTCCAAAACCAAGAAAAGAAAACTGCTAACATTGTTATCACCAATAAAATAATAACCTTTTTCATGATTGAAGTTTTTCAATTATTCGCCTATACTCATTCTACCATACGCAGGAAAGAGGGGAAAATGAAATTAATTATAAGCCGAGGTCCCTTTCAAGATGGATACCGCGTAATTCAGCCGATGACAATAAGTTTGGAAAAGCAAAAAAACGGCGAGTGGATAGGAAGATTTGTTGAGGCTAACATAGTCCTAAGAGACAGCACACGGCCAAAGACTTACCGACATTTAAAGGATTTTCTTGTGCAACTATACGAATTGTGGTCAGATATCCCGCCTAAAACCTTGTTTTCAAAAAGACAATGGAAGGTCTTACAACAACATCTTCGAAAAATTAACTGAGGCGGCTTACAAAAAAGCCGCCTTTTACTTTTGGCATTTGGGACAAAACGAACCGGTACGGCCGTTTAGTTTTATAGCTTCGATAATAGTTCCGCAGCGTTTACACTCCTGTCCCTTGCGGCCGTAAACAAAGTGATACTTGCCCATTTGTCCCCAACTGCCGTCAGTTCTTACAAAATCCCCTACCGATGACCCTTTGGCTTTTATGCCTTTAATTAGGACCGGCTTAATATTTTTATAAATTGCCAATAATTCTTTTTGAGAAAGCGATAACACTTTTCGAGTCGGCTTTACTTTTGCGTGAAATAAAATTTCATCACTATAAATATTACCAATGCCGGCAACCACTTTGGAATCCATTAAAACTTGTTTTATCTTGCCTTTAAGTCTTTTTAAAACCGCTGATGAGAATATGTTATAGGTAAATTTTTTATCCAGCGGTTCCGGGCCATAAGCTTGTAGTTCTTTTACCTGATTAATCTCATTATCGTGGACAACTTTTAAATACCCAAACTTGCGCACGTCGTTGAAATACAAAGTCGATTTGTCGGATAGTTCAAAAATTACATGCGTATGCTTGGATGGCAGTTGTTCTTTTGTTGCCATTAATTTATTGAGCAGCCTGTATTTTCCACCAGTTTTTTTTCTCAGTGCTTTATCCTCAAAAATAAATTGGCCTGTCATTTTTAAATGAACTAGAATGGAAAGCGGGCCGGACAAATCGAAGATAAGCAGCTTTGCGCGCCTTTTAACTGACAAAAACTTTTGCCCAGCCAATAATTTTTTAAACTTTTCGACTACACTGTTCGAAGCTATCCGCTTTGGCGATAAAGTTAAATGCCCTACCGCAACAATTTTAGGCGCGTTAACAGTGATTTTTTTTATTGTCTTATTTTTTAGTTTACGGTTTAACTCGTTAACTATGGTTTGTACTTCTGGAAGTTCCGGCATGAAGCGATTGACAAGATTGACATGATTGACCAAAAATGACAAGAATGCATTTTAAGCTTGCTCAATCTTTTAATTCTTTTAAATCTTGTCAATTCCAATTATACCATCAATGTCTTACGTGATATAATTGATTTACTATGAAGCAATTTTCAAATTTTTTAAACTCCATTCCCCATAAATTCAAGCCAGATGAAGAGGCCTTATTAAAAAAAGGGTACGAATTCGGCAAAAAAGCCCACCACGGCCAAAAGCGCAAAAGTGGTGAGGATTATTTTACGCATGCCACAGGCTCGGCTACCATTTTAGGGCAAATTTTCCCCGACACCTCCACCTTGGTGGCTACTTTGCTTCACGACGTGCCGGAAGATACCAGTGTTACCTTAGAAAATATCCAAAAGGAGTTTGGCGAAGAAATAGCCAAGTTAATTGACGGCGTTACCCAACTCGGCCATGTGCGTATGAAAAACAGCCAGGACAAATTTTATGTGGAAAATTTGCGCAAACTGTTTATTGCCACCAGCCAGGACATTCGGGTTATTTTAATAAAGCTTGCCGACCGCATACATAATATGCGCACTATTGAATTCATCCCCCAGGAAAAACAAAAAAAAGTCGCGGCTGAAACCCTGGAAATTTACGCGCCCATTGCCGCGCGCTTGGGCATCGGCAACTGGAAGGACGAGCTGGAAAATCTTTCTTTTAAAATTGTATTCCCCAAAGAGTACGAGGAAACAACGGCGCTTTTGGAAAGGGAAATGGAAAATCGCAAAGAAAGCGTAAAAGAAATGGAAAAATTACTGGCGCACACCCTGCACACCGAAGGCATTAAATATTTGGAAATTTCCGGCCGCATTAAACGCTTGTATTCGCTTTTCCGCAAGAACCAAAAATACAGCGGCGACCTTAGAAAAATTCACGACATTATTGCCCTGCGTATAATAACCAAATCTACAGCCGACTGTTACGCGGTGCTTGGCGTAATTCACAAACATTTCCAACCCGTGCCGGGACGCATTAAAGATTTTATTGCCACGCCCAAACCCAACGGCTACCAAAGCATACACACCACCGTGTTTAACCGCGACGGCAAAAGTTTTGAAATCCAAATCCGCACGGATTTAATGCACGAAGAAGCGGAACGCGGGGTTGCGGCCCACTGGTTTTACGCCGAAGAAGGCAAACCGGAAGCAGCCGGCAGGGTTTCGGCCAAATGGATAAAAGAGCTGCAGGCCTGGCAGGAAGAAACCAGTAACCCGGACGAATTTTTGGAAAGTTTAAAAATAGATTTTTTCCGCGACCGAATTTTTGTCTTTACGCCCAAAGGAGACATTAAAGACTTGCCGGCCGGCGCCACGGTTATAGATTTTGCTTTTGCCGTGCATAGCGATTTGGGCTACCATATGATGGGCGCAAAAATTAACGGCAAAATGGGCAGTATTTTTGACGAACTGGAAAGTGAAGATGTGGTGGAAATAATTAAGATAAAAAAAGAAGCGGTAATTTCCCGCGACTGGCTAAAAGCGGCTAAAACCCACAATGCCCGAAACAGAATACGCCACTACTTAAACGAACATGACAAAGGCATAATGGCCAGAATAAAAGAACTAAAATTGCAAAATTTTTCTTTGCCGAGGTTTTTTCGCAAAAAATAAACCTTTGCTCGCTGAATTAACGCTGATGGGTACGCTGACATGACGCTGAACCGTATTTGTCATCCCGGAATTTTTTATGAAAGATGGTCATCATGACATAAAAAATATCCGGGATCCAGAACTAAGTAAATTTAAGAAGCCCGGCGAACTGATCACAGCTCGCGGGGCTTCATAGGTTTTGACCCCCTTTGTAGCTTTTCGGGCTCATCGTTGAAACAGTGTATGTATTCCTCTTCCCAACAAATACATCAGGGAATACAGAAATATCCCAACAACATAGTACAAAAATACATAGAGCGGAGAAGAGGCTTGCAGGCTACCGGAATCAGTTTGCCAATAACCGGTAATCACACCCCAGAGGACAAGCAATAAACCACCCCCAACACCGGATAAAAAGCAAATTCTGGCTATTTGCTTGAAGCGATTTTGTTTGTCGAAGAAACCCCAAACACCCAAGGCTATTGCTACTACATCCCAAAACATAGTCCCTCCTTTACTCTGGTCATGGCTGAGAAAAAACCAATAAAAACAAATTATAATAGCATTAAAAAACAGGGCCTGTAAAGCCCTGTTTTTTTATTCCCGCGTGTTTTCTGCGTTAAGTTCCGCGTGAATTCCGCGATTCTAATAAGCTATTGTATGTTTAGTATATCCCGGGGTGTGTCCATGTAATTCATCTTCGGAAAACCAAACTGCAATTTCCTGCACTGCTTCCTCTGCATTTCCGGAAGCATGAACTAAATTGTAAACGCCCATTTTTTTACTGTCAGCGTGCTTAAAAGAAACGTGGGAATAGTCGCCGCGAATAGTTCCGGGAGCCGCAGCCTTGGGCTCTGTGGAGCCAACCATTTTTCTTACCACTTCTACCGCTTCCACGCCTTCTACCGCAACTGCGACAATCGGGCCGGAAGAAAGCATTTCTATCATTAAATCCCTAACAGCCTGCCCCCGCCTTTGGGCTAAATCTTCCGTATAATGTTTGGATGCGTGTTCTTTTTTTGGCCAAACCATTTTCAGGCCGGCAATTTTAAGTCCCACGCGTTCAAAGCGCTGAATTATTTCTCCGACTAATCCGCGGTCAACCGCATCGGGTTTTAATATAACTAAACTTCTTTCCATATTTATTTCCTTTCTGATCACTGTGCACTGCGCACTGATCACTACTTTATGATTTTCACAGTTTGCATAACCACCGGCGTAACCGGAGCGCCGTCGGTAGGTCCCATTTGCGGGGTAATTTGCACCTGGCCAATCTTATCCACCACATCCAGCCCGCTTACAACTTTACCAAAAATTGTGTAGTTATTGGGCAACGGGTTGTCGGCCAGCATAATAAAAAATTGGCTGCCATTTGTCCCAGGTCCGCTGTTGGCCATGGCCAGCACGCCTTTTACATAACCAGCTTTGTAACTTGGAGTGTTAGCATTAAGCTCGTCTGCAAATTTGCCGCCAAACGCGCTTTCCCCGCCGCCACCGGTGCCGGTTGGGTCGCCGCCCTGAATTACAAAACCTTTTGCCACGCGGTGAAAGGTTATACAATCATAATAGCCGGCATTGGTAAGCCTCAAAAAATTCTCCACTGTCTTGGGCGCGTCTTTGTCGTAGAATTCCACAACAATTTTGCCGAAATCTTTTACGTCTATTTCCACCTGCCTGCCGGAAATGGCCACTTTGTCGTTCTTAAGTTTGTTTTCGTCAAAATTTCTCACGCATTCATTTTGGGCCATAGGTTGGTTTTGTTGGTTAGTTTGATTATTTTGGGCTTGCTCTTCCTGAGCCTGCTTTATGTCTTCGTCAGTAACTATTAAAGGTTTGGTTTGCTGCCAGTAAAAAAGCCCGGCAGCGGCTCCGCAGGCAGCCACAATTACAATAATTATGGTAATAAGTGCTTTGTTGGACATAAATTATTTGTTGGTTACGATTTTAAAAAATTTAAAAATGAACATAATTTATTCTTGTCATTCTTGGTCAATTATGATCAATCTTGTCAATTCCTTACTATATTATCATAGGCCTCGGATTTATTCAACTTGAGCGCTTGCCTGCGCAAAGCGTAATACGCCATAAGCACGGCCAGCACCAAAACCCAAAAAATTTGGGGAGATATTTTAATATTCAAACTACTGTAAGGCAGACCGGCAAAAATTTCTGTAATTTTTAAAATATAGAGCAAAAGGCCGGAGGCGGCAAAAGCAAACCCCTGGCCCACAAGCGGCAACACGGCCAAAAAACCAAACAACATAGCAAACGGCACAGCCGGCAAAACCAAAACGTTCACCAGCAGTGCTGAAAGCGAAAGCCTGCCAAAGGTTAAAAGAATTAAAGGCAGGGTGGCGATAATTGCGGAAAGAGTGGTGAGGATTAAAGTTTTCCCGCCAAAAAATTCCGGCACCCTTTGCAAAAACTTTTGTAAAAGAGGTAAAAAATAAACAATGCCTAAAGTTGCGGCAAAAGAAAGCTGGAAGCCTACGTCCCAAAATAAAATTTTGGGATTTATTATTAGCATAACCAGCGCTGCCAAAAACAAAGCCGGCGCAACTGCATATTGCCTTCCTAAGCGAAAAGATAACAAAAGCAAAAAGCCCATAATTGCCGCGCGGATTACCGAGGCCGAAGCACCCGCAATAATAACAAATCCGAATAAAGCGAAAACCGACAGCCAAAAACTTGTTTTTCTGCCGAACAAATATACCAAACTGCCGAGTGCGGAAATAATAATGGTAATGTTAAAGCCGGAAACCGCAATAATATGTGAAGTTCCGGTGTTGTTAAAGTTATCTATTATATTTTGCGGCAAAGTTTTACGCGCGCCAATAAGTATGCCCATAAGCAGGCTGCTTTGGGGTTCCTTAATAAAGCCCCCTACCCTTTTGGCAAACGCGTATTTAATTTTAAGCAAAAATTCTTTTGCCGGGTTTAACTGATGGCTCTTTAAAATTAAAACTTTAGGGTAACTCATAACCGCGTAGACATTATAACGCTCCAGATATTTTTGGTAATCAAAGTCAGAAAAATTTTTAACCTCGGCTATCTTGCCTTCTGCTAATATCCAATCGCCGTAAAAAAATTCCTGTCCCAAAGTCGTGGTAATTAAAATGTTTTGTTCAAAACCTTCTGGCCGAAAAGTAATTAGTTGTTTGTCTGAACGCACGTCTATGTCTTGGACAATATAACCTTCAATTTTTTGCTTTAAACCCAGCCACTGTGTGTACTGGTTATTGGCGAGCGATGCCTGTAAACGCAACGCCCCAAGCCCTGCGCAAAACAAAAACAGCGCAAAAAGCGCTGCGTATTTTTTACTGCCCATAAACGACAAAGTAAACCCTCCGGCCGCAATTGCCAAACAAATATAAATGGCCGATGTTTCTATGTAAAATCTCGAACCCACCAGCACTCCGACAGCAAAACTAATAGCAATGCCTATAAAAATTTTACTCTTGCTGAATTTCAAAGGTTTTAAGCTTAGACTTTTGCCCCCGGACTAATTTTACTCTACTTTTGCCTACTTTAAAATAGCCCGCCAAAGCTTCGACGGTTGCCTTATTAGCTTTGCCTTCCAGCGGCGGCGGACTCACGTAAACATTCAAAGTCCCAAGCAAATCTTTTTGAACCCTTGGTTTTTTGGAGTTAGGATGGACAATAACTGTAATTTTCATTGTTGTTTTTGGAAATCTGGCTTTGCCAGTTTCCAAAATTCTTTAAAGGAAAAAGGATAGCCTACGAAAGGAAAAAACCCTTGGTTTTGTCCTTTCGTAATTATTTTAGTAGTCTATGCCTTTTTGCATTTAAAAGGTATCCATCTCGAGCGAAGCGAGAGATCTGTAATAATAAATTCTCAACAAACAGATTTCTCCCTACGGTCGAAATGGTTAGTAGTCTATGCCCTTCTGTGCAAGGATGCCTTTATAGTAAGGATGTTGAATCATTTTCATTTCTGTAACCAAGTCACACTCTTTCAAAATTTTTGGATATTTATTATGGCCGGTAATGACAAGATGCTGTAACGGCCCTTTTAATTTAATAAGATCAATAATGTCCCGCTCTTCCAGTATACCAACTTCTAGCGCGGAAATTATTTCATCGAGGATAACTAGTTCGTATTCCCCGCTCGTGATAATTTCTCTTGCGCGTTCAAGGCCTTTTATTGCCTGCCGAATGTGTATGTCTTTTTCTTTTTTGTCTCCCAAAATTCCCACAAAACCTAAACCCACCTGCTCGTTCTGAATCCTGCCTATGCCCCCCTCCCTAGCCCTCCCCACAAGGGGGAGGGAAAACTTTGATTCCCCTCCCTTGATGGGAGGGGTTAGGGGAGGGTGATACAGCTCTTCAAAAAAATTAAAAAAATTAATCTCCGAGGAAACCGGCCACTCGCCGTCTTTAATTTTGTCCGAATTTTTGTTGGAAGCTTTAACAAACTGCAAAATAAAAACATTTTTGCCGTCCCCCGCAGCCCGAACAGCCATCCCCATTGCCGCAGTAGTCTTTCCCTTGCCCGCGCCAACATAACAAATTACCAAGCCTTTGGGCTGGTCGGAAAACTCCGTGGGCATTTTAATTTTTTTCTTTGGACTCATCCTTGATGGTTTCTTACTTATATGTTAAACTTTGCAAACAAAAAAGGAGGCATCTTTGTACGACAATATCGGCGCGTTTTTGATGGTCACTTTTGTCTTCAGCTCGCTGACGGGACTTGTGATCTGTAGACAGCTTACAAAAATTCACCGTTCCGGCCTGCGAGTGTTGGTGGCGGGATTGATAACATCACTCTCCTCGGCCATGGCTATAGGCTTTGTGGAGATAATTGTCAAGCCAAAAGTCCCAACCCAACTCGCTATAGCTGCGATACTTCTCGCTTTCATCAGCGGACTTATCGGCGCTGGGACGTACATGTTCTCAAGGAGCTCGAGTGAGCTTACTTGACTTAACCGACCGCCTCGAGACTTTTCTCTCGGGGCGTCGCTATTTTAAATTACGATTTAGGCGGACGGCTCATAAGCCGGCCGCCTTACTTATTTCTTAAACTCATAGCGCCGAGACCGTCGACTTTACGTCGCGGTCGAGGCAACTTTGTGGGAAAGGGTTCAGCGATCCGCCGCAGGCGGAGAGCGTATAAGGGAAAACCCTATAGGGTTTTCCCTTATACTGTTTTATCCGCATTTACTAAATCCACAATGCTCGCACTTCATACAACCTTCAGCCAAAACCATCATATTAGCACAGGAAGGGCAGACCGGGGCGTTACCTAAGTTAGCGATGCTGACTTTTTGCGTCTTTTTGTAAGTTAAGTGGCCGTTGGTCTTTATTTTTTCTTCGGAAATGGTTTCTACAACTTTTTCTTCTACAATGGTGTCGGTTTCTAATCTTAATTGTGGAGATTCCGCACCGGGCAAATCTAGAGTCAGCTGTTTTTCCACCCGCTTAATATGTTTGTCCAAAATTTTAGCAATAGCGTCCGGCAAACTAAACACTACTCCGCCATCGGAGAACGATACATCCGGTCCGCGAATACCTTTAAGCTGCTCTATAATTTCTTCCACCGCAACGTTAGAACGCAGCGCTAAAGATATCATACGGGTAATGGCTTCTGTTTGCGCGGAAAAGAATCCGCCGGCTTTGCCCATAGCCGCAAAAACTTCAAACGGGCCTTGGGAGTCCTCGTTAATAGTTACATACAAATTGCCATAAGCAGTTTGCATTTTGTAAGTTATGCCGCCCATAATGTCCGGACGGGTGCGGGGAGCTAATTTAATTTGCATATTGTCTCCGGAAATAGACATTACCTCCATCGGTTGCGAAGCAACCGATGCTCCGACCTGCTCCGACCGCAGCGTCGGAGCCGCAGCGTCGGAGTTGGCCGCATCCCTCTTGGCTTCCACCTGGTCAGAAGCGTCTTTGCCAAGTTTTTTATGGTCAGTTGCAAGTATCTGCTCGTCGCGGCTGCCGTCGCGGTAAATAGTTCCGCCTTTGCAGCCCAAGTCATACATTAACTGATAAAGCTGCTTTGTCTGTTCAATGCTATATTCAGCCGGCGCATTGCAGGTTTTACTTATAGCCGAATCTGTCCAGCGCTGGACTGCTGCCTGCACGCGCACGTGCTCTTCCGGAGTCAGCTCCATAGCCGTAACAAAATAGTCGGGCAATTCTTTTCCTTCGTGTTTGTCCAGCCAATCCTGCGCCATTTTAATTTTTTCTTCGTGCACGCCAAGTCTGGATTTCCTAAAATATGTCCAGGAAAAGAAAGGCTCAATACCTGTGGATGTGCCGACCATAGTTCCCACAGTCCCCGTGGGCGCCTGGGTCATTATAGTGACATTGCGAACGCCGTACTGCTTAACTAAATTACGAATATACTCCGGCATATTTTTCATAAAGCCGGACTGCAAAAACTTGTCAGCATCAAACTGGTCAAACGCGCCTTTTTCACGGGCAAGTTCAACCGAGGTTTCGTAAGCGGTAACTGCAATAAACTGGTAAAGCTTGTCTATAAATTCAACTGCCTGCGGACTGCCGTAGCGGATGCCTTTGTACACCATCATTTCAGCAAGGCCAATAGTGCCCATACCTACCCTGCGCTCGGAAAGCTGTTGCTTTTTGTTTTCGTCAAAAAAGTAAGGGGTGGCGTCTATTACATTGTCCTGAAAACGCACGGCCCAGGAAACGGTTTGTTTAAGGTCATTCCACATTATTTCCCCGGTATCACGGTTTATATGTTTAGCAAGGTTTACATGCCCCAAATTACACACGCCCCAGGCAGGCAGCGGCTGTTCGCCGCAGGGGTTAGTGCAGGGAAGGTCCGCAAAATACCAGGAGTTGGAATAATAGTTAGCCCTGTCTATAAAATACATTCCCGGTTCAGCCGAAGCCCAGGCAGAGGTTATAATGTTGTCCCAAATGTCAGCCGCGCGGACGGTTTTGTGTTTTATAATTTTGCCGCCAATTTCCTGCCAGCGTTTAATGTTGCCGTCCCACTTGGTAGCATAAAGCGGGTCGGATGTGTCCGGGAAAACTAAGTCCCACGGCTTGTCTTCTTTAACTGCCTGCATAAAGTCGTCGGTAATGCCAACGGAAATGTTTGCATTGGTAATTTTTCCCGCTTCTTTTTTTGCATTAATAAAATCTAAGACATCCGGATGCCAGCAGTTTAAAATAAGCATAAGCGCTCCACGTCTAGACCCGCCCTGCTCAATAAGTCCGGTTACAAAACTATAGAGCGATGCCCAGGACACCGCGCCGGAAGAGCGGCCGTTTACACCTTTAACATAAGCGTACCTTGGACGAAGTGACGAAACATTAATTCCAACTCCGCCGCCGCGTGACATAATTTCCGCCATTTGCGACAAAGTTTCAAAAATCCCGGCCCTGGAGTCTTTAGGGTGAGGAATAACGTAGCAATTATAAAAAGTTAAATTCTGTCCCGTGCCCGCTCCGGTAAAAATTCTGCCGGCCGGCACGTATTTCCAGTCGTCCATAAGTTTACGGAACTTTTCGTCCCATTCAACTTTTTTTTCCTCTGTCTTTTCCACGCTGGAAATATGTTTGGCAATCCGGTCAAACATTTGTTCGGGTGCAAGCTCAAGCGGTTTGTCTACGTGCTCAAGGCGTCGGTATTCTAAATCGCCGTTGCGCATACGGACACCAACTTCGCTGGTCTGTTGGTTTATGCTTTCAATAATCCCAATTTCGCGCTGGCCGGTTTTTGGGTTTACCAAAACCACCACCGTGTCGCCTTCGGTGAGCGTTTCGCGTTTAATGTCTTTAACAGCGTACCTGTCTAAAAAAATTTTCTCACCTAATTCGGAGAGCGCGTTTTTATTTCGGTCTTGTAAATTGACTTTGGATTGCATATGGTTGCTTGGTTAATTCTTTATAAGTGAGCAGTGGTCAGTGGACGGTGTACAGTGAAAATTCTATTCACTGATCACTGCGCACTGTTCACTGATTTACAATTTTTCTAATTCTTCCTTAAATTCGTCTACGTCCTCAAACTGTCTGTATACTGCCGCAAACCTCACATAAGCTACCTTGTCTACCTTCTTAAGTTTCTTCATAACAATCTCGCCAATTTCCGAACTTTTAATTTCACTGTCTTTGGCTTTGCGCTGGATTTCTATTTCTATGGCGGAAAGGAGTTTTCTTAAAGTTTCATCTGTATGAGGTCGTTTGTCTAACGGCAGGCGGATAGCCCGCTCCAGCTTCTCCTTGGAAAACATTTGCTTGCTGCCGTCCTTCTTTACTACTGTTAGGTCGAGTATTTCTATTTCTTCGTAAGTACTAAACCGAAACTCGCACTTTTCACATTCCCGCCGCCTTCTTATAGCTGTACCCTCATCTACCGGCCTGCTATCTAACACTTTAGTATCATCGTTTTGGCAATTAGGGCATTTCATAAATAATTCTTTGGGAAAGAAAGGAAATAAACCAAGCTTATTCCTTTTTAAAATGTTCGATGATAACTAATTAACTGTGCTAAATTCTTAATTTCTTCTAATTTGAGGGTCTTTTAACAATCCTTGCTTCCAAGGCCGGAGATTTTTGCTAAATTTAATGTTTGTATTTTGATTTCTGCTTACCTGCCTTGGGGCAGGAAGATCTTCTACCTATAGTGTCTACATTTATATTGTAATACCACATATAGTTTTTTTCAAGTCCCCCAAATATTGGGATTTTTGAAAGTTAGTAAAAGTTAAGCACAGATATCCACAAAAAATAAAAAAACAACTCCGGGGGCCCGCCTCGCGTCGACTTGTATAGACTATAACTACGCGAGTCGAGGCGGGCACAGCCAACAAAAAAACTCCTAGGGGCACATCTAGGAGTTTTTATTCTAAATTGAGCTAATTAGTACTCACCAATTAACACATTGTAGATTAAATCTACACTAAAAGACTCACTCGCTATTGGTTCATAATAGACCGGCTCGGTATAGGCGCCAGCCACTTGAGGCGTAACGCTATTTTCCCTGTCGTATTGGGCTAATCCTTCCAAGCCCGTAAAGGCCAGAATGGAAGGACCGGCTTCGTCTATTATAAACGCTATGTTGTCTTGGGCCAAAGCATAGTCTTGTTGCAATGGTACCAATAAAGTTTGTTGCACAAAGTTGCTATAACCGCTCGACACATTGTCTAACATAGCGGTTACATTGGCGGGAGAAAAAACATCTGGCATAATATTTTCCGTTCTTTCGAAGCTGGCGTTAGTAAACGTAACCCCAAACAACAAAAACATAGAAAACATTGCTGTACCCAGAAGGCTAAGAACTTTAGCCGGAGTTTCTTGAATAAAGAACATAGAGTTTGGCTGCTTTAACATCAAAATTAGCTCTCCAATTGTTAGAGCCAATTGTGTAAAGGAGTTTTTTGTTAAATTTTATTTTTGTTTTTACCTGAACTTCTCTAGAAAGTTTACAGGTATATTTTTGTTTCTTATTTAGAAATTCATCTTTATTTCTAAAGGGTAATTTCTAATTGTTGGGTATTTCACACCGCTATTTTCGCGGCGATCGACCAATAAAATACCTTATTACATATATTATAGCACACCTGAGGAAATTTTGCAAGCGTAAATTAAGAATACAAGCACACAAGTATACAGTAGTTAAAAAAACTGCTTAGAAATTTTTCTAAGCAGTTAATACTTATATTCTTGTATTCTTACATACTTACTTTCTTACTCTACTTCATTTTCTTCCTTATGAACGCCGGGATGTCCAGTTCGTCATCGCTGGGAGAGGCAGAGGCCGATGGCTCATCCATAGGCTCAACCGGCGGGGCCGGTTTTGGGTTAAACATTGGCTTGCGGGCTTCCATAACCGACGGTGGATTTATAAATTTGCTTTCCGAAAGCTTTGGTTTTTTAGGTTCATCGTTTAAAATTAAAGACGCTTGTGTGGGGCGCTTGCTGCCTTCCTCAAAACCTGTGGCAATTACTGTAATGCGGACTTCGTCGCCCATGCTTTCGTCTATTACCGCGCCAAACTTCACTTTTGCGTCGGGGTCTATGCTTCTGGTAATTACTTTTGCGGCCTCGTCTATTTCAAACATACCAAGCGAAGGCCCACCGGTAATGTTAAACAGCACGCCTTTGGCGCCGTCTATGGTCATTTCTAAAAGCGGAGAGTTAATGGCTGCCTTAGCCGCGTCTTGCGCACGGTTATCGCCGGCCGCCCTGCCAATACCCATAAGCGCGGTGCCTGCGTCTTGCATTATGGATTTAACGTCTGCAAAGTCCGCGTTCACAATTCCGTGAGTGGTAATTAAATCGGATATGCCCGCAATGCCCTGGCGCAAAACTTCATCTACAGTTTTAAAAGCATCTATTAAAGAAGTTTTCTTGTCTATAATTTGTAAAATACGGTCGTTGTGAACAGAAATTACAGCGTCTACTTTGTCTTTTAAATTATCGTAAGCGGTCTCTGCGACTTCTTTTCTTTTGCTGCCTTCAAAAGTAAAAGGCTTGGTAACCACGCCAACGGTTAAGATGCCTTTATTTTTTGCAAGTTCAGCCACAATGGGCGCAGCGCCGCTGCCCGTGCCGCCGCCAAGGCCGCAGGTAATAAAAACCATGTCGGCGTTGTCTATAACGTCTTCGAGTTCCTCAACACTTTCCTCTGCCGCCTGCCTGCCCAAATCCGGGTTCATGCCGCTGCCCAGGCCCTTGGTGGCACCGCGGCCAATGTGGACTTTTCGGTCGGCCTGGTTGTTATGCAAAGCCTGCGCGTCGGTATTTATGGAAATAAATTCCACGCCGCGAATGCCCAGCTGGCTCATACGGTTAACTGCATTGGTGCCCGATCCCCCAATGCCCAATACCTTAATCCTGGCAAAAGTTTCAATTTTCGGTTTAACTTCCATTTTTTTCATCAGATTTATAAATTAACAATAATAGATAATCAAAATAAAATCAAGCGCACATTAACCGGATTATAGCACAGCAAATAATTAGCACAAAATTCCATATTCTTAAAATTTGATGTATAATATATATGCTAATTAAGCTCATTTATATACTAAGAATAGAAAAAGGTATAGGACATTTCCTAAATCAAGAAAGCCCTAAACCAAAAGAAGCCAAAAGACCGAGACCGTTCAAGCTCAACCTTGAATTTGAAAAATTAAAGTCAGAGAATAAGGCAACCAACAAGGCCTTAGAAAATGCGGCCTTGGAAGAATTACGAAACAAAATTAATCAAAATTAAAAAATAAAAATCCATGGTAAAATTTATACACATTATTTTTATTACCTCTTGGCTTTTTTTACTTTCAAGCCCTGTCTCTTATGCGCAGTCAAGCGTTCTGACTAAACAAAATTGTCAGTACGGTTCCATTTGTGCAACTTTCATTTCCAGCCTGCCAGCAAATTCAAACGGTATAGACCCAAATACAAATGTCAGCTTACAGTTTTTTGTAATTAATAACGCTACTAATTCCGCGCCCACCTGCGAAAGCGGTAAACAAATTTATCATGCCGTTGCGCATGCCATAAATGGGGAAGCCGCAAATATTGAATATCGTGCAAGCGGCGCTGGAGCGTCTATGGGCTATGATTTTAATTCCTTAACCGGCGGTACACGGAACAGGTACTATGGAGTATTTTATTGTAACTCTAAGCAAGTTGACCCGAGTGTACTGGGCAGCGCCCTTGGCACCTTTGCTTCTCAAAATGTTCTTTGGCAAACTCCGGAATTCAACTTAACTACCAGATCTGTATCTGGCGCCACAGTCAGCGTTGACAATAGAAGACCATCTATGGGGGAAACCATACATATTTCTATAAATGGGGCCGGTACAGGTTCTAGTGGGGCGTATAAAATAAACGGCGGGGAAAGCTCGGAATTGACTGTCCCGGGAGCCACCCCAATTACGGTCAGCAAAGAAAATGGTTTTAACGAAAATGCAAACAATACTATTGCAGTCACATTAAGGGACTCAAATGGAAACCAAATTAGTTTGGCAGATGACGGAGTTGTTACAATTTTTGTGTCATCCAATCAAAGCGGCGGCCCTGGAAGTCCAAACTCAGAACCCTGCGTAGACCCCAAAAATTGCCTTTACAATCCTCTGCCAGACGACGAGTTGACCCACGTCTTTTTAATTATAATACAGGGCTTTTTAGCCATTGTTGGAATTTGGGCGGTAATATTTATTATAGTGGGAGGTTTTCAAATGGTTGCAGCGGCGGGTAATGAGGAAGGCGTGCTGAAAGCAAAAAAAACTATTACTTATGCAATTTTAGGTTTGGTCATTGCCCTGCTTTCCTTTAGTATGGTAGCAATAGTGCAAAATATATTGAGAGCCAGGGTCAAGAGCGTAAGCTCTACGCATATTGAAAGATACTTGTCTTAAATTTATTTAAGCATTCAAAAACCCCAAAGGCTTTGTGCCTTTGGGGTTTTTGAAATGATGACGAGGATGTTGAGTCTTCGTCATCAAGGTGGTCGTATAAATCTCGCGGGTGGGCGGGGTCTATACGTTTTCATTATAGTCAAGTATTTGGAGCTCATTATTGCAGCTCCAATGTTACAGCGTCGGCATCTCCGAGGTGTGTCCATTTTACTTCTCCGCCCAGGTCATATATTCCCGGACTGACTTCGTTGGCGACAAAGTGGGGACTTTGCCGCATCACCTCGATGACGGTATTACTCTCAATCCTTATGAGCTGCTTCCCAAACTTGTTTTCCAACTCAGTCTGGGGCGCGCCCTTGCCGTACTTGTAAAACGTAACGGAATAGCGCTGGACTTCGTAAGGATCTTTGAGCTGCGGCCATATGGTATTGCCGACATAACAACCGGTCAAATCCATCCGCTTTAAATTGTCTTCCCAGCGGGTGGCTTGAGGGCAAGGCGGAAGGTACTGCTCAATTGAGTTTTGGTTGTCTTTCAATTCCACTTTTGCTCCGTCGTAAATGCGGGCGCTTTCGTGGAACGTCGGAGCCTTTTTGGCATCCTCAACCCGGTCCTCAAAAACGCTGAAGGCCAAGGAGCGCATTCCGTTTTTTGCCCACTTATCGCGGGGCAAAAGGCCGCCGATACCCAATTGATAAACCAGGACCAGCAGAATTCCGACCGGAACCAAAATCCATTTAAACTTTCTCTTTCCAGAACCAGTACTAGTGCTCATGATGTTCTCCTACAAGAGGGTTGGAAGTTGAAGGTTTGTCGCTACTTGAAGCATCCGGAAACAACCATTTGAAGAAACTGCCTACATAGCTGCCAAACAGCCCTAATGCAATACACGCCAAGCCAATGTTTAACAAGTTCGCTCTTGGCATTGTAATTGTCGGCAGGTTAGAGACATATGGGGTCAGTTGGCCGGCTAAAGTGGCCACCGCCATTGCAACAATTGAAACTCTCCTCCACATTGTCCAGTTAAAATGAATTCCGGCAAGACAATAGCAGAAGAAGGCAACAGCAGCAACGCCGAACATTCGCCAGTTGTTGCTCGGTGGGAAGAAATGAAAATACAACCCAGCCAGAGCTCCAACCATAAAGGCAAAACGAAGAAATTGCAACACACTTTTGCCCAGTCGCCTCCATAACTCCAACATGAAAATAAGCATCTCTGTCGGATAATTGGCGGTTGTTTTGAAGTAATGTACCAAAATCCGCACCGGCTCGGTGAGCGGCGGTCTTTGGTCAGCTGTCTCGACTCTTAGGGTATGGATCAATCTGTGGAACTCTTGATCGGACAACTTGCTGAGTATCAAAGTCATGTCCACTGCAAATCCACCAAAAACCCAAAGGCCTAAAGCCGAGACTGCGGGAAAGAACAGTGTCCAGACCGTGGTCCAGTTGCTGAAGTAGACAGGATCGAGATACGCAATCAATATGTGTCCGCCAAAATACAGCGTGACCCAGCAGAAAGCGTAAATGCTCCAGAGCTTGATTTGTCTCCGGTAAGCATTAACCATATTGACGAGCCCGAAGGCTATCAACGCCCCGCCGATCACGACTTGAACCGCGAGGCCGAAGATGGACGCAATCACGATACCGATGCCAATCAAAAAGTTCATAGCTTTTCTCCTGTGAAGGTGTGAAGGTTGTTTACCGAATGAGCCTGCCCAGCCACAAAGATCTCCAGCCATTAACTCGGTCATTTATTTGCTGGGAACGGTTGTTGAGGGTTAACGCCGCGTTGTTTAATGCGGCGCGGATTTCTACGGCAGCATCACCAATAACCGGTTCTGCAGCCATAGCCTTTGCACGAAAACCGGTCGGTCCCGGGTCGTTGAGCCAGATGACGATCTGCTGCAGATTGACAAAACGTCTGCCTGCCCACCCCTGAATTTTGACAATCCAATATTCGTTAGGATCGCCTTTTATCCAGTTGAGGGAATCGGCGTAATCAATCTGAGCTTGAGGGACTGGCAACTCCGCAATGTGGCGGAGATGCTCGAGCACCTGTTCTTCTCCGTCGGGCGTAATTACAGCAGCGTCTGCGGCAGACTGAATTAAATCTGCCTGTTGCTCCTCTTGTAGGCTAGGCATAAAATGCCTCAAGATTGCCTGTCGGTGAGCTGCTTCGAGTTTGGCCGTAATTACAGTCCAACGTGACTCATGTTCGGCTGTCTTACTCATCCTTGGAAAATGGGTTCGAACGGCCTTGGGATCCAATGCAAATATTGCACTTTCCCCCTCGCCGGTCTTAGTCAAAACTCCCCCAAGATGCAAAAGATCCGAAGTCATCCCTAAAAGCTTGGGCACTGCGTCAGCAACTTCTTTTATCCAAGACATCTGTTTCTTCCTTTCTTATTTTACTAGCAGTTTCGGTTGTGGAGATCCGTTCGGCAGGCTAAAAACTACCTCCGCCTTGACCGGATTCCAAAAAGTTAGCAGAAAAGTCAGGCTACCGTCCGGGCCCGTCGGGAGCTCGAATGAGTTCCCTTGACCTAAAGATGTCAGATCCAAACCGGTCGCAGTTAGGGCTTCAACAGAAGTTAGCCGGAACCTTCGACCCGGCTGTTGTTTGTCGCCCTTCTTAATACGAACCGTAACCATAAACCAACCACTGGCATTAGCGCAGCGCGGCAAATCGACTTCCAAAACTTCAGGTTCTTCAGGAGCAGACTTTGCCGGCCCTTGGAGCTCCGCGCTCTTGCGAACGTTTTCGCCTGTTACGCCGGGAATAAACACTGTGTAGGTTTCCGTCTTGGTTACCTCCACATTATCCTCCCTACACACGCCTTTGTCGTCGCCGGTGATCGGCTGGACATTGCCGCCAAAAGACCGAAAAACAGTAGGCTGTTTAAAGGCCTGGCTGTTACTGCCCTCCACCGTCCAAAGAACGGTGTAGAGCATTTTGGTCCTGTCGGTAGGGTGCGGCTTGCCAGTAAATATCAGATCCGTTAATGCCTTCATAGTGGGTGATGTCGACTTTTTCGGCCCTTCAAACGTCAAAATTCTTGGCGTCTTTGGAGGCAGAAAAATTTTGTACTCTGACTTTTGTCCGAATCCCTTTATGGAGACGTTGTCGAAACAAACCCCCGGAAATTCCGGATCAGATTCAAGCATACCATTGGTAATGCCGAACTGAACTGGAACCTTTCCGGCAATCGGATCACCGTTTTGGTCTAACAGGGTGAACGCGACTGCATATTTCATTATCGCCGGATTTATATCATCCACCGATGTTTGAATTTGAGGTTCTGATATCCTCGTTGGGACCAAAACTTTCTTTCTGTGTTCTTCCGGCCGAACGAGCTGGTAAACACTGGTGTACCATTGCTCGCCTTCTAACTCCATTACAAGGCCGTTAATACCTTGGTCTGCCCAATATCGGTAGTCCCAATCCGGGCTTTGCCAGAATCCATTTTTTACCTGGATCCGCAAATCCTGATTAGATGTCTCCCCGAGCTTTCTGTAACTGGTGGGTATTGGCTTTCCCGTGTTTCGGTTAATTCTGCAAGCCGAAATTACAACCTCGCCAGAAATCTTTTTACTGGCACGGTCTTCCGATTCTCGCAGCAAAACCGTAATACGGGTTTTTTCCGGCCAACCCCTGACTGTGATTCTTCCATACACTTGACTTACCCTCCTTTTGGGATGTCAAAGATCTAAATTTTCCATAATCCCGCGCACCACACGCGGGATATCCACCAAGAATTTCTTCCGGTGAACATAAAACCCTGTAAATTGTGGTGCCTGTCTAAAGCTCCAAAAATGGGACCTTGGACAGGAATTTACAGGGTTTTTGCTCACCACAAGCAATCAATTTTATAGTATTAAATTAGGACTTTCGATTATAGCAGATTTTAGAGTTTTTGTCAATAGGCATAAAGAGTAAATTTTTTCATACAAAAAACTGACCTAGTAGACGCCCTGTCTCTAGGTCAGTTATATGCAATTAGATGATGTACCAAGCAAGGCAAGAAGTATATATTGTATTAGTGCTTATTGGCCAACCAAATGCTTCCCCCTGCATTTGGTTTACAGATTCGCTCAAAAGCGGGTGCGGTGGGATTTATCATCCCTACCAACGAGCAGCAGTTCATATTCGCTGACTTGTGATTTTAGCTTGCGGTTTTCCCTGCGTAAAAAACCCTGCTCATTTTGCGAATCTTTTAATGCTTTACGATTTCTAAAAAGGCCTAACCCCCCGCCGACAATAAATGCGGGCAGAACCCAAAGTAACCCCCATCTGGAGATTCTTTGGTCTCGCTGTTCTCGAACTTTTTTAAGCTCGTACCGAAGCGCATCGAGCGTAACCGGATCGTCCGTTTCCGAAACATCTGTTTTAAGCTTGGTTTTGCTCCCGTCTCCCTTCAGCTCTTTTATTAAGCGGTCTGCGGCCGCAAGTTCGTCCGACTTGCCGTTGAGCCGGTTCTGCAAAGAGCTAACCTCGGCTTTTACCGCCGCAAGTTTTTCTTCACAGCCGGTAGCAGAACAGGCTGCCGCAGATTGCACAGCCGTCTGGCTAATTCCATCTGCCGACTTCAGCAGAGCCGAAGTTTTTTTACTGTCCGGCTTTGCGCCTTCTGCCAGACAAAAGTAAGGGTCATAAAGTTTTTTGTGCTCACTGGGATCAATTGCCCGACCGTCCGAATGCCTTAAAGCGTACAGCAGGTTAACGCTCATTCCTGCGTCAACCAAAGCCTGCATCGGACCGTTAGCGCTGGGCAGAACACGAATGTCGCACCCGGCAGCAAGACCGAAGTTTGCAAAAAACAGCACTAATGCAAAAATCACCAAAACCTGAATCATCATCTTTTTCATAACTGCCTCCGTTGAATTTTGTTCTAGACCACATTTTGGCCTGGTCCCGTACGTTAATTTTCCTTAATTAACTTACAAAACCAAAACAAAATAATAAGTTATAGATAGCCTTAATTTATACCAAAAATTTTAACTTTAGTCAATGGGATATAAAACAATCCCCCAAACTTCTAAACGCAGAATGCGCAAAAAAAGTTTGGGGGATTATGCAAAACGCAAGAATAGGCTTTTAGGCTACGACAGGTTCCGAACTTGTGATCCAGAGATTTTTGTAGACCTCCGGTCCCAAAAAGTCATAACACCCCTCGTAGAACCTGGCTATGTCGAAGCTGTCGCCACTTTTGGCCGCATAAGTTCTGATAAGCCCAATGGGAGTAGAATCGCCAATTTTGTAGCTCGCCGAAGCGCCGTTGTTGGCGACTTCTTTGGGCCCTTTAAAGCAGCCCAGGTCATTCCGGATGGCCTGGAGCAAAGCATCTTTCCAGGAGGTATGCACCCCGCCGCTGCGCTGAAGCCTACCTAGAATCTTGAACACCGACGCAAGCTCTTTCCAAGACGGGCTGTAGCCTTTGTCAGTCGGTTCCAGAAACGTACGGACCGCCTGCATCAACGACAAGACCGTGGAGGCCTCTTGGTGCTGAAGCAGTTGCTTGGTAGTCTCGCCGTTGGATTCCGCCTTTCTCACGAGAGCTGCAAAGGTGATCTCTTCGGGCCTGGTGGCTTCCGAAAAGAACTTGTCTTTAAATTCCAGCATCTCGGGGTCTGGCGGTGGGGGCGGGGCGGGGGGTTGTTCTGCCACGTCGACAGCGGTGAGGGCAACCGCAACTGACGCCGGAGCTTCTGCTTGAGGTTGAGATGCCTTATCTCCGTCTTCCACGATTTCAATTGCACCCATTCTGTCTGCCAGGTCTAAACGCGGCACCTGCTTAATCGGAATGCTGCCATTGAAAGTCCCCAACCACAAACCGATATTTGGTTCGGTTTCGCTTCCGGGAAGCCAAACATCTTTTATGGTAAAGTTGGGGTTGCCGTCTTTGCCTCCGTAAACGGAGTTTATACGGGCAGTCAATTCAGAGAGGATTCCGGCATATGCCTTTGCGGAGAGTTTCCCCTCAACAATCAGCACACCGCCGCCGGCTTCTGCGAGTTCGAAAACGCAGTACCGGTTGTTTAACAGCTGGTTGACAATTTGGACGGACGAATTACCCCAGGCCGGCACACAGGAGATGAGCCATGATCTGGCCTTGGAGCCTTTGGGGTTGAAGTAAATTTTCCTCATCAAGTCCATATAATCAACGCGGCTGGGATGCGACAGCCACCTGACAGTCGGGCCAAACATTGCTGCCTGCAGCCTGTCCATTTCCGCAAACGCTTCCTCCGGCGTAACGTCGTCCCTTTCAAAAATCGAATCCGTACTGAAATGGGCGACGGAGATGCCAGCCTCTGCGTGTTCATCCATAACCCCGTTAATGTATTTGCTTTGCGTAAAATTTACCTGGTGGGTCATAACCGAGGAAGTGGTTATGTTGGGTATGGTCATCAGGCCTAACTCATCCCGAAAGTACCGGGTCAAAAGCGGTCCGGCTCCCAAGCCCGTCCCCCCTTGACCAAAGGCCTGGTTGTGCACGCAAACAACGGGTTTCCCTTCCAAAAGCAGCTCCGCCACTTTTCCCGATTTTATTGTCTTTTCGGCGGCGTCTCTGGCTACTTCCGGTTCTTGTCCGGTGCCGTCTTTCAAGCCTTCCAAAAGCAGTGTGCCTACCTGAAGGCCGGGAGGCATACGTTTGACGACGTTCTTCAAAGTCTCCTTCACCGAATTGATGAAGAAGAATTTGGTCTCTTCCCGCACAAAACCTGCGAGGTTTCGTCTGCCGCACCGCTCTAAAAATTGAAGCCATCCATGCAATCCCCAGGCGTGGTGCAGTGTCATATTGCCGCCGCCATCACCTGTACCGGGTACGATGAGATACATCTGTTTACTCCTTTTTTAAGTTGGGTCTAAGCCAAAATTCGAATTTCACACCATCTTTGTCCAGTTTTTCGGAGTGAACTGCCTGCGCGTCCACTAACAAAAAACTTTTCGCTTCTGGTTCGTTCATAAAACTTTTGACAGCCTGGTCAACGTTTTGGGCGTGGTCCCTAAGGTTGGGGAAGTTGTTGTTTCCTTTTCCGTATACGGTCAAACAAACTGTTCCGTTACGGAAAACCTGGGATCCGGTTAAGTCCAGCTCGCGTACTCTGTAAGTATTTGCGCTCGCCAGATAGTCCACAAAAGCCTGTTTAAACAGTACGCATGCGTCCAGATCGTCCCTGCTCATTCGGCGAAAGTATGTTGCTATGTTATATGGGCGGTTTCTGTCCGGCATAAAAAAGCTAACTGTCTTTTTAAAGCCGGGTAACTGTATGTTAGGCCAGGCCAGGCTGGGTATGTATTTAGAATATGATATGTTAGGCCATGCTTGGAAAGGCCAGGAGATATTAAGCCATGTCGGTAGTTTAAGATAAGGCAAAGCAAAAGCAGGACGAAATATTATGAATAACAACACCGCTGCTAAGAGCAGAACAACCGCAGTTGTTGCAATAAGCAAACTCGGGTCATCTGACCAATTCGACGGCGGCAACTCCGCAACGGGAAAAGCCGGACGAACTTTAGACGAGTCGACAGCAACGCCCCCTAAGGTTTGGAAACCCGGGGGAACCGGCAGTGCGGCAACATCTACAACAGAAAACCACACGGGAATTCTGACGTCGCCTGCTATTTTTGCATTCAGATTGGCAAGGCGGTTCGCGGTGCGAACCTCCAAACAATCCGACGTGCTAACACGGTACTGGCTGCACAGCTGCGCAAGCGTCTTTCCGCTTGCGGCAACTTGCTTTGTCATAACAAGATTTTCCGGAATAACTATCTTGGTGTTGACAGGTAAACGGTATTGCTTATCGGTCAGCTTGCCTGCTTTGTCGAACAGAATTATTTGTCTGCCATTGGGATGGAAAAAGGTAAACTTGGCGAAGTTCGCCTTTTCACCTGTAACGAGTCGGGCAACCCAACTAGGATTCCAGCCCTTAGGCAAGGAAAATTCCGTATTGTCAGTCGCGTAAGCCGGAACGGCTAAGCTGAAAATCGACAAAAACATCAATCCGAATAACGTCATTCTTGCTGACATTTGGTCCTCCTATTGGGTTGGAAAGTGCAATTTTGGTCACATTATTATATATATCGAAAACCTCAAAGTAAAGGTTACCAAGCGAGAATTTCCACATTTCCCTCATAAATTAGGCAAATAAAAAAGGCCCGAAACATAGAGTTTCGAGCCTTCCGATAGTAGATTTTCTTGCTATCAGTCAAGAGTTCGTGGTTAACGTCGGATAACCTCCGGATCCGTCTTGATCGGGTTACCGGTAGGAACCGGCCGAGAGTCCTTGCCCCTTGTTGCAAAGACGGCCGCCACGATAGCAGCTCCAATACCGGCTGCTATACCTATCTTCTTGCCATTACCGCCGGGAGGTTGGGTGAAAGAGACGGTCTCCAGACACTCGACGACTCTCCCTTCCACCGTGGCCGATGCCAGCACGTCGTGGTCAGTGTCCGGCGCGCCCAACTGTCTGCCCTTGATTTGGACAGTCATGGTATCCTTGCCTATTGGCATCTTTCTAAGATGCCAATCGACCCGGGGTGTTTCTTTGGGCGTGGGGGTAATGGTGAGCCGGGCGTTTGCCACATCATCGCGGTCGACAAGCTTGCGCTTGTCCAGCGTAATGGTGCAACGATACGTGATGGGTACTAGCTGAACATCAAGATGTAGACGGATAGGGCCTGAACAGCGCACTTCCTTGTCGCCGACAGCCACCACAGCCAATACTGTTTGATCGGTATCAAGCTGGGTGACCGCAGCCCCGGAAACATCAACCATCATCTGGTTTCGACCTAAGGGCAGACCGTTTAAAAACCAGTCTACCAAAACGTCGTCCGGATTCTGAGGCGGGGTAAGGGTCAGTCGGGCAGTCGCAACATCCGCCCTGCTGGACAACACGTTCTTATCCAGCATGACCATGCAGTCGAACTGCGGGGTCTGGACGAGCTTGGTGATAACGTTGGCAGTAAGCCTCAAGGAGACAAAAAACTCCAAGGGGTTACCGCAACATTCCCAGCCATTACCCTTCCAGGTGTTTAATTCCGGCACCCAATAAATTGTCATGTGGGCATCCGGACGGTTGGTTGTTCTTGGATCGTACCGCTCATTCTCTCCAACGCTATTCCTGCCGTGATTGCGTTGTAGGAATGGGAAGTCGGCCACGCGAACGTCCCTACATGTAGGGCTGTCGCCGTTCTGGTTGGCACAAGACCGGAAAGCCCGAATCCATGCCTGAGCCTTGTTCGGCTCGCTGGCAAAAATTTTTTGGATCCGGGCCTCAATGGCGTCGGCGTTTTTCAGCAAATCCCTTCGCTGAACAATCACGCAGTCGCCAATGGGGTCGCGCTGCCAAAGTACGGGGCTAAAGCTGCCGGGGTTCAAATCATAGTACCTGCGAATTTCATCCGCAGTCCTGATAATCTGAACGTCGTTCGGTCCAAAGCCGATGGTGTCCACCGGGTCGGTGAGCACACGGTTGCCCGCGTACTGGATCACCAAACTGGCGGCTTCCATGTAGGCGTTTGGCGGAACGACTCGCGCCTGGTACTCCTTTATAAACTCCGTGACCTTGCCGCCGCTCTGGATCAAACTAAAACCGTATACCAGACGATTTAGTTGCAAGACATCCCTGTCTTCAGGCTGTGCCGGGATGATGAGCTGCCAAACCGTGGTCACCTGTCCGTTAGTCATCCTTTGTTCTGTGACCAACGGATTCTGTTGTGCCTGCGGCGCCTGTTGCGCCATCAGCGGCTGGGTTGTGGAAACAAACAAGGTCATACAAAGCACCACTGCAAAAAACTCACGAACTTTCTTCATTGTCCTCTCCTTTGAAATTTCAAAAATTGCGGCCCAATTACCGCTGTTTAAAAGTGCCAGCGGTATTGCTGGGCACATCCATAACCTCTAACTTTAAAGGCTACAAAATGCCTACAATAACTTACTATTATATCAAAAAACAACTGTTTTGTCAATGCTGCTCTATAATAACTACTATAAATAACGCCAAATTCAGCAGTTTGTGCCAAGCTTAAGCCACAATAAAAACCCCCTGTTTTAGGGAGTTTAAAATTTTAAGGCCTAAGGAAGGAACGATTTAAACCACTTGCGCACTTTGGCTACGGTTTGGTTGGACATTATATTTTTTAACGCGCCCGAAAAACCCGCGCTTTTGCCGCCGGAGAATTTGCCGCCCCAAAGGGTTAAGCCAACAGCCGTAGCAAAGCTTGGGTCATGGACACGGTCGACAATGGCGCTCATATTTTGGGGAAGGCCCAAAGAAGAAGGCAGGCGCAAATGTTTTTTGGAAAAATCCACCACCCCGGGAAGGTTGGCTCCCCCGCCGGTTAGCACTATGCCGGAAGGCAGTTTGCCGTCACGCTGGATTTTTTTTAGTTCGCCGTTTATGAGATTGAAAATTTCTTCCAGGCGCGCTTCTATAATTTCCACCACATAACCGCGCGTGGTAGATTCTTCTTCGGTGCTGTCAATTTTAGACAAATCTATTTCCTGGTTTTTTTCCACTGCCTTGGGCTCGCAGTGGCCGAATTGCAGTTTTATTTTTTCCGCGGTTTCAATTGAGCACCTAAGCCCAATGGCAATGTCGTTGGTAATGTGGCTTTGGCCCACCGGCAAAACCGAAGTATGGAGAAGGTCACCTTCTTCATAAATGGCCAAGCCTGTGGTGCCGGCGCCCAAATCCACAACGCACACGCCCAAGTCTTTTTGCCGCTTGCTTAATACAGCTTCACCTGCCGCAGCCGGCGCTAAAACCAGCTCGTCTATTTCCAAACCCGCCTGTGCAATGGCGCGGGTAAGATTTTTTACAAACGGCAGGCCGGCCTGCACAATTATGGTATCCACTTCCAAACGGATGCCGCTCATACCCAGCGGGTCTTTAATGCCGGTTTGGCCGTCGAGCGTAAAAGTTTTGGGAAAGACGTGCAGAACTTCTTTGTTTTGCGGGATGGAAATGGCCTGGCTGGCATCTATACAGCGGACAATATCATTTTCCGTAATTTCCCCGTCAGCCCGGGATACGGCAATTACGCCGTGAGAAGAAATAGATGACACATGGCTTCCCGAAACAGAAACATTGGCGGAAGAAACCGGCACGCCTGTCATACGCTCGAGTTTTTCCAAAGCGCTGGAAATAGAAGACACCGCCTCCTCAATGTCAACAATCACCCCACGCCTAAGGCCGACGCTTGCAACTTCGCTTGCGCCAATCACGCTAAACTCATTGCTTTGAGCCTGAAGCTTAGCCTGCACCACCCGAACGCTGGAGGTGCCGACATCGAGCCCTACAATATAACTTTCTTTAGCCATAAATATATCGAATCAACGAATGGAACGAATCTACGAAGGTCTGCGAATTTACGAATGCTGCATTCGTAGTTATTCGTTAATTCGTCTTAATTCGCAGATTCGATGTATTCTTTATTTTAATTTTTCTTTCAGAAGTTTTGCCAAAGTCGCGCCGTCGGCTTTATCCCCGACAGCAGATTTAATTTTGCCCATTGCCTGGCCAAAATCTTTGGCAGAAAAACCATTTTCCAAAATTGTCTTATCGAGCAAGGCCGATAATTCTTCTTCGGACATTTGCTGCGGTAAATACTTTTGTAAAATTTCAGCTTCCCGGTTTTCTTTTTCCGCTAACTCTTTTCGGCCGCCGTTTTCGTAAGAAGTAGCCGCTTCTTTGCGTTTTTTAACTTCGCTGCGAATGAGAGCAACAATTTCCGTCTCAGACAAATCGCCCAAAGACGCTTCCCCCGCATTAAGTGCCGGGTCAGGACGCCTGCGAGCAGCCGTTTTTTCGTTTTGAATGCGGGTTTTAAGCCCGCGCAAAACGTCCGCAGCCATTTGGTCGCGGGCTTTAATTGCAGTGGTTAAATCGGTTTCAATCTGCTGTAAGGAAATCATAAACAAATAACAATTAATTGATAACAAATAGCGTTTATGAACTATAAATTACCAATTATGCGCTAGCGGCGCCCGTAACGCTTAGGCGGCAGCTGTTTGCCCATTTTTTTTAATTCCTCTTTTTCAGTTCGAATTTGTTGGCGTCTGCGCGCTGCAACTTTTTGCAAATTGCGGGATTTAGGAGGATCGAAAAATCTGGTTTTGCGGGCACGAATAAGCACGCCGCTCTGTTGAATTTTGCGGTTAAACCTTCTAAGTAAACTGTCAAATGATTCGTTGTCTTTCTTCTTAACTTCAACCATAAAGAAAAAATTCACCCCTTTCTTTTAGATGGGGTGATTATAACATAATATATTTAACTTTGGCAAACCATTAGCTTTACTAAGTACTAAAGGCACGAACTTACAAAAATCGATGACAACGTTCGTAAAAAATTCGTAATTCGTAAAATTATTCAGCCAGCTTCTTGCCTCCCAATAAATGCAAATGTAAGTGTGGGATAATTTGGCCGCCATCGCTGCCTACATTGAACACCAGCTTGTAACCGCTTTGGGAAATTCCGTGCTTTTCGGCCATAGCTTTGGCGGCAAAAATAATTTTCCCTGCTAATTCTTCGTCTTGGTTTTCTAAAGTATTTACGCCGGCTATGTGCTTTTTTGGCATAACTAAAAGATGCACGGGCGCTTTGGGTAAAATATCCTTAATTACCAGCAAAAATTCGTCCTCAAACAAAATACTTGCCTGCAAGGTCTTATTCGCGATGTTGCAAAATATACAATCCGGCATAAATTTGATTGAACACAATTTTTTCCTACAATCTTGTCATTCTTGATCAATCATGGTCAATCTTGTCAATATTCAAGCTATCTCCCAAGCCTTTTCTTTACTTCCTGCACTATTTTATCATAGGAAATAATTTCCTGCATACCGCTTTTAACGTCGCGCAGTATGACCATTTCATCCACCGCTTCCTTTTGTCCCATAATTAGGGCAATTGGCGCCTGAAAGGTCTCTGCTGCTTTGAGTTGGTTTTTTACTCCGGCGTTGCCAAAATGGTCGTAGACTGAAATTTTTTCAAAAGCCAGGTCCCTAAACAGTCTTAAAGCTTTTTTTGCGGCCAAGTCGCCCAGGGGAACTAAAAAGACTTCGCTTTTTTGCTCCCTGCTGACTGTAATTTTACTTGCCTCAAGCAAAGTTTTAATTTTAGACAGGCTGGAAATAAAACCAAAGCAGCAATAATTTTTGCCGCACAAATTTTGCATTAAACTTTCATGATACCCGCCCTCGCCCACCACCACATTTACGCCTTTAAGTTTTGCCTTTATGACCACGTTAGTTTTGCCATGGCCCGTGGGACCTGCGTAAAGCGGGTTTAACTGGTAAGGGATGCCCAACTCGTCTAACGCTTCCAAAATATTTGTAAAATGTTTTTTAGACGTCTCGTCCAAAAAATCTAAAACCGCGGGGGCGTCGGCAAGCAGGGCTTGGCAGTCTAAATTTTCGCAGCGCAGCACATTTAGGGTCCTGCCCTGCAAATGTTCGTTGCAGTTGTCGCAGAGCTGGAATTTTTTAGGTGAAAGGAAGTCGCGCAAAGTTTCCTGATACGCCAGCTGGCATTCGTCCTGGCCCACGTGGTTTATTTCCAAAACTAAATCTTTAAGCCCCAAGGCGTTTAAAAATTCCCATACCGCGCCAACGGCCTGGGCTTCGGTTAAATGGTCAAAACCGCCAAAAACTTCCAGACCAAACTGGTAGTCAGAGACCAAATTTTTTTCTTCATCTTCACTGACAACAAAACCGCCAAAAAACCATTTGGAAAGCGGAAATTTTTCGTAAATTTTGTTTTGATGGTAAGCCCTCAATATTCCGGGCAAAAAGTCGCTCCTGACAACTGCTTCGGCTTTGGGTAAGGGCAGTCTTAAAGTACGGCTAAATTTTGTTGCATCCTGCTTATAGAAACTTTCGTAAAGCCGGGCATCTTCCAAAAGCGGAGTTTCCACTCTTTCAAAACCATAAACCCTGGAAAGCCGGGAAAGCCTCTTTAGCAATACCGGCCAAAGGCTTTCGGACTCCGGTACTATGTCTTCCAATCCTAAAAGGCTTTGGATTTTTTTAAGCGGGGCTGTACTGACTTGGAGATTTGAGTTTTTTTTTGGCCTGCCCATAAAGGAATTTACAAGATTAAGTAAGATTTACCTGCCTGCCGGCAGGCAGGAATGATTGACATGATTTTTTCCAATCTTGTCATTCTTGATCAATCATGGTCAATCTTGCTCAATTAATACGTTGGGGTTTTAAAAAATTCTGCTTTTGAAAATGGATACACCCTGCTCCAAACTTTGCCGACAATATCGCTTTTAGGCAAAATGCCCCAGGTGCGGGAGTCAGAGCTTGCGTCCCTGTTGTCACCCAACACATAAAATTCGTTGTCTGCTAAAATTCTGCCCGAAACGTCTGCGTAAGGATAGGTCAGTTCGGTTAAATAGGACTCTGAAAGCTTTAGGCCTTCGGGGTGCTGCTGGTTAAAAATATACACGTGCCCGTCTTGGCCGTCGCAGGTGGGCGAGAAACATACTTTTTCGTTTGGCAGTCCAATAATTCTTTTTATAAAATATTGGGTTTCGTCTTTTGGAAACCTCAAGACCACTACATCGCCTCTTGAAGGCTCCCCTAACCTGTAAGAGAGGCGGTCTATTATTAAGTAATCGTGATTATGGAAATTTGGCAGCATAGAAGACCCGGAAACTACAAAGGGTTCAGCCACAAAAGTTCTAAACGGCCAAATGATTGCAATGGCAATTACTAAAATTTTAACCAAGTCCCAGACAAATGCTCCCACGCTTTGGCTTTGGGAGTTTGGGGCAACTGTTGCTTGTAAATTTTTGTCTTCATTCTCCATGTCAGTATATTAATACTACGGATTATAAGATTTCGGTCAAGGGTTACTTTCAATTTGGCGTTGGCGAGGGCTCCCAAAAATCGACTTAAGGAATGGAACTGCGATTTTTGGGATGAGGCACAACGTCCAGAACATAGTGAATCCCGATGCCAATCGGGATGAACGGAGTGATGGCGCCCGCTTCGCCTTGTAATTTTGTTCTGGTGGGCATTGCAGGAATCGAACCTGCGACCTTTGCAATGTGAATGCAACGCTCTAACCAGCTGAGCTAAATGCCCTGACTAAAAAATAAACATTTAAAAAGAGCGGCGCAAGGCGGGCGGCTGACCAGTCCCGACGCTCCGGTCGGGACTCCGACCTTCGGCTTGCCGAAGCGTCGGAGCTGAGCTACGGATCCAATAACAAGTTCTTTAGAAATTTATTTTTAAATCTGGGCTCCCAAAAACGTGGAGCGCATCCCGACTTTAGTCGGGAGAGCACGCGTTTTTGGGATGAAGGGGCAACGTCCGAAACGAAGTGAGTTTTTTGTCCGCCTTAGGCGGACAAAAACGAACGCAGTGAGGGCGATTGACCCGTAAAATATAACACTCTTTAAAGAGGCTTTGCAAGTCAAATTCAGGCTTAAAACCCCAAGCCTACACGGTTTCCGGTTTTTCGGTTATAATTAGATCTAAAGTTGCGGTCAAACTTATATTTATTATGAATGAAAATACGCCCCGCGAAGCGGGATCCGGCCCTGCCGGAAAAAACTTAGATTCAATAAACCCAAACAGCCAACAAAGACCTCCTTCTGTAATAATTAGGAATGGCGAGCGAAACCCGAGTGAGGTTAGTTTAGTCACGCTGCGGCAAAAATCCCCAAAAAAAAGGATTTTAAAAAAAATTTTTTCACTGATTGTAATTGCGGTCTTAATTTTAGGGGCTTTTGTGCTTTTTCGGGCTTCTAAATTGTCTGACAAAATTTTTGTGGGCAACCAAACCACTTTTTTTAGGCAAATTATTAATTTAATCCGCGGCGGCGACTATGACCGGCTGGTTGGTGAAGACTTGGGCCAGATTAACATTTTACTTTTGGGTATTGGCGGGGAAGGCCACGACGGCCCGTTTTTAACCGACACCATGATTTTGGCGCAAATCCGCCCGGACATTAATGAAGTAAGCTTAACTTCCATTCCGCGCGACTATTTGGTAAAAATTCCCAATTCAGACGGGGAAGATAAAATAAATTCCGCTTTCACATATGGTTTTGTAGGAAAAAAAGACTGGGACCAGGGCGGCCGCTATGCCAGAGAGGTGGTGGAGAAAATAAGCGGACTTAAAGTGCCTTACTTTGCGATTGTGGATTTTTCGGGTTTTGAAAAAGCCGTGGATAAGCTGGGAGGGCTGGATGTCTATGTTGAAAGAGGCTTTACAGACTCAACTTTTCCGGACAGCGGCACAGGCTACCTTCCGCCCATTACCTTTGAACCCGGCCAGCAGCATTTCAGCGGCACCAAAGCCCTGCAGTTCGCCCGCAGCAGGCACGGCGACAACAACGAAGGTTCGGACTTTGCCCGCTCAATTCGCCAGCAAAAAATTATAAACAGTTTTAAACAAAAAGTCTTATCGCTCAACATTATAAAAAACGCTTCGGACCTCAATGAGCTGCTAAGCATTTTTGCCGACCACTTCCATACCAACATTACGCCCGGCGGCCTGTTGAGAATTTACAACTTAACCAAAGGCAAGGACATACAAATCCTGTCTTCCAGCCTGGACCCGGAAACCGGACTTATTTGTCCGCTAATTTTAGCTTCCAATGGCGCATATGTGCTCACCCCCTGCCGCGGCAAAAGCGAACAGGATGTAGCTAACTTTTTTAAAAACAGTTTTGCCATTGGAAAACTTTCGGCTGAAAAAAGCATTGTCTGGCTGGCCAACTCCACTGCAAATCCGGACAGGTACAACACCGCCTTCCGCAAGCTGACGAATGCCGGGTTAATTGTTTACGAACTTACCTACACCAAAGACAACCTCCCCTCCACCCTGGTTTATGAAGTCAACCCCAAGCCGGCAACCGCGGAATTTATAAAAAACCAACTCAAGGCTACGCAAACTAACGTACCCCCGCCGGGCGTCAACGTTGTCAAAGAACGCGTGGACGTAATTGTAGTCTTAGGGCAAAACGCTCCCGTAGAAAACGCCCCGCCTGCCTACATTGCCCCGCCCGCAAGAATATCCACCAGCACCGAACCCAATGCTTCCAGCACGCCAAATTAGGCACAAAAAATTAAACAAGACTTATTCTTACCAGTTATGATCAATCACAATTTACCAATTGTTGCCGTGGTCGGCCCGCCAAATGCGGGAAAATCTACGCTTATAAATAAAATCGCGGGCAAACCTTTGGCCGTGACTTCTACTGTGGCCGGCACTACCCGCGACCGGCAGTACATAAACACTCTTTGGAACGGAGCGGCTTTTACTTTGGTGGACACTGCCGGACTGGACCACAGCCCGCAAGGCGAGTTGGAAAAAAATGTTATTAAACAAATAGACGTGGCAATAGAAGAGGCAGACGTTTTAATTTTAACCCTGGACGGAAAACTTGCAGCCAGGCAGTTGCCCGAAACGGTTTTAAAAAAATTCCGCAATTTAAAAAAACCCATACTGCTTGCAATAAATAAACTGGATTCGCCAAAAATCCACGACGAAAAACTGGGAGAATTTCAGGCTTTGGGAATAAAAAAAGTTTTTCCAATTTCTTCGGTCAGCGGACTGGGGATGGGAGATATGCTGGATGCAATTGTCAGCGTTTTGCCAAAAAAAGAAGAGCAGGAAGTAAGTGCGCAAGTAGGCATTGCCGTTTCCATTGTCGGAAAACCCAACGTGGGCAAATCCAGCCTGTTTAACAGCATTTTAAAACAGGAACGCACAGTTGTTTCTGCCGTTGCCGGCACAACCCGAACAGCAATTGACGAAAATATTATTATTGACGGAACAGAATATACTTTTATAGACACCGCCGGGCTTAAGAAAAAAGCGTACCGGGCCGAGCAGCCCGATGTCTTTGGCGGCTTTCAAACTTTCAAAGCCATTCGCAGGAGCGACGTGTGTTTTTTTGTCATTGACGCGGCAGGGGAAATTACCAAGCAGGACCAAATTATTGCCAGCGAAATTTTTAATATGGAAAAAGGCTGCATAATTTTAGCCAATAAAATAGATCTCGTCCCCGGCTCAATTGAAGGTAAAGATAAGGGGGGCGTAAAAAGGGCTGACGATTCTTATAAAAGTGTACGCGACTACATTTCACACCACTTCCCTTTTTTGTGGATGTGCCCGCTAATTTTTGTCTCCGCCGTTTCCGGCAAAGGTCTAGACGAAGCCATCTCTGCCCTCAAGCCCATTTATGACCGCCGCCATAAACTTGCCGATGAGCAAAGCTTAAATGATTTTTTGCAAAAACTGCTTAAAAAAAATCCGCCCAAACTGCTTCGCGACCAAAGGAAGCCTAAAGTCTTTAGCCTGCGCCAAACCGATGTTAACCCGCCGGCGTTTGAACTTTTTGTTAACTACCCCGCTGCCATTTCCACACAATTTAGAAAATTTGTCGAAAATTCCATAATAAAATATTTAGACTTTTGGGGTACACCGATTATTTTGAGATTAAGGGGCAAGGATAAAAAATAAAACTTGTCAATTATAACATTTGCCTGATACTATACTTCTATGAAACTCATTGTCGGCCTGGGCAACCCGGGAGAAAAATACGAAAAAACCCGCCATAACGTGGGCTTTATGGCCGTGGATTATATTTTGAATGACGGCGATGACTTTATGCGCGAAAAGCCCAGCCACGACTTTAAGTCCGAAGTCCACACAATTGAAATGAATGGAAAAAAAATTATTTTCCTAAAGCCACAGACTTATATGAACGACTCCGGCCAGGCGCTTAGAGTAATTTGTAATTTTTATAAACTGGACTTAAAAAAAGATTTGCTCATAATCCACGATGAGGTAGATTTGCCCTTTGGCGAAATTCGGGTTACCGATTCCTCCTCCTCTGCAGGCCATAACGGCGTGCAGAGCTTAATAGACAATTTAGGCACGCAAGATTTCCATAGAGTGAGAGTGGGAATAGAAACCAGGGCTTCTAGGACCGAAACTTCCACAGATGCTTTTGTTTTGCAAAATTTTACCGAAGATGAGCTTTCAAAAGTACGAAAAGAACTTTTACCTAAAGTTGAAGAAGAGGTAAAAAAATTTATTTCCGCCTAAAAAAAACGCCCATAGGCGTTTAATGTAGCATTTTGCGGATCGGATTTATTCCGTCCGCAAAATAACTTTGAAGGGAAAAAAGGAGTAATGAGGAAAGAAACCGTCAAGGTTGCTTTCCTCATAATTCCGTCCACTACCCTACCTGCAAGTGAAAGGCTGCAAACAATCGTCTACAAACCTTTACTTGATGCCTTGGCCAGTAATAGGAGGGATGATACCAGCTTTGGCGACTTGCAAATAGGGTGTCGGACACAATATGTTAAAATACAATGAATAAAAAAAGCCTCCTGGTTTTTTATTTTTATTTATACTATTATACTCCTTTTTGGCCTAAATGTCAACAGCTAAAAAGGCTTAACTTAGGCAATTTTTATGCTTTTTCCTGACTCTATATATTTACACGGCCTAAACCTCCTACCGAATTTTGGACCTGCCCGCTTAATGCTTTTAGCAAAACGGTTTGGAAATTTTAGCAATGCCTACCTGGCTTCACAGTCAGAATTAGTTAACGCGGGTATAGATGCTGAAGTTGCCAAAAGTTTTATTGCAATGAGACAACAAATTAATCTGGAAGCTGAAAAACAAAAACTGGAAAGCGAGCAAATTAAAATTTTAAGCTTCCGAGACGAAAAATATCCCAAATTACTTTTGGAAATTGCCAAACTGCCGCCCATACTTTACTACAAAGGCACTATGGAAGAAAGTGAAGAGCTTTGCATTGCCGTCGTTGGCACCAGGCAAATTACCAACTATGGACGAACTGTAATTCCACAACTAGTCAAACCCTTAGTCGACGCAGGCGCAACAATTGTTTCAGGTATGGCTTTTGGCGTGGACTCTGCGGCCCACGAAATTGCCGTAAAAAATGGCCGCCGGACCATTGCCGTACTCGGCGGGGGCCTGGACGAAAAAAGTTTGTATCCAAAACATCATGCGCTTTTAGCCAAACAGATTGTGGATTCCGGCGGATGCCTAATTTCGGAATATCCTATTGGCACTCCCAACTTTAAACAAAACTTTGTGGCGCGCAACCGAATTATTTCCGGGCTTTCGGTTGCAACCTTAGTTGTTGAATGCGACCTGGAAAGCGGCACTCTAATTACTGCCAAACATGCGCTTGACCAAAACCGGCAGCTGTTTGCCGTGCCGGGCCCCATTTACAGCCAACAAAGCCAGGGCCCTAACAACCTAATAAAAATGGGCGCTAAAGCCGTAACCTCTGCTGACGACATATTCCAGGATTTAAATTTGGAAGCTTCATCCCTTCAAAAACAAGCTGAAAATTTATTCGGCGATAGCCCGGATGAGACGGTCATACTTAAACTTCTTACTTTTGAACCGGTCATAATAAACGAGCTTATTAAAGAATCCGGCCTCAAAGCTTCTAAAGTCACCTCCACTCTGACCTTTTTGGAAATGAAAGGCCGCGTAAAAAATTTAGGCGGACAACAGTATATTTTAAACAGATAATGAATACTAAATTAAAAATTACTTTGGCTTTGACACTTGTGGCGGTTAATGCGGCTTTATTTTACTACGGCAAAGATACAGCTCACTACCTGGTTGAAAATAAAGAACAAGGGGCAGATGCGCTGCAAACTGACTTACAAAATTTTTATCAAAAAGCTCAAAGCTTAAGGGATCCGCAGAACAATAAAACCACGGCTACCTTTTTGGCCGTGGGCGACATTATGCTTTCTAGAAACGTTGCGGCGACAATAAAAGATTCGGGCCAAGCCGACCTTCCCTTTTCTAAAATGGCAGCAGTACTAAAATCCACAGATTTCAATTTTGGCAATTTAGAAACGCCGGTGGCCAAAGCAGGCGGAATAATTGGCGGCCATTCTTTAGTTTTTAGCTCGCCTAAAGAATACGTACTTCCACTTAAAGATTACAATTTTAAAATCCTTAGCCTTGCCAACAATCACGCCCTTGACCAAGGTTTGAATGGACTTAAATATACTTACGAATTTTTACATCAAAATGACATTAAAAGTATTGGCGCAAGTTGGGTAGGCTCAACCCTTCCTCACGATACTAGCGATGCCTGGCTTCCTGAGATGGTTGAAGCAAATGGAATAAAAATTAGTTTTATTGGAGCATCATATGCTTCCATAAATGACAACGGCAAAACCACCAACAACTACGTAGCACGAATTGAGGAAGTCGCTAATCTTGTATCCAGCATTCGCAAAGCCAAAACTCATGGAACAGATTTCGTTGTTGTGACTATGCATGCGGGTACGGAATACACTCGCAAACCAAACCAATCTCAAATCGACTTTGCGCGTGCCGCCATAGATGCCGGAGCAGACATGGTAATAGGGCACCATCCGCATTGGGTGCAAACCATAGAAACATATAACGGTAAGTATATTTTCTACTCTTTGGGTAATTTTATTTTTGACCAAATGTTCAGTGAAGATACCAAAGAAGGCCTTACGCTTAAAATAACAATTTCAAAAAATAAAGAATCCGACCTACAAGGCTCAAAAACCCCAGCTGAATTAGAATCGATCGAACTTTTACCGGTTATTATCGAAAACTACTCCACTCCCCGCCCGGCCACGGCTGATGAGAGTAAAAAAATCTTAGAAAAAATTAATATTAACGAAACGAAGTTGCGTTAATATTATCCTGAACGAAGTGAAGGATCTGTTTATAGAAAGTATAATAAAATGAAATTTGGGCGGAGAGTTCAGCTCTCCGCCCAAAAACTGCTTGTTGCAGCGCGAATCAATAACCCCGCCGAATATGAAGCGGGATTTTAGGAGCCCGACGTTTGGGTCTGGATTTGTTGGCCAATCTCAAAGCGCGGGAATCGGGCACGCTTCTTGCCTTACGCTCCCTTCTTTTGGAAGGAAGGCTTGCTACAAAATCAAAACCCAGAATCAGCCCCACAATAGACATAGGAGCTTTTGCATTGGAATTGCCTTTGGTTGCCTTGCGTGCTTTTTCAAGCAGCTTGTTGATTGCGCGGGTTCTTCTTGAAACGTATGCATCCAGCAAGTAAAAACGCATCTCTCAATTACCTCCTTAGGTTGTAAATCATCTGACGCTGCCGGCTGTGGCGAGGCCCTCCAAAAACTTCCAAATCAAATGCCTACCCTGTGGGGTAAGAAAAATCACCCCGATAAAAAAGAGGGCGGCCACAATCTTCATTGCCTTCATACCTAACCTCCGTTTACTCCATAAAATACATCTTTTCTTTAAAAAAAGCAACCCTAAGTTTGACAAACTTTTTTTTTATGGTTAAACTTGCGATTGTATCGACGCTGAACAAACGCTGATCTTAACACCAGCGCTGATTGGACGCTGAAACTAAAATACCAACTCAGCGATCTATCAGCGATTAAACATATGTCCAAGCCCCTAATAATAGTAGAATCACCTACAAAAGCGAAAACCATTTCGCGTTTTTTGGGCGGACAATACATTGTAAAAGCCAGTATGGGACACGTCCGCGATTTACCAAAATCTAAAATATCCATTGATGTAAAAAATGACTTTGAGCCTGTCTATATTATTCCGCCCAAAGCCAAAGAAATAATAGCCGAACTTAAACAGGACGCCAAAGGCGCCCCTTCTATTATATTGGCCACTGACGAGGACCGCGAAGGTGAGGCCATTTCCTGGCATTTGGTGCAGGCATTGGACTTGGGCGATGAAGCCCAAATTGCCAAAGGCAAAGAAGACAGGCGCATAAAACGCATAGTTTTCCACGAAATAACCAAGTCCGCCATAGACGAAGCCATGAAAAACCCGCGCGATTTGGACCTTAACTTAGTGGACGCGCAGCAAGCCAGACGAGTGCTGGATAGATTGGTGGGCTACGAACTTTCGCCTTTTTTGTGGCGCAAAATAAGATACGGGCTTTCGGCCGGACGCGTGCAGTCGGTAGCTGTTCGCTTGGTTGTTGAACGCGAACGCGAAATCCAAAACTTTAAACAAGAAGAATACTGGAGCATAGAAGCGCAGCTTTCCAAACTCAAAGACGACAAAACTTTTGTTGCAAAACTTGCAAAGATAGACGACAAGTCCGTAGGCAAGATGGACATTAACGCAGAAACGAACGCAAAAAAAATTGTTGACGACCTTAAAGGCGCGGAATATCAAATTAAAGAAATAAATACTAAGGAAGTAAAAAGAAACCCTGCCGCCCCGTTTATTACCTCTACCCTGCAGCAAGAAGCCGCGCGCAAGTTCGGTATGTCCGCAAAGCAAACCATGGTTATTGCCCAACAACTTTACGAAGGCATAAAATTGGGAGACGAAGGCCACCAAGGGCTTATTACCTATATGAGAACAGACAGTTTAAACTTAGCCCAGTCTGCTTTGGCTGCTATTGCTGACGTGGTTAAGTCGGAGTTCGGTGACAAATATGCTTTAGACGAACCGCGCACCTTTACCAACAAATCCAAAGGCGCCCAAGAAGCCCACGAAGCCATCCGCCCGGCCGATGTCTTAAAAAAACCTTCCGACATTAAAGAATTTTTGGACCGCGGTCAGTTTAAAATTTACGACCTTATTTGGAAACGCACTGTTGCCTGCCAAATGGCGCCGGCAGTTTTAGAACAAACTGCGGCCGATATTTTGGCCAAAGATAAATATATGTTTCGGGCCAACGGTCAAACTATTAAATTCGACGGTTTTATTCGCGCCTACACTGAAGGCCAGGACGAAAAGGCCGAGGACGAAATTGAAGGCGTGCTGCCGGAACTTTCCGTGGATGAAAAATTAAAACTGCACGAACTTAGCCCACTCCAGCATTTTACCGAGCCTCCGGCACGCTATAGCGATGCCACTTTAATAAAAGCCCTGGAAGCTGCCGGTGTTGGCCGCCCTTCCACCTACGCCCCCACCCTTTCCACCATCCAGGACAGGGGTTATGTGAACAAGGTTGATAAAAAATATTCCCCCACAGAGGAAGGTTTTTTGGTTAATGATATGCTGGTTGAAAATTTCCCGGAAATTGTTGACATTAATTTTACCTCGCACATAGAAGAAGAACTGGATGAAATTGCAGCCGGCAATATAAAGTGGGTTAAAGTTATGCAGGAATTTTATGACCCGTTTAAAAAGCATTTGATTGAAAAAGAAAAAAGCGTGGAAAAGCAAATTGAAGTCTCCGAAGTCCCCTGCTCCCATTGCGGCAAAATGATGCTTATTAAGTACGGGCGCAACGGAAAATTCCTGGCTTGCCCCGACCCGGAAAGCAAAATTACTCAGCCAATGCCCGAGGAAGCGGCAAAAATAAAGGAACTGGAAGAAAAAACCAGAGGCGAAATGTGCCCTATTTGCGGCAAACAAATGAACGTACGCCGCGGCCGTTTTGGCTTTTTCCTGGGCTGCCAAGATTACCCAAAATGCAAAGGCATTTCTAAAATTTGGAACAAGACCGGCTACAAATGCCCCAACTGCCTGGCTACGGACGAACGTAAAGAAAAACCGGGTGACATTGTGGAGAAAAAATCCCGCGGCCGCGGTAAAGCTTTTTTTGCTTGTACCCGTTTCCCGGACTGCACTTTTGTTATGAACGCAAAACCGGAAAGCCAGGAACAATTACAAAAAGCATTCGAAGATTGGAAAGCCAACCCACCCAAACCCAAAAAATCTTATGCCAAGAAAAAAACTTCAGAATAACTCTGAAGTTTTTTTTATTACTTGCAAAATTTCCCAATTTCTGCTATAATAATATACAAGTTAGAAAAGCTTTTGAAATAAAAATACAAATGAAAAAATTATTAGTTTCTGCAGCAGCATTAGTCTCCATAGCTAGTTGGGCCTTTGCTTTTTTTGTTGTGACCAATTTTGGCCCGGAACTTACACAAACCAAAGCTGAAAACTTCACTTATAAACCGCACGCAAAAACTGCGCAGGCAAGAATTAGCTGGCAGCCCAGAATTAAACCTACGCAAAGCAGCCATGACCGTCGAGTTGCTTTTTTGCCTGAGCAAAAAACTATCCCTCAAGTTTTAGGAGCCAAAACTGAAAGTTTGAATCTTGACGAGCTTACGCAGGAGCAGGCTATTTTTTTAAACAAACCCGGCGTGGTTAATATTATAAATTCTTTAACCGGCAGCCTGGCCATACCCGACTTTAACGTGGACTTAAAAACTTTTGCCCTAACCCCCAGGGACGACCTGCCCAAGCACGTAATAGACGTGGACACGGGGCTTTTAGGCAGCGGCTTTGTGGTAAACCCGGACGGCTACATAATTACCAACGCCCATGTAATAGCTAAAACCTCGGCTTACGACCAAATGACCAAAGAGGTGGAAACCCATTATGCCGAACTTTTTAAACAGGCTCAAGACAATTTAAGCGATAAGGAATATAAAGCCTACCAAAATTATTTAGATTCCGTTTATGGTGTGGCCAGCGCCCAGAGCGATGCAAAAATTGCAGACGCCCTGTACGCGGAAATTGACAAATTCGTGGAAGCCCATTTGGAAGATTTGGTTAAACAAAGCTTGGTTGTAATAGACAAGTCCATGGCAGACAACAAACTGACCGAAAACTCGGAACTTGCCGAAGTTTTTGAAACCGGCCTGCCTGTTACCATAGTGGATTTTGACGAAGATTTTGAAACCAACTATAAAGATGTGGCTCTCATTAAAATTTCGGAAAAAAACCTGCCCGCTTTGCTTTTGGGAAGCAGTGAAAGTTTGGTAATTGGAGAAAAAGCAATAAGCTTAGGCTACCCTTCCAACGCCAAAATTAGCCAAGCCGACCTTTTTGAAGCCACTTTTACCGAAGGCGCGCTTAGCGCCATAAAAACCCACGAAGGCCAAAAAATTATCCAGCTGGATAATAAAATTTCCCCGGGCTCAAGCGGCGGCCCGCTAATTGACAGGGGTGGAAACGTTATTGGCATTATTACTTTTGAAACCGGCGCCAGAGTAGACGGGGATAATTTTGGGTTTGCCCTGCCTGTAGAACTGGCTAAAGAAATTCTGGAAAAAAATAATATAAAAAATGAACCGGGCCCCTACCGTTTAAACCTACTGTTAGGTTTAGCCAGCCAAAAAAACAGCGTTTGTAAACAAGCTTTGGATTATTTTAATGCCGCAGCCAGCAGTGTTAATTTGCATTTCCCGGTTAAAGACCAGCTTAAAAAACCCATTTCCGAATGTGAAAGTTTAATTGCCGACAAACAGTCCAAAGACTCTGCCTGGGATGTATTTAGAATTTTTTACCAGCAGCACCTAACTAACGCGGTTATATTTTCTGTGTTAGTGTTAATTATTTTGGCCTTTGGGATAATGATGCTGGTGCGCTTCTTTAGGCATTTACGGGAACACAAAATATTGCCCAACATTCCCTCTCCTCCCAGACCGGTATAAATTTAAAAACCTCGCCTTAATTTTTAAGACGAGGTTTTTTTGATAAATTTTGTTTAGTCATTCCTGCTGTACATTTCCATTTGGAACAAAACATACTTTATAGCTTTCCATAAGCCCACGAGTTGCCTGAAATAATTTATATTGGCCAACTGGCGCACAAAGTAAGCAAGCCAGCCTGTAAAATAAAATCCGCCGTAATTTAAAATTCCCCATTTGCCGCCAATGCTCACAATGTAGCCGTGGGCCTTGCCCGCATAAGCAATTTTTGGCCTTTTATTTTGCATAATTAAAGGCAAAGCGTAAGCTAAATATTTTGCCTGCTCAATAGCGTCTTGCGCAGTTGGCGGGGCAGGCCTGCCGTCACGGTTGTTTATGGAGGCGCCATCCCCCAACACAAAAACATTTGAAAATTCCCTGGCTTGTAAAAATTCGTTGGCTAAAATTCTGCCCTTTTTGTCTTTTTCTAAAGCCTGGGCAAAAGGCAAATTGGCCGCCTTAACCCCGGCTGCCCAAATTAAAACATCATACTCCATCCTGTCTGCGTTATTAAATTCAACGTGATGCTCGTCAATTTTTGCAATCGGGCTGGAAAGCAAAATTCGCGCGCCTAAGTCGCGCAATCTTCCGTGGGCATCGGCGCTCAAGCGCGGGGAAAGCCCCGGCACAAGTTCCGGCGCGGCTTCAATGACAACGACTTCCATATTTTCCTTAGGGTATTCATATTTCCAGGCAAGCACATCCAGCAGTTGGGTGAGCTCGCCGGCAACTTCCACTCCGGTGTAACCCCCTCCGGCAACCACGATGCGAATATTTTTTTTCTTCATTTCCATTCTTTGCCTTTGGACTGCAAACTCAACCTGGTTCCGAATATTAAAAGCGTCGGTCAAATTTTTTAAAGGCAAAGCAAACTTTTGCGCTCCCTCAATATCAAAATAATCACTTACCGAGCCGGGAGCAATTACCAAATAATCGTATTTAATTTTTTTTATTCCGGCAGTAACGGTTTTAGCTTCTGCATTAACTTCCCGGATTTCCGCTTTGATAACATTAACTTTGTGGCCCAAAAAAATTTCTGCCAAAGGCAGTGTAATACTTTTTTTGAGCTGGGCAAGGGTGTTTAATTCCTCTTCGGAAGCGGCTATCTCGTATAAATTAGTGGTGAAAAGATGGTAGTCGTGCCTGTCAATGAGAGTAATGTTCGCCTGGTAGCCGATTTTTTTAGACAGCTTAAGCGCGGCTATAACACCTGCAAAACCTGCTCCCAAAATTACAATGTTGATCATTATTTTATTTTAATTATTGCCGAATTAATTATACCATGCATAGTATAACGCTTTGGCTAAAACAAAAGATTATTCGTACCTTAGAGCTTCAATGGGGTCTAACTTAGAGGCCTGGCGGGCGGGCAGCACTCCAAAAACTATGCCAATCGCCCCCGAAACGCCGACTCCTAACAATATGGAATAAAGCGGGACAATAAACTCCCAGCCTAAATTAAACGCGTTGGCCACAACAGATACTGCCCAGCCCAAAAACGCGCCTAAACCAATGCCAATAATACCGCCTAAAACCGTGACTAAAATTGCTTCAATTAAAAACTCGCTTAAAATTCTGGAGTTGGTTGCGCCTAAGGCTTTTTTAAGGCCTATCTCCGCCGTGCGCTCGGTGACAACAACATACATAATATTCATAATGCCTACCCCGCCGACAATTAAAGAAATGGCGGCAATGGCAACTAAAAGGATGGTAATGCCGTTAAAAATTGTATTTAAAGTCCCTAAAACGTCGGCCTGGGTGGCAACAGTAAAATCGTCCCGCTGCGGGTCCTGGATGTCGTGGTTTTGCCTAATAACAATCCTAATGTCTTCGGCCGTGGCTTGGGCTAAATTTAAATCTCTCATTTCCACCACGCCCCTGGCAATATGGTCAATGCCTAAAAGTTTTTTTTGCGTTGTTACCAGCGGGATGTAAATACCGTCGTCCCCTCCGCCAACAGGGCCGCCGCGTGAATTGTAAACGCCGATTACCAAAAAATTCAAAGTCCCAAGGCGCATATACTTGCCTACCGGATTGTCCTGGTCAAACAAATCGTCGGCAACCTGGGAACCTAAGACCGCGACTTGGGCCGCGCCTTTGTCCTCGCCGTCAGTAAAAAATCTCCCTTCTTTTAATGTGCCTTTGTCAATTTCGAAACGTTCAACAGAGACGCCAATGAACATTGTATTCTTTTTGTTCTGTTTATAGCTTGCCACGCCCTGGCTGACCGCAATGCCGTAGGCATTGGTAACGTTAGGCAGCCGTTTTACATCTTCCAAATCTTTCATTTTTAAAGAGGTGATAGCCACCGTGATGTTAAAATCCGGGCCGTTGTTGGCAGCGGCGCGGTTTTTGGTGGTGGGAGGGACGCGCGTGGCAATTACCAGAGTATTGGTGCCTAAAGATGCAATTTGGTTGTTTACAATTTGCCGAAAACCTGCGCCTGCCGAAAGCACAAGGATGATGGTGGCAATGCCAATAACAATGCCAAGAGTGGTTAGGATTGTCCTAACTAAATTCGCGCGCAGCGCAGCTACAGCTTGTCTAACTGATGTCCACATAATAATAAATTTTTTAAACTTTAACTCATTACCCTATTGTCAACGAGGCGCTTTAATGGATTGTTGAAAGGAAGTCAACATAAAATGTTTTATTTGTGCAAATTGACGGTTTTAACATCAAAACCGTATTTTATTTTATCGAAAGATATACTTCCGTCGGACAAAATTTCAGGATTAAATTCTTCCACCGATGAATCCCCATCGGGAAAGATTACTTGTTTACCGGCTTTTGAAATAAGCTTACTGGCAAAAGTATTGCTCCTGTCCACACCACAGGAATCAAATACGAAAACCGTGTCTTGATCGGCTATATCCAGATATTTCTCCGCTCGCGGGTCAGTTAAGGTTGTTTCGGTTAAAAAATTCTTAAAATACCTTCTGCCTCTACGCGACTCTCCTAAAATAAATTCTTTTTTATTGTGTCCGCTAAAGACTACCGCGGCTGGATTATTGGAATATTTAGACTTGAGATACCGGATTAATTTAGCAAGTTGGAGTTTATCCCCAACTTCTAGAATCCGCAAGGGAAATTTACCCGACAAAGCTGCAAACAAATTTGAATAAGTTCGCCTGCTTTCCGGCTCAAAAGATGCCGCATTCCAATCCGCTTGACCGCTTATGACTAAAACATATGGCCGCATGTCATTTTCTTCTGCTTTTTGAGCAAGCCAAACCTTATCATCAAACCTTCCGAAATTAAGCACTCCGAACTTTTGATACAAATCCCTGCAAATGCCCGGCTGAACAGACTCTAAATTTTTGACTGAACGCATATTCGAATAAAAAACATTCATAAATATCTCTCTGTCGGCTCTTTTTATGGAGGATGGCATACTTCTCCTCGGAAGGTCAGTATTAGCTATCCAAGCCTCTCTTGTGTTTTTAGGAGGCAAATCTATCTCTTGGCAAATTTTTTCAAAAATCTTCACGCCCAAATTCCTGACCTGACGGGAATGGTTAGTTAGAAAATGAGGGATTAAAAGAACATCCAAATCTTTCATATCGGAATTTTGGGCAGCGGACCCTGCCAATACTTTCTCTACTCTTGCCTGTTCTTTTGCAGACCCATTGGCCACTATCGCGCTTGATATCTCATAAATTGCATTAAGATTACCCTGCGGCGTTGTTTTGCTCGCCATAAAAGTTTCAAAATCCCGGTCAAGAATTGTCATTGCTTTTTTTGCGATTTCACTATTATTTGAATAACTCAAGTAATTTAATAAATCCACTCCTAAATTATCTAATGCCTTAACAGATGCCGATTCGGTTAATTTATGAATAAGCACTGCTTCAATTGCCGAGACCCTTTGGTTTAAAGATTGCGCAAGTTCTGAATGCGGATTAAAAAAATCAAAAGTTTCAAATTGCAATTCAAATACTTTCTCATATAAGCTACGAAAAACTTTAAGTTCTTCCTGATCCAATGACGGTTTTTTTAGCAACCCATCGCAAGCGTCAAGATAATTTTTTATTTGATTTAAAACCTCCAGCAAATTTTTTCCAGTCTCGGATGTCGGCTCGCTATGAGGTGTGATTTGCTCCGGCTTATTAAATTCGGATGATCTTTCTCTATTCATATCTTAGCGCCTCAATGGGGTTTAGGCGTGAGGCCTTAAAAGCCGGATACAGCCCAAACACCACGCCGGTTAAAATGGAAACACCCACCGCCAAAATAATTGATAAAACAGAAACAACAAACGCCCAATCATAACCCAAAGCTTTCATTAAAATAGAAACAAGGTAGGAGACAATTATGCCGACAATAATGCCAATTACTCCCCCCAAAAGCGTCAGGGTCCCGGACTCGAGCAAAAATTGGTTACGGATAGCGGAGTTGGAAGCGCCGACCGCTTTGCGCAGGCCAATTTCCCTCGTGCGCTCGGCAACTGTGACCATCATAATATTTAAAATGCCAATGCCGCCGACAATTAATGAAATGGCCGCCATCGCTGTCAAAAACAAACTCAAAGCGCTGGTAATTGAGCTAAAAATACTTATGGCTTCGGCTTGGTTTCTTATGGTAAAGTCCAAATCTTCCTCCTCTAAAATATGGTGCCGTTCCTTCATAAGAGCACTTATATCCTCGCTTGTCTGGTCCACATTTTCGGCCCGGTCCACCTTTATGCCTATGCCTTGCAAATAATTAATTCCCAAAATTTGCTTTTGGGCAATTTCAAGCGGCATAAAAATAAAATCATCCTGGTTTTGGAAAAAAGCGCTGCCGCGTTCGTTAATTACCCCCACAACCCGCAACGGTATTCCTCCTGGATCTTTTTGCGAAGAACTTTTTACTTTCACAACCTGCCCGACAGGATCTTGACCTGAGGGCCCAAAGAGTTCGTCGGCCACAACCGAACCGAGCACCACAACGTTAGCATTACCCCGCTCCTCGCTTTCCGAAAAAAAATCCCCTCTGCGCATGGTGAAGTTAATTATTTTAGGATAATTGTAATCTGTCCCGGTAAAATTTGTGTCCACACTTTCAGAGCCCCACGCAACTGTAGCCGAACCAATAACCGAAGCATTGACTGCTTCTGCGTGCGGCACCCTGGAAGTGTCACGAAGGGCCTGCGCGTCCTCACTGGTTAAGGTGGTAATTACCAGCCCAAAAAGCTGGCTGGGCGGGCCGTTGGGGTCACCTTTCCAGGGTTCAACGTAAAGCAAGTTGGATCCGAGCTTGGTAACTTGCCCTAAAACTAATGACTGCGCACCGGCCCCTAAAGCGATGATTATGATTACCCCGGCCACGCCAATAACAATTCCTAAAATGGTTAAAAACGACCTGCCTTTTCTGGCAAGCAATGTGCGGAATACCAGTTTAATTGTGCTGAGAAAATTCATCTTGGATAAAACTAACAAAGACACTATAATAATTACGGAGGGAAGCAATGACAAAGAAGGCACTGATGTACGGATGTTTTCTATTAGCTTTGATGACGCTGGCTTACGCTTTGCACCCTGTGGTCTTAGCCTGTATTAACTGGGCCGTTTGGCTTAAACAGGCAGCAGGCGTAATAGGATATCTTTCTGCCGGCGCCTTTGGCACCATTTGCCTAATCGCAGCAATTGCCCTAAAGGAGGAGATTTCATAACATCAAACCGTGGCGCGGGCCTTGAGTACCGCGCCATAAACTTTTATTTCACAAGGACTTTGCCATCTGTCGCAATAGTACGATTAGTAACCTTCTCATCACTCACAATATTGCCGTCTTTAAGGCGGATAATTCTTTTAGCGTGGTTAGCCGTGTCCTGTTCGTGAGTGACAAGGATGATTGTGCGGCCTTGTTCGTTTAATTTCTGTAAAATCTCCATAACAATATTGCCGCTTCTGGAATCCAAATTGCCGGTGGGCTCGTCTGCAAAAATTACCGCCGGGTCATTTACTAAAGCCCGGGCAATAGCCACGCGCTGTTTTTCACCGCCGGAAATTTGATTGGTAAAATAATTTAGGCGGTGAGACAGGCCAACAGCATCCAAAGCTCTTTTGGCGAGTTCGTCGTGGTTTTTTTTCTTACTGTAAATAAGCGGCAGTTTTACGTTATCTAAAACCGTGGTTCTGGCAAGCAAATTAAAACTTTGAAAAACAAAACCGACTTCGGTGTTGCGCAGCTCGGCTAAATATTCGTCTGCAAACTCTTTGGTATTTTTGCCTTTAAATTCGTAAAGCCCGGCCGTGGGACGGTCCAAAAAACTTAAAATGTGCATTAAGGTAGACTTGCCCGAGCCCGAAGGTCCCATTATGGCCACAAATTCGCCGGCGTCTATAGAAAAAGACACGCCGTGGAGCACAGGCGTAATTACATCATCATTTTTATAGTCTTTCTTTAAATTCGCGATTTTAATTAAATTTGCCACAAAATGTATCTTATTTAAATATTCTAACTTAGCATGCTAATTATATCAAGCCGTAATTTGTTTGATACCCATATTCTTAACCCTGCTACTAACAGTGACATATTTTTTTGACAAGTTAATTTTGTAGGATACCCCGCTCGGTTGAATTAAAGAAAAATAACTTTTCTTTTTCTCAATCTGCTTCAATACTAAAGCCACTGCAACACTACCTGAAGCACAAGCTGTTTCGTGAGTCAAAGAATTTGTAAGTTTTACCCATACCACAGGCTTTATAAAATATAAATTTTCATTTTTAAAAACATTAATTACGCCCATGGCGGGGCTATTCCGCTTGTATGCTTTTATGATTCCCCTCATATCTTTTTCAAAATTTTTAAGATTGAACCCTATAAAATATTTAATCCCTTCCAACTCAACTAACCAGCCTTTTTCTAATTGATTATTTCTCTTTAAAATTTGCATCGGCACCCTAGCTGAAATTATATTGCCCGGTTTTTTATTTATTTCTAAAGCTTTTGCAAAACCCGACACTTGAATTTTTACAACTGTTTTCTTAGTTTTATCAAAATAATAAGCCCCAGCTACTCGAGCTGCGTTCAAACAGAACTCATTACCCATCATACGCAAAAAAATTTTATTACCGAGTTTAGGGTTTAAAAAAGCCACCTGCTCAACTTCCTTTTCACTTTTCATTACCTTCCGTGCAACGCGAGAATTCTCCTTAGGACTCTTTGAACCCAATATTAAAGCAGTGATATTGCCTCCTGGGGAATACTTATAAAATTTAATTAAATTTGCAGACATGGGACAATTTTATTTACTAATAACTGGTTTCTGACAATTTGCTCTATTTTTAGATCACTCCGCTCTGAGTACAATATTTTATAAAGATCGGGTAATAAAGGCATTACAGCTTCTTCTAAATGCAACCTTTCCGCCGTTTTTTCGAATGAAGGCCAAAACTCTTTCTTACTATAAGCTAGAATATCTAACCCATAAAGGGGCAGAATCTCATTTTTTGCGTTAGATCCGTAAGCCAAAAGCATGTCAGAACAAAATCCTTCAGCTAAGCTTTTGTTTTGGGTATCTATACTAGTTTGTTGGAATATTTTTGAATAAGCGTCTAACATTTGAGGCAAATAAGTAGTTTGGCTAAAGCCCCCTAAGCACTTTAACTTATAATAAGAACATAAAACAAAAAAACACAGCAATGAAGTCGGAATAATGCTCTTTTCGGACAATGCTTTTGCCAAACCCTCCTGTTCTAACTTAATGAAAAAGCTTTTGTCCAAAGACTCCAATTGATCTCCTGCCTTCCAAAGTGAAACTCTTTTTTTATTTTTTTTATCAACTCCCCAAAATAAAAAACTGCCTGCAGTATCTTCCAAAGAGAAAGCCCCAGGAATTTTGTTTGCAAACTCCATTAAGCTCTCTTGAATGCGGGAGTCAAAAAATAATTTACTAATTTCAGTGTCTTGGAATAAATGATACTTCAATAATAACCTACTGACAATTTCTTCTAGCTCCAAATAAATTAAATTTGGTATTTTGTCATCGTTATAGGAAGGAAATTCCTTCCAAAGTTTAAAATTAGTTATTGTTACCTGCTCTGAAAAATATTTACGACTTAGAACTTGGTCAGAGGCATAAATCCTCTGTACCTTCTCCAAAAAAACTTGTTGTAATTCATTGGGTAAACTAGATCTTTTTAGCTTATCTGATAATGACCGCAACATACTGTCAACCTGTTGATGAGAATAAGCTTTTAGTGTTAAAACTGGGCTTTGCCTCAAAGACCATGGAAACAGTGGAAAATGTTCTGTAGAAATTCCACTGTTGGTTGGTATATGAGCAATCAATCCACGGGGGTAAGATGAATTATTTAAGGAGATACTTCCGCATGCCAAAACAACAACATTTTCATAACCATCTTTTTTTATACAGCCTTGTATTAGATTAGAACTTATAAAAAAAGGGTGCATTAAAGGCCCGTGATGGTCAGCAGTAGAAACCGTGTAATATTTTTTTAGCTGTTCTTTTACACTTAAAGCAACACTATCTCCCAACGATTCTTTCACAACCTGTCTTATAACTTCTAAAATTTCTTCTTGTCGTGCTTCTAACACTTTATTACTATTAACAATGATATCCTGAACATAATCTAAAACTGACAAACTCTTATTGTTGTCTATAATTCTTTTCAATTTTGGCCTTTTTTTATAAATGGCCTGTTTTATTTCTTTCAATTGATCCATCTTCACTATTATAATGTTTCTACCAATAAAAAACACCCCTCCACGGAGGGGTGTTAAGATTTTAATTATCTTACACCTCTGGGCGAAATGTAGTGAATGCCCGGCGGAAAGCTGCCGGTTACGTTGCCTAAACAAAAATAGTACAAATAGTCCGGGAACACTGTCACACCGTCTATTACGTAAGACCCGCCGGTAGGACTCGGGTAATAATAATAGCTGTCGGCTATTTCGGAAGTAAGCGGGTAAATAAGGTTGGGGCAAGCGCCGTCAGCGGGTATCGGGTCGGTAACCATGCCCGAAGTAAAGTTGGGTACCAGGTCTGTCGGGTAGCTTGGATAGCCTTTGTGGGTGTTAAAATAAAGTTCCATTGCCGTGGCCATTTGGGTCATATCGCTCAATCTTTTCACATCCCTGCCCTTTTGCCTGCTGGACTGCAAAGCCACTAAAGCAATGGCCGATAGCAATGAAATAATGGCAATTACCACGAGCAATTCAATTAAAGTAAACCCGGAAGCGCCGTTAGGTGTTGTCTGGGTAAGATTCGGGTATTTTTTCAATTTTTTGTGTTTGATTTTTTGTTTCAACATTTAAATCCCCTCACTTGTGCATTTCCTGTACATTATACCATATTTTCAAATGAATGTGGATAATACTAAGCGCTATTGAAAAAATCAGTCGAATATTGTAAAATATCATAGACTTTGATTAAGGCCACACCAGACTCCCAAAAATGCTGAAGGCGGTGTTGGGATAAAATGTTAGCAGGGTTCCCAATTTTACCAAAGGGAAAAGTGGGATAAGGCCCACTTGCCGGAAGGCACTAGTTAATCAACCCTCAAAAACGAGTAGCGCAGTCCCGACATGTCGGGACGAGCACGCGTTTTTGAGGAAGAGGAGCAACAGCGAAAGGCGTAAGGAATTAACTTAAGTTAATTCCGAAAGCCTGAAGCTTGTTGCGACGACGCGGGATGGTAGCTCAGTTGGTAGAGCAGCGGCCTTTTAAGCCGTTTGTCGAGGGTTCGATCCCCTCCCATCCCACCATAAACCACTCGCTTCGCTCGGGTTTATGGCACAGCCATAAACATAGTTAGGCGAGTGGTTTATGCCCTGTACCGGAAAGCGCAGCTGACTGGTACAGGGCAAAAAAGGGAGAGATAAACAAATGCCAATAAAATTTCATTACGTTTATATTTTACGCAGCCTTAGAGACAGGCTGTTTTATATTGGATACTCTGACGATCTTAGAGTTAGGATCCAGTACCATAATGTAGGAAAAAATATTTCAACTAAAAACCGCAGACCTTTAGAGCTTATCTTTTACGAAGCATTTTTATCTAAAACTGACGCGCTAAGAAGAGAACGGTACTTCAAAACGACTAAAGGCAAAGTTACATTAAGGCAGATGATGAAGGAATATCTAAAATAAAAACTATCCCGAATTTTAGTATATTCAAATTCTAGTACTTTTTAAAAAAATGCTATAATTAAGGCCTAAACAATTAAGCGTCAATTATGAATAAGAAACAAAAGACCACTTATGGCAGCATTTTAGCAGCAGTGTTAATAATTATTGTCATTTGGTTTGTTAGCTCTAAGCCCGAAAGTGGCAAACCTTCAACCGGTTCCCAAAACGGTAGCAAAGGTTCCACTAGCTCTCCAAGCCCTAGCCCTAGCGGTCAGCCAAGCGGCTCTGAAGGCAATGTATGGAAAGGCACTCTTAAAACTTCCGACAATTCTGCCAAAGGCAACTTAATGCTGGTAACTCCTGACCATACAATTTACATTAAAACCAGCCGCGACTTTAGCTCCCTTATTGGCAAACAAGTCGTAGTCGCATATCAAGGCAGCTTGGATGGGTTTACGCTTACAAACATTTCCGCAGAGTAATGCTGCTGGAAACTTTTAAAGATTTTGGGGATTTTGAACTTTTAGACACGGGATCGGGCTTTCGCCTTGAGCGATGGGGTGATGTTATTTTACAGCGCCCGGACCCGCAAATTATCTGGGAAAAATCTTTGCCCGATGCTCAATGGGACAAAGCCTGGGCAGTTTATAGAAGTCGCGGAAAGCACGCGGAATCTAACACGGAAGAACGCGGAAACTGGGAAATTAAAAAGCCAATGCCACGGCCGTGGATGGTAGTTTTCGATAACGTTAAATTTTCTCTCAAACTCTCTCCTTTCAAACACACAGGCCTATTTGCTGAACAAGCCGCGCAGTGGGAGTTTATGAGTGACAAGTTAAAAGTGACAAGTGACAAGTTAAAAATCCTAAACCTTTTTGCGTATACCGGCGGCGCGACAATGGTACTGGCTAAGGCAGGATGTATAGTAACGCACGTGGATGCCAGCAAGCCCGCTATTACCTGGGCGAATGAAAATCATAAATTAAATAATTTACCGGCAGATTCCGTAAGGTGGATTTTGGATGACTGCGTAAAATTTGTTAAACGTGAGGTTAAACGCGGCGCAAAATATGACGGAATAATTATGGACCCGCCGGCTTTTGGCCACTCCCCCACGGGCAAAACCTGGAAATTTAATGATGACTTACCGGGGCTTTTAAACGATTGCGTTCAGCTTCTTTCGGAAGAAGCAAAATTTCTTATCATAAACGGTTACGCCACCAATTCTTCGGCTTTAGCCTTAAATAATTTACTGGCCGATGCCTTACAATCAAAACCGGGTAAGGTTGAGTTTGGGGAACTCTGTCTTAAACAAAAAAATTCCCGGATGATTTCAACGGGAATTTTTGCCAGATGGCAGGTTAAATAATAGTGTTCGAACCTGTCGAGAACCTGTTATTTAGTAAAATAAATCTTCTCCACAAGGTCGAAGAATATTTTTTACTCTTCGGAATGGTGGGAAACTGCTCTGCCTAAAAATACCAAAAAGACCAAAGGAGCAATAAGCCAAACAAAATTGGCGACACTGGAAATAAAAATTAAAGTTATTAAAGGTGAAAAAGTTCTGCCGGAAAGCGACAAGAAACTTAAAATAGTGTTTATAAGCAAACCCATCTGCAAAAACGAAAATATTATCAGAAAAGGAATTGACCCAAAACGCCTGCTGTCAGCTGCTGTGCGGAAAGCATAACGGGAAAGCAGAATAAAAACAAATACAAAAACTATTAAAAAAGTGACCAACTGCTGAATGGCACTTAAGGTATTAGGCAACTGGTTATTTAAAGCATTGGTCAGCCAGGGCGCCTGGAGCACTAAAAGTTTGGTGGTATACAGGCTAAACAAAAGCGCAATTACTCTCCCCCGGCCGGCGGCAAAAGCATAAAAAAGACTGACTACCGCCCATACCAAAATAATGAACAAATCCCAAGAGGGCGTGTACCAGTTAAAGTTATGGATTAATTGGTTGGCGTCGGAAACTGACATTTGTTTTTGTTTTTTAGATCTGACTTATACTTCTACTAAGTGTCTTTTATAGTTTGATTTCTTAAAAGGCAACTTCCAGGGTTTGGAGGCATCTAAAACCTCAATCCCCACAATTTTCCCTTTTTTATCTATGTCAAACAAAACTCGACTATTTAATTTAATAGTCTTATAAACTTTCTTAGCAGCCGAACCAGCATAAACATACAAGGCGTCTATAGTTTTATCATATTCAATTTTTTGTAATGGGGAGGTCATAAGTAATATAAAGTTATAACGATTATTTTTCCATTTTCTTTCACGTAAATAATTTCTAAGGTTTTTCCATTTAGTTTTTTTCTTGCAATAATTCTATTTCTATCTGTCTGTTGCGCATAGTCGGAATTTAAAACAGCAAGCCTCGCCTGGTCTTTTGTAATGCCTCTCTGTTTCAAGCGCTTTTTGGCGTGCGGGCTGTATTGGATTTTCATATTTCTTTAATTATAGCACAAAACTAAGTGATTATCACTTTTTCTCGTTAGGGCTGAAATCCCAAATAAGCTTAAACCATATTCTATAGGTTTCCGCCAATTGCGGATTGATCATCACAAAAATTGTGCCGTCTTCGCCAAAATTACCTACATCTACGCTGGTAAAAGTTACCACATAATCACCAAACACGTCGGTTACTCCCGGAGCCGCGTATTTTTTTGGCAAAATTTTATACTCTCCGCCCACGTTTTTTAAGGCTTGAGGCAATTTTTCTTTTACCCGAGGATCATAAAGCGTATAATATTTTTTACCTTTTCGTTTCATCGCATCCTGATAATCCTGAAGGTATTGTTTTTCCACCCAAGGCGTAAACCATAAACCTTTTGCCCCTAAAAAGTAAGTATCCTCCGCAACCCTGGTCATATCCCGCAAATAATTTTTATAGCCTTCCTTACCTTTGTAGATAAATGCGGCCTCATTAACAGGTTTGCTTTGGTATAAATTATTTAGCTGCGGTAAAATTTGAGAAAGTTTCTTTTGTTTGCTTTCTAAAACTTCAGACAGCTTGTCTGGTGTGACGGCTCTAAATTGATGTTCACCTTTTTGGAAAATACGAAAAACCAAGCCTTTCTCTACTAAACGATTTAAGGCATCGTAGACATTGCGGCGATGGACGTTGGCTTTTAGTGATATTTCCGCAACGCCAATTTCCCCTGCTGAAAGCAGGGTTTCGTAAATTTTAGCTTCATTGGGCGAAAGCCCTATTTCTTCAAAAACTTCAGTAAACATTATGTTATTTTAGCCATTGGTGATAATAATCACCAATGGGTGTTATTGGCCACTCATTTAAAATATTTTATGCTATTTGGTCATCGCTGTCAAGGCGGTGCAAAGGAGGAATTTATGGAATTTGGAGAACTTGAGATACTTCTAATTCAAGTTATTACGGGTGCCGTCAGGCTTATTAGAATTAATAAAGGCCTTCTACGCTCGGCATTCTTGCAATTAAAATTAACCAAGAGCTCCAACTCACACAGATTTTGGGTTGAAGGTCTTGAGCAATTTGCCGACGGAACAACGCATGGGATAGGAGGCGACCTCCAATGTATAATTGGAACTGATACCCTGTGGAGCCACGGTGAGATCATTGGACACCTTTATTTACAACAGACTGGAAAATGCCCAATCGATGCCAAGCACATTGAGGGCAAAGGTATGTTGGTAAAAGTTAGAAAAGATAAAGGCCTGATCTATTACAGTTATAGCAATGTGGGAGAGTTCATCATTTAACAAAGGAGAAAAAAAATGAACATCTGGGTGAAGTACCTGATTTTTTACGTCTTAGGAATTGCGATTGGTGTGGTTTCGGACAAGGGAGCACTGATTGAATCCCTGAACATCTTAGGGCCTATTACGCTAACAGCACTGTTCGCTTCTCTGCTTGTTCCCTTCGCCGGCCTATCGGCAGAAGAAAAGGTCCAAAAGTTCGCGCTACAATTTGCTATCGTTCCATTGTTTGGACTTTACACAGTGCTATTATGGCATTCTTCCGCTATCGGCGGGCTTGCTCTATTTGTCATGGCAGCGGGCGTCCACGTTTCTTACTGGACAACTAGCTACCATTCCCGACAATATCGCCTTTCCCAGTTTCAGCTTGTGGCAAACACAATCCCTAATTTGACACAGCTTATTGCGGTTCTCAACGCCAACGGATCAAGCCATCAAGCAGACGCAATCATCCAAGCGCTGTTGAAAGGTGAGAGACCGGAGTTCGAAAAATTTAACCATGTCCATCCGAAAATGGAAAAGATGATCGAATTAGCACAAAAGGAGGTGCCTTAGATAAAACTAAAAGCGGCGATTGGACTTTCATCAATCGTCGCTTCATCTTTTTAAAAACTATCTTTTATATTTTCCCACAGGCTTTGGTCAATTTCGACACTCTCCCCTCTCTCGTCTGCCAGCTGCTTGAGCAGCTGTTTTTCATTTTTAGAAAGTTTTTTAGGCACAACCACCCGTGCGGTAATTATTAAATCGCCGCGGGATTTTGGATTGTTTATGTAAGGCACACCTTTGCTTTTTATCCTAAACTGCGCTCCGGCTTGGGTGCCGGAAGGAATTTTAAGCTCAATGTCACCGTCTAAAGTTTTAACCATAAGTTTTGCACCCAAAGCCGCTTGGGTAAAACTTACAGGCAGTTCGAAATATAAATTAAAGCCGTCGCGCTTAAATTCTTTATGGGGCATAACTTTTACGGCCAAAAATAAATCCCCGGCCCCCGAGCCCCTATAGCCGGCTTCACCCTCACCGGAAATTTTAATTCTCTGACCGTCGTCTATGCCGGCAGGCACTTTGACTAAAATAGTTTTTTCTTGCCTTAAAATCCCGCTGCCCCCGCAAGTCTTACAGGCGGTTTCCGGAATTTTGCCCATACCTTGGCAGCGGTCGCACGAAGCGCTGGACGCTATGTTACCAAAAATTGTCCGCCTGGTGGTCCGAATTTGCCCCTGGCCGTGACATTTAGGGCAGGTAACAATTTTAGCTCCCGGTGCCGCCCCGTTACCCGAACAGGTTTTACAGGCATCCTGTTTTTCTAAAGCAATTTGTTTTTCCACTCCAAATACGGCTTCTTCAAAGTTAAGCTCCATTCCCATTTCTAAATCTATACCGCGGTTCCTGCGCTCGCTGCGCTGTTGCCTGCCGCCGAATATATCTCCAAAAATATCGCCTAAATCAAACTCCACTCCGCCCTGGCCAAAGTCAAAGCCCCCGCCAAAAGGATTACCACCGCCAAAACCGGCTCCGCCGTTTCTTTGAGCCTGGTCAAAAGTGGTGCCGTACTGGTCGTACTGCGAACGTTTGGCAGAGTCGGAGAGGACTTGGTAGGCTTCGTTAACCTCTTTAAACTTTTCCGCATTGCCATTGCCTTTGTCCGGGTGAAACTCGTGCGCTTTTTTGCGGAAGGCGCGTTTAATATCATCCGCCGATGCAGACTTAGAGACGCCTAAAATGTTGTAGTAATCTTGAGCCATAAAAAATAAGTGGCAGGTAACAAGTTGCAAGTGACAAATACCTTGTCACCTTTCACCTGTAACTTGTCACTACTCTGTTTTAAATCCAATCTTCTGGTCAGGCACCACCGCCAAACTTATTGTTCCAAATTTTTCTTCGTAGCGCTTAATGTTTTCCTGCAAAGCTGCACAAAGGCGCTTAGCGTGGGGAGGCGAAACAATTACCCTGGCCACCAGGCTGCCCTGCGGCGGCATAACATTCATAAAATCCAAAATAAACTCTTCACCGGTGTGGCCTGCTTGCACCATATTTGCATACAGCCCTTTTAAAACCTCATCTGTCGCCTTTATTTGGATTTGTTGCTGCTGCTGATTGTGTTCCATAATACTTTATTCTTAATGCTAATTCTCCAGCTTTAACTTAATTTCCCGAATTTGTTTTTCCTCAAAAGGACAAAAAGTTTCCGGGGCAGATTTTCCAAAAGAGGAAAGATAGCTGTAACCCGTGCCTGCGCGTGCATTCATTATGCAGTTACTGTTTTCATTGTGCTCTAAACCCAGCTGGTGGCCGAATTCATGGAGCAGACTGGAAAGCAAATAACTTTCAATAGTGCCGCCATAGCTTTGCATATGTTTTTGGTGGCTGTCTAAAGAAATTAATATCCCCGATTCCCCGTAGGTGGTAGAAAGCTCATCTGCCTCTCTGGGCGTATAATCTTGGACAAAAAATACCACCAGCGAACTGCCTTCAGGCTTTTGGATGAGGGCTTCTAATTTTTCTGACTTCAGGTCTGCAATCTCGTAATTGCCTTCCTTTAAATTCCCTCCAAAAGAAATGTTAACTTTTCGTCCGGTTTGCTTGGTAATTTCTGCCGCAAACGTTTCCAGCATTGGCCTGTCAACGTTTTGGCTGTAAGGCTTAAGCCAGCTTATGGCAATGGGGCCGCTGCGCAAAAAGTATTGGCCGCGCGCATCCCCCGCGTTATGAAGACGAAAAATGGTTCTAAAAATGGAGTACTTAGCCAAAGTAAAGCGGGTAGTCTGGTTAAAATTACTCTTTGGGTCACCCAAAAGGGCAGCCTGAATAAAAATTACAACGCCAATAAAACCAATTAAAACTAAAAGGAAAAGAAATTTTATTAGACCGCTCATAAATTTTTTGTTTTCCGCCCAGGCTTATTATAAACAATAATTAAGCCAAAAAGCAGGTTATTTTATTGTTTGGGGACTTCTTTAAATTCTGCATCCACAGGTCCTTTTTCCTCCGGCTTTGGTCCGCCTGAATTCTCACCCGGCTGATTCGCTGACTGCTGATCCGCTGATCCGCTAGCCTGGTACATAGCCGCGCCCACCTTTTGGATTGCCGCAGAAAGCTCATCTACAGCTTTCTTTATGGCAGTTACGTCGTCTTTGTCCTTAATGTCTTTTAAAGCTTTAATTTTAGCTTCAACTTCTGTCTTGTCTTCTGCCTTCACTTTGTCGCCGCCGTCTTTTAAGGTTTTTTCACTAACGCTTATTAAAGTATCGGCCTGGTTTCGCACGTCCACGGTTTCTTTCCGCTTACGATCCTCTTCTGCATGCGCTTCAGCTTCTTTTTTCATCCTTTCAATTTCATCTTTGTTTAAGTTGGAAGAACCCTGAATGGTAATTTTGCTCTCTTTGTTAGTGGCTTTGTCTTTTGCCTTAACTGTAAGTATACCATTAGCGTCAATGTCAAAAGTAACCTCAACCTGGGGAATGCCTCTTGGCGCCGGCGGGATGCCGTCTAAAATAAACCTGCCCAAAGACTTGTTGTCTGTGGCAAACTCGCGCTCACCCTGCATAACGTGAATTTCTACCGATGTCTGGTTGTCAGCCGCAGTAGAAAATGTTTGGGATTTAGATGTCGGAATGGTGGTATTACGGTCAATAAGCGGTGTGCGAACGCCGCCCAAAGTTTCAAGTCCCAAAGTAAGCGGCGTAACGTCGAGCAGCAAAATTTCTTTGCCCTGCACGTCGCCGCCCAAAATTCCGGCCTGGATGGCCGCGCCTTTGGCCACGGCTTCCATTGGGTCAATGCCGCCTTCTACCTGCTTGCCCACATACTGCTCTACAAATCCTTTAACCGCAGGCATACGGGTTGGTCCGCCGACTAGAATAATCTTATCAATGTTAGCCGGGGTGAGCTTAGCGTCAGTTAAAGCCTGCTGTAGCGGGTGCTTCATTCTGTCTACTATCGGTTTTATTAATTCCTCAAGCTTGGCCCGGGTAATTTTTATTTGGAAATGCTTTGGGCCGTTGGCATCGGCTGTAATGAACGGAAGGTTAAGGTCAGTTTCCAAAGTGGTGGAAAGTTCAATTTTAGCTTTTTCCGCAGCTTCCCTAACGCGGTTCATAGCCATTTTGTCGCCCGAAACATCCACGCCGCTTTCGCTCTTAAAAGATGTGGTTAAATAATCTATCAAAGCCTTGTCCATATCCTTACCGCCCAAGGCTGTGTCGCCCGAGGTGGAAAGCACTTCAAAAGTTGCCTGGCCTTCGTGTTCGCCAAAATCCATTATGGTAACATCCAAAGTACCGCCACCAAGGTCAAAAACTAAAATCTTTTGGTCTTTGCCCGTTTTATCCAAACCATAAGCAAAAGCCGCGGCCGTTGGCTCGTTAATTACGCGAACAACTTCAAGGCCTGCAATTTCGCCGGCGTTCTTGGTTGCCTGTCTTTGACTGTCGTCAAAATAAGCCGGTACTGTAATTACCGCTTTAGTAACCGGGCCGCCTAAAAAGGTTTCTGAATCTTTTTTAATTTTTTGGAGGATAAACGCGGAAATTTGTTCCGGAGTATATTCTTTTCCGGCCACAGTAAATTTCTCTTTAGTTCCCATTTTTCTTTTGGCTTCGTAAATGGTGCCTTCGGGGTTAGTTACAGCCTGGCGCCTTGCCGGTTCCCCAACCAAAAGCTGGCCTTCTTTGGTAAAGGCTACGTAAGACGGGAAAGCTTTACCCCCGAGCGATGCACCTTCTGCCGCCGGAATAATTACCGGCTTGCCCGCTTCCATTACGGATGCGGCACTGTTAGATGTTCCTAAGTCTATTCCTATAATTTTTGGCATATAGTTATCCTTTCTTGTGATTGTCCTTGTTATATGGACGAATTACTAAATTACTCTTATTAAATTCACTTTGAGAAATTTGTTGATTTAATTTATACCCACCAACAATGGGTGAAAAGGTCCCTTGTATGCTTGGGACTGCAACTGTACTTCCAATTCTCAATGATTCAGTATCAGGGTCTTCTTGTAATCTACTATTTTTTTCTATAAAACTTTCTCGTGGGGCTATAACTACGCTATCTTTCGATCGAGCTTTATCTGGTTTAACAACAAAGATAATAAAAAATAACAAAACTAAGCCAAAAATAGCTGACCAGAGTAACAATGTAACTGAAACAATAAAAGAAATTTGATTAAACATCTTAAATAAATTCTTATCTTTTCTTCACTAAAGCCCCTCTATATCAAACTCCTTAAATTCTCTTAAAGTTAGCCCAATTACTTTTCTGCTGGCAAAAAGTTTTTTGGAAGTTGGGAACTCGCTTTTAAACTCATCTTTAAGGTACACAAACACATTGCCTTCACTGCCGTCCGACGTACGCTTTAAATTCAAAATAATTTTATTCTTGTTTAACGCTTTGCTGACAATTTGGCAGTCATCGTCACTTAAAACCTTTATCTTTTTGGACTTGTCGTCCATTTCCATTATCTCCCGCACTTCAAACATTTCTTTTATTGTCATATAGTTGCCTTCCTTTTTACAGATTACTACCTAATTATTAGCTTTTTAATTTGTTGAAAATGATGTTCTTTATGATTTTTAGATTCTGCCAGCCAGTTAAAGAGTATTTGATAATTTTTTTGGCTTATTTTTTCCGTAATTTCGTTAAGCTTAACCTGCCAATTTTCCCATTCCTCTAAAAGCTGCCGGCTTGAGTATGCTTTATAAAATTTTACAGATTCTGCGTTAAAGCTGTCTTCGTCCTCTACTTCCAGCCAGACAGGGTCTTTATTCGTCTCAAGCGCCGCGCTCGCCGCTTCTGCATTGGCTTTTTCCCAACCAACCAAATGAGCAACCATATCTTTTACTGTCCATTCCTCTGTGGCCTTCAATTCCCAGTCTGTGGATTTTAAAGATTTTAGGTAGTTTATAAAATCCTGGGTTTGCATGCTACTCTTGCTTTCGTTTGCTAATGGCCGACTGATTAAGCGACTTAATGAAATTTTCAACCTTTTATTGTCTTCTGCTTGTAAATATATTGATTATGGGCTAAAATAAGCCAAAAAGGGAGGTGATATGCTCTTGAGAAGGATAGGGTTTCTTGTGTTAATTATCTTCGTATGCTGGCTGCTATACGAAGGAGGCGGGGCATTCCTGCGTGACTAAATTCCACGACCGGAGGTTAATACCCGGCGGTAATCTAACCGCCGGTTTTCTTTTTGGAGATAATCACCTGACTTGGCCTTATAACTTTCCCGTTTAGTTCAAACCCGCTTTGCAGTTCTTCGATAATAATTCCGTCATCCTGCTCGCTCTCCGCTTCCCTAATAGCTTCATGGAAATGCGGGTCAAACTTTTTCCCAACTGCTTCAATCTTTTTTACTCCCAGTTCCCCTAAAGTTTTATCTAATTGTAGTAAAATTCCATTAATGCCCATTTGCCAATTCTGAAATTGTTTCTCAAATTCTGTTTGCTGTGTACTGTTTACTGTATTCTGAGGAATGTGCTTTAACGCTTGCCCCAAGCTATCCAATGTTGGCAAAAGCTTAGCAACTGTTACTTCCCTGGCAAACTCGACTAATTCTTTGTTTTCCGCTTCTTTGCGCTTTTTGTAGTTTTCAAAATCTGCCGCGGTCCTCTTCCAGTTATTCATCGCGTTTTCAAAATCCTGTTGGAGTTGGTCTAAAGAAACTTCCGATGATGTTGCATTGCTTTGCTGATTGTCTTCTTCCATAACCCTTTATTTTCCATCTCGAGCGGAGTGAGAGATCTGTATAAACACTAATAATTAACAGATTTCTCCCTTCGGTCGAAATGGTTTACTTAATTATCATAAAAATTATTACTGCTGTTCCTCCGCCCAAAAGCTTGGCTATATATTCCATAAGGCTCAAGTTCTTTTCGTACTTCATACTCTTTGGGCCGACTAAACCAATTACTCCTTTTTTACCGCTGGGAAGCTTTAGTCCGGAAACTATCATAGAGTAATCTGAATTTTTTGAAAGCGTAATTTCTTTGCCAATTTTTGCTTCCGGTCCTTTGCCGGTGTAATCTTTTATCATTTCTTCGGCGTGCTCGTCTAAATGGTCAAAAAATTCAGCAATTTCTTTTGCGTCTTCAGGCAGGAGAGCCGGATTGTTTAAAATATTGGAAAGACCAACGCTGGAAACTTCTTCGGGAAGCAAAACAAATGATGCCTGCTGGGAATGCTCACTGACTAACTTAGCCAGTCGCCTGCCCATTTCAGCGTGGGCTAACTGCATCTTCATTAATTCTGTTTTTAAATGGTCTTGTTCTTTTAAAGTCAGCTTTACCCTGTCCATTAACTGATTAACAAAATACCTAAAGCCTTTGTCCGTAGGAACGCGTCCCGCCGAAGTATGAGGCTGTTTTATGTAGCCGTTTTTTTCCAAGACCTGCATTTCGTTGCGGATGGTGGGAGAAGAGACGTTAAAGTCGTACTTCTCTACCAAATCGGCACTGGCAACAGGCTGGCCGCTGTCACAATTTTCCTTAACAATTGCGGCTAAAATTTTTGCCTGGCGGGGGGTGATGTTGTCATTTTCACTCATACATTGATAATACTATTATCACTCTAACCTGTCAAGTGATAATTCCACCTCCCTTAATACACAATTAATCCCATTGTGTATTAATCTTTTGGCTTTCTAAAAATCGTATAAACTATACCGCTTAAAACTATAATAGCTGTTGGCCACACTAAAATTCTCCCCTTTTTTAAAGAGGTGGGAGCTGGCGGTCCGATAGCCTGTGCCGGCGTTTTTTGAGTTTGAAGATTATCTAATTTTAGCGCTAACTGGTTTATAGATTCCTGTAATACAGAAATTTGTAATTTTAGATCCTCATTTGTTTTCAAAATTGCTTTGGCTTGGGATGAAGTAATGCCGGATGATGTAGATTTGGATGCGGTGGTTTTAGGTTTTTCATCTTTAGCTGATTCTTTTTCTTCCACGGCTTCAGACAGTACATAAAAATTGCTGTCGCCGGCAGTTACGGTGCTAGTCCAGGCATAAGTTTTGCCGTCATCGCTTCCATAAGCGTGGCCTTCCTCTGCTTTGGGATATAAAATTTGAGCCAGCAGTTTGCCGGAAGAGTCGTAAAATTTAATTGTTTGGCCGTTGTTGGACAAACGCACGGGCAAGTCGTCTTCATAAATTACAAAATATTTTTCCGGCTCAATTTTTGCGCCTTTTTCAAAAACTTTTTTCCTGTTACCAATTTGCAATACGGCCCCCTGCAAGTTGGCCGTGCTCGTGGCAACATTATACAACTCTAAAAATTCCTCTCCGCCTTCCAAAGGTCTTGGATAAATTTCGCTAATTATAATATTCAAGGCCACGGCTGTAGTGGTTGCTGTCGATGATTGGCTTTTAGGGCCCCCGCCAGACGGGGTTTGACTGCTTCCGCCGCCCCCACCGCCTCCGGGTGAAGGCTGTGGGGGCGGCTGCCAAACCCCGTCAATTAATTCAAATATGCCGTCATCGTAAGCCGTGGCCTCATATACGACCTTATGGGCAATTGATTTGTCATTAAAATATAAATTCACTTCATCCCCGCTGCTATTGTTAAGTGCAAAGCTGCCGACGGGTAAAATAATCCGTTTAATCTCGCCCGGCAATATTTCGCCTGATAAAACAAAAGCGCTACTACCCGGCTCCATACCTTCGTCATCCAAAAACCAACCGTCCAAAGATACCGGATTTTCGTCGGAATTTTTAATTTCCACCCACTCGTTGCCCGAATCTTCCCCGGGCGGATTAGGCAAAAACCTGTAAATTTTTACCAATAAACTTTTTGGCGTGGTAGTCGGTACAGGTTCGGGACTCGGCGTAGGCGTAGGGGTAGGCGCAGGTTCTTCTCCTAAAATTACAATTATTTGCGAATCACCCAGCACAGAAGGCTGGTCAATTACAGAAAGGGTCAGTGTAAAACTTCCCGGACTTTCGTCTATATAACAAAAACTTTTGTGCGAACTGCCGTTGGCAATTGTTACACTACTAGTCGTTGCGGTATTGCATACGCTCGCCGAAGCTGTTAAAAACTGGCCGGTTGCCGAATCTGCGCTGAGATTTACGCGCGTGGTGGTTGCCACATCCACCTTGTTGCCCAAAGCGTCCTGAGCTTCAACGGTAAAAACAGAAGAAGGCGTGGATGTAGCAATGCTTTGGGGTTTTGAAATTATTTTAATTTGGGCTACCGGCTCTTCTGCAAAAGCTAAAAGGGGCAAAGCAAAAAATAACAAGCTTGTGCCCAGAAGATAAAAAAACTTTTTCATTTTTTTAACTTTAATTCTTATAAACCAAGCTTATTGCAAAGATTATTGTTGTCAATATATAACAACATTAAAAAAAGTCAGCCGTGGCTGACTTTTTTTAAAAATATGCTCAATAATATTAAATTAGCCTTGTTAACGGTTTACAACAAAACAGCTTTAGGCATAACGGCTAAAGTTTAGTGTTTATGGGTAAAAACAAGCTTACCAGGGATAGCGAATTGCATTGCTCATTTTTTCAAGCTTTCTCCTCAAGCCCTTCCCGCCTGCCTTAACACTCATGGTCAATTGTTTGGAAAATTTTAAGCGCATACCTGTCCTTTCTATATAGCATATCGAAAAATTTACAAAAAAGTTTCAATGACGGCTATTGGCCTTCGCCTTCTGCTGCCTGTGATTCTGTGTCTGATGATTTTGGCTCTTTGGGTACTAAAGAAGACGTCTGTGCAGGCGCGGATGAAGTAGTTTGGGAGTTGGAAGAATTTTCTTCTGATTTCTCGTTAGACTTTTCTTTCTGTTCAGAATTAGTTGTTGTTTGTGTAGATGTAGCAGCCGTGTCACTCGTAGTAGTGCTTGTGCCTTGGACTTCGCTCAAAACTTCTCCCTCCACTACCTCTAAAGCAGGCTGTGAAGAATTATTTTCATTGTTTTGACCATTGTCGTTGTTGTTATTCCCATTCCCATTGCCGTTACCTTCATCGTCATCATCGTCATCCCCGCCAGAACCGGGCTCATGCCCTTCACAGGTAGATACTGTATGCGCCACATTCACACTTTCTACGAGATCTTTTAAATCTTCCAAAACTGTATCTGAAGGAAGCGGGTCTTGTGAAAGTAAGGCATCTACCTGGTCGGCTAACTGCTGTAATGTTATTACCAATCCGGGCACTAAGGCCTGGCCCGCGCCTTCCTCCGAAGCTAAGCTAAGCTTTAACGCCAGCAGCTGAACGCGCAACTTATCTAAATGAGTTTTTTTGGTATCAAAAATTTCCAAGCCTTCTTCTACAGTATTAATTTCCAAAGGCCCCAAATTTTGGGGCAAAAGCCATTCGTCGGTGTGATTCTTCCAATAGCCTTGTGAATACACATTAAAAATCAAACACGGCCTGGGCATTATTTTAGCCGTCACGTTAATCACGTGCGCCTCAAACGCGTGCAGGGCGGAAATAGAAAACAAAATACCAATTAAAGAAGCAATGCCTAAATTAAAAATCCTTAAATATTGCTTACTAAAAAAATTTCTTTTGGGCTGCTGATTTGCCTCAAAGCTCATTGTAATACTGGAAACTTTAGGAGAGGCAAACTTAAACTTCCCTCGGAGCTTTTCCCCCGGCACAGCAAAAGACTGCCTGGCATTGCCAAGCCTTAAAGCCGGATTAACAGAAATTCTTTTTGAGAGCTTGTTCTCCATACAAACTTCCAATTAATTATTACCGCTCAATTTTTGCAAAGCACGAATTTGGGGTAAATTTCTTGCAATTAAACCTAAGTAAGGGATCCGAAACGGCTTTTTGCCAACATAGACAGCGCGGCCTATTACATCTTGCGGCAATACGGGCACGTCTTCCACATTGTTGGCATCGCCTTTGGTTATAAGTTTGCCGTTTTCTTTTCGAAGAAGCCGGTGAATGGTAAAACCCCGCTGGTTCTTAAAAATTATAATCTGCCCTGCCTCTACTTCGTCCCCGGTTGCGCCTTTCATTAAAATTAAGTCATTAACCTTTAGCTGCGGCCACATAGAGCCGGAAGTAATGGTAGCTAAAGGATAGAGCGTATTTAGGCTACGAGAAAGTACTTTGGGGGTAAAGTACATAGCAAGACCCACAAAGGCGAGGTACACTAAAACTTTTGTTGCGCTAATAAAATATTTTTTCATGGCGTTAACATAAAATTTATCCATTTTATTTTGTGCGTAAGTCCAAAACTACCAGATTTTTGGAATTTGAAAAATAACCACACTACCTTTGTAATATTTAAATTCAGCAGAGCTAGGAACGTGAACCGTAAAATCCAGCCTTTGGGTTTGGCCGGGATCCAAAGTGAAGAAATTTTTACTCACGCGCATTAAGTCAGAAATTTCGCCGCGCTCCCAGACAATTACGTAGCTGGGCATTTTGTAGCTGCTTTGATTTTGCAAACTTACAGTGCGGATAGCGTCTTTGTCTTTGGGCAAATCTCCAAAATCCAGCCTTTGGGAAGTTGGATTAACGCCAATTCTGTCCTCATCAATTACCTGCACTAAAGCTTCGTACTTGGCAGCATTTGTGTATTGCACTAAAAGCAAAATAATTACCAGGGCCAATATTGCCCACAGCACCAGCTTTAATTTGCTTCTTTTTTTTACCGGAGTGCTGCTTATTAATTCATTTTTTACACTCACGTTTGGATTCTGGGCGGGCCTTATTTGTTCGTCCATAAATTGTATTTTAAAATTTATTTTGTTCCTCAATATACCCTACCCATACCCTTCCCCGCCCTCCACGGGGAAAGGTATGGAATAGTTTTAGTTAGTTGTAGCAACTGTCGGAACGCTGGTGTTAGTGATAGTACAAGTTACTACATCACCCGGGGTAAGAGTTATAGTCCCATCAAGCACAAGGGGACATGCCACTCCTAAAAATGAAACACCGGTTATTGAGGTAAAAGTGTAACCTGCTACACTTGCCTCTTCATCAATTGCGTGAGCAACATTTGCGCTCACGACAGTTGAAGAGCCCGAAGTTACAACCGCCCCGTCAACTGACGGGTCGAAGTCATCAGGCGAAGCAGTTCCGCCCACTACGTTCTTTGTAACTGTAATGGTTGGCGCAATGTCGTCATTGGTAATGGTACAGGTAGCGGGAGTACTTGATGACACTTCTACTATACCAGAAGCATTGCAGTCACCGCTAAAAGTAGCAGAGTACCCAAACAATCCGGCTTCACTCACGGTGTGGCTGCCTACAGCAGTGGTGGTGGAAACACCGGAGACCACAGCTGCGGCATCAACAAACAAGGAAAAATCACCGGTAACAGCTGTGCCGCCATTGTCATTAACTACTACCTTAATGACTGTTAATTCTCCAACTTCCGGCGCGGGAGGAGCAGTGTCATCGTTGGTAATTGTACATGTCACATTGCCGCCGCTTGGAACAACCAAGTCCTGACAATCCAGGCTTGCGTTCAAGCTGTTGGCATAAGTGGTAGTATAGCCTGCTGCGGCATCCTCGACTACGTCGTAGTTGCCGGCCGGCAATGCAATTACATTAGTGCCGTCCGCCTCAAACGGCGCGGAAGCTCCACCATTGACTGCAAAGCTAAAGTCAGTAGTGGTGGCTGTACCGTCGTTGTCATTAACCAACACTTTAGTAACGGTTAAAGTGCCTGGTACATCTGTTGGCGGCAAGCTAATGCCGCTAACTTCAATCCACAAGTCAGTCCCAAAGACTGAATGCTCAGTGGAGGTGGGCAATCGGAACGGTCCGGGCACAAAGAACCCCGGAATCTGATCTTCGGGAAGATTATTTGGATCGTCAGCTTCCTGGGCGCAGTGGTTTATAAAGCAGGGCACCATTAAGTCAATGGTCCATGCATCTTCTGTGTCCTGCTCACTCTTAGCCAGCCTTCCCCGGGCAATAAAGGCCGGATCCAGCGAGCTTTGGCTGGTGCTGGCATTCCACATATACGACTGGTGGAAAGCGTCCACGGAAATGTCATTTTCAGTTACACTTCCGTCAGCAGTAGTTTCATGCTTGGACAAATAGTTGGCAAGCGGCAAATAGCAGTAACGCCAGTATTCGTCACCCATGTTGGCTTCGGTTACCGAATAAGGAGCATTTAGCGGCAAATTTTCTTCACAATATCGCCAGGCCACTATGCCCTCTGGATGCGTGGTTGGGAAAATTGTGGCGTACGGGTCGCCGGGTGTTGGATTTTCGTTAGGGTCTGCTACCTCGCCGTCAAATAGCTTGACCTTGGGTTTTTGTTTAATGACATATTCAATGTCATCTACCCTATCCTCGCCTAAGAAAGATTCGGACATGGTCACCGGAAGTGCCGCTTCCAAAAATTCCTGCGGGAATACGGTGCCAAAATCAATTGCACCGGTTTGTACCGCAAGTGCATTTTCAATTCTGGCAGTCACGTTTATTATGTGAGCTTCAAAGGCGGAAAAAGTAGCCGCTCCGGCTATGACCACGCCTACTGTACCGGCCCACAGGCCGGCTTTTTTCATTATTTTTTTCATAAATCCCTCTCTTTCTGTCTATAAGACAGATTCACAACTTAACCCTTAGGCAAGTTGTGAGGTTAGTTTTATTTTTTCCTGCCTGACTCCCCTCTGAGCATAGCCATTTTAGGCTTACAAGGTTTTAAATAACGGGGGCTTTTGTCCCCCAACAGGAGCCACAAAATATTTATATAACTTATGGCCCCGTTTTGGGGGCCTTGCGCAGGAAATTTTTACCCTCATCTTGCGTTATTTTTGCAAGCCGACCTTTATTGAGAGTAAAAAACAAAAAGGCCCGAAAGATAAAGACTAAAGTCCTTAAAATTTCAGGCCTTCTTGTTCAAATAAATAAAAAAAATTTTCGCTTGATTACAATGTTTTGCAAGCATAGATTTTATTTCTATGTTTAAATTTTAATTTCCTCTTTTAGGGATTTAATCTTTATAGCACTCAAAAAAAGATCGGTAAAGATAAAAAGTTTTTCCCTTGAATAAAACAAAAATAGATAAGGTGTGGACAAGCTGTTAAAAACTTGAGGATGGCTTAGGGGAAACTTGTTCCTAATTTTTTTATTTTGAAATTTTTAACTTGGTTCAATTAACAGTTACTTAAATACACCTATCGTTACTGTTATTCAAACGTTTCACTCCAACAAAAAAAGCCCTCTGCTTAGAGGACTTTTTTTAAATACCCCGCACCACTCATTTTATTCGGGATGCGGGGCAAGCTGCCCTATAATACTTTCTTCAGATATTGTCCCGTGTAGGAACTTTTTACTTTAACAATGTCTTCCGGCGTGCCTTGGGCAACCAAGGTACCGCCCTTATCCCCGCCTTCCGGGCCCAGGTCAATTATCCAGTCAGCGGTTTTTATCATATCCAAGTTATGTTCAATAACCACGACGGTGTTTCCTTTGTCTACCAGTTTGTTAAGAACACTAATTAAACGTTTGGTGTCGGCAAAATGAAGTCCGGTTGTCGGCTCGTCCAATAAATAAAGCGTACGGCCGGTTGATGCGCGAGAAAGTTCCGTAGCCAATTTAATTCTTTGCGCTTCTCCGCCGGAAAGAGTGGTGGCGTTTTGTCCTAAACGCATATAACCCAAACCCACTTGAGAAAGTGTTTCTAACTTTTTGTGGATGGCAGGCAGGGAAGCAAAAAAGATTTTAGCTTCATCTACAGTCATTTCCAACACGTCGGAAATGGTTTTGTCTTTAAAGTGAATTTCCAAAGCCTGTTGGTTGTAGCGTTTGCCGTGACATTCCTCGCAGGTAATGTAAACGTCAGGCAAAAAATTCATTTCCACTTTAATAACCCCGTCGCCCGCGCACTTTTCACATCTGCCGCCTTTAACGTTAAAGCTAAACCGGCCGGCCTGATATCCCCGCATTTTGGCTTCCTTGGTTTCGGCAAACAAATCACGGATAGGTGTAAAAAGGCCTGTATAAGTGGCGGGGTTAGAACGCGGGGTACGGCCAATGGGCGACTGGTCTATGTTAATAATTTTGTCTATATGGTCAATGCCTAAAATTTTCTTGTGCTTGCCCGGCTCTTCCTTGCTGTTGTAAAAATATTTATAGAGCGCCCGGGCCAAAATGTCGTGGAAGAGCGTTGATTTTCCGCTGCCCGAAACTCCGGTTACGCAAACAAATTTTCCAAGCGGAATGTCTACGTCAATTTCTTTAAGGTTAAATTCCTCGGCGCCAAAAATAGAAAGCTTGCGTCCGTTGCCCGGGCGCCTGCGTTTTGGAATTTCTATAAACTCCTTGCCGGCCAAATACTGTCCGGTTTGGCTTTTAGAATTTTTTTGAATTTGTTGTGGCGTGCCTTCGGCTACCAATTCTCCGCCGTGCTTGCCCGCACCCGGACCAATATCCACCACCCAATCCGCCTCGCGAATGGTTTCTTCGTCGTGCTCTACTACAATTACCGTGTTGCCTAAATCGCGCAGCTCTTTAAGGGTCTGAAGCAGTCTGGTGTTGTCGCGCTGGTGTAGGCCAATGGAAGGCTCGTCTAATATATAGAGCACGCCGGTAAGCCCGGAGCCGATTTGCGTTGCAAGGCGGATGCGCTGGGCTTCCCCGCCCGAGAGAGTGTCAGCTGCGCGGTCGAGCGATAAATAAGACAAGCCGACATTAAGTAAAAAAGATAAGCGGGCGTTAATTTCTTTTAACACCTGTTTGGCTATGAGAGTATCTTTTTGGTTTAAATTTAAATCTTTATAAAACTTAGACGCCGATTCAATATTCATTCCCGATACTTCCACAATCCCCTTGCCGCCTATTTGCACGCCCAAAACTTCGGGCTTAAGTCGCTGACCCTTGCAGGCCGGGCATTGGCGAACGCGCATATAGTTTTCTATTTCAGTGCGCATATATTCGCTGTCAGTCTCACCATAGCGGCGTTCTAAATTAGGAATTACGCCCTCAAAAGTGGTGTTCATTTCAAACTCGCCGTCGCCACCGCGGAATTCGCCGGAAACTTTAACTTTTTTGTCGCCCGTGCCGTATAAAATTACATCTATATATTTTTTGGGCAGATCTTTTACCGGTGTATTTACAGAAAAATTGTATTCCTTGGCCACGGCCTGCATAATGCGACTGTACCAGGAAAGTCTGGATGTGGTTTTGCTCCAGGGCCTAACTGCGCCTTCGGCTAAAGTCAGCCTCTGATTTGGAATTACCAAATCCGGCTCCACGGTAAGCTTGGTTCCCAAACCTTTACATTCAGGGCAGGCGCCGTGTGGGCTGTTAAAAGAAAAATCACGCGGGTCGAGTTCAGAGAGTTGCACATGGCCGTCCGGGCAGGCAAATTTTTGCGACAGAATAATATCCGGTCCGTGTTCATCCGTTTTATTGTCCGCGTTCATTTTTACCGCCATGGCTATGCCATCACCAAGATCAAGGGCTTTTTCCAAGCTTTCCGAAAGCCTGCCCTTTTCCGCCTGGTCAATTGCCAAACGGTCAACCACCACGTCTATAGAATGTTTTTTCTGTTTATCTAAATTTAAATTTTGCGCTTCGTTTAAGTCCATAACCGTGCCGTCTACCCTTACGCGCGCAAAACCCGCCTTTTTAATTTGCTCAAAAATAACGCGATGCTCGCCTTTTTGGTCTTTAATAAACGGGGCAAGCAAAACTATTTTCGTGCCGACTTTTAAAGTTAAAAGCTGCGTTACCATGGCGGCAATAGTTTGCCCGGCAATTTTTTTGCCGCAAACCGGACAGTGCGGAATGCCAATTCTTGCCCAAAGCAGCCTCATATAATCATAAATTTCCGTAACTGTGCCCACAGTGGAACGGGGGTTGTGCGAAGCTGATTTTTGGTCTATGGAAATTGCCGGCGATAAGCCCTCAATTTTATCTACATCGGGCTTATCCATAAGGCCTATAAACTGGCGGGCATAAGCCGATAAAGATTCAACGTACCTGCGCTGGCCTTCGGCGTAGATTGTATCAAACGCCAAAGACGACTTGCCCGAGCCGGACAGGCCGGTCATTACAATCAACTTGTTTCTGGGCAAATCTAAATCTACGTTTTTTAAATTGTGCTGCCGCGCTCCGCGGATGGAAATAATATCTTTCATAAACTACAAAACTACAGATTAGATGCACTACGGATGACTACAAAAGGATCAAAAATTCTGTAGTTATCTGTAGTGTCCCCATTTTGTAGTTCTGTAGGCACAAACTGGTTGTCAGTCTATCACGGAAGTCAAGATAACGTCAAGAAGCTAGGGAAACAAAAAAGCCGGTGTCCCGCAAGACTGGTATTTTTTCTTATACCAGACCTGCGAAATACCTGCTTTAAGCCCGAACTAAACGATTTTAACAACCTTATAAAAACGCCCTTCCTTGTCATCCCTTCTTTTGACCCGATACGGCATACCTGAGTAACGGAAAGTCATGTTGATTGTTTGATATTTGGATTCATAATAGAAGTGTTCGCCAAATTCTTTAACGAAAACTTCGTACGGCACCCACTCATTCTGGGCCGATTGAAAAATATCTACGATCTTTTGATTGCGCTTCCCTCCCCACTTAATGGCGGATATTACACTCCAATTCTGATCAGCCAAATCAACATAAGGACGCCTCTTTCCCTTTTTTGTTCCTTCGATCTTCGCAGCCACAAAAGGCACGTTCGCCACCCGTAAAACAAATTCCAACTTTTCTCCCGGGAGGAGAACCTTTTGTTCTTTTGCAGCATCCTCGAGCAGCGTCTGATGAATGCTGATTTGCTCCTCCAAAAATCGCTTTAGCTCTTCTCGCATTTGCTTCCCCCTAGAATATGGACTTATTATAGTAATCTCTTCGGTGATTTTAGTCAACTACATGGACAGAGACAGGCTAATGCGTTTATAATTTACCCATGCAATCGCTGCTAGAAAAACTAAAAAATATTCCAAAATCCCCCGGCGTTTATCAATTTTTAGATAAAAACGGCGCTGTTTTATATGTTGGCAAAGCTAAAAATTTAAAATCCCGGGTCAGCCAGTATTTTGGGCACGATGACCTACGGCCGCAGATTCCATTTTTAATGGCCGAAGCCGTTGATGTTACTTACACGGTTGTCAGCAACGAACTGGAAAGTGCGTTTTTGGAAAATACAATTATCAAGCAATATACTCCTAAATACAACATAGATTTAAAAGACGACAAAAATTACGCGTTTATTACGATTGATTATTCCACACAAATTCCGCAGATTGGATACAGCAGAAAGATTCAAGAACCAAATAACAAAAACCAAACAATATCCAATATCAAATATCCAATGTCTAAAATTAAATACTTTGGGCCGTACTCCGCTGCCTGGAAAATTAAAAATACTCTAAATTTAGTCAGGAAAATTTTTCCTTTTTGCGCAGCGCAAAAAGTTTCCAGCCGTCCGTGTTTTTACTTTTATATGCACCGCTGTCCGGGAGTCTGCATTGGTAAAATTACTTCGGATGAATATCAGCTGCAATTAGATAAAATTATTAAATTTCTGCAGGGAGACATAACTTCTGTTGTTAAAGAAATTAAGGCAGAGATGGCTTTAGCATCGGCCTCTAAGAAATTTGAAACCGCAGCCAGACTTCGTGATCAGCTACGGTCTTTGGAAATTTTACAGGAAAGACAAAACGTAATTTTACCGAAAAAGGTGGACTGGGATTTTATTTCCGAAGCCCGCTCTGACGGTTTTGCCTGTATAAACCTGTTTAAAATCCGCGAAGGTAAAATGTTTGACAAAGAAAATTTTGTATATGAGCTAAACTCCCCTTTCCAAGGTTCCTCGGTCCGCGAAATTAATTCGACGGACCTCGGTCTATCAAGTGTACTGCAAAGATTTCTAGAGCAGTACTATATAGAAACTTCCAGCGCGCCTAAATGCATTTATACTCAATTGCCGGCCTTAAATGCCGCCTTGGTAGAGGAAATAATTAAGTCTCGCTTCCACATCAAAACTGAAATTCTAACCCCTAAAAAGGGCAAAACGGCTAAATTAATAACTTTAGGCAAAACCAATGCCGAAGAGCACTTAAAAAACTGGCTTTCTGCCCGCGCCGGTCATTTGGTTAAAATAAACCAAGCGCTAGAACAGCTAAAAGAGGTTTTGAATTTAGAAAAAATTCCAAAAAGAATTGAATGCTACGACATTTCTAACATTCAGGGCTCAAACCCCGTTGGAAGCATGGTGGTCTTTGTAGACGGCTTGCCGGCTAAGTCTGAATACCGAAAATTTAAAATCCAGGGCAAAAAAACTCCGGATGATTTTTTTATGATGAAAGAAATGTTGTCGCGGCGTTTGATGCGTAGCGTGCCGATTTATCGGCGATCTGAGACGCCCATGAATGGGCACGCTACATCTGATAAATGGCCGCTTCCTGATCTCATTGTAATCGACGGCGGCAAAGGCCAGCTATCGACAGCTTTGGAAGTACTTAGCACTAATAACTTAGCACTTAGCACTGTAAGGATAATTGGCCTGGCAAAAAGAATTGAGGAAATTTTTCTTCCCCACGATTCAGATCCTATAATCCTGTCCCACGATCAACCCGCACTGCAGCTATTGCAACGTTTGCGCGATGAAGCCCACCGTTTTGGCATAACTTTTCACAGATCGTTACGCAGTAAACAGGCCATAAAGTCAGCACTGGATGAAATACCAGGCGTTGGCCCCAAAACCAAAAAACTCCTTAAGAAAAATTTTGGAACCGTGGCGCAAATAAAAAATGCGAAGCCCGAAGAGCTCGCATTAGTGGTTGGTAAAAAACTTGCTGAAAAAATAAAACTCTCGTTGACTTAAGTCATCTTAAGTTTTTCCTTCACCTTTTTTACCACGTCTTCTATTTTCCAGTCACTCTTAATTAAATAGTCAAACACCCCGACCTTGGAAGCTTCCATAAGCTTTTCGTTGTCGTATAAATTCGTCAAAAGAATAATCGGGACGTCTTTAGTTTTGGGATCGGAGCGGAGCCGTTTTAAAACCGAAATGCCGTCCATTTTAGGCATAACAATGTCCAGCAAAATAATTTCCGGCTGGGTCTCAAGAGCCAGGTTCATACCCTTCTCGCCGTTCTCGGCCGTCAGCACCCTAAAACCCTGGTGAGCGAATTTTTCGGCCAAAGCTTTAAGCAGCGGCCTTTCGTCCTCAACAATTAACATTAAATGTCCGTTGGTAACATTGGTTATAGGCATACCCAGTATATCAACTTTCAATTCTAAACCCCTCAGATTCGGGATCTAAAATTTTATTAATAATCAAATTGCAGCGTCTGAATTTATTGAAAATATTGAAAGTTGTATTACTGGGCATAAATTTAGTCTTTTAACATCTCTCTCATATCAGTTATAATTTGGTCCAGCCGGTAGTCGGCCTTAGTGTAATATTTAGTAACTCCAAATTTAATATACGAGCGCACCTTTTCCGGGCTGGCAGTATTGGAAACCACGAAGATTGGAATTTCCTTCCATTTTTCGTTATTTTTTATGGCCACCACAAAATCCAAACCTGTGCCCTTGCCCAGCAAATAGTGGTCCAGCCAAATGACATCTACTTTAGGGATGTCTTCCATATAGTGCAACGCTTGGTCAAGGGTGCGGGTGGTGAGCACGTCAAACCCCGAATTTTCAAGCTTAATTCGAATAGCGTTGAGTAAAGGTTTTTCGTCTTCTACTATTAAAACTGTCCTACGTGGTTTATTGGTCATTTTTTTAATGTTAAGTTATTAAGCTTCTTTGACCCTCTTTGGCACGCATGCCGCTTAAGGGAATAATAACATAAAAAGTGGTTCCTTTGTTTTCCTCCGAGTCAAACCAGACCTCTCCCCCGCAGGCGGCCAAAACCGACTTCACCAAATACAGGCCCAAACCGCTGCCGTCGGTTTCTTTTTCCCGCACATTCTCGGCCCTGTAGAGCTTGGTAAAAATTTTGTCTTTTTCCTTGTTTGGGATTCCGTAACCGGTATCGCTGACGGTAATTAAAAGATACTTCTCGTTGGCGTTGCCATGATTAATCTGCTGACCCAAAACCGAGGACAGGCTGACCGTAATGGTCCCCTCCGACGGCGTATACTTCACCGCATTAGTCACCAAATTTTGTAAAATAATTCGGGTAAGCTTGGAGTCTGCCGGTATAAGCGGCAAATTTTCTTCGTAATTTTCTTTTATATTAAGTCCGTTGCGTATAACCTGGGGGTGGACTTCGGCAATTACGCTTTTGGTGAGCTCGACAAAATTTACCGGCTCCGGCGTAAGCATAAACGTACCCAATTCAATGCGCGAAACATTGAGCAGGGCATTAACCAACTCCACCATACGGCGGTTACCGTGATAAATTTCTTCCAGGTAACCCTTTTGTTCGTCATTCACAGAACCGGCGTCGCCGGCCATAAGCATTTCTGTGTACCAGCCAATGGTGGAAAGCGGCGTGCGCAGCTGGTGGCTGGCCAGTGAGACGAATTCGCTTTTGGCGTGGTCAATTTCTTTTTCTTTAGTGGCGTCGCGAAAGACTTCAATTGCTCCCACAATTTTGCCTTCAATTTTTATGGGCGTGGTGGTAAAGGAAACCGGGAATTTTGTGCCATCCGGCCTTACATAATAATACCGGGTAAGCGCAGAGGTGGCGGTAATGGTTTCGCCGGTTTTTAACGCATGCTCAAAAGGCCTTTTGTCTAACTCAATTGATTCACCGTGTTCGTCCACCATTTCAATTGAATTATAAATTGGCTGTCCGGTAATGTTTTCATTGGGCAAATCTAAAATATTCTGAGCCGCCTGGTTAATAAATAAGACCTTGCCCTCCTCATTGACCGCAATTACGCCGTCGCCAATGCTGGAAAGAATTGCTTCGTCTTTGGCTTTCTCTTTGGCCAGCCGCTCATTCACTTCCACTTGTTCTTTGGAGCTTAAATCCAAAGAACGGCTCATAAGTTTTCGGTCATCGTCAAAATGAGTGTAGGCTTCGTCAACTGCCTTAAAAAAATTCTCCCAGGCAATCGCCGACACATTAACCCCGGGGAGATATTTTTTTATTTGTCTTTCCAGAGTTCGATGCATACTTATTTTTATATTGGTTTCTATTCTTCCCTAAAGGTAGTAATAGTCATGGTCTGGTTATGCAGCTGGCACTGCTTTTCTGTGGGCGCCGTGGGGCAAATTTCCCCGTAAGAATAAAAACCCGTAATCACAACCCCCTCACCAACTTTCTCCCTGACCGCGTCTATTTCCTCTTCTACCCTCTCTTTTAACACCAGTTTCCTCCCCACACAACTAATTAATATGGCCAACTCGGCATTGCCCTGCTTAAGTGCAGCAAGGCTCATACCTGCGGCGCCGGAGGCGCCGTCTACCAATTTGTCAAAATCTGCCTTCATTAATTTAGCGTACACGCCCTGGGGCATATCGCCTGCAAAAGTTAAGCTTTGTTTGTCTTCATCTACGGCCAAAAGGGTCCTGACCAACTCTACTTCCGAACCGTCCAAATTTTTTACAGTTAAACTTAAAGGAAACAGCAAACCCGTGCCGGGCAGGCCTTGAGCTTTTTCACCTAAATATTCTTTGTATAATTGCAAAGCCGGTTTGCCGTCCAGCTCATACAAAACGCTGCCGTCAGATTTAGTTATTAAGCGCTTGGTACCAAAAGTGTCCCAGCCGCCCACCGAGCCGTAGCCAACCTTGAGATTTTTTCCGTAAAAGCCGACAATTACAATTTTGCCTTCTTTGGCCGGCTGGTTTAAACCCACAAAAGTATTTTTAAAATCGCCCCCGTCGCCTGCCAGCCCGCCGGTAACCGAAACGTCAGCCGGCAAATTTTTGGAAAGGCCGTGCACCAGGGCAGTGCCGTTAACCTTTAAACCTTCGGAAAAAACCATAACATGCACCAAATCTTTTTGCGGCAAGTCTTTGCTCAAAACGTCACCGGCATTTTCGCTTTGGGAAATGTTGTCAATTTCCGTTTCCTTAAAAACCAGGGAAACTTTTTCAAATTGGACAGCAGTTAGAGAGAGGCTATCGTCGTTTACCTCGTCGTTAAGGATTTCGCCGGAAGTGGAGCAGCTAATAATGTTTGACTCGGGGTAAAACTTTTTTACTTCATCAAAATACTTCCCCGCTTTTATAACCGCGGAGCCTCCAAAAACCAAAACCAACTGCGGAGGCTGGCTAAAAACCGCGGTTTTAATATCCGTCCAGCCTTTGTCTTGGGTCCATTTTTTCTGTGCTATTGTCATTTTTATTTTAATTAAAAATTAAACTTGCTTTTTGCAGGCTTAAATTAGTTGAAATTTTGCACTTGTTTGACTATATCGGCAATGCTGGTTTCACTTTTGACCAGATACTTTATTGCGCCCAAACCAGTAGCCTCTTTTCGGCTTTCTTCCTGGCCTAAATTAGTAATTACAATTACCGGGGTCAAATCGTGCTTCTCGGACATTTTGGCCATCACGTCAAATCCCGTCATTTTCGGGAGTAAAAGGTCCAAAAGCACAATGTCGAATTTATTTTGAGACAGTTTGTTTAAAGCATCTTCCCCGTCAAAGGCGGGCGTGGTTTCAAAACCGGCGTGCTTTAAAGCCAACTGCAAAGCATTATTTAGAGGCTTTTCGTCCTCTACCACCAATATTTTTTTTATTTTTTTTGCTGTTTCTAAATCCATTTAAATTACCAAAAGTAGTTATTTTAACCTATTTAGTATACCATAATTCCGGGATTTCCAAAATTATTACGCCATAAATGAGCATTGACATACATAATGCTTCCCTAGTATAATGCACGAGCTAAATTAAATCTTTTACTTTATGAAATTAGGCTTAGTTTTGAAGTTTGCAAACATTTTAATTATGGTTTTGTTAATTGTAGTAATTGCTGTACAGAACAAATCTTCCGGGCTGTCCAACGTTTTTGGCGGAGCAGGTAATATTGTACAAACCCGCCGGGGTTTTGAAAAATGGTTATTTTTTGCAACTATAGTTTTAGGAATAATTTTCCTTGCCCTTAATTTAACCTTGTTGTTTGTATAAATAGATCACAGATTATTCGCAGATTGCGCTAATGGCGCTAATTTAAAATCTGCGATATCTGCGCCATCTGTGTTTCTCTGCGATCTATGAAGAACGGATTTTTACAAAACTCAATCTCTTACGCCAAGCAGGCGGCAGAAGGCATAAAACACTTAAGATCGTTAACCCTTTCCACTTTTTGGAAAGTTTTTTCTTTAATGGGAAGGCGGGAAAAAATTCTCTGTCTGGTGCTATTGCTTGTTGCGGCATTGAGTTTATTTTTTTCAGCTAAAAATTTCTACTACGCACATACCAATGCGGCTGCGGCCTTTGGCGGAGTTTATACCGAAGGGGTTTTAGGCCAGCCCACCTATATTAACCCTCTGTTGGCGCGCACCGAGCCTGACCTGTCTTTAACTGACCTGGTTTTCTCCGGCCTGTATAAATACAACCCCGAAGGCCGGCTTGTGCCGGATTTGGCCGAAGGTATGCCCGCGCTCTCGGAGGACCAAAAACAATATACAGTCAACCTTAGGCGTGACGGCAAGTGGCACAATAACAAACCGCTGACAGCTGACGACGTAATATTTACCATTCAACTCCTTAAAGACCAGGCCTATAAAAGTCCGCTTCGCCCGTTGTGGCAGGCTACCAATGTGGAAAAACTTTCCGACTTTAGCGTAAAGTTTACCACTAAAGATGTCTCGGGACCCTTTATGGACAACCTTACGGTTGGCATTTTACCCAAAAGCATTTGGACAAATGTCGAGCCGCAAAATTTCCTGCTTTCCAAGCTCAACTTAGAAGCCGTGGGCAGCGGGCCATATTCTATTATAGAAATTAACAAACTACCCAGCGGGAAAGTCCAGGAAATTAGTTTGCAGTCTAACCCCAATTACCACGGAGGCGCGCCGAAGATAGACAGGCTGGTTTTTAAATTTTACGACATAGAAGACGACATTTTAAACGCTTTCCACAGCCGCGAAATTAATGGCTTTGGCTTTATTCCGCTAGGCAGCAATTTATACATAAATGAAAAGCAGCCCAAGGCGCAGGTAGTAAGCGTTGCCCTGCCGCAGCATCAGGTGGTATTTTTCAACCTCAACACCAAAATTTTGTCTGACCAAAATATTCGGCAAGCGCTCTCTTTAGCCACAGACAAAAAACAAATTATAGAAGAAGTTTTTAAAAATAATGCCCTGCTGTCCTCCTCCCCTTTTCTGTTTTACGGAGGGAAAAACAATCCTGCCCTGCCCGCGAATGTAGATTTAGCCCAGGCCAATACTTTACTGGAAAAATCCGGCTGGAAAGTTGATCCGCAAACTAATTTAAGAACCAATAAACAAACTGTTTTTGAAATTACAATTTTCACCAACGATTCCGGCGTCAATGCCAAAGCGGCAGAAATTTTAGCCAACCAATGGAGGGCGCTAAACATTAAAGTAAATTTAAGCGTGCTGCCGGGAAAACAATTAATGGACGAAGTAATTAAGCCGCGTGCCTTTGACGTTTTGCTCTTCCCCCAAAAATTTAGCGCCGACCCCGACCCCTTCCTTTTTTGGCATTCCAGCCAGGTTAAAGACCCGGGCTACAACCTAACCGGCTACAAAGACCAGGAAGCAGACCGGCTTATTGCCGACGCGCGTACCACCACTGACAAAAAAGTGCGCGAAGAAAATTACCAAAAATTCAACCAGCTTATACTCTCAAAGTTCCCTGTAATTTTCTTAGACCAAACACAATACATTTACGTGGTGGACAACAAAATAAAAAACGTAAAGCTTGGCGTGCTCTACGACCCAAGCCAACGCTTTAACGACATAGTTAACTGGTATGTGACAGAAAAACGGGTTTGGAAATAGATTGCAGATTTAAGGTTTTAGATTTAAGATGTAAGATATGCCGCGGTGGCGAAACCCCGAAGCAAAATTGCTCCGCAATTTGCTACGGGGCAGGTTGGCATAGCGTCCCGCACTTTCTTTCAATAAACTTATCCTTTGCCGCGGTGGCGAAACTGGCAGACGCATACGCTTCAGGTGCGTACGACCGCAAGGTCATGGAGGTTCGACTCCTCTCCGCGGCACCATAGAATTGTAAAAATTCAAAATATAGAAAGTGCGGGATGGGAGCAATCCCGTGTCCCGACGTAACGTCGGGATCCTGGCCTCGGTTTAAGGCCTGTCCCTCTGCCCCGAAAAAATCAAACTCTCTTTAAGGTAAAATTGGGTCGCTGCTTTTGCCGCTGATATGCGCTTTCTAACCAAACGCCGAAATGGTAAAAAATAATTAAATACACTGCCGAACTAAGCAGATAAAGTAATATATAAGTAAAAAAATTAATCCTGCCAAAAAAAGAGGTAACCACCGCGTAAAGCGGAAAAACCACCGCTAGATCATAAATATTGCAACTTAGCTGCCCGCCTCTGTAGCAGGACAGAAAATTCACAAAATTATAAATTAAATAGGCGGCAGGCAGAATTAATAAGCTTGTGCTAAGCTTTAAACCCTCACTATTTTGATAAAAATCATTACTATTGTTTGGCATAAAGTTATTCCTTCATAAAGCGCATCGTAAACAACTTGGGCCTGTTTCCATAAAACGGGGTTGACAACAAAGCCCAAAAGGCGTATAATGAACAAGTAAGGTTAAGTTTTCCCAAAGAAACCAAAACAGTTACCAAATTACAGCTAGTTACATGTAACCTTTCACCTGTTACTTGTCACTAATTCCAATTTGCTAATTGCGAGCAAATCTTTGTTGACGGTCGGCTGAGCAGGCCACTGCCCAAAGATTATCACCCACCTTTTTAAGGCGGGCTGATAGATATTAATTATTTTTGTCCATACGCAAATGGACAGGACAATTTTTTTAAATGTTAAAAAGACAAGACAACAGACAAAGGCCTCACCCTCACAATCGGGGCGTGGCGCCTAATTTCAGTGCGCCTCAAAACGACAAAGACCGTTTGGACAACTTAATTGACAAGGCCACCGGCCTTGCCACCAGCCGCTATACTTCTTCCCGCCAAAACCTAAGGGTTATTCCTATGGGTGGAGTGGAAGAAGTTGGTGAAAATATGACCGCCATAGAATTTGGCGATGACATTATTGTCATTGATATGGGGCTGGCTTTTCCCGACGACACAATGCCCGGAATTGACTATATTATTCCTGACACCAAATGGCTGGAAGAAAACAAGCGCAGAATCCGCGGCGTGGTTATTACCCACGGTCACTTGGACCACATTGGCGCCGTGCCTTACATTTTGCCAAAGCTTGGCGACCCTCCGGTCTACACCATGGCTCTAACGGCCTCCTTCATTAAAAAGCGCTTAGAAGAATTCGGACTTTTGGGCCGTTCCAAAATTAACACCGTCACCAAAGACGACGTGCTTGCTTTGGGTAGTTTTAAAATCAGGTTTTTTAGAATTAACCACAGCATCCCGGACTCCGTGGGTATTTCCATTGTCTCCCCGGTTGGGCAAATTATTTACGTAACAGACTGGAAATTCGACCACACACCCGCAGACGGCAAGCCGACCGAGTTCGACAAAATTGCAAAATTCGGCGCTGAAGGCGTACTGCTTTTAATGTCAGATTCTACTAATGCAATTAAGCCCGGCTATTGCGCAAGTGAACGCGAGATAGGACTGACAATTGACAGAGCTTTTGGCGATATCAAAGGCAGGATTATTTTTGCCAACTTCTCCACTAACATTTCCCGTATCCAACAGTTCTTTGACGCTGCGGCAAAATACAACCGCAAAGTTATTGTTACCGGCAGAAGTTTGGTAAATAATATAGAAATTGCCCTGTCTTTAGGCTATTTAAAAATCCAGCCTAAAATTATTATTAAAACCGAACAATCCAAAAAATTTCCGGACAACCAAATTGCTATTTTAACTACCGGCGCGCAAGGTGAAGATGCGGCCGGGCTTGCCAGAATAGCCCGCGGTGACCATAAAACCGTTAAAATTAAAAAGGGTGACACAACTATTGTGTCTGCTTCCCCTATTCCGGGCAACGAGCGCGCAATTTCGGCAATGCTTTCAAATTTGACCAGATTGGGATCGCACGTTATTTACAACAAAACCTTAGACATTCACACTTCGGGTCACGCGCACCAGGAAGAACTTAAATTAATGATGGCGCTAACCAAGCCCAAATATTTTATGCCTATTCACGGTGAGCACCATATGATTGTGGCCCACGGCGAACTGGCCAAAACTATGGGTATTCCCGAAGGCCATATTTTTACTTTGGACAACGGGCAAATTTTAGAAATAAATTCTGCCAAAGAAGCCAAAGCAGTGGAAGACCCAAAAATTACCAGCGGCTATGTGTTTATAGACGGCCTTGGCATTGGTGACGTAGGCGAAGTAGTTATCCGCGACCGCCAGGTTATGGCGCAAGACGGGATGTTTGTAATTATAATGACGCTTGATCGTAGGGACGGAAAATTGATTAACCAGCCGGACATTATTTCCCGTGGATTTATTTATATGAAGGGAAATGATGATTTAATAAGAGAAGTTAAACACGAAGTCCGTAAACTGGTGGAAAGTAAAGGCAAAGAAAAACTGGAACCTAACTACGCCTTTTTGCGCAACATAGTGCGGGACGAAATTGGCGAATATCTTTACCAAAGAACCGAAAGACGACCTATGGTATTGCCGGTGGTTATAGAAATATAGAACAGCCGATAAAAATTCGAATAAAAAAAACCGCTTTGTCGCATCATTGCAACAAAGCGGTTTTGGTTTTGGCCTTGTGTTCACTGCCGGCTCATGCTCCGGACTGAAAGGATTTTAGTACTTCTTGCTTCCCAAAAATCAGTTCGGTTGAATCGGAGTTAACATCTACCACAAGCATATCGCCCAGCCCTATCTGGCCGCTTGCAATGAACCCACATAGCGGAAAAACCAGGTGGCGTTCAATGGCCCGCTTAAGATGTCGCGCTCCGTACTCAAGGCTAATTCCTTCCCGAAGGAGAAAGGCTCTTGCCGCCGACGTGCACCTGAAAGTAAAAGGTTTTTCAGGCTGAGAGGCAATAACCCGCTCCTGAACCTTTACCAGCTCCAAACGCAGCACCTCTGCCAGCTCCTCGCTGCCCAAGGACCGAAACACCACAACCTTATCTATCCGGTTCATAAACTCGGCTGAAAACCTGCCGCGTGCGGCATCAAGGGCGACCTTGTGCATCGCCCGGTCCAAATTCTCATGGCTTTTTGGCTGAGGGGCAAAACCTATCGGGCTCGTAACCAACCTGCCCATTTCGCGTACTCCCAGGTTAGAGGTCATAACAACAATGGTCCTGGAAAAATCCACTTTGCGGTTGTCCCCCAAAGTGAGCACGCCTTTGTCCAGAATGCCCAAAAGCAGCTGCCACAGAGCGTCGCTCGCCTTCTCTATTTCATCAAACAAAATAAGGTTGAGCTTAAGCTTATCGTTTTGGTACTGGTCAAGAGCCTCCTGCGTGATTACCGGAGTTGTCTCCCTGTGTCCAATGTAACCCGGCGGCGAACCAATCAGCTTTGCTATTTCGTGGGAATGATGAAATTCCGCTCAGTCAACCTTAATAAAGGCCGCCGGGCTACCAAACAGAATTTCGGACACTGCTTCCACCACCCGCGTTTTTCCCGATCCGGTGGGACCTAAAAATAACAGGTTCGAAAGCGGCCGGCCGGGAGCACTCATTCCTGCCAGAACTGTTTGGAAAATGCTGACAAACTGGTCAACAGCTGCATCCTGTCCAATAATCTTGCCCCTTAAACGTTTTTCAAAACCCTCAACATCAGAACTTTTTAGCGACGGTTTCAGGACATCCATAAAGCCTCCTTCTTACAAAACAAACGGCCTGCCCTCCCATTTAGGCAAGCCTCACTGCCGTTATAGTAGTGAAAGCGACCTTTAATGTCAATCTGTAAATTTTGATTTTTTTTGCTATAATACTTCTATGATAAAACAAACCATTCTTTCCGGTGTCCAGCCTTCGGGCAAACTTCACATTGGCAATTATTTGGGCGCGATTAGCAATTTTATAGACTTACAAAACTCGGACAAATACAACTGCTTCTACTGTATTGTAGATTTACATTCACTGACGCAAAACTTTGAACCCAAAGAAAAAAAGAAGCAAATTTTGGAACTGGCGGCTGATTTTTTGGCCGCAGGACTGGATGCGGAAAAATGTACAATTTTTATTCAGTCTCACATCCCCGAGCACACTGAACTGGCCTGGATTTTTTCCACAATAACTCCTGTTGCAGAATTAAACCGGATGACCCAATACAAAGACAAATCGCAAAAACAGGAGACTAATATTAATGCAGGCTTGCTAACTTATCCGATTTTGCAGGCTGCCGACATTTTAGCGTACAAACCTTCAGCCGTGCCTGTGGGAGTTGACCAAAAACAGCACTTGGAGCTTACCAATACCATTGTAAAAAAATTCAACCATAAATTCGGCAAAACCTTTTCGGAAATTGAAGCCCTGTGGACCAAATTTCCCAAAGTTATGGACCTTAAGCGGCCTGAGAAAAAAATGTCTAAATCGGCACCCGAAGGCTGCGTATTTTTAGACGACTCGGAAGCAGAAATAAAAAGCAAAATGAGCAAAGCGGTAACCGCCAGTGATTCGGGTAAAAAATCCCCTGGAGTGGAAAATTTATTTTTGCTGCTTGATCACTTTGGCACCAAAGATGAAATTGTATTCTTCAGGAACGCTCAAAAAGAAGACAAATTAAAGTTCAGCGAACTTAAAGAAACTTTGGCTAAAGAAATTGCCTTATATTTTACAGAATTTAGGGAAAAGAAAAAAGAATTACTTTCTAGGCCCGACCAGCTGGCTGAAATTTTGGGCGAAGGCTCGCACAAAGCCAGACAGGTTGCCGGACAAACCCTACATGAAGTTAAACAAAAAATAGGTTTGCTTTAGCAAACCTATTGCGAACGTAGTGAAGCAATCCTATCTTTAGCAAGCCACCGCGAGCGCAGCGAAGCGGTCCCTAAATAAACAAGATCCATTGCGAGGAGCTCCGACTTTTGTCGGAGCGACGAAGCAATCTCATCCCAAAATAGAATCATACAAATCCCGCCAATCGGGATTTGTTTTGTTTATTAAATCCATTTTCTTTTGTCTGGAACCAGCTTTAATTTGCTTTTCTCTCACTAAGGCAGCATCTCTATCTTCGAAAACTTCATAATATACCAACTTTTCAATATTGTATTTGTCTGTAAAACCTTTGACTGCATGATTGCGATGTTCCCAAATCCTACGAACCAAATCACTTGTAAAACCAACGTAGATTACTGTATGACGTTGGTTAGTTATTAAATAAACATAGTAGTGTTTTTCGTGCATGTACTACGGGATTGCTTCGCTACGCTCGCAATGGTAAGACTAAATTTGATTCAATATATGTCTTACCACCCTTTTTGTATCTTGCGGATTCTTAACCGGCACATAATCCACTCCTGTTTTTACCACGGCGTAGTCATTACCTCCGGGGGAAATGGCGTCGCCCACAAACAACATCTTTTTAATTGGCACATGTAAATACTTTTCAATCTGATGCAGGCCATACCCCTTATCTATACCTTTATTAGTCACGTCTATTGTCGTAAAACCCGCCGCATGCACTTCCAATTCAGGCAAATATTTTGCTACTCTCCGTGCAATTTCCATTTTAACCGGGGTGTGCTTCTCTTTCCATTCTTCTTTCATTTTAATTCCCTTAGCACCCAAAACCTTAACTATATCCTGGCCAAAAATAGAAAAACTTACCTGGCTCCCCCTATTTTCTATTAATTTGCCGTAAACCTTCTGAGGGTGGCGGTAATTCATTTCCTTAAAAACTTTTTCAAAAGCTTTTTTTATTTTTTTTACTTTATCGGCAGACAAAGTTAGGGCATAAACTTGCTTCCACCCGCCCCGACCGGAGCGTCGGGGGCCTTTTTTGTATCTATAAAATGTGGTAGCAGTCGTGGGGAATAAAAACAGATTTTTTAGCAACAAGGGTGAAGCTTTAAGGCTATGAGCCAACTGCATTTTCATTATTTCGTGCTTGGCACCGCTAATTACTGCCACCTGCTTTGTTGCCAATAATTTCCTAAACAAGCCTTCCATTTCTTTGTCCATTGGGGACTTTGTCCTGGCCAGCGTGCCGTCCACGTCAAAAACTATTAAATCTTTAGGTTTAATTTTATTTAAATTGGTAATTTTCATCCCGTTAGAAGTATTGATTAATTTTCAAAAAAAATATAAAAAAATAAAATTTAAGTTTTTATCCAGCGTTAAAAAAATGGCACCGGACTTCTAACGGGATAAATCGTGAAATTTATGGCTTAGTTCCAGTATTTTAGCATAAAACAAAAAAACTCTAAACCATATTTAGAGTGGGCGGGCGGAAGGATACTCCGCCCGGATTTGATGTTATTGTGAACCGACTCAAGTTGCACTTAAGCAGCTTACCAAAACGTCGGCTACAAAAGAGACGCGAATTTGCATTTGAGGCATCGGGCTGAAAGTGAAAGCTACGGGGAGACACTCTACCAATGCTCTCTGCTGCAGCGGACCGATATCCACAAACGGATTATGAAGATTATTCTCACTGGCAGGACCCTTATTCCTGCGACGACGAGATTTTTTTTGTTTGCGGAATCCAACGTGAGGATTCCAAACTCCTCTTGGGGCTATTCGTTTCCAAGTCACCATGATTCCTCCTTGTAGATAGCCTCATTAACATATGCATCTTAAGGGTCTAAAGTTAGATTGTCAAACCCTTGGCTAAACTCCTATTGTGTTTTATACTATTCACTAATCACTATCCACTAATCACTTACTCATGTCATTCAAAATCGGCATTGTTGGTTTGCCTAATGTAGGCAAATCAACACTTTTTAACGCCATCACCAAAAGCAAAGTTGAAGCGGCCAACTACCCATTTGCGACTATAGATCCAAATGTGGGCGTGGTTGCCGTGCCTGACGAGCGCTTGGCCAAACTTGCGGATTTAGAAAAGAGTGAAAAAGTTGTACCCACGACCATTGAATTTATGGACATTGCGGGCCTGGTTAAAGGCGCCTCCACGGGTGAAGGTTTGGGCAACAAGTTCCTCTCCCACATTCGTGAAGTGGACGCGATTATGGAAGTGGTAAGATTTTTTGTAAATGACGACATTATCCACGTGCAAGGTTCGGTTGATCCCAAGCGCGACATGGAAACTATTGGCATAGAGCTTCAATTGGCAGATTTGCAAAACGTAGAAAAAAGGTTGGAGACTGTAAATAAGCAGGCTAAATCCGGCGAAAACCGGGAGATGGTTGTAAAAAAACAAGTGCTTGATAAGTACAAAGCGGCTTTAGAAAAAGGTGAAATGGCCAACACTGTGGTTTTGAGTGATGAGGAAAAAGAAAATTCCAAAGATGTTGAACTGCTAACTACCAAGCCTTTTTTGTTCGTGGCAAACTCAAAATTTGATTTGGATAAGAAAACTTTCGATTCTGTCATTCCGAGCGAGTCCGCCGAAGGCGGACGAGTCGAGGAATCTGTTAATAGATCCCTCCACTCCCCCTCGCTTACGCTCGGAGTCGGTCGGGATGACAATTTTATTACTATCGACGCCCAGCTTGAAAGTGAACTAGCAGAACTTTCCGACGAAGAACGGGCTGAATATTTAAAAGAACTCGGGCTGCCCGAGTCCGGCTTAGATAAAATTATTAAACAAGCTTACAAAACTTTGGGTTTGATAACGTTTATAACCGCCGGGCCAAAGGAAAGCAAGGCGTGGACCTGCACTGCCGGCAGTAAAGCCCCACAAGCAGCAGGTAAAATCCATACTGATTTTGAAAAAGGTTTTATACGCGCAGAAGTTATTCAGTGGGACAAATTACTTGAAGCCGGCGGCTATCCGCAGGCACGCGATAAAGGTTGGTTACGCACAGAAGGTAAAAACTACACGGTCCAAGATGGGGATGTTGTACACTTTCTTTTCAACGTGTAAAATAAATTCCTTTTTACCTTCTCCCCTTGCCTGCCTACCGCAGGCAGGCGGGAGAAGGTGGCCCGAAGGGCCGGATGAGGGGAAATATGAAAAATTTAATACTGTTAGCCAAAAAACTTAGGAAAACCCAAACTCCGGAAGAAATAAAACTTTGGAAATATTTGCGATCAAGAAGATTCCAAAATTATAAATTCCGAAGGCAGTTCCCTATCGACAAATATATTGTAGACTTTGTATGTTTATCAAAAAGGCTGATCATTGAGCTGGACGGTGGGCATCACAATCAAAATACTAACGATATTACCCGCAGCCAATATTTAAAAAGCCAAAAGTTTAAGATACTAAGATTTTGGAACAGTGAAATAAATCAAAATTTTGAATCTGTGCTTGATAAAGTTTATCAGGCCATTGAACAATAAACACCCTCACCCGCCCGCCCTTCGAAGAAAGTGCAGGACACCCTCTCCCGTCAAGGGAGAGGGTAAAATAGAAAACTATATTTCGCAATAATCACCGCAGCTGGGACAGCAAATTGGGCTGTGCAAATGAAATTCATAAACTTTTGCATTGCTAATATGTTGGCCCACGTTTTCGTTAGAAAACTCCCCGTGCGCTATTTGCTTTAAAGAGTGTAAAATAACTTCGGAAGAAACAATGGCAATTGTTTTTCCGGCGTAATACTGAATAACATCTTCCAAAAACTCTTTCAGCCGCTTGGCTATATGACTCGCGCTCTCCGATCCTTTAACCGACTTGTTAACATTACGCGTAAGCTTCCTAAATTCCAAAATATCCACCCCTTCCAGTTTTCCGGTGCCAATGTCATTTAGCCGCTTGTCTACTTGTATACTTAACTTCTTAATTTTAGCCAAAGGCGCGGCAGTGTCCTGGGTCCTTTGCATTTGGGATGCAATAATTGCGCTTATTTCTTGATTTTTTAATTTCAAGGCCAAAGCCTTGGCCTGTATTTTCCCTTTTGCAGTAATGTGAAACTGCTTTTTAGGGTCTCCGTTAACGACGCCTAACACATTATGCTGGCTTTCTGCATGCCGCATAGCAATAATGGTAATTTTCTGCGGACCTTTAACGTGCGTCTTGCCGCATGAGCAGTGCCAATAAATTGGTTTTTGTGATTTCATAAGTTTGTCATTCCCGTGCAAACGGGAATCTTAATTAGAGATCCCTCGCTTCGCTCGGGACAAAATGACTTTAAGTCATTTTGATTATACCAAAATAAAGAAATTTTAGACAAAAAAAGAACGTTAGAGGTCGAATCATTCGACATAACGTTCTTTAGCTATTACTTCAAAACCCTCCTTGGTTTTTTTACTCGGCCTTGGCCGGCTGCATTTTTTCAGCAACCTCTAGGACCACCAGAACTGATTTCAACGCATCATATTGATTCAGCAGGTTCGGATCCGAACTATGCTGATCGAGCTGATCGCCGAGATTCTTGTAGGCGGCCTCTACGGCATCTACGCCTACAATCTCGAGTCCATTTCGAGTAGCGGTTACTGAGACCAACTCTGCTGCGGGAATTGGCCAATCTGCACCGCCCGTGACTTCCCACCGGCATTCGCCGGGGTAAGTCAGTTGGGTAAACTGTCCCCACGTAATACTGTGGGAAACCTTCTGATGAACCCCAACCAAACTGATCGTTTCACGAATTTCAACCGGTAGTGTGTTGTGCATATTGTCTCCTCGTGCCCTTTGGGCGAAAATTTTTGAACATGCGGCGAACCGCCTTCAATTTCTTCTCTTCCCCGAACCGAACCAATGCGCTAACGCGCCTTCATTTGGGAAGCGACAAGGAGTAATTTCCCGCCGGTAAAATAGACACTTTTTTCATCTACTTAACCGGCAGGAAATCCAATATTGTTAAAGAACAGGCCAAATTTAAGAAATATACCTATTCCTAATTTGGTCTTATATTATAGCATATTTTAGGCTATATGTCAATATATCCCTGTGTTCCCTACCTATCGACAAAAAAGGCCTATTCTGCTATACTTTTTAAACATTTTAATAATTATCATATTCGTTCCGGTGTTAACCGGAACGATTAAGGAAACTCCTTAATGCCTCAATATGAGCTTATGTACCTGCTCGGCAGCCATGTTGCCGACGACGAAGTGCCTAAAATTTCAGCGAATATTTTAAAGTTTGCTGAAGATTTTGGCGCTAGTGAAGTTAAAGAAACCCAGCTGGGTAAAAAGAAGCTGGCATATCCAATTAAAAAAACCCGCAATGGACATTATATTGTGGTTAATTTTTCTATGGATACAAAAAATATTAACAACTTTGACGCGAAAATCCGCACCCAGGATACCAACATTATTCGCTACATAATTGTTAATTTGGACGAGCATCTTTCCAGAATGGAAAAAGACAAAGTTGAGCAGTCCAAAATTGTACGCAAAGGCCCGCCTGCAGAAGTAGTGGCAGACAAAGTTGTGAGCAAAACCGCGCCCATAGCGCGCAAAAAAGAAGCCCCGGCACTCGTTGAAATTAACGAAGAAGAGTTAGACAAGAAAATTGAAGAAGCGCTTTCGGAGGACTTAACAAAATAATTATACAAATATACGAATAACACAAATGATACAAATAACAACAAATATGAAAAATAAATCTGTAATTATTTGTTTCATTTGTACATCAGTATATTTGTATCTTCAATATTAATTGCAAAATCTATGGATTTAAACAAAGTAATGATAATTGGCCGCCTAACCCGCGACCCTGAACTGCGCACCACACCTTCGGGAATTAATGTTTGCCAAATTGGCGTGGCCACCTCTTATGTTTACACCAACCAAACCACAGGCCAAAAAGTAGAACAGACCGAATTCCACAACGTCGTACTTTGGAGAAAACTCGGCGAAATTGCCCACCAGTATTTAAAAAAAGGCACGCAAGTTTTCATTGAAGGACGCTTACAAACCAGAAGCTGGGACGGCCAGGACGGACAAAAGCGCTACAGAACGGAAATTGTGGCAGACAATATGATAATGCTGCAAAGGGCCGCAGGCCAAACCTCAGCAGCCCCGTCCGGAGCCTTCCAGGCTCAAAGCCAGGGTTACGCTGCTCCCTCCTTCGCTAAAGCTTCGGAGGGCAAGCCTGCAGCACAGGACATGAGCCAACCCGCACCCGTTGAAGAACTCCCAACCATCCAGCAAGGCGAGGACATAAACGTAGAAGATATCCCGTTTTAGATTAAATAAAATTAGGTAAAATTTACAAATTAAATAGAATTTATTTGCAACCAATTTTATTTAATTTTACTTAATTATTAAATTTTAATTAATTATTACAATGAGACCCAACAATAAAGACACCCAACCCCAGGTAAAAAAACAGTGTTATTTTTGCTCCAACAAAATTAGCACCGTGGACTATAAAGATTCGCAGACCTTGCGCCGTTTTATGTCGCCTCACGCCAAAATTTTGGCGCACAACCGCACCGGCACCTGCCCCAAGCACCAAAGAATGGTGACTAAGGCACTTAAGCAGGCCAGACATATGGCGCTTTTGCCTTTTGTAGCGGCTTAAATATTAAAGATACAAATATACTGATGTACAAATGAAACGAATAACTACAAATATTTGTTGCTATCAGTATCATTTGTACATTTGTTAATTTGTATATTTTATGGACCTTAACGATTTAAAAATTGGCACCATCATACTTTGGGAAAACCAACCCGTGCAGGTAATTTGGAGTAACCGTATGCGCACCGCGCAAAGAAAACCGGTTATGCAAACCAAAATGCGCAACGTCATTACCGGCAAAGTTTACGAATACTCTTTTAAATTTGGAGAGAGCATTGAAGAAGCGGATGTTGTCCGCGAAAAAGCCAACTTCCTGTATGCAGACGCAGAAGGCACCCACTTTATGAACCCGGAAACTTTTGAAACAGTTGATATTAACAAGGAAGTTACTCTTGAACAGGAAAAATTCCTAAAAGAAAGTATGGAAGTTTCCATATTGCGCTTTAACAACAAACCGGTTTCCATTGAGCTGCCAATAAAGATAGAACTGAAAGTTACGGAGGCGCCGCCCGATACCAAAGGCAACAGCGGCGGCAACGTTACCAAACCCGTTACTTTAGAAACAGGATTAGTGGTAGATGCGCCGATGTTTATAAAAGAAGGCGATGTGTTAAGAATCGACACCCGCAGCGGCGAATATGTAGAGAGAGCATCGCAGTAAACCTATAACAAAAACCCCTCCTCCGCCGGCTGGCGGATGGAGGGGTTTTTAAATTGCTGATTTGATCCTATCGTAATCTGGAATCACTGGAAACCATGGAAGACAGCATTGGCAGACGGAAGTCGTTAGAATTTGCACCCACAACCATGCTGCTCAAACCACCGTTATTTACAAAGGTGTTCCAGTCCGGCACAGGAATAAGGCCCAGCTCGTGGACAAAGTAAACCGTTTGCCCGCTTTTTACCCAACTGCCCCAAGGGTGCGCTGCTGAGGAGGAACGGACAATATAACCAGAATCCAAAAGACCGGAACCGCTGACATTCATTACGTTACCAAAATTAAAGCCCAAACCCACGAAAGCGGCAGCCGAAGCAAATCCGGTTTTAGTATTTTTATAAACCATATAAACGGTGCCGTTTTCTTTTATTAACGAACCGTTTTGGTAAGCGCTTATGCCTGCCACCGAACCTAATCCATTTATAGTAAAGTTAACCTGGCCACTGCGGCCGTAATTGTCAGTAACCCTAACACTGAAGTTAGAAGTATTTGAAAAAGCAGGGGTTCCGTAAATCAATCCGCCGGATGTAAGATACAACCCGCTGGGTAAAATACCGGAAACAATAGTGAAAGTATAAGGGAAGGTTCCTCCGTTTACCTGGAGTTGGTAGTTATAATATTGGCCGACAGATGCGTTCGGCAAAGAAGTTGTGTTAAAAGTCAAAGAACCATAATTGTAGCCGGAGTTTGTGTAGACATATAAATTAACGCACCCACTGGGGTTGCTTTGGCAAATAGAGATTATGGAATTGCCGGAAGTGTTACCGCCGTAGACGTTAACCATATTACCGCTAATGCTTGCCGTGGCCGCGCTTGGGTTGCTATTGCTGGAAATATAATAGCTGCCGTTGCCATTAATGCTAACAGAAAGGCTCTGGCCGGAATTTAAATTAAGGCTGCTTTGGCTTAAGGAGATATTTGAACCATAGTTAGAACCGGAAACGGTAACATAAATACTTGCGCAATTGCTGGAATATCCGCAAACCGTTATGGTCGTGCTGCCGGACTGGTTTGCATAAACGTAAATTTGGTTGCCTGACATAGAAGCGCTTGCAATAGAAGAGTTAGTGTTGGAAGAAATATAAAGAGAGCCGCTGCTATTGTAAGCAGTAACCGTTGAACTTTGTCCTACAGATAAGCTTAGGCTGGTTTGGCTCAAAGATAAGCTGCCGGAATATCCGCCGCTGACCGTAACATATAAAGTGCCGCAATTGCTGTAAGAATTTTGGCAAACCGTAATGGTGGAAGATCCGTTTTGGTTAGCGTATAAATTTAAAGTTGAACCCGAAATGCTGGCAGAGACTACACCGGAATTCGAATTGGAGGAAACGTAATATGAACTGTCGGCATTGTTGCTGTTAATAAAAACACTCATGCTCTGGCCGCTGGAAAGCGTGGGGTTAGACGGGCTAAACCAAACGCTGCCGCTGCCGGAATATCCGCCGCCTACCGAAACATACAGAGTCCCGCACGGACTTGAATTTCCACACACAGTAATGTTAGTGCTGCCGGACTGGTTTGCATAAACGTAAATTTGGTTACCGGAAATAGAGACGGAAGCAACAGAAGAGTTGGAGTTTCCGGAAATGTAAAAATTAGTGTTATAAGAATTATTAATGGTAACGGTGGAGCTTTGGCCTACCGATAAATTCAAATTACTTTGGCTAAAAGACAAATTGCCGCCATAGCCGCAATTGTAAGTACAGCCGCCGTAATTTCCGGGATAAACTGAAACTGTCTGGGACTGCTCGCCCAAAACAGTGACATACAGTTGTACCGGACTGCCGCTGCCGTCACTTGGTATGCTTATAACCTGGGTAAAATACCCGCCGCTGTCAGTCTGGCCGAGGTTTTCAACAGTGGTCCAAAGAGAGCTGGACTGGCGGTAGTTGAGTGTAACGCGGTTAAAGGGGCTTGCGTTGCTGACCGTTATTTGAACGTTATTATTGCCGCCGCCTTGGTATTGGGCCGAAAGGTTTGGGCTGTAAGCCAAAACCGGCGAGGCAAAGCCAAAAAGGCTGGCAGCGCTAACCACACTTACTAAAAGAGCTTTTACTATATTTTTCATAAATTACAGTTTAATAGTGGATTTTATATTATATAATTTCCTCAAGCTTTGTCAATCCCGTTTGAGGCCTCCGTGGGACGACTTGCCTCTAACGGGATCAACGTCAAAAAACCTCCGGCTGGCCGGAGGTTTAACTAAAATCCGTTAAGCACGCATTGCTCCAATTATACGCTCTGCGGCTAGAATGTAAGCGCCATTCCTAAAGGTGGTGGAATATTTTTTCTGCCTGTCCCAAACGTCAGCAAACGCCTGCTTAATTTGCGCGGACAATTTTTCCAAAACTTCTTCCTTGCTCCATACTACATTATTCATATTCTGGTACCATTCAAAATAAGAAGTGCACACGCCGCCGCTGTTGGCTAAAATGTCCGGAATTACCACTATCCCCTTTTTCTCAAATACCATATCCGCTTCCGGGGTGGTGGGACCGTTGGCCATTTCAATAATTAATTTAGCTTTAATGTGCTCGGCGTTTTGCGCGGTTAGCACATTTTCCAAAGCGGCCGGGACTAACACATCAACAGGCAACTCCAGTAATTCATGATTGGAAATATTTTTTGCGCCTGACAAATCTTTCAGCGCTCCGGTAGATTTTTTGTGGGCTTCGGCTAAGGCAACATCTATGCCTTCCGGATTGTAAATACCGCCCTTTGAGTCCGACAGCGCCACGATTTTAAAGCCAAGTTTTTTTGCGGCTTCGGCAAAATAGGTTGCCACATTGCCAAAACCCTGGATGGCAATAGAAGCTCCTTCGGACAGATTAACAATCTTTTTATTTACAATTTCTTCAAATACATACACGCCGCCAAACCCGGTGGCCTCTGTCCTGCCCTGGCTGCCGCCATCTTCCAGCGATTTTCCGGTAAAAGTAGCTTTAGATTTATTGCCTGTAATTTTTTGGTATTCGTCCAGCATCCAACCCATAATTTGGCCGTTGGTGTTAACGTCCGGGGCCGGCACGTCAAACTCGGGGCCGAAAACCGGATACATATTTTTTATGTAACCTCGCGAGAGTCTTTCCAGTTCAGTTGGCGATAATTCTTTAGGATTTACAATAATGCCGCCCTTACCGCCGCCGAAAGGCACGCCCACCACTGCGTTTTTAAATGACATCCAAAAACTCAAAGCCCGCACTTCATCTAAGTTTACGTCCTGATGAAAACGGATGCCGCCTTTGTATGGCCCGCGCGCGTTGTTATGCTGGCTTCTAAAGCCGGTAAAAATTTCCTGTTCCCCGTTATCTAAAATAACGGGAATAGACACTTCCACATACCGGTCCGGGTTTTTTAATTGTTCAACTTTGTCTACGTCCAGCTGCGCGAGCTTGGCTGCCGCCTCAAGCTGCGCCTTGGCGGTCTCGAACGGGTTTACGTGCATATTATTCGTTAGTGTTAATTGATGATTCTGTTTCCGAATTACCGTACAAAACTGTGACGGTAACTGAAGCTAAAAGTAGCACGGCTCCAAAAATTTGCCAAGGGGTAAGGGCAATGCCCAAAAATTTCCAGTTGATGGCAGTCAGGGCCAACGGATAGCCCAGCTCCATTAAGGTTGCAACCGAAGCCCTGGTATTGCGCAGGCCGTAATAATAGAGGAAGAGCGCAAAAAAACCGGTTAGCATGGCAATAATAAAAGTATTGCGCCAAAAAAGTCCGGTCATTAAATTAAACTGGAAGCCTTCCCACATAAAGACGTAAAAAGCTAAAAACAACAGGCCAAACACAAACCTCATGCCTGTGACAAATTCGAAACTCAAGTCTGCCAAAAGGCCGCGCCCGACAACCGTGCCTCCTGCCCACAAAAGGGCGGCCAGCAAAGCCAGGGCCGGGCCATGCCATGTGATGGCGCCAGCTGCGCTTAAGATCATTTGTGGACTTTGGTTACTAAAGGAAACCAAATAAGCCCCAACTAGCGCAGGAATAGCCAATATCCAAAATTTCGGGGTTATCTTTTCTTTCAAAAAAATCGCAGCCAGGATTATGGCAAACAACGGTTGGAATTTCTGCAGTAGCGCGGCCACCGTAAAATTGTAATTCATTGCCACCGCGCCTTTAACAAACAAAATGGCCGCGAACGCCGAAGCGCCGGCACCAATATACAGCAAGCCTGCTATTTTTTTTGCATTTAGCTTAAAAAATTCTTCGCGCCGCTTCCATAAAAGGGGCAAGGAAACCGCGGCGTTAAAAATGTGCTCCAAAAACGCCACAAAACCCACATACAGCCCGCCCGTAAGCAAAGGCTTGCGGAAAGGGCTGTCTGAAGCCCAAAGCAATGAGGAAATAAAAATTATTAACGGTCCGGATTTTTTCTTGTCCATATTAAAGGTTTAATTTTTTAATCTTTTGCACGTCGCCGGCAATTTGCTTTTTTAATTGATTAATATTTTTATATTTTTTAAACGGGCGTAAATATTTTTGTAAGTTGATGGTTATTTTTTCCCCATACAAGTTACCGTTGAAATTTATTAAATGAGCCTCAATTTTTGGCAGATGATATTTATCCAACGGACCTATTACAATTCCCCCTTTGTAAATTCTCGATCCTACCTTTACCTTACCTGCCCAAACCCCCAAGCGGATTTTCATCTTTTTTCTGACATACTCCCGCCTGTCTAAATTGGCAGTAGGGAAACCCAAAATTCTTCCATACTTTTCACCCTGCGTGACTTTACCTGTAATAATTATGGTCATGACCTAAAACCAATCTTGCCAACCGGCTGCGCGTCTTTATCCAGTAACTTTTTAATAGCTTCAAAAACGATTTTAAACTGCCGGTCATATTTCTTCTCCATGGCCTCAACCTTTGTCCTCAAATCCTTATTGCTTGCCAGCATCTCCCGAATCTTAGTAAAGGTTCGCATTATCTGGATGTTTACCTGGATTGCCCTTTCACTGTTTAAAACTGACGATAGCATTGCCACACCCTGTTCTGTAAAAACAAAAGGGTTAAACCTTATATTGCGTCTGGATGCGGTCACAATTTGTGACCTCCAAATTTCTGATTCTGTCTTATTTAGCTGAAACATAAAATCTTCCGGGAATCTCTTTTAGGTTTCTCTTCACAGCTTGATTTAAGACTTTTGTTTCCACACCATATAATAAGGCCAAGTCCCGGTCAAACATAACTTTTTTGCCACGGATCAAAAAAATTTTGGATTCTATCCTGTCGTCTGGAATTAAAGTTAAGGATTGCATAATATTTTTTATCTGTTATACCCCCGGTAAGGGATGCCGAAAAAATTATCGCCAATAATTTTTTCAATTTCCACCCGCTGCTTACGCGTAGAATACCAAATTTCTATGTCGCCTTTTATAAAAACTAAGCCTTCTTGGAAACCTCTGCACTTAATTTCGTTGGGCTTAACTTCCGTTGCCCCAACTTGTTTTAACTGCTCTATAATGTCGCCGTGGTCGGCCAAAGCTTTTTGGACTTCCGGATAAAAAGGCAGCTCATAGCAACCAAAATAATGCTGGCGGCTGTCAAACACCAGACTTTGGAAGGCAATATGAAACTTTCGGGAAGTCATTAAGCTAAAAACCGCGGCAAATAAAACAGCTAAAAAAATAATAAAACCCAATACCTTGCCGATGCTTTTTAAAGACAGGTTCATTTAAAATTATTCGTGCTCCGCTAAATATTTTTCAACGTCAAGCGCAGCCATACACCCCATACCGGCCGCAACTACCGCCTGCCTGTAGCGCGGGTCATTCACATCCCCTGCCACAAACACGCCTTCAATATTAGTCTTGCTGAATCCTTGAACTTTAATATAACCCTTTTCATCTGTCTCCACACCGGCAACTGCAAAAATTTTGGTAGTTGGCACATGGCCAATGGCCGAAAAATAACCCTGGGCGTTTACAACTTTTTCCTCCCCGGTTTTGTTGTCTTTAAATTTAACTCCCTCCACAGAATTTTCCCCCAAAACGTCAGTCACGGTAACGTCTGTAACGAAGGAAATTTTTGGGTTGTCCTGCGCGCGTTTGAGCATAATTTTAGATGCCCGGAATTCGTCGCGGCGATGAATAATTGTAACTTTGGTTGCAAACCGGGTTAAAAACGTGGCTTCTTCCATGGCCGTATCCCCGCCGCCTACCACAACCACTTCCTTGCCTTTAAAGAAAAAACCGTCGCAGGTAGCACAAGCCGAAACGCCGTGGCCCCTAAGCCTTTGCTCGTTGGGCAAATCCAGCCACTTGGCTTCCGCTCCTGTGGCTATGATAACGGTTTTTGCTTTGTACTCGGTTTTTTCAGTTTTAACCGTAAAGGGAGATTTTGAAAAATCCACTGACTCGGCATTTTCATTTATAACCTCGGCTCCAAAACGCGCTATTTGCTTCATCATATTGTCCATAAGCTCCGGTCCTTGTATGCCATTTACAAAACCGGGGTAGTTTTCTACCTCTGTGGTATCCATTAACTGGCCGCCCGGCTTATAGCCCGCAAGCACCAAAGGTTTGAGCTCTGCGCGCGCGGCATAAAGAGCCGCGGTAAGGCCTGCCGGCCCGCTGCCTATAATGATAGTATTATGAATTTTATCTGAATTTTGCATTTTGATGGTATAAAAAAATCTTTGTTGAAACAAAGAAGAATCAGGAAGTAAGAATTAAGAATTATGGTGTAAAACCCTAATTCATAATTCATGATTCATACTTCCTCCCTATATTAGCAGATGAAGGCAAACCTTGACAAATAGCTTAAATATGACTATAATGCAGGGTCCCCCGTGCATAGCCATAGGCTTTACACTGAGGGGAAGAACATTAAAATGGGAACCCCAAAAATTCATAATCGGTTCGATAAGGAATTTTTGGGGAAAGGGACAAGGTCCGAAACGAAGTAAGCTCTCGATGTCAGTCGAAAGCGAACGAAGTAAGGACGATTGGCCCGCGAAGGAGGGAGAAAGGAATATTTATGTATTCCCTGCTGTTCCTATGCGCCCTTGCCGGCGTAATGGTTTTGGCCGCACTCAAAGAGAGCGGCAAATTCAAAAAAATCCTGCGCAAACGCGCAGGCAAAACCAAAACCGGCTATTGGGCACATGCCATCAGCATGCTGGTGCTTACCGTTCAAGTTAGCGAGATGGTGAGAGTTGTCGAGCATGTTTCGGTGGTGAATTTGGCCGCCGCATTTTTACTACTTGCCATAGTAGTTGCGGCCAAATCGGGAACAGAAGGAGAACGCCATAGATAACCACCACGCGTGGTTTTTTTGGCTTCCATAAATGTTCCCAATAAAGGAAAACCGAAAACCGTCCCGATTAACATCGCGGACGGTTTTCTTTTTGGTATTTTACCTATATATAATTGTACCCAGTGCCATTAACCCCATTGCTACATCTTCTATCAGACTCACGGTAGTAAGAGGTAATTTTATGTAAGTCCCCAAACACGCGCAGCGAATTTTACTGCCGCGCATAAGCTGCTTTAAAACGCCGACAGATCCGACTGTCATAAATCCGAGCGTAAAATAATTGGTGGCGCCTATATTTAAAAAATAACCCAAAGCCAGCGCCAACTCTATAAAAGGATACGCGTAAGCATAAGCCGTAAATTTGGAAGCAATTATGTCATAGCCAATGTAAGACATTGCAAAACCTTTCAAATCTAAAAGCTTGAAAACCGCAAAGATTAAAAAGAACACACCCATAAACACGCGCATAAAATCCATTGCGCCAAATCCTGCATAAAATTTGTAGACCAAAGCCACTGCCAAAATAATCAAAATAACCAGGGCAAAAAGAATGTAATCTTTTGCCGTAGGCTCCGGCATATTATGGTCCATTTCCGAGTGGTTTTGATGATCCGAATGGTCCATGTTATTGTCCCAATAATTTCCCAACCAAAACGCCTATGCCAATTGCTAGGCCTCCGAGTAAAAACATTCTCAAACCGCTTAAAAACATTTTGGTTTTAAGAATTTTTGCGCTTACGGCGCCTAAGGCAAACAATGCAATTAAAGAAAATACAATGGAAAGCCAAAAGGCGGTTTGCCTGCCCATTACCAAATATGGGAATAGAGGGATGAATCCGGCAATAAGATAGGAAACCAACATTACCACTCCGGATTTTTCAGACTGCTTGGCGCTGCCCTGGGCCTGGAAGCTCTCTACAGAATGCTCGGACAAATAGCTGCCCACGCCCATGGAAAACGCTTCCACAAAAATTAAAACCACGCCGGTCAACGCAATCGTTCGGGTGGAAACGTCGGCAGCCGCAATCCCGGACAGCAAACCCACCGTGGAAACCAGGCTGTCTTCCACGCCAAAAATAAAATTCCGAATATAGGTAATTTGCTCGCTTTTAAAACCATCCATAAAATTATTATGTTAGAGTGGAAATTTTTTGTTTTTGGAAAATGGGTTATGTCCCCATTTAACTACCTGGAAGAAAATTCAAAATCTGCCTGGCCCAGGTCTGTCTGCTGGCTGGAAGAATAAATAACCCCTTTCCAAACCGTGTTGCCCGTTACGGGCACAAAAATTTCCGCTTCTCCGATTTCGTTAGTGTTAATTTCCGGGTCCCAGTATAGTACATCCACGTCCTTTCCAAAAAGGCTGGAAAGCCCGTCTCCGCCGCCGCCGCCCTGCTCCGCACCGCTGCCAAAGCTAATACCCGTCATACTGGAAGAATTATTTGTCCTTCTTGGCCTAAAGAAATAAAAGCTCGAATGCAAAGGCTCCTGGGTACTTTTCCTTAAGGCAAAGATGGCTTTGTCTATTATCCCTAAAGACATAGAGGTTCTTACCGGCTGGCCTTTGGAGTTAGTTACCTTAATTTTTACCCTTGCCACCTGCCCTTGCGAGTATTCGCTTTTATCCGTAGTAACGCTAATATTTTGCAGCTTATTCATTGCCGGCACATTAAAGGTCAAACCTTCGTTGTAATAATGGTTTTTGTAAAAACCGCTGAAAGTAGGGGTTATGGAAGGAACATACTCATCTTTAACCGTAAATTCATACGTGTTTTCTCCGGCGTTTAACTTAAGCCACTGCATATCATAAACCCGTCCCCGCTCAAAACCAAGCAAAACAGTCATATCCTCTGGAGCTATAATTTTCATTTTTGCGCGGTCTCCGGCCTTAAGATTATTTTGCGGGGAAGAAATAGTGAGCAAAACCGGATTTTGGTATTGATAATCATAACCATAAATGTAAAGGTTCTGGCTGCCCACAATTACGTTACCGCGGCTGTCTTTGGTGGAAACCCTTACTTCCACTAAATCGTAACCCGATTCCAGCTCATTTAACGCGGAGACTTTAAATTCGCCCACCCCTTCGCCGTTAGTCTGCACTTTGCCCGATTTTACGGTTCGCGCGTTTCTCTCGTACTTACCGTTCTCATATTTATAGTCTGCCTGCTCAATACTGTAATCAAATTCCCGGAAAGTTAGTTTATCTCCGGACAAAGTTTCCGCAGTAAACACAGCAGTGGGTTCGGGGGCGTCTTTGTACTGGTTCTTAAAAGGCCTGACAAAAATGTTCACATCGCCGTTGTGCACAATGGTAGATTTAGCGTCAGAAATTAAATTGCCGTTTGGGTCCTGTTTTTCAATGACAAAGGTAAGCTCCTGGCTTACATTGGCCGTTAAGGTTTTTGTGTCAAAGGAAATTTTAGCTTCGCCGTTTTGGTCAAAAGTTATTTCTTTTTGGGAATCCGCAACCAGCTCACCGTAATAAGTGTAAAACGGGTCAAAATCCCCGCCGCCGCCGCACATACCGCCCCAGCTGTTTATTATGAAAGATTTATTGTAAACGGACTTTTCGGTTTCGTAATAGCTTCGGGCATAAACTTTGTAGTTAACTTTTTGCCTACCAAATGCCGTGCCGTTAAAATTGGAGCCTTTAAGATTTACACTAATAACGTCGCCCTCCACGTATTCTTCTTTGTCTACGCCCACCTTCAACTCAAAAGGCGGCTTCTTGTATTCCAAAATTTCCACCCACGCCTGTCCTCCGCTTAGATATTCATTGGTGGCAGAAATCCTGGAGTCTAAATAATACACGGCGGGAACTTTGCCGGAAAAAGCAAATTCACCAAAAAATACACCGTTCTCATTTAAAATTACTTCCTGGCTCAAAGGCTCGTTAGTGTCGGCGCCGCCGCTGTAAGTTCTTAAAGTTACGCTGACCTTAGTCCCTTTAGGCGGAAGCACATATAAACCGTCATTATCTTTTCTAATTATTCCTCTAAACTTTATTACGTCTGTGGGTTTGTAAATTGGCCTTTCGGTATAAATAAAACTCTGCCATTGCTCGGAAAGATTCTGGTATACACTTATTTCGGCCAACGAACCGCTTATGGCAACAGGAATAAAAGCATACTCACTGCCCTTTCTGGCAATGGCTATATCAATAATATCAGGATACGCCATGGAAAATTCCCCGATCCCTGAAAAATTTACAGTCCTGACTGCGGTTAACTTTTTATTGTCCTCATTGTAAGCCGTTACCTCAACCCCCAAAACCGGCTCACCGGTGTCAAGATCCTGCGCGGCCAGTAAAAACTTTTGGTCATCCTGCCTAAAGTGTATGCCCATGGTATTTACCGTTACCCACACCTGGGATGCAATTATTTCGTTGTTAAAAGCCTGAATTAAATATATGCCCGGCTGTTTGGGCAGCTGTACGGTATCGTTGTGTGCAATATTTTTTTGTTCAGAAACAAATGTTAATTTGGAAACATCGGTTTCAAACTGGGGCGTGTAGGAACCGTAAGAAGGCGCGGTGTAGGACAAAATATCTGAAATTACAACTTTGGGGTCATCTGTCCGGTAAATTTTTATATTCGGCAGCCTTATGGCGCTGCCAATCTGCGCTTTGAGCGCGCCTAAGTCATACAGGGAGAGCGACTGCAGCAAATAGTATTTGTCGTTTTTTAATATTTTAAAATCTTCGGGATCAAACTTTAAGTAAACTATTTTGGAAAAGCCCACCTTCATCTGGACCATAAGCTGGGAAACCAGCCCTTCCTTAATTTTAATACTATAGTTAAACCCGGTTTGGAAAGGAATTTCCGGAATAAATTTTACTTCTGTTACACTGTTTCCCTGAACAAAACGGCCCTTTAAATTTGGGGTAATTTCAAAGTAGTGGGAAAATTCATGCGGGTCTACGGGCTGGCTAAAGTTAATTACAAGCGCATCGGTTGTGGTTGAACCGTCTGAATAAATTCCAAAATCCAGAGAAGTGACAAAAAAACTTTGGTTATATACGGGCTTTGGCTGTGTCCGGTTTGGGCCCGGGGCTTGAAACCTTGAGGCAACAAAAATCGTGCAGCCAATTAACAGGATGGCCAAAATTACGTAGGCTCCCTTTTCCTTAAAAAAAGCAACGATATTTTCTTTATTTAAATCCATTATATTTACCTTTCCCCGCAGTACCCAGTAAAATAACTGGTGGTACTTTGTAAGGATAAATTATTTAGAATTATTGCCGAGTTTGAATGACCCACAATGGAAAAATTGTTAGCAGATAGTTTTTTACAAACTTTTAACATTAGCGCAACCGATGCCGGGGAATCCATATAGTCGTTGTTTAAAGTATACAAAGGTTTTTCCTCTAATTCAAGCAAAAATTGCTTGGTTAACTCGTCCCTGCCCTGCGCTACCTCGTAGGGCAGGTAGTGAGAGAAGTCCACAGAGGCTAAAAGCACGGTCTGCTTATCCCAAGACTTAAGTAATGCATCGGCTAAACCCTCGAGTTCGTTATCTTTGGTATTGTGTTTTACAATGACGGAAAAAACTTCTGCTTTAGGCAAATAATAAGCCACATAAGGCATAAGTCCGGCAACAGAATGCTCCTTAGTTATGTCCTCCGCTGTAGCTTTTAAAAGAGCGGTTGGTAACAGCCTGCCGTAAACCACGCCAAAAGGGGTTTGCCAATTAGCCGAATTTTGTTGGAGGTTAGCCGCCCCTTTCTCGTAATGGTTGGGGCCAATTAAAATAATTTTCCTAACGCCCTGGGCTTTAAGCTTTTCAAAAACACCTGAAATCAATTCACCGGCAAGTAAGTGATGCGGTACCAAAGCCGCGTACACTTTGGGCTCGGGATTAGCAGGCTTGTTCTTTTTTACCCCATCCCAAAACCTCTCTGCCTCAAAAAAATTAACGGCTAAAGTATCTTTCTTTGGCTGCGGTACTTTTTTCCCAAACCACAAGGCAAAAAATATTAAAATAGTTAAAAGGGCTGCAAGTTTGAAATTAAAAGTTTTTATCTCAGTCATAACAATATTTACGCATCTATCGCTGCCTGCGCAAGGGTATGCTCTGCCATATTAACAATATAACTGCTTACCCGGTCAAAACTGTCGCTTAAAATTAAACCCGCGCCATAGCCGCTTTTGACCATTTCAGAAAAAACCGGACTGTCGTGGTGCGAACTTTTTGCCACTTCTTTTATAAGCGAATTAGCGGCTTTTTTGTCGGATGATTTTACAAACTTTTCCGCTGCCGCCAAAAACTCATTTATTCGCTGCGAATTAGTTTGTAAAATTTTTTCCCATTTAGTATTTAAAGAAACCGGGCTGGTTTGAACAAGCCTTGAAATTTTTACCGCGTGGTCTGCAATCCTTTCCAGCTGCCTGGCAATATTTTGGTAAAAATCAGCCTGACCCAAACTTACATTTAATTCTTCTTCGGAAACAAAGCCGGACATTAGCGCATGCTTCATCCGTGAAAATAAAAAGTCTATTTTGTCTACTTCAAAATCCCGGTCTATAACGTCGGCCGCTAAATCTTTATTGTGAGTTAAAAACGCGCGAATGGAATCGGAAAACATTAGGCGAGTCATAACAAAAATTTTACTCAAATATTCCTCGAAAGAAAATTTCTGCGGGTCTAAAAAACTCTTCAAAAAAATATAGTCAGACGCTTCCTCTATTATTTCCATACCCGCCAGCTTTTGGCACACCTGCCTGACTACCTGCTTTTGTTTTAAAGTAATTGGCCCTGCAGTCAGTTCCACTTCTTCCAAGCCTAATATATAAAGCACAATAACTTCCCTATACAGCTCCTCGCCTTCTAAGGCGGCAATGGAAACTTTTTTTCTGTGGATATCCTTCTTTTCCTTGGGCATTATTACCAGCCTGCCGGATTTCTGGATTTCAATTGCCACCTCCGATTTATTCTTAAGTTTTTGAGCTTCTACCCATTTTTTGGGTAAAACAAGCGAAAAACTGCTCCCACCAATGCTTTGGATTTTCCTTGTTTCCATAAGAATTTAAATTACTTTATATATCTATATATTAATATATAAATAAAAAATAGTAAAATATTTTAAAAATATATATTATTTTATTGAAAGGAGTAATATGTTTATTTATAGCTTTAGTGACAGCCTGGACGAGATGGAGCCTACAAAAAGGCCCATAAGCATCCAGGATTACCTGTCTTCCTTAGATTCCGAAGATGCCGAAGACGCAGGAAGCGACTGGTAGATTCGGGCCCGCGGGTAGGGAGTTGGAATTAGTTTTCCAGCCCCTGCCCGCGGGTTTATGATATACTGCAAATATTCAGCGTTAAACAAGAAACAAAACAAACAAAAGCAATTGGAGGTTTCGTATGAAAGCCGCCGGCCTCAAGAGGATCGGCAAACCGTTGATGTTCGCTATAGGCGATAACCTTTTCACAACTACAGGCTCTGTCGCTATGATTGGCTGGCTTCAACTGCACCATTACGCACCCTTTGCGAACTGGGTGCTGACTAATATACCCTATTATCTGGCTCTGTGGGTCAGAGAAGCCCTAAATGAAAGGCAACGGCGGTTGGAGCGCCGCCACATAGGATTCGCATAAGGCAAACAATTACCTTCTTGCGAGCCTGAAGTCGGTTTTGTGGATCGCTATAAAAGCTGAAGCTTTAGACTCCCCTCTTAGGATCTTGCTGCAGCTTCTACTATCAAGATTCCTCGGTGCTGTATGGGGCATTGCGATAAGTGAATTTTTGGCTGACGTAGTATTTTACTCACTGCGTTAGCCTGACCAAACTGCGCCGGAACTAAGCAAAAGTTCCGGCGCATATATTTTATATGTTACTTATATAAAAATAAAAAATAACCCAATGTGGGTTATTTTTTATTTGCGGTGCTTACCTTTTGTCAGCAAATAAATTATTTCCAAAATTCCGGCGGTATTCACGATTAAAAAAACTATAAACCAAGCCTGATGCCCGTGTCTGGCCGCCCGCCACATAGCCATCCCCTTCCAAGCTAAACTCCATATCACTATTAGGGTTATCCCAAAAGCTAAGCCAGGCGCAACTGGTAAAAATTGATACTCCTGCCACATAAAACTCCTCTCTATTATTTATATAGTTATTATATCAGAATAAATGAAATTTAATCATTGGAGCCAGAAAATCAAAAACACCCTTTGAGGGTGCTGTGAATTTCTTTGGTAGACCCGCTCTGAACGACTGGAAAACTTATTTGGCTTTAGTAAGAGAAATATATGATAGCCTAATTTCAGGTGGTTACCTATGAAGGTTGAAAACTTATTTTTTACTAAACAGGAAAACTGTAAAATTTTTCTAAAATAACTATTAATTTTTTGGGTTCTTCATCCCCAACACCAACATCAAGACCGTGCCGTTCTAATATCCATCTATACAGAACCCCATATAAATTAATAACCTCGACCATATCCTGTTTAGAAAAAACCCTCATAAAATTAGCCAAATAACTTTTTCCTTCATCTTTTCTTCCTGGCATAATAACGTACTCAAAATAAAGAAGTGCAAATAAATGTAAAATAACCTCAGAGCTTTTTTTCCTTACATTTTTATATTTACTTGTAAAACAAACCTTTAATTCATCTACTATTTCAATAACTTCATATACGGATGCTCTAGATAAAGCTCTTAAAAAATTTTCCTGAATTATTAAGGCGTTAATTAAAATTTTGTACTCCGGCTTGTTTTTTTTAACTTCATCTTTGATAATTTCTCTAATTACCTCTTTTGAAATTAAATGATGGTTTGACGCATAAATAAAACTACTTCCAAGCTCTCCTGGATGGCATCGTAGTACATCACTAATAAAATAATAAATACTAGATTTTGCCATATTTACTGTAGTCAAAAACGGTATAAGTTATTGTTCAGGCGGGTAATCTCCCCACTTTTTAGTTTTTGAATAATAAACATAGCCGTCATCAAAACCAATAGGATAAAAGATTTCGTAATCAGTATCATTTTGTTTAATATATTGAGGTTTTATCGACTCGCTGTCTGGAAGCCCCATATCGGAACGAGAATTTGGCAGTCGACCATAAATTCTCTTAAATTCTTCGACTTTAATAATAATGCTATTGCCTTCTTTTTCCATTTTGTATACTTCCAACTTTTGCATAACTAGAACAAAAACAATCGCAACTGCGAGAACTATTACAGTACCAACAAAGATTTTTTTGAGCCTGCTAAATTTAAAAACTTTAGAGTAAATTTCTTTGTCTATATTCAAAACTAATAACTTAACAAACTGAAAACCGATAATAATAATTAAGAAGCCAATTAAATTTCTGTACTTATAGATATCAAAATTCCACCAGTTGAATAGAAAATACTTATAACCTTTATTAAAAATAACAAATATTAAATATGGCAAAATTATTAAATTTATTATTGAAACAACACTTAGTAACTTCTTAAATTTTTTAGCTGCTTTTACTTGGCTAAAAAAGACACCTGCGGCGATTAAAAATAAAATAAAAGGAAGCAAGACGTCTTCAAAATAATCAGTGCCTTTTCCTGCTAGAAAAGTCATTGAATATGAAAATATTACAAATAGTTCAATTAGCAATGATGTAACTATAAGTGACAGCATATTATTTTATGTTTCCTTTTTGGGTACCAACCAGAGGTTGAAAACTAATCTGTCTTAATTATAAGCTTAATTGCGAATTGCTTCCACAGACCAAAATTTTGGAAAACCTTTCTTCCATCAATAAAACCAAATCAAAAACACCCTTTTAGGGTGCTTTGAATTTTGTGGTAGCGCTACGGGGAATCGAACCCCGATTTAGTGGATGAAAACCACTTATCCTAACCATTAGATGATAGCGCCCTATTTAGTTCTATGCTCTGCGTAGTTTATCATAAACTCAACTTTTTTTCAAGAGGTTTTATGGAGGGAATTCTTCGAAAACCAGTTACTAAGCAGACACCCGTACAGAGCGGGTCTACCAACAAAAAACTTTCACCACAAGGTGAAAGTTTTTTGTTTGAAAAATATATTTTATTCTACTCCTCTACTATTAACTTGCCCTTCATCCCCATTTGTCTGTGCGTGCCCACGGAGCAGTAGTACTCAAAACTGCCGGCCTTGTCCGCAACAAACTCCACAATTTCCTGTCCCGGACCCATAAACTGCTTGGTCTTAACATTAAACTCGTCTAAAACCCAGTCGTGAAAACCGCTTGAGTTTACAAAAGTAATTTTAACCGTGTCGCCTTTTTTGACTTTAATTTCTGCCGGGTCAAATTTAAAATTACTGCCCGTAACCGTAATTTCTTTTACGGACGGCGAAGAAACCGGTGGCGTTGGGGCCGGCTGTGGCGTATTTTCGCCGGCCACTGAGCCGCTGTTGTTTTGGCCTCCTGTGCTTTCACTGTCTTTATTTCCTTTGACCGCAAAAAAACCTACTACTGCGGCAATTACAATAATTACTACTACCCACACAGCGGCATTGCCGGATTTAGGCGCCGGCTGCGGGGAGGTTGTGTTTTCGTCCATATTTCTCCTTATTTTAATTAACTCCAACGTCCGCCTGACAGAGTCGGAGTCCCGACAAAACGTCGGGATTGTTTAATATATTATATTTATATATCGGCCAAATGCAAATTTTGCCACGCGTTGCCTAAAAACGCCATTTAAAGATATAATACCTTTATGAAACCCCGTTAGAAATAACTCATTTTTGCGGGTACTGATTATAAACTTTTAAATTCTGATATTTTTACACCGATGAAAAAAATTTCTAATGGGGTGAAATTCAAATCTTTAGGCCATAATAAAACCAAACTCCCAACAAAACCCAGCATTAAAATATTAGAAACCTTTAACAACCAGCACCGGGATTCGTTGTATTTGGTGCCGCTAATTTGCAACGAATTCACCTCCATTTGTCCCATAACCGGCCAGCCGGACTTTGCCAAATTTGAAATTGTATATGTGCCCAGAATAAAAATGGTGGAAAGCAAATCTTTAAAACTTTATATGTTTTCCTTTCGCAACCACGGCGAATTCCATGAAGATGTAACCAACAGGATATTTAAAGATTTATGGAAGCTAATGGACCCAAAATTTATGCGCATAATTGGAGACTTTAGTGTGCGCGGCGGCATTTCCATAAAACCTTTAGTCCAAAAATTCAGCGATGGTATGGCCGAAGATCAGCATCAGCAAATTTTAGAGATGCTAAATAGCTGGGACAATACAAAAAAGACTTTGAATCCATGAAAAGATTTATTTACAAATTCGACTCTGCGGTTTTAGGCTTTTTAAAAAGCCATAACCTCACCATTGCCCGGGCAGCCATTTTTATAGTCTACTTTTGGTTCGGGACATTAAAACTGTTAAACCTTAGCCCTGCCAGCCCTTTAGTGGAAGCTTTACAACAAAAAACCCTGCCTTTCATTAATTTTGAAAACTTTTTCGTCTGCTTTGCGTTATTTGAAATGCTGATTGGCGTGCTATTTTTAATCCGCGGGGCCGAACGGTTAGTGGTTGCTTTGCTGGCTTTGCATCTTGTAACCACCGCCTTGCCCCTGCTTTTTTTACCCAGTTTAACCTGGTCAGGATTTCTAGCCCCCACTTTGGAAGGGCAATATATAATTAAGAACGTGCTTATTGTTGCCTTAGCTTTTGTGGTTGTTTCCCAGAAAGATTTTCTTAAGCAAAATTAAAAATTAATCCCGACGTTTAGGATCGGGGCTCCGACTCCGCCAAAAACGAACGCCGGAGAAAAAAACTAAATAATAATATGGCAAATTTCAACAAAAAATATTTGCTCAACATAGGCCTGGCCTTCGTGCTTTTATACGCGGGCATAAGCATACTTATTTGGCCAAATGACTGGATTGGCTTTGTTCCCGCCTGGGTGGAAAATTTCGGCACAAGCCAGGAATTTATGCTCCAGTCGCACGGTATATTTGAGGTGGTTTTAGGGCTTTGGATACTTAGCAACAAAAAAATAAGGTGGGCCGCGCTTTTGGCCGCTTTGGACATTGCTTCAATAGTTATATTTTCGGGCTTAAATTACCAAATGTTACTAACCACCTTCCGCGATGTCGGTCTGGTATTTATGGCACTTTACTTAGCCGCCGCCGATGACCAACAAACGCCTTCATACTAAGCGCACAATCCTTGCTTTGGAAACGAGTTGTGATGAGACAGCAGCCGCTGTCTTGTCTTTTTCTGATGGTGAAAATTTTCCCGGCATTAAAACTTTATCTTCCGTTGTAAAATCTCAAATTAAGCTCCACAGTAAAATGGGCGGCGTGGTGCCGGAAGTTGCCGCACGAGCTCACGTTAAAAATATTCTACCGGTTGTGACACAAGCGCTGTCCACTGCCCACTGTTCACTGTCCACTATTAATTACATTGCTGTTACCCAAGGCCCCGGCCTTATCCCCTCGCTAATTGTGGGCGTGGAATTTGCCAAAGCACTGTCACTGGCCACCAAAAAACCAATTATCCCGGTAAACCATATGGTCGGCCATCTCTATTCGCCCCTTCACCCCCTCCTAGCCTCCCCCCTCAAGGGGGAGGAAAATGAGGTTCCCTCCCCTGGAGGGGGAGGGTTAGGGAGGGGTGATAAAATTTTTCCTATGATCTCCCTTATTGTTTCCGGCGGGCACACAATGCTGGTACTGGTAAAAAATCTTAAAGAATACAAAATTTTAGGCCAAACCGTGGACGATGCCGCAGGTGAAGCTTTTGACAAAGTGGCCAAACTACTCAAACTCCCCTACCCCGGCGGGCCCGAAATTTCAAAGTTGGCAGCTAGGGGAAATCCGAAAGCAATTAATTTCCCAAGACCGATGATAACTGCAAAAAATTATGATTTTTCTTTCTCCGGCCTTAAAACTTCAGTACTTTATTATATGCAAAGTCTAAAGTCTATAGACTATAGTCTAAAGACTGATATCTGCGCCTCCTTCCAGCAAGCCGCGGTCGATGTTTTAGTTTCCAAAACCCTGCGTGCGGCCAAAGAATTCAACGCCAAATCCATTTCCCTTTCCGGCGGCGTTGCGGCCAATGTTTCGCTTCGCGAAAAGTTACAAGTTGAAAGTAAAAAGTTGAAAGCTAAATTCTTCGTTCCGCCATTAAGCCTCTGCACTGACAATGCCGAGATGATAGGCTTAGCTTCCGCAATTATGTTGTATAATGGATATAAGCCAAAAAATTACAAAAACATTAAAGCAGACCCTAACTTAGAACTCTAAATGTCCGGCAAATTAATAAAACTTTTTAAATTTTTACTCGGATTCCAAATTTTGTTTGTTTTGTTTTTGCTTATCTCCACCAGTGGGCAAACAGAGCCGAAATTTACTATTTTCCGCGCTGTGCTTTTTATGGCCTTGGGCTTAATAGTTTTTTGGATACTAATTGGCGGCAAATTAATGTATAAATACCGCGACTCAATAAAAGCCGCGGTACTAAAAATCCCGATTCAATGGCAAGTAAAGTTTGTACTTTTTTGTACACTGCTAGCTATGCTGGAAGAAGCCATAACCACAGCCATGACCAACATGGCTCCGCTCTGGGGCCTGGAAATTGGCCAGGCCTACATAACAGTTTCGGCAAATTATTGGCAGGTAGTTTTGGGCAATAGTGTAATTATGTTTGTTCCTGCATTTATTGCTTTTGCCATTCTGCTTAGACGTTACGATTTTTCCCCTAATCAGATTTTTTTACTTTTCGGACTTATGGGGACGCTAATAGAAACAGTTGCCGGAGGCCCAAGCCACCTTTTGGAAATTGGTATGTGGATGTTTGTCTACGGGCTTATGGTTTACCTTCCCGCCTACACCCTGCCACAGCGTAACAACTTAAAGCCCGTACGTTTTTACCATTTTATTTTACCTTTCCTGCTTTACCCAATTTGCCTGGTACTTTGGGCCCCTATTATTGCCATAATTAAAGCGCTCTGGCCGAACATTGAGTACAAATTCCCGCCTATGCAGATTTAAGACTGTTGCGCCTGTTTACTGTATGCAGTATACTGTATACAAAGCTAACATCCCGGCTGTCACCGGGATAGCATCGGAAGAAATAGCCCATAAATGGGCACGCTACTCTTGTAGCGCGCCGATTCATCGGCCAATAAAGTAGAACCGATCGGGTTTGCCCGTAACAGCATTTAATTAAGATAAATCCAAGATGGTAACGTCCGCGAGGACTCTTGAACACTCTCTTTAGAGTGTTTTATTTTTTACAATGAAAAAATATTTTATCCCCGTACTTCACTTAATAATTATCCTGGCTGCTTTTAGCTCGCCTTTTTGGCTGGACTGGAGGTTTGTTGTTGCCGGATATTTTATTTACCTTTTACAAAATCTAATTTTTAAACGCTGTATCCTCTCCGTTGCGCAATTTGGGAATATAAACGAAAGTTTCTACTCGCACTACCTTCACAAAATTGGAATTTCCTGGGAGAGAAAATATATTAATTTTGTCGCAGATTACATTCTGCCACCTGCAATAATTTTAACAGCATTAATTTACCAAGAAGTTATATGACCGAACTCGAAAAAGCCTACGACCACGTATCGGTCGAGGACAAAATTTACAAAAAATGGATGGAGAGCGGTTTTTTCAGTCCGGATAACTTAGATGGCGACCCCTACACAATAATTATGCCCCCGCCCAATGTCACGGGCACGCTCCACATTGGCCATGCCCTGGGCACCACAATTCAGGATATCTTAATAAGATTCGAAAGAATGAGAGGCAAAAAAACTTTATGGCTGCCTGGCACAGACCATGCGGCCATTGCCACCCAGGCCAAAGTGGAAGCCGATTTGTATAAAAAAGAAAAGAAAACGCGTTTTGACTTTGAGCGCGAAGAATTTTTAAAGCTGGTGGAAAATTTTGCGCAAGGCAGCCACGACACAATTATTAACCAGCTTAAAAGGCTGGGGGCATCTGCTGACTGGTCTAAAGAAGCTTATACACTGGACGAGCAAAGAACTCTCGCTGTAAAAACTGCTTTTAAGCGTATGTTTGAAGACGGAATAATTTACCGCGGCGCACGCATTGTAAACTGGGACCCAAAACTTAAAACCACGGTAAGTGATGACGAAATAGAATGGAAAGAGGAAAAAGCCCAGTTTTATTACTTAAAATACGGCCCTTTTACCATTGGCACAGCCAGACCGGAAACAAAATTTGGTGACAAATACGTGGTTATGCATCCAAGTGATGAAAGATATACCAAATACAAGCACGGAGAAAAAATTGAAGTAGAATGGATAAACGGGCCCATTACCGCCACCATAATTAAAGACGAAGCCGCGGACATGGAATTCGGTACGGGTGTTATGACCATTACTCCCTGGCACGATGCCACGGACTTTGAAATTGCCCAAAGGCACGGGCTTGATAAAGAACAAATAATTGACGAACGCGGCTGCCTTTTGCCAATTGCCGCAGAATTCTCGGGACAACACATAAAAAAAGCCCGCTCTGCAATTATAGAAAAACTCCAAAACAAAGGTTTGGTGGAAAAGATAGATGAGAACTATGTACATAGGATTGCTACTAACTCGCGCGGCGGCGGAATTATTGAACCTCAAATTAAGGAACAATGGTTTGTGGATGTAAACCGGGAGTTTGAAATGAAACACAGCGAAATAAAAGGCATCAAGTCCGGCGATATGGTTACTTTAAAGCAACTTATGCGCCACGTGGTCCAGGAAGGGTTAATTAAAATTATTCCGAACCATTTTGAAAAAATTTACTTCCACTGGATAGACAATTTGCGCGACTGGTGCATTTCCAGACAAATTTGGTATGGCCACAGAATTCCGGTTTGGTACGACAAAGCAGGCAAGCAACATTTGCCCAAAGAAAAGAAAATTATTTTTGTCCGCCATGGTCAATCAACAGGTAACGAAGCGCACGTTTACGCCGGTCATTTAGACCACGAACTGACAGAAAAAGGCATAAATCAAGCCAAAGAAACAGCAAAACTTTTAGAAAATATAAAATTCAACAAAATTTTTACTTCCGATCTTAAGAGAGCCAAAAATACTGCTGAAATAATCTCCAAACATTTAGACAATAGAGATCTTCATGTATTTGAAGAACTTAGGGAAGTATTCGGAGGTAAGGTTCAAGGTAAACCTGGTGATAAAGATAAAGGCATACTCATTAAAGCACTGGAAAGTAACGAGGGTGAAACCGCAGATGAACTTATCGCAAGAGCAAAAAAGGCTTGGCAAATAATTAATGATCATGGTGAGGATGATGTTGTTGTAATAGTTGGCCATAATTCTTTTCTATCCGTAATGAAAGCAACCCAAGAAGGAATCACCACAAAGGAAGGGCTTATAAATTTTCGAAGGCGATGGCACATACCCAACAGTGGCATTTACGAATTTAGTATTCTAACTGACCCACTAGGTGAAAATTTAAACCAAGACCCCGACACCTTAGATACTTGGTTTTCTTCCGGACTTTGGACATTCTCCACTTTGGGCTGGCCGAATAATTCTAAAGATTTACAAATTTTCCATCCAACTGACGTTCTAGAAACCGGTTATGACATTTTGTTTTTCTGGGTGGCCAGGATGATACTTATGTCCGGCTATTACTTAGGCCAAATCCCCTTTAAAACTGTATATTTACACGGATTAGTAAGAGACAAAGACAGGCAAAAAATGTCTAAATCTAAGGGGAATATTATAGATCCTTTAGGGGTTATTGATACCTATGGCACAGACGCTTTAAGGTTTGCTTTAATATTTTCCACGGCCGCAGGTAACGACATCCCGCTATCTGAAGATAAAATAAAAGGTATGAAGCATTTTGCCAACAAGCTTTGGAACATAGCTCGCTTTGTATTATCTGTCATTCCCGACCCTATCGGGAATCTAGAAAATCAAGATCCCCGCTTACGCGGGGATAACAAATTAACTGACGCCGACAAAGATATTCTGGCAAAGCTTGATGCTTTAATTAATTCATCAACTCAACACCTTGAAAATTTCCGTCTTCACGAAGCTGCGCAGGAAATTTACCAGTTCACCTGGTACGAATTTGCCGATGTTTACATTGAAGCCAGCAAAAAGCAATTAACTGATGAAAAGCTGAAGCAAAACACTCTTGTCACTTTGCACTTGTCACTTGTCACAATCCTAAAACTCCTCCACCCCTTTATGCCATTTGTGACCGAAGAAATTTGGGACAAACTAAACCAAAAAGATTTGCTAATAATTAGCAAATGGCCAAACTGACGCCTAAGGCGTCATCCCGAGCGAAGCGAGGGATCTCTCAACTCTTGGATTAGTGTAATAAAAAAAGAAAAACCTCGGCTAAACCGAGGTTTTTCTTTTGCCTAATTCCTAACTCCTACATCCTAATTCCTATTATACGCCTCTACCCCTTTTGCCAGCACTTCCATAGCTTTTTTTAAGTCTTTGGCGTTGAGCACATAAGCAATCCGAATTTCATTTAGACCTTTGCCTTCGCTAATATAAAAGTCTTTCATTGGGGTAACCATCACCGTGGCTCCTTTGTAAGAAAATTCACCAATCATAAACTTAACAAAGTCTTCCGCATCTTTTACCGGCAAGCCAACTGCCTGATAAAAAGCGCCCTGGGCGGGCTTAAACAAGGTGGGAATTTTACTTAAACCTGCCGCCACAATATCCCTTCTTTTGTGGTACTCTTTGGTAATTTTACCGGTATACCCCTTGCTGTTATTAAGCAGCGGCACAGTGCCCAGCTGTTCAAGGGTTCCGGCAGAAAGCCTGGCCTGGGCAAATTTTAAAATGGCCTGCATTACCGATTTATTATAGGAAACTACGCAGCCAATTCTCGCTCCTGGCATAGAAAATCGTTTGGAAACGCTGTCACAGACAATTATGTTCTGGCGCGCCGCTGTGCGCGTTAACAGGCATTCCCCCGGCCGCCCGTCAAAGCGGATTTCACGGTAAGTTTCGTCACTAATAATAAACAGGTTATGTTTTTTTGCAATTTTAATGATGGTGGCAAGCTCCTGCTTGCTCCAAAGTTTACCTGTGGGATTGTCGGGGTTAATTACAACAATCGCCTTGGTTTTTTTAGAAATCTTTTTTTCAATAACTTTTTCGTCAGGCAGTGCAAAATTATTCTCAATTGGCAAAAGCACAGGCACCAGTTTTATTCCGGTCATTACGGAAAAAGATTTATAAGAGGCGTAAAGCGGCTCAAAAACGATTATTTCATCCCCCGTGTCTGCCACAGCCTGCAGCGCCAGCATAATAGCCTCGGCACAGCCAACCGTTGGCAGCAAATTTTCCAGCTCCAATTTTACCCCAAACTGTTTGTAATATTTTATCCAGGCCTGCGAGTGCGCCCGAATCCCCGGGCTGGGCGCATAATACAAAGTGGGATGATTGTACTTTTTTATAGTCTTTAAAAATTGGACGGGCGGAGATAAATCGGGATCCCCGACGTTAAGCCTGTAAACATGCGTGCCTTTTGCTTCTGCGGCCTGCATAAAGGGCAAAAACTTTCTTATAGGCGAGGCAATTACATTCTGCCCGCGCCTGGAAACTTCTAATTTTTTCATTAAAAATTTTTTCCTTTAATATTTTATTTATTATACCAAACAGTCTCTTAACTGTCATGCTTAAATTTGAGCTTGTAGAGTTGTTATAAAATATGGTAACATAACCTTAGATTTATCCAGAAAAATTCCGCAGGAGAAATGAATGAAGAAGATTCCCGAAAGCGTGACCCCAATTTCCGGGTACGTGGTTGAGCGAGTCGACGGTTGCTACTTAGCCAAGGACGGCACCTGGAAAAAACAGCTATCCCCCGCCGACCATCCCGACGTTCACCTTGTAAACGATCTGCTTAAAGGCGGAAAATGGACCAAAGACGCTGAAGTTGTAAGAGCCGCTGTGCGCGATGGAAACAAAACTCAATTCCTGTTCAGCGGTAAAATGTCGTTCGTAGATTTCCTAAGACGCCACTCTATTGAGATCCACGACAGAACCACAGTGGTCTACAGTTCAGGAGTCCTATAAGGGGCTAACAGCAAAGCACCAGGCTAAACAAAATCCCACGTTCCGATCCGCCAGTTGGCGGAACATCGGAACGTGGGATTCATTTTTTTTATTCGCTGACTTCAGCTGCAGAGGCAGCAGCTTCTTCTAACTGCAAATTTTGCCTGGCAATCTCATCACTATAACCGGTACCTGCGGGAATAAGTTTACCAATAATTACGTTTTCTTTCAGTCCTTTTAAGAAGTCGGTTTTGCCTGTAACTGCGGCTTCTATAAGTACGCGAGTGGTTTCCTGGAAGGAAGCAGCGGCCAGGAAGGAGTCGGTATTTAAGGATACTTTTGTAATACCCATTAAAAGCTGCTCGGCCTGGGCCGGTCTTTTACCTGAAGCTGCCAGTTGCTCGTTAATGACATTTAGTTTGGCTTTGTCAGCAATTTCCCCGGCCACTAACTCCGAGTCTCCGGAATCGGCAATTCGCATTTTGGAAAACATTTGCCTGACAATAACTTCAATATGCTTGTCGTGGATGTTCTGACCTTGGGAGACGTAAATGTCCTGGACTTCTTTAACCACATATTTTTGGGCTTCTTCCAGACCCTTAAGCTGCATTATTTGGTTGGGGTTTAGGTTACCTTCGGTGAGCTGTTGGCCTTTAACCACCAAATCCTGGTCTTTAACTAAGAGCGAGAGCGAAGCCGGAATAATATATTCTTTAACTTCATCGCTTTCGTGCACCACAATAATTTTAGTCTTTTCCAAACGGATAATACCGGCAGATTTTGCTTTTACAGACTTACCATCCTTGTCGATATACAAAGTTTCACCGGCTGTTACTTTACTCCCGTCTTTAATAGCTGACTGCGCCTCTTCTAATTCGTAGGTGTCTTTGCTTACATCTGCGCCTTGCACGCGCACAATATATTCTTTGTTGTTCGGCTTGGCAATGTAAACCTGTCCGTCAATTTCACTGACGTAAGCCATACCTTTAGGCTCGCGCGCTTCAAACAACTCTTCTACACGCGGCAACCCTTGGGTAATATCTTTAACAGATGCAGAGCCTCCTGTGTGGAAAGTTCTCATAGTCAGCTGTGTACCCGGCTCACCAATGGCCTGGGCAGCCACAATACCTACGGCCGCGCCCAACTTAACCATATCGTTAAAGCCTAAATCGTACCCGTAACAAAGTTTGCAAATACCTCTGGAGAGTTTGCATTTAAGCACGCTGCGGCATTTAACTTCCTGGATGCCGGCTTCCACAATTTGCTTGGCCTGCATATCGTCTATGCCGTTGTTTTTTTCAACAATCATTGTACCGCTCTTGTCTTTAACCTCTTCGGCTGTAACCCTGCCGAACAACCTTCTGTCAAAGGGTTTGCCCATTCTTTGGCTGTCTTCCAGGGTAATAACGTCAAAGGCTTTGGTGCCGCAATCTTCCGAGTTAATAACAATATCCTGGGAAACGTCTACTAACCTTCTGGTCAAATAACCGGCGTCAGCTGTTCTTAGAGCGGTGTCGGACATACCTTTACGTGAACCGTGAGTGGAAATAAAATATTCCAAAACATTTAAACCTTCTTTGAAAGATCCTTTTACAGGCAATTCAATAACGTCACCGGCAGGGTTTACCACCAAACCTTTCATACCTGACATTTGGGTAATTTGGGAAAAGGAACCCCTGGCTCCGGAAGACACGAAATAGTTAACGCTGCCGTACTCGGCAACTGTGCCGGTTACGGACTTGGCAATTTTTTCGGAAACATCTGCCCAAATTTCTACCACGCGGTTTTTGCGTTCTTCTTCAGTAAGCAGTCCTTCCCTGAATTGCTGGTAAGTACCTTCAACTTCAGAGTCAGCAATACGAAATGATTCATATTTGGTTTGCGGTACCTGTAAGTCGTCCATACCCCAGGAAAGGCCGGACTTTTTCATATAATAAAAACCAGTGCGCTTAATCTCGTCTATCAATTCCGCAGTGCGGTCATTACCTAATGCTCTGTGAGCTTCTCTAACCAAACCTTGGAGTTTCTTTTTGTCGAAGTTGTCGTTTCTAAAGCCGAGTTCCTTTGGCACTACCTTGTTAAAGATAAGCCTGCCAATGGAGGTTTCTACCATTTCACCGCTTTCAAGGCGCACTTTAACTTTCGCCTGAATGTGCGCATGTCCGTTGTTATAAGCTAAAATGGCTTCCTGTGGGCTGGAAAAAATCTTGCCTTCACCTTTGGCGCCCTCGCGCATTCTGGTTATATAGTAACAGCCCACCACAACGTCCTTGTCAGGAGTCATAACCGGGTCACCGGAGGCGGGTTTGAGCAGGTTGTGGGCAGAGACCATAATCTCCTTGGCTTCTTTTTGTGCAGCTTCCGTCAAAGGCACGTGCACAGCCATTTGGTCACCGTCAAAGTCAGCGTTAAAAGCCGCACACACCATAGGGTGGAGCTGGATGGCTTTACCTTCAATAAGTACGGGCTGGAAAGCCTGGAAACCTAAACGGTGGAGGGTCGGAGCGCGGTTAAGTAAAACATAGTGGTCTTTGGTCACTTCTTCCAAAATGTCATAAACTTCAGTTCTGCCCTGTTCTATTAAACGGTTGGCACTTCTTACGTTGTGCGCAAACTCGCGCGCAATAAGTTTGGAAATAACAAAAGGTTTAAACAATTCCAAAGCCATGGTTTTTGGCAAACCACACTGGTGAAGTTTTAAGTGAGGACCGACTACAATAACCGAACGACCGGAGTAGTCTACGCGCTTACCGAGCAAGTTTTGTCTAAATCTACCCTGCTTGCCTTTAAGCATATCTGCAAGTGATCGGAGTTTTCTCTTTTGTCCGGTGGAAGCCGTAACTTCTTTTCCGTGACGGATGGAGTTATCTATTAAAGCGTCAACCGCTTCCTGCAGCATACGCTTTTCGTTACGGGTAATAACTTCCGGCGCTTTAATTTCAAGCAGTTTTTTAAGTCGATTGTTTCTGTTAATAACACGGCGGTACAAGTCATTAAGGTCAGATGCCGCAAAACGGCCGCCGTCTAACTGCACCATTGGCCTTAAATCCGGAGGAATAACCGGCAAGTTGCCAATAAGCATCCATTCGGGCCTAAGGCCGGAATTGATTAAAGATTTAACTAACTTTAAGCGCTTTAAAACTTTCCTTTGCGCCTGGCCTTCCAGGCCGGGTAACTGGGTTTGTAAATCTGCCAAAAGTTGTTCTAAGTTTACTTCTTCTAAAATCCCTTTAAGGCCCTCTGCGCCAATGCTGGCGGAAAACACCGGTCCATACTTTAAAGACAAATCCCTGTAAGCAAGTTCGGAAATAACCTGCATTTTCTTAATGGACTTAAGCTCCGATCTGGCCTGGTCGCGGATGGTTTCAAGGCCTTCCACTTCCTTGCTCCAGACGTCTTTTAAGCGGGTGGTTTCTGCGTCTATTTCCGCTTCTAAAACATCTTTGTCCTTGGAAGTTTTCTGGCTCATGGCAGCCCGACCCTTGGCAATTAAAGTTTCGTACTTGTCTTCAATTTCTTTTTTCTTAACTTTAAATTCACGTTCAATTTGCTCCAGCGTTTGCAGCCTGGCTTCTTCGTCTACTTGGTTAATTATGTAAGCGGCAAAGTAAACCACTTTTTCTAATTCCTGCACGCCCAAATCTAAAATCAAACCCAAGCGGGAAGGCACGCCGCGCAAAAACCAAATATGGGTTACGGGTACAGCAAGCCGAATGTGGCCCATGCGTTCACGCCTGACTGAAGACTTGGTAACTTCCACACCGCACTTGTCACAAACAATCCCTTTGTAGCGGATGCGTTTATATTTCCCACAATAACATTCCCAGTCCTTAATTGGGCCGAAAATTTTCTCGTCAAAAAGCCCGTCCTTTTCCGGACGCTGGGTTCTGTAGTTTATAGTTTCCGGCTTGGTAACTTCACCGTGCGACCAGTTGGTTATGGTCTCCGGGCTGGCAAGTTTAAGCCTTACTCCTTTAAAATCTTCGGTTTGGGTGAACATATGGGGAAGTGATTAGTACTTAGTTGTTAGTGATTAGGCCTGTCATTCCCGTGAAGGGAATCTATTAACAAAATAAATTATTTTTGATATAATCATTGTCCATCTGTAGACAAGGAGGAGTTGTGGACCTTAAGGACATACTGACTTTGATTGGTCTTGCGCTTAAATGGGTATTGCTCGTAGGCGCCTTGTTGGCCGCCCTAACCGGCCATCAACCTCTCGCTTTGACCTGCCTAATCGGAGGTCTGGCAGCAAAAGAGTTTGTCTATGACTTCGGCACCTACTAATTCCGCCGCGTTTTGTTCTCGCTCGAGGACGAACGCGGCTTCTTCTTTTATTAAATAATTTACCTGTTTCCATCTCGAGCGAAGCGAGAGATCTATTATTACCAACTTCCGATAATAGACAGATTTCTCACTGCGTTCGAAATGGGTTAAGGCTATTTACAAAACTCTTTGCTACTGATAAACTGAGCTGTTAAATAAAAAGGAGGGGTATGAGGTACTGGAAAGTCACCATCGGACTTCTTGTTTTGGCGGGCGGGCTGTACGTGCTCGCGTTAGGCGAAGAAAGATTAACTAATTTTAGAACTTGGGTTGGGATTGGGATTTTCTATGTCGGATGTCAAATTATCCATCGCGCCGACAAACGACAATGATCTCCCAAAACCGTCCGCCTCTCCAACTTAGCCGCGTTTCGTTCTCGCTTGAGGACGAACGCGGCTTCTTCTTTTGTCAAAATACTTATTAACTTACTAGCTTATTCACTTATTTACTTTTTTTCTCCTTCTTATACTTCTTGCTGTCTTTCTTTACTTCATCTGCAAACAAGGAATGGTCCGGTACTAAAGGCTGAACAGAAGGCATATTTGGAACAATTATTTCCGGCTCTTCAGAGGCGCTACTTACCACACCGTCTTTGCCTAAGAGCTCAACGTCCATACACAAGCTTTGAAGTTCTTTTACCAACACGCGGAAGCTTTCAGGGATGTTCGGTTTTTTAATGGCTTCACCTTTTACAATGGCTTCGTAGGTCTTTGATCTTCCAACCACGTCGTCAGATTTTATAGTTAACATTTCCTGCAAAGTGTGGGCTGCACCGTAACCTTCCAGGGCCCAAACTTCCATTTCCCCGAATCTCTGTCCGCCGAACTGCGCTTTACCGCCAAGCGGCTGTTGGGTAATAAGCGAGTATGGTCCGGTAGAACGCGCGTGCATCTTGTCGTCTACTAAATGGTGGAGTTTTAAGAAGTACATAACACCCACCGTAACTTTTTCGTCAAAAGCTTCACCGGTTTTACCGTCGTAAAGTACAACCTTACCGTCGGTAGGGATGCCGGCTTTTACTAGTTCTTCTTTAATTTGAGTTTCGCTAATACCATCCAATACCGGAGTCGCTATGGTATATTTTAAATTTCTGGCAGCCATACCAAGGTGAGTTTCCAAAATTTGTCCAAGGTTCATACGGGACACAACACCAAGGGGGTTTAAAATAATATCCACCGGGGTTCCGTCGGACATAAACGGCAAATCTTCCACAGGAATAACTTTAGAAATAACACCTTTGTTACCGTGGCGTCCGGCCATTTTGTCCCCTACCTGGATTTTTCTCAAGACAGCTACAGATACCTGGATGCTGCGAACAACTCCGGAAGGAAGTTTGTCGCCGGCATCGCGGGAAAATTCTCGGATGTTAACCACTTTTCCGTATTCACCGTGAGGCAAAGTAAGCGATGTATCTTTAACATCCCTGGATTTTTCACCAAAAATTACGCGCAAAAGTTTTTCTTCTGCGGTAAGGTCTGTTTCACCTTTAGGAGTAATTTTTCCAACCAAAATGTCGCCGGCTTTTACCTGGGCGCCAATGCGGATGACTCCGGTTTCGTCTAAATCTTTAAGTTTTTCTTCACCTACGTTAGGAATATCACGCGTGACCTGCTCCGGACCTAACTTGGTGTCGCGTACATCTATTTTAAAATCATCTATGTGAATAGAAGAGTAACGGTCCATTTGGACCAAGCGTTCTGAAAGCAAAATGGCGTCTTCGTAATTTCCACCTTCCCAGGACATAAAGGCCACCAAAACATTTTGACCCAAAGCCAATTCCCCGCCTTCAGTGGAAGCGCCGTCGGCCAGAAGATCGCCCTTTTTAACCTTGGCGCCTTTGCTGACACGCGCAATTTGGTTAATAGAAGTTGCGGAGTTAGTGCGCAAAAATTTTAACAGCGGATATTCTTTTTTCTTGCCCTTTTCCCCTACTACCACAATTTTGTCACCCATAACCGAAGTTACGGTGCCTTCTTCTTCAGCCAAAACTACAGTGCCGCTGTCGCGCGCAGCCTTGCTTTCCATACCCGTGCCCACAAGCGGCGCCTGCGGACTTATGCAGGAGACGGCTTGCCTTTGCATGTTTGAACCCATTAAAGCGCGGTTGGCATCGTCATGTTCTAAAAACGGAATTAAAGACGTGGTAACGGAAATAATCTGCTTAGGCGATACGTCCAGGCAGTCTATGTCGTCGGTGGAAGCAATAGAAGGCACGCTGTGAACCCTGACCGAAGATCTTTGTTCTACAAAATAATTATTCTCGTTTATTTCAATGTTGCTTTGGCCAATAATGAGCTGCTCTTCTTCGTAAGCGTCTAAATAACTAATTCTATCGGTAACTCTGGGCTTTATTCGGATTTCCAAAAGCTGGTGATTTTTGGCAATTTCTTTGGCTTTGCCGGCAGAAATTACGTCGCCCGCAGAAACCAGCACATTACCTTTTTCGTCTTTAATATCGTAAAGGGAAATTTCATCCACCGCCGCTTTGCCGTCATTGGCAACTGACTTTTTTACAACCCTGTAAGGGGTTTCTATAAATCCAAAATCATTCACTCTGGCGTAGGTGGCCAAGTGGGCTACCAGTCCGATGTTCGGGCCTTCCGGAGTGGTAATTGGGCAAAGCCTGCCGTAGTGGGAATGGTGCACGTCACGGACTTCAAAACCCGCGCGCTCCCTGGAAAGTCCCCCGGGACCCATAGCAGAAAGACGGCGCTTGTGTTCGAGTTCGGCAAGCGGATTGGTCTGGTCCATAAACTGGGAGAGCTGGGAAGAGGAAAAGAATTCCTGCATAGTGGCAACAATTGGGCGGACGTGGATAAGCTGGGCAGGAGTGACTGTATCAAGGTCTGCTAAGCTCATTCTGTCTTTGGCAATTCTGGCCATACGGGCAAGACCCACGCGGAAACGGGCCTGGATAAGTTCGCCAACTGCTCTTACGCGGCGGTTAGCAAGATGGTCAATGTCGTCGGCCAAAGCCTGGGAGTTGTTAAGTCGGATTATTTCTTTTATAACCATGACCAAATCTTCTTTGGTCAAAAGCGGATTCTGATTTTCAGGAAGACTTAAACGCTGGTTGAATTTGTATCGGCCCACGGCTGAAAAATCGTAACGTTCGGTGTTAAAGAACATACCGGAAATTAACGATTTAGCGTTGTCTACTGTAGCTAAATCACCCGGACGGATTCTTTTGTACACTTCCTTAAAGCCTTCGTCAGCGTTGGTGGATGCGTCCTTGTCCAAGGTGTTTTGGATATATTTTGTGTCCGGGTCAGTGTCCACGTCAGTAAAGGAAGACAAAATTTCTTCGTTGGAAGACAGCCCAAAAACACGCAAAAGTGCGGTAATTGGAATTCTGCGTTTGCGGTCAATTTTTACGCCAATCACTCCGGCTGCGTCCGTGTCCAGTTCCAGCCAAGCTCCGCGGTTAGGAATAATTTTCGCCCCGTAAAAATTTTTGTTGCGGATATTTTCAGCGGTAAAAAATACGCCCGGGGATTTTATAAGTTGGTTTACCACTACACGTTCCACACCGTTGATTATAAAAGTGCCGCGCGGGGTCATGAGCGGAAAGTCACCAAAATAAACATCCTGGGTTTTGGTTTTTCCCGTAACCTTGTTGACCAATTTGGCAGACACATACAAAGGGGCCTCAAAAGTGGTGTTGCGTTCGCGGGAAGTAAATTCGTCGTATTTGGCTTTGTCAAAAAAATAGTCGCCAAAAAATAATTCCAGGTTCTTGGTGGTAAAATCTTTAATAGAGCCAATTTCTCCCAACAGCTCTTTTAGCCCTTTTTCTACAAACCAGCGGTAAGAATTGAGCTGAACCTCAATTAAATTAGGCAAAAGCGCGGTTTCGTGTTTATGGCTAAAAAACTTCCTGCCTAAGGATTTAAACGGTTTAGTATCGAAAAGAGTGGGGTTTTGCGCACTAACGATTTTTTTGGACATAGCCTAAATTAAAATATTAGAAAATAAAAGCTTTCGGGACACATCCCGTTAGAAGTTACCCAACGAGGATTAAATAAATAATCAAAATATGTTAACAAATCCACCCTCTTTCATAGATTTAGCCACTAAAACTTCTAACGGGACACCTGCCTGCCGGCAGGCAGGCAAAAATACTCCCTTTTTGGCAAAATTCAAAAAAGGCCTGAAAATTGGCTTATCTATGGTTTAAATCTAACAAGCGTGACTTTGTTAATGTTGCCTTACGCCTAAAGCGAGTTGGCAAATTGTGGCAAATACGTCGTCCCTAAATCGTGAAAAAATATTTGTTTATCTATATTAGCAATTCTGTTAATATTGTCAAGTGCTAAAGCTTACCTTTTACTCGGTGCTTTTGTTGTGGTATCCGGCGGCACAACCGTGGTTTGAACTTTCCCTAGGTTATAAACAGGCAATTTTGGATTAAGATTTGTTTCTAAATAGTAATAAACGTAAAATCCTACCAGAGATATGAGCAAAAACCCAATTAGAACCTCGGAGGCGGAATAAGTAATTATAATTTTGCTTCCGTGTGTGCCCCTTTGGTAATGGCTTCTTTTTACAAATTTAATCATTTTTTTATTTTAAGTAAATATTTATATATATTATATCACACTTTTTGTAATTTATTAGTTATGCGTAACAAAATGCTATAATAAACTATAAAATATGGATTCGGTAATAAAAGTTAAAAATTTGTTCAAAACCTATCCCCTGCCCAAAGCCAAAGGGGGGATAAAAACCCTGGAAGCCGTAAGGGGACTTTCTTTTGAGGTGGCAAAAGGCGAAATCTTCGGTATTTTAGGACCCAATGGAGCGGGAAAAACCACAACTTTGGAAATAATAGAGGGCCTAAAAAAGCAAACATCCGGGGAAATTAAAGTTTTAGGTTTTGATAACCAAAAAGAGACAGAGGAGATAAAAAACCGTATAGGCGTGCAGCTCCAGTCCAGCCAGTATCTACAGTATTTAAACTTAGGCGAACTCCTGGATTTATTCGCTTCTTTTTACGGGCAAAAAGCGGACAAAGAAAAACTTTTAGGGTTGGTGAATTTGGAGGACAAAAAACACGAACAGGTAAAAAATCTTTCCGGCGGACAAAAGCAGCGCTTTACCATTGCCAGCTCCCTGGTAAACAATCCGCAAATTTTATTTTTGGACGAGCCCACTACCGGACTAGACCCTGCCGCCCGCAGGCAAATGTGGAAACTAATAAAAGAAATAAACGGGCGCGGGATTACTGTAGTGCTAACTACCCACTATATGGAAGAGGCTGAATTTTTGTGCCACCGCGTTGCTGTAATGGACAAAGGCAAAATTTTAGAAATTGACGCACCCCGAAAACTCATTGAAAAAATTTCCGAAACTACGCAAATTTCTTTTCTGGTGGACAAAAACCTTGACCAATCTGTATTTAAAAATTTGCCGGAAGTTAAAAAAGTTTATGCCAACTATCCAAAAATTATTATAGAATTTACCAACCTGGACAAAATTTCTTCTATAATAAAAATTCTAAAAGAAAATAATATTACTTTCTCCGGCTTTACCGTTAAAACCGCAACCTTAGAAGACGTATATTTAGACTTAACCGGACATGAATACGAAGAATGAATTAATTGATCAAGATTAAATAAGATTTAAAAGATTGAACAAGAATTGCTGCATGGCAATCATGTCAATCTTGGTCAATCCTGATCAATCATTTAAATTAATTTATGAACTCTTTTATTGAGCTACTCAAAGCCAACTTAAAAATGACAGTTCGCAACCGCGGCGGAATTTTTTGGACAATTTTAATGCCCGCGTTCATTTACATTGCGCTTTCCATCCTGCCCATTGGCAAAAGTATGAACTCAAACGTGAGTTATTCAGACTATGTTTTGCCGGGCATTTTGGCTATGACCATTATGCAAGGCGGTATTTACGGTTTGGCTTATTGGATGGTGGACCTCAAGTCGCGCGGCGTTATAAAACGCTTTTTGGTAACGCCCATAAAAGAATGGCAGCTTATTCTTGCCGTGGTCGCTTCCCGGACAGTCACCATATTCGTACAAATGGTAGTGTTAACTTTAATTGGCGTAATTTTCTTTAACGCCCAATTTGTGGGCAACTTTTTTTCCATAATTATTTTAACCCTGCTCGGCGCGGCAATTTTCCTGCTACTTGGACTGCTTATTTCCAGCTTTGCCAATTCTTACGAAGCAGCCGCGCCCATTACCTCGGCCATTGGTCTGCCATTAACTTTTTTAGGCAATATTTTCTTCCCCATAGACGGCCTGCCCAAGGCTTTAAAAGTAATTGCAGAAATTTTGCCCATAACTTACCTTGCCGACGGCTTTAGGGCAGCATATCTTTTACCGTTTGATTTTCATACAATAGGCAAAGACATTTTAATCTTGGGAATTTGGCTAATTGCTATGTTAGTGCTCACAATATCATTTTTCAAATTAAAAGAAGATTGAGGCTTTGGAGTAATTAAAAAACCCCTCCCTGGGGGGCTTTTTTTAAATTCTTAATTTTTCAAATTTATCTTTAGCCAAAAACTTTACCGGGATCTCCCACGCAAAACCTAAAGCTAAGGTATGTGTTACGCCTACTCTTGTACCGGTAAAAGAACCCGGGCCTTTGTTAGTGATTATTTTTTTTATCTGCGGGAGTTTTACTTTGGCAGATTTTAAAAATTTTTCTAAAATTGCTAAAGTCTCGTAAACTTTATGAGGGTCTATCTGATATGACTTCTTCCACCCTCCCCTAACCCCTCCCCTCCAGGGAGGGGAAACAGTGTTTTTCCTCCCCCTTAAGGGGGGAGGCGAGGAGGGGGTGAGAGCAAAAGTCACTTTATTAAAATCCGTTGTGTCTATATATAAAATCATAGATTACGTATGAGGTATAATGTACTAAGTATAAAGCCAGACACCCTTAATACATAATACGTTATACTTTATACAATTTTTCTAACTCTTCTTTAATCACGCTAACTTCGTCCCATTCTATCCTCTTATTGTCAGGCAGAACCAAGAATTGCTCGCTGCCCTTGCCGGTTATTAAAACAATGTCGTCTTTTTCAGCAATCGATAAAGCCTTGGCAATAGCCAAACGTCTATCTAAGATTATTTCATATTGAGGCTTACGCAACTTAAAGCTGTTTATCCCCTCTAGTATATTTTCTGCAATTATTTGCGGGTCGGTGTCGTAGACATCATCATTTGTGACAATAATACAGTCAGCGTACTGCGCGCTGGTTTTTCCAAAGTCAAACCGCTTGCTTACATCCCTGTGCCCGCCGGTGGAACCAAAGACGTGGATTAACCGATTGCGCGGCAAAATAGAAGCTTCTTCCAAAGCAGCTTGGATGGAAGCCGGCTCGCAGCCATAGTCCACAATAATTTGAAAGCCTGAACTATTGGGAACTTTTTCCATACGGCCGGGTATGCCGTGGAAATTTTTTAAAGCCTCTGAAGCTTGGTTTAAATCCACACCCAAAACATTTGCGCAGGCAACTGCCAATGCAGCATTCTTTACATTAAAAACTCCGAGCAAATCTAAACTAAATTTAGTATTTTGCACTTCAAACTCCATGGGCGGCTCGCTCTTTGTAACCTGGGCAAAAAACTGCTTGCTTGCGTCGCGGGTTTGAACTTTAGTAAAAGTCACGCCAAATTTTTCGTCTGACTTAAAACTTAAATAAAAACCGGACATAGCGTCGTCGAAATTCACGCCAATAACTTTTTTGCTAAAAAAAGATTTCTTTGGCAAATTACCTAAGCTGAAAAGTTTTGCCTTAGCATGTTTATAATTGCCAAAACTTCCGTGCGCGTCTAAATGCGCGCGAGAAAGATTGGTAAAAACCGCCATATCGAAATTAATTCCCAAATGCCTGTTTTGCGCAAGCCCTTCGGAAGTGCATTCTATAATTGCATATTTACAGCCGCTTAAATGCATTTGCTGTAAACGTTTTTGCAGCTCAAAACCGCCCGGCATTGAAAGCCCCCGCTTGTTCATAAAAGTCTGTTGCCCGTTTGAAAAATTCACAGTCGTTGAAAAACCGGACTTTTTTCCGGCGGCATTGAGTAGGTGGGCAAGCATAGCTATAGTGGAAGACTTACCCGTGGTTCCGGTAACGCCAATGACCACCATTTTTTCACCAGGATTGCCAAAATAAAAACTCGCCAGTATAGCAACCAAGCCATGATAAATAGGTCTAATAATTTTTAACAGAGCTTTCGGGATTAACTTTTTAATAAATTGCATAGACATATTATAACTAAAATTATAGGTTTACATAAGTATCCATATTATCTACAATTGTCATATCTGAAAAAAAGGAGGCATGAATGGCCGAATTACAGAGACCGACACCTTCGGAAGTTTTGTTGGATTTAAAGTCCGCAACACAAGAAGAAAGAGATGACCGTCTAAAACAGCTTCAAAAACCGCAGCTAGATATTCTCTTCCAATGTTCTGCACTCACATTTGAACCAACAATTCACCCACCTTCGGAAGTTTTAAATAAATGGCGCGAGATAACAAATGACAACGCGTCGGAACGAACCTGGGTTCAATGGCACCTCATGAGATGCGAGGGGCCATGCAAGGCGATCGTGGAAAACGGAGGGACTGCTGATGATGACGAAGAAAGGCAGGAATGGTGGAAAGTAATTCAGGCCATTATCGACATCATCAACGGTCCAATGATGGATGGCTTCAGGGAAGTTGCCCGCACGCACGGGGCGAGACTTTTTAGAAGAAGATGAAGCCGCAAACTGGAAACCTCGGAGAACTCTCCGAGGTTTCGTTTTTTTATCTACCTAAAAAATTTATTAATAACCCTAATGCCACTATAAATCTTGTACAATAAAGTATGGTTCACCAGGTCGTGCGCTCCTGCGTATTCTCTCTGAGTGCCCCCAAAACCCAGTTTAAAACGTACAAAGCCCGGGGTTTCCCCGGAGGAAGTTTCTATTCCCCAAAAATCATAAAATTTTAATCCCTGGTGTTTGGCATCGATCATGGCATGGAAATGCAACAAATAAGGCGCCATAACATTTTTGTGAAATTCGCTGGACCCGCCGAACAAAAAAGTTCGGGTGTCGCCAAAGTCTATTATAATTGCAGTTGCCAGTAACTGATTTTGGAAAATAGCTTTATAAATATGAAGTTTTAAATCCGCTCGCTGTTGCAGAGCAAAAAAATCTACCAGCTTTTTATAATAATCGGACCCGAAAGTTGAAAAACCCTGTCGCTTGGAAGTTTCTAAAATAAGTTTTAAAGCCTCGTCAAAAAACAAACCATGGCCAATGCTAATATCGAACTCGTCTTTAATTTCTACGCCGTGCTTTTGCGCCACTTTAATATTGTAGCGGGTTTTATGGTGCATTTCGGAAAGCAACTGCTCGTCCGATTTTGAAAGATCGATAATTAAAGTTTTCCCGGGTTGGATATTTGGGGACTTAGTGGGTAGTGGGTAGTGGGTAGTGGGTAGTGCCAAATCCTTAGGCTCTATACGAATAAAAATTGAATCAGGAAATTTAGATTTTATTTGATCTAAAAGCTGCCCACTGTCCACTGCCCACTGTCCACTTACCACCGGTCCATACGGCGCATACAAATAATAATACTTTCCTAAAATCGACATTTTAATGAATTGCACCGATGCAATTTGGTTTCCGCTGTCATCTATAATCTTAAATCTTTTAACCTGTCGGCCTAAGGCCGACTGCCATTCTCCCCATTCAAAGCTTTGCAAAAAACTGCCACTAGTGTTAGTGGCAACAAAATGGTTGTATGTTTCTTTATCGATTTCGGATAATTCTATTAATTGCATTAGAGACCTTTTGATTTATTTCTGTAATATTCAAATTTTTCCTTATCTCCTACAATTTTACTGGCTTCCGCTAAGTCATTATATTTATCATCGAGGTTAAAATCATTTTGCTCAAGTTCATTAATTAAATCTAGAGCATATGCTTTTTCTAGCTCTGGAGAACTAGCCTGCCCACACAGCTTAATTAATTCCTTTAAATAATAAATTCTGGCTTCCACATTTTCTTTAGTGTTTCCTGTTCCCCATTTTTTCTTTAATGACTTGGTTTTTTCAATCTGCAATAATAAATCCTGCTCATTCAACAAATCTTCAACTGCACCAGCATCTACAAATATTTCTGCCTGACCCGCGGACATCCTATCTTTCTCTCGCTTAATCACTTCATCGGGTAAATACATATAAACTTGTTCGTCAGTGCTGGAAACGTAATTTTTCTTTTCACCATATAATCTTACATATTCTTCCAAGCTAACGCCTTCGCTTTTCCAAAAATCCTGCTCTTGTTTGTACTGTTTTGCGGCATCGTATCTATCAATTGCTATCCTTTGGTGAGGCTCCTGACCTAAATGGTGCAAGGATCCGTCTGGATTATTTATATCCTGGCCCCTAAAACCAAAATTTTCATGAAACCCAAAAGAATCTCCATGTACTTCTAACTGCACTCTTCCATCACAACCCTGCAAAAATGACCATTCAACTGCGGCTCGATGAAGCATTTTTCCCAAACCCTTGTATTGACTAGCATTGTGCGATTTTCTATTTGAATCAATTTCACTCTTAGTAGAACCGCTGACCATATTTTCAATATAAACTTTTGGCATAAACTTCTCTGTTTGATTGCCATACTGTAACTTTGGGTTGTTGGGGTTTTCGGTTGCCGACATTGAATTTAAGGTTCGTAAGATGACAAAACCTTCTACCGACTCCTTCTCCTCTGACTGTTGTGATGGAGCACAAAAGCTAAGCCTAATTGCCCCTTCATAACCTGGATCCCGGCTGGCGCGAATTGCAAAATTGGTTTTTTCTACAGCAACTTCACCAATTTTAGGACCGTACAAATTAAACTTATAATTTGCAGCTGTGTCATACTTAATGTTTTTTTCTGGTGTAACTTTTCTTTCTGCCGCAATTGCTTCCAAATCATTATAGGTTTTAAACTCAGAATCTTCTCTCATAATTTATCCTTTAGATAATAGCTGCAAAGCCTGCTTAAGTTGCTGCTCCTGGGGTTTGGAATTGTCTACTTTACTTATTACTTCCCGCACCTCTCGCTGGTTATAACCAAGAGCCAATAGAGCATCAAAAATTTCCGACGACGGACCTGCAGAGGAATCTGTGGCTCCCACTTTATTTTTTAAGTCTACAATTATACGCTCCGCTGTTTTACTGCCAATCCCGGAAATTCGCGTAAAAATTGCAGCGTCTTGATTGGCAATGGCCTGCTTTATGCTTTCTATTTGCCCGGCAGACAGTATTGCCAAAGCCATTTTTGGCCCCACGCCGGAAACTGTAATTAAAAGTTCAAAAAATTGTAAGGCGGCAAAAGAAGGCAGGCCAAACAAGGAATGGCCGTCGTCAGCCACTTTCATATAGGTATACAGGCTAACCTCATCGCCTGCGGATTTAGTTAAAGTATCGGGCGTGACAAAAACTTTATAGCCAATTCCGCCATTTTCAATAATGATATAAGTAAGGGATTTTTCTAAAATTTTACCTTTTAAATAAGCAATCATAAATCTATTTTATGCTTAAAATGCAAGATTGACAAATTTCCCAGGTATTATAAAATATATCAACCAATTGTCGGGGAGATGTTTTATGGCACATGACTTACAATCGTGTCCGGAGGTTCAAATCCTCTCTCCCCGACTTCTATCGGACCCATAGCTCAGATATTTTAGGTAGAGCAAACGCCTGACACGCGTTAGGTCGATGGTTCGAGTCCATCTGGGTCCATTGGCCGCACAAGCTGCGTTAAGGGTTGTCATCACCTTAATTCAGTCCGGATCTGCCCCCGGGGTGCGGCCTAAAAATTACAATTTTATGGAGGGCCTATGCTTTCTTGCGAAGGCGTGGTTGTTTAAACAGGGTTACTGGAGTCGCTGAGCGGCTACCAACCTGTTGATCTCAAACAGTTGGGGTTACCTCTTCCCCCAAGCCCTTCGCCAACTTCCCTCCTCCTGTCCCGGGAGGGAAATATACCCTTGGGCGCGTGAACCGAGAGCACGCGTCCAGGGGGTTTTTTTATGTTTAAGCATCTAGCCAAAAGTATTGTGAATTTGGTAAAATGAAAATTGGTCTACAGAATTATAGATATAACGCACTACAGATGACTACAAAAAATTATTTCATACGATTCTGTAGTTATCTGTAAATTTAATTCCCTCCCCTGAATGGGGAGGGCTAGGGAGGGGTGAAATTACGCAAAAAAATCACCCTCCCCTAACCCCTCCCATCGAGGGAGGGGAAAATAAAGTTATGCAATTCAAATTACAATCCAAATTCAAACCCGCAGGCGACCAGCCCGCCGCAATCGCCGGATTATTAAAATCCATTGATGCCGGTCGAAGGTATCAAACGCTTTTGGGCGTGACCGGATCCGGAAAAACCTTTACCATGGCCAACATAATTGAAAAAATCCAAAAGCCAACTCTCATCATTTCCCACAACAAAACTTTAGCCGCTCAGCTGGCAAGTGAGTTCCAGGAATTTTTTCCGGACAATGCGGTCCACTATTTTGTTTCCTACTACGATTACTACCAACCCGAAGCCTATATTCCCCGCTCAGACACCTACATAGAAAAAGAAACTCAAATTAACGAAGAGATTGACCGCCTGCGCAATGCCGCCACCCAATCTTTGCTTTCAAGAAAAGATGTACTGATAGTTGCCTCTGTCTCGTGCATTTACGGACTTGGCAACCCGGCCAACTATTTAGAACTGTCGCTCCAAGTAAAAAAAGGTGAATCTTTTAAGCGCGACAAACTTCTTAGGCGCTTAACGGATTTACAATTCCATAGAAATGATATCGAACTGCAAAGAGGAACATTTAGGGTTAACGGCGACATTGTAGAAATTATTTTGTCTTCGGAAGATACCATTATCCGCATGGATTTTTTTGGCGATGTAGTTGAAAAAATTGAACGGCGAGATGCAGTTTCCGGACATACAATTGAAACTTTAGAAGAATTCACAATTTTTCCTGCCAAACATTTTGTCACACCCGAAGATAAACTAAAGGGCGCAATTGAGGCGGTACGTCTCGAGCTTGTCGAGAGATTAAGTGAACTTAGGCGGCAAGGTAAAGTTTTAGAAGCCGCGCGTTTGGAGCAACGTACTAATTTTGACCTAGAAATGCTGGTCAACACCGGCTTTGTGGCAGGCATTGAAAATTATTCACGCGTACTTGAAGGCCGCGAGCCTGGCAGTCCGCCATCTACCCTAATTGATTATTTTCCCGATGATTTTTTATTATTTATAGATGAAAGCCACCAAACCGTGCCGCAAATAGGCGCCATGTATGAAGGCGACCGTTCCAGAAAATCCACATTGATAGATTATGGTTTTCGGCTGCCCAGTGCATTAGATAATCGTCCCTTAAAATTTTCGGAATTTGAGAAAAAAATTAACAGGGCCATTTTTGTCTCTGCCACACCCAACGAATTTGAAATAGAAAGAAGCTTAACCCAAAAAGATACTAAATTTGTTACAAAATCCAAACGCACCCAGGAAGAACAAAGTATTATAGACGCCCGCCCCAAACTCAAGCATATGGATCCGCCGAGTATTGTAGAGCAAATCATCCGCCCCACAGGCCTTATTGATCCAACCATTGAAATAAAACCAATAAAAAACCAGGTTGATGATTTAATAGAGAGGATTAAAGAAAGAGTCGATAAGCATCAGCGTGTTTTGGTTGCCACTTTAACCAAACGCATGGCAGAAGAGCTAACGGAATATTTAAAAGAAGACGGTATTAAAGTAGCTTATGTGCACTCCGATGTTGATACTTTTGATAGATTAGAAATTTTGCGTGACCTGCGTTTGGGCGTTTATGATGTTTTGGTAGGAATAAACTTGCTCCGTGAAGGTTTGGATTTGCCGGAAGTTTCCTTAGTCGCGATACTGGACGCGGATAAGGAAGGTTTTTTACGGTCTGAAACTTTCTTTATGCAAATGATGGGTCGCGCCGCCCGCCACTTGGAGGGCCACGCAGTTTTATATGCTGACAACACTACCGGTTCTATGCAAAGAGCGATCGATGAGACTAACCGCAGGCGCAAAATTCAGCAAATTTATAACAAAAAACACGGCATAACTCCAAAATCTATTCAAAAAGCCATTGCCGATTCCCGCCTTGCTGGCAGCAAAAAAGAAATTGAAAACGAAGAAGAACGAGCGCGTGATGTAACTAAGATGGACAAAGAGGAAATAAAGTTTTATTTGGACGAGTTGGAAGAACAAATGGACCTTGCTGCAAAGAATTTAGAATTTGAACTTGCAGCCAAGCTTAGGGATAAAATTGAAGAAATTAAAAAAATCCGGAAACTTAAGACAAAGCGCTAAAACCACTCTTGCTTTTTTTAAAAGATTTTGTTAAGATATCGGAAGTCGCAACAAAATTTTTAATCTAATATCAACCTCTCTGTCACCCTTCGGGTGACATCTCTCCAGGTCTTGCCTGCCTGCGGTAGGCAGGGAGAGAATAATAAGGAATAGATCTACTATGCCAAATATAAAATCAGCGGCCAAGGCCATGAGACAGAGCATTCGCCGCAGAGCCAGGAACCTAACAACTAAAGACAAATTCAAAGACGCTGTTAAAGCAGTCAGGAAGCTTATTACTGCAGGCAAGAAGAGCGAAGCTATGGAAGCTATGAAGAAAGCTATGTCTGCGCTAGATAAAGCTGCAAAGACTAAAGTTATACTTAAAGGTAAATCTTCAAGGTTGAAATCCAGATTAGCAAAAGCTTTAGCAAAAATCCGCCCATAAGGCGGATTTTTGGTATAAGGTATTACGTATTAGGTATAAGGCTTTTGCAGCTCTTAATTAATCCATGGATTAGTTTATCGCAGCGTAAAGCTTGATTTTCTAGATCCGGATAATTATTTTCGGGCAAATAACCTATACCTTTACTCAAATCCAATTGATTCCGCAATTCAGTCAAAGAACCCAAGGCGGTATAGTAAAATTGGATCTTTTCTTTTATAGAATTTCTACTAAACCCTTCAGCAATATTCGAGGCTACTGAAATAGCAGCTCTTCTTATTTGCATTATGATTCCAAAAAGTTCTTCTTTTGGAAAAGCTTTTGTAACCTTATAAATTATCATCGCGAGTTGATAAGCTTCCCTCCAAGCATGTAAATCGCGAAAAGATTGAATCTTGTTTTCTGCTTTATACATTATACTTTATACGTAATACGATTAAATTGTTTTTTGCTTTGCTTCAGCAAAAATTTGAGAGAAAGCTTCGAGCTGATCGCCGAAGACAATTAAGCTATTGCGGAATTTTTGTCCGCCACGAATGCTGCTTTGGGTAATGGTTAAGTACTTGTGGCCGTTTTTGGCTTCTTTGACATCAAAGAAGTAGGTTTGGCTTTTGGTAGGCAGCTTTGTGGAATATAGCGCGGGTGCAAACTGTTGTTGTTCCTGCATACATTTTGTGCAGTAGTTTTACGCACCACCGCTTTTGAATCGGGCAAAGCCCGATTTGCAAAGCGGCTTTGGCCGATTGCTTCGTTAGTTTGCTGCGGTACCGCTCACCGTAAGTCACTTACGCCTCGCGGCATCCTCGCAAACTGTCTCGCACTCGGCACATTGCGTAAAATACTGCCTAATTAAATTTATAAATTTTACGACCTTTAATTAATAATTCCCGCAGCTGTCGGGATTTATTTACGATTAATAAGATTAACTATTAACTTCATAATTTTTGCCGTCACTGGCAGTTACCCGGAATTTCCGGGTAACTGAATTTTGGCTTAATTCAGCTTCTTTAAAGATATTTTGAATATGCTCAGAGATTGTGTCCCTATCTTTGCCAAATAATTCAGCCATTTGCTGCTGATTCAGCCAAACTGTGTCATTTTCAAGAGTAACTTGGATTCCCGGCCCGGTTTGGTCTTTATAAATGATAATCTCGCCCTTTTTTGTGTCTTGCATATCTTAAATCTTACATTTTAGAAGCTTACACCTAATATAGTATACAATCGTTCACCTAGTGTCAAATGAAACCTGTGGATAATTCCAAAAATTAACTGAAACATCCAGGTAAATATTGCGTATAATTAAGGAAGACCATTAAAAAATAAACATTATGCAAAACAAACAAAAAACAATTTATTTAGTAACGTGCGCAGTGGCCATTCTCCTTTTGGTATGGGCTTTTTACAAGCATCCGGAAAATAAAAAACGCCAGGGAGAAGAATGGGCCGGCTGGGAGCAGGACAAACCCCTAAGCGGCAATGAGGAATCCGGCGCAAATACCACAACCGGCACAAAAAAACTGTCTTACACCGAAGCAGTTAAAACTTATAAATTCCGCTTTCAGTTTGTTAAATGCAGCGGCAACCCGGGCCTGCTGTCCGTAAAAAGAGGTACCCCGGTAATGCTGGACAACCGCGACAGCAAAGCCCACACCATTAGAGCCAACGGCCAAAGCTTTAGGATTGCGGCTTACGATTACGCCGTAGTTTACCCAAATATAATTACAAGAGATAATACCGATTTAACTATTTCCAATGTCACCTGCGACGGCGGCGGAGCCGCCACACTGAACGTAGAAAGATAAATTTAAAAAACCGTCCCGAAGAAATTTGGGACGGTTTTTATTATGGTAAAGATTCCATCTCTCCCCAATTATCCCCGACTTTTGCCTCAACACGCACGGGAACGGAAAGCTTAATTGCGTTTTCCATAAGCGGCTTTAACTTTTTAAGCCACGCGTCAATTTTGTCTTCCGAAACCTCAAAGACCAATTCATCATGTACTTGTAATAACATTTTTATAGACTTATCTGCTGATTCACTTATTAGCTTATGAATATTAATCATTGCCACTTTAATAACATCTGCGGCCAAAGACTGGATGGGAAAATTGACGGCAGCGCGTTCGGCTGCAGCGCGAATAAAAAATTGCGAAGATTTTATTTCCGGAAACTTACGAATACGTCCCAGCTCATTTTTAACAAAACCTTCCTGATTGACCTGCAACTTTATCTGTTCTATATATTCCTCAACGGCCGGATAAGCCGCGAAATATTTTTGGATAAACTGTTTGGCGTCGCCCACGCTTACCTCACCAATGCGCGAGGAAAGGCCAAAGCTGGACAGGCCGTACAAAATCCCAAAATTTATTGTCTTGGCATCCCTGCGCATATCTTTAGTAATTTTGTGCCCAGGCACGCCAAAAATTTCCATGGCGGTTTTGGTATGAATGTCCTCGTCATTTTTAAAAACTTCCAGCATTTTTTTGTCTTTAGCCAAATGTGCAACAATGCGCAATTCAATTTGGGAATAGTCGATAGATAAAAGTTTATAACCTTTTTCCGCAACAAAAGCCCGGCGGATAGTGCTGCCCACGCCCTCGCCTTTTATGGGGATGTTTTGTAGGTTTGGATCGATTGATGACAGCCTGCCGGTGGCCGCAATAGTTTGGTTGTAACTGGTATGGATGCGCCCGGTTTTTTTATTAACCATTTCAGGAAGCGCAAGTAAATAAGTGGATTGTAATTTGGCCAACTCACGGTATTCCATAATTTTTTTAATCACCGGATGCTGGCCCAGCATTTTTTCCAGCTCCCCTGCTGCGGTGGAAAGGCCACTCTTATTTTTTTTGTTTTGGATGGGTTCAAGTTTTAATTTATCAAATAAAATTTCTTTCATTTGTTTCGGCGAGTTTATATTAAACTCGGTGCCAGAAAGTTTGTAAATGTCACTTTCCAGCTGCTTAAGATCTATTTCCACTTCCCCGGACAAGCGGTTTAAAAATTTTGTATCCGTTTTTATGCCGGCGGTTTCCATTTTGGCCAAAACTTCCACCAGCGGCATTTCAATTTCATAAAAAACCTTTTCTAAACCTTCTTTTTTCAGTTGAGGTTCAAAAATTTCCTTTAGCCTCAAGGTCATATCCACGTCCTCGCAGCAATACCAGGAAACTTTTTCCACATCTACCTTGTCCATAGTTATCTGATTCTTCCCCTTGCCGATTAAATCCTCAATGGGCTGCATTTGGTAACCTAATTCGTTAAAAGCCAAAGCATCCAGGTTGTGCTGGCGGGTAGCAGCATTTAAAAGATAGGAGGCTATCATGGTATCGAAGGAGATAGGATTTAGGATATAGGAATTAGACTCTAAAATTTGCAGGTCGTACTTCAAATTGTGGCCGATTTTTTTTATTTTTGAATCGGTGATGATATTTTTCAGCTCTTTTGATGCCAAAAATAAATCTGCCGGAAAATAAAAAGCCGATCCGGGTTTTGCTGACAAACCAACCCCAACTAATTTAGCGTCAATAATGTTTAAACTCGTGGTTTCTGTATCCACGGTTATTTCTTTGGCAGCTGACAGTTCCCCAAGCGCCTTTTCCAATTTTTCTTCTGAGTCTACCAGTTCATAATCTTGTTTAAACTTTTTTGCTGATAAATTTTCTTGCTGTCCACTGTCTACTGTATTCTGTTTACTGTCTAGTGATCCCGGATCGGTCTTTGGAATTTTATTTAGTAAACTTCTAAACTCAAGCTCCTGAAAAAGCTGTACAGTTTGGTGTAAATGAGAAGCATCTAAATCATATTTTGGCACTTTAATTTCAACCGGCACTTTGCAGTCTATTGTGGAAAGCTCATAAGACATCCTCGCTTCTTTCTCCTGCGCCTTAAGCAACTCCAAAATGCGTGGCTTTATTTTGTCGCCGATTTTGCCTAAATGGATCGCCTTATAAATTTCATCAATCGACCCGAATTCTTTTATCAACTCAATCGCGGTCTTCTCGCCAACGCCTTTTACCCCCGGAATGTTGTCGGAGGCATCACCCCGAAGCGCGCGGTAGTCCACCAACTGGTCGGGATTAAGTTCATAACGGCCGCGCACAGCCTTGGCATCATAAACAGTTGTATCCGTAATGCCTTTGCGCAAAGTGTAAACTTTTATTTGATGGTTAACCAACTGGAGTGTATCCATATCACCGGTGGTGATAATTACATCAGCCTCCGGATTTTCTTTATGTAAAGTTTTGGCCAGCGTACCCAGCAAGTCATCCGCCTCAAAACCTTCTTTTTCGTAAATGGGAATATTTAAAGCCCGCACCACTTCCTTTACGCGCGGGATTTGGTCGTAGAGTTCCTGGTCGGCCTTAACGCGCGTGGCTTTGTACGCTTCGTATTTTTGGTGGCGGAACGTGGGCCCTTTAAGGTCAAAGGTGCAGGCAATGTGCGTGGGTTTGAGGTCTTTGATGGCTTTTAGGAGTATTACGGTAAAACCATACACGGCATTGGTCTGTTCCCCGCTTTTGGTATTAAGCACAGGAATGGCGTGGTAACCGCGGTGAATAAGCGCGTTACCGTCTATTAACATATAGCGTGTTTGGGCTTTTGACATAAAGGCATTATAACTAAATATTTGGAATAAAAAAATACGCCCCGATATAGCAATCGGGGCGTATTAAGTTATATAAAAGATTAACCTAATTAATATAAATAGTAAAATCTTTTGATGCAGTCAGCGTTCCAGAGGTTACAGTAACTGTAAAGGTATATGTCCCGGTTGCTGTGGGCATGCCGGAAATTGTCACCGGCACTTGGCAGGGGGCTGCCACGCACTGCGCGCTCACCAAACTTAAACCCGGAGGCAGCTGGCCGGCTAACACAGACCAATTGTAAGAATCACTGCCGCCTGTTGCGGAGATGGATTGAGAATAGGCCAATCCGTTTGTTCCCGTTTGGAGCGCGGAAGTTAAAAGGGAAAGGGCTGTGGAGCTGCCGTTATAAAAGGGATCTTTCCACGGATATTCCATCATAACTCCTGTTTGCTGAAGCTTTTCATCTTCGTTGTTAGCCATTACGGCATCGGAAAAACTGTAACCCCGGGCGGCTAAAACTTCCGGATTTGGAAAACCTAAGAGGCCGGTTTCACCTACCAATTGCAGTGTACCGTTGTTGTTGATTAGAACACCCAAACTGTGAGCTTGGCTGCCGTTAGTAATAATTCCGCCCAATTGTAAAAAAGAAACATCTCCGTAAAGCGCTTGCTTAAAACTAAAACCTTGGGCAGTAAAAATTGTGGTCGACGGGAAACCCAATTTTTGTCCTTGGGAAATTAGGTAGCAGGTGCCCTTGTCGGGGGCCCGGTCAGAACAAAAAATTTTACCGTCCCGGGGTGGCATGAAACTACCCACGGGTAAATTTAAAGTTGCGCTATCGGCTGGGGCAACACTCGTCCAGGAGTTAAAGCTATACGACAAAAATGCGTCCGCAGAAGTGTAAGGCCTTTTCACAGCTTGCCCATTCTCTGTAGTTACCGTATAAACCGTGCCGTTGAGCGAAAAATTTTTGCCTTGGGTAATTAGGGGTGTGTAGACAGCAATACTAAAAAACGGACTAATCAATCCTGCTATTAAAAAAAATGTTATTCCTAATCTAATTTTTTTCATATCAATAAATTTTTAAATTATAAACTTACCATAAATAAGACGAAAATTGCTTCTTTTTGTTACATAACAATAAACCGTTGCTATAAAACCATACGCCCCGTTGGTCAATGGCCATCGGGGCGTATCTGAATAAATATTTAGAAAACTTATTCCATCACAAGTACAACTTTTAACTGAAACTGTTTGCTTACGCTGGAAACGTCATCGCTTACGGTTACAGTAAAAGTATAAGTTTGGCCGCCGGCAGAAGATGGCGGGGTTCCGGAAATAGTGGCAGGCGCTTGGCAGGGAGACATAAAACACTGCGCGCTAGTCAAACTTAAACCCGGAGGCAAACTGCCGGAAGTAATTTTCCAGGAGTAAGAACCTTTACCCCCGGAAGCATTTATATCAACAGAGTAAGGTGAATATATTGCGCCAATAGGAAGGGAAGAAGTTGTGATTTCCAGAGACTGTGAACCAGAAGCAGAAATGCTAAAGGGTTTATCACTCGTGTCAGAGATCCCGCTAACCGGGTCGGTAACTGTCACGTAATACTTGCCAGCTGAAATTTGTGAGTCAAATGCGCAGGACTGTGATGCGCAGTTAGGAATTTGCCAACTATAAGAACCTGTATTAGGAACATTTTTTGCTATGACTGTTGGTATTACAGCTATGAGGCAGGCGGGGTTGGATTCCAAACAAGCAATATAGGGAGACAAAGTAATATCAACATTTTGCACAGTGCTAGAAGCAAACCATTTAATGGTTTGAGTAGAACCTATTGCCCATGCTTCACCGCCGTTTGGGGAATAAACCATTATTTCAGAAGGCAAAGGCGGAATTGGAGGGATGGGTGAAATTTTTCCACAATAGTTGATAGGTGAAAGATCTGTAGCGGGTCGGCTTTCCAGAACGCCCACCGAAGGCACGCTAATGTCCGCACTGTTTGCGGGCACAATGTCGGCAAATGAATAACCCCAAGATGCTAAAACATTAGTTGAGGGCAGACCAACAGGACCTTCCGGACAAATAAAGTAAACTGTTCCATTTTTATTTATGAGAGTTCCAGCACTATGAGCTTGAGTCGGGCTGTCTATGTGGGCAGCGGGCGGTAAGAACGACACATCGCCATAGGCCACATTTTTAAAACTATAGCCTAAACCCGTGAAAACTGTTTCGCTTGTAAAGCCAGCTCTGCTAGCATTGGTAATTAAATAGCAGGTGCCTTTGTCAGCTCCGCGATCAGAACAAATTATTTTTCCGTCCTGCGGAGGGATAAAGCTGCCAACTGGCAACGAACTTATCTCTTCTGGTTGCGCAGGGTAAATGTTAGTCCAAGTATTAAATCCGTAAGACAAAAATGCACCGGCTGAAGTATAAGGCCTACGAACAGTCTGTCCATTTTCGGTGGTTACGGTGTAAACCGTACCTTGATTCGAAATATTGGTTCCCACAACAAAATTAGCGGCTGTTGTGGCGCCAGCAAACTGGTGCAAACCTACAAGAAAGCTCACAAAAAGGCTCAAGATTATTAGTTTTTTCATATGCTTTTAAAATAAATAGTCTTACCTATATATTATACGACAAAAACCGGGAAAAGTTACAAAAAACGTCCCGATTGCAGTCGGGACGTTTTAATTTAATATGACTTTTGGGGCCGGGTGACCTGCTTATTGGCAAACTGCTGTTTTCACTGTGCCCGGGGTTTCAGTGAAAATTAAGGTTTTTTGACCAAAATTCATTGTATAAATTTTTACACCATAAGAGTAGTAAGAGTTTTGGGCAACGTTTTTGTCGGTGTAATAGTAGTTGGTTTGGTTAGAAGCAATTGGCGAATAAGAGTACGGGCTGCTGTTGCCGGTTGCCCTGTAAAAATCCCTATAGTAGTTTGTGCCTACATAATAAGATTCAGATACGCTAACCTGGGAAATGCCCGACACGCAAGAGGGAGACATACTTAATCCCCCTGAAAACACCGGAGGCGGAGTGGGTGTTGGGGTCGGGGTTGGGGAGGGTTGCGGAGTTGCATAACTATTTATGCTCACCGTGCAGGTTGCGGTCTGGTTGGTAATTTGGTTCTTGGCAGTAAAAGTATGCGATCCTGTCTGATTAAAAGTAGAAGCAAAATTATTGCCTATCCAATACGGATCGCTCACGCCGTCCCGCGTCCAAATATAAGAAGCATTTGGATCGGGATTTATGACACTGGCGGTAACGCTTTGGCCGGTTACCCCCGGATTAGGCGATACCGAACAGGTTATAGCGCCTTGAGGGGTTGGGGTAGGCGTAGGCGTAGGCGTAGGCGTAGGCGTCGGAGTCGGGGTTGGGCCCGAAGCAGCAACTGTAAAGGTCACCGTGCCTTTTTGCACACTGTTAATGTAAACGGTCTCCACCCACTGGCCGACATCTGCAGTCTGCGGGGTTACTGTAAGAGCACAGCTGGTGTTGGGTATTGCATTGCCGGAAGGCTGCACTGTGCAAATTGTGTACTGGCTGGCTGCGCCGCCGTCTTTGGAGGCGCTGACTGACAATACATCCCCTTCCTTTCCTCCATACAAAGTAAAAGTCCAGGAATTTTGCCCAGCAATTAATGTACCTCCGTTGTGAGTAAAGCTATAGGCAACGTTTTGTCCGGGGGTTGCTTCAACATTCACCGTGACACTGTCGCTGACGGGTACAAAACTTAAATAGCAGGTTATTGTATAAGTTACTGAACTTGAAAGCGGGCCGGCAGAATCCGAGCCGGAAGCCGAAATACTGCCAGACCACCCACCGGACTTTGAACAGTTAGTCCAGGAATGGTTGCTTAAAGTATAAGAAAGGGTGACGCTACTGCCTGAAGTTACTGTTGCTGAATCTAAACCGTTTACTTTTAATTCAAGGCTGGGGTTATTGTTAGCTACGCAGTTGTCGGCGATTTGGGCTAAAATATCGCTACAACCGGAATTTTTAAATGGCACAGAGCCAAGCAGAGGCAAATTTTCTTCAGTCTCATTGGCATCCACTACCTGGCTAAAAGAATAATTCCAGGAATAAAAAACTTCGGCGCTGGGGAAAGGATACTTGCCCAGGCTCCCCACTAAATATATTGTGGCACCCTGGTTAATGCTGACCAGTTGGCCTATGCGCGCAGTGGGCGCCGCTTGGGCTAAAACCACAGTAAAGGTAACACTGCCTTTGTAGGTTCCGTTAATATAAACTTTTTTTAACCAGGAGCCTTCGTCTTGCGAGGCGGGAATAACCAGCTGACTGCCGCAGTAGGTGTTGGGTATGGGGGAATTGGCTGCGGCAACAGTGCAAACTAAAGTTTTTTGGCCGTTATTGACCGGTAAATTATTTTTAAAATCTTCGACTTCCAGTTTGTCGCCGGCTGCGGCGTTGGAAAGGCTAAGGGTCCAGCCGTCTTTGCCCGCAACTAAAGTGCCGCCGTTAGGCGTAAAAGAATAACTGGGGGAAAGAGGGGCGTTGGGAGTACCGCACACGCCTTCAAGCTGGTCTAAGGCCGTGCTGCAATTGTTCATTTTGTCCGGCACCACGCCTGCAAAAGCCGCCAGCTCTATTTCAGCGCTGTTTGCTTGGACAACCTGGGAAAAAGTATAACCCCAGGAATTAAAAACAGTGGGGTTAGGAAAGGCGTACAAACCTTTATTGCCTACTAAATATATAGTGGGATTATCGCCAATGCTGACTAGCTGGTTTAACCTGGGCACAAAAGCCTGGCTTGCTAAAACAGTAAACTGTCCGCTGGTGGCCAACAAGGTAAATACATCGTTACTAAACAAACGAAACTCATAAACACCGGCGGTTGAAGGCACGGTTATAGTTTTGCTGCCGCTTGCACCGCCACCCGTATATACCCAGCTAATGGGCGCGGTATTAGCCGAGCCCGGTGAATAGACCCCAATCCAGTCAAGTGAAGTTGGGGAAGAAATGTTAGACCAGGAAGCGGTAAGCTGGCCGCCTAAAGCTACTTGCGATGCCGCAACTGACAGCGTGGCTGCGCCAAAACCGCCGCAGCTGTCGGCAATTTGTTGTTGGGGAGTATTGCAGTTTGCGCTCTTGAGCGGCACCACGCCAATTTGAGACAAAGCAGCCTCCGCCGCATTGGCAATGACAACCTGACTGAAAGAATAATTCCAGGAATAAAAAACTTCCGCGCTGTCAAAAGCGTAAAGCCCGGCACTGTCTACCAAATATACGGTAGGCTCTCCGTTTATGCTCACCAAAGTTCCAACCCTCGGGCTGGAAGAAACCGGGGTTGGATCGGAAACGCTGGCCAAATAAGCTTCATGGTTTGAACCATAATGCCCTTCACCGGCTGACCAGCCGTCTGCCCCGGAATCGTAATCTATATACCAATAGTAAAGATAATCATAACCGCTTCCCGAAGCATATTCCGGCCCTGACTTAACTGTGCCCATTTCTCCGCTTTTGTGAGTTCCCAAAATACCGTCTGAGCCTGGCCTGGGGCTGGAACGGGCAGTGAGCGAACTTACAATAACTTTAACCCGTCCGCCAATGGTAAGGGGGACAGCCAAATTAGCTCCGGCCCTAATACCCAAAACTTTTCCTGCAGCAAAGGAGGTTGCTACACTGCTGACCGGGTCGCCCTGGCTCATTTCAGCGTAGGCCACAGCCGTAACTGACCCGACACAGCCTGCCATATAAAAAACTAAAGCCAACGCGAGCAAGCTCGGCAGCTTTTGGTTAAATACTGACTTTATAGAGTCAGCAATGGTGGGATTAGAAAAGCGCTCACTATTTTGATTTGGTTGATGAGAGCCTTTTTTATACTTGGAATAAACGTATGGGTTCATTGTCCATACCCCGGCCAAAAATTTTGTTTGGTAGGGTAATTTTCCCGCTGACATAAATGGCTAATTTTGGCCACAAATCTTCAGCGATATTTAATTGTTATTTTGTTTCAAAGGTTTTAGTTTGATGCTATTTTGGCACCAATAAAACCAAAAATAAAAAACTTATATATGTATTATAGCACACTTTAAGTTTTTTGTCGAATGAAAAAAATGGACCCCGGGCAATTGCCAAAGGTCCAAACACCAAGGAACAGTTCTTAACACAAAGGGCGCATTAGTGCGCCTCTTACTTTTTTGCGCCATCTGGGATGACGATTTCGATTTTACCTACGTCATCCTCTCCTAAGGGCACAAAAACGGAATTAACCTCGATAGTAACCACTCGGGTTCCATCATTAACTTCTTCCACGCTGCCTATGATTCTTTCAGTGTCAGTCGCTGTGGCATTCGGCCTTCCAACCGCGACATCAAGACCATATCCTTTGGCTTCGCGAAAGAGCTTGCTCTTGTCCTTCCAGGGCATAAATCCCCCTTTCGTATATTCAATATATTCTTATGCAATTTCTTAGTCAAATAAAAAACCGCCGACAACCATCATGGTGTCGGCGGCGCGCCTGTTAAACGCGAGAAGAGAGAAGTTTATGGAACTCGTTGTCCATTCCGCGTTTCCGGAAGCACGAGACCAATGTAGGTAGTTGCTGTACGGCTTTCTGGGAACAGGATGGTCAGCGGCAGACCCATTGCAGCCGAGTTGCCAAACGGCATTTCGAACTGGATGAACGGCACGCTGTAAGCGCCGGATGAAGTTCCGGCCGGAATAGGAACTACGGCTCCAGGGCCATCACCGCGAATCCCCAATGTTACTACCATAGGTTCTTTAGCCGGAAACACTCCGTTTACAACCACATAACGCTTGCCGTCGCCGCCAAATATAACTCCTGCGGAATCCACGTGATAATAATAACGGGAATTCTGCTGGCCAACATAGGCCACAAAATAGGTAGTAAATATTTGCTGAATCAGGGCCCCGGTTTTCGCTTCCAGAATTACCACATCGAACAGATGTGATTCTCCCAAAAGACTTTCAGGACTCACCTGACCCGCGTAGACGAGAATGGAATTGAAGATGCTCAGTTTTTCGAAGTACCCAAACGATCCGTTGGGAGGATTGAAATACCCCACCAAATCGTAGCGGCCGTCGAAATTCTGCTTCATATGCCTCCCATAAACAGTCACGTCGGACAAAGGTTCCAGCACGTCCAGAAAAATATTGACCTGCTGGTTTTTCTGCGGGAACTCGCCGGTACTCGTGCGAAGAGTTGCATGTTGGGCGCCGTCGCTGGGGAAAATGGCCTGAGCGGCAAGGTACACCGAACCGTCAGACTTGTCCCGATTAAACCTGGAAGAGGGGTCACATTGAGCGCCGCACTCAGAATAAAACTCCTGCGCGGATTTGATACGCGACTGCGCGAACGAAGCGGGCGCAAAAATGGACATCGTGACGAACGCCTTGATCATCCACATAACTAGGTACTTTTTCATTCGAGAACTCCTTTGTAGAGGACGGTTGAGGTTGAAAACAAGAATTGTAACTCTGGGAAAGCAGATGCCAACAAATTGGCCGCTAATCTCCCAGAGTTAAACTTCTCTCTTTATAATCCTCCTATGGATTTAAAAGAACAAAAATGCCTCAAATTCGGGCACAATTGCCTTAATTTAAGAGATATAATTATACACTATTTTAAGCTTTTTGTCAATAGTTGAAACAAAACGCTTTATTAAGCGATTTTATACACTCAACACCAAGTTCCAAAAACACAAAAAGAAGGAGGAAGGTTACTTGGCAAAACAAGGGAAACACTTTTCTGGAGACGAGTTGAACAATATTCTCACGCTGTTAAGAGAATCCGACATGAGCATCCAGGAGATCGCGGATAGGATGCGTTGCAGTAGAAGTGCCGTGGTGGCCATAAACCGCAAGTTTCAGATACGCCTGTATGGCGGCAGGCGTTCACAGTGGGCTCTAACCAACACCAAAGCGATTGGCACAACAGTCGCTTAAGGAAGAGTTCCCTTGGCAAAAAAAAGCCGGCACACCGTTAATTGTGCCGGCTAAAATATTGTATTTTTAACCCTCTCCTACTACCCTAAATACTTCTTCCACGTCTGTAATGCCATCCAGCGCTTTAAGCAAACCGTCCTGGGTCATAGTCAGCATGCCTTGGGAAACGGCCGTCTTTTTAAATTCCGCCATGGAGGAATTCTCGGCCAAAATTAATTTTTGCACGGCTTCGGTGTTTTCCAAAACTTCGTACACGCCAATTCTGCCTTGGTAGCCCAAATGCGCGCATTTTTCACAGCCCTGGGAGTGGAAAAACTGCAAATCTTTTGGCACATTTATATTTGAACTTTTTGGAATCTGCTTTAATGCATAAACTATTCTTTCAAAAACCTGGGGCGAAAGTGCGGCTGGTTTTTTGCAAAACTGGCAAAGCTTTCTTACCAGGCGCTGTGCTATTACCACTGTTAATGCCGGCGCCACCACAAACGGTTTTATTCCCATATTCAGCAAACGCGGAATAGCGCCGGAGGCGTCGTTGGTATGAAGAGTAGACAGCACCAAATGTCCGGTAAGCGCGGCTTGCATGGCAGTCTCCGCCGTTTCCTGGTCGCGAATTTCACCCACCATAACAATGTCCGGGTCCTGGCGGAGGATAGCGCGCAAGCCTTTGGCAAAATTAAAATCTACATTGTGGTCAATTGGCGTTTGCACAATGCCTTCGAGTTTATATTCCACCGGGTCTTCCAAAGTAATAATTTTAACCCCCGGCTCATTGAGTTCATTTAAAAAAGCGTACAGGGTGGTGGTTTTACCGCTGCCGGTTGGGCCTGTGGTAATTATCATACCATTGGGTTTTTGCAGAGCGCGTTCCACTATTTCCTGCGACTGCGGACGGAAACCCAAATCCGGCAGTTTTAAACTCACGGCTCCGGTACCGAGCAAACGCATAACCAACTCTTCACCGTAAGCAGAAGGCAGGGAAGATACACGGACGTCAATTGGTTTGCCCAAATAATAAAAAGTAATGCGGCCGTCCTGCGCTGAGGTTTCCACGTTGAGTTTTAATTTAGATAAAATTTTCACCCGCATAACCAGCAAGTGCTGCAAGTCTTTGCTTATGCGCAGCATATCCTGCAAAACGCCGTCGACCCTAAAACGTAATTTTACAAAATGCTCTTCGGGCTCTATGTGGATGTCGCTGGACTTATAGGCAACGCCGGCACCAAAAATTATTTCCAAAAGTTCCGTGGCATTGTGTTTTTTTTGTTCATCTTCCGACTGCAAAGTTTTAAGAATGCCGGCAAAATCCTGCTCCTTGTCCACCCGAACCACTTCCTCGGTAGCTCCCTTTGGCCGCAAAACCTTGCTGTAAAACTTCATTGCCTGTTCCAGGCTCCTTTTGGAAATAAAATAAAGGCTGACTTTATTTTTTACAGAAAGCTCCTTAACTTTTTGTAAAAGCAGCGGATGCTTGGGCTGGATAGTGCCAATGCGCAAATCGTTTAAGTCTTTGTAAAAAGGCACAGCGCCCATATCGCGGGCTTCTTCTTCCAAAAACATACCCAAGACGCTTAAGTCTACAGGAAAGCTGTGCAGATCAATATAAGGCAAACCTAAAGTCGAGGCCGCGGCCTGCGCCTCTTTTTCCTGCATTTTTCGGTTAACCTCGTCCATAGATTTTTGCAAATCCTGGGGGGAGGACAAAAAATTGTTGGACATTATAAGGATTGAACAAGACTTAAAAGATTAAATAAGATTGACAAGATTAATTATCGGATACTTTATCCTTCTGGTTTTTTATCGCTGTATTTCTTGACGATGTCATTATCGCGGTTAATTCATCAGCTTCTTTTAACAAGCCTTCCACTAAACTTAATTTCACAACTCCCGATGCTACTAACAACTCCAGCCATCCAAAAGTTTCATCAGCTTCTTCAGCGACTGTACCCATTTTATGAATAAAATCTTTTGCGGATTTGCACCTGCAGGCTGCCCTGTAGTTAGAGTATACCGATGTACCTGACCTTAATATTTGATCTCCTATTTTTCTACCCGTATTCCCATAATTTTTTTCAAGATCTTGGGCGAGCTGAATAATTTTTATTGCGAACTCTTTTGTTCTTTGTTTCAAAGCAGTTGAATCCATAAGCTGATTGCACAAAATTAAGTAAAATTTAAATGCTTGGGCATGGTTTTATTGCAGTTTATTCTTGTCATTCATTTAAATGATGTCAATCTTTTAAATCATATTCATACTATCAAAAATCCCCGCTCTTTGCGAGAGCGGGGATTTTTTTAAAAAAGCTATAGACTTTTAACTACTTCTAAAAGCCTGTTTTCCAAACTTTCCAAAGTGCCTTCCAATAGCTTGGCCTCAATTACCCTGTAATGGCCAAGGTTAATGTCTAAAGTCCTGGCGTTGGAATTCAAATTTTCCAAAAATTTTTCCACAGCCACCTGCTGGTGCACGGCTGCCAAAAGAGTAAAAGAACCCGGTCTGGCTTCGGCAATTAGCCCTACAACTTTATAACCGCCAATGTTGTCTACAAATTCCTTAAGCGCGAGCAAAACTTCGGCTTCGCTACTTTCAGACTTTTCAAAGTCACTAAAATTAAGCAGCGAATAAATAAGGCCGGCAGGCTCGTAAATTTTCATACGAGCCAGCGCTCGCCCCCACAGCTTAAGTAGCGACAGTGATTTAGTTTTAAAAATATTTTTTACAACTTCCTGCTGCCTGCCTCCTAAGGACACCAGCTCGGAAGCTTTTAAAAAAGCTTTAGGCGTAGTATGGACATGCTGGAAGCTGTTGGTTTGGGCAATAATCCCGGTCAACAAACAGGTGGCAATATCCTCGTTGACTAACTGCTGTTCGTACTTTTCAAAAAGAACGGTTAAAATTTCCGCAATGGAAGTTGCAGTAATGTCCACCAAATTCAACTGACCAAAATATTCGTTGCCGGATTTGTTGTCAATATTAATTTTGGGGGTTTCAAAAAATAAATCTGCGTGCTGCTCGTATAAGCTGCCTAAATCTTCCAAAGACCTGGCGCCAAGGCAAATAATTAAATCCAGCGGAAACTTTTCCGTGCTAAAGCTTAAATCCTGCGGCGTAAACTGTTCGGTTTTGGATTTTAGATAAATATTTACACTACCTTCGGTAGTCTGGTAACTGACCTCATCCATTTTTTTGTTTTTAGTATTCACAGTAATTACCAAACTTTTACCGCCCTCTATATTATGTAAAATTGAATTCAGTCCCGGCAAAAACTTTAAATTTTCCTCTACTTTGCCGAAAGTCACCAGGCTGACGTCCTTTTGCAGGCGCTCTAAAAACAACCTTAACGCCAGGCCGGAGGCCAGCGTGTCGGGCCCGGGATTTTGCGGCAACAAAATTAAAATTTTGTTGCTCTTTTTTACCTGCTCAAAAATTTGTTGTTCAATATTTGCTTCCATATATAATAAAACGATTTATTAGTATAGCCGATTTGGCATATTAGGGCAAGGCTCATAAAGGGCCAGTTGATACCTATGCCAATCCAATGTAAAATAAGGTTATGTTACATATAAGTTTGCCGCAAATCCCCAAAGCAGCAGAACAAATTGCAAAGCAGCTTTGGGGCGGAGAAATTTTTGGACTGGTGGGCACTTTGGGCAGCGGCAAAACAACTTTTGTTAAAGCTTTGGGCAAACAGCTTAAAGTTAAGAACAAAATAACCAGCCCTACGTTCATCCTTTTGCAGGGTTTTGAGGCCAAGCTTCCCTTACGGGGCGGGTCAGCCTTAGGCAGAAAATCTAAAAAGAAAGTTATTCTCTACCATTTAGATTTGTACAGGATTAAAAATTTTACAGAAGCCAGGGCGCTTGGCCTTACCGAATTTTGGGGCAAACCGGAAACCGTAACGTTAATTGAATGGGCAGACAGAATAAAAAAACATTTGCCAAAAAAAACTCAAATTATAGAGTTCAGTAATAAATAAGATGAAGAGAATTTTACCCCTAACGCTATTTTTTATCTTTCTAATCCTTGCCCAAACAGGGACGGCTTTTGCCGCGAGTGATGACGCTTTTATTTTTACCATGGGTGAAGAAAAATTTGCGGTTAGCCAACAAGAGTTGAGCCTTTGGAAGGGCAAACAAATTATGGAGGCAGCTAACATTCTAAACCCAAAGCCCGAACCCTTAAAAGCCTCGCTTTTGCAGTATGTGGGGAAAAAGACCGCGGTTGGCAGCCAGCCGCGCGTTTACTCCTATAAACTTCCGGCCGTATACAGTTACATTGGAAATTTGGCAAGCACGACTATTAATATCCCGGTAATAGAACCCAAACTTAAAATTGAAGGCAACCGCGCAATTGAGTTTAGCCCGCCGCAAACCGGGAGGCAGACCAACATTTATAAAAGTGCAATGGACGCGCTGGACGCCCTTGAAAAGAACAACGCTTCTGTAGAGTTAGCCGTCAGCCTGGTAAATCCAAAACAAAACTTGAGTGACACCAACAGCTTAGGCATTAAGGAACTAATTGCCCGGGGAGTTTCCAACTTTTCCGGCAGCCCCAAAAACCGCCGCCACAACATTAGGGTTGGGGTGGAAAAATTTAAGGGCCTGATTATTGCCCAGGGCGAAGAGTTCAGTTTTAACAACTACCTGGGTCCCGTGGAAAAAGAAAACGGTTTTTTGCCCGAGCTGGTAATTAAACGCACCGGCACAGTGCCGGAGCTTGGCGGCGGCTTATGCCAGGTCTCCTCCACCACTTTTAGGGCGGCTATGGACGCGGGTTTGCCTATAACAGCCAGGCGTAACCACGCGTATGCTGTTCAGTACTATTCCCCACAGGGCACCGACGCTACTATATATCCGGGTATCCAAGATTTAAAATTTATAAACGACACTCCGGGCGCAATTTTAGTTTGGCCACATTTTGAAGAAAAAGATACTTTAATTTACGATTTCTACGGCATTAAAGACGGCCGAAAAGTGGTTTTAGACAAACCAAATGTGTACGACAGGAAAACTGACGGCAGTATGAAAGCCACCTGGACTAGGCATATAGTTTCTGCTCAAGGAGTAGAAAAGACAGATGTATTTAAATCTATATACGCCTCCCCGGCGCTTTACCATAAAACTGAGGAATTTGTCACTGCCGCTCCCGGCACTCTGCCGCCCGGCCTCCCACCTCCCGTCCTGGCTCCACCCACGGGTATAAATTAATCAAAAAGAGCAGTTACGAACCTGCTCTTTTTTAAATGGTTAAGCGGGCTAAAAATTGATATAATCTACTTATGATTCAATCAAATCAGGAAAATATTACACCCCTGCAAACCAGTCCTTTGGACGACGAAGAGGTTATTATAGAGCAGACCCTACGGCCGCAAACCCTGGCCGAATATATTGGCCAAGCAGGCGTAAAAAACAATTTAAAGATAATAATCGAGGCGGCAAAAAAACGCGGTGAAATTTTAGAACATCTTTTATTTTACGGCCCGCCCGGGCTTGGCAAAACTACTTTGGCCTTTATTGTGGCAAAGGAAATGGGCGGCAGCATTAAAGTTACCAGCGGCCCGGCCATTGAAAGAGCCGGAGATTTGGCTTCCCTGCTCACCAATTTAAGCGAGGGTGATGTTTTATTCATAGATGAAATCCACCGTTTAAACAAAGCGGTGGAAGAAGTTTTGTATCCGGCCATGGAAGACCATGTTTTAGATATAGTTTTAGGCAAAGGCCCGGGCGCAAGAAGCATTCGCATGGAACTGCCCCAATTTACTTTAATAGGAGCCACCACCAGAATTGGTATGATCTCTTCGCCGCTTCGCGACCGCTTTGGCGCAACCTACCGCTTGGAATATTATCCGGAAGAAGATTTACAGGTCATCATTGACCGCAACAGTAAAATTTTAAAGGCAGACGTAGACCAGCACGCTGCCAAAGAACTTTCCAAGCGCAGCCGCTTTACTCCCCGCATTGCCAACCGGCTGCTTAAGCGCGTGCGCGACTTTGCCCAGGTTTCAGGCCATGATACAATAAGTTTACAAACAGCGCAAAAAGCTTTAGACCTTTTAGAAATAGACGCCCTTGGACTGGACAAAAACGACCGCAGGATTTTAGAAGCACTAATAAATAAATTTTCCGGCGGTCCTGTTGGCTTAAATACTCTAGCCGCAGCCACGGGTGAGGAAGAAGACACAATTACCGACATCCACGAACCATTCTTAATCCGCTTAGGCCTCCTTGCCAAAACCCCCAAAGGCCGGGTTGCTACCGAGTCCGCCTACAAACATATGGACATAACCCCTCCGGGGGAAACTCAAAGAAAGCTTTTGTAAACCGATAATTATTAATTGATAACTAATAACTTTTCTCGGTTATCTATTATAAATTATCAATTATAAGTTAATCCAATGAATCTTTCCAACCCCACAAACCTGCTTATTGCCGGCATATATTACACCCTTACGGCGATTTTAACTTTCTTTTCTTTTTTTGGCGTTTACATTCTTATTCGCTATGGCCGTTCCCAAAGTTTTGGTTTGACTGTTGCCCTGGTTTACAGTTTTCTTTTTTTGAAAATTCTGGCTGAAAGCCACCAAACTTTGCAAGGATTGTTAACTTAATTTGAGATTTCAGAGGATTCCCCTCTTGCAAGAGGGGAATCCTCTGGCCTCTAAGCCTATGCACAAACTTTTTCCCAGCCAACAGGATGACGAAACTATTTATCTGGTGGTAAGAGAACACTGGTTTTATTTATTTTTGAAAATTTTAGTTTGGGGTTTTTTCGCCGCGGTACTAATATTGTTTAACCGCTACGGAAATGCTTATTTGCCTGTTTTGTTTGAGGGCACCTGGGGCCAAATTACCCTGCTCTTTACCCAGGTCTATACCCTGTTTTTATCGTTAAGCCTGTTTTTAATTTTTGTTTTCTACTATTTAAACATTCAGGTCATTACCAACCTAAGAGTGGTTGACGTTGACCAGGTAGGACTTTTTTCCCACGTGGTTTCTGAACTCCACATAGACAAAATAGAAGACGTAACCAGCGAAGTAAACGGGGTATTTGGCACAGTTTTAAACTACGGGCATGTTTTTGTCCAAACCGCTGCCGCAGTAGACAAGTTTGAGTTTAGCAACGTACCCGACCCTGCCAGTATAGAAAAATTGATTTTAGATTTATACGAAAAGAACTCGAATTTTTCCCATAATGCGGGAAAAATTAACAAATAACTACTAATTATCAATTATGTCAAAAACCGTTGCCATTTCAGGCGGATTTGATCCTGTGCACATTGGCCACATCCGCTTAATTAAAGAAGCATCAGAACTTGGCGGCCGACTGGTCGTTATTTTAAACAATGACAACTGGCTCCTGGCCAAAAAGGGGTTTGCTTTTATGCAGCAGGATGAACGTAAAGAAATTTTACTGGCTATGAAGTATGTGGATGAAGTAATTATTACAGAGCACACGCAAAACCCAAAAGATATGTCGGTATGTGATGCGTTAGAAAAACTCAAACCCGATATTTTTGCCAACGGCGGCGACAGAAAGCCGGACGGCGACCCTGTTCCAGAAGTGGACTTATGCAACCGGCTTGGCATTGAACTGGTTTACAACGTGGGCCACGGGGGCAAAGTACAAAGCTCCAGTGAATTGGTAAGAAAAGTGAAAGAAAAAGGCGTTGACCCAAGAACTATTTAAAAAAATCCCAGACAGATGTCTGGGATTTTTTATTTTGACAAACCACTGCATTCCTGTAAAATACACCAACAAATGGAGGATCCAAATGCAAACACCCGTTTTCCACCAAACCTACGAACTTCTGAACTTGAAAAGAAGGAAGACCTTTGCCAAGTACGTTATCGTACGCGTTCCGGATGGCTTTGTGGCCAGAATCAGCAATGATGATGGCTGGATCGCTTTGGCAAAGCGGACCCTCAAAGAATTCGGACAAGACCCGCGCCAAACCCGCAAGATGATCCGCGGCACAGGCTTCGTGCAACACTCCGTGGCAAGAAGGATGTGTGTTTCCGGTTCCAGTGCGCAATTCGGGCCACCGCCTACTAACTTGCTGGAAGCAACTCTCGGACGTTACGCGTTTTACAACGGACTCGTTCTGGTTGACCTGCACCATCATCAGAACGTCAAAATCGAGAACGTCCTCCGTCTTCAGGATGAAGGCATTCCAGTGATGCCATGTTGTTAAACGGCTTGCAAAAAGGACCAACCCTCAACAGGTTGGTCCTTGCTTTTTAATTTAGCATCTTAGCCAGTGAAGCCAAACTTGCGGTTTCAGCACGAAGTAGAATTGGACCAAGGGATACAACTTCCGCGTTAGATAAAGATTTAAATTTAGATAGTTCTTCTTGTGTAAACCCGCCTTCGGGACCAATAATAATTGACAAGATTGACCATGATTGATCACGATTGAAATGATTTATTGGTTGACCTGAAATGTCTGCCAGGAAGACTTTATCAAAAATTTTGGCCGAAGATAGAACCTGATCAACATCCAACAAAAATTCCAGCTCCGGCCACACACCTCTCTCACACTGCTTGGCGCTTTCTATTAAAATTTTATTCCAACGTTCCTGTTTGCTTTTAAATTTGTCGCCTGATAATTTTACCGCCGTATTTTGGGAGTTAAATAAAATAATTTTACTTACTCCAAGCTCCGTGCCTTTTTGAAAAATAAAATCCAGGGCTTTTTCTGAAACCACGGATTGGAACAATGTAATTTTTAAATCCGGCTCTTTAGGTGGCAAAATTTCTTTATCGGCTTTGGCCAAAAGATGAGTTTTTTTTACCTCGACGATTTTACATAAATACCTTTTGCCATCTGGACCCTGAAGTTTTATTTCCTCCCCAATTTTGGGACGGTGAACTAAAATATGCCGGGCTTCATCCCCAACAACCTCAGCTGTTAAACCGGCGGATAAATTTTGATCACACAGAAAGTAAGGCATATTAAACCTCTATATACAGGCCAAACACAACGGTTTTTCCCAAAAGCTGATTTAAAGCCGCTACAATTCTTTGCGCCAGCAGCCTTAACTTAGAAGCCAGCTCCTTAGAAAGGCAGGCAATTACTAAAATACCTTTTTTAAAGTCTACCGCCTGGCTTAAGTTGGCGGCTTCTTCTATAAAAGAGCCGGCAACAGACTGCCAGTGCTTTATGGTTTTTTGCCTGTACAAAACCGTTTCCAGCTTGTAATTTTTTGCGGTTTGCGTTATTAAATTATCTATTTTTGAAAAACCTTTATTTTGGTTTCTAACGAAAGACATTTTTATGGTATTAATTTTGTGATTTGTTTTCCACCTCTTCCTCTTCTTCAAAAGATGGCGTAAGGGTAATGTGCTGCGCGGTCATCTCCAGGGGATGGGTGGTGGTAATGAAAGTTTGGAATTTACCCTGTAAATATTTTAGGAGAAAAGTCCTGCGGGTTTCGTCGAGTTCAGAGAGCACGTCGTCAAGCAGCAAAATGGGCTTCTCGTCTCCCTTGCTCAAATACTCCAGCTCTAAGATCTTTAAGGCCAAAACCTGGCTTCTAAGCTCGCCTCTGGAGGAGAAAGGCGAAAGGTACAGCCCTTCGCTTTTTAAGGAAAAATCGTCCCGGTGTGGGCCGACCAAACTAGTTGCTAAAAGCGCTTCTTTGCTTTCCTGGGCCTCGAGCTGGGCTTTAAAATTATGTTCAATTTCCTCGATTGAGCCGCCCTCCAGCCCTTCATAAGCTACCTCCACCGGACGGTGAAAACCGGAAATGGTGGTGTAGATTTCGGCTATGCTGGTATTTAAAAAGTTTACAAACTTTTTTCTCTCCATTGTTATGTAGCTGCCTAAAATTACCAACTGCTCGTTCCAGGAAGACAAGTCTTCCCTTTGGCGTTTGCCGGCTTTGAAATCTTGCAGCAGCCGGTTTTTCATAATTAACACTTTTTTGTAACTGACTAACGCGTCCAAATATTCTAAATTTCTTTGGCTAAGCACCATGTTTAAATATTTGCGCCTGAACTCCGGGGTTTTGGTAAACATTTCCACGTCGGTCGGGTCAAAAATAACCACGGAAATAAAACCTTGCGCTTCCCTGCGTTTTTTCTTTACGCCGTCAATAAAAAAGTTAGCGTAAATTTTTTCCCGTTTTTCTAAAAATATCTCCAATGCCCTTTCCTGCCCCTCTTTTTCCAAAAGCAATTTTAACTCCAAATTGCCCGAATCTTTTAAAAAAATAAATTCCGTATCGTCGCGAAAAGACTTAAACAATGAAGCAAAGTAAACCGACTCTAAAAGATTGGTCTTGCCCACGGCATTAGGCCCGGTAAGAATAACCGTGTCATTGCTTATTTGGATGTTTAAATCCGGGTAGTTACGAAAGTTTTTAATTTGAATGTTTTTTATGCGCATTTATTTCTCCTTCCGCTGAATGGACGCGGATTAAAACGCCGATTAATCGCTGAATTTTAAAAATCAGCATCACTTCAGCGTGCCAATCTGCGATAAATCAGCGGCTTTAGGACTTGATTGGCATTACTAAATAAATATAATCGGCCCTGCCTTCCGGCACAATAAGCCCGGGCGAACTGTCATCAATTACCTTAAGCATCACATTTTCACCGTCTATACCGCTTAAACCGTCAAGTAGGTAATGGTAGTTTAAAACCAAAGACACATCCTTACCTGCAATTTTACTGGACAGCTCCACCGAACTTTTCCCCAACTCTGAAGACTCCGCGGTAATTACAATCTGTTGTTTTTTTTCGTCAAAATCCACTTTCACACTGTTGCTGCCCTGGCTAAAAACTGCGGCGGTTTTCAAAGCACTCATTAAGGGCAGTTTTTGGGTGGTGGCTGTGGTGCCAAACTCTGAAGGGATAATTTCCCGATAAGCTGGGTACTGGCCGTCAATGAGCCTGCTTATAAGCTGGGTATCGTTGAAGTTTATAGCCACTTGGGTTTCAGAAAAAATTATTTCCACATTTCCTTTTTGGTTGCCAATAATCCTGGAAAGTTCATTGGCGGTTTTTTGCGGGATAATAACTTCCTGGGACAAAGAGGTGTCGTTAACTGCAATTTTTTTCTCCGCCAGCCTGTATCTGTCTGTGGCTGCAAACCTCAAACCTTCAGAATCTTTAACCAAAAGCATGCCGGAAATTTCGGGCTGGGTTTGGTTGGTGGAAGCCGCAAAAGAAACTTGGTCAATGGATGTTTTTAAATCCTGCGCATTTACGGTTAAATTACTTTTTCCCTCAACCGATGGAATTAGCGGAAACTCCTCAACAGGCAGGGTTTTTATTTTGGTATGGTAGTTCTCTGTTTCCACAAAGAGCTCATTTTCTTTTGTTTGCAGGCTTATATTACTGTTTGGCAGGTTGTTTATAAGGTCGGTAAAGGTTTTACTAACCACTGTTACCTCACCATCTTCCTCAACCTTGCACCTTACGCGGGTGGTTATTGCCATTTCCAGGTTTGTGGAAGAAATCCTAAGCAACCCGCTCTCGGTTTTTATTAAAAAATTATTTAGTATTGGAAGGGTGTTGGTGTTGGAAATAATTCTCCCCACAACTGCCAAACCGTTCTTTAAATTTTCCTGGGTACAAATAATTTTCATATATAAGTAGTGTTAATAATAAGCTGTGTTAATTTGTGGATTGGTTAAATGTGTTAATGATATTAAAGAAATGATTGTTTTTGTTTGTTGATGGTTGTGTGGATAGAAGGTGGGAAGGATTTTTAGCAAAAAATAATTTTAGAGAAATAAAAACTTACCACACACTAAACGAACAGTTTATCCATAATTAAATCCACTTCTTGTTTGAAAGATTCTTTGGCGGAAAGAAGGCCGGAAACTTTTTCCACCGCGTGCATAACCGTGGTGTGGTCGCGGCCGCCAAAAAAATCCCCAATTGACGGAAAAGAATTGTCCAATTCTTTTCTAATTAAATACATAGCAATTTGCCGGGGTTTTACATATTCTTTTTTTCTGGACTGCTTTACTAAGTCTTCCATGGTAATGTTGTAAAATTCTGCGACTGATTCCGCAATTTTTTTCGCCGAAGTTATTCGCTTTTTAACCCCAACAATACTGGCTAAAATGGTTTTGGCCTGGTCTAAAACCAGGGCCCGGTTTTGCATTTGCTGGTAGACGGCAAGCCTGTTTAGCGCGCCTTCGAGCTCGCGAATGTTATTTACCACGTTTTCTGCAATATAAAACAAAATATCTTCGCCAATAACCACGCCTTTTTTTTCCATTTTGGTGCGCAAGATTGCCATTCGGGTTTCAAGGTCCGGGGCTTGGATGTCAGCCAGCATCCCGCCTTCAAAACGGGAAACCAGTCTTTGTTCCACTGCCGGAATTTCTTTAGGCGGCCGGTCGGAGGTAATAATTATTTGTTTGCCTTTGTCCCTAAGTTCGTTAAAGGTGTGGAAAAATTCTTCCTGGAAACCTTCTTTGCCGGCCATAAACTGGATGTCGTCAATAAGCAGCGCGTCGACACTGCGGTATTGCTTTTTAAAATCATCCATCCGTTTTTGTTTTATGGCGTCTATATAGTCGTTGGCAAATTTTTCACTGGTTATGTAAATAATATTGCTTTTGGGCGACATGTTAAGCAGCTTGTGGCCCGCGGCATGCATTAAATGGGTTTTGCCCAAACCCACCCCGCCGTAAATAAACAGGGGGTTGTACTGCGTGCCCGGGTTTTTAGCCACAGCCTGGCTGGCGGCATGCGCCAGCTCATTGTGTTTGCCAATAATAAGAGTCTCAAAAGTGTATTTTGAATTTAAGCTCGAGTTGGTTTGAGGCGAGTTTGTAGCCTTGTTGCTTCCGCCTGCGTCCGCAAGCTTTGTGGGGGAGGTTTTTTGTTGGGTGGAAGCAGCTGCCAGGTTGCCTCCGAGCTGGTATTTTATTTCTTTTATTTCCGGCGCCAAAGTTTTTAGTGACTTTAGCATTTCGTGGTGGTACTTGTTGGCTATCCAGTCACGGCTAAAAGTGCTGGGAACGCTAACTAGGATATAGTCCGCTCCCCGCTCGAGTATCCCGGTGTTTTTAAACCAGGTGTTAAAGTTGGCCTTACTTAAAGAAACCTCCAAACTTCCTAAAATTGCCTGCCAGAGTTGTTGGTTATTCATAAAAAAATTAATGGGATTCACTCCGAAAATTATTCCGGAGCCCCGGGTAAATACGGGGCCGAAGACTACAAAAAAGGGAACGAGCGTGTAACGGAAGATTTTTGTCTTTTCGTGCTTTCTGTAGTCTACCAGTTAAGTTATCAACATGTAAATGATGCTGAAAGGGTCGAAGGTAAGCGGGAATTTTATGAGGATGTTAATATGCTGTGGAAAAGGTGTGAGAAAGTTTAAGTTTGGTTTTTGCCGGGCGCGCAAGGTTGACCTAAGGGACAATTTTCTTTATAATTATTCAAGACTTAACGATCACAGATACGCAGATTAAATTAGATGACGCGGATTTATAGATAATTTCTATAAGTTTGGCATCGGTTAAATTTGTTCCCTATTTGTGAATTAACGGAGTATTTATGAAAAGGACATATCAGCCAAAAAAAATAAGAAGAGCGCGCAGGCACGGGTTTTTAAAACGCATGCAGACTAAAACCGGCAGAAATGTTATTGCCAGGCGCAGGGCTAAGGGGCGAAAGAGACTAGCGGTTTAAATTTATGCTCCATAAGAAAAACCGTCTTGCAAAGGAAACGGACCTGAAGGCAGTCTTTGCAAAAGGGCGGGCTTTTTTTAACCCTTTTTTCAGCATAAAATTTTTGAGCAGGCCTCAGGGTAAACGTTTTACCGTAGTGGTTTCCACCAAAATTTTTAAATCGGCGGTCAAGAGAAACCGGCTTAAAAGATTGGTTCGGGAATTTGTAAGGAAAAATTTAAATTTGTTTAAGAACGGCGACTATACAATAATTGCCAGGCAAAAAATTAGCTCGTCTCCGGAAAAACAAATTTTAAACGCATTTTCCGAGCTTTGCAGTAAAGTAAAATAATTTATGAAAAAGTTTTTTAAACAATTAATTAACCTCCCTAAAAACATTATTGTAATGTTAATTAATGTTTATCAATTTTTGCTTTCGCCTGACCACAGCTGGCTTCGGGCACGTTTTCCTTATGGTTACTGCCGCCATTACCCTTCCTGTAGCCAGTATTCTAAAGAAGCTGTAATAAAATTTGGTTTAATTAAAGGACTGTATTTAAGCCTAAAAAGACTAAGCAAATGTCATCCCTGGGCAGAGCCAAGCGTAGATTTAGTCCCTAAATCCTAATCCCTTTATGTCTTTTCTTACCTTAGCGTACAACGAAGTTATTTACCGCCCCCTACTTAACCTGTTGGTGTTTTTTTACAATGTCATTCCCGGGCACGACATAGGCATTGTAATTATTCTTGTCACTTTGCTTATCCGTTTATTGTTGGCGCCAAGCTTCCACAAAAGCCTTAAGAGCCAAAAGGCAATGAACGATTTGCAGCCTAAATTAAATGAGGTCCGCGAAAAACACAAGCACGACAAGGAAGCCCAGGCCAAAGCTATGATGGAACTGTACAAGGAACATAAAATTAATCCGCTTTCCTCGTGTTTGCCCTTGCTCGTCCAGCTGCCAATTTTAATTGCGCTCTACCAGGTTTTCAGCAAAGCTTTGAACAATAATTTAAGCGGTTTGTATAACTTTGTTATGCATCCGGCAAATTTAGACCCTAGATTTTTAAATCTTTTGGACCTAAGCAAACCGAGTATTGTGTTAGGCGTAATTGCCGGTCTTGCCCAATTTTGGCAATCGAAATTAATGATGCCCAAAACTACCGGCCAAGACACTACAATGAGAGCTATGCAATTGCAAACCACTTACGTTTTGCCGGTAATAAGCGTGGTTATTGCTATGAAGCTGCCGGCCGGTTTGCCGCTTTACTGGATAGTTACCACCCTCTTTGCCGTAGCCCAGCAGTACTATATAATAAGAAAACAGCCAAAGGTGAATTAGGAAGTAAGAATTAGGAATTATGGGCGTATCCCCTGATTCATAATTCATAATTCATAATTCCGATCCAATGACTGACTATAATAAGATTGAACAGGTAAAACAAATAATAAATGAAATTTTACAAAAGGCCGGGATTTTGGGAAGTGTGGAATTCGAAGAGAGTCTTACCAAAGGTTTGGTCTTTAACATTTCTTCACCCGACTCTTACCTTTTAATTGGCCGTCAGGGCGCAACTTTGCATTCTCTGCAAATTTTAGCCCAAGCTTTAGCTGCAAAGAAATTTAATGCCAATGACACAACCCAGCCCTTTTGGTTTACATTGGATGTCGATGACTACAAAAGAAAGCGCGAATGGTTTTTAAAAGAAACGGCTAAGGCGGCAGTGGAAAAGTTGAAGATGACGGGCAGGGCGCAGGCGTTAGAACCCATGCCGAACTATGAACGAAGATTAGTCCACGCGTATTTGCAGGAACACCACCCCGAAGTTGAAAGTTCCTCCATAGACAACGAACCTTATAGGAAAGTGGTTATAAGGCTGAAAAGATGACGCTGACAACCCGGCGTCATCCTGAGCGAAGCGAAGGATCCCTTAATAGTTTGTTTTTAAAAACACCCTGGACATAGGGTGTTTTTTTAAAATGCCAGAAGTAGCCAGGATACTAAAGCCAAATCGTTTTTAAAATAAGGACTATCAATCAGACCTTGAGTTATTATTACAATGAGAAAGAGAGCGATGAATAATTTGTAGAAGTCCTACCGATTTTTATGCGGCGATAAATTAAAATAAACCCGAAAACCTTTCCGGGTTTATTTTGTGCGTTACTTCCAGAGATGTCTTCGGACTGAAGGCAGGAATTCCTCCAATTTTTGCCTCATAGAATTTACTGCATTTTCGAAATTCGGTTCCTGAAAATTGTCCAGTGTCAGCGTCAGGTCCGATTTGTCTTTTTTGCCGAAGTCAAAGCGTATCCCGTGCTCCTGTGTCTCTCCGTTGATGGAATACCGAAGTATTGCAAACGGCCAGCCCTCACTCCTGCTTTCGAACCGGAGGGGCTTTAATCCGTGCTCTGAAGGTATTCCAACCAGGTCCACAATTACTTTTTTCATTTGGCCTCCTTATTGCTTTTTAAAACAAAGATAGTACCATCCAAAACACCAAGGCTAAATCGTTTTTAAAATAAGGGTTATCAATTAGTCCTTGAAAAATTAAGCAGATGAGGAAAAGGGCGACGCTTAACTTGATAGTGTCATTCCCGCGAAAGCGAGAATCTAAAATTCTGGATCCCGGATCGGAGTCCGGGATGACAGAGCGACGCAGGCCGCGATAAATTAAAACCGAGGCTAATCCTAAAAAGCTAATTAAGCCCAGAAGTCCGGTCTCCACCCAAAAATTTAAAAATATATTATGCGGGAAGTTGTGGGTGTCCAGGTTGGGGTCGGTATTGAGCCGTTGCCAGTTGTTGTTAAATCCGGTTAATCCCAAACCTAAAATGGGCGATTCTTTTATAGCTTTAGCTCCCGTATTCCATAAACTTAATCTGGAGACGGCTGATTTTTCACCATAGAAAGGTAAAACAAAGCGCCATCGCAAGTTCGGAATTGAGACTATAACAATAACTATAACAATAACAGCTGCAAGAGCAAGTTTGCGAATTTTTTTGTCGCCGGCAATTAGCAGGTAAATACCCATAGCCGCACCTAGTCCCAGCCAGCCTGCACGGGAAAAAGAAAACAGCAGGCCAAGAGCGCCTAAAAGCCAAAAAAAAGATTTAAGATTTAAGATTGAAGATTTAAGATTTTGAAAAAGATCGGGAATCAAAAGCGCAAGCAGGGGCGCAGACCAAAGGGCGTAAAAGTTGGGATGGGCAAAAAAGCTTAATGCGCGTTTGGGTTCGTTGGCGTTGCCCCAGTAGATTTCCGGAAGGCCGATGAGGGTTAGGTATTGCAGAATCGCATATAAGCCGGCAAAGGCAAGTAAACAGTAAACAGTAAACAGTAAACGGGTCTTGGTTTGTGGGGATAGCTCAAAAATATATCGGGCAATAAAAAATAACAAAATCGGCTGCAGGAACAAAACAATGAATTGCCCAAACTTTGCAATGCTAAAGCCGTTTACAAAGAGGCTAATTAATCCTGACAGGAAAAATAATCCGGTAAAAACTAAAATTTTTCTATGACAATTTTTAACGGACTCTAAAAATTGTGATAGCTGATTTTTTACCATTAACCAAATAAAAAAGACAACCCAAACTAAAAACACCCACATCATAAGTAAGTTTGCGGGCATACCAAAAAAGTTAAACCTTACCGTATAGGCCGGGGTTAGTATTAGAGTTGCGAGGAGTATTAGAATAAACATTACTGCGGAGTGGTTGTATTAAAATCACCAGGGAACGGTAAACCGGGGGGAGGGCCGGAATTTATTTCAAAACTTATATTAATGCTGGTGTCAGAACTGTTGCCTAAAGTGTCGACTGCTTTGGCAGCCAAAACGTGGCGACCGTTGCTATAGGTTTTGTTTAAGCTAAAGGTGTAAGGTGCCTGGGTTAGGCTTTTTACAAATTCGCCGTCTACTGACAAATCTACTCTTGCCACCGGGTTGGGCCCGGCCGCAGCCACACTCACGTTTATTGGCAAAGAGAATATTACCGAGCCTTCCACGGGCTGTTCAAAACTTACGTTGGGGCCCTGGCCGGTGTTGGGCGCAGACGGGCTTGCTCCGCCGCCCGAGACTTCCGCACTTGGATAGCTGTAACCATGGGCAAGTGCCCAGGCTATCACCGGCTGTTCCCAGCTTGGATTTTCTGGTTTTTCGCTGTGCAGCACGTTAAAAAGCTGGTAGCTTATTCTCTCCGGTGGGGTGAGGGCGTCTGCGGGCAGCCCGGTTAAAATATCTATAGCGGCTCTAATATGCACATTGTCGTAGCTCTCGGGCACTGAATAGCTGGCAAAAATTTCGGTTTTAGTATTGGGCGTGGCATTGGTGGGAAGTTTTCCTGAAACTTCATCTACAACCACCTGTTGAATGCCGGAAGGCCGGCTAAAGTTTTCTGCCGGGGTGTCTTTGAGGGCGTTTTTCATAAATTCATTCCAAATTGGCGCCGCCACGAACACGCCGTCCGCGCCTTTTTTAAGCAGGGTGCCGTCGTTGTTGCCTGCCCACACGCCGGCAGCCAAAGAGGGCGTAAAGCCTAAGGCCCAGCCGTCGTGCCAGTTTTGTGTGGTGCCGGTTTTGGCAGCCACCACCCACCCGGGCAAAATTAGCGGCGAGTTGGCGCCGAAAACAAAACTTCGGGCGTCGTTGTCTGTCATTATGCTAATTAACTCGTAAGCGGCCTCCGGGTCTAAAACTTCTTTAGGGTCGCTTTTGAATTCTTCAATAATTTTTCCGTCTTTGTCCTCAATTTTTAAAATCGGCGTTTTTTCATTCTTAACTCCCCCATTGGCAATAACCGAAAACGCAGCTACGTGGTCAACCAGCCTTACTTCGCAGCCGCCCAACACCAAGGAAAGGCCGCAGTCAGCAAGCGGGCTGGTAATGCCCAAGTCGTGGGCGGTTTGTGTAGCGCTGCCCACGCCGACTAAGGCTAAAGTTTTTACTGCGGGCACGTTTAAACTTCCCGCCAGGGCTTTTCTCATAGACAGCGGCCCGTAAGATTGTTCATTGTAGTTGCGCGGAATGTAGTCTTTGCCGCCAAAGGTGCCGAAATTGGTAACTACATCCACCAGCATTGAGGCCGGAGAATATTTAAATTCTTTTTTAAATGCAGTGGCGTAAACATACGGCTTAAAACTGGAGCCGGGTTGCCTTTGCGAAACCGCTACATTCACGTTTGGTTCAAACACGCAATTTTTTCCGGGCTTACAGCCTTCGGGCAGGACGTCCCCAAAATAATCTTTGCCTCCAACCATAGCTAAAATTTGTCCGGTTTTGGGGTCTATGGCAACCAGCGCCGCATTGCCCACGTTATATTTGGTCGCGGTTTTTTCTACGCCGTTTTTTACAGCGGCTTCGGCAATTTCCTGCATTTTGAAATTTAAGGTGGTGTAAACTTTTAGCCCGCCTTCTTCTAAGGTTTTTTCGCCATACTTATTGGCCAGGTAGTCCTGGACCCAAAGAGTGAAATGCGGCGCTTTAATGCCGTGGCTTAGCGGCAAAAATTCCACTTTTTCTTCAGAAGCCGTTTTTTGTTCATCTTCAGTAATGTAGCCCTGTTGCTTCATTGCTAAAAGCACAGTATTTTTGCGGTTATCTAAAGCCGCCCTGTTAGGACCAAGCGGATTGTAGCGGGTGGGCGCTTGCGGTATAGAAGCCAAATAAGCGCTTTCGGCTAAGCTTAAATCTTTGGCCTTTTTGCCAAAATAACTTTGGCTGGCCGCTTCAATCCCGTAAGTGTTGCGGCCGTAGGGAATTTCGTTTAAGTAAAGTTTTAAAATTTCGTCTTTGGAAAAACGCGAGTCAATGGAAATTGCCAAAATAATTTCGCGGATTTTTCGGTCCCAGGATTTGTCATCCGTTAAAATTGCTTTTTTTACAAACTGTTGCGTAATGGTGCTGCCGCCTTGGGATTTGTTTAAGTTTCTGACATCCACAATTACTGCCCTGGCCATACCGGTTAACGATATGCCGCCGTGCTTGTAAAAATCTTTATCTTCAATTGCAACCGTGGCGTTTTTTAAATAGGTGGAGATTTCGTCCAAGTTTACCTGGTCGCGCTTGAACTCGCCGTGAATTTCGTAAAGCAATTCGCCGTCCCTGGCAAAAATTTTGGTGGATTCGGGTACAATTCTGTCTATTAATTTGTTTGGATCCGGCAAATCTTTAGCATAGTACAAAAACAAAACCGCCACGAAAAGTACCCCTAAAGCAAAAATCCTGAAAGCCCAGGTAAAAATTTTTCTGCCGTCCCATCTTTTAAACCAGGAATTTTTCCTTAGCTTAAATTTAGAGTTGTTGGAATTGCCTTTTTGGAATTTATAGTTGTAAACGCGCATAGTGCTAGTAATTATAGCGGTTTTTGAGATTAAATAAAAATGCTATAATTAGTCATATTTATGAATAATCCTATTGCAGAACTTTTGGGCCGCGGGGTGGAAGAGGTTATAGATTACCATCATTTAGAGCGGCAGCTGGTTTCAAAGAAGAAACTTAGAGTAAAACTGGGCATAGACCCCACCTCCCAAAACATCCACATTGGCCGGGCGGTTTTGCTTTTAAAATTGCGCGCTTTTCAGGACGCCGGTCACCAGGCGGTGTTTATTGTTGGTGACTCCACAGGCCTTGTGGGTGATACTTCAGACAAAGATTCAGAGCGTCCTATGCTTACAGAAGCAGAAGTTAAAGCAAATATGAAGACATATTTTGAGCAGGCCTACAAAATTTTGGACAAGAAAAAGACCGAGGTTCATTATAATTCCAAATGGCTGAATAAGTTAGGATTTTTTGAACTCGCCAAGCTCGCTAACCTGTTTGGGCTGCATGAAATGGAATCACGTGAAATTATTGCCAGGCGTATGAAGGCCGGGCAAAGGGTATCGCTTCACGAAGCTATGTATCCTTTACTTCAAGGTTACGATTCGGTTGCTGTTAAGGCTGATTTAGAATTAGGCGGTACGGACCAAAGGTTTAATCTTTTGGCCGGCAGGCGCATACAACCCCTGTACAACCAAGAACCCCAAGATATTTTGATGATGGGGATTTTAGAAGGCACGGACGGCCGAAAAATGTCCTCTTCCTGGGGCAATGTTATTAATGTGACAGATGAGCCCAACGATATGTTTGGCAAGGTTATGTCCATTAGCGATGACTTAATAAAAAAGTATTTTATTTTGGCTACCCGCGTGCCACTCGGGGAAATAGACGGCATATTGCGTTCGAACGCAAACCCACGCGACCAAAAATTAGTTTTGGCCCAAAAAATTACAGAGCTGTATTATGGCGGCAAAATAGCAGCCCAAGCTAAAGAAAATTTTGGGAAAAAATTTGGGAAAAATTCATCTTCAGAAATAGAGCCGGATGTGGTTTTAAGCAAGAAAGACGGCGAATATATTTTGCTGGATATTTTAGTTGAAGGCAAGCTGGCTTCGTCTAAATCGGAAGCCAGGCGGAAAATTAAAGAAGGCGCGGTCAACCATAATCAGCAAAAAATTACCGATGAGAATGCCCGTGTAAAAATTGCTTCCGGCGATTTGTTTCGTTTGGGTAAAAGATTTTTAAAAATCAAATAGTTAAAACCCCCGAGAATTTCTCGGGGGTTTTTCATTTTCTGCGAGTAATCAGCGTACACATCCGCGTGCTATCCGCGTTTTTTATACAGTTTCGCCTGAACCTTCGCCTTCTTTTTCCTCTTCAGTAGGAGGGGCTTCGGTTTCGCCTGCAGTGCCGCCGTCCTTTATGTCGTCTTCGTCGTCAAAAAACATACGTTTATTATTTTAATTTTTAAACAAACTGTTTACAGATTATAGCAGGCAGTTATCGAATGCGCAAATTTTTTGCGTAGTGATGCGCTGCGCAAAGCGCTATGGCCAAGGCATCTGCTGCATCGTCGGGTTTGGGCGCGCTTTTTAATTTAAAAGTTTTTTGGACAATGTATTGCACCTGTTTTTTTTCGGCTTTGCCGTAACCGCAAATAAAGCTTTTCACTTGTAGCGGCGTAAATTCAAAAATTGGAAGTTTATTTTTTTGGCAAATGAGCAGAACCACTCCCCTGGCCTGCGACACTGTCATTACGGTTTTTTGGTTGGTGGTTAAAAAAAGTTTTTCCACACCAACGGCATCCGGTCTGTGTTTTTTTATTAGCTGATCAACATCAGTTGCTAAAATTTCCAGCCTTTGGGCGTCGCTTAATTTTTTATCCGTTGATATTACTCCAAAATCCACCAGCTCGGGCTGGTTTTTAGTGTGCTCAATTATTCCAAATCCGGTAGTCGCTGTGCCGGGGTCAATGCCGAGGATGATCATAAGTTTGCGCTAGTATGTACGGCTAAAACGTCTTCATCATTCTCTAAGGCCGCAAAAAGCGCATCAACTTTGGGCTTTTGCTCTTCAGTAAGGTCCGTGCCTTGCGAAGACTCTTTTATAATATCCGCCTGCGCTATTTTAGCCCCCGCTTTTGCCAGAATTTCTTTAATTTTATTTAAATCCTGCGCCTGGGTGTAAACTTCCAAACCTTCTGCAGATTCGCGCACGTCTTCTGCGCCGGCATCAATGGCCGCCATTTCAATATTGGCCAGATTATTATCCCGCTCTACTAAAATTTGGCCTTTGGTCGAAAATTGCCAGGCTACACTGCCTTGCGCGCCAATACTACCTCCGGCTTGGGAGAAAATTAATTTTATGTTGTTGTAAGTGCGGTTGCTGTTGTCCGTTGCCGCTTCTACTAAAAAAGCTGTGCCAAACGGCCCATAGCCTTCGTAGATGACTTCTTTAATTTCTTTGGCGTCTTTGCCTGTGGCGCTCTTAATTGCCCTCTCTACGTTGTCATTGGGCATGCCTTGGGCTTTGGCATATTCAATAACGCTTTTTAATTTAAAATTAGAACCCGGGTCCCCGCTCCCGCCTTCTTTTACTGCAATGGAGATTTTTTTGCCTAAGCGGGAAAATAGCAGTCCCCGTTTTTGGTCTAAGACCCCTTTGGTGCGTTTAATTTGTGACCATTTGCTATGCCCGGACATAGAGTAGGATTTAGGAAATAGGAATTAGGATTTGAAACTGACCAGAACAGTGAGCTCGCCTTTTATAGACGCTCGTTTTTTTAAATCTGCCATCACCGAGTCCGGAGTCCCGCGAATAAATTCTTCGTGGATTTTAGTAAGCTCGCGCCCAATTACCACCTGCGACGTAGGGAAAGCATTATTTATATAGCCCAAAGTTTTAAAAATTCTTTCGGGTGATTCGTAAAATATTGCAGTTGCCTCTGCATCGGCTGCAGATTGTAACGCTTCCACTGTCTTGGCCGCGGTTTTTTGCAAAAAGCCTAAAAATAAAAATTTGTCAGTCGGAAGTCCGGAGGCAGAAAGCGCGACCGTGGCAGCATTGGCTCCCGGGATGGGAATAACCTGGATATTTTCTTTAACGCATTCACGTACTAGCCTAAAGCCCGGGTCGGAAATTCCCGGAGTGCCGGCGTCGGTAATTAAAGCCCCGTCTGCTTTTCCCAATCGGCGTGTTAAATCTTTAACAACCTGCTGTTCGTTGTGTTCTGCAAATTGGACTATCTCTTTATTGGCTAATTTGTTTTCCATCCCCGACCTGATCGGGGATCCAGACATCGACATCTGGATTCCCGCTTTCGCGGGAATGGTATTGGAAGAAAGGCTGTCTATATGTTGTAACAACCTTCTGCTGTATCCCGGATTTTCAGCAATAACAAAAGCGCAGGCCTTTAAAGTTTCAATGGCCCGCAAAGTAATGTCTCCCAGGTTTCCAATTGGGGTGGCTACGATGTATAACATATAACAATTAATTTATAACTAGTAACCGTTATAAGTTATTAATTACCAGTTATTAGTTAATCTGCTACCAATTCTTATCCGGCGCTTCCAGTCCGAAAGCGCCTTCTATAAAGTCGTATTCAGCTTTTAGTTTATCCCGATAGTCTTCTAATTCTGCCTTAGTATCACCTTCAGCCTCAAACCATTCATCGTAAGAGCCTTTAAGCTCGTCATCTATTTCCTGCATCCTGGCGTAGGCTTCGGTTTCGTTTTGCGGACCCTGCTCGCTCCATTCCTCATACGACATACCTAAAAGTTTGCGATATTTGTCGTCGAACAGTGATTTTATATCTTCTTGATCCATAAACCCCAGTAAATTAATATTTTTATTTTCTAAGTATACAACAATAACTGGGTATCAGCCAAGTCCAAAAAGGAAAAAACCCCTTATTTTGCCTGACCGTCGGGTCTTGTGGCAAAAGGGGTTTTTCGGAAAAGTTAAAAGAAGTTTTAAAAGGCCGGAAAATTTTGCTTTGCGGCCCATCGCCTAAAAAATAAAGACGATATGTGTCCCGAAGAGTCGGGACCGCTTAAAACCTATTTAATTGGTTTTTATTTTGGTTTCTTCGAGTGAAGAACTAACTTTTCTATAGTTATTATAGCACATCTAAATTTTTTTTGCAAGAGGTATTAACCTTTTAAAATTCTTCTCGCTCCGTACATAAATGGAATATCGATAATTCCAATGAGCCATTTAATTGTTGTCTGTCCAATAATTAATCCCATTAGAGGAACCGGTCCGCCGTAAAAAGCAATGGTAATAAAAATTGCGCTATCGATTAACATGGAAGGAAGGGATGAAAAAGCGTTGCGCATCCATAAATATTTGCCGGAAGTTTTGTTTTTAAACCAGGCAAAAATATATGCATCCGCGTTTTCGCTAATTAAAAAGGCAGTAAGGCTGGCAAATACAATTCTCGGCACATAACCAAACACTGCTTCAAAAGCGGATTGGTTTTGGAAAAACGGGGCAGGGGTGGTTTTAACAATTAGGTAAGAAAAAATGCTTAATACAATCTGGGAAGCAAAAGCTATAAATATCATTCTTTGTGTCTCTTTGCGGCCGAATTTTTCGTTAACAATGTCGGTAAGCAAAAAGGTAACGGCAAAAATTAACACTGCGGCGGGCGCAAAAATTTGAGTAAAGCCCAAATCAAAACTCACTATTTTAGATGCGGTTAGGTTGGCAAATAAAATAAGCACTACATAAAGAACAATCAGTGCATCTGACCGTTCGTACCGACGGGCATAAAAAGCCGCTACTGAAGTGAGCAGCGAAATTAAAACTCCCCAAAACACAAATAAAGATAATGTCATAATGTGCGTAGTTTAACATAAAATAATATTTCTGCAAATAAACCAGATTTGTAATAAATGAACCTTTATTATATAATGGGTATATAGTAGCACTCAATATTTATGGCTAAATTGGAATTAAAAAATCAAGCATTGGAGCTGAGAAAACAAGGTAAAAGTTATAGCCAAATAAAATCTGTGCTGAGAGTCAGCAAGAGCAGTTTGAGTCTATGGTTAAGAAAGTACCCGCTTAGTAAACAGCAAATAAGGCTCTTGAGAGATGTAAATGAAGTCAGGATAGAGAGATTTAGGCAGACTATGCAGGCCAAAAGAGAAAAGCGTTTTGACGATTTTTATATTCAAGAAAAAGCAAAGCATTTGCCGCTTTCAAAAAAAGAATTATTCATTGCCGGCCTGTTTCTATATTGGGGTGAAGGTGTAAAGGATTTAAAATATCCTCTAGGTCTTTATAACACAAACCCTCAGTTGGTGAAGTTTGGTTTGTCTTGGTATAAAAACATCCTTGGTGTCCCAGTCAAACAAATTAAAGTGCACTTGCATTTGTACAATGATATGGATATAGACGAGGAAATAAAATTTTGGAGCAAGGAATTGAAAATGCCATTAAGCCAGTTCCGTAACCCTTATGTTAAGAAAACTAATAAAGCAGCAATAACAAATAAAGGCACCTTTGGCCACGGGACTTGCGGTTTATTAGTCAACAATAGCAGGCTTAAAGAAAGAGTTATGGCCGCGCTTAAGGCTATTGCAGATTATTATGGAAATAGAATATAATATATGGGATTTATGGGCGTGTAGCTCAGTTGGTTAGAGCATCTTGCTTATACCAAGAGGGTCCTAGGTTCGAGTCCTAGCACGCCCACCAGAAAATTTTATTTTATGAATTCAGAAAAATAATCGTAGTTTATTAAAAAACTCCGGCGGGTTGCCGGAGTTTTAGTTTATATGATTGTCGCACTTGCTACTTTGTCGCCTTCATCTAATCTCATTACCCTTACACCCTGTGTGGCGCGGCCTAAGGTAGAGACGTTGTTAAGCGGGGTGCGGATGGTTTGGCCCATTTTGGAAATTATTACCAGGTCGTGCTCTTCAGCGTTGTTGAGTATATACATTGCCACAATTTTTCCGGTTTTAGGTGTGACTTTTAAGGTTTTTATTCCGCTGCCGCCGCGGTTTTGGACTTTGTAAAAGCCGGCTTCGGTTTTTTTGCCAAGGCCGTTTTCGGTTATGACCAAAACTTCTAAAGCTTTAACGTCTACCTCTTTGCGAATAATGTCCATGGAAATAATTTGGTCATCGCCCCTCATACGCATACCGGTAACACCCGCAGCAGACCTGCCCATAGGACGGACATCTTTTTCACTAAATCTAATTGCCTGGCCGCCGGAAGTTGAAAGCATAACCTGGTCATCGCCGCCGGAAGATTCCACCCACTTTAGTTCATCGCCATCGCGTAAAGTAATGGCTATCATCCCGCTTCTGCGGACTTTTTGGAATTCCTCGCGCGAAGTTTTTTTAATAAGGCCTTTTTTAGTGGCCATAACTAAGAATTTAGTTTCGTCCTTTTTGGAAAGGGTTAAAATCGCTTGGGCGGTTTCGTTTGCCTGCAGCTGTAAAAAGTTAACTAAGGCCTGGCCTTTGGCTGTGCGGCTGCCTTCGGGAAGCTCATAAACTTTGGTTTGGAAAACCCTGCCTTTATTGGTAAAGAATAAAATGTCGTCGTGGGTATTTGAGCTAATAAGCTTGTCGACAACGTCCTCTTCCTTTAACGACTGACCAATAATGCCTTTGCCTCCGCGGGCCTGCGCTTTGTAAGTGTCAGGCGCCAGGCGTTTTACGTAACCACTCTTTGTGACGGTAATTATTACGTTGCTTTCGGGAATTAGGTCTTCGGCGCTAAACGAACCAATGGCGTTTTTAACCACCTGTGTGCGGCGCTCGTCGCCAAATTTTTCTTTAAGCTCCAAAACTTCTTTTCTAATAATGGCCAGGATTTTTTTGGTAGATTGTAAAATGCCTTCCAGCTCTTCTATTAAAACCTTTTTTTCTTTAAGTTCGTCGTCAATTTTCTTGCGTTCCAGTCCGGCCAAAGTTTGCAAACGCATTTCCAAAATTGCGGCAGACTGAATGTCCGTCAGCTTAAACTTTTTCATTAAGTTGGCATGCGCTTCTTCTTTGGTCGGGCTTTTGCGGATGGTGTTTATAACGTCGTCAATATGGTCGAGGGCTTTTTTCAGGCCTTCTAAAATATGCGCGCGTTCTTTGGCTTTTTTAAGTTCAAAAGCCGTGCGTCTTTTTATAACCACCTGGCGGTGCTCTAAATATTTTTCAAGTACCGTTTTTAAATTTAAAACGTGCGGCTCAATCCCGTCTACTAACGCCAGCATATTTAAGTGAAAAGTTTCCTGTAGTTGGGTGTAGGAAAAAAGTTGGTTTAAAATTTTATTCGGCAGCCCGTCTTTTTTAACATCAACCACAATCCTAACGCCGTCTTTGTCACTTTCATCCCTAACGTCTTTAATGCCTTCAATTTTTTTGTCGCGCACAAGCTCCGCAATTTTTTCAAGCATTGTGGCCTTGTTAACACGGTACGGAATTTCGTGAATTAAAATTTGGAAAGCGCCGGTTTTGGTTTCGGTAATTTCAGTTTTGCCCCGCATTACAATGCCGCCTTTACCCGTGGCATAGGCGTTTTTAATGGCGGCTACGTCGTAAATAATGCCGCCTGTGGGGAAATCCGGGCCTTTAATAAATTCCAGCAAGTCCTCGGTGGTTGCTTCGGGGTCGTCAATCAGTTTAATTATGGCGTCTGCCACTTCGGTTAAATTGTGCGGCGGAATGTCAGTTGCCATACCCACAGCAATACCCAAGATGCCGTTTAAAAGCAGGTTAGGCATTTTGCCGGGCAAAACAATTGGCTCTTTTCTGGTGGCATCGTAGTTATCTCTCCAGTCCACTGTCTCTTTATCCAGGTCAACCAGCAACTCTTCTGCTAAGGCTGACATTCTGGCTTCGGTGTAACGCATGGCCGCAGCGCCGTCCCCGTCCATAGAGCCAAAGTTTCCCTGGCCGTCTATTAACGGGTAGCGCATGGCAAATTCTTGCGCCATATGCACCATAGAGTCGTAAACCGCAATGTCGCCGTGCGGATGGTATTTACCAAGCACATCTCCAACTACGGCTGCCGATTTGCGGAATTTAACGTTGTGCCTAAGGCCCAGTTCGTGCATAACGTACAGAATGCGCCTGTGCACAGGTTTAAGACCATCACGCACGTCGGGCAGGGCGCGGCTGACAATTACGCTCATGGCGTAGTCTAAATACGACTCCTGCATTTCGGTTTGGATGTCGCGGGCTTTGACTACACCAATGTCACTTGATAATGGCTGCGATGAATCTTTGGGCATAAGGGATTGACAAGATTGACCATGATTGATCAAGAATGACAAGAATTATAAATCATGTTCAATCTTTTAAATCTTATTTAATCCTGGTCAATTTTTTTTGTAGTTATCTTTTACTTCTTTTACTCCGTTGCCTATGCTTTCAAAAAACGTAGTGTCTTTATCCGTATTCTTGTAATATTTTGCGCTTATAATCCAGATCCCAACCAACAAAATCGCCGCGATAATTACCACAATCCAAATAATTCGCATTTTTTCAGCCGTGGTTTTATTTTGGATTTTTTGGATGAAATTCATAAATACAAATTAACAAATGCACAAATGAAACAAATAACTACGGATTTATGGATTTAGATTTGTTGTTATCAGCATCATTTGTCCATTTGTATATTTGTATGGTTTACCTTAATGGTTCAAGCACCACTAATTTTGTTCCCTCTTCTGTCAGCTCTTTCTTTTTTATGCTCAACTTGTCCATATCTTCTTTTTTACCGCCCATTTCTTTTACAAACTTTTCAGGCGCATCTAAATCGAGTATTAAATCTGTCATTTTATAGTGGGACGGAATAACAATTTTTGGTTCAATTTCATTTACAACCTTGGCAGCGGCTGCCGCCGACATAACCGTGTTGCCGCCTACAGGCAAAATTAAAATATCAATCTCCCCCAAACTTTCCACTTCGTCTTCCTTCATATTAAACTCGTGGATGTGGGTAAGGTTGAGCACGCGAATATCTTCGCTTTCAATTAAAAAAACGGTTACGTACTTGTCGTCCTGCTTGAGCGGGATGCCGGTTACAGTTACGCCTTTTATGTCGTATTCGCCTGGGTCAGTTATGTCAAAATGTTCCCCTGAAATGCCGGAATCTGCGCTGTAAAGCTTGCTGTTTTTTTGGGCCAAAATTAAAATATCGGCGGCTCCCCTGGGGGCAACTAGGCCGCTGTCTTTATGGAAGGGATCGGTGATAATTGTGGCTTCTTTAGTGGTGATTTTGAAGCTGGAAAGCCCGAAATACTGGATTTGCATATAGATGAATTATAGCGGTTTTAGGGCAAAAAGAAAAGGGGTTTTGGGCTAGATTTTTGGCTATTTTTTGGTATTATGGTAGCTTTAAATTTCCTTAAGCAGGAGGGGTGGTGTAAATGACTCGGGTTCAGGCATTCGTGCCGTATTCTTTTTTCGACTGGTTTCAGACACGCCTGCCTCAAATCTCCCGTCGACTTTTAGTAAGGTTTGACGATCTGTTTTAGAGTGAGTATAATGCATTTAAATTAATAATCAGAAAATTATGGATGAAACAAAACTGGAACATGATCAAGGTTGGTTTAGCCAGCTAATTAGGAGCGGAACAGAGCAGTGGATGTCAGAAGTTAAAAAGGGGGCAGTAACTTCGACAGTTCCTAAGTATATAGAAGATACTTTAAAAGAAATGAAACAGAGAGGAATGCCCACAGAAGATGCTGAACGACTTATCCAAGATTGTAAAGAGCGTATAGAAAATATGGGAAAATAAGGGAAAAGCAGGGGCGTGAAGCCCTTGCTTTTTTTATACAAAATGCTATAATCCTAATGCTTATTTGCGTAAGTGCTAAAGAATATAAATAAAATTATTAACCCCAAATAAGCCATTGATTTAGCACTATTTAACAATTAACCAAAGTAATATTGTTTTTAATTTACCCAACGAATTAAAACGTTGGTTTTTTATTTAGAAACATTGGATGAACACAGATGAAAAACCGATTAACACGGATCCGTGTTAATCGTTGACTAAACGGTGTTAACCTAAAAATTGGTTTAGAAAAGGAAAATATGTCAGAAGAAAATCAAGTTACCCCGGCACAAACTTTTTCGGCTGCGGCAGCCAGCGCCAAGACCATGACCGAACTCATTGGCAGCGGCGTGGATATAAAAGTTTTAAAGGCCGCGGACATGGTTGAGGGCACACTTATTAGTGTCGGGAAAAATGAGGTTTACGTAGATTTAGAGGGCTACGGTATTGGCGTAGTCCGCGGACGCGAACTTTACGACGACGAAGCCACTTTGTCCGCACTCAAACCGGGCGACAAAATTTTTGTCTCCGTAGTTGAACCGGAAAACAAAGAAGGCATTGTAGAACTTTCCTTAAGGCAAGCCGGCCAGGAAAGAGTTTGGCAGACGCTTAAAGAAAAGTTGGAGAGCAAAGAAGTCATCTGCACCAAAATTTTGGAAGCCAACAAGGGCGGGCTTATGGTGGAAATTAACAATGTTACCGGTTTCCTTCCCGTATCCCAGCTTTCCCTGGAGCATTATCCCCGCGTGGAAGACGGCGACAAGAACCGTATTTTGGAAGTCTTAAACAGTTATATTGGCCAACCGTTCGATGTGCAAATAATTACCGCAGACAGCGGCGAGGAAAAGTTAATTGTCTCTGAAAAAGCGGTTTTTGAAAAAGAGATGGAAAACCGGCTTGGCATACTCAAAATTGGCCAAGTGGTAGAAGGCACTATTACCGGCGTGGTAGATTTTGGAGCTTTTGTAAAGTTTGGCGACTTGGAAGGTTTGGTCCACATTAGTGAGCTTGCCTGGCAGAGAATTGAAAACCCCAAAGATATTGTTAGGGTTGGCCAGAAAGTTACGGCTAAAGTCATTTCTATAGACAAAGGCCGTGTATCTTTATCCATTAAACAACTCCAGGAAGACCCCTGGCTGGAAGCGGTAAAGAAATACCAAATCGGCCAGGTAGTTAAAGGTAAAGTTGCAAAGGTTATGCCCTTTGGGGTTTTTGTAGAACTCGACAAAGACATTCAGGGCTTGGCGCACGTAATGGAACTGTCCCACGAAACGGGCAAGACCGCGGACGAAATACTTAAAAGTGGCGAGGAAAAAGAGTTTAAAATTATTTCAATTGAGCCGGCTGAACACAGGTTAGGGCTTTCGCTTAAAGCTTTAACCGAGGCGCCTGCTTCCGCTAAAGCTTCGGCGGACGAGTCTAAAAAGGCAGAAGAAAAACCCGCTGTTGAGCAGGTTGAAGTTAAAACCGAATAATATAAAAGATCCTCCTTAAACGGAGGATCTTTTTTTACATTGGAGGTTTGGTCGCCATATCGCCGGGGTTGCACTGCCTGCAGTTGTGTTTGTGCCTGGCAATTTCAACTACGGCCGACACGCCGACTAAAATATAAACAATTCTAGCGCCCATGTCGCCCAAATAGGTTACAACGTTGTAATTGAACAATCCAATAAGTAGCCAATTAAGACCGCCAATCACCAGCAAGGTAAAAGCTATCGTATGCAGAATTTTCATTTTGCTCACCGCCTCTCAAATGTTATTTCTCTAATAATTATAGCAAATTTGAGCCCAAAGGAGTTAAAAAAATTAAAAAACCCCCGGATTTAGGGGGTTTTAAAGTTTAAATTATGAGACTAGGCGGCTGGACATTTTAGACAAAGGATTGTCTACAACTACGAATTCTTTTGGCGGCTCCCCTTCCTTAATTGGTTGTCGGTTAGTGTTTATGTGGACTATGCGGGCTTCAGGAAAGCCGTTAAAGTCAGTTGCGGAAGCAAGCGTATAAGCGCCAATATTTTCAGCGTAAAGCAAATCGTCAATTTGCAAATCTTCCGGCAGCTCGTCTGAAAGCGAAATTGTGTCAAAAGCGTCGCAAGTCGGGCCAAAGGTGGAGCAAACTTTTAACTCGCCTTCTTTAAAGGCGTGAAGCGGATACTGCTGGTGGTCGTAAACTTGCCCAGAAAATGTATGGTAGACACCGTCGTCCAGGTAGTAGCAGGTTTTTCCGTCCCGTACAGATTTTCCAATAATTTTAGTCACCAAAGTCGCGGAGGTGGCAACAATAAATCTTCCGGGTTCAGCAATAACATCAATTCCATTTTTGCCGAACAGCCGCTTAATTTCCGAATTGATTTTTTTTGCCAGCGAGCTAAACGGTTTTCCGCCGCCGTTGTATTTTACCGGGAAGCCTCCGCCAATGTCCAAGGTTTTTACTCTTATGCCTTCCGGGTTTAAAAAACCCATTTCATAATTTCTAAGCTCCGCCTCTTTAAATATGGAAGAGCAAAGGTTTAAGGCCTGGACATAGTTTTCAAAATTTTGGCACTGGCTGCCCACATGGAAGCTTATGCCTTCCACACTTAGGCCCATATTTACGGCTTCGCCAATTAAATCCACGGCTTCTCCCGGATGCGCGCCGAATTTAGAAGACAGCTCAACCATGGAGCCCGTGTTAGGCACCCGGATGCGCAGGACTAAACGCACATTGGGCGCATGTTCTTTAATCTTTTTTAATTCTTCAATATTGTCGAAGGTGACTAAAATTTTATAGGGGTCGAGTTTTTTTAAAACTTTCGCCGGCTTAATTGTGTTGGCGTAAATTACTTTGTCCCAAACAAAATCCTGTTTTTCTTTTTCACCCCAGTCTTTAATGTTTTCGTAAACCTGCTTAAATTCCCAAATTGAAGCCACGTCGAAACTTGAGCCCATGTCGAACATGGTTTTAATAATTTCGGGGTTGCAGTTTGCCTTTACGGCAAAGTAAGCCTGGACGTCCGGAAGGTTTTCACGGAATTCCTGGTAATTTTTGCGCAAGATTTCATGGTCAACCACAAACAGCGGCGTGCCGTGTTTTTGTGCCAATTCCTGTAAAAATTTTTTTCGTTCTTGGGATATCATTTATGTTTTTTATTATGGAATAAATTTAAAATTTTCATACTGCCATACGTCGGAAGCAGCTTGGCTGGCCGGGTTTTCTTTAAAATAGATTTTGCGGTTTTTGGTCGGCGTCCAGTCTGAAGGCGTGGAAATAAATTTGCCTAAGTAAGGTTTGGAAATATTCAGCACAAAATCGTGGGGAAGATCGTCCGGCAGACAAATGCCCTGGTTTGGGTTTTCAAACATCCATAAGACCGCGGAAATTACGCCTAATGCCACCTGTAAAGTGGTCGCGTTTTGGCCCGGAGCCAAGCGCCGTGCTTCTTCAATGCTCAAGTCGCTGCCCGTCCACCAGGAATTGTAAGCATGCCCCATTAAGAGAGCTCCTAAAATGTCGTTGCCTGAAGTAACCTCGTCCTGCATAATTCTGACCTTTGGCTGCATTTCGTAATTTCTAGCCCTTAGCTCCACTAAACTGGATAAAGTTTCGTGACAAGGCATATAGGCATAGTGAACGGTGGGCCTGAAAATCGCCTTCTCCCCTTCCCAAACCGTTAAACGGTCAGAGAGTCCGAATGCTTCGCCGTGGCGGATGACCATACCAATTATTTCTTCATTTGGAATCCACGACCTTACCCAGGTGTTAATACCCATTTGTGCTAAGAAGATCTGATTTTTTGGCCCAATGGGCGGAACATGTGCGAGATCGGGCAATTTTTGTTCATGTGTTCCCCAGCCCATTTCCGCCGGCGCCGTGCCTTCTTCGCGTAAGCCCTCCACGCTCCAAGTGCCTACAAATTCGTCTACCTCTTTTGGCCGGTTGGTAATTTGTGTGTCACGTTCGCTGCAGTGAATAACTTTAACGCTTAATTTTTGCGCCAGTTTGTTAAATTGGCGGTCTTTTATAAATTGTTCCAGTTGTTCTTTATCAGACCCGGTGGCTTTGCCATCTGCAATCATTTTATTGGCAATATCCACTAAGCCCTGTTTAACAAAATGGGAAATAAGTCCGGGGTTGGCGCCGTGGTCTACCACGGCTGTGGTGGCGTCTTTCCAGTCTTTAGTCATCTCCCGAAGCTTCATCTGCCTAAAGTAGAGGGATTTTTCGTACGGGCTGTCTTTGAATAAACCTTCAATTGAGTCCCAAACTTCCACAGAAGTATTTACATAAAAAACATTGTTGTCGTGGCACCAGCCAATTATGTCATTTGCGCCAATGTTCCAGGCCAAATCTATAACTAACCCGCCCTTGTCCGTGTATTTGGCCAGTTCACTGCCTAAATTTTCTTTGGTAATGCGGTTGCGGACGAAATTTATGCCTTTGTCAGTAAAAGGTTTAAGCATTGTCGCCTTGTCTTCAAAATCCATTATGGTGACATTGTTAAGCGGCACGTCTATCATTTCTAAAAGAATGGGCAGCGTGCACTGTGAAACCGAGCCGTAGCCTATAATTAAAATTTTGTGGTCAAATTTTTTCTTCATATTTTGTTGATTTAAAATTTTTATAATAAAAAAACAAACTCATTAGGAATTTGTTAACGTTGAACTAAGCCATTGACTTGACTTTGTCGGTTTTGGTTAAAAAGGGACGAGTGTTCTATTCTTTCCAACTCCTTAAAAAATTAATATTAAACATAATTTACAGTAAAGCTAATTGTTTGTCAAATATTTTTTCCTTAAATTTTATTAGCAGAGAAGGTTTTTTAGCAGGATGGGAGGAAAGAGTGTTTGTGGATGTCCAAACACTCTTTTCCTTGGTGGTCACTTCGGGAGTGTTTCGGGGCTTTTGCCAAAAACGACAAGCATTGCGTATTTTTCGTTGAACAGGGTTCTGAGTCCTAATTTTTGGAACATTGCTTTAGCTTTCTTGTTGGCAATGGTGAAGAGTTCGATGATTCCTCTCTCTTTAGCTCTGAACATGCAAGCTTTTCCCAGCGCTGGCCCGATCCCATTCCCTTGATAATCCGGGTGGACTGCAAAGCTCCTAATTTCGCAAATCCTTTTAGAATAGATCTGCAAGGCGCCGCAGCCCACTACCTTTCCTCCAACAACAGCCACGAAGAAGGACTTGTAGGTCGGCAAATTTGTCTGAAATAGTTTTTTTGGCCCCATCATCCTGATGAGTGCCAAAATAGCCGGCCGATCCTTTTTTGTAGCTTCTCTGATTTTGAAGTTCTTCACTTTTTCCCTCCGCCACCAGTCACCAAAAATTGATGAACATTGGCGGAAGAAAAAAGTCTAACCGCTTATTTTATAGATTTTTTGAATTTTTGTCAATGCTTTTGGCCAGCCTGTGTGGCAAATAAAAAAACAAACCCTTAAAGAATTTGTTTACGCCAAACTGAGCCATTGAGTTGACTTGCTTGTTTTTGGTTGTAGATGTCGTGTGGGTCTTTTTTTCTATCCAACTCCTTCAAAAATTAATAGTACACATAATTTACGACAAAGCTTTTAGCTTGTCAAATGGTTTTTGTAAAGCTTTAGGACATTTATTTACTTATACTTAAAATGACTAGCGAGATCACGCCAAATAAAACGCCAACTATTTCCACAGTTGATAAAGTTTCTTTAAAAATAAGCAGGCCAATTACTAGGAACCCCACAATGCTCAAAACGCTCCATATGACCGAAGTTACAATTAATCCTTCCCGCAGCAGGGTAGGAATATAAAAAAATCCGGACAGCATATAGCTGGCAATTGCGAGGAAATAAAAGACACTACGCAAATGGATTGACCAATATTTTGCAAAAAAATCTCCAGCAATGACCGAGGAGGCGCTCAAAATTAGCAGCAGCCAGACCGGAAGTTTTTGGAGTAGTTCAACAACAGGATTCATTAGTTGTATATTATTTGGTGCCTGGGGAGGGAGTCGAACCCTCAATCCCTTGCGGGCGACAGATCTTAAGTCTGTAGTGTATGCCAGTTCCACCACCCAGGCTCGTCGTTCGTGCCTGTGAGCTTGCATTCCGACTAACGTCGGAATTTACGCTCTGCGTCACGAACTCCTCTTTCCCAAAAATGCATTGCATTTTTGAGAGCCCTTTTTTGAGCTGAGGATTTGTTATATAGACCTCCCAAAAACGTGGAGCGCATCCCGACTTTTGTCGGGAGAGCACGCGTTTTTGGGATGAAGGGGCAACGTCCTGAACATAATGAATTTTTTGACTTCAGTCAAAAATGAATGAGTGAAGGACGATTGACCCGTGGAGGCGCAGGTGGGATTTGCACCCACGAATAGCGGTTTTGCAGACCGCAGTGTTAGACTACTTCACCACTGCGCCATTTGTATAACTAATACATTTTAATCAAAAAGCACTATTAATTCAATAGCCAAACTAAAACCCCTCCACGGGTCATTCATCCCGCACTGTGTTCGTCTCGACAAGTCGGGACTCACTTCGTTTGGGATGCTGCCCCTCTTTCCCAAAAATGCATTGCATTTTTGGGAGCCCTATTAATGCAAATCAAAACCCCCTCTTTGCAGAGGGGGTTTTAAAATTTAGTCTATATTTTCCGGAAAAGTAACTAAGGCTGCTACTAATTGCGCCTTTTTCTGTCTGTCTAACGAGGCTTGTTCAGTTAATGAAACTAACTGACCATATTTTTGTGTAGCTCCGTTTACCCACGCATCACTTCCCGGGACCACGTACACTCCCCTCATTTGTTTGAAGGTGGTGTACTTTTCTTTATAGATAGGTTTTTCCATTAGCTTACACATGTCTATAAACCAGTCCAGCTTGGTTTTATATTTTCTCCAAGCCGGGTGGCCGGGTTTTACCCCAATACCGCTACAGTTGTTGTCGTAGCAGTGTTTACCCATGTTGCTTTCCACCCAGGAAATAGCCAAAGCTCTTTGCCATTGCGGCTGCTTAACTATATCTGCGGCGTAAATGCTTAAAGGTGAACCTAACTTTTCAAGATATTGTCTTAAGGCAACAACCAACGGGTCGTTGTCCTCAAGCTCTTTCATTGTTAAAGAATTGTTGTCGTTTTGTTTTGGAGACTGATCCAACACCGTTGAACCAGTAATTTTGATTTCAAAAATTTGACCCTGTGAACCTAAAGTGGCAAGTTCAGAAGCCAATGCTAATTCCGGAAAAATTACCGGGATCAGCAAGAGCAAGGCAATAACATTTAAGTTAAAGCTTTTAGAAACGGCTGACTTTAGGCTGATTAGAGTTTTCATTTTTTGAATCAAACTCCTTTCTGCGGGCCAACGATTCCTCACTCTGTTCGTCCCGATTAAAATCGTACTCACAACGTTCGGAATGTTGTCCCTTTCCCCAAATTTTCGAGTGAAAATTCGGGGGCCCCTAAAAGGCATTAAGTTGTTAAGGAAATTGAAAAAGCGCTTGTTAGCACTTTTACACCTAAGTATACTCTTTTTTTAGCCCTTTTTCAAGACCTTTTTGCTGCTTTTTGGCTTAAATATGAGTAAAAACATAATTTCATTCTAAGGTTTGGCCGTTTTGGGGAATTTAAAAACCCCTTATTTTAAGGGGTTTTTAAGGTGCTTAAATAAGCAGTTTTAGGGCCTGGTTGCTTTTAGATGTTTGTATAATTGGTACCCGTAAACAACGGTCAGAGGAGTCCAAAGTATAGATATAATGTTTGTGACAAAACTTGCAGGATTGCCCTCCTTACTCCCAAACGGTGAAATAATGAGGCCAACAGCAATATAAACCGCCAGAGTAATTATGCCTATAAAGAAGAACTTGCCGAATACTTCGCCAAGCCTGCCTGTTATATAGTACTTGCTTCTTTTTAAGGCCGCGGAATTTTGCAAATTTTCCTCAACTACAACATAGGAAGACTGGCTAAACCAGAGGGCAAAAATAATTCCAGGAATTATTAACAATAGGAACCCTCCAATGGTCGCCAGGCCTGAAAGTAAATTAGTGGAAAAGAACTCGTTTACTTTGGGTTTCGATCTTTTGTAAGCTTCTATCCAGGAAAGGCTTTCGGCCGGGTCTTTAACAGCAAATAGAAGAGCGACAGCTGACCAAATGCTAAGGTAAATTAAAAAAATTATTGCAACCAGGGCAACTAGCAAACCTAATATTCCCAAAGCCTGAATGTTAAGCTTGAGCGCTGTCCCTGCTACGGCTCCGCCGGCAAACATCAAGCCAACGATTGCAAAAGAGATGGTGGGTATGGCGCTTAGTATGATTAAGGTTTTAAAATGGCTTTTGTAAATTCTCCAGGAATCACTAAATATTTGCTTGGCCTTGGGAAGCGCCTGACCCATGGGCATGGGTGTGGCGGGGGCTCCTGACGCTGCCGAGGCAAAGCCCTGGTCAATGTCTGCTTGCTGCCAGCCCTGACTATGCAAAGCCGAAACAATATCTTCGCGGCTTTTGCCCTGTTGTTGTTCGTGTTTAATGTAGTCTATTAATTGTTGGTTTACCATATATTTTTGTTTCTTAAAATTTGAATTACCTATATTTTACCGCAAATCTTTTAAAAAGCCAATATTAGTAAAAAATGGCGGAATTGCTTCCGCCAATTTTGCAAAGCTTTACCTAAGCACATATTTCTACAAGAACCCTTTCGTAGATTCGCCGGCGCTGCTTATGACGCTTGTGACAGCTTGACGCCTAACCACAGCCGCGGTTGTAACCATGGAAAAACATAAACCGAGCGCCCCGCAGCCAATTACGCCGTAAACCCAGCTGCCTTCAGAACCGCTTTTGCCTCTTAAGCTTTGGATAAAAATTGCAAGCGAAAGCGCGCCAACTACGATTACCAAAGCTAAGTTCAAAAAATACCCAAGGGCAACCCCTAAAACCGCACCTATTAAAAACGCCAAAAAGAAAATTATGAGCATTTGTAAACTCCTCCTTTTGGCTAAATTTATATAAAAAATCATCCTTAGTCAAACTCTTTTTGTGGGTCCTTCGACTTTGCTTTTTGGGTTTTAAGGATCGGCTAACCCCGACGAGAAGGTCGGGGTCTCGCTGCGCTCGAGGGAAAAGGTCCCAAGCTTATCCTAACCAAAGAAAAAACTACCACATAAAGTGATAGTTTTTTCTTTGGAGCGGCTAAGGGGAATTTCGTCCTCGCTCGCCTGCAGGCTCGCTCGTAGCCCGGGGTTGCGGGAATGCTGCGCCAGCTCGCATTCCCGATCGCTCGGCTGCTACCGCTTCTGCTGAAGCGGTCTGGCCTCACTTCAACCCGTTCGATTCCCCTCGTGCCTTCTTAAAAAAGAAACCGCCCCACCCACAAGGGGTGAGGCGTTTTCTTTTGGAGCGGCTAAGGGGAATCGAACCCCTATCCTCTCCATGGCAAGGAGAAGTTCTACCATTGAACCATAGCCGCGTCACAACTTGCTCCGGGCTTTCGTCCCGATCTTCAATCGGGACTCTCGCCCTCCGCAGTTGTTCCTCTTCCACAAAAACGCGTGCTCGCTCCGACTGAAACGTCGGAGCTGCGCTACTCGTTTTTGCGGTTTGGATTTCATTGAGGGTTCCCAAAAATGCTATTAGCATTTTTGGGAAAGAGGCACATTATCCTGAAGGCTGAAGTGGGCAAAATATTTTTTTGCACACGTAAGCCGTAAGGATAAATGGGCCGATGGTGCCTCGGGTCAGAATCGAACTGACTACGCCTGCCTCTTCAGGGCAGCGCTCTACCAATGAGCTACCGAGGCTAGTCGTTCGTGTTTCCGAGCTTTCATCCCGATTAATATCGGGATTCTCGCTCTCCATCACGAACTCCTCTTCCACAAAAACGCGTGCTCGCTCCGACTGAAACGTCGGAGCTGCGCTACTCGTTTTTGCGGTTTGGATTTCATTGAGGGTTCCCGAAAATGCCGGAGGCATTTTTGGGATAAGGGGCAGCACCTTGAACGTAATGAGAGGTGGTTGACCCGTGCCCTGAACCACTCGCTTCGTTCGGGTGTCAGGGCATGAACACTCGCTCTATTTTCCATGTCACGCTTATGGCGTGCCATGAACCTGAGCGGAGCGAATGGTTCATGGTGGACGATAAAGGATTCGAACCTTTGGCCTCCTCGGTGTAAACGAGGCGCTCTAACCAACTGAGCTAATCGTCCTCGTCGCACTTTTCTCCGCGCGTTAAATTTTGACTGCATCAAAATTTCAGCTGCTCCGTAAAATGTTCCTCTCAATTTAAACCTGCTATTTTGTAGCATTGCTCAAGTTTAAATTGTAACTGAAGCCAGACCGAGAATAACTTGCCTGGATACTATATCAAAATAGTGCCTTTTTTGCAAGAGTTTCAGACAGCTTTGTAAGTGCATCTATATTATCACTTTCCACTGTATGGTTCCTTCTTTCGGCTCCGCACTTTTCGCATTTATGCGTTAAAATGTAAGAAGTTTTTTTGATTTCCAGGCCCACGGGTTCCATCATCCCCCCGCATTTTTCCTGTCGGTCGCCCGGGTTTACATCTACATGCCTGCTCCATAAGCATTTGGGGCAATGGTTGGTGTAGCCATCCCCTTTTACGCTGGTTTTGCAATGCCTGCAGATGAAGTTTTCAACTTTTCTTTGGAATTTTTTCATGATTCTACGGAGTACGGAACCTTATACGGATTTACTGAATTTCAACTTCCGTATTTCCGCGAGTATCCGTAATCCGTAGAGTAAATAGTAGCATAATCCTTGAATTTTTGTTATGATACAGCCAGAATTGATTGACAGGATTTAAAAGATTTACCTGCCTGCCGGCAGGCAGGAATGATTGAACACGATTTTACTTAATCTTGTCAATCTTGTTCAATCATGTCATTCTTGTCAATTACTCTATGCCTCAATCCGTGCATCTTGTTTCCCCCAATTTTGCCGATATTTTTGAACCAAATATTGAAATTGGCAAATTCCCGGATGGTGACAGCCACGTTAAAATCAACTCTATTGAGCAATGCCAGGGTCGTGAAGTAATTGTTTTTCATAGATTATATCCAAAGCAGAACACCTCGTTGGTGACTCTGCTTTTAATTTTGGATTCTTTGCGGGAAATTGGCGCGCAAAAAATTACCGTGGTCTCTCCCTACCTGCCTTATTCAAGGCAGGATAAAAAAAAGTTAAATGGCGAAGTGGCCAGCGCATTCGTAGTTTGTAATTTACTCTCGCGTGCCGGCTGCGACAAGTTAATTACTTTTGACTGCCATTTTTTAAACAAGGAAGGCCCGGCCAAATTTGGGGAACTACAAATAGAAAATATTTCTTTGGGCAGGGAGCTGGCAGCTTACGCCAAAAATGACAGCTTTGGAGGTGAAAGTTTTGAAGTAATTTCTCCGGATATGGGCGCGAATTATTTAGTTGCAGAACACGGCGGGCAGTCTTACAAAAAAGTGCGCAAGGAATACGAAGGGGACAAAATCCATTACCGCGAAATAGGTGAAATGGAAGGTGAGTTCGACGTAAAAGACAAAAATGTTTTAATTTTAGACGATATGATTAGCACGGGGGGCACTATGCTTCGCGCTTTGGAAAAATTAACCGAAGCCGGCGCGAAAAAAGTTTGCTGCGCTGCCACCCACGGCCTCTTTTTGTACAATTGCATAGACAAAATAAAAAAATTCACGGACTGTATTTATTCCACAGATACCATATTAAACGAACACGCCAAAGTTTCCATAAAGCAAAAATTATTGGACGCTGTGGATAGTAACCTTAAATTATTTTAATCAATTTGTGTCATCCCGGACTTGATCCGGGATCCAGAAAATAGATTCCGGATAAATTTTATGTCAACAAAAATTTTCCGGAATGACAATAAATATGAGCAATATTTTAGAAATTTTAAAAAAAACCGAGGCGGTGCTTACGGATAGCCATTTTGTCGGGACATCGGGCAGGCATATGTCTATTTATGTAAATAAAGACAGGCTGCTCACCCATCCGAGCGAAACAGAAGAAATAGCTAAACTTTTGGCCCAGACAAATAAAGATTTGGATGTTGAGGTTGTCGCCGCTCCGGTAGTTGGTGCTGTAATTTTAGGCCATTTAACCGCACAACATCTTTCTAAAATGCAGGGTAAAGAAGTATTGAGTGTTTATGCGGACAAGACCGACGAAGGCCCTTTGGTTTTCAAGCGCGGCTATGATGAGTTGATTAAAGGGAAAAAGGTCCTAATTATTGAGGACACAATTGCCACAGGACTGTCTATACACAAAATGATAGACGCAGTAAAAGAATTTGGCGGACATATCCAGGGGCTTAGCGTTATAGTTAACCGTGTGCCTAAGGAGATAACCTCCCAAACCTTAGGCTTTCATTTTAACGCTTTGTGTGAGATTCCGGCTGAAACTTATGAAGAGAAAGATTGTCCTTTGTGCGCTTCGGGGATACCAATTAATGTTAAGGTTGGCCACGGTAAGAAATATTTACAAGCAAAGGGCCTTATATGAACCCAATTGACAAATACAACCAGCGCGCGGAAAAAATAAACTCTTTGGTTTGCGTGGGGCTTGATCCCGATTTTTCAAAATTGCCGGAGAAATTTAAGGCAATGGAATTCCCGCAGTTTGAATTTAACAAATGGATAATTGATGAGACTGCGGAATTCGCAGCGGCTTTTAAACCAAATTCAGCTTTTTACGAAGCCCGCGGGGATAAGGGACTTTCGGAGTTAAAGTTAACTATGGATTATTTGCGGGAGAAGCAGCCGGATATTTTTACGATTTGTGATGCCAAGCGCGCGGACATTGGTAATACGAATAACGGTTATGTGTTCTCAATTTTTGATTATTTCGGGTTTGACGCCGTAACCTTGCATCCGTACCTGGGTAAGGAAGCTTTAAAGCCCTTTTTAGACCGGGCTGATAAAGGCTCGATTATTCTTTGCCGGACGTCTAATCCCGGTGCAGGCGAATTGCAAGATTTAGAATCCGGCGGTAAAAAAGTTTGGCAGGTTGTTGCGGAAAGAGTCAGCAAAGAATGGAATAAAAATAACAACTGTATGTTGGTGGTGGGTGCAACTTACCCAGAGGAGATGCAAATAATTAGATCGCTTGTCGGCGATATGACATTTTTAGTGCCAGGACTTGGCGTGCAAGGCGGCGATGTTGAAGCTGCGGTTAAGGCCGGACTTAATAGTAAAAAATTGGGAATGATCATCAACTCCTCCCGGGGAATTATTTTTGCAGAAAATCCTAAAGAAGAAGCTAAGAAGCTTAGAGATGAGATAAATAAATATCGTTAGCCATTCCATCCCCGCGTAGGCGGGAATCCAGTTAATAGATTCCCGCTTTCGCGGGAATGGATAAAAACTATGTATAAATTAATCCGCCCTTTATTATTTAAGTTTGACGCCGAGACGACCCATAACCAAATGTTGGCTTTGGGTGTTTTTTTATCATCAATAGGAGCACAGCATCTAATTAAGTCATTTTTCAATTTTGAGCATCCAACGCTTGAGAGTGAAGTTTTTGGCATTAAGTTTAAAAATTCCTTAGGCACTTCTGCCGGTTTTGATAAGGCAGGTAAACTTTTAAATTTGTTACCGGCTTTAGGTTTTAGCCATATGCAGGTAGGCGATGTTTCAGCGCTTCCCCATTCCGGCAACCCAAGACCCCGCTTATTCCGCCTGCCAAAAGACAAGGCTATAATTAATCGCTTAGGTCAAAATAACAAGGGCGCTGATTTTATTGCTGCTTTATTGAAGGACCGTAAATTTGGAAGCCCTGTTTTTGTTAGCTTGGTTAAAACCCCCGACCCTCGAATAGTTGGAGAAAAAGCAGTGGAAGATTTTGTTACCTGTTTTAGGAAGTTGTCCCCGCATGCCGATATAAGTGTAATAAACATCAGTTGCCCCAACACTGCCGAAGGTAAGACTTTTGAAGAGCCGGAAAGTTTAAACGTTCTGCTTGACGAAATTATTAGAGCGAAGATGGCTTTGAATTTACAGAAGCCAATTTTAGTAAAAATTTCACCCGATTTAAGTTTGGAAAAATTAGATAAAATTTTGGAAATCTGTGAGGGTAAAAAAATCGACGGTTATATTTTAACAAATACTTCAACAGCCAGAGAAAATTTGAATACCAATGCTTCGGTAGTCGCGCAAATAGGCAGAGGCGGGCTTTCGGGGCAGCCAATTAGGGAAAAATCTACGAATTTAATTAGGCACGCGTACAAACAGCTTAAACGACCATGTATAATTGGTCTTGGCGGTGTTGATAGTGCAGAGGCTGCTTACGAAAAAATAAAAGCCGGGGCATCATTAGTCCAGCTTTATACTGGACTTATTTACGAAGGCCCAGGATTGGTTAAGAAAATTAATCAGGGTTTGGTTGAATTGTTAAAAAGAGACGGGTTTAAAAATATTTCGGAAGCCGTAGGAAAGGATGCTTAATCTTTTGTCATTCCCGCGAAGGCGGGAATCCAATTAAATAGATTCCGGATAAATTTAATAACAATGTAAATTTTCCCTGCCTACCGCAGGCAGGCGGAATGACACATAATTTTATGAAAATGTTTTCAATCGAAGGAAAAATTATAAACCACGATTCTGAATCGGTTGCGAGAGTCGAAATTAACAGCGAAACTGGTTTAATTGAGAGCGTTGGTCCGGCTACTGGCGCGGCGGATTTAGTTTTAAATAATGAACTTATTTTCCCGGGTTTTGGCGACATCCACGTGCACGCCAGGCAAGATGCTAGTGGCACGCAAAATTACAAAGAAGATTTTAAAAGCGCATCGGAGGCAGCAGTTTCAGGCGGTGTTACATTTTTTGCCGATATGCCTAACAATCCGGTTGCGCCGACGGATGATAAAAAATACGTAGAAAAGGCCAAGCTTGGTAGTGAATCTAAAGTGCACATAATTTTGTATGCCGGAATTGGCCCTAATACCAATCCTTTAAAGAAAAAAGTGCCATACAAAGTTTATATGGGCCCGTCTGTGGGAGATTTATTTTTTTCGTCATCCGCAGAACTTGAAAAAGTTATTTCTAAGTACGCCGGTCAAAATGTAAGTTTCCATTGTGAGGATCCGGAAATTTTGGAAGCTAATAAATCAGCGCCAACGCACGAACAGCAAAGGCCGGCTGCCGCTGAAATTACAGCTACGGATTTTGCACTGCATTTGATAGAAAAATATAATCTTGTAGGCAAGCTTTGCCACTATTCTACCAAAGAAGGTTTGCCTAAGATCGTCGAAGCAAAAAAAAGAGGCGTAAAAGTTACTTGTGAAGTAACGCCCCACCATTTGTATTTTGACGACTCAATGTTAAATGATGGGAATCATAAGTTGCTGCAAATGAATCCCCCGCTTAGGAACAAAGAGGATCGTCTGGAAATGATAGCGGCTTTAAAGCGTGGCGATATAGATTATTTAGCCACTGACCACGCACCACATACGCGCGAAGAAAAGCTAAAAGGCATTTCGGGTGTGCCGCATTTGGACACTTACGGGTCTTTTACGACTTGGCTTATGCAGGAGCACGCTTTTATGCCTCAAGATATTGCGCGCGTTTGTGCTTATAATCCGGGAAAATTTGTAAATGAATTTTTACCGCCGCTATGCGGTAAAGGTTTTGGGAAAATTGAAAAAGGTTATATTGGATCCCTTACAGTAATCAATCCCAACGAACCAATTACGATCACCGCCGACAAATTAAAAACCAAATGCGCTTGGTCGCCATTTGAAGGCATGGCTTTTCCGGGAAGGGTGAAATACACCATTATTGCCGGGAAGGTTTATAGCCATTAATTTGTCATTGCGAGGAGGCCAGTCCGCCTAAGGCGGACGGCCGACGTGGCAATCTTTTATTGCTTGGATTAGATTGCTTCGGCTGCACTCGCAATGACAAGGACTATTGAAAAAAAAGATCGTTTTCGGTATAATTGGTAGACAAATTTAAAAAATAAGCCCAGGTGGCGGAATTGGTATACGCACTACCTTGAGGTGGTAGCGGGAGCAATCCCGTGCAGGTTCGAGTCCTGTCCTGGGCACCAAAATTAATAAAGAATTATTATATGCAAGAAAATAAGTTAGACCAAGGCTTTAGGGCCGCGGGTGAGCCGAAGGACGAAAAAGGTCTTAGTGATATTTCAGAAGCAAATATGCCTGTTTACCAACAAGCAGCTTCGGAGGTAAGGGAAGCAATGTACAATGCCTTATCCGTCGAACAGCAAAAGATGTTGGAAAAGTCGAAACTAAAACTGATAGTTGACGAGGTTAAAGTCAACTCGAGTTTGCCCGGCGACCATAGGCAAAAAATGGAAGAAATTGCCGGCGAGGTTGAAATAGACAGCTCTCCGGTTTTGGTAAGACTAACCAAGTACTCAACAACTCAAGACGGAGAAGTAAAAAAAGTATTATTCAGTGCTGACGTCGATCACAGGAAACTTGAAGAAGATTCCGCCAAGGAGCTTTTTGAATTTTATTTCCCCGTTGCCAACGCCATTGATCAAAGCAGGGTCTATCCTACACCTGAGACAGAAAAAGTTTTGATAAAAAAATTAACCACGAAGTTGTTGGGAAAATAATTAATGTTAAACATCCCCGTAATTTTAGGCAGTGTACGCGAAGGCAGGCATAGTGAAAAGCCGGCTAGGTTTTTAGTTGAAAAAATTAAAGCCTTAGGGCATACATCCCAATTGGTTGATTTTACAGAGTTGCCCTTGCCATTTATAGATACTCCAAAAGAGCCTTCGGATTATGAGAGACAATATCCCAACGAAAATGTGCGTAAGTGGAGTAAAATAGCCGATGCGGCGGACGCTTTTGTTTTAGTGGTTCCCGAATACAACCACGGTTATTCTGGGGTGTTAAAGAATGCGCTGGACTGGCTGTTTCCGGAATATGAGCATAAAGTAGTGGGGCTCGCCGGGGTTTCAACCGGAATTTTAGGAGGGGCCAGGGCAATAGAAAATATTCGCCCGGTAATTGAAGCTTTTAAGATGTTTGCAATAAGAGAAACTGTAATGTTTGGAAAAATAGAAAATATTTTTGATGCCGAGGGTAAACTTTTGGACGAATCTTATAATAAGAAAGTTGACGGGCTTTTAAAAAGTTTGGTTTGGTCAGCAGAAGCGCTTAAGAAGGCAAGAGATGAATCTACTAAATACTAAATAATCTAAAATACGAAAAGGCTCCGCAGGGAAGCCTTTTAATTTAGTATTTAGGCACTTTCGTATTTAGTAGAAGAGTGGCTAAATGACTCTCCATTTGCCACTCTCGTCCTTCATTAATTTCCCGGCCACGGAAAATCCGGATGCCAGCTTATGTCCCCCGCCGCCAAAAATGTGGGCAATTTTACTGACGTCCACATCTTTGAAAATATCACTTCTCAAACTGCCTTTTATAATTGGTCCGTCCTGCCTTAAAAACATGGCAAGCTTAGCTTCGGGCACGGTGTTTAAGGTTTCGGCAAAACCTTCAAAAGCAGCCAGGGGTAATTTTTCAAATTCCTGTAAATCTGTTTCCGTCATTACAGAATAAATAATTTTATTTTTTTCGTCGTAAAAAGAATTTTCCAAAGCCCTGCCCCAGGCTTTAAGCACCGAAAGCGATTTGCTTTTGTAAGTGTGCTTTATAATTTTACTTACGTGCGCGCCTTTTTTCATAAGCTCTGCGGCGGTTTTAAGTGTGGAACTTTGGGTGTTGGAATGCATAAAACTGCCGGTGTCAGTAATAATGCCGGTGAGTAAACAGGTGGCTACTTCTTTAGTTATTGGCCAGTTATGGAACATAAAAAAATCGTAAATTAGTTCAGCGACCGAAGATTTAGTGTGGTCTACTACGTTTACATTTCCAAAATGGCTGTTGTCAGGGTGGTGGTCAATATTTATGATTGAAGTTCCCGATTTTCCGCCGGAGGCGGATCCGCCTTGGGCGGAAAGGTTTAAGATTTTAGCGCTGCCGCATCTGTCGAGAGTGGAGCAACCGAAAGTTATGAGCAAATCAAAGTTGTGGTGGTCTATGTCATCCGCAATTTTCTCCGAGCCGGGTAAAAAAGCCAAAGCTGGCGGAACGCCTTTCTTGATGGCATAAGTTACGACCTTGCCCATTTTTTCCAAATGGTGGCCCATAGCTAAAAGCGCTCCTCCGTCGTCCCCGTCCATGCGTTCGTGCATGGTCAGCAGAATTCGGTAGGAGTCGTCAATCAGTGATTTAGCTTTTTTAAAATTCTGTTCCATCTTTAAAATAAATTTCAAAATTCAAGATCCAAGTACCAAACAAATTTTAATATTAAAATTTTAAATTTAATCCTTGTTTGGTTCTTATAATTTGGTGTTTGGTTCTTCATGAATTGTTTTAATCAATTCATCTATATGCTGAGCGTAGCGCGGTGAGACGTCTAAATGAAAACTAATCCGCGGAATTATTTTGGTGTGGAAATGTTTGTTAACTTCGCCCTGGATGTCGTAAATATTTTTGGCTAAAAAATCCAGGATTTTTTTGTCCAAAACGGAAAATTCTTTTTCTTTTTTTCCCGAGGGCTTTTCAATTTGTGGCTCAGGCTGCAGGCCTGTAGGTACAATAGAAATCCATATTTTTGCCCATTTCATATCTTTGGAAGTATCAACTTTTGTAATAGTAACTAAGGCATTAAATTCCCCTAAAAATTCAAGCAAAATCGGCCCTAATTCATGCTGGATAAGGGAGTTAACCTTGGCAATTCTATTGGTGTCTTTTTTTACAGGTTTCATAGATTTTAATCTTTATTATTCTCTCCAATTCATGGAGAGATGTCCCGAAGGGACAGAGAGGTTAAAAATGAGGTTAGAAAATTTATCCGGAATCTATTATTTGGATCCCCGCCTCCGCGGGGATAAAAAGTAATGAATTACTTTTTAATTATAACAGCTAACCAGTATAGCCAAATTTTTAGTTTTTATCAAGGGTGATTAAAAAACCTCTCCAGATGGAGAGGTTTTTTAGGTGCTTAACGTTTTCTGTTTGATTTTTTCCTCAAAACTTTCCAGGACATCCCCTTCCAAAATTTTGACAGGGGTTTTGAGTTTGATCCCAAATTCTTCACCTTTGCCAATGGAGCGGGCGGCGACTTTGCTTTGCTGCAGCTCGGTTATTTCCGCGCGGCCGAGTTCGGCTCCCTCACGGAAAACCATAATCTTGCTGTTCTTTTTTAACTCCCCTTGTTCCACTCTTCCGCCGACAATCATTAAACCTTTTTCTGTTCTAAAAATTGCCAGGACTTTTGCTGTGCCAAAGGCAACTTTTTCCAGTTCCGGCGTGAACATTTTTATAACCGCCGAGGTTATGTCTTCCACCAGTTCGTAAATAACTTCGTAAGAGTCCACCACAACCTTTTTTTGCTTGGCTAAATTTATGGCTTTGGGGTTAACTTTGGTGTGGAAACCAATTATGGTTGCATTCGAGCTGGAAGCAAGCAACACATCGCTCTCGTTTATTTCACCCACGCCTTCAGCCAAGATAGAAATTTTAACTTCGTCGTTTTTGAGTTTGCCAATAGACTGTTTAATGGCTTCTAGCGATCCCGCAACATCTGTTTTTACAATTAAGTTTAAAGTCTTATTTTTAATGTCGCCTACAATTGCCTGCTTGCTGGACAGACTATGGCTGCGGTTTTTCTTTTGCACGCTCATAGCAATTTGTTTGGCAGTATCTAAATCTGCTGTGGTTTGCAAAATATCTCCGGCTTGCGGGACTTCGGAAAGTCCTGAAATTTGCGCCGGCGTGGAAGGCATGGCTTCTTTTAATTTTTTTCCGGTTTCATCTTCCAGACTTCGGATGCGCCCGAAAACCGCCCCGGCCGCAATAATGTCGCCGACTTTAAGACTGCCATTTTGGACAATAACTGTGGCTGTTGCACCTTTTCCCTGGGTGACTTTGCTTTCAATAATAGTACCCACGGTTTTGCCATGTGGATTGGCGCGGAAATTTTCCACTTCCGCAGTTAAAAGGATCATTTCTAGCAAATTGTCTATGCCAATGTTTTGTTTGGCGGAAATTTCTACTGCAACAGTTTTGCCGCCCCACTCTTCGGTAAGCACGCCTTGACCGGCTAATTCCTGTTTAACTTTCATTACATTAGCCTCGGGTTTATCAATCTTGTTTATTGCCACAATCATTGGCGTGTTGGTAAACTTTGCGCGGTTTATAACTTCCACGGTTTGCGGGCGTATGCCGTCGTCAGCTGCAACTACAAGCACTATCATATCTGTAACATTAGCCCCGCGTGCGCGCATTTCAGTAAAAGCTTCGTGGCCGGGCGTGTCTAAAAAGGTGACCATTTTGCCGTTTTTCTTAACAGTGTAAGCGCCAATGTGCTGGGTAATGCCGCCGGACTCGCCTTCGGCAACTTTGGCTTTGCGGATGGTATCAAGCAGCGTGGTTTTTCCGTGGTCAACGTGTCCCATAATTGCCACAATGGGCGGGCGGAGTTTAAGGTTTTCTTCTTTTTCTGCTTTTAAAACTTCCTGCAAAAAGCCAATGCCAAACTCGGCTATGGCTGTATCTACTTCGCTGGAAACTTCAAAGCCCAAATCGCTGGCGACAATGGAGGCAGTGTCAAAATCCACCTCTTCGTTAATTGTAGCCATAACGCCGTTTTGGATTAGAACAGTAATGACTTTAGTCACCGGCAATTTTAAAACATCGGCAAAATCTCGGACTTTAATAAACGCCGGTAATTTTATTTTTTTAATTTCTTTTGGACCCGCGTCAGCCGTTTTAACCGGCTGGCCAAATGCCTCCATAAGTTTTCTGGCTACATAGTTGTCTACTTTGTTGGCTTTGGGCGAAATAAAATAACCCTTCTCCTTGGCTTTTTGGCGAAGGTCCTGGATGGACATATTTAGCTGTGAAGATAGAGAAGATAGGTTCAAGTTAGTTTTTCCTTATTGATTTCCCCTCTCCAATTCCTGGAGAGGGGTCGGGGGAGAGGTTAACCTTGGGACTAACCTCTCTGTCTCAAACTGAAGTTTGAGACATCTCTCCAGGCATTGGAGAGAATAAATTAGGTTGAAAGCTATTTAACTTATTTACCTTACCAGAAAACCCTAATAAAATCAAGCAAAAAGCAGGCGTGTGAGCCTGCTTGAAAATTGTTTTGAGTAGTTAAAATGTTCGGTTTTTTCCAACTATCAGCCTAAGCCTTTGCGGGATAATTTCAACTACGGACGGAAATTTTGCCACAACTCTGCCGAGCATGGTTAACGGCAGGCCACGGGGTTCAAGGAATTCAATTTTTTTGCATTTTATAATTGTAGTCTTAGGAAGTTTTTCTAAGCTTCCTTCGGCAATATCCTGTTTGTGGGTTAGTATTTGCATTTTACCCAAGCGTTCAATAATTATTAAATCTAAGTTGCCGTCCGTGGGGTTGGCAATTTTTTCATTTCGGTCGGAAGTCAGACGGATGTTGGCAACAAGCCCCCCAAGTCCGCTAATGGTCACATTGTAAGAATCGTCTATGCGAATTTGGAAAGCCTTAGCTTCCGTAGAGAGCAGCTTTAAAATTTGCCAGGTGGAAGCGTCTTTAAGCTGCTGCGACATAACGCCAAATTCTAAAAAGCTAATAAAATAGTTGCCGGAAATTTTTGCCAGGTCAATTTTTTCAACGCGCCTTCCGGCAATGGTTTTAATGCCGACAAAAACATCACTGATGCCTAAAATTTTTGCCAGAGTGGAGTTGTCGTCAAAGGGAATAAAACCTAAAGTGAAATCGCGTCCTTTAAGCGCAGCTAGCATTAAATTAAAAGTGTCGTCACTGCCGCAGGCTATTAAAGTTTTGGCGCCTCTTTGGCTGGCTGTGTCTACGAGTTCAGCAACAGTACGCAGCGGAGTGACACGCGCAATTTCGCCTGAAATTTTAAATTCAGCCAGCAGGCCTGAAAGTTCGGTCTGTAGCTTTTCAAATTTTTCAACAGGCAAATTGCCTTGGTCAATTATGTAGTAATGCATAACTTTACGGATTACGAAAATTTACGGATATACGGATACGATTTATTCCGTAAATCCGTATTCATCCGTACTCCGTAAAGAATTTATTCTTCCGGTTCCAGCTCGGGTTTTCTTTTGCCTGTGCCGTTGCTAACCGGCGCAGTGCCTCCGTTACCCATAGTGCATTTGCCGGAAAATTGCGCGCCGTCCTCTACCCTTAGCACACTGCAGGTAATATCACCGGAAATTTTTGCAGTGCCCTGCAGCACCAAATGGCCGGAAATTTTTATGTTGCCCAGTATTTCACCGCCAATTACCGCATTGCCTGCCAAAACGTCGGCCGTAATTTTAGCGCCGGGAACTATAAATACGCTTTGGCTGGTTTTAACCTTGCCGTTTACCATGCCTTCAATTTTTATGTTGCCTTCGCTGTTTAAATCGCCCTGGATTTTTACACTGGGGCCGACTACAGTTTCGGCCGGGGCGTTAAGGTCACTGTCTAACATTTTTTCCATAAGATGGGTATTTCCGATAGTTAAGACTATCTAAATAATAGTAAATTGTTTTTAAAATTTCCCACGAGGGGTTTATAAAAGTACCAAGGACCAAATTACAAGTACCAAACAAATGTAAGTTTTAAAATTTGGATTTTTATTTTTGTTTGAGTTTTGGTTCTTGAAATTTGGAATTTGCCAGTTCTATGGCCTGTATCTCTTCGTCCGTGAGCTGGTTTTCACATTCGCCCTCCACAATTTTTTTGGTATATACGCGGTTTTGCTCCCGTCCGTACATAGAAGTAATTATAACCCCGGTGTTGTGCGCGTCGAGCAGGGCTAGCGCGAAACTAAAATTGCCGCCGCCGTCATTAAAAGGATTAAACCGGATTAGGCCAACCTTTTGGACAGCAAACCCGAAGTCCGACTTTAACTGGCTAAGCGTGGTTTGCAACAAATCCAAATGCTGACGGCTGTCTTTTATTTCACTGCCCAGGGAATAAATTACTTCTTCTAAATCTATGCCCTTGCTCCCCCCAAAAAAAATGGAGCGCAGCTTGGAAAGCGAGCGGATTTGCCAGAAACAGTAAGCGCCTAACAAAACCGCCAAAATACTTAAAATTAGGCTTAAATTTTGAATATTACCCTGCATCTTATTAAATTAATTGGTCTTAATTTTACTATAAAAAGTATAATTGCCCCAAAATTATGCATCTTTTTGGATGAAAAAATAATTTAACGGCGGCGTGTAGCTAAACCATTGTAGCACCCGAAGGCAGTTGCTTTCAAATGGTAATTATGATACAAATATACTGATGTACAAATGAAACTGATAGTCACCAATTTGTTGTTATTGGTTTCATTTGTACATTTGTTAATTTGTATATTTATTTATGTCGAAAAAGCACAAAAAACACTTTGGCCAAATGTTCCAAACATCGGCCGGCCAGCCTGCAGCTTCCCAACACCAAGCTGAATACAACATAATTAAAGTGGATTTAATTAAGGTGGTAATTTTAAATGTTGTATACTTAGTCGCTCTTTTAGGGCTGTATTATGCAAACAAGAGTTCGCACGTGGTAGATAATTTTTTTGCAAAAATATTTCATTTCTAGCTGCGATGTCAGATAGTATGGAAAAATCCGGTTTGCATTTTAGTAAAGAGTTTGAACCACAGCTTCCTATACTCGCGATTCTTGGAGCGCAAGGAAAGTTTGGGGGCGCGTTAAAAGACCGTTTGCTTGCAGGCAGTGAAAAAAAGTTTAATACGCTGGCCACCGTAGATAAACTACATAATCGAGAGGTCGTTGAAAATTCTGATTTGATTGTAGTATCAGTACAACCAAATAACACTGAGCAGTTATTGAGAGAAATTACCCCTGTTTTAAAAAAAGATGCTCAAATTGTTTCTTTTGCGGGGTTCTATCCTTTAAGTTCCATCCATGAAATTACCGGGCGTCCCGCAGCAAGAGGCATGGCGGACCCGTGGTGGAAAATTTCAGCAGCAGTTGCTACTCCCGATTTTTCGAAAGAAAATTTCGAAAGATTTTTTGGGGGTCTAACGGTTCATCCGACTTTGTCGGTCGAAACTGATAAGCAGGTAGACGAGTTTACTGCTACTATGAGCTATATGTTTGTCACTCTATTGATGAAGAAGCTCAAAACTATTAAAGAACCGGACCGGCATTTGGAAGCAATAAGTCCTCTTTTAGGAATAAAGCCCGAAGAAGCTGAAGATCTTTGCCCGCCTGGAAATCCTGAGGAGATGCTAAAATTGATGCAGACTAAGGGCGGAATTACTGAGCATATTGTGGCCCAAATTCAAGCCAATCCCGATATAACTCCAGATGAACTGTTAGAGTCAGCATTTGAGAAAATTTATAGCATGGCTTCGAGTTTATCTAAGTAGAAATATTAATGGGGAAAACGAGCCGCCCCAAGGGCGGTTTTGTCATATGTGATATAAATAGTTGCAAAACTGCCAATTATCTGTTAAAATACAATCACTATATATCATGTTATGAAAGACCAGCAAAAAATCGGACAGTTTATTGCAGAAGTCAGGGAACAAAAGGGTTTTACCCAAAGCGGTTTTGCCAAAGCCTTAAAGACCAGCCAGTCGGCCGTAGCCAGAATGGAAAAAGGCCAGCAGAACTTAACCACGGAAATGCTGGCTAAAATAAGTTCGGTGTTAAACCAGGAAATTATTACTCTGGCCGACAAGTCGGTTAACTTTAAAATTGAGGGCGGGCATAAACTTTCCGGTAAAGTTTCAATAAACACCTCAAAGAATGCGGCTGTGGCCTTACTCTGCGCCACTTTGCTAAATGAAGGTAAAACGGTTTTAAAAAATGTGCCTAAAATAGAGGAAGTTCATAGAGTCATTGAGGTTTTAAGCAGCATTGGCGTAAACGTAAAGTGGCAAGGCAGCGACGTGGAGGTAGTGCCGGGTAGGAAAATTAATTTAAACAATATAGATAAAGAAGCTGCGGTTAAAACCCGAAGCGTGCTTATGCTCTTAGGGCCGCTTGCTCATATTTTGAGCAATTTTCGCTTACCTTTGGCCGGCGGCTGCAAGTTGGGCGAGCGAACTGTCAGGCCTCATTTATTTGCTTTAGAAAAATTGGGCGTAAAAATTAAAACTTTCCACGACCATTACCAAGTAAGCTCCCCCAAATTGAAACCGGCAGAAATTGTTTTGTATGAAATGGGTGACACAGTAACGGAAAATACGCTTATGGCAGCAGCCAAAACTTCCGGCGCCACTACAATAAAATTGGCATCCGCAAATTATATGGTGCAAGATTTGTGCCATTTTCTGCAGGTTTTAGGCGTGAAAATTGAAGGTATTGGCACATCCACCTTAAAAATTTACGGCAAACCCCAAATTAATAAACGCGCGGTTTTTTATTTGAGTGAAGATCCAATTGAGGCTATGTTGTTTTTGTCTTTGGCCGCAACTACCAATTCTTCCATTATTATTGAGCGCTGCCCAATAGATTTTCTTGAATTGGAACTTTTAAAATTAGAAAAGATGGGTTTTAAATATTCAATTATAAAAAAATACAAAAGTCACAACGGCGTAACTAATTTGGTGGATATTAAAACCTATTCTTCCAAACTTTCTGCTTTGGAAGAAAAAATTCACCCGCTTACTTCTGCCGCCGGAATAAATATAGACAATCTCCCCTTCTTTGTGCCCGTGGCCACGCAGGCCAAAGGCACCACACTTATTCACGATTGGGTTTACGAAAACCGCGCAATTTACTATATGGAATTAAATAAACTTCGCGCTAACATTATTTTGGCAGATGCGCACCGCGTGTATGTGGAAGGGCCAACAGAACTTAGGGGCGCGGAAGTTATTTGTCCGCCGGCTTTGCGTCCGGCTGCGATTATTTTAATTGCCATGCTCGCCGCCCGCGGCACATCTGTGCTCCGCAATGTTTATTCTATAAACCGCGGCTATGAAAATTTAGTCGCCAGGTTAAAATCTTTGGGCGCAAAAATAGAAATGATACATAGTATATAAAAACAAAACCCTCCTAAACGGAGGGTTTTGTTTTTATTAAAGCAATTTTTTGTAATCTAGATAATTTTTTTACTTTCGCTTCACGGCTTAAAGTTTTGCCCCAAGATTTGAATCTCTCGCTGTAAACAATCCTCCCGCCCCCGCGGCTTCTGACATATTTAGAACCAATCCCGTCATTGTGCTTTTTTAATCTTTCGTTAAGATCCTTTGCGCTGCCGCAGTACAGTGTGCCGTCTTTGCATTTTAAAATGTAGAAATAAAACATTTGTTAGCGTCTTTACCTTAACTTCATTATAAGCTAAAATGTTTAGGATTTAAACGGGCCTATAGTCAAGTGGTATGACGCGGCATTCGCATTGCTGAGGCGGGAGTTCGATTCTCCCTAGGTCCACCAGAGAATTAACATAAAAAGTATGGGTTTTATAAAAAAAGTTTTAAAGTGGTTTGTTATTTTTTTCGCCGGGCTTTTTGTGCTGGCATTAATTATTAATGTTTTGGGTGGCAACAAAGAAAAAGATCCTTCGCCCGAACCTGTGAGCCCCTCGCCTGTCTTAGGCGGCACCACGGAATTTGGCAGTTATTTTGCGCCGCGTAATTTTCCCGCTTCATTTTTAAATATGCAGCAACAGGAAATTGATGAGTATTTTGCGCGTGCTTTGGAAATTGGCGACCATACCAGTGTTCTTATGCGCTGGGATGAACAAGAACTCCAAGGGTTGACCAAACAGGTGCTAGACCAGGCGAAAAAGAAAGGACTTAAAGTCCATATCCATTTAGATCCGCTTACCGGTTGGTCCCACGCGGAAGCTGCGCCGCCAGATCCTTTAAAAGGCAGGCATTTTTCTGACGCCGAGGTTAGACAGGCTTTTATTAATGAAACTTTAAAAATTGCAGCGTGGAAACCTGACGTGCTGGGCATTGGCACAGAAGTGAACTTAATGTTGCATGAGAAAAATGAACAGGAATTTTCGGACTACGTCTCACTTAGTAAAGAAACTTATGCTGCAGTAAAAAAGAAGTACCCAAACCAAACGGTAACTTTAAGTTTTGCCTGGGATGTAATGCGTATGGATAAACAGTATGAAATTTTGTCCCAATTCAAAGACAGCTCGGATATTTTTTCCTTTACCACCTACCCAAATATTTTAAGCGCTCCCACGCCTTCTAAATTACCGAAGAATTTTTTTGGGGAGATTCGCAAATACTTGCCCACCCAACGAATTGCTATTTCGGAAATTGCTTTTTATTCCGGCGCAGGCGGTTCTGAAGAAATTCAGTCACAATTTTATGCCGCATTGCCTGAACTTTTAAAAGAGGTTAAGCCTGAATACGTTACTCAATTCGGCTTGTACGACATTCCTTCAAATACCGGCGTTGACGAAAGATTTCAAACTTTTGGCCTGCTTAAAGCCGACGGGACTCAAAAAAAAGCCTGGGAAGTTGTGCGCGCATTAAAATGGTAGGTGAAGTTATTGCATTTTGAATAATTTTTTGTAATTAAATAAAAACGCCCCGATGGTCACCGGGGCGTTTTTTGCATCAGCTCAAGTTATTGGGCGAACGCAAAATTTACAGTAATTGTGGTTACCACGGCAACCGGTTCGCTGTTAAGCAAAGTTGGTTTGTAACGCCATTGCTTGACGGCGTCAATGGCCGCTTGGATAAGCAGCGGATGGCCCGTGATGACCTTGAGGTTTTCAATGCTCCCCTCCTTGTTTATTTCCGCCTCAAGCACAACCACGCCCGAAATGCGGGCCTGTCTGGCCAGTTGCGGATATGCCGGCTTAACCTGAGAGATTAGGTTTGCCGCAATTACATTACCGCCCACACGGGCTCGCGGAGCCGGCGCTGGAACAACCGGTGGAGGCGGGGGCGGAGGAGGCGGAACAGGCAAGGCTTCCGGTTCTCTCGAGAAAAACTCAAAATTCGGAATCTTGGAAATTTCACCGCCCGGAACTCCGTTAGGGACACCAAACGTGTTTGGTATTTCTGTAAACGGGATGTTCGGAATGCCCTTTGGAATTTCCCGGGGTGAAGTGAATTGGAGTTCAGGAATGTTGGTGGTTCTTCTGTTAGGCTGGGTTCTCCTTTCCTTGCCTGCTGGGAACAGCACAGTGATATGTGGTATTCCGACAGGCGGTGACGGGTACAAACGTCCGGCCAATTGGTCTGCCGACAGAGTTTGAATGTGCCACGTTTGGTAAACAGTTAGCGATACCGTAGTGCAGAGAAGAATTGCTAACCCTCTCAGCAACAACACAGTAACGCGCCTTGAATTTCCGCCATCGTTCACTAATTGGAACATGGATCCTCCTAGTTTTTTGATGGCGGCATCGCTACTTGCATAGCACGTATCCCCTAAGGCATTTTCAGCTAATGGGAACCGGCACACAAGCGGGCCACGGCCGCGAACAACATTCTCCTGCGGAGAATTACGGCTATTTTAATTGTAGACCCGCTCAAAATTTTGAGTCAAATTGTTTATCCACCACGATAAAGAAAAAAGGCGTACCGATGACATCGGTACGCCTTTTTAGGTTTTGGACCGCATTATTTCTTTAATTGCAATTTCCACAATCTCGTCCGCTTTTTTTGCTTTCAACCCCAATTGCCCGAGCTTGCTTATGAGAGTTTTTCTTATTGAGCCTTTTGTTTTGGGATTGGCGAGTAAGGTTTGTAGACGTTTTAAGTCGCCGTCGGACATTAGTGCCTTTAGCAGGTGTGGTTGTTTTTTCACCTAAACCTCCTTTAAAACCGAGCTGGTCTAATTTTACCTTACAGGCTATAGTGAGTAAAGAACCTATGTTTAAAATAAAGATTATTGCTTTAGGAAAATTTAAGGAGCAGGCGTTTTTGGAATTGGAAAAAGAATATTTAAAAAGGATGTCATCGTATGCAAAGATTAAAATTGTGGAACTACCCGAAGTGCCCTACCACGGCAACCAAGATTTAGATAAAGTAAAAGAAAAAGAAGCGGAAAAAATAATAAAACAATTACCTGATGACGGAATTATTATTTTGCTGGAAGAAAAAGGCACTTTAAGAAATTCGCAGGATTTTGCGCAGTTTTTACAAAGAACCGGCGGACTGGGAAAAGAATTGGTGTTTGTAATTGGCAGCGGCATTGGCCTTCACGGCAGCCTTAAGGCTTATAGTAACTATTCGATTTCGCTCTCCCCTCTTACCTTTCCGCATAATCTTGCCCGCCTAATTTTAATTGAACAGATTTATCGCGCCGGAACAATTCTTGCCGGTAAAGAGTACCACAAATGATAAAAAATCATTGTAAAAATTTCGGGCAAAAAAGTCACCATAAAAAAAGGGCGCTGTTTACAAGACAGCGCCTTTTAAGTGCGGTTACTTAGCTGAATTTTGTGTTTATCCGCAAGACCTATTAGTATCTTGCGTATTTTAGGGCAGTCCCCATAGGAATTTTCCAGCAGAAGCAGGCAGGTGCTAAGGGTTTCAGTTTGAGCAAGGTTAATTAAATCCCATTGGAGCAAAATTTCATTGAGTACCTTTATTACTGCCTCCTCGATTTCCGTGTCTTCGTCTTTCCTAAGGCGTTTTGTTAAAGTGGCGCACGCCTTTGAAAATTGTGTCAGAACAACACCTAAATTATTTTTTGCCATCAATCCCCCTTTGATTGTTTTAACTATTGTTTTTCATTCATCTCAGCGCTTATTATCCCTAAAATCATCCAAAGAAGCAATTGAGTTTGCTGTAAAGTATAAAAATAATGGTCGAATTGCATTAGAAGCAAAAAAGTGGCAAGGACAGTGACAAGTAACAAGTGAAAAGTGACAAGTCCGGGATTAACCTCGGATTTTATTTTTTTAATCAGCCCCCAAAAATGAGACAGAAATATCCAAAGCAAAATAAGCGCTCCGCCAATGCCAAGTTCAGCGGCGGCGATGATGAAATAATTGTGAGGCGGTTGTTTTTCCCAAGGTTCCAGCCTTAAACCCGAGTACTGTTCCATATGAAGCACACTCTCCCCCATCCCAACCCCAAAAATGGGATTATTTTTAGCCATTTTTAAGCCGGTCTCGTTATAAAATTTTCTTTCAATAAATGAGCTGTCGGAAAACTCTGCGCGAGAAATGAGGAAGGGTTTAAAGATTAAAAACGAGACGGCGATTGATAAAAGGGAAAAAATTAGTAACTTTGCAAGAGGGGAATCCTCTTTAGAGGATTCCCCTCTTGAGGAAAACAAAAATCCGAAGAAAATTATCAATCCTAATGCCAAAGCTAAATATGCTCCACGTGAGAAAGTAACGGTTAATCCTAGGGTATTTACGAAAAGTATGGTAGCATAGGTGATTTTTGATCTGGTTTTAGCCGAATTAAGTAAAAGATATATAGAAATTAAAATTCCTACCACCAAAAAAGCAGAAAGAGCGTTTGGATGCGGAAATGTGCCATATCCTCGAATATAGGTTGTTCCACCTGAAACAATTTTAGCTACTCCCAATATTAATGGGCTTAAATGTGACTCCCCTAGTTTATAGATTCCGACAGAGGTTTGGGTGCAGAATTGTATGATTGCTAAAACTGACTGGATGCCACAAAACCAGGCGAAAAGCTTAAAAAAGCTCATTTTTAAGCCTGTTTCTCGGAAAATTAGCCTAAATGTTTCATATGCAACAATTAATTCCAGCCATTTAAAGAGAAAATAAGTGTTTAAGCCTTTATAAAGTCCAAAATTTATTAAAAAACCCAAAAAAACCCATAAAATAAGCAATTTTATAGGTCTTCCCACGTGGTGGGAAGCTCTACCACGTGGTAAAATTAACAAAAACCACGTGGTAAATAACAAAATATCGCTTAAATATAAGGAGATCGATGTAAAGTCAGAATAATCACCAGTCAGGTAGGACTGGGAACTTAAAAAAACATTCCTAATGGGTATGAAAATAGACAAAACCAGCAAAAATAAAAGGATTTTAGTAAATTTTTGACTATTTCTTAAATTTATGATATAATTATACATATAGTGTCAAAATCTCAAAAAATCGGCCCCTAATGATTCTATCATAAGGGGCGTTTTTTATGGTATAATTTTTTGGTGTCTTTGGCCTTCGTAGCCTGCCTGCTGGCAGGCAGGCTCAACCCCGACGCGCAAGCGGTCGGGGCTCCGACTTCAACTTTGTTGAACGTCGGAGTGGATACCCGCCCGACTCGCCTGACGACCTCGTAGCTCAACGGATAGAGCAGTAGCGTCCTAAGCTATTGATGTTGGTTCAATTCCAGCCGAGGTCACCAGACAAGTCAGGCGGGCGGGGAGCAAAAATAAAAACTTATTTGGTATAATTACACCATGGATCCCGTTAGAAGTTTGTTACAAACCACTAGCGGCGTCCAAATAAAATAGACTTTGATAAAATTTTAATCTTTCGTAAAAAAAATTAAGACTTCTAACGGGATGGATCCGGATTTACAAAAAAAGTTAGACGAAATAAACACCAATTTAGTAAATATAAAAAAAGGCCACGGGATTGGACGCGCGTTTTTTAACGGGATATTCGGAGCTTTTGGTTACGCGGTAGGTTTAATTATTGTAATTTTAATTTTGGGCTGGATATTGGACAAGAGCGGAGTATTACCGCAGCTTAGAGACCAAATGAAAAATTTTCAAATTATGATGGGCAAAGCTTCGGCAATTTTGGGCGGCAATGGTGATCAGAATCAGGAAGGGCAGGGGAGTGAGCTAAAAGGGAATTATCAAATTACTTTACCCGACGGACAGGTTGTAAATGTGAACCGGTAGGCCTTGATTTATAGTAGAAAATTAGATAAAATGTCTAGACGAATAAAAGTTTCCTACACTTTCTTTATTGGGCCAATAGTATAGTGGTAATACACATCCATGGCATGGATGAGTGCCGGGTCCGATTCCCGGTTGGTCCACCAAAAAATACCTCCAGATTGGAGGTATTTTTGTGATATAATTTATTTATGGTGAACGAACAGCGAAATTTATTTGAATATATTTGTGTGTCAGCCTTTTTTATTGTTATTGCTCTAGGTGGAATTGCTACTTTTTCTAGACCACAATACTGGAAATATGGAATTTATAAAACAAAGGAATTTAACAAACAGGTTTTTGCAGTTTGTATTGGGTTATTGTTCATGTTAGCAGTGTATTTATTTTTCGCTCAACAAGCCTTAATCTCCATTTTGTTATTTACAATAATTTGTTTAGGTGTTTATTGTTTGTTTAAGCAGATTTATAAAAAATTTCCAAAGATCGATAAGTTATTTAATGCGATGGCTTAAATATTCCTGTCAACAAAAACCACCAATCTAATGATTGGTGGTTTTTGGTCGGGATGCTGGGAATCGAACCCAGTCTCCACGCACCCGAAGCGTGTGTACTACCGGTATACTACATCCCGTCCTCGCGCCTTGCTCCGAGCTCACGTCCCGATTTAAAAATCGGGACTTTCGCTCTCCGCGGGCGCTCGTCTTTCCCAAAAATACCTTTGTGAATGCTCATCAGTATTTTTGGGAGCCCTTATGTTTATTTCGGGTCAAAAATCCAATATATTATAGCCTTTTAATTTGCTTTGAGCAATGGTATTATACGTTTATGAATGGCCAGATAATTATAAAAAATTTGTTAGTTAATTACTCGGTTTTAAATCAGGAAAATCAAGCAAGTAAAAGCTTGCTTTTTTTGCATGGCTGGCGGTCGAACAAAGAAATTTGGTTGCCAGTAATCAGCCAGCTGCAGGAAAAATCTTACGCAATTGATTTCCCAGGTTTTGGAGGATCGCAGACCCCATCCACACCAATGACCGTAGGGGATTATGCGGAAGTGGTTAAAGAATTTATAGAAAAGTTGGATTTAAAAAATACCATCATCGTTGGCCATTCTTTTGGCGGGCGAGTGGGGATTAAACTGGCCGCGCATCATAGGGAATTAATTAACAAACTAATTTTAGTAGACAGTGCGGGATTTGCTATGGATTTCAATAAAAAAAGTTTAATTGGCACGGCGGCAAAAATTGTAAGTCCCTTTTTTAAACCAAAATTTATGCAGCCGCTGCGAAAAAAAATTTATGAAAAACTCGGCGCCGAAGATTATGTGGCAACTCCCGAGCTTCAAAAAACTTTTGTTAACATTATAGGCGAGGATTTAACAGAAGACATGAAAAAAATTACCTGCCCAACCCTCATAGTTACCGGGGAGAACGATATAGATACGCCAGTAGTGTTTGGCAAAAAAATGAATTCTTTAATTCCAAACTCCCAACTTGAAATTTTAAAAGACGCAGGACATTTTAGTTTTGTAGACAAACCCATGGAGTTTAATCAGATTTTGAATAATTTTATAAAATAATATTGTTCGAGTGGAATCGAGAACAATACCTTGTGAAAGAAAATATCTTCTCCACAAGGTCGAAGAATATTTTTATGACCTTTGACCCATACGTTTTAATTAAATATCACCTTTATCTTCTCCAGCTGGAAAATTACGAACTCCCGCGCTTTTGGGCATTGCTTTTAAAAAAAGGCTGGTTTCCAAAGGGGGAGCAGAGAAAAAATTTAGTTTGGACCACTAAAGCCAAACTGCTTTTTGGCCTGGCTGAAATTTTAATTTTGGCGCTCGCGGCCTTTTTGTTTTATAAAGGATTTTTTATGCCGTTTGCTTATTGGTGGCAAAAAGCCCTGACTTTTTTGGTTACAGTCTATGTTTTAGATTTTTTTGCCCCCATATTTTTATCGGCCGCAACAATTTTAATTTGGCCGGCAGATTTTTTTACAAAAGAAATTTTAATTTTAAGGGCGAGGTTTAAAATAAAAGGTTTGCGTGATATAAAAGTAATTGGCATTGCGGGCAGTTACGGCAAGACCACAATGAAAGAAGTATTGAAGTCAGTACTCAGTACACAGTATACAGTACTCAGTACGCCGGAAAGTGTAAATGTGCCTATTGGGGTAGCGAGATGGATTTTGGAAAAGGTTGACGCCTCTACAGAAATTTTAATAGTGGAAATGGGAGAGCACTATTTAGGTGATGTAAAGCAGCTTTGTAAAATTACCCCGCCGGACATTGCCGTAGTTACGGGTATTAACCAGGCGCATTTGGAAAGAATGCAAACTATGGAAAGTGTAGTTGCTACTATTTTTGAAATTGTTTCCAACGCAAAGCCACGGGCACATATACTTTTGAATGCGGACAATGCCCTAGTAACGGAAAATTATGAAAAATTTGTTTGGCCGGACAACCAAGTGCAGCAGTATACGGCAGAAAGCATACAAAATAGAATTTTTGACCCCGAAAGACTAATTTGGAAAGGGGGATTTGAGGAAATTGGAGAATTGGAAATTAAATTGTTGGGAGAATACGCGCTTGGCGACATTGATGCAGCAATTAAGGCGGCTAAAATTTTGGGTTTGAGCAATGAAGACATAAAAAAAGGCACAGCCGAAATAAAACCGGTTGAGCACAGGCTCCAGCCAATTAAATCGGGGGGTAATATTTTAGTAATAGACGACAGTTACAACGGCAACCCAAACGGCGCTGCCGAGGCAATTGCGTTGTTGCGCCGTTTTCCGCACCGCAGGAAAATTTACATTACCCCGGGGCTCGTGGAAATGGGGGACCAGGAGGCGGAAATTCACCGCGAAATTGGCAGAAGATTAGTTGGGGCGGTTGATATTGTCATTTTAATAAAAAACAGCGTATCACCTTATATTGAAGAAGGGATCAAGAGTCTGGAATTAGGAGATGGCGGGAGAAAACCAAAAGTAGTTTGGTTTAATACAGCTTTGCAGGCGCATCAAGAGTTAAAAAATATTTTACAGCCGTACGATGTGGTTTTATTCCAGAACGACTGGGGAGACCAGTATCTTTAATTTATGATAAAATAATCGTATGAAAAACATTGGTGTGTTCTTTGGAAGCAAGAGTAGTGAGCACGATATTTCCATTATCACTGCCCAGCTTATAATAAGCGGACTTAAAGGACTTAATTACCAAGTCACGCCGGTTTACATTACCAAAGCGGGCAAGTGGATGATTTCAGAAGAATTGGGAAACTTAAAAAGTTTTACAGACCCCGGTAAAAAAATTGAGGATGAAAAAAGTTTTACTGAATATTATTTGGACTTAGAAGAATCCAGCGGCAAACTGGTTTTTAAGAAAAAGGGGATTATGGGAAAATCCATCACTGTGGACTTGGCTTTCCCGGCGCTTCATGGAACTTTTGGCGAAGACGGTACTATGCAAGGCTGGTTTGAGCTTTTAGGCATACCTTATGTTGGCTGCAATGTACCGGCATCGGCCGTTTCCATGGACAAAGCACTGACTAAAATTGTAATGCAGCAGGCAGGAATCCCAACAACCAAATTTATTTATTTTTACAGAAAAGATTGGCAGGAGAATAGAGAGAGTATTATCAGCCAAATAAAAAAATTAAAGTGGCCGGTGTTTGTTAAACCCGTGCACTTGGGTTCATCTATCGGCATTTCCAAAGTTAAAGACCAAAATATTAAAGAGTTAGAGCAAAAAATTGAAGTGGCGCTGCACTACGACGAAAAAGTTTTGGTGGAAGAAGGCGTGGAAAATTTAATGGACGTTACCTGCTGCCTTATTGGCAACGAAAATCCGCGCGCATCGCTACTCCAGGAATCCGTATTTAAAGATGATCTTTTTAACTTTGAAGACAAATATATTAGCGAAGGCGGAGCGCAAACCGGCAAAGCGCTAAACAATTTGGTTATTCCGGCAAGGTTAGATGATGCTACAACATCGGCCATTCAGGAAAGCGCCAAAAAAGTTTATAAAACATTAGGACTTTCGGGAATATCTAGAGTAGATTTCCTCTATAATAAACAAACTAAAGAATTTTTTGCCAATGAAATAAACCCGCTGCCGGGAACTTTGTACCATCATTTGTGGAAGGCTTCGGGGGTTGAACTCGATCAATTATTGAAAGAATTAATAAAATTTGCCCAAGAAAAGCACGAGCAGTCCAAGCAGACCAACTTTACTTTTGAATCCAGTGTGCTTAAACAGTTAAATGGATCTAAGTTAAAATCGGCAAAACTAAAAGAGTAATGTTTCTCGAGTTTTCCACTTTACTTCGTGGAACCGGTATGTTAGCATAGGTCGTTTTACATTGAACAAAATATTCTGATTCCCCTCCCTTGATGGGAGGGGTTAGGGGAGGGTGAAAATTATTGTCGATCTTACCCCCTCCCTAGCCCTCCCCACCTGCCTGCGGTAGGCAGGCAAGGGGGAGGGAAGCTAAAAACATGAACAACAAATACGAAAACAAAAAAATATCACAAGGTTTTTCCCACATCATCGGCTGTGACGAAGTCGGCAGGGGATGTTTGGCCGGGCCTGTCGTCGCATCCGCGGTGATTTTGCCTATATCGGATGCAAACGACAAGTTAAAAGTAGAAAGTTATAAAGTTATAAAGTCTTGTGGAATTAAGGACAGCAAACTGCTTTCGGCTGAAAAAAGAGAAGAATTAGCGCCAATTATAAAAGAGAATGCAATTGCCTGGAGCATTGCGGAAGTTTCACCTGAAGAGATTGACAGAATAAATATTCACAACGCAAGCTTGCTTGCAATGAGAAAAGCCGTTGAGAATCTGCTATCTTTTTATGTCATCCCCGACCCGATCGGGGATCTTAAAAAAGATTCCCGCTTTCGCGGGAATGACAAAGTCATGGTAGTTGTTGACGGCAAGTTTAAAATTCCCGGCTTAACAATTGAACAAGAAGCAGTTGTAGACGGTGACAATAAAATTCTTTCAATCGCCTCTGCATCAATTATCGCAAAAGTTTATAGAGATAGTTTAATGCAAAAGTTGCATGAAACTTATCCAATCTACAATCTCAAACAGCACAAAGGTTATGCTACACAGCAGCATCGAAAACTCATTTTGCAAAACGGCCTTTCCGCTATTCACCGTTTAAGTTTTTGCCAAAATTTATCAGTTTAAAAAAACCGCCGAGATCAACGGATCTCGGCGGTTCGCTTAGCAGCGCTTGTCACCCTAAAAGTTGGGGGATTCGCGTATGAAAAAGGCGTAGTTTCCATGCACATCGGCTTTTAGCCTGTCTAACGCCGACTTGGCATACGGCTCGTTCATTTCCCGTAGTTGCCTGGCAATGTCGACGAGGTTTATAGAGCGGATATTTTCCCGAAAGACAAGTTCAGGAATCAGGCTTTCAAGCAGGGCTTCTCTGTCAGGGAAATCAACTTCCTTGTTTAGAAATTTCAGTGCGTCCAGTCCGTGCCCCTTTTCAACTGAAGTTTCAATGGACTGTTTAAGCAAGGACATTAGGCCTGGGATGCGGCTTTCGTACCAAGCAGGCGGGTGGCTATTTCCGTACTTGCCGTTATAACTGATGCGCTCAGTGAAGAAATGGAATACACCGACAGGGTCTAGCTTTACGGCTTTTAAAAACATCTGCGGCGCCCAGGGTTCTTTTTCGTACTGGTAGTAAAATACAAGTGCCCAGTACCCTCCGGTGCCATTCCATCCTTTTTTTTCCACCGTTTTCATGAGTGTTCCATAAAGCCACGGCTTGTCGGTATACATACCGCCGCAGCGGAAAGCTTCACGTTCATCGTTGAAAAATTCAGGGATCTGTTTGGCCGGCTTTTTGAGGTGGTCCCGGCAGTTGTCTGGTACGCCGAGCTTCTCCAACCGAGTGAGATCCGCGTAGCTTGGCGTGGGTTCGTATAACGGCGCTTGTGTAACGGTTTTGAAACCTTCTTTTTTTACGCATCCACTGCTTAAGGCCGCCATGATAATTGTCATGAAAGCCAATGTCTTTCTCATTGTTTTCCTCCCTTGTGTGTGGTTGGTACCCTATTTAGATTGGCTGAATATAACATATATTAGGGTGATCTATCAAGAGTTCCGTATTGAGAATAGGCGGTTTTTAATTTATAATAAGGGGAGCCACTTAGGGTTCCCAAAAATTAGGAGCGCAGTCCAGGGCTTTGTCTGGACGAGCACGGATTTTTGGGATAAGGAGCAACTGCGGAGAGTTTGAGGAATTAACTTTAGTTAATTCCGATGGCTCGTAGCAAGTTGCGACGCGGAGAGGTGCGAGAGTGGTTGAATCGGGCAGTCTCGAAAACTGCTATGTCCGCAAGGGCATCGAGGGTTCGAATCCCTCCCTCTCCGCCACGGGTCAATCGTCCTCACTTCGTTCGCTTTGGACGCTGCTCTTTTGTCCCAAAAATCCCTGATCTTTGGGAACCCTAGGAACCTATATATCAAACATGAAAAATTTTGCTGTAATTTTTGACATGGACGGGGTTATAGTCAACAATACTAAGTATCACGTGTTGAATTGGATTAGGTTTGCTAAAAGGTTTGGCATTAAGCTTTCGTCTAAAACTGTCAGGACAAAATTTTTGGGTAAATTTGCGCGCGAAACTATTCGGCAAATGCTGGGACAGGGGCTGACAAATAAAGAAATAGAAAAGTTAGATATAAAAAGAGAAGCCTATTACCGCAAAATTTACGCTCCGTATATTAAACCGCTTAGTGGTTTGAAAGAATTTTTAGAAAGTTTAAAACAGCATAAAGTAAAAATTGCGCTGGCAACTGCTGCGCCAACTGTGAATGTGAATTTTGTTTTAGGCCGCACGGGGGTAAGAAAATATTTTCATACTATTGTTGATTCAAAAGGCGTAAAACACGGAAAACCTGACCCGGAAATTTTTTTAAAGGCTGCTAAAAAACTTAAAGTCAGTCCGAAAAAATGCGTAGTGTTCGAAGACAGCTTAAACGGCATAAAAGCCGGGCAAAGAGCTAAAATGAAAGTAATTGCTGTTGCAACTTCTCACCATCCCAAAGAACTCTCGCATGCAAATTTGGTAATAAAAGATTTTAGAAAGATTACAATTAACAAACTTTTAAAATTTATTTAATTTATGGAGAAAGATGACTATAAAAACAGGTTGGATGCAGATGGCCCTTATAGCGCAGGCGCTTTGCAAGACGGGGAGTTAGTAGATAAATTTCCCTGGGTAAGGCGTTACGGTAAAGCTATAGATGAGGCAGAGGGGGAGAGAAAATTAGGACAAAAGGATAATTAATGCATATGCAATTTATCAAGCAGCACAAATGGATAATTCTTTCTTGCGTACTGGTTTTTGTAATTGTAGCGGCGGCAGAATTTTTTATGGGCAGGTCGGGCTTTGGTCCTGACGGCAGGTTTGGCTGGTGGGACGGGAATATTTACGGAAGCGAAAATTCCCAGCGAGTTTTTGACGCTTATTCTTTAACCCATGTAATCCACGGTTTTTTGTTTTATTTTTTTCTTTGGCTGGTGGCAAGAAAGCTGTCGCCAAAGCATCGCCTAATTGCCGCAATTGTTTTAGAAGGCGCGTGGGAAATTTTGGAAAACTCGCCTTTTATAATAGACCGTTACCGCAATATGACCGTGAATTACGGCTATGTGGGTGATAGTGTTTTAAATTCCTTAAGCGACATTGTAATGATGGCTATTGGTTTTTGGGTGGCGTGGCGGGCCAAAGTCTGGCAAAGTGTTTTGGCTATAGTTGGCATTGAATTGCTTTTGCTCTGGTGGGTGAGGGATAACCTAACGCTGAATATTATTATGCTAATCCATCCCGTGGATGCCATAAAAAATTGGCAGGCAGGCGGACAAGCTTTGCTTAAGTTGAAATAGCTATGCAAAAAAAGTATTTTGGCGAGCAAACACAAAAAGCATTAAAAAATTTTCCCTTTGATACGAGCCCGTTTCATAGGGAATTTATTATTGCGCTGGCGCAAATAAAAAAAGCGGCAGCGATTGCAAATTTTACCGCGGGAAATTTTAACCGCAACGTAAAGAATGCAATTGTAAAGGCGGCGGATGAAATAATAGAGCATGGAACCCTCACCCGGCCTTCGGCCACCCTCTCCCAAAGGGAGAGGGTAAAAAGGAAATTTTTTGATTATCAATTTCCCTTGCCTTCACTTATGGGTGGAGCCGGCACGTCCATTCACATGAACGTCAATGAAGTGATAGCGAGTCGGGCGAATGAGATATTAAATAAACCCCTCACCCCAACCCTCTCCCGCAAGGGGAGAGGGAGTGAAGTAGTAAATGCTAACGACCACGTTAACCGAAGCCAATCTACAAACGATGTAAACCCTACTGCGATTAAGGTTGCGTCCGCAAATTTGCTTGACCAATTATCATCAGTTTTAGAAAATTTATCAGCTGCACTGGAAAGCAAAGGTAAACAGTTTAAAAATATTTTAAAATTAGCCCGAACTCATTTGCAGGACGCAGTGCCAATTACTTTGGGAGAAGAATTTTTCGCTTACGCAGAAATTATCCGTGGTCACCAAAAAGAAATCACCCGGGTAAAATCTCTCGCATTAACCTTGCATCTAGGCGGAACTGCGGTGGGTAATTCTGTTAATGCGAGCCCTAGATACATAAAGAGTGTGTATAAAGAGTTAAATAAAATTACCAAACAAAATTTTATACCGGCTAAAAATTTTGTTGCCCACACTTCCAGCTCCTCTGATTTTTTACAAATTTCGCAAGCCATTACTGCTCTATGTTTGGATTGCTCGAAGATCGCATCCGATTTGAGACTTATGTCGAGCGGCCCGCGAGGGGGATTTGGCGAAATTACTTTAGCCGAACTTCAAAACGGTTCTTCCATAATGCCGGGTAAAGTAAACCCAATTTTACCTGAAACAGTAAATGTTTTGTATTACACAGTTTCTGGAAATAATTTAACTATAGAGCACGCAGCTCACGGCGCGCAGTTAAATTTAGCTGTTATGGTTCCGCCTGTGGCTGACAAACTCATCCATTCAATAAAAATGGCTTCGCAGGTTTTACAGATTTTTACCGATCGCTGCATCAAAACCATCAAAGCCAACCCAAAACGCTGCCGTGAACTTTTGGAAAAATCCACTGCCTACGCAACCCTACTCACGCCAAAATTCGGTTACGAGACTATGAAGCAGGTGGTAAAAGAAGCGGTGTCATCGGGAAAAACTTTGCGCGATGTGGTTGTGGGAAAAAAGTTACTTACAAATAAGGAGTTTAATAAAGCAGTAAACTTTAGGGATGTCTAAAAAAATCTTAATTTTCCATACTTCGGTTGGTCTGGGCCACAAAACCATGGCCGAGAATATTGGCTGGCATCTCGCCCGGGCCGGCTTTGAGGTCCGCTTAGAAGATATTGGCAAAGTTGAGGAAGGAAAATTTTCCCACACAACTTTTGTCATACACCAATTTATAAACAAGCATTTACCCTTTGTGTGGGGCTGGATATATAGATGGGGTTACTTGGCCGGTATGCCCTTTAGGCTCTTTATTGCAAGTTTTAACCATAAGCAGGCGTTAAATCTTATTAACAACTTTAAGCCCGATATGGTAATTAGCGTGCAAACAGCCGCCTCCGGCGTTATTGCTTATCTTAAACGTAAAAAACTTTACACCAAACCTTTTGGCATAGGCTTTAGCGATTACCACTTGCATCCGTTTTGGCTTTACGAGCAAGCCGATTTTTATTTGGCCAATATTGAAGAGCAAAAACAGGCATTAGTGGCTCGCGGTTTTCCAGCGGACAAAATTTTTGTTTGCGGCATGGCGCTTAAACCAAAATTAGAAATTGATCCGTCATTAGTCAGGCAAAAATTGGGCATATCGCAAAATGAAAAAGTGGTGCTAATAGGCACAGGGTCTTTGGGCATTGGTTTTAAGCTGGAAGATTTAGAAAAATTGGTAAATTTACCCAATACCAAAATAATTTTTGCCTGTGGAAAAAATAAGCAGCTTTTTAATTCTATACATAGCTTAGGCTATAAAAACGTAATCCCGCTTTCTTTCTACTCTCCCATGGCCGAGCTTTACTCAATTGCTGACATTTTTGTGGGCAAACCGGGCGGGCTTAGTACTGCCGAATCTTTGCAGTGGAGACTGCCTCTTTTAATAACTTTTACCCTGCCCGGGCAGGAGGAAGACAACGTGGACTACCTGGTAGAGCGCAAATTAATTCTGCTGGGCGGAAAAAATTTGTTCAACGAAGTAAAAACGGAGTTGGAAAGCGGCGAGTTTAGAAAGCAACTGCAAAACAATCAATACATCAGCGCGATTACAGATAGAGGAGAGGTAGTTTTTGGGGCCGTTAAAAACTATCTTTAAATTGCGCTGTTTCACTGCTTTCCATCAAGATTTAGAGGGTTTGACCCCATTGCAGTTTGTGTAATGAAAGATTGCTGATTTTATTACAATTGCTCCACAGATTTTATCATCAAAAATATCACAATTTAGGGAAACTGCAACGGGGTTGACGCCCTATTCTTAATTGTTTATCATACTACAGCAGAGAAAGAATTAAATTTTAGAGTTATGGCTAAGAAAGAACGAGCATCATTTTTTGGAAAAATTATGGGGGGAAGCGTTACCGACGAAGCTCCGCAGCCTGTTAGTGTTTCACAAGTCAGCCAACAGGATTTAGAACCGGAAGAGCTTGCTCCGGACGTTGTTGAAGAGCAGGATCAAGATTTGGAAATTGTAGAAGAGGCGGAAAGCCAGCCAGTAAGGCAGACAGCTAAGGAAAGCAACGAGGAATGGCTTAGTGATTTTGAAGGCCAGCTTAACATAGATATGTACCAGACTAAGGATAACGTGATTATCAAATCTACAATCGCGGGAGTTAAGCCCGAAGACATAGATATTACGGTTGCCAACGATATGCTTACCGTAAAAGGCAGCCGCAGAAAGGAAGAAAGCGTAACGACTGACGATTATTTTTACCAGGAATGCTACTGGGGAAATTTTTCCCGCTCGGTAATTATCCCAATAGATATAGACAGCGAAAACATAGAAGCAGACCTGAAAGACGGAATTCTGACAATTGTTGTACCCAAAGCAGCCAAAGCCAAGACCAAGAAGGTCAGAGTAAAAGGAATGTAGACCACAGATACACAGATAACTGACAGATTACGCAGATACAAAAACCCCGCCAAAAAGCGGGGTTTTAGTTTGGATAAAAAAATGTTAAAATAAGGCAGCGAGAATTAGAGGGATCAATCAACCCCTCCCCGGCCCTCCCCAAACTTGGGGAGGGAAACTATAAGGAAATTATTCATGGACAGATACAAAAAAAAGCTGCAAAAATTGGAAAAATTAGAAAAGCTGGAAAAAGCTGAGAAGAAAAGGAACAAGCCCAAACTCGACCTCTCCCCTGAAACCAAACGCGGCATAATGGTGGTGGTGTTTACTGCTTTGGCTTTAGTTTCACTTTTAAGTTTGGCAGGGCTGGCGGGCTCACTCGGCCGGCAATTTTTCCAAGGCCTCTCCTGGGCGTCCGGGCTAATGGCCTACTTAGTGCCTTTAATTTTGTTAAGCGTTGCTGTGTCGTTGTACAAACAGGATTTAAATGAAGAGAGCAAGCACCACAGTTTTTATTTAAGGATTTATTTGGGCGCGGTTTTGCTTTGCGTCGGCCTGGGCGGACTTATTCATATTTTTTATTTAAATTCGGGCTTAAGCGCTTTTGAAATTGCATCAGAAGGCCGGGGTGGCGGCTATTTAGGCGCCGCAGTTTCCAGTCCGCTGTTTTCGTTTTTGGGTTTTTGGGCGGGCAGCTTAATTTTAGTGGCGCTCATTGTAATTAGCCTGTTAATTATTTTTGACGTGTCGCTTAAGTCACTCTGGGAGAAGAAAGAAGACGGACAAGAAAAGCCGAAAGAAGCAGAGGCGCCGGTTGTCCATAATTTGGAGCAGCCGGTTTTGAAAATTAACGCTATGGGCCAAAGCGGGTTTTTGGAAGAAAAGGTGTTAGAGAAAAATCCAAAAGTTGCTAATGAAGCGGAAAGTAAAACCAGTTCGCAAACCATACAGACAAAAACCATTAAGTCTCCGCAGTTAGATGCCATGACAGTGCAAGACCGCAAAGACTGGAAGCTGCCGCAGTTTGATTTGCTCGACGACAACCAAACCGCCGTGGACAGCGGCAACATAGAAGTGAATGTCGCGGTTATAAAAAAGACTTTGGCGGATTTTGGGATAGAGGTGGAAATGGGGGAAGTTAACGTGGGACCAACAGTTACCCAGTACACTTTGCGCCCGGCAGTGGGAGTTAAGCTTTCGCAAATTGCGGCTTTGCAAAACGACCTTGCGCTTGCCCTTGCCGCTCACAGCATCCGTATGGAGCTGCCAATTCCGGGTAAAGCCTTAGTCGGCATAGAAGTGCCTAACAAATCTACGGCTATTGTGCGCTTACGCGAGGTTATGCAAACAGCTGAATTTGTGGATTACAAAAGCAAACTGGCTTTGGCTTTGGGCAGGGACGTGGCCGGACATCCAATTATAGTAGATTTGGCCAGAATGCCGCATATGCTTATTGCCGGCGCCACCGGCACGGGCAAAAGCGTGGCTATTAACAGCTTGTTCATTGGCTTGCTTTACAGGAACACGCCGCAGGACGTTAAGTTTATTGTTATTGACCCAAAGCGCGTGGAAATGACACCGTATAACGGCATTCCGCATTTGCTTACGCCTGTGGTAACGGAAAATGAAAAAGCAGTTAATGCGCTCAAATGGGCAGTGGCGGAAATGGACCGCCGCTATAAGCTTTTGTCCGAAGTCGGTAAAAGGAATATTGTGGAGTACAACGAAGCATCCGGTTTGTCTATGCCTTACATTGTAATTTTGGTAGACGAACTTGCAGACCTTATGTCCGTGGCCCAGGCAGAAGTGGAAGCCGCAATTGTGCGTTTGGCCCAAATGGCGCGCGCTGTGGGCATCCATTTAGTGCTGGCCACCCAAAGGCCGTCTGTAGATATTATTACCGGACTTATTAAAGCCAACATCACTTCCAGAATTGCATTTGCCGTCGCCAGCCAAATAGACAGCCGCACAATTTTAGACTCCTCGGGAGCTGAAAAACTTTTGGGCAACGGCGATATGCTTTACACCTCGGCAGAATTTAACAAACCCAAAAGAGTCCAGGGCGCTTACATTGGTGAAAAGGAAGTTAAAAAAGTTGTGGATTTCTTTAAGCAGCAGACCGGCGCAGTCATTTACAACGAAGAAATTTTAGAAAAACCAAAGCGGGCCCTGGGAATCCCGGGGTTAGAAGGGGACAGCGGTGACGGCGATGACGATCCGCTCCTGCAAGAAGCTATGGAAGAAGTTAAGCGCGCGGGCAAGGCTTCGGCTTCGTTGCTTCAAAGGCGCTTGCGGGTGGGTTACGCCCGCGCGGCAAGGCTGCTGGATATTTTGGAAGCCAAAGGGGTAATTGGCCCGGGTGAAGGCGCAAAACCCAGGGAGGTGTATGGTGTGGTGCCGCCCGACGAGAAGGCGGAATATGGAATACAGGAAGACGAATCGTAAACTTCAAATTACAAATACCAAAACCAAAAACAAATAAAAATTCCAATTTTCAATTTCGATTATTGGAATTTGTTTGTAATTTGATAATTGGTTATCGGAATTTATTTTAATGTCATTTGAAAGAAAAAAAATCCAGACCGAAACTTTAAGCGAATATTTAGCCGGAGTCAGGCAGAATTTAAACCTTTCTTTAAACGAAGTCAGCAGCCAAACCGGGATTCAGCCAAAGTTTTTAGCCGCCTTAGAAAGCGGTGACTTTGCTGTTTTACCCGCAGACGTTTATGTTTTGGGTTTTTTAGCCCAGCTGGCCAGAATGTATTCGGTAAATTCAGAAGAACTTATTGAGCAGTACAAAAAAGAAAAGGGCATTCACAAAAATTTGGTTAAACAGGGTTTTGCTTCCAAAATTTTGCCCAGGCAAATTTTTGGCAAAGTTGTTATTACTCCCAAAATTTTAAGCTTGGCTGTTGGGGTGGCTTTTGTGGTGATGACCGTGAGCTATATTGTCTGGCAGGTATGGTCAATTAACAGAGCACCGTCTTTAAAAATTGAATCGCCCGAAAATTTTTCTATTATAGCCGGGGCAGCTGTGGAAATTACGGGTCTTACCGAGCCGGGTATGAGCGTAGCTATAAACGGACAAAATGTTTTTGTGGACAGCGAGGGCCGGTTTAAAACCCAGTTGGGCCTGGCTCCCGGGCCAAAAGAAATTTCCGTGGTTGCTAAAAATAGGTTCGGCAAGTCAGTGGGCAAAGTTATTACGGTTACCGCAACCAGCCAGGCCGAGATTGTAAAAGCCGGCCTGGAACTTAGGGTTAATTTTACAGATTCGGTGGAGTTTAGTTTTACTATAGACGACGAAAGTATGCAAACCATAAATTTCAGCGCAGGCGACAGTAAAATTTTTGCCGGCAGGGAGAAAATTGTGCTTTCCACTTCCAATGCCGGAGCCACTGTGGTTAATTTAAACGGAGAAAATTTAGGGCCTCTTGGCAGCGTAGGGGAGATGCTTAACAACATCCCTTTTTTGGCTTCCTTTCACAGCGGAAATTAGTTATCCACAAATAATATTTGACATTAGGTGAACGTTCGTATAATATACAGGGACAATAGGGATTTTAGTGTTTGCATAAAAGGACAAACAAACTAAAAAGCCCAGTTTATCCGGTAATGTTTGTTGTTGTTTATTGACAACAATATTAATTGAAATAAAATAAAAAAAATTAATATATTTAATATATGAGCAAATCTGCAACCAAAACCCCTGTGGATTCCGGCAAGTGGAAAGCCATAGAGTCGGCGCTTGATCAAATTAAAGACAAGTTTGGCGACGGCAGCATAATGAAGCTGTCTGACACTAAAGCCTTAAACGTGGAAACTGTGCCTACCGGCTCCATTTCATTAGATTTAGCCTTGGGCGTGGGCGGCATTCCCAAAGGCCGGGTAATTGAAATTTACGGGCCGGAGAGTTCGGGAAAAACCACTTTAACCCTCCATATGATAGCCGAAGCGCAAAAGCGCGGGGGACTGGCTGCATTTATAGATGCCGAGCACGCGCTTGACCCGGAATACGCTAAAAGGATCGGCGTTAAATTGGAGGACTTGCTTATTTCCCAGCCGGACAACGGCGAGCAGGCTTTGGATATTTGCGAAACTTTGGTCAGGAGCAATGGTGTGGATTTAATTGTTATAGACTCCGTTGCTGCGCTTACTCCTAGAAATGAAATTGAAGGCGAAATGGGCGACAGTCATATGGGACTTCACGCCAGGCTTATGTCGCAGGCTTTGCGGAAGCTTACTGCAATTATTAGTAAAACTTCTACCACAGTTATTTTTATAAACCAAATTCGAATGAAAATTGGGGTAATGTTCGGCAACCCCGAAACCACCACCGGCGGCAACGCGCTTAAATTTTACGCCAGTGTGAGAATTGAAGTGCGCAGAAACGCGCAAATAAAAAATGGCGATAAAATTATCGGCAACCGGGTTAAGGCAAAAATTGTAAAAAATAAAGTCGCGCCGCCGTTTAAAGTGGCGGAGTTCGACATTATGTATAACGAGGGTATTTCTGCGGCCGGAGATTTGCTGGACACGGGCGTGTTAATTGGGGTAATAGAAAAAAGCGGCAACACTCACAGTTTTGGAGATATAAAATTGGGAGTGGGCAAAGAGGCAGCCAAAAACTTTTTGCGGGAGAATCCCAAAGTTTTTAAAGACGTGGACAAAGCGGTTCGCGACAAAGTAAAGGCAGACGGAGCCATACCTATGAAAATAGAATCGGGCGACGAGGAAAAAAGCGAAGGCGCAGAATAATCCACAGATTGACCAAAAATATTCCGAGAGTTAGAATGAGTGAACCCGTTCTTAATCGAGATTTATATTCGTAACGAAATGCGATATTTGTAAAAAGGAAATAAAAGATTATCAAAATGAGATCAAAGTCTCTCCGCCGGGTAAACTTTCTAGCTTTGCTTTTTGTGTAAGATGCGGCGATCCAATTGTTAAGTTTTTGTTAAAAAAGAAACTTATCCAAAAAAATAGTTAATAAAATAACGTCAATTTATGTTAACAGATGCAGACATCAAGAAAATAATTCAGGCACAAGAGGATGTTTTTCCTACTAAAACAGACTTCGATGATCTGCGGGAAGATTTTTCCAAACTTCAGACATCAGTAGAATCTTTTGCAACTATGACCAAAAAACATGAAGAAGAGATTTCAATAATCAATCAGCGTGTTGGTAACCATGAAGATTGGATCAAAGGAGCGGGTCCAAAAATTGGTCTGGATTTTAAACCTTAAATCTTACTAAAAAAACCGCTCTGTCTGGGCGGTTTTAAAATTGTTATAAAGAGTGTAAGATAATAGTTATGGAATCCAAACAAGACCAAATCTTTTGCAGTTTAGATATAGAAACCTCGGGTTTTGACCCTAACACTTCCGAAATTTTGGAAGTGGGTTTTGCGTTTTTCAAAGTTGAGGGCAAAAAGTTAAAAATTACGGAAGAATGGACACAAGTTTTTAAGCCCCTCAAACCCGTGTCCCCGCAAATTTTTGGTCTAACCGGCATTACCCAAAAGGAATTAGACGAAGCGCCCGGTTTTGAGGAGCACAGGGAATTTATTGAGCAAAAATTAAAAAATGCCGTTATTGTCGGGCACAATGTAATTTTTGACATAAATTTTTTACAAAAATTTGGGGTTAAAGTTTCCGGGGAAATTGTAGACACCTTAGATTTAGTACAATGGCTATTGCCAACCCACCACAGCTATAACCTGGAAAATTTAATGCATACCTTTGGCATTGCCCATAAAGAAGCTCACCGCGCACTTGCCGACAGCAAAGCGGCAATTGCCTTGCTTTCCAGGCTTTTGCAAATTTATAGCGGTTTTCCTGAAGTTTTAAAAGCAAAAATCCAAAAGCTAATTTTGCCGCAAAACTTTGCCTGGCAGGGTTTATTTGAAAATCAATTAGAGCCTTTAGTTTTTAAAAGCGCGGGTTTGGCAGGCATGGAGCAGGCAAAAATAAAAGCCAGGCCTTTTAGCCCCCAAACAAATACTGTTTACAATTTTTCTTTGGACGAGAACTATTTACCGGCCGTAGTCTCTGCTAAGGACAAAATTTTATTGGTTGTCCCCAAAGCGACCGAAGTTTTGAAAATGCTCCAAAATAAAATTGCCGACGCGGTTGTGTTTATGCCCCAGCAGAAATTTGACGCAAATAAATTAAAAGAATTTTTAAACAGAAAAGATTTAAAGGCGGAAGAAGTGAAATTTCTGCTGAAAGTTTTGGTTTGGCAACACACCAATTGGCAAACCGACACTCTTTTGGACTTAAACCTTTCTTTTTTTGGCGGGCAGTTTAAAAATTTAATTTCCGGAGGGGAAATTAAGGAAAATAAAACAGCGCATACCGTTGCCTGTGATTTGTCCGCATTTTTATATTTAAGCGAGAATCAATTGTACAAAAACCGGAAAGTTGTAATTTGCGGTTTGAGCGAATTTGAAACTGCGGTTACAACAAATATTGCCGCTAAAAGTTCGTGGGGTTATATAAATTATATGCTCAAATCATTTTATAACCCGGAATTAAACTTGGGGGAGCAAAAGTATAAAGAGACTACAGAAGCCGCGCTTTTGGCAGGCGACCTGTTTTTTGGTTTGACCAATGCGCTGTTCCAAACAACGCCCGCAAGTTTTCAGTATGTAAAAATAAACGATTACATCAGGAGTGAAGAAAAGTACTTAAAAATAGCGGCCGCGGCGGAAACGTACATTGAAAAACTAAGTGCCTCAAACCAAATTTTGTTGTCCAAAGAGGTGGAAAAATTTGTTTATGATTTAAAAAATTTTTTTGCCCAAGAAGAGAATCGCGTAAAATGGATAGAGCTCGCCGAAAACCGCTGCGCTTTTATAAGTATGCCTTTAGAAATTACCGGCTTAGTGGCTAAAGCATTTAAACCTTTTGCTTCCATAAGTTTTGCTGACAGCATAGAGGAAAAGCATCTCGTTAAATTTTTCCTAAAACGTTTAGGCTTAGAGGCTTATAAAGTAGAATCTCAAAACAAACAAAACGGCACAAAGACTAAAACAGTGCTGCAAGGGGACTTATTTGAAAAAGTCAAAAAAGTTTTGGGCGCAAAACCAAAGGCTGTTGAATACCACTGTTTGGAAAAACCTGTAAATGCTTCTGACATTTTAGATATTGTAACTAAAGCAAAAAATTTGCCGGCTGCGGTTTTATTTAGCGGCCCTTTGCAGGTTAAAGATTTTTATGAGCAGAACTACGAACAGTTAAAACAAAAGGCAGCCTTGCTCACCCAAACCGCATATGGCGGCAGCAACAAAATTTTCAGGAATTTTAGCATTCATAAAAATGCTTTGCTTTTAGCAACAGACAAATTTGTTTTAAAGGCTTTGACTTCGCCAAACCCGGTGGAGCCGGTAAGTAAATTGCCTGTACAGACTTTAATTTTATGCCGCCTGCCTTTTGACCAGTTCACTCACCCTTACCAAGAGGCGGTCTCGGCCTCCTTTCCCAACGCCTTTGAGGACTATTCACTGCCCCGCGCGCTCTACAACTTCCAAAGTTTAATAAAGTTCTTTTATACTCCGGCTTTGCGGGACATTTATATAATAGATTCTAAGCTGTCCAAGCCGTATGCCAGGGTTTTTAAGGATTTTTGGCAAGTTATACCCAATGCCACATCAAAAACTTGATATTTAACACCTTATCCACAACTTGTACATAAGCCCTGTGGAAGGTAATTTTTGTAAATTTAAGACCAAAGGGCGCATAAATAAAAGAAGTTTATCTCTTTTTTGGTCTGATTATTGACAAAACTAAATAGCCCTGTTATGATAAATATACATTGAGTTGTGGAAAACATCTGGAACCAAAGCACCTTAAAAATTAGTCAAAACTGAACTTCAGGGGCCTGCTTTTTTAGGGTCAATCAACCTTCACTCCATTTCGCATTCGGAAAAACCGAATGCTCAATTCCATTCAGGTTGTTGTCCCTTTATTCCAAAAATGCTCAAGCATTTTTGGAATATTAATTATTTTGCTCAAAAATTGAGAGCAGACCCCTTCTAACTTCTCGTCATAGCCTTTAATACCCAATCTTTTAGGCTGCTTGCAAAACAAAAACAAAAATTTATGAAGGTTATCTGCCAGTCGGCCGATAATAAATTATATTTCAAAATAAAATATAATTCGTTTTAAGGTAATTTATTACCATAAGAGAAGTTTGAAGTGCAGTTTGAACATTTACATGGATTGGGTTCAGACGCTCGTTTTTGGCCTAGTGCCGAAGACAGGCTTGAATTGCCAGAGTGATGATTTTTGTCTCGCCTTTTGGTGGGACGAAGTTCATCCGAGCAATTCGGGTTACAGCGCCTCGTGACGGTCGATATTATTTATTTAATTGCGACCCCAGTCCGGGGCGCTTTTGCATTTCTAAAGGGCTGATCACCCGGGAGATTATCAGTTTTGACGATTATGGGCCATCCTGTATAATAAGTTAAAAGATTATTTACATTTTTTATGTTATCAAAAACCTTTATAGAAGAAATGAAGCAAAAACTTTTAGCCCAAAAGCAAAAGCTTATTGATGATTTGGCCGACCTGCATACTCACACCGAAATGGGCGACGACGAGGAGGCTAATTCTGACGAGGTGAATGTAGACGAAGCTTCGCAGGACGTAATTGCCGTTATGAAAGCGGATTTGGAAAAAATAGACAAAGCTTTGGTGAAGATTGCAAATGGCAGCTATGGCATAGGCGACGACGGTAAAGAAATTCCGGAGGAGCGTTTAAGAGCGCTGCCTTGGGCAGACAAAGCTATATAGGGTAATTATGATGTTTGAACATAAAAGCGGAAGCAATAAATTTTTGGCTTTCGTTTTTTTGTTTGTAAGTCTAATTTTAATCGACCAGGGTTTTAAACAACTGGCATCTAATGTTTTTTTCAACCAGAATTTCGCTTTTAGCCTGCCGCTGCCAACCTGGCTAATGTACATAATTTATACTGTTATACTGGTTTGGCTAATTTATTATTTGGGAAAAAATTTTTACAAAATCAGCCTGGGCAGCAAGCTGGCTTTTACTTTAATTTTGGCCGGTGCTTTTTCCAATGTCAGCGAAAGGCTTATTTTAGGCGGTGTTCGTGATTTTATTTTCATCTCTTTAGCCGGGTTAACCGGAGTCTATAATCTTGCGGACGGCTACATAATTTTAGGAGTCGGTTTACTTTTGTGTTATGGGTTGACAACAAAAGACCAAAACCTACAATAGTTGCAAAACAATTATTGATCTTTTGTTTATATGATTTCTAAAGTTTTTTCCGCGGCAGTAATGGGCCTGGATGCGGAATTAATAGAAGTGGAGGCAGACGTAACCAACGGTCTGCCGGCAACGGTCGTTGTGGGTCTGCCTGACACTGCAGTGCAGGAGAGCCGGGAGCGCGTAAAGACGGCAATAAAAAATTCCGGCTCTTCCTACCCGCAGACGCGGGTGTCGGTAAATTTGGCGCCGGCAGATGTGCCTAAGCTGGGCACGCATTTCGATTTGCCCATTGCTTTGGCAATTTTATTGGCTTCAGACCAGGTTAGTTTTGATCCAAAAGGCAAACTATTTTTAGGCGAGCTTTCTTTGGACGGAAAGCTTAGGGGCGTGCACGGGGTTTTGGCTGTGGCAATGAAAGCTAAGGCCGCGGGTTTTAAAGAATTATATTTACCCAAAAGCAATTCCAAGGAAGCGGCTTTGGTCGACGGCATCCAAATTTATCCGGTTGAAGATTTAGCCCAGCTTTTGGGCGTTTTATTAAAGTTCAAAACTTTGAAAGCCGAGCCGGCGGTTTTGGCCGAAGAAATTTTGAAAAATTTTGCGCCTTCCTTAGATATGAAAGACGTAGCCGGACAAGAGTTGGCTAAAAGGGCTTTGGAAATTGCAGCCAGCGGTTCTCACAATATACTATTGCGGTGGTCTCAATCCGTCCGTGACCGGAGCTGCTCGGCGATTCTGGTACGGCCGGCTTGTCAGGCCGGGAGCTGATGGGAATCAGCCCTCGAATCCGAACAGATTTCCCCTCGAAAACAATCGCTTTGATCAGAGTTCTCAAAAATTCTTGCCGCTGCTCGAAATTCAGGGATCGAATGTTGGCAGCGGCGAGTTCGCAGTACTCTCGAATGGAGCGTTGGACAACCGGTAGAGGCGGTCTCGCCAGATTGACCGCCAACTTGGCTTGGCGATCTAATAACGGAGTCTTGCGGGGATTCAGCTTCTCCAGTTCCTGGTTGAGTTGAGCCGCCGAGATGATTTCCAGCCGATAGGCTTCAAGCAACCGTGCCTCTTCATTCTGTAGCTGTTTAAGTCCCGCATCGATTTCTTTCTGTTCGGTCTCCCCGGGAGGCTTCTCCTGTTGCCGTTCGTGTTGGAGTTTTTCAACCTGCGTCGCTATCAGATCGGGATCCAGGATTGCAGTGACAACAGCATCCCAAACAACCCGATTCAGAGTTTCATCCCGAATAGCGATTATCGGAGTGAGCAGAGCAGACGATAGTTGGACCCAATAGAAAATCATTCCGGAACTCCCAAACACTGGAGGTTGACAGCGATTGTACGAATATTCCGTGAGAATCCCGTCTCAGAAACGGCTTCCATCTCTGGCCGAGCGCGATGCCGTCTCGGCTCTGACATAGCGGCCCTTCGGCCCCCTTCCTTGCTTGAGCCACCACTCCTCAATCTGTGGAGTATTTGCGTTCAATTCAAATGATGTGACGAAGTTTTCCAGTGTTGTATTGCGACCACAATGCCTTATCTCCGTGCCCTCCCGGCAATCCGAAAAGCCCCCGAGCATTTTTCAGCTAAGGTAAAACGCATTTGCCGTTTAAGTTCTGAGCCGGCAAATGAGTTTTTCCACCGTACCAATTATTGTTGCGGTTGCACAGAAGGGAAAACCGAGCGCCGCCGCCTTGGTACTGTGGATATTTGCCCGCTATTCTTCCTCTATGGGAAAGAGGAAGAAACAACAACCAAATATCGAAGTCATTTGGGAATATGACGAGGTTCCGAATGCCGAGGAGCGGCTAAGGCGGGTCTTTCGTATTCTATTGGCCGACAATGGCGACACTTCGAGAGATGACTCCGAGTGTTCCGGTCAACTGCGTCTTTATTAAGCCTGCCGCGCTGAGTTTGACAAAAGCTGAGTAGACTTCATAATGAAGTCATTATTCTTGCCACACCCATGCGGATATCTCGTCTTCATATTGAAAATTTCCGATCGATTCAAGGTCCCCTCGACCTTGATGTTCCTCAAATTGCAGCCATCGTCGGCGCAAACAATACCGGTAAGAGCAACCTGCTGGCGGCATTGGAGAAGGTGTTCAATTCTCGTTGGTTGACGGTGAACGTCTTCGATGACGCCTTTCGTCGGACTGACAACGTTATCGAATGCGTCGACCCTAGTGGGCAGTCGGTTAGTAGATCTAGAAAACAGCAATTCGACATTCTTATGCAGAGCATGATGGACTTATTGCACACCGACGAATTTAGCCGTTTAGAGAAGAGTATTAAAGATAATGCGCTATCACAGCTGGGGTTTGATCCTGTCCAACATGCCGACAAGCTTGATTTCTATTTCGCACCATTCACATCGCTGGATTTTTATAGGGCGATCAAATTGTTTATCCGCGAGGGTGAATTCACAATCGATGCTACACAGTTGGGAGGCGGCGTACAGAATTCTTTAGTGATTGCCATTTTGCGCGCCTTCGAGGAACGACGGAAGCATGGAGCCATCTTTCTCATCGAAGAACCTGAGATGTACATGCATCCGCAGATGCAGAGGTCGCTGTACCGAACACTGCGCGATATCGGAACCACCAATCAGGTCATTTACACTACGCACTCTCCGCACTTTGTAACGATTCCTGAATACAACGAAGTCGTATTGGTCACGAAAGACAACGATGGAACAAAAACACGGACGTCTAGTCTCCCGATCACGGCGCAGCGTAAAGAGAAACTCCGAAAAGAATTGGATCCTGAGCGTAATGAGCTGTTTTTTGCAAAGAAGCTGGTGTTGGTAGAAGGTGACACCGAGAAGTTGGCGTTTCCTGAGTATGCGATGAAGTTGAAAATCGATCTGGACCGTGAGGGTGTAACCGTCGTGGAAGTCGGAGGCAAGCGCAACTTACCTGAGTTCGTCAATATCGCGAAATCATTCGGCATCAAAACGGCCGTTTGCTACGACGAGGATTCTTCTGATTTCAATAAGGATGACAAGAACGCGGGCAAGGAAGCGGCCTTCAACGCTGACCTAGAGAATCTGAAGGACGGTGCCACGACCATATGGAAATTTAGCAAGCGGTTTGAAGATGAATTGCGAGCAGCGTTGGGCGAGAAAAAATATCAAGAACTCTGTCAGCGTTATCCGAGCCAGAGCAAACCCATCCGCCAACGTCTTATAGCAAACGACTTGGAGAGTGGCGTTCCTGATTTCGTGAAGAACATTCTTGAGTGGTCAGTTGCTAATTAACTTAAAACAAATGACAAACTATATTTACAAGAGCAATGGCGTGGCAGTGGGATTCTGGCGTGATCGGTTCATTTACACAATGAACGGTTCAGCTGTGGGCCAGATTCGAGGAACGCACGTGCACAAGTTATCGGGGCCTTACGTCGGCGAACTCTATAAAGATATGGTCGTCGATCGGCACATGGGCAATTACGGCAACATCGGCCATCCGGGCAATCCTGGAAACGCGGGAAACCCCGGCAATCCAGGCAATCGTGGGGCAGTGAACTACGGATATCCTGACGTATTCGACAAGCTTCTGGAATAGCTGCTCGATGACAATGTTCGCCGTCGGCCTTCTAACAAACTGATTAATCGCGTTACAAGCGTTTTCCTGCTTACAAACTTCCCATCTGATCCTTTGGGATTAATCGTCAATGTCTGAGTCAGACATCTATCGATCTCAAATTCGCAGGTCCGTGCTGGATCTCTGTGGATACGTCGGTCAGTCTCGGGCACATGCGCTCGGCTTTCCCTACCCGAATTGCGACCATCAAATGCTTCTTTCCGGACCGCCGGGCAGCGGAAAAACTTTACTGGCCAGGGCCATGTCCGGTATTTTGCCGGATTTAACGCTTGAGGAAGCTTTGGAACTGACAAAAATTTACAGCATTTCGGGCAAACTAAAAGACAGTTTTATTTCCAGCCGCCCTGTGCGCAGCCCGCATCATACTACTTCAAACATCGCTTTAGTCGGCGGCGGCACTAACCCCCGTCCCGGAGAAATAACTTTGTCCCACCGCGGCATTTTATTTTTAGACGAATTTCCGGAATTCCCCAGGAATGTTTTGGAAGCTTTAAGGCAGCCGCTGGAAGACGGCATTGTAACTGTGGCCAGGGCCTCGGGCAGTTTTACCTTTCCGGCAAAATTTACTTTGGTAGCCGCGCAGAACCCCTGCCCCTGCGGCTATTTGGGCGACTTAAACAAAGCCTGCATTTGCAGTCCCGGCCAGGTTTTTAAATATCAGAAAAAAATTTCCGGCCCGCTTTTGGACCGAATTGACCTGCACGTGGAAGTCCCCAGGCTGCCTTATGAAAAAATGTCAGCAGAAAATACGGCTGAAAATTCTGAAAGTATCAAGATGCGGGTGCAAAAGGCGCGGGGTGTGCAGCAAAAAAGATTTGGGGGTAGCAAAACTAACAGTGAAATGTCGATTATAGAACTTAAACAGTTTTGCAGGTTAGGGGAGAAGGAGCAGCAGATTGTCAGGCAGGCAATGAAACAGTATAATTTTTCCGGCCGCTCCCTGCACCGGATTTTAAAAGTTGCCCGCACCATTGCAGATTTGAACGAAAGTGAAAATTTGAACGTTGAGCATTTGGCCGAGGCAATTATGTATAGGCCAAAAAGTGAATGAGTTATATTTCGTACTTTAGTAGGGATATTGTATAATACCTTTATGTCTCAAAAAATTCGCAAAGCTATTATTCCAGCCGCAGGTTTTGGTACAAGGTTTTTGCCCGCAACCAAAGCTATGCCTAAGGAAATGTTACCCATTGTAGACAAACCCATTATTCAATATGTGGTGGAAGAAGCGGTCGCTTCGGGCATCGAGGATATTATTATAGTGACCGGTTGGCACAAGCGCAGCATAGAGGACCATTTCGATTATCCTTTTGAATTGGAAAAAAGATTGCTGGAAGCCGGCAAGGAAAAACAGGCAGAGGAAGTCAGGCGCATTGCAGAAATGGCTAATTTTATTTATGTGCGCCAAAAAGGCACTTATGGCAACGGGACACCCGTGCTTAATGCCCAGCGCGTAATTGGCGACGAGCCCTTTGCAGTTTTGTGGGGCGATGAGTTCATTTATTCCAAACCTCCCAGACTCAAGCAAATGATAGATGCCTGGAATAAATACGGCGTGCCAAATGTTTCAGCTGTGAGGGTTGAGCCTGAAGCGGTAAGCCGTTATGGGATTGCAGAAGTCAGCGATGTAGCCCAAGGGGTTTTTAAAATTAAAAGAATTGTAGAAAAGCCCACGGTCAAAGCCGCCCCTTCGAATTTAGCCACTCACGGCGCTTATATACTTCCCCCGAGAATTTTTGAAATTTTGGCCGAAGCCAAACCCGGCAAAGGCGGGGAAATTTGGCTTCCCGAAGCTGTAGATAAATTGGCCAAAGAGACGGATGTTTACGCAATAGAAATTAAAGACGGCAAATATTTTGACACCGGCAATAAACTGGAATACCTAAAAGCAGTTGTGGAGTTTGGTTTAAGGCATGAGGAATTAAAAGAGGATTTTAGCAAATATTTAAAAAGTTTAAATTAAAATTTTTACAAAAACCCCGCCGGGCATTGTTTGTGTGCTTAGTCGGACGGGACATTAGAAAGCAGCTTTAAAAAAAATAATTTAAAATCAAAAATATGTCTAACGCGCTGAAATCCAAAACAAAACTTTTACCAAAAAAAATCTTATTATCCCTGCTTTGCATAAGCTTTTTGGCCGCGCTCTGCGGGGGCGGGGGCGGCGCGCCGCAGCCCAAGGCGGTTACTCTAAATTTTTGGGACCCATTTGAAAGCAGCGAAAATTTCCAGCCGCTAATTTCCGCTTACCAGCAAAAATATCCGCATGTAAAAATTATTTATACAAAAAAAGACATAACCACCTACCCGCAAGACTTGTTAAACGCCCTGGCTGCAGGCACGGGCCCGGACATTTTTGCAATTAATAATTCCTGGTTGCCCCAACACATAGACAAGTTGGCGCCGGCGTCAGAAGTTTTGTGGTCGTTTAGGGACTATAAAGATACTTTTGTAGACGCAGCGGTCAACGACTTAACCAAGGCACAAAAAATTTACGGCGCGCCTTTGTATGTAGACTCCCTTGCCCTTTACTATAATAAAGACATTTTAGGGACTGCCGGCATTCCTACCCCGCCGAAAACCTGGGCTGAACTTGCCGGTGATGTTCAAAAAATTAGGCGCGGGGACAGGACCGGTTATTTCACCTTAAGCGGAGTGGCCGCAGGCACGACTATTAACGTTAACCGCGCTGTCGACATTTTGTATCTTTATATGTTGCAAAAAGGGGCGATGCCCGCTTCTCCGGACAACAGCACTATCACTTTTAACAAAACTGTAAGCAAAAACGGCAACACTACAAATCCCGGACTGGAAGGGCTGCAATTTTACACTTCCTTTGCCACCCCTTCGCACGCAAACTACAACTGGAACAGCCGCAGCGATTATTCCATAGACGCCTTTACCAACGGACGGGCCGCTTTCTTGTATGGTTATTCTTATACTGCAACAACTATCCGGCAAAAAAACTCGAATCTGAATTTTGATGTGGCTGCAGTGCCCCAGCCGGATTTAGAAAACCCGTCTGTTAATTTTGCCAATTATTGGGCGCAGGCTGTAAGCAAACAAAGCAAAAACCAGGACGAGGCCTGGAAGTTTTTAAAGTTTTTAACCAGTAAGGATTCTTTAGACAAATATTACGCCAGGCATAAAATGCCCTCTTCGCGTAAAGATTTAATTTCTTTGCAAATCCAAGATCCGGAAATCGGTGTGTTTGCCAATGCTAATTTAACGGCTAAAACTTTTTACAAACCCGACCAGGAAAAAATGGACAGTATCTTTATAAGGATGGTAGACAACGTTATTTTAAGCGGCCTGTCCACCCAGGAAGCTTTAAGCCAGGCAGCAAAGCAGGCAGAAACGCTTATCCAAAACCGAAACTAGCCTTTGGCAATCAAATGTGGTATAGTGGGATTATAAAATGGTCTTTACGAAACAAAAAATAATTTTTAGTCTGTGCCTGTGTTTAGGAATTTTTATTGCCGCGCCAACGGTTGTTTATGCCCGCGGTTTAGTGCCCTGTGGCGGTTACGAAGCAAACGGCACCCGTGAAGAGCCGTGTGATGTAGAGGACATTTTTGTGCTGATTGCCAGGGTAACCAACTTTCTAATTGCCATGGCAGGGGTGGTGGCGGTTTATTACATTATTGGCGGCGGTTTTTGGCTAATTGTTTCCACCGGAAACGAGGAAGCTATTACCCAAAGAAAAAACCAAATTTCTAACGCGGTAATAGGTTTTGTATTAGTTATGATGGCGTATATGTTTGTAAATACGGTTGTGAATTATATGCTGACAAGAAGCTTGGTAACAGAAAAAAATGCTGCCTGTAGGTTTGACTTAACCAGCCCGCTTACTTACCTGACAATAGATCCGCAAAAGTGCAGCAACCACCCGGATCCTAATATGCATTAATAAACATATAAAAATATGAAAATTTTTTTCCAAAAAACCTTGGTTATTGCCTGGCTGGCCGTTAGCGCGTGTTTTATGTTCGCTCCGCTTTTACCCAGCACGGTTTTTGCCCAAAACAAAGCCCCGGATCAAACCGACGAGCAGCGATGCGCTGAATTTAAAAAGCAGTTCAATGTGGGCGGCATTAACATTGCCGACAACCAGCCTTTCTTTTGCTCGGCTTCCGACGTGATTTTAGTGGCAATTAGGTACTTAACAGTCATCTCGGGCGTTGTTACAGTATTATTTTTAATTGTGGGCGGTTTTTGGTATTTAACTTCAGCGGGTAACGAAGAACAGACGGAGAAAGGCAAAAAAACAATAGTTAATTCAATAATCGGTTTAATTGTTATTACCCTGGCTTATACAATAGTCAGGATAATTGCTTCCACCCTGCATTCAACAAATTAGCCGGGTTTAACTTTTAGTATTCCCGAGTTTGTGGTATAATTTAATAACTATTCAACCTTCACCCAAATCCCTCTCCAAAGATCTAAAAGGCAGTAAGCCTTTTTAGACCGGAGGGAGAGGGTAGGGTAAGTGAGAGGGGGTGAACGACTTGAAACAAATTGTTAAGAAAATAAATTTTCTAAAGGTAGCAGAAGTCGTCGCGACTACGCTTTTAGTTTTTGCTCCTTTGATTACAATTGCGGCTCCTTGGATACCGTGTGACCAAAATACCCAAAACTGCTCAGGCGGCAACGTTCAAACTCTAATTAAGACCGTGATTGACTGGATGCTGGCTATAGCTTTTGGTGTTGCGGTTTTGTTCTTAATTGTGGGCGGTTTTTGGTATGTAACCTCCGCAGGTAATGAAGAAACTGCCGAAAAAGGCAAAGGTACAGTTATTAATGCCATTATTGGTATTGTAATAATTATTTTGTCTTACGTAATTATAAACGTGGTATACAGGCTTGTTAGCAACAGCAACGTCAATACTGGTCCGTAATCTTACTTACCCAATCCCGCTCTTTAAATCGCCGGTCGGCGCAAAAGAGCAGGATTGGGTATAGTCCTTAAAACAAAATTGCCGATTTTATTTTAAGGACTATAAATTTTTTATGCTGTTTGAGCTTAAAACCAAATTCACCCGCCAAAATTTTCAAAGCAAATTTAGGCGGGCAATATGCTTTATAAAGGCGCTGCCTGCTTTGGCCTTCCTGCTCTTTCCTTTTTTAGTTTTGGCTCAAAGCAAAGTGCAGCAGGGCCTGGACGACTCAGGGCTGGCCTCCGAATTTGGTAATTCTGGACTTTTAGGGGCAACAAGCGTTGAGGAATTAATTGAAACAGTTATTAAGCTGTTGCTTAGCGTGGCTTTTGCAATCGCCGTCGGTTTTTTAATTGTTGGCGGCTACCAGTATATAACTTCTGCCGGTAACGAAGAACAGGCAGAAAAAGGCAAGAAGACTTTAATTAATGCAATTATTGGTGTGGTAATAATTGTGCTTTCGTATGTTATTGTTACGGTTATTGTAGATTTAGTTTCCAACTGACCTCGGTATATAAATTTAAAAAATTCTATGCCTGTAAACAAAAAAACAAAATTTTTTTTAACTCTCGCTTTGTTAGTTTTTGGCTTGCTGTCATCTCCTCAGACTTTTGCCCAACAGACACCTCCCGACTACTGCACTGATAACCAAAGCGTGCCTGCTTGTCAGGCTTGTGATGTATGTTTTAGGGAGGGCTTGGGAGAAGAAGCCGGGTGCATAAGTAATGCCAACACGTGTAGCAATGCTGTTTCCGATCCCTGCTTTGGGGTGGTGTGTAAGTCTGACGAGGTTTGTGACAGAGAAAGTTCTCAGTGTATACTCAAGTCCGTTCCAGAGGGAGATCCTAACGGTGCCGTTTGCCCGAATCCGGGGCAAGCAGATGCCAATTGCGCCAGCGGTTATTGCGGCACGGACCAGACCTGTGACGACAATCCCAACCGTTGCGTCGGAGTGGTTTGCAATCCCGGATTTATCTGCAACCAGTCCAACGGTATTTGTTCGCGTTTTAATAACAATCTTCCCATTGAGGATCCCAACTTACCGCGCCCCGAGCCAAGAAGTGAATGGTGCAACAATGACCCCAATTTAATTTACGACAACGGATTATGTTTGCCCAGAGATCAAGTATGCACAGAGGACAATTTTACCTGCGTAGATGATCTTACCGACTTAATAGTTAAGGTTGTAAAAGTTCTTTTGGGCCTTGCCGGCCTTGTCGGGGTGCTGTTTTTAATAATTGGCGGGTATTGGTATTTGGCTTCTGCCGGCAACGAAGAGACAGCAGAGAAAGGCAAAAAAACTATTATCAATGCCATTATTGGTTTGGTTGTGATAATCCTGGCGTATACCATTGTTACCATAATTGCCAATACTTTAACTAAATAGTATTCAAAAAAAACAGCCAAGTTGGCTGTTTTTTTGATTGTCAAAAACAACGGTAAACTGTTAGAATATATGAAGTTTGCAAGGTTGCTTGGGTGGCGAAAACCCCGGTAGCAGAATCGTTTCGCGATTCGCTACGGGGCAGGTTGGCATATTTACCCTGCACAGATGATGGGCGAGTGGCGAAATGGCAGACGCACTGGGTTTAGGACCCAGCGAGAGTGATCTCATGAGGGTTCGACTCCCTCCTCGCCCACCACGGGTCAACCGTCCTCACTTCGTTCGTCCCGACTGAGTCGGGACTCACTTCGTTTCGGACGTTGCCCCTTTCCCCAAAAATGCAATGCATTTTTGGGGACCCCGGCCTGGGTTGAAGCTCTGGCTCAATACTGGGAACCACGGGTCAACCGTCCTCACTTCGTTCGTCCCGACTGAGTCGGGACTCACTTCGTTTCGGACGTTGCCCCTTTCCCCAAAAATGCAATGCATTTTTGGGGGCCCCGGCAAAGGGCCGAAAGCTCGCTTCGTTTTTTGGGGACCTAAGGCAGCAGTGATATTTTTGCCTTGCTTTAGCGTTAAATATCTTATATAATAGACTAACTTTTTAAATTTATTGGACTTACGCACCGCCGCGTTTTTGACCGGTGGAGCCGCTCCTCAAAGTGGCGATGCGTGAGTTCTGCCTACTCAAAAATTTTATGGGAAAAATTGCAAAAAATATTCTCCTCATCTTAATAGGTTTTTTGGTTATTAGTATGGTTTTTTCCGCTTTTGGCAAAAACTCCAAAGTTACCAATGTCAAAGTGTCGGAGATTAGCGCCCTAATTAACCAGGAAAAAGTGGAAAGCCTCATAATTAGCGACGGCAGTGTAACTGCCAAGCTTAAAGACAGCGAGGTATTGCAGGCAAAAGTCGGCGTCGGAACCGACCCGGTGGAATTTTTTAAAAACACCGGCGTGGACCCGTCTAAACTTTCGCCTGACAAAGTAAAAATTGAGTACGGCACTGAAGGCTCATTTTCTACAATTGCAAAAACTATCCTGCCGTTTTTAATTCCGGTAATTTTTGTCTCCTTGGTTATTTATTTCCTTATGCGCCAGGTGCAGGGTACCAATAACCGCGCTCTTTCTTTTGGACAAAGTTCAGTAAGGCTAAACGATGAACGGAAAAATCGTGTTCGGTTTGCAGACGTAGCCGGCGCCAAAGAAGCCAAAGAAGAGCTTAAGGAAATAGTGGAGTTTTTGCGTTTTCCGCAAAAATTTTTACAACTTGGGGCTAAAATCCCCAAAGGTGTTTTACTTCTCGGTTCCCCGGGTGTAGGCAAAACTTTATTGGCTCGTGCAGTAGCCGGGGAAGCCAATGTTCCGTTTTTCCATATTTCCGGATCTGAATTCGTGGAAATGTTTGTGGGTGTGGGCGCTTCCCGCGTTCGTGATTTGTTTAAAAAGGCCAAAAAGAATGCGCCGTGCATAATTTTTATAGATGAAATAGACGCCGTCGGCCGCCAGCGCGGAGCAGGACTTGGCGGAGGCCACGACGAACGCGAACAGACTTTAAACCAAATTTTGGTGGAAATGGACGGTTTTGAAACCGACACCAATGTTATTGTTATGGCAGCAACCAACCGGCCGGACGTGCTAGACCCTGCCCTTTTAAGGCCGGGCCGTTTTGACCGCCAGGTAATGCTGGACTTGCCTGACATTAAAGACAGGGAAGCAATTTTGCAGGTTCACAGCAAAAACAAACCCCTTAGGCCTGACGTAAATATGCGTATAATTGCCGAACGTACCCCGGGTTTTTCGGGGGCCGACTTAGCCAACCTTATAAACGAGGCTGCAATTTTAACCGCGCGCAGGAATAAAAAAGAAATTACAGGGGACGAGCTTAAGGAATCCATTGAAAAAGTTATGCTAGGTCCGGAAAGAAAGAGCCACATCCTTTCCGTAAAAGAAAAAGAAGTTACTGCCTACCACGAAGGCGGGCACGCCCTGGTTGGAAGCGTGCTTCCTTTCTCTGACCCGGTCCATAAAGTTTCTATTATTTCCCGTGGCCGCGCTGCCGGTTACACAATGAAATTGCCGGTGGAAGATAAACACCTTCATACCAAACAGGGTTTCTTAGACGAAATTGCAGCGCTGCTGGGCGGATATGCCGCCGAAAGATTGGTATTTAACGAGCTGACCACAGGAGCTTCCAACGATTTGAAAGTTGCTACCAATATGGCCAGAAAATTGGTTATGAATTACGGGATGAGCGAAGCCATTGGCCCGCTGGTTTTGGGAGACCATCACGAAATGGTTTTCTTGGGCAGGGAAATTTCCGAGCAGCGTAATTATAGTGAGGCAGTAGCCAAAACCGTTGACGACGAAGTTTCTAAAATTATGAAACACGGCCTGCAAAGAGCTACGGAAGTTTTAACGGAACATAGAAGTTACCTGGAAACAATTGCCCAGCGTTTGGTAAAGGAAGAGACTTTGGAACAGGAACAGTTTGCTGAAATTGTTAAAGCTATTATTCCTGCCGAAAAAAAACAAGTGCCGGAATTTGGCGCGCTGGAGGCTGAAGCGGCCAAATCTGCGGCCTAAAAGTGTAGTGTCCATGTCAAAACTTTTGCAGATAATCCATTTTTCTTTAATTTCCACCAGCCAAAATCCCCGCTGGTGGATTTTAGGGTTTTTCCAGGTTATTTCCCTGCCGATTTTAGTAATTGTCTCGGCTCGGCCGGCAATGCTTATGTCTAAGTTCGCATTTTTGTTCCTCGCGGCCATTTTAGTAGGAGTACCTTCCACTGTTTATTTATGGATGGACGTTGATGCAAGAAAATTTAAAACAGTTTACCAAAAAGCCCAAAAATTTTTTTTCAGGCAATGTCTGACTTTTACTGCAATTATGCTGCTTACGCTCGGGGTAATTATTTTAGCCAAGCTAATGCATAATGACTGGGTTTTTTTGGCCCTCCTTTCCAGTTTAGTAATTGCGACCTGTGTGTTAGCTATGATGTTTGCTGTTTTGTGTGAACAAGACACAATCCATTCGCTGGCTTTGTCTGCATCTGCCTGGAATAAAAAGTTTTCCCTGGCAGCGACAATTGCTTTTGTTTTAATAATTGTTCAAGCCTTATCTTTTGCTTTTTTACACAGCTTTTTAAAGGATTTTAACCCAAATATCAAATTTGAGCTTTTAAGCGGTTCTGCTACAATATGGGTACTGCTTTTGTTGTTATTGTTTGTTGTTGCCATATGTATGGCTTTTTTAAACTCTTTTTTGGTCCATCTATTTTTAGACACCATAAGACGTAAAAAAGACCCGGAAGCAGCAGAAGGCGAATTGGCCAAGCAGGCTCGTTTAGAACCAAATATTTGATAATCTGTACCAGCTGTGATAGGATTATACTATGAAGTCACAATGGTACGAATTAAAATCAAAGGCCATTGCTTATAGAAGAAAAGGCTATTCTTTGAGAATGGTTGAACACAAACTTGGAATACGTCGTTCAACCCTGAGTTACTGGTTCAAAGATGTTGTTTTGACAAGTGAGCAAAAGGCCAAGCTTTTAAAGAACTGGGGGGAAGCTTTGGGTAAAGCCCGCGTTGAGGCAGTAAAGTGGCACAATAAGCAAAAGGCTCAAAGACTCGCTCTGGCAAAAAGCTTGGCGTTAGACTCTCTGAGCAGAATTAATACTAACGATAAAGATATTTTAGAGCTGGCATTGGCGATGCTTTATTTAGGGGAAGGTTCAAAAAAATCTCCCGAAACCAGAATAGGGAGCTCGGATGTAAAAATCTTAAAATTTTTTATAAGCGGTTTAGAGGAGGTGTATAATTTTGATCCTTCTACGATTCATTGTGATTTACATTTGAGAGCAGATCAAAATTCTGTTAAGATGAAAAAATTTTGGTCACGTGAGTTGCAAATTCCGTTAAAAAATTTTATTAGCACTGCTTTTGACAAAAGAACAGAGGGTTCAGTAACCTATAGTCACTATAAAGGAGTATGTGTATTAAATTGTGGAGCCGCTGCCATACAAAGAAGATTACTATATTTAGCAGATGAATTTTGTGAAAAAGTTATTAATAAATAATTAGGACGCGTAGCTCAGCTGGTTAGAGCGATTCGTTGACGTCGAATAGGTCCCCCGTTCGAATCGGGGCGCGTCCACCAAAGAATTAAGAAGTAAGAGTTATGAATTAAAAATACTTGATTCCTGATTCTTGAGCCTTCATGCCAACATTAGACCAAAAAGAGTTAGAAAAAATTCTGGGTATAAAAATGAATAACCCCGACCTTTACCTGTCGGCTTTTACCCACCGGTCCTACCTCAATGAGAACCGCTCTTTTGCTTTGCCCCACAACGAACGCCTGGAATTTTTGGGGGACGCGGTTTTAGAGCTGGCAGCCACCGAATATTTGTACAGGAATTACCCTCACCCCGAAGGTGAGCTCACCAATTTTAGAAGTTCGCTGGTTAACTATAAAATCCTTTCCGACATTGCCAAGCGCTTGGGTTTTGAAAAATTTTTACTTATGTCCCGCGGCGAAGCCAAGGACACGGGCCGCGCGCGCCAGGTAATTTTGGCCAACTGCATAGAGGCGGTTATTGGCGCTATGTATTTGGACGTTGGTTATCAGCCTACCACTAATTTTATTGCTAACGAAGTTTTAGTGGAACTGCCGAATATTATAGAAGGTGGCACGTTTATGGACCCCAAAAGCAAACTGCAGGAAATTATTCAGGAAAAGCAGGGTGTTACCCCGACCTACGGAGTAATTTCGGAAACCGGACCGGACCACAACAAAGTTTTTGTGGTCGGCGCATTTGTTGGCCAGATGGAAGTAGGCAGAGGAACCGGGCCTTCCAAGCAAGAGGCCGAACTTTCGGCGGCGCAGGATGCTTTGAAACAAAATAAGTTTTAATTCTCTACGGAGTACGGAAAAGTACGGATATACGGAAACTCCGTAAGTCCGTTAAAATCCGTAATCCGTAGAAGAAACAAAATGTATCTTAAACGTTTAGAAATTCACGGCTTTAAAAGTTTTGCACAAAAAACCACAATGGAATTTTCCAGTGGGGTTATTGCTATTGTGGGCCCGAACGGCAGCGGAAAATCTAACGTGGCAGATGCCTTACGCTGGGTGTTAGGTGAGCAGTCAGCAAAAATAATTCGCGGTAAAAAAAGCGATGATGTTATTTTTGCAGGTTCAGATAAAAAAACCCGCCTGGGTTTTGCCGAAGTCGTTGCTACTTTTGACAATAGCGACCACAGAATCCCGGTGGATTCCAGCGAGGTATCTATAGGCAGAAGAGTGGACCGCACGGGCGAGAGCGAATATCTTTTAAACGGTAATAAGGTGCGTCTTTTAGACATTGTCGACCTTGTTTTAAAAAGCAACATTGGCACATCACGCTATACCGTTATTGGCCAGGGCACCATTGACCAAATGATCCTTCAGGGCCCAAGTGAAATAAAAAATTTGCTGGACGAAGCCAGCGGAGTTAAAGGCTATTATTTAAAGCGTGAAAAAACTCTAAGAAGGCTGGAACAAACCGCGCAAAATTTAATGCGCGCCGAAGATTTAATTGCCGAAATAGAGCCCAGGTTAAAATCGCTCAGACGGCAGGCAAAAAAAATGGAAGCCAGGACAGAGTTTGAACAGGAACTAAAAACTTTCCAGTTTGAATTTTTTGGCCAGACCTACGCGCATTTAAAAGGTGAGTTAGATGCAATTATTTCCAAGCTTTCTCGCTTACAAAAGCAAAGACAAGAATTGGAAGAAAAATCGTCCGGCTTAAGAAAGCATGCTGTAACCCTGGAAGCAGATTTGCAAAAGGGCGGAGGAAAATTTAAAGAAATTCAGGAAAGCCTGACAAAGCTGCAGGGACAAAAGAACAAACTTTTGGAAGATTTAAGTTTGGTTCGGGGAAAAATGCAAAGCCAAAAAACCGCCGTCTCCGGCGATGCCAAAAGCCTGACAGTTGAAGTGCACGACAGGCAAAGGAAAATAGAAGAAATCCAGGGCAAAATAAACCAAACTAAAGCACAGCAACAGGCTTTAGAAAGCCAGTTTAGCCAACAGTTTAAGGTTTTGGAAGAAGTAAATAAAAAATTAAATAGCCTTTCTCAAAAATTAAGCGCGCCGGCTTCGGTGGATTGGTCGGCAATTGACAAAGAACTGGCCGAGTTTGAGAAAGCGTGGGAAGATTTTTACAAACAGCTATCAAGCAACGAAAATTTAGAAGCAATAAAATCCAAGGCACAAACATTAGCCCAAAGTTTTCAAAGGTTTAAAGCTGCTGCCAGAACCACCGTGGTGGACCCGCAAATAAACGGCCTGGCGCTCAAGCAAGAGTTGGAAGTTTTATTAAAGAGCAAAGAGCAGCTGCAAAACGAAGTTAATAACGCGCAGTTAAATTTAAGTAAAAATAAAATCTCCGTAGATTTTTTAGAAAGAGAGTTGGCAACTGTTGGCCAGGAAAAACTGCACTTCGATTTAGAGCTTAAAAAAGCCCAAAGCAGCTCGCCCGACCAATTCTGGCAGAATCTTTTGGCCGAAGAAGACAAAATAAACAAGCTGGTTTCCAATTTGGGCCAGGAAATGGGAAAAGTCGAAAACGCGCTTAAAGAAAATTACGCCCGGGAAGAAGTAAGGCAAAAAGAATTACGCCAGGCAGAAAACGAATTTAGGAATGGGCAGGATGAACTTTCTAAAGTTAAGGACCAGGAATCATTGGTTAACATAGAAAAAGCTAAGGTAGACACGCAAATGGAAGCTCTGGCAGAAGAAGTTAAAAAGGTTTTAGGACAGGAGCAGTGGGAAAGTTTGCAGCATACAAAAATTTCTTCTAAAACTTCAGATTTGGAAGGTAAAATTGCCAGGCTTAAGAATCAGTTAGATACTATTGGCGGTATGGACGAGCTGACGCTTAAGGAATACCAGGAAACTGAAAGCCGATATACCAACTTAAGTACCCAAGTCGGAGATTTAAAACACGGGATGGATGACCTAAGAAAAATTATAGACGAACTCGACGAACATATTAAAAAAAGGTTTGACGAATCTTTCCATAAAATTAACGAAAAATTTGAATATTATTTTCGCGTGTTGTTTAACGGGGGACGCGCGTATTTAAGCGTGCTAAAAGGTGAAGATGAACAGAAAGAAACAGAGGAGGGCGCTCAAGCTGAGCAGGATGACGCAATAGATGAAAAAGATAAATTACGTCCGGAAGAAAAAGTTGTGCAAAAATATGAAAAAGCTGCATCTAACATAGTTGGAATAGACATTAAGGCAACCCCGCCAAACAAAAAATTAGCCAGTATTCAGGCACTCTCGGGCGGAGAGCGCGCACTTACATCCATTGCGCTGCTTTGCAGTTTGCTCGCGTGCTTTCCATCACCCTTTGTTGTGTTAGATGAAGTCGATGCTGCTTTAGATGATGCCAACACTATCCGCTTTGGCCAAATTTTGGGAACGCTTGCTCACCAAACGCAGTTTGTTACTATTACCCATAATCGCGAAACTATGGCCCAGGCAAATATGCTCTACGGTGTTACTATGGGCGATGATGGTATTTCTAAACTTTTGTCGGTAAAACTTGAACAAGCTAAAGTTTACGCTAAATGACGCCTTTGGCGTCATCCCGAACGAAGTGAGGGATCTTTTTATAGATTGCTTCGCTTCGCTCGCAATGACATAAATTATGATCCATCAAATTATTCTTGTGCTCACAGGTTTTATAGTCGACACCATTTCCACCCTTGGCTATCCGGGGGTGGCTATTTTAATGGCCATTGAAAGCGCGTGTATTCCGCTGCCAAGTGAAATAATTGGCCCTTTTGCCGGCTACTTAGTTTACACGGGCAGGTTTAATTTATTTTGGGTTTCCATTGCCGGCGGCGTGGGCAGTATGATAGGCAGCTGGGTGACTTATGAAATTGGTAAGCATCACGGCAGACCTCTGGTAGAGAAATATGGCAAGTGGGTTTTAATTTCTTCTGACGATATAGATATGGCTGACAGATTTTTTGCTAAATACGGAAATTTTTCTACTTTCATTGGCCGTATGTTGCCGGTGGTGAGGACCTTCATCTCACTGCCAGCAGGCGTGGCGCGTGTGCCTAAAGTTCCTTTTTTAATTTATTCTTTTGTCGGAAGTGTTATTTGGACTTTTTTGCTTGCCTTTTTGGGCATGAAATTGGGGGAGAATTGGAATACTTTGAGGGAGCGTTTCCACTGGTTTGATACAGCAATTATTATTTTGATTTTAGCTGGGGGAACGTGGTGGGTGTGGCGACATTTTCGGCGTTCTCGCCACTCCTCCCCTTAATATAAGGGGAGGTTGGGAGGGGTTATTAACACAAGAGAAAAGCCGCGGGTCCATCAAGGTCCCGCGGCTTGTGGTTTTTGCTCCTCACTTGAGTTGGTCCAGTAAGTATCCAGCCGTACAATCGTCCCTGTAAAAACGCAGAGTCTTACGGTAGCGCACAGCAAATTGGGTTGCTATCTGCTCCGCTGCACCTGGCCCAATTTTTAATTGAGGTGTAATCTCCGATTCTTCAACCCGGTAAAAGGCTGCGATCATAGTCAACAAGGCTTTTTGAAGATCGTTCATTGCTCCTCCGTCCGAAAATACCTTATCAGAACCTTAAAAGGACGTCAAATTTTGGGTTGACGAGGCCGTTTTTAAATGCTAAAATATCAGCACGCTCAATTTAGCTTATTCATTATTTTTCTCCCCGAAGCTTCGGGGAGATGTCGCCGAAGGCGACAGAGGGGTTAGTTCTAAGCTTAACCTCTCCCCCAACCCCTCTCCATGAATTGGAGAGGGGAGATCTATAAAGAAAACTATGTTAACAATCAGATTACAACGCACAGGCAAGAAAAACCAAGCGGATTTTCGTATTGTCTTGGCGGAAAAAGAATCCCCAGTAAATAAAAAGATAGTAGAAATTTTAGGCAGCTACAACCCGCGCAAAAAAACTTTCCAGGTTAAAGAAGAAAGAATGAAGTACTGGATAGCGCAAAAAGTGGAGCTTTCCGAAACCATGCACAATTTGCTGGTGGACAAAAAGTATGTAGATGCAAAAAAAGTCAAAGCTTTCAGCATTCCAAAGAAAGCAGAAGAAGCTAAGCCGGCAGAAGCCGCGGCCTCTGCATCAGCTGAAACTCCTGCTGAAGTAAAAGAAGCGGAAGTGGTTGTGGAAGCAAAAGTGGAAGACCAGCCAGCCCAAGCCATTCCGGAAAAAAGTGAATAAAAATAAACCCTGCCATCCGCAGGGTTTATTTTTATTCATTGCAAGCCTGCCTGCCGGCAGGCAGATGCATCCGAAGCAATCTTTTTTGAGATTGCCACGGCCACAAAAGTGGCCTCGCAATGACAGTAATTAAGAGGGTTTTTGTTTGGGGGTTGACGTTACTTAATTCATCAAATATAATACTCCCAAGATAGCAGAAGCTAATGAAAAGGTCGAAGCAGAAAATTACGCTATCACAGAAATTGTACATATATGGAGCAAGATCAGACATTTGTAGAATTTGTAGTTAAAGCGTTGGTTGACCATCCTACCGATGTTAGAACCGAACGCGTCGTGGATGAAATGGGAGTATTAATTACTCTTCACTTAAATCCAGAAGATATGGGCCAGGTAATTGGCCGTATGGGCCAAACTGCTAAAGCTATCCGCACTCTTTTAAGAGTTGTGGGAGCCAAGCACAAAGCTCGCGTAAACTTGAAAATTTATGAACCGGAAGGTTCACACAGAGGCCCTCGCCGTGAGATGGGCGACAGGGGCGGCATGAGCCACGGTGGTGGCCATATGGCCGAGGATTCCTCAATCGACGAATTCAAACTGTAGATCGCAGATACGCAGATCTACAGATTACGCAGAAAAATTTGATAACCCCGAATAACTATTGTAAGATAGTCTTCGGGGTTATTTTAATGTTAAAATATAGTTACCATTTCGAACGTAGTGAGAAATCTGTTAAAGGGGTATTTATTTAAGAAATAGATCTCTCGCTTCGCTCGAGATGGGGTACTTATGAAGCAAAGAAAATTATCAATTAAAATTATTACTTTATTTCCCAAGTTTGTTGAAGACTTTGTGGAAAATTTTGGCATTGTTAAACGCGCCATTAAACTTAAACTTTTAGACATTAAGCCCGTGAATTTGCGAAGCTTTGGTTTTACCAAAAGGCAAATTGTGGATGATCGTCCTTATGGCGGAGGAGTGGGGATGGTTTTGCGGCCCGACGTGTTGTATAAAGCCATAAAAAGCGCTAAGGGTAAAGGGCTAAGGGCTAAGGTAATTTTAATGACGCCGCAGGGGAAAAAATTTGACCAGGCAACGGCCCAAAGGCTATCGAAAGTCAATAATTTAATATTTGTTTGCGGACGCTACGAAGGCTTTGATGAAAGAATTAGGCAGTTTGCAGACGAAGAAATTTCCATTGGCGATTACGTATTAATGGGCGGGGAATTGCCGGCTTTGGTAATTTCCGAGGCAGTTATGCGCCTGCGTCCCGGTATTTTAGGCAAGGACGAATCTTCGGTGGGTGAATCTTTTTCTGAAAAGCTTTTGGAATTCCCGCAATACACCAAGCCGGATATATTTGAATTTAAAGATTCAAAATTGAAGATTAAAAGATTAAAAGTTCCTAAAGTTTTACTTACAGGGCACCATAAAAATATAAATGAATTTAGAAAACAAGAATCAATAAAGCGGACAAAAAAACGCCGCCCCGATTTAATTTCATGACCCACGAATTTATAGTTGAAACTCTAAAAACCAGACTCGATAAATATATTTCAGAGCAGCTGCCAAAAATTTCACGCAGCCAGATTCAGCGCGACATAGAAGGCGGCAGTGTTGAGGTTAATGGCGGCGTAATTACAATCAGCCATTTTGCGGTAAGGAAGAACGACAAAATTTCTTATCGAGAGCCTATAAAAGCAGATGAAGATCTAATGCCCACCAACACAGTTTTAAAAATCCTCTACAACAATCATGGGCTTCTCATCGTTGACAAACCAGCTGGTATGGTTGTGCATCCGGGAGCCGGGTTTAAAGGCGAAACACTTGCCAGCGCCTTACTGTATCAATTTAAAGATATCCATTTGGTTGGCGAGGAGCACCGTCCGGGAATTGTTCACCGCTTGGACAAAGACACCAGCGGCGTTATTTTGGTGGCAACAACACAGGAAATGTATGAGCATTTAAAAGATGCTTTTGCAGACAGAAAGGTGAAAAAGGAATACCTAGCTTTGGTTTTAGGCAAAATGGAAAAAGCCCATGGCTTTATAGAAACGCCAATTGGCAAAAGCAAAACTGACTTCCGTAAGCAAACGACTAAGAATCCTGTAGAGGCAAAAGAGGCGATGACGGAGTATAAAGTTTTAGAATATTTAACCCCTCATCCGGCCTTCGGCCACCTTCTCCCGCAAGGGGAGAAGGTGAAGAGGTCGACTATAGCTGTTGACAGCTATAGTCTACTTTTGGTAAGATTACACACAGGCAGAACGCATCAGATCCGAGTTCATATGCAATCTATTGGCCATCCCTTAATTGGCGACGAGCTGTATGGTGGGAAAAAAGTTAAATTAGATGGTTTGCATAGGCAATTCCTCCACGCAAAGAGAATTGAAGTCCAGTTGCCCGACAAAACTTGGATAGAGGCAGAAAGCGAATTGCCAGAAGATTTAAAAAAAGTTTTAATAAATTTAGGATCAAAGAAAGTAAATCAATTATAAGATCGTATAGTGTATAACGTATAAGGTATAAAGCCGATACGTAATACCTAATACTTAATACGTCATACCATCACAATGTCCATTATCAAACACGTTTCCAATACTCAAATTAAAACCTTGCCGGATTTTAGAGTGGGCGACACTGTAAAAGTCCACCAGCGCATTAAAGAAGGCGGCAAAGAACGCGTGCAGATGTTTGAAGGCCTGGTTATTGCCAAAAAAGGCGGCACCGGCGTAAACGGTACTTTTATGGTGCGTAAAATTTCCTATGGCGTTGGCGTGGAAAGAATTTTTCCGCTGCATTCCCCCAATGTCGTAAAGCTGGAAATAACTAAACCCGGCACAGTTTCCCGCGCCAAACTTTATTATGTTCGTGAACGGTTAGACGGCGCGCCAAGATTTAGGAAAAACAAAGTAAGAAAAACTGAGAGCAAGTAAATTGATAACTGATAACAAAACCTCCCACAAGGGAGGTTTTTTGTTGAAAAATTTTAAAGATAGCGTTATACTTGATCTTAATCAAAAATAAGGAGGGGACTTATGTGGGTAACGCGAAATGAATGTCCTGACCCCAGGTATGCTAGCGAATTTAACTGAGAGCCTCACTCTCTCGGCCGTGTTGTCGAGAAAAGATGTACAAAAGGGGTCATTAAGCTATATAAAGTTTTACTTCTTTGTAACTGTATGGTTTTGAAGGAAAACCCTTGCGGACCAATATTAGAGAAAGCGGATAGGGCTTGGACGTCACGAGAAGCTCGGAGGGTTTTGGGAATCAAGCTTCTTCCAATAAGACGGAAGCATTTTCAAGGTTCATTTTGGCAGTTTGTTTGGGCGGTATTATGCCGCCGGGCGTAAGGTTTACCTTGCGCCCTTTTCCATTCCCGCCTGCCTGCGGTAGGCAGGCGAAAGCGGGAATCTAGAAAATAGATTCCGGATAAATTTAATAGCAATATAAATTTTCCGGAATGACACAAAACTTACATCCTAAATCAATTTCAATACATGCCACCAAGCGGCTATGTAATCTGGCCGCTTGTTTTGGTATTTTAGGTAGTATGCGTGTTCCCAAACATCTAACCCAATTATTGGAGTATCCCCGGTCATAATGGGGGAGTCTTGGTTGGCTGTAGAGTATACATCTAGTGCACCGTTTGGTTTTCTAACTAACCACGCCCAGCCCGAGCCAAACCTGCCGGTTGCGGCTTCGGTAAATTTTTTCTTAAATTCGTCTTTGCTGCCAAAGGTGGTTATAAGCTCGTCTGCCAAAACTTCATCCACTGCTTTTTTTGGCCCCATAATATCCCAAAAAAAAGTATGGTTTAAATGTCCGCCTCCGTTATTCTTAAGCATAGTTTTATCGGCCTCTGCCATTTCCAGTGTACTTAAGGATTTTAACAAATTTTCCAAAGGCTGCTGGCTAAGGTCCGGGTATTTGCCCAATACCGCATTGAGTTTGTCTATGTAAGTTTGGTGGTGCTTATTGTAATGGATTTCCATTGTTTCAGCGTCAATATAAGGCTCAAGTGCGTCGTAATCGTAATTTAAATTTGGCAATTCGTATTTCATAAAGCAGATTTTATATTAAAAATTATGGGTTTAATGTTAGTATATCCCTGATTGACGAAAATGCCAAACTGTGGTAAATTAAAGGTACTGAAATTTATAGATTAATTTTCCGTAAAGGTTTCAGCAGGAGAATTCGCAGAAATATCTTTTCTTAATCGATTTATCTACCGTGTCTTTAACCGTTAGAATCAAATCCCCAAAAAAGATTATCAGCTAATTGCATAATTAGCCATTTTTGCGTTTCGCCTTACTTTACGGATTGTAAGGTATTTTTATGATTATTGTTTATATAGTTATCGGTTTGGCAGTCGGCGGATTTTTGGGCTATTTGTACCGACAATCCCAGGCCGGCAAAAATATTGGCAGCGCAGAAGCGCGCGCCGAGAGAATTGTTGAAGACGCAAAAAATAAAGAAAAAGAGTTATTGCTTGAGGCAAAAACCCGTTCTTTGGAAATTATTGACCAGGCCAAAAAGCAGGAGTCGGATTTCCGTGCGCAAATTGTGCGTTTTGAAGAGCGCATAGACCGTAAAGAAAAAGAGCTGGAGGCAAAGTCTAATTCTTTAGACAAACAAAAGGCCGATTTAGAACAAAAAGGCGAACAGGTTAAGCAGGCTGCCGAAGAAATAAAGGAGCTTAAAGCTAAACAGCTGGAAAATTTGCAAAAAATTGCCGGTATGACCCGGGAAGAAGCTGCCAAAGTGCTTCTTGATAATGCGGAAAAAACCGTAAAAGAAGAAATGGTGGGCTTGCACAGAAAGTTGCTTGCCAAGACCCACGAGGATGCAGAAAAAGAAGGCCGCAACATTGTGGCCCAGGCCATTGAGCGCGTTGCCAGTGAAGTTACGGCTGAAGTTACCACCACTACGGTGCAAATTCCGAATGAAGAAATGAAAGGCCGCATTATTGGAAAAGAAGGCCGCAACATTCGCGCCTTTGAACAAATGATGGGCGTGGAAATTTTAATAGACGATTCTCCGGATACAGTTGTAATTTCCGGCTTTAATTCTATTCGACGCCATATTGCCAAACTGACTTTGGAAAAATTGCTGGCTGACGGGAGAATTCATCCGGCCAGAATAGAAGAAGCTTACGAAAAGAGCAAAGCGGAAATTAACGAACAAATTAAACAGGCCGGTGAACAGGCTGTTTACGAGTTGGGTATTACTAATTTCCCCCCCAAATTAGTGCATTTAGTCGGGCGTATGATGTTTAGGACATCTTATGGGCAAAATATTTTGCGCCACTCTGTGGAAATGGCAAAATTAGCCGCTTTAATGGCTGAAGAATTGGACGCAGACGTGCAAATTACCAAACAAGGCGCGCTGCTTCACGACATTGGCAAAGCTTTGGACCAGGACCTTGAAGGCAGCCACGTTGAACTTGGTAAAAAAGTTGCTGAAAAATTTGGTTTGGACGCAAAGGTAATAGAAGCCATTGCCAGCCACCACCACGACACCGATGTGTCCGGAAAATCGGAAGCCGCCCAGAGTGTTGAGGCCATAATTGTTGACGCTTGCGACAACATTTCCGGTGCCCGCCCAGGCGCGCGTAAAGACAGCTTGGAAAATTACATTAAGCGTTTAACCGACCTTGAAAATATTGCCAACTCCTACGAAGGCGTGGAAAAAACTTACGCTATTCAGGGCGGCCGCGAAATCCGCGTGTTTGTCACGCCGTCTAAGTTAGACGACCTTGCCTGCCAAAAGTTGGCGCGCGAAATTGCCAACCGACTTGAACAGGAACTAAAGTTTCCGGGTGAAATTAAAGTGCACGTAATTCGAGAAACCAGAGTAATTGAGTACGCCAGATAATTTAAAAAGGCGTCGGGTGATTTCTCACCCGACGCCTGTTCTTGTGCTCGTTTGTATGAGCGTGCCGATTCTGACAAATGTGACTTGAGTTCGCCAGTGCTCCGGCAAAATTGGTTCCCCCTTGTTGTTGTAAAAGACAGTTATTACTGCTTTACCGTCTTTGTCGCCGATTTGAGTTCCGGCATACCAAGGTTCTTTTCCAAACTGAAGGTCGAACCTCCGCTTTCTTTGATAGATCATTTCTGCCTCCAAAAAGATTATATATTTTATTGTCCAAAACTTCAATGCCTAAAATTTTATTCATTGGCGACGTTGTAGGTAAACCCGGACGCAAAGCTTTGCGTGAAGTCTTGCCCCAGTGGAAGGAAAAATATAAACCCGACGCTGTAATTGTCAATGTGGAAAATTTAGCGCATGGCAAAGGGGTTACGCCGTCTACTTTAGGGGAAATTGACGATTTAGGCATAGATTGTTTTACTTCCGGCAACCATGTTTTTAAAAAAGGGGAGCTGTCTGCCGAGTGTTTTGAAAAATATCCAAAACTCATTCGCCCTGCCAACTATGAGAGCAGTTTTCCCGGGCACGGTTATTACCGTTTCTCCAAAGACGGCCAGCAATATCTCATTATCAATTTAAATGGCCAGGTATTTATGGAAAAACAGGTGGAGGGAGCCATTGATAATCCTTTTTTAACCGCAGATAAGCTGCTGGTAGACCAGGGGCAAAAAGGTGATATAATAGTAATAGATTTCCATGCGGAGGCCACGAGTGAAAAGGTGGCTATGGGAATTCATTTAGACGGTAGAGCTTCCGGAGTTTTTGGTACTCACACTCATATCCCGACCGCAGATGCCAGGGTTTTAGCCGGCGGCACGGGCTATGTAACAGACGTGGGTATGACAGGAACCAGGGATTCAATATTAGGAGTAGTTCCACAAAACGCGCTTAAAAGATTTCTAAATTCCGAAGAAAAGTTTGTTTACGAAGTGGAAGAAAATGGAGTGCTGCAGGTAAACGGGGTTTTAATAGAAGTCGAAAGTGGAAAGTTAAAAGTTAAAAGTATAGAAAAATTGTACAAGGAGATGTAAAAATTTGGATGTTCACAGGAGTTCAAAAAAAAATTGCTTGTATAATTTTTTTATCTTTTGCAATAATCGGTGGTTTATGGTTTAAGGCAGTCGGACTAGTGTTCTTTTCATTTGTGTGGGCGTATCTGTGTTTTAGTATTTTTATATGGAGATGGTTTTATCTTGATGTTAAAGAAAGGCAAGAATGGGATCCAAAGGCTAAAGAATTTTACTCAAGATTCGATTTAGCAGTTGGTTATATCGGAGTTTTTATTCAGTATTTAGTTCATAGAAGTAAAAAATTAAATTAAAATTTATGGCAAGATTTTTAAATCCAAGCGAAGTAGTAGCGCAAACCGGCCTTATGCAGGGGCAGGTAGTTGCTGACCTTGGCTGCGGCAACGGATTTTATGTTTTGCCGGCCGCGCAAATGATAGGTCCTACGGGAATGGTTTACGCGGTGGACGTGCAGACATCTAAGCTTGCGGCAACTGTTTCCATAGCAAACCAGTTTGGCTACAAAAATGTTAGGGTAGTGCAGGCGGACTTAAACAAACCTTTAACGGATATTGCACCCAGTTCTTGCGATTTGGCAATTGTGGGAAATATTTTACACGAAGTGGACAAAAAAGAAGAACTTATTAAAAATATTTACAGGATTTTAAAAAGCCCGGGACGTGTAGTGGCAGTGGAGTGGAAACGCACAGCAACCCCTTTTGGCCCGCCAATTGAGAAAAGAATGGACCAGGAAAGACTGGAAATTACTTTGCAAACCGCAGGTTTTAGGAAGGTTAAGGACTTACTGGCAGACGGGTATCATTATGCGGTTTTATACGAAAAATAAAAATAACAGATAAACGCGAATAGATAACGGATTAACGCAGATCCGTGTCCATCCGTTGCAATATCCGTGTTAATCAGTTTAGCTATATATGAATTTAAAAAACTATTTTACCTCCCAGTATCTTTTCCAAATTAATACCGCATATATATCTCCGGCCGAAAAGCTTTTTTTGTTTAGCGGGGCAATTTTAGTTTTGTTGGCAATTGTTTTAAAAGTTTCGGCAGCCCTGGCACCAACGCCGGCCGACAAAAAGTACAGGCAAAAGTTTTTTAGCTTGTTTGCAACTATAGGCTTAAGCCAAATGGTCTGGTACCTGTGCCGCTGGCAAAATGTAAGGTTTTTTGGTTCGCATTTTATTGCCTGGGCAATTGTTTTAGTTGCGGTGGTTTGGTTTGTTAAAATTTTAATTTCTATATATAAAACCTACAGAGAAGAAAAAACAGTTTGGGAAAAAGAACAGGTAAAGCTTAAGTACTTGCCGAAATAGTATAAGGTATAACGTATTAGGTATAAGGCATTATACTTTATACATTATACGTAATACAAAAATATGTTTAACTGGCTGAAAAAATCAGAGTCGATAAAATCTTTAGGACAACTTGGAGAAGAAGCTGCGCAGGAAGAATATGAAAGGTGCGGTTTTAAAATTATCGCGCAAAATGAATATAACAAAAAGGGGAAACGCTTGGGGGAGATAGATTTTATTGCAGTTGATAAAAATCGCATAGTATTTGTGGAAGTAAAAACCCGAAATTTGTTATCCGTTAAATTCGGCACTGGGGCAGAAGCGGTTGACCAGTTTAAACAAATTAAAATTCTAAAAGCAGTGAAGATTTTTTTGCAAAAACATCCGGAGTATGCAAAATTACAGCCACAAATAGATGTTTGCGTAATGGAATATAGTGAAGTTGACCCCGTTAGAGGCCGCCCTGCCGCTGGAAGCGGCACGGCTACAGCCGCCTCGGGGCGGCTTGCCTCTAACGGGGTTGACAAATCGTTTAAACCTGCTAAAATAATAGCGAATGCAGTTGAGGATTGGAACTAGATGAGCCGGGCTCATCTTTTTTATTAGAAACCACAGATAAACACGGATATTGAAAACGGATTAACGCAGATCCGTATTCATCCGTTGCGGTATCCGTGTTAATCAGTTTAGCAAATATGAATGATCAACTAGAGCAAGCATTAGACCAAATAGCCGAAGAAAAAGGTATTAGCAGAGAAGATTTAATCTCTATGATAGAGGCGTCTTTAGCCGCGGCTTTCCGTAAGGATTACGGTGAGAAAAACCAGAACATTGTAGTTGAATTTAACCCCGAAACTATGGGCACTAAGGTTTTTGACCAAAAGACCGTGGTGGAAGAAGAAAGCCAAGTAGAAGAAGACCCTCAAAAATTTATTTTAGTTGATGAAGCTAAAAAACTTAAAAAAGGCGCCAAAGTCGGCGATGAAATTAAAACTGATATTACGCCCAAAACCGGAACTAACTACGGCCGCATAGCTGCCCAAACCGCCAAACAGGTAATTATTCAAAAATTGCGTGAAGCAGAAAGAAACGTGCAGTTTTCAGACTTTAAGGCCAAAGAGAGAACGCTTCAAAACGGCATTGTGCAAAGAGTGGAAGGCGACACGGTGCTTATTGACTTAGGCAAAGTTGCCGGCGTGCTTTTTCCCAGTGAGCAAATTCGAGGTGAAAGATACACCATTGGCCAGCGTATAAAAGTTTTAATTTTGCACGTTGAACCTGCCACTAAGGGTCCAAAAATTACTTTGTCCCGCAGTCATCCCGATATGGTAAGAAAATTGTTTGAATTAGAAGTGCCGGAAATTTACAATGGCTCTGTTGAAATTAAGGCTGTGGCCCGCGAAGCGGGATCGCGTTCTAAAATTGCAGTCATCTCCACTCAAGACGGCATTGACCCAATTGGCAGCTGTGTGGGACAAAAAGGCTCGCGAGTGCAAACTGTAATGGCCGAACTAAATGGTGAAAAAATTGACATTATAGAATATTCTGACGATCCAGTGAAATTCATTGCGAATTCACTCTCCCCGGCAAAAATTATCAACGTCCAATTAGATGAAGCCAGCAAAGAAGCTAAGGTCGGCGTTTTGGAAGATCAGTTGTCACTCGCTATTGGCAAAGCCGGACAAAATGTCCGTTTGGCCGCGCGTCTTACAGGATGGAAAATAGACATTAACGGGGAAAAAATTAGCGGAGACGAGCAAGCTAATCAGCCAGTCAGCGAATCAGTTGATCAGCATGCAGAAGGCCAGGTAGAGGTTGCGCCTGAAGGCACGGTTGAACAGGAATCTATAGACGCCGCGGCTCAGGAAGCCAAGCAAGAGTAAATATGAGTATTTATTCCCCTCCCCTTGTGGGAGGGGCTAGGGGAGGGGTAACAATGGAAGAAAAAACCATTTTATCGCGCAAACTTAGAAATAATTTGACCGACGCCGAAAAATTTTTGTGGTATTTTTTGCGGGCGGACAATCTTGGCGTGAAATTCCGGAGGCAGGCTGTAATCGGAAAATACATTGTAGACTTTGCTTGCTATGAGAAAAAGCTTGTGATAGAAATAGACGGCGGACAACATTACGAAAGCTCTGGCGATAAAGTTCGGGATCAATGGCTAAGATCGCAGGGATTTACAGTTTTAAGATTTTGGAATAATGAAGTTTTAGAAAATAGGGAAGGCGTGGTTTTAAAAATAATTGAACATTTAAAGTAACCCCCTCCCTAACCCTCCCCACAAGGGGGAGGGAACTAATACATTAATATTGAAAGGACAATTTTATGCCTCTAGTACCAATGGTAATTGAAAAGAGTAATATGGGAGAGCGGGCGTATGATATATACAGTCGGCTTTTAAAAGAGCGTATTATTTTTTTGGGCGAACCAATAGATGATGCCGTGGTAAATACGGTAATCGCTCAACTATTATTTCTTGACGCGGAAAATAATAAAGAAGACATAAAAATTTATATTAATTCGCCGGGCGGTTCAGTTACTTCTGCCATGGCGCTTTACGACACTATGCAGCATGTAAAAGCCGACGTATCAACAATATGCATTGGCCAAGCGGCCAGTGCTGCCGCGGTGCTACTTGCTTGCGGCGCTAAAGGCAAAAGACTTTCCTTGCCTAACTCGCGAGTTTTAATCCATCAGGTTATGGGCGGCGTGGAAGGCCAGCAAAAAGATGTTGAAATCCAGGCCAGAGAAATGATGCGCATAAAAGACCAAATTAACAATATTTTGGCCAAACACACCGGACAATCCATAAAAAAGATTGAGCAGGATACGGACAGGGATTATTTTATGACCGCCGAAGAAGCCAAAAAATACGGAATAGTTGATAAAATTATTCAATAACAGCAAGTCGGTATAGTGCCTGTAAAAGGAATAGAGGAACGCAAGAAACAAATAAAAATCCCTCTCTAAGTGAGAGGGATTTTTATATTTTAGAAATTTTTATAGTAACTGGTTGCAGTTGAATTGCACACATTTTTCAGGTCGCCTTCGTAGAGTCCGCATAGCTCGGTAGCCTGCACGTCTGAATGAAAGTAAGAAATTACATCTTTTACCGCGCCAATTAAGCAGTTAGCCTGTTGGTCAAAATTGGCTCCCAAACCGCAGGTGGTTTTTATTCCCGCCACGTTGCTGTAATTCCTGCTGGAAACATCCCGGCCTAAAGATTGCCAGCAGGTGGTTTGGAAACCCTCGTCAGCTTTGCTGCATAAGTCAAAAGTTGCGGTAAAATTTGAACCGTTCTTTTTGAGCATATACGAGGTTTGCATTAAATAGCACTGGCCTTTGTATTTTATATCTACAGCATTACACGGGTATAAAAGATCGTCTGGCTTTAAGTATTTAGTAAAATGATTTTTGTTGTCAATAATTACATTTTCCATAAACACTCCGCCCTGGCAGGAGGACTGTTCCCAAGAACCCGTAAGCCCGTCACATAAGCGCAAAGATTCAAACAGTTCGTTGTTGGAATAAGCCATAACCCCATGGCCCAAACCGTGTACACAATTAAAGTAGTCAAAAGAATAACTGGCTTTGCCCGTAATGTCGGAGCAGTAAGTGTTAAGTCCGCCTAGAAAATTGTTGCGTCCGACTTTGCCCACCACACCTTCCATAACACCGTGGTAATATCCGGACCAGCAAAAACCGTCGCCGTTGGAAAAGGCCTGGGAAACGGATTCGTAGAGCAAAATTGCAGACTGGCCAATAACGTGGGTTAGCGGGTGGCACTGTGACTGGACGTAAGCGTTCTGTGGGTATTGCTCTTTTAACTTGTCAAAAGCCGCAACCACCCCAAAAGCTTTAACCTGGTTTTGGTAATAAGCCTGGTAGCAGTCGAAATTGCTGCCGCAGTCATCGGTAGTATCTGCCTGGGGGGTATTGGGCAGCGTAGCCGGAGCGGGGGCAGTTTGGGTTTTAGATTTTAGCGCCGTTGGGGCGGTGGAAGAAGGGCTGGGCCCGGCAGCGGCTACAAAGGGAGGAGGAGCGGATTGTTCATTGGTTTTTGGAGTAGGGGAGACAGGAGTATTGTCTTGAGGAATTTTAATTACCGCAAAAATTACGACAACAATTAAAACAAAACCAATTAGGACAATATTTTTTAAAGCCAGTAGATTTTTCATATTATTTATTATACCATAATTTTTACGGTAAATAACAAACGCACGCTTAATCTTTCCCTTAGATTAAGCGTGCTCTAGTTGGTGTCTGTGTTTCTGTCAATTTCTACAAATTTACGGAAGTCCCTTGCGGCCTGCACGCATTTAAATAAATCTCCGCGCCGTTGTCCGGTTGGGCAGGACTCACATAGTTGCGGAAATACAGCTTCGGCCGGTATACCGCCCGATTCGGGATTGCTGAAGACTTGGTTGATTACAGCTTTCAGCTTTGTCAGCATAGAACTGGTTACTGTGAGCTCAACTTCCCTGCACAGGTCGTACTCACTAAAGGGGGGACGGGAAGAGGAAAGTTGGGGATGCTGGGCTCCTATTTTGTAATTGTCAGGCCAAATTAGCCATATGCTCATTTTGCCTCCTGTTGAATTAAATTAAGCTTAGCTAAAATACCCCTGTACAACAACCATTTTTATCCCCAGCAAGTTAGATTATTGTAATTATAAAAAGATGGGTGTAAAATATAAATTGTAATAAGTATATGAACAGATACAAAATTCAAAAACAAAAAGGGTTTAGTTTAATTGAACTTTTGGTGGTTATTTCTATAATTGCCTTATTGTCCAGCATTGTTTTGGTTGCTTTAAATTCCAGCAGGCAAAAAGCGCGTGACGCAAAACGCGTTTCAGATATGAACCAACTGGCCAAGGCTTTCGAGTTATTTTTTAACGACAAGCATAGCTATCCCACAACCCCTCCGGCAATCTCGGCAAACACGTGGGGAGTTTTGCACGGCTCCTTTTCCGGTTGTACATCAGCCGGATGCATTAACTATATATTGCCTGCGTACATAATTTCAAAGGTACCCGAAGCCCCCTTGCCTCCTGACGGCACCTGCGGACAACATGGTTATGCTGTTGGCACGCCAACCCAAAATGATTATCAGTTTTTAGGTACGGGTGGGGTAAACCTCATAAACAGGTATTATTTATCTTTCTGTTTGGGCGGCAGCGTTGGAAATTTGGGTCCCGGACTGCATACTTTAAGCCACGCAGGTTTTCAGTAAAGAACAATATTTTTAAATAAAATAAAACCGGCAGGGATTGTTCGTGGGCCCACGAACAATCCCTGCCGGTTTTTAACATTTGTAAATAAAAAATAAACAAATCAGCAGAACGGTTTGGTTTATTGACACGATTATGCAAAAGGAGTAAGCTATCCAAACTGTCTGAACCAAATTGTAGGAGGCCCAAATGAAGGGTTTTAGAGTTTTTTTGGTTGACGACGAACCGGCGACGGTCAGTGTGATTACCCAAATGCTAACCGAGTTGAGATGTAGGGTTGTATGCACGGCAGGGAGCGAAGCCGAAGCTTTGAAAAAAATCCCCACGCTTAAAGACTTAAGGGTGAATCTTGCACTAATAGACGGCTTGGCAGCGGGAGGCAGGTGCGGGGGCAAGGTAATTACTGAAAAAATATGGGAGCAGAGGCCTGATATAAAAGTTGTGTCAATATCTGCCCTTGGCTTGAATTTTGGCGACTATATGTTGCCAAAAGTTTTCAATCTCCAGCAGCTTGAGGTTTTGCTCAAGAAGATCAAATAACCAAAGCCACAAAGTCCCAAGGGCCGCGCAGTACGCGTTTGGCTCTTTTTTGTTTTGCCTCCGACCGACCGTTAGTGTAAAAGGAAAACGCGCCCGGAAAGGAGCATCCGCTCGTAAAGAGCGAATTTCCGGGCGCGTATTTGGTGGCTTCTATTCCAGGAAGCCGGCGGACGACTCGGGTGTAATTATTCTCGGGAGTTCCTCAATTTCTTTTGGTATCTCGATTGTTGGCACCTCGATGTCTGGTAACGTCTTAAGCGGAGTTTTCATTTTGTTCTCCTAAGGTTTGTTGTTGTTTGCCGTCCTTGACGGATTTGTTAATACCCTCCTTAGTATAGTAATTTTAAACCAAAATATTTTACAAAACAAGTCGCTTTGGTTGGGGGGAAAGGGCAGCCGTTGGGCTAAGGCGCCTTAAGCAGGGATTCGAAATTTGGAATGAATTTAATAAAACACACGACCGGCTAGTTTGTGCTAGCGATCGTGTGTTTCTGTTCTGACAAAAGTGTTTGTGAGAACAGTTTTCAGTAAAAGTTTCTGTCGCGCCTCGAGTCCTGGGTAATTACTCTGGGCGTGGCAAGGGCTACGGTAAGCGGACGCTTGCCCATAAACTTGCCGTTCAGGGCAGCTATGACCCCCTCTGCGTCCTGTAGTTCCACAGTTTCAACAAAGGCAAAGCCTCTTGGTTGTTGAGTAAATTTGTCCCTGATAATCTCGACGGACTCCAACTGGTAGCCGTATTCCAGGAACAAGCTTTGTAGGTCTCCTTCTGTGGAACCAAAGGGAATGTTTCCAACGAAAAGTCTTGGCATTTTAAGCTTCCTCAGATACCAGGGGTTTAAAGCCCCCGGATTTTCAGACAGTCCAGTAGAAAGAGGAATTTTCGCAACCCGCCTAAGTAGACAGCGCAAAATTACATTCCTCCGTTTGATTGCAGCAGTTTATCATAAATTGCCCTGCTTGTAAATGGCGGGAGGGGGTAGCCAATTGACCCCGGCGGGGTTTTTTGCTAACTTTAATATCTGTTGCCGAAGTTTTGTACCCAACATTTTTTAGGAGGTTAAAAACAGCATGGCCGAAAGTACCGAGACAGAAAAAATCCTTCTGACCGAACTTGAGGTTGAAATCCTGCGGAGGTTGTCCGGAGGGGCCTTGGTAAAACAACTTATGGACTTACCGGGTTATGAATGCAGGTCGAATACCGTATCCAGGCGTTTGCGGGTAATTCGGGAAAAACTGGGTGTTGTAAGCAACAGGGAAGCAGTCCTGAAGGCCCAGCAACTTGGCCTGCTCGAGGCTCCAGCGCTTGCACAGCAGTAACTATACAATGGCCGAGTAAGTGCGGGCAATATTTTTTCAAGGGAGGATAAGTGCAAAACAAACCTGAATCCGAGTTCGTTTACAGTAAGCCAACGATGTGTCTGCATTGCCATAAAATAGTGGAAATGGTGCATGAGAAAAACGAAGATCCGCAAAAGGGCGCTTGGAACTGCCCACTCTGCGGGCACGTCTATCCCTTCCAACATTGGAAGATCCGTAAACAGAGAAAGCCTCGTGGTTAAACTGTGGGCAAATCGTTCGCACGAACGATTTGCCCACCACACCTTAAGTAGGTGTTTTTTTATTTGTCTGTAGTTTTGCGGGAAGATAAAATCGTTTAAAAAAAACGCGCCTGGGAAAGTTCGCTCGTAAAGAGAGAATTCCCAGGCGCGTGTTTGCACCGCAATTTTTGTTCGGAGTGATTCCGAACGCCTTAGGTCGGCTTAGAACTGTCTGCCTGAAGTTCGGCCGGATTGCCTCCAGTCGTTCCTCGGGACGAAGGTTTTTTTCGGCAGGGGAAGTCCGATTGAAAGTTCGCGGTCCCCCATTTTTTGCCCCTTGAGCAACAAGATTATCTCATTGGCCTTTAGGTCACCGGTAAGTTCCACGAAGCCGTATCCTTTGGAACGGCCTGTTTCCGGATCCCCGATGATCCGGCAGGAATCAACCTGGTGACCGCGTTCTTCAAACCACTGCATAAGCCCGTTTTCAGAACACTCGTACGGTATATTCCCAACGAACAGCCTCACCATTTTTCATCCTCCTTTAGAACGCCAAACCGAGTTTGTACCAAATAACGCAAATCGCCACACAGCTGCCCACGAAAATCCACCAGCCCGGTTGTTTTACTTTCATGCGCATAGGCCACCTCCATTGCAGAAAGTTTACCCGAAAAATAAGGTTGGGGCAAGGCATTGCGGGCAAAGTCGAACGCGAGCGACATTGCGGGCAGGGCGAAATAGATATATAATTATTTTATATCTAAAATCGGAATGCGGAAACAAAAATTAAAATTAAAGTTCGCCTTTGCCCGAAAGTTTGTTCGAAGGGGATTTACTTTAACTGAGCTTTTAGTGGTTATTGCAATAATCAGCCTTTTGGCCAGTATTTTTTTGGTTGCCTTGAACAACGCAAAAATAAAAGCCAGGGAAGCAAAAAGAAAGGCGGACGTGACCCAAATGGAAAAAGCTCTGGCGCTTTATTACAACGCAAATAATGTTTACCCCATTCCCGGAGACGGCTGGAATGTCGGCTATAATTTTGACGCTTCCGGAAGAACGGAATGGCTTATTTTACAAGCAGCTTTGTCGCCTTACATTTCAAGACTTCCCACAGACCCAAGCTATGGTGACCAATTCGTCGGCGCCGGCTATGTGTACTATGCCAGTAGCATTCGCAGCCCAACCGCACAAGGTCGGGGTTTTACTCTTATTGTTTTCCCTACCGAAACCCCCCAGCAGGACTGGTCGTGTCCTTTTGCATCTTTTGAGACTGATTACCCAAATAAATTTTTGTGCCTGTATCAATAACTTTGTCAGGCAGTCTTCTATATTAGTATGTGTAATTAATAGAGGACAGGCCTGTCTCCCGTAGGGAGAGGGAAATGGGTAAAAAATACCGCCCAGCGTTGGCTGGGCGGCGACAGCAATTTTGTCGAACTTGGGTTTTCTCGGTTGAAAGTCTTGTGGGCGCTGTTGCTCGTAGTGCCATTTAATGTACAGCAACCACAACAGACCGAGAATAAAAAGAATAAACGCAATTCGACTCCGTTTTTTCTTGTCCATAAAACCTCCAAGTAAGTTTGTAAAAAGTTTAACCGAAACCACGGAAGAAAACAATACACCACTTGCGGGCGGGCCTGCCGCCAGGCAGGCGTGGGAAATGGGTAAATTGAAAAGGCGGCCGGGGCGGACACCTTTTCGTAGATGGTTGAATTCGGATGCTAGACGGTAGCGGTTGCCGTTGCGGGTTTGCCGTACTCTGACTGACAGGTGAGGACGGCTTGCACGCAATCGTCGATGAGAGTCTGTTGACTCTGCGGTGAGAGGTTTTTGCAGGTCGCGCATTCGATGAGAAATTTCAGAGTTTCGGTGACGACCGACTCTACCTCTTCTCCACTGACGAGGTTTGCTGTGTCAGTGTAGAGGTTTGAAGCCAGAAAAACCCTTTCAGCGCCGAGTTGAGCGTTAACCTTATCCAAAGCCGCGTCAATGGCGGCTCGCATTCTTTTCATTTCCGGATCGAACCAGTAAATCATTGGGTATCCTCCATTTTTGGATAATTTAAAATACATCAAAAATTACCCAAAGTCAACCCCATTAAGCCGTTGCGGGCGGGGGAAAATGGGTATAGAATTTTGTTATGGTAAAATTTGTTAGGGAATAACTACATGCTTGATGGTATCAAAGAAAAACTTGCACTTGAGCTTAGTAAGCCCATCATAGAAGAAAGCCAAGTTGTTTATATACTTTCCAGGATTCGTAAAATTTTGGAAATCGACTATAATTTAAATCAAGGTAAATATGCAAAGCTAAAATTTTATTGCGATTGGGCTCTGCATACAAAAATTGATAAAAATAAAGCTTTCCAAGAAGAGTTTGTTAAGTTTATACAAGGTGATATGAACGCTGGGGCACCTATACTGACATTTGAAGTTTTTCAGACAGAATTTTTGGATTTTTTAACACAATATGGAATTTCTGCAGAGGTATATAAAATGCCGGAGAATAATATTACTTTCAGAAAACTTTTAGCCAAGATCTACGCTGATACCCCAATAATTGTAACTTTGATTAAGACTTTTGAAATCAAAACCAATGAAGGCATTTTCACAAAATCAAATGAAATGTTTAAATATGACATTGGTTTTAGAATAACACCCTTGGATTGATAACCCTTGTGCCGCATAGTTCATAGCTTGACACTATATTTAAAAAGGTTTATAATCTTTAAGGATTTAGAAATTAAATCTTATCTCCCTACGGGAGATGTACCAAGAGATTAAAAAAGGCATAAACATAGATTCCAATTTTACCCTTATGTAAGCCAAGTTGGTTGATTATAAGGGATCCCGATTTATTCGGGAGTACGGAACACTATCTTGATTTATTGAGATGTGTTTTTTGTTTCCCTTTTTTGCACTCTTTGTCCTCAGTTTATCCCGAGTGCAAAAACGCTGAATGGACGCAGATAAGTACGCAGATCACACGCTGAAACATCAGCGAGAAATCCGCGTAGCTATCCGCGACGAATCCGCGGTGCACCTTAACAGTTAAATAGTGATTAGAAAACAATATAACCGCCCGGTTATATTGTGTACAAAACCATCGTGTCCCAGCTGATTTAAACCCAGCAGGGATGCAATGTTTGCGTCAATTCAATTTTTGAGTTCAATGATATCTGTGAAAACAGAAAATGCTTTGATAATTTAGCATTATAAAAATAAATTATCGCCAGATTTTGTCCGACTCTTTTTATTAAGAGTGGACGGGATCAAAACCTCTACTTATAGTTCTGTCTAGTCCGCCATTGGCGGATCGGACATTTATAGAATTATATTTAGTTTTACCGTGATACCCGAAGGCCTTTAGGCCTGAGTGGTTCACGGTTCTAATAAGAGTTTGATCCTGGCTCAGGATGAACGCTGGCGGCGTGCCTAAGACATGCAAGTCGAGTGGGTTTAGACCCACGGCGAACGGGTGAGTAATACCTAGGAACTTTCTTTAAGTGGAGCATAACCAGTCGAAAGATTGGATAATACTCCATGTTGTAGCAATACAAAAGTCGCAAGACGCTTAAAGTGAGGCCTGGGCACCATCAGCTAGTTGGTAAGGTAATGGCTTACCAAGGCTATGACGGTTAGGGGTCCCGAGAGGGATAACCCCCACACTGGGACTGCGACACGGCCCAGACTCCTACGGGAGGCAGCAGTTTGGAATTTTGGACAATGGACGAAAGTCTGATCCAGCGACGCCGCGTGGACGATGAAGGCCTTCGGGTTGTAAAGTCCTTTTGCTCGGGAACAATATTTTGAGCGTACCGAGAGAATAAGAGGTTGCTAACTCTGTGCCAGCAGCAGCGGTAATACAGAGACCTCAAGCGTTATCCGGAATCATTGGGCGTAAAGCGTACCGATAGGTGGTTTTACAAGTCAGAAGTGAAATCTTAAGGCTTAACCTTGAGACTGTCTTTTGAAACTGTAAAACTAGAGGGGCAAAGAGGAAGCTGGAACAAACGGTGTAGTAGTGAAATGCGTTGATATCGTTTGGAACACCAATAGCGTAGGCAGGCTTCTGGGTGCCACCTGACACTGCTAGGACGAAAGCGTGGGGAGCGATAAGGATTAGATACCCTTGTAGTCCACGCTGTAAACGATGATGATTAGGTGCTAGAGAGTATCGACCCTCTTTAGTACCATAGCTAACGCGTTAAATCATCCGCCTGGGGAGTACGGCCGCAAGGCTAAAACTCAAAGGAATTGACGGGGACCTGCACAAGCGGTGGAGCATGTGGTTTAATTCGACGGTAAGCGAGGAACCTTACCAAGGCTTGACATGTAGCTGCATCCCAAAGAAATTTGGGCGCCTTCGAGGGTGCTACACAGGTGCTGCACGGTTGTCGTCAGCTCGTGCCGTGAGGTGTTCACTTAAGTGTGAAAACGAGCGCAACCCCTACGGTGAGTTACAAGTGTCTCACAGAACTGCCCGCGTTTAAGCGGGAGGAAGGTGGGGATGACGTCAAATCAGCGTGGCTCTTACGCCTTGGGCGACACACGTGCTACAATGGGCAGAACAAAGGGACGCCAAACCGCAAGGTGGAGCAAATCCTATCAATACTGCCCCCAGTTCGGATCGAGGGCTGCAACTCGCCCTCGTGAAGCCGGAATCGCTAGTAACCGTATATCAGCCTCGATACGGTGAATACGTTCTCAGGTTTTGTACACACCGCCCGTCAAGCCATGGAAGTGGGAAGCGGATGAAGCGTCCTTTAGTGGACTCCAATCCGAAGCTCATGACTGGGGCTAAGTCGTAACAAGGCATCGGTAGCGGAAGCTGTCGATGGATCACCTCCTTTCTAAGGAATAAAATATGTATCCTTCTAACTTTTCGAAGTTGGACGTTGGTGCACATTCCATTGGTCGTCGTTAATTTTTTCGAAAATTAGCGCTTCTTGAATCAACTTTGGCGCAAAGCATTTGCCTCCATACCAGTCATCACCCTTTGGGTGATTCCGGTATAGGGCATGGTGTTGTACCTTCTAACCTGCCCCGTACCCGTCTTAATTTTTTAAGATGATGTACAAAAGCAGGTCCTGATGTTACTAATCAGATTATCTTTTGATAGTTTGATAAAGTGGTATCGGGGTCACTATTTAGCCGTTAAAGGTTAAGAAGCATGTAAAAGCCACCCGCAAGGGTGGCTTTTGAAGTATGGCCTTCACTTGGGGAAAGAGCTATAATTTATCAAATGAATGAGCTTGTAGGAAAATATAAAAATTGGAAATATAAGAATACGCTCTTTTTGGCATTGAGTTTAATATTATTGTTTTTATTCTCAGATTCTACAGCAGTAAAAAATTTTATAAGCCAAGTTGGAGGCTTAGGTTATTTTGGAATTTTCATAACAGGCTTATTTTTTGTATCTACTTTTACTGTAGCCCCAGCCAGCATTGTTTTATATTTTTTGTCAGGACAATTCAATCCAGTAACAATAGCTTTGGTCGCCGGTTTTGGCGCGGCGGTAGGAGATTTGCTTATTCTAAAATTTTTGAAAGACCGTGTGTTTGAAGAACTTTCGCCAATATTTATAAAAATGGTAGGCAAAAGGGTTTCCCGGCTTTTTAAGACCCCTTATTTTGCCTGGCTTGCCCCGGTTGTCGGCACGCTGATTATTGCCTCGCCTTTCCCTGATGAAATAGGTATAGGCCTATTGGGTGTTTCTACACTTAAAAGCTGGCAGTTCTTTTTAATATCTTTTATCTCCAATGCAGTCGGGATATGTGTTATTATTTCCGTAGCCAGGGCTGTCTGAAAAATTTAAACGGTTGTAAAACCTAATGTTAAGTATACTTGACATTAGGTTTTTATTTGTTTATTATTATTTTAGTAAATATTAATTATCCCTTGGCTAACAGCTCTAAGGGTCCAGAAAAGGAAATAAACAATGAAAAACAAATTGATTATTGTTATTATAGCGGCAGTTGTGGTTTTGGGCGCAGGGTATGTTTTAATCAGGCAAGCGTCAAACAGGAAAACCGCTTCACAGCAGGGCCCAAAAGAAATGATGTCCGCCGAAGGCGAAGAAACATTTACCGGCACCATGCCGCAGGGCAGCATAAATGACAATAAGATGATGGAAAAGACAGAGGACAAAATGATGCAGGAAGGAGCAATGATGGAACAGAAGCCCGGAGCTTACAAAGATTATTCATCGTCAGTCTTAGCCGAAGCCACCAAAAACGGCGGCAAAGCAGTGCTGTTTTTTTGGGCCTCATGGTGCCCTTATTGCAAGGAGGCCAACGCGGACTTTACGGCCAACACCGGCCAAATTCCCGCCGGAGTAACCGTCCTTAAAACAAACTACGACACGGAAAAAGAGTTAAAGACCAAATACGGCATAACTTACCAGCATACTTTTGTGCAGGTAGACGCCAATGGCAACCAGATAACCAAATGGAACGGCGGCGGGGTTAAAGAATTAGTGGCTAACATAAAATAATTTTTTATGATTCAAATTCTTTTTGCCATCCTTGCAGGCATACTGACTATAGGCGCGCCGTGCATTTTGCCACTATTGCCAATACTGCTTGGAGCCAGCATAGGGCAGCAAAGTAAAACACGGCCGTTGTTTATTGCATTAGGTTTTATTACTATGTTCTCCCTGGCCGGCCTGACTCTTTCGTTTGTTGTCACAAGTCTTATGATATCGCCGGACGCGCTTAGAAATATAGCCATTGCCGCCCTGGGATTGTTCGGGTTCCTAATGGTTTTCCCAAAACCCTTTGAGCTGCTGACCCAGCCCCTGTCGCGCTATATAACCAAAGCCCAGAACGTAAGCCAAAAGGCGGGTTCTGGTAACTTTGGCGGGTTTGTTTTAGGACTCATATTGGGACTTATTTGGACGCCGTGTGCAGGGCCGGTTTTAGGTTCCATTTTAACGCTCATTGCAACCCAGGCCAACATTGGCCAGGCAGGTGTATTGCTTGTAGCTTATGCCATTGGCGCGGGTCTGCCTATGCTGGCCATTGCTTATGGCGGGCAATTTGTGACTACCAGAGTCAGGCTGCTGGCCCGGTATACTAACCTGATGCAAAAAGTCTTTGGAGTGCTCATACTGGCTTTAGCCGTAGCCATGTATTTCCAGTATGATTTAAAATTACAGGCAAAAATTTTGGAATATTACAATTTTCCCAGTTTGGAAGAAAAACTTTTAAAACCGGAAATGATGAATAAAGAAGCCGTTCAAAATTCTACCAATGGGATATCTCAAAATATGATTAATTTAAATTTACCAAACTACGGCCCGGCGCCGGAATTTACCGGTATAAATAATTGGCTAAACCTGCCTGCCCTGCCTACCGGACAGGCAGGCGGCAGGCAGGCTCTGAATCTTTCAGACTTGAAAGGTAAGGTTGTGCTAATAGATTTTTGGACCTACTCCTGCGTAAACTGCATCCGCACTTTGCCTTATGTGACTAAGTGGTATGACACTTATAAAGATAAAGGCTTCGTTGTTGTTGGCGTACATACGCCGGAATTTGAATTTGAAAAAGTTACCGAAAATGTTAAAACAGCAATTCAGCGCTACAATATTCATTATCCGGTAGCGCAGGATAATTCCTTTGCAACCTGGAATGCCTACAGCAACCGTTTTTGGCCGGCCCACTATTTAATAGATAAGGAAGGCATTGTCCGTTATTACCATTTTGGCGAAGGCAAATATGAGGAAACAGAAAACGCCATAAAATATCTGCTTGGCTTGCCTGGCCCTGTAAATGAAGAGGATCAAAAGCAAAACGGCCAAATAAAAACGCCGGAAATCTACTTTGGCACAAGCCGACTGGAATATTTGACCAAATCTCAGAAACCTTCAGCGTCAGGCGAATACTATGCTTTTCCTGAAAAACTTGAAAGCAACCATTTTGCTTTGGAAGGCAAATGGCAATTTGGAGTTGAAAACATAAAACTTGTGGAAGGCAGCGGAAAGGTAAAAATGAAGTTTTACGCCGGGAAAATCCACGTAGTTACCCGGGCGGATAAAGCAACCACGGTTAATATTATTGTCGACGGAAAGTCCGTGGGAAGCTTAAATGTTGGTTCGTCTGATTTATATACCCTATTTGATTCGCAGGATTACCGTGAACACGAAATAGTAATAGAGGTCCCAAAGGCGGGTCTGGAAATATTTACTTTTACTTTTGGATAAACAATGATAAAGAACCTTATTAGACAATACCGCGAACAAAAAAACTTAACCCAGCAGCAGCTGGCAGAAGCCGTCGGGGTGTCACGCCAGACCGTGATTGCCATGGAGAAGGGAAACTATGAACCTTCCCTGGGGTTGGCTTTAAAGTTGGCGAAATTTTTCAAAATGCCTGTGGAAGAAATATTTATGTTAAAATGAAAGCGCTAGCTTTCATCCTGAGGCCTAAAGGCCGAAGGATCCCTTAGTCCTTATTTTTATGAAAATAATCACTTACTATCTTTTGCTTTTAATATTAATTGCCCTAACCGGCGGTTATCTACTGCGCGAGCCTATGGACTCTATGTCCATGTCGGCAATGCTTTCGGTGTCCGCCGTTTTGGTTATCTACACTATAGGCATTTCTTTAGTCGGGGAAACCAATAATATTGATGAGCGGGACATTAACCATAGGAATATTTCTAACCGGACAGCCTTAATTGCCGGCACTATAATTTTTTCCATTGGACTTATTTATCAAATGTTTATAACCCATAATTTGGACTGGTGGCTGTTGGCAGGACTAATTGTAATTAACCTGACAAAAATAGTAAGTTTAATTTATTTGAATTACAGAAAATAAATACCGGCTGCTTTTTTAAAAAGTCTACCGCCAACTGATAGATCGCGCTCGAAAAGTTTTTAGATTCGAGTAGCGACGTGCAAATTACAGGCAGCATTGATGCGAGCCTGTTTTTTGTTTGCCACTATTTAGCCGTTAAGAACGGTCTGCATGAAAAATCCCGCCCCCAAAAAGGGCGGGTTTTTGTATGCGTAGAAATGGGGTATGCCCCCATTTATTTTTTTGCTTGACATAATACCCCCTGGGGGTATATGCTTAAATTGCTTATGTTGAAATCTAACGAAAAAAATTTAATAAACAGACTGCGCAGGATTTCGGGCCAGGTTAACGGGTTAGAGCGTATGTTAGCTGAAAATAGATATTGCGTAGACATTATTACCCAATCCCTTGCCATAGAAAAATCCCTTCAAGGTTTTAACCGCGCCATGCTGGAAAACCATTTAAGGGAACATGTCGCGCACCAGTTTAAACACGGCGGAGATAAAAAAGCCATTAATGAGCTGCTTAAAATTTATTTTCTTAACAACAAATAATTTGGGCATTGCCCAGGAAGGAATATTATGAATAAAGACCAAATAACTTTTGGGATAATTGGTTTGTTTGTGGGTATTGTAATTGCCTCGCTTTTTGCCCGAACGGCTGTAAATGGCCAAAATTACGGCATGATGCGCATGATGGGCATGCGCGGCAACATGATGGCAGGTTCCAATCAGAACGGCATGATGGGTAATATAGATAGGCATTTTATTGAACAAATGATTCCGCACCATGACGACGCCATAACTATGGCCAACATCGCCCTAACTAAAGCCGAGCACCAGGAAATAAAATCTTTGTCGCAAAATATTATTAAAGCCCAAACCGAAGAGAACAACAAAATGAAGCAGTGGTATAAAGACTGGTTTGGAACGGAAGTTCCTGATGCTTTTGCCGGGACAGGACACAGCATGGGTAGCGGTATGATGCACGGGGGAATGATGGGCAATACCGGCGACATTTCCAGTTTGGAAAACGCAAAACCTTTTGACAAAGAGTTTATTGAACAAATGATTCCTCACCACCAAATGGCAGTAATGATGGCGCAAATGCTAAAAAATTCCACCAACCGTCCGGAAATGAAGCAGTTGGCAGACGATATTATTACTGCCCAGAATAAGGAAATAGAACAAATGAGAGGGTGGTATAGCCAATGGTATAAATAAAATCGGGTAAATGAACCACGACCATCATCACAACCATAACGCCCATAACTTAACCCGGCATAACAAGCACGAAGGGCATTCGCCGGAAATGTTTCGCCAAAAGTTCTGGCTAAGTTTGGCGCTTACCTTTCCAACCCTACTGTATTCCGAAATGATACAGCAGTGGCTTCATTTTGCAATGCCAAAGTTTCCGGGGTCAGAATATATTCCCGCAATTTTTGGCAGCGTTTTGTTTTTTTATTCCGGCATGGTTTTTATTAAAGGCGCGGTTGCGGAATTAAAATCCGGACAGCCGGGAATGATGACTCTAATTTCGCAGGCAATAATTGTCGCTTACGTTTATAGTTTGGCCACTATTTTTTGGCTTTCAGGCAGTGAATTTTTTTGGGAACTTTCCACGCTTATCACCATAATGATTTTTGGGCACTTCCTGGAAATGAAATCCATAAGAAGTGCGCAAAATGCTTTAAAGGAACTGGCAAAACTTTTACCGGATATGGCAGAAAAAACTAGCGGGGAAATAGTTGTTGTTGCCGATTTAAAGGTAGGCGATATGCTCTTAGTCCGCCCTGGGGCAAAGATTCCCGCAGACGGCGCTGTAATTGAGGGGGTCTCTTCAGTTAACGAATCTATGATTAGTGGGGAAAGCGAACTTGTAAAAAAGAATACGGGCAGCGAAGTAGTAGCCGGGACAGTTAACGGCAGTGGGGCTTTAAAAGTGAAAGTTACTAAGATTGGTGAAAATACCGCACTGGCCGGCATTATGCGGCTCGTGGCAGAAGCCCAAACTTCCAAATCTAAGGCGCAAGTTTTAGCTGACAGGGCTGCTTTTTACTTAACAATCGTCGCTACTATTTCAGGTGCAGCAACTTTAATTGCCTGGCTTTTTTTGGGCAGGGGAGCAAGTTTTGCCATAGAAAGGGCAGTTACGGTTTTGGTTATTGCTTGTCCTCATGCGTTAGGTTTGGCCATCCCGCTTGTAGTGGCTATTTCCACAAGTTTAGCTTCCAAGAACGGTTTTCTGGTCAGGCAACGGATTGCTTTGGAATCTGCCCGCAATATTGATGTGGTTTTATTTGATAAAACCGGCACGCTTACTAAAGCCGAGCATGGGGTTGTAGATGTATGGCCGGTACAAGGGTACAGCGCAGAGAATATTTTAAGTTTTGGGGCGGCTGTTGAAAATCAGTCAGAGCATCCTATTGCTCAAGCGGTTGTCAGTAAGGCAAAAAGTGAGGGCATACAGATTCCAACTGCGCAGAATTTTTCAGCACTTCCTGGCAAAGGAGTAAAAGGCAGTATAGGCGGAAAAGAAGTTTTAGTCGGCGGCCCGCAGCTTATTTCTGCCCAAAATATTTCTATTCCTAAAGATTTGAAAACAAAAGTTGAACAGGCAGGGGCAGAAGGAAAAACCGTAATTTATATTATTCTGGAAAATATTGTCGCGGGGGTTATAACCACGGCAGATTTAATACGGCCGGAATCTAAGGAAGCGGTAACCCAGCTTCACAAGCTTGGTGTGCGGGTTTTTATGTTAACCGGTGACAGCGAAGCTGTTGCTGACTATGTCTCCAAACAATTAGGCATTAAAGAATATTTTGCCGGAGTTTTACCGGAAAATAAATCTGACAAAGTTAAGCAGTTGCAAAAAGACGGCAGCCGTGTGGCTATGGTTGGAGACGGAGTGAATGACGCTCCCGCTTTAAGCCAGGCAGATATCGGCATAGCCATTGGAGCGGGCACAGATGTAGCTATTCAGTCCGCCGGCATAATTCTTGCCAGGAGCGATCCTAGGGATGTTGTAAAAATTATTAAGCTGTCTAAAGCTACTTACAACAAAATGGTGCAAAATTTAATTTGGGCTACAGGCTATAATATAGTGGCTATCCCTTTGGCAGCAGGATTGCTTGGAATAATCTTGCCTGCAGCCATAGGTGCGGCGTTGATGTCTGTAAGCACAATTATAGTGGCAACGAACGCGCAATTTTTAAGAAGGTTATATTTATAATGAAAAAGGGTGTATACTTAGGTTGTTAAAATAATTAAACGAAACAAAAATATGTATAATGAAAAAATGTTGGAATGGGCGCTCCGCATAGGGGTTGCCGGAGAGTTTTTTGGCCACGGTATTTTGGCCATAATGGGAAAAAAGGACTGGGTTGGCTGGACCAGCCAATTAACCGGTTTAAGCGCTGAAGCAGCCACTACTTTTCTGTTATTCGTCGGGCTTATGGACGTGATTGTGGCAATTATTGTCCTTGTAAAGCCTTTAAAGCCAATTTTATTGTGGGCAGCGTTTTGGGGTTTTTGGACTGCGTTAGTCAGGCCTTTGGTGGCACATCCGGTGTTTGGCGGCACATCGACTTTAGATTTCATTGAACGCTTTGCCAACTGGGCGGCTCCGTTAGCTTTATTTTACTTTTATAAAAGCAAAGGCAGGTAATTTTAGGCAGCCTTTATTTTACGCATATGAAAATTTATGCTGAAAACGGCAAAGACAGAAACAAGCAAATAAAATTTTTGTTTGATTTTATCAAGCCGCATAAATTGGGCGTAATGGCTACAGTCACCGGAAATTCTTTGCCGCAAGCCGCGGTAGTCGGCATTGCGGTGACTAAAGAGCTGGAGTTATTTTGCAGCAGCTTTACTGCATCCCGAAAATACAAAAACTTGCGGGTTAACCCAAGAGTAGCCGTGGTAATTGGCTGGGATAAGGGCAAAACGGTTCAATATGAAGGCACGGCCGAAGAACTCGATGTGGATTTAGGAGAGGAAGACCCGCTAAGGACAATTTTGGCCGGCGTGCCTTCCATTGGAAAATACATACCCAGGGAACACAGGGTATTTTACAAAATTAAGCCGACCTGGATAAGGTTTTCCGATTTGTCCGTTGAGCCTTGGTACCGTTTTGAACTAAAATTTTAAAGTTATGGAGGCTTAAAAAGATATTTGCAAATTTTGCAGTTTTTGCTATTTTTTAATAGATGTTAGGCATAAAATTTAATGAAACAAACTTTTAAAATTAGCGATTTATTAAATTAGTATTAATTAACAAAATCATTAAACAACATAAAATGAGAAAAATATTAGTGTTTTTTGCGGTTTTTGCGCTTACCTTAGGCTTAACGGGCCCGGCCCGGGCAGCTGTCAGCTTTTCTGTGGCTCCGGCAAGTTTAGTGCCGGACCCAATTACGGTTAAGGCCTCAAGTGCCCCAATTGGCTTGTTTAGCTTTAGCTTAAGCCAAAGCGACGGAGAAACTTTGTCAGGCATAAATTTAACAGTCAGCAGCAATGGGACAACTACTGTAAGCGGAGGGGATTTGTCAGCTTTGTCTATATATAAAGACAACGGTGACGGTAATTTTAATGTTGCAAGCGATGCCCTAACAGGCACCCAGGGAAGCATTAACATAGGAACTGCAACCCATATTTCCGCCGCCACTTCCACTTTGGCTTCCGGAAAGTTTTTTGTAAGTTTTCAAACCGGCGCTTCTTGGAGCGATGCAAGCCCTTCAGACAGCATTACCGTAACTTTGCCGGCCGACGGAGTTTTGACTTCGGCAACATCCACACCCACCGGCACAGCAGTAACAACAGCCGGCATTACCGCAGACACAACCGCGCCGCAATTAAGTTCAGCGGTTGCTAAAAATACCGGAGGCACCGATGCCAAAGAAGCAGGCGACAGCGTGGAGTTAACTTTTTCCGAATCCACGAACAAGCCTCTCATTTCGTCATCTACTATTAATTCTTTCTTTAGTGTAAACAACAGCCACAGCTTTTTGGACTCCACCGGAGCAATTGGCGCCGCTGCCTGGAATACCGCGGGCACAATCTTAACTATTACTTTAAGCAACACCGCGAGTTCTTCCACCTCAACCCTGCCCAGTTTGGCGGTAGGGGATGTAATTACGGTTTCAAGCAACCCCGGCTTTACGGATTTGGCGGGTAATTTAGCAGGCGGCACGCAAAGCCTGACCGGAAGTTTTGCCGGACATGTAGATGACGGCGGGGATGAAGATGCCAAAGGCAAATGCGCCAATAGCCTCATTAACGGCAGGCTCTATAAAGTAGGTTCCGATCCCACCGTGTATTTGGCCGCGGCCTGCAGGTTAAAACCTTTCCGCGGGCAGGCAGTATTTAAGTCGAGAGGCAAAAAATTCCAGGATATTATTGTTTTGTCTGCGTTGCCTTCGAATGTAAGCATAAGCCAAACCCCGGTGCTTCCGGTTGCCGGCACTTTAGTTAAGGGCTCGGACAAAACCGTATGGTTCGTGGACAGCCACGGCAAGAAACGCGGTTTTGTGTCTGCCAAACATTTTATGGAGCTGGGTTTCAGTTTCCAAAATATGCAAATAATTTCCGACACGGACCTGGCCCTTATTCCGCCGGGCACGCCCGTGGAAGACAACGAGGAGCATCCGGACGGGGCAATTATTAAGTGCAGCAACACCGCCACTGTCTACCAGGTGGTAGGACATAAGAAATTCCCGTTTACAAGTCCAACAGCGCTTTCCGGAGCCAGCCAAACAACTACTAATATCCTTATTGTCAATTGCGCCAACTTTAAGTACCAGCAAGGCGCTGCAATAAATTAAGCAATAATTTAATCTAAAGTTATACCACAAACCCGCGCAGGTGAACACCTGCGCGGGTTTTTAGGTTAGGTGAAACAAACGGGCCTTTTGGGCGATATTTATTTTGTATGAGCAAGACTTTTAGCAATTTTATACAGCCTTCAGCCAATTTTGTAATTGGCGAGAATTTTAGTATGCTAAAGAAAGCTTTTAGTAATGTAATTAAGCCTTTAGCAAAGTCTGCCCAGCATATGGAGATTAATTATCTGGTAAGTTTGGCAAAAAAAGGTGATTTGGACGCTTTTGGCCAAATTTACGACCATTTCATACACCGGATTTTTAAATTTGTAAGAATGAAAATTCAAAACCAGCAGGAAGCCGAAGACATTGTCCAGGAGACTTTTGTTAAAGCTTACAAAGGTTTAGGTGTTTTGAAATTAGAAAATTTAAATTTTTCCGCCTGGCTTTACCGTATTGCGAGCAACACCATTAATGACCATTTCAGGAGAAAATACCGCACGCCGGACATTTTAGCCATAGATGAAAATTTTGACCTGGCTGACCAGTACTCTTTAGAAAAAGAAGCGGTAAAACTTTCAGATTTAGAAATTATTAAAGCAGCCTTCCAGCAGCTGTCGCCGCTTTACAAGCAGGTTTTAGAATTGCGGTTTTTGCAGGACCTGTCTTTAGACGAAACCGCAAAAATAGTTAACAAGAGTAATTTGTCGGTGCGCTTAATTCAGTTCCGCGCTTTGAAAAAAGTGCAGTTAATTATCCAAAAAACTTATCCTTCACAATATTAAGAATGCAGTGGGAAATCAGAAAATTTAAAAAAGCGATTGACTCTTTAAAGCAAATGGGTGCGCAAAACAGCTTGGCATTAAACGAACAGGAAGCGCAAGATTTAAAACAAAGAGTTTTGCGGATGGTGGCTAACCAGGAACAAGAGGACCGGTTTAAACTTAAGCCAAAAAGTAGTATAATAAGTAAGGGACAAAATATAGTCCGTTATGCCTTTTCTTTATTGCTCGGGTTATCTTTGGCAGGCGGGACAACTTTTGCTTCCAGTACCGCAGTGCCCGGGGACTGGCTTTACGGCGTAAAGCGTTTTAAGGAAAAAATTGAATTACAGATTGCCAGCTCAAATGAGAACAAGGCAGGGCTAAAGGTAAAGCAAGCGCAGGAGAGGCTTGCAGAGTTGCAAATAATTTCAGGCCCAAAAATGCCCGAACAAGAAAGCCTGCCCGCCCAAAATGGTGAGCAAGCCAATGAGCCTGCTTCTAAATTGTCCGGAGAAAATTTAAAAAACAGCCGCGCGGAATCTGAAATTGAAAGCAGGGCCAAGATTGAGGCGAGGAAAGCGATTGATGAGGCAGTCAGCGCGGTAGAAGCGGCGCAGGTTGAATTAAGGCAAAGGGGCAGGGAGCAGTCGGCAAAAGATTTAGACAAGGAAATTTTTGATTTAAAAAATAGGGCACAGGCCCAGGGCGTTAGCGCCAGGCTGGAAAACCGGGAGTCAGAGCCAAGAGGAAGGAAAAAAGAAAAATAACGGCTAAAAAAATATTTTTTTAGATGAAAAACTACCGGCACATTTTAAAAAATGTTGCTATTGGCGCAGCTCTTTTAGTTGCGTATTTTTTTGCCGGAAAATTGGGTCTGTCTTTAGCTTTTGTTAACGAAAGCGCCAGCGCGGTCTGGCCTCCCACCGGGATTGCTTTAGCCGCCCTGCTTATTTTGGGTTTCCGTTTTTGGCCGGCAATATTTTTAGGCGCTTTTTTAGTTAATCTTACTACTTCCGGTGATATCCCGACTTCTTTAGGTATTGCCTTTGGTAACACTGCAGAAGGCGTGGTGGGGGTGTATTTAATAAACCGTTACGCTTCGGGCAGGGAGGTTTTCAGTAAACCTCTAAATATTTTTAAATTCGTGCTTTTTGTCGGCATCGTTGCCCCTGCCATAAGCGCAAGTATTGGCGTAAGCGTTTTAGTTTTAGGCGGCTTGGCCGAACTTAATCAGTACCATGCTATTTGGTTTACCTGGTGGCTTGGAGATATGGGCGGGGCTTTAGTGGTGACCCCGTTTTTAATTTTGTGGGTTGTGGAAACTTTTAATCGCTTTAAACCTTTAAAAGTTTTAGAGGCGGCGGTGGTGTTGTTTATTTTGCTGGTGGTCAGCCAGGCCGTGTTTAGTGATTTGTCTGTTTTTGGAATACAAAATTATCCCGTAGCTTTTTTAACCTTTCCGGTTATTTTGTGGGTGGCTTTACGTTTTGGCAGAAAGGAATCGGCAACTGCCATTATTGTTCTTGCTACCTTAGCTGTACACGGAACTTTACAGGGCTTTGGCCCGTTTTCCCGCCCCAGCTCAAATGAATCTTTATTGCTGCTGCAGGCTTTCACCATAATAATGTCAATTGTTTCCCTGGCTTTAAGTTCGGCTATTTGGGAAGGTAAAAAATTGGAAGGCCGCTTCCGCGGACTTATTGAAAACAGTTCCGACGCAATTACTTTAATAGATTTACAAACCAATGTGCTTTATACCAGCCCTTCCACCTTGAGGGTTTTGGGTTTTTCGCCCGAGGAATTTGTGGGAATGAACGGGCTGTCATTGGTGGACCCGGCCGACAAAGAGAGGATATCCCATTTGCTTAAAGATTTAGTCAGTTCGCAAGGCAAAGTTCTGGATTTAGAAACCCGCATCAGGCGCAAAGACGGGAAATGGATATGGGTGGAAGCCGTTTTAACAAATTTATTGCACGAGCCGGCTGTCGGGGCGTTGGTGGTAAATTACCGGGATATTAGTGAGAACAAAAGGTCCCAGGGTGAACTGGTCGCTTTTGCCCAAAGGTTGGCTGAAGAAAAAGCCAAAGCAGAGGTGCTGCTTGCCAGCATTGGGGAAGGCATTGTAGCCACGGACAACGAAGGCCGGATTATTTTGGTCAATAAAGCTTTTGAAGATTTGTTTGGCTGGCAGGCTTCGGAAGTTACGGGCAAACAACTTACCCAATTAATTTCTATGGAAGAGGAAGTCGGTAAGCCGGTGTTAGAGTCCGACCGACCTATGAGGCTGGCTCTTGCCAGCGGCAAAAAAATTACCGGAAATTTTTACCTGTCCAAAAAAAATAAATCCAAATTTCCCGCTTCCATTACCGCCACACCTTTGTTGTTAAATGACAAAATTATTGGTGGCATTAAAGTCGTGCGCGACATTACAGTGGAAAAGCAAATTGACAAAGCCAAGACCGAATTTGTGTCTTTAGCCTCCCACCAGTTGCGCACGCCCTTGACCATAATGAAATGGCAGTCATCCCAACTGGTGAACGAGCTTGAAGAGGCGGAAGAAAAGTTAGATTTTAAAAATTACCACAAAAGGGCCCAAAATGTTTACACAACTAACGAGCGAATGATTGAGCTGGTCAACGCGATTTTAAATATTTCCAAAATTGAGTTGGGCACACTGGCCGTAGAGCCGGTGGAAATTTCCCTGCAGGAAATTGTGGACGGGATTTTGGAAGAGATGGAAGAAGAAATACAAATGAAAAAATTCAAATTGAGGAAAAGTTACCCTACCGGTAGCACCAAATCGCTTTTGGACCCGAGGTTAGTTAGGATTGTGTTCCAAAATTTATTAACCAATGCAATTAAATACACCCCTCCCAAAGGCCAAATTTCAATTAAAATTGAGACGGTAAAAGACGAAGTGTTATTTACAATTACGGACACCGGCGTCGGCATTTTGCCCGAGGACCAGGACAAAATTTTTAACAAATTTTTCAGGACCGAAGCTGCCAGGCAAATTGACCCTAACGGTAACGGTTTGGGAATGTATGTGGTCAAAGCCATAGTTAACGAGGTAAAGGGGAAAATTTGGTTTGAATCCAAAGTTGACAAAGGTACCACCTTTTATGTTAAACTTCCTTTAAGAATGAAGGCCAGAACCGGGGCAAAAGATTTAAACGAATCTTTCGTATAAAACGAAAAATACCATGAAGAAAATTTTAATTGTCGAGGATGAAGCGTTACTGTTAGAAGTTTTGCGGGACGAATTTACCCACGCCGGATTTTCGGCTTTGTTGGCTAAAGACGGCAGTGAAGGTTTGGCAACGGCACAAAAAGAATTGCCGGACGTAATTTTAGTTGACATTTTAATGCCGAAAATGGACGGCATAACTATGCTCAATAAAATTCGGCAAAATTCTAAACTAGCCAATACTCCGGCTATTATTCTCACTAACTTAAACGACAACAAAACTATTGAGCAGGCTTTACAAAGCGGCGTGTATGATTTTTTGGTCAAAAGTGACTGGAACCCCAAGGACCTGGTTAAAAGGGTGAAGGAAAAATTGAATCTAAAGTAAGCCTTAAAGCCCATCAAAAAGATGGGTTTTTCAAATCCTTGAACTTAAAAGCAATTTTTAAACGTTACAGTTTGTATGCAAGAAAATATTAGAAGAATTTATCCGGAAATTGAAAATTTAACCGCCCTTTTGGACGATCAGTTCGAAGTTTTTGGTTTTAGGTTTGGTTTAAGTTTGTTAATAGACCTTGTTCCGGGAGTGGGGGATGTAATTGCCCCGATTTTGGATTTTTATGTTTTTAACCTGGCTATAAAATACAAAGTTTCCACCTGGATAAAGTTTAGGATGCTGCTAAATATTTTTATTAGCTTTTTAATTGGCCTGGTGCCAATAGTCGGCGACTTTTTTGGCGCCTGGTTTAAGACCAACCGCAGAAATTTAAAATTGCTACAAAGGGAAATAAATAGTTGAGCAAAAGAGCATAATAATGTTAAAATATTGTAGCTATGTTAAATTTGTGGGTGTATACATTAATTAGCGTATTTATTGTTAGCCTAATTTCTTTAGTCGGGGTTGTAACTTTGTCTATAAACGAGTACAGGCTAAAAAAATGGCTGACTTATTTAGTCAGCTTTTCTGCCGGAGCGCTTTTGGGCGACGTGTTTTTACATTTGCTGCCGGAAATTTCAGAAATAAGTTTTGGGGCAAAGGAAGGGTTGTACATACTTTTGGGCCTGGTTATATTTTTTGTTTTAGAAAGATTTATTTTGTGGCAGCACAGGCACGGGCAGCACGAAGAGCATGTCCATAGTTTGGTGTATTTAACCCAGGTTGGCGACAGCCTGCATAATTTTATTGACGGCCTTATTATTGCGGGAAGTTTTTTGGCCGGCCCGCATGTTGGTATAGCCACTACAATTGCGGTAATCTTTCACGAAATTCCCCAGGAAATAGGCAATTTTGCCATCTTACTTCACGGAGGCTGGAGTAAAAACAAGGCGCTTTTGTACAATTTTGTTTCCGCGCTCTTTGCTGTTTTGGGCGCAGTAATAGTCTTGCTTTTTTTCAAATCCCAAGCCGGCGCGCCGGTCTGGCTTCTGTGTTTGGGTGCGGCAAGTTTTATTTACATTTCGCTTTCCGACATTGTGCCGCAGCTCCATTTAGAAACAGTTGCCAAAAAATCTTTCTGGCAGCTAATTTGGTTTTTAGCAGGCATAGCTGCAATGGCTTTGCTGCTTTTGTTGGAATGACACAAAACGGGAAAAGAAAAAAGGCTTGAGCGGGATTGCGCAAGCGCTTTTCCCCTCAAGCATTATCGGAACAATTTCCATAAAAGAAACTCCACCAAAGGTGCTATTTTGTTTCCTATGTAAATGCTCATTAGAATTGTTACGGCAAGGAACGGGATAAGAAACCACAGCGGATTTGGGTTGTAAATCTTCTTGTTGTTGATATTCATAACTTCCTCCCTAAGAAGCTAAGCTAAATATAGCACACTTGCTTTTATTGGCTAAATAGGCTATACTGTCTTTATCATCTTAAGTTTAAGTGTCAATCGTAAGGCCTCTAAAAAAGAGCTCAAGAGTAGCATTTAAAGTTTATTTTAAATAGTTAGAAAGAGTGTAAGGTGAGCTCTTCAATAGAAAGCCTATAAAAAATGGCTAAGAAACTTTTCGTCGGTGGTATCCCTTGGGCAACCACTTCTGACGATTTGCAGCAATTATTCAGTCAGCACGGGACTATCGCTTCGGCGACTGTCATCACTGACAAAATGACCGGCAGAAGTCGCGGTTTCGGATTCGTAGAATTCGAAAACGACGCTGAAGCCGATGCAGCTGCATCTGCTTTGAACAACTCCGACTTCGGCGGCCGCACCTTGGTAGTCAAGGAAGCAAGGCCCCTCGAAGACAGGCCAAAGAGAAGCTTTGGTGACCGCGGCGGACGCGGCGGTAGCGGTGGCGGCGGTTACGGCCGACGCGACAGCTATTAAAGATTATTGGAAAGACAAAACTAAGTTTCATCCCAAAAATCCATTGGATTTTTGGGAACCCTTGAAAACTGTTTTTCTTTCCAAACATTCGCCCTTCGGGCGAATCCTATCTTTTTCGCAAAGTTGCCTCGGGCACGGAATGAATCCGTCCCCTCGGCGCTATAAATCTTACGATTTAAACTCCTCCTTTTTGGGGGAGTTTTTTTATGCTAATATATTTTTATGTATAAAAGACATAAATACGATATTATTGTAATTTTAGCGGTAGTCGGTTTTGGGGTTAGTGTTTATTTGGCTGTTAGCCATTATTTAGGCATTGCCGTTCCTTGCGACATAACCGGAGGCTGCGAAGTGGTATTAAACAGCAAATATTCATCTTTCCTTGGTTTGCCGCTTTCAGTTTGGGGCTCGGCTTACTTTTTTGGCGTAATTATAAGCGCTTTAATGGCCAATCACTACCCAAATTGGCGTAAATTACTGACTTTTTTGCTCGGTTTTGGCGCTTTGTCTTCCTTGGTCCTGCTCGGCATCCAATTTTTTGTCCTTAAAAAAGTTTGCCAGTACTGCCTGGTGGTCGATGTCTTAAACATCATTTTATTTATTTTGGACATTAACATTGAACATAAGTCAGAAAATAATCCACTTTAGCAAATTTTAAAAAAGTGTGCTATAATACAGTAAGCTAAAATAAATATAAAATTAACCTTGTAAAATTATGGGAACTTATAACGGAGTCAATCCGGTAAGTGTGTCGGGAGCGCAAAACGGTTACGACGCCCGCTGGTTTGTGTGGACAATTGTTTTTTTGGTGGTAACCGGAATTTCTTTAGTTGGCTACATTGTTTTAAGCGACACGACTGAAAGTGATGTCCCGGCTTTTGCCAACATTTCAGGACACAAAGAGTAATTTTTTACCGCATCCACATTAACGTCCGGCAGAATCACAATTTTTTTATTGAAGTCTAAAATTCTGCGCCGGGGGTAGACCCCGTACCAATTTCTGTTACCTCGCTGTCAGAAGGTCACTACGATTGTTGCAAAAAGGAATTTATTTAAAAATTTTATCAGAGAAATCGTAACGGGGTAGACAAAAAATTTAAAGTGTGCTATAATACATATAGATAAAGTAATCTTCCAATCAAAATAATTGGAAGATTTTCATTTAAAGAAACCAAAACAAAAACCGCTGAATTTCGGCGGAAAAAATCAAAATGGAATATGTGGCGCAGTTAATTGGCTTTCAAAACAGAAGCCTAAAAAGAGCGTTTGCTCCTTTAGGCGTTTTTGCTGCGCATTTGCATGACCATTTCATACCCCACCCGCGCAACAATTACCATCCCCATATTTTGGGCCACAGGAACCTGGCTTTAATGTCCGCCCTCTTAGTTGGGGTTAAAATTTTTACCTTAAGCGCGCTTTCTTTAAGCCCGGCGGCGACAGCTTTTTCCTCCGCCATCACCGCGCAAAATATTATTAATTTAACCAATGAATCCCGCAAAGCTTTTGGCTTAACCGCTTTAAGCCAAAATTCGGTTTTAGATATTGCAGCCCAGGCTAAAGCCGACGATATGCTGGCAAAAGGCTATTTTTCCCATTTGACGCCGGACGGCAAAAGTCCGTGGGAATTTATTAAGGCCGCCGGTTATACCTACATTATGGCCGGGGAGAATTTGGCCGTAAATTTTACGGAAAGTGAAGACGTGGAAGAGGCGTGGATGAATAGTCCGGGCCATAAAGCCAATATCCTTAATAAAAATTTTGAAGAAATTGGCATTGGTATTTCGCAAGGGCAATACCAGGGGCATGCGGCGATTTTTGTCGTCCAAATGTTCGGCACGCCTATAGAGCAGCAAGTGGCGCTTGAGGGGGAGCCTACGGTAGTGCAGGTTGAGGCTGTGCCGCCGCCAATAAATAATATTGCTCCTGCCCAGGGCTCTGCTTTAGGGCAAAGCGAAAACCGACAGCCCATCCTAAAAGTTTTAAATGTTAAAAGCGGCGAAGTAAAAATTTTGGGGGACAATGTGGAAATTACCGCCCAAGTCGAAGGCCCGGCCGTAAAAGTTATTGCCTATTTTGGACAGCAGGCGGTTATGCTTTCGCCCAGGGAAGGCAATGTTTGGGTAGGGCAAATGGTATTGGGCAGCTTGACCCAAAGCAACAAAGAAGTAACAATTAAAGCTTTCGACATAAAAGGAGAAAGTGTGCAGCTGCAGCTGGCTGACTTTGCGGCCAGCATCCAGCAGAATTACCATACCGTGGGGAGTACGCCGCCCACGTACGCAACTTTTCTAAACCGGACTTTTGACCCCAAAAGTTTTGAAGCCAAAGTGTATTTAATTTTTATTGCTGGCCTGCTTTCCGTGTTAATTTTAGCCATTGCAATAAAGCGCCACGTCCAGCATCTTTCTTTAATTGCAAACAGCAGTTTTGTAGTAATTTTTGCCGCCCTGCTGTTTTGGGCAGGGTAAGTTAGTTTTTTAAAAGTTTTTAAGTAAGCCGCCTAAAAGGGGCGGCTTTTTTGTTGTTGATTTTGGAGAGATTTTGATATATAGTTAAATCCCTTAAGGAGGGATTATGGGAATCGGGGAAAAGAAACCTAAACCGGATAAAGTTTTAAGCAATCCTACAATGTGCCTGCATTGTCACCTCATAGTTGAAATGTTCCATGGACGAGACGCTGACCCTGTCAAAGGAGCGTGGCAATGTCCTAGGTGCGGGCACAAGTATTTGTTTTCTCACTGGAAAATTAAGAAACAAAAGTAGCTCCGGTGAGCAGAACAGGAACGCTTGGCAGGAGGCAAAAAAGCAATGGAGAAAATTTTGTCCGGGGCTTTAAGCAGTACACATTCGTGCGCCAGTGCCTATACAGGCATTGGCGCGCTTTTTATTTTTGTAGTATATTACTAAGGCATGTCAGATACAAAGCAGAAACTTCGGGAGGTTTTCAAAAATTACCAAACCCTTATTGTCGTAGGCGCCAATTGGGGAGATGAAGGCAAAGGTAAGGTCATAGACCTTATAATGGAGAATTTTGACATAGTTACCAGGTTTTCCGGCGGCTCAAATGCCGGACATACGGTTTTTACCCCAACGGGTCAAAAATTAGTCAGTCATTTAATTCCTTGCGGGCTTGCGCAAAACAAAATTTGCGTTCTGGCTCGCGGGGAATTTTTTAATTTGGAATTATTTATTAAGGAGCTGGAGGAAACTAAAGCAGTTTTAGGCGGCAAGCTTGCGCCCATATACATAGACAAACAAGCCACCTTGTGGACGCCGTACCACCGCTTAATGGAAACTTACATAGAAGTAATGCGGGGGAATAAAAAAATCGGCACCACCAACAAAGGCATTGGGCCTTTGGAAGGTTTGTATAAACTGCGTTTGGCTCCCCTGGTCGGGTTTTTATTTGAGCCGGATTTGCTTAAAGCATCCTTAGAAAGTTTGTATAAAGTTTTATTGCCGTGTGTTGAGGTTTTAAAAGTGGGCACAGATGAATTTCCTTCTGTCGATTCAGTATTAAAGCAATTATTGGATCAAGCGAATTTAATAAAAGATTTTGTGGAAGACACCGGTTTTTTGCTGCACGAAGAGTTAAAAAAAGGCAAAAAGATTTTGTTTGAAGGCGCGCAGGCAACGGGACTCGATGCCTGGTGGGGGACATATCCTTTCGTCTCTTCAGGCAACTCTGTTGCCACCGGCGCTTCCATTGGCACGGGACTGCCTATGGATAATTTTCCGGTTGCTATAATAGTTGCCAAAACTTTACCCACGCGCGTGGGCAACGGGCCATTTCCGTCCGAGATGTGGGAGAGGGAAGCGGCAATGGGTTTTGCTAAGGAACATCTTGAATTATTTTCCAAAGGCGAGGCGAAGGATAAATTTTTATCATCAATGCTTGAAAAAATTAATTCCCAATCTGCATCGCCGGCAGAAATGTCGCAATACTTCCAGGTTTTGGGTGATGAGCGCGGGGCAACCACGGGCCGGGGTAGATCGGTAGGATTTTTAGACATTCCCTGGCTGCAGTATGCTATCCGCATTAACGGGCCAAAATATATTGCATTAACCCGATTTGATATGCTTTCAGGCCTTAAATCAATTCCCGTGGTTTTAGGGTATAAATACAAAGGCGAGATTTTACCACCGGGCAAACTGCCTGCGGCCTGGGAGTTATCATCGGTAGAAATTATAAAAGAAGACTGGCCGTGTTTTGAAGAAAGTATTTTTGGAATTAACGATGAGTCAAAATTGCCGCCGTCTGCCAAAGAATTTTTATCGCGTTTGGAAAAACATCTCGGCGTTCCTGTTTTGTTGGTCGGCACCGGCCCGGGCAGGGAGGCGATGGTAGTAAGAGCAGGTTAAAAGTTCTTAAAGTTTGTAAAGTTATAAAGTCGGTTGACATAGAAGTAGGTGTTGTGGTAGAATCCTTTCAATATGATCCCGTTAGAGATTCATTTTGTTATTAATCGTTTTTGAAAAGTAATAACATTTTTTATCTCTTCAGGATTCATTAATTACTAAACTATCTCTAACGGGATGATAAAGATTGAAAGAGCTTTAACGTTTGATGATGTATTGTTAGTCCCTAACTATAGTGAAGTCGTGCCCACTGAAGTGGACACGGCTGCTTTTTTTACCCCCAAAATTAAATTAAAAATCCCCATCAGCTCCAGCGCTATGGATACAGTCACAGAAGGTAAAATGGCTATTGAGCTGGGGCGCTTGGGAGGTATTGGTGTTATTCATAAAAATTTAAGTGTTACCGATCAGGCTAAAGCTGTAAAAGAAGTTAAGGCAGCGGGATTTAAATCGGCAGCGGCAATTGGCGCTACCGGAGATTTTTTGGACAGGGCAAATGCTTTGGTAAATGCCGGCGTGGATGTTTTAGTTGTAGATACCGCCCACGGCCATTCTAAAAGAGTTATTGAAGCGGTTAAAACCATAAGCAAAGCTTTTTCTAAAGTTGAGATCGTGGCAGGCAATATTGCTACTGCAGAAGCTGCTAAGGCTTTAATTGCCGCAGGTGCTGATGCTGTCAAAGTGGGGATTGGCCCGGGAAGTATTTGCACCACGCGCATAGTTTCAGGTTGCGGCGTGCCGCAGATTACCGCCATCTCCGATGTTGCAGCCGTTTGTAAAAAAACCAAAACCCCGATAATTGCCGACGGCGGCATTAAGTTTTCCGGCGATATTGCCAAAGCGCTTGCTGTAGGCGCATCATCAGTTATGCTTGGTTCATTGCTTGCGGGTACAGATGAAGCCCCGGGCCAAATTTTTGAAGAAAACGGCAAAAAATTTAAAGCTTACCGTGGTATGGGCTCTTTGGGCGCTATGAACCAGGGTAGTAAAGATCGTTACGGCCAGGACAAAGTTGTGGGCGGAAAACTAGTGCCCGAAGGGGTGGAAGCTAAAGTTGCATACAAAGGTCCGGTTGCCAACATCGTCGAACAGCTGGTTGGCGGCTTGCGTAGCGGGATGGGTTATTCTGGAGCCAAGGATATTATCAGCTTACAAAAAAAGGCACGCTTCGTTCGTATTACTCCGGCCGGACTTAAAGAATCGCACGTGCATGACGTTAAAATTGCCAAACATGCGCCAAATTATCAGATAGAGTAACTTTACGGAATACGGACTCATACGGATATACGGAAAAACCACCTTAAACCGGTGGTTTTTAAAATTCGTATATCCGTAATGTTCTCTCCGTACTCCGTAAAGTCATCCCCACTCAATAGTAACCGGGGGTTTGTCAGAAATCCTATAAACTACTCCGCCAACTTCCCTTATCTCGTTAGTCATTCTTTGGGAAACACGTTTTAAAAATTCGTAGGGAAGTTCAGCGGCCCTGGCTGTAAAACCATTAATAGACCAAACCGCCCAAAGAGCAATTACGTGGCCTTCGGCAGCATCGTCGCCTTTAGTGCAGGTGGTCATTGAGTTGGTAACTACTGCGCCGGCTTGCCAAATTTCATCGTAAAGTTTCCATTTCCGCATTTCCTCAATATAAATGCCGTCCACTAATCTTGCGGTGTGTAATTTTTCTGCTGTTACTTCGCCTTCAATTCTAACCACCAACCCGGGGCCGGGGAAAGGCTGCCTTAACAGCAAATCATCGGGCACGCCCAAAGATTTTCCAAGCTGTCGGCCTGTGTCTTTAACACAATCCGACAAAGGCTGAATTTCCGGCAAAGAAAATTTCAGGTCCACATTATGGTGGATTTTTATTTGCGCTTTTTTAGCGCCGCTGTCATAGCCCCCGCCGCTTTCGGAAATGTCCGTATATAAAGTTCCCTGGGCAATAAAATCCGCCCCAAAAGATTTTGCTTCCTGCTCTAAAATGTTTTTATAAATTCCCCTCATTGCCAGTCTTTTATCATTCATTCCGGTTTTACCTTTTAGTGCTTCGAGGAATTCAGTGGTGGCATCCACGGTTTTAATTTCCATCCAGGCCTGCTTACCAAAATATTTTTCCACATTGGCTTCGTCATCGGGACGGTCAATACCTTTTATGTAGACGCCTAAAATGCTGGGAGAGGAATTAGGAATTAGGAGGTGGGAGATAGCTTCTTTCAGCAGATAGGCGACTACGGATGAGTCGGTGCCGCCAGAAAGAGCAAGCAAAACTTTTTTGTCGCCGATTTGGTTTTTTAAATCTTCAATTTTCTTTTTAGCAATCTGTGAAGCCGGAAATTTATCTTTCGCTCCGCAAATTTTAAAGCAAAAATTTTCGTAAATTTTATTTCCGTATTCGGTTTCCGTAACTTCCGGATGGAACTGCACGCCGTATAAATTTTTATATTGGCCTGCGGCTACCGGAGTGTTGTCGGTGGTCCCGATTACTGTTAACTTTTCATCCGGAGAAATAATGTCACCGTGGGTTTCCATAGCCTTAGATTCTTTTGGCAAGCCTTCAAAAAGCGGAGAGTTTTTCAAAATAGTGAAGGTATGTGTGCCAAATTCCCGCTTGGCAGAAAGAGAAACTTTAACGCCAATATGGTGCGCCCACATTTGAAAACCCAGGCACACGCCTAAAATTGGCACATCAAGGTTAAAAATTTTTCCGTCAAAGGGGGGTTCTTCGTAAGCTGAAGCCGGGCCGCCGGATAAAATTATTCCTATCGGCCCAATCTTTTGTACATCTTCGGCCGTAACAGAGGCAGGGTCTGCCACTAAACAAAAAACGCCCAAGGCGTCGAGTTTTTGTTTGATCAAATGATCAAACTGGCTGCCCATGCTAAAGAGCAGAAATAGTTCATCCGTTTTTCGGATTTTTTTTTCTTCGGCTATTTCGGCTAAAGCAACATCGCTAGCTTTTTTAAAGGTTTGGAGCATTAGTTTATTTATCTATTATATATGAAAATTTCCAGCTTATCAAAGTTATTTTACTTACCATTGAACGGGAGAAAAGCCTATGTCCGCGGTGTTGGGGTTGTTTTGGTAGCGCACCGGGTAGATGCCAAAAAATTCCTGCCAGCTTAAGGTGGGTTTGTGGTAAAAAGAGTAAAGCTGCAGAGCGCTGATTAACGCAATAAATATGACAAAGGGGTAAGTAACGTTTAGCCAATTTTTTAGCCACTGCGCTGCGGCTGCAATTAAAATTGCGGGCAGAGGCCAAAGAATAATTAAATAGTGGTCGTGCAATCCGCGATTAAACAGTAAAGTTAAAAGTAACCCAAACCCAAACCAACCGAGCAGGATTTTTTGCGCAGTTGTGGAAAAGATTTTATTCTTTGAAATGGGCGATTTATTTTTTATTGCGGCGAAAATCACAATCATAGCCAAAGCAGCGGCCGCCACCGCCACAAAAGCATAAAGAAAGTTTGGTTCTAAATAAGAATAACTATTTTTGAGCTCAAAGGGGTTTATGGCGGCGGAAAAAAAGTTTAAAACTGCTTCAAGGCCGTTTGCGGTCCCGCCGCCGGTTAAATGGTTTTGACCAAAACCTAAAAGGCTCAACAGATTTTGGAATTTGTGGGTAAGCTCAAACCAGACGTATGGCGCAGAAATAAAAATTACTCCCAGTAACCCCACCCCTATTTTTTTTAAAGTTGAAGTAAAATTTTGATGTTTGAAAATTTTTGCAACCGGCCAGACTGAAGCAAGAAGCAGGATAGCGGCAGTTACGTGCAGTTGGGCAGCTATGCCAAAGACTAGTCCTAAAATAAAATAATTTTTATAGCCGGATTCCTCTAACTGTACTATCTTACTTAGATAATAAAAATACAGCAGCACAAACAGCGGCAAAAAGTTTGGGTTTGAGATGTAAGAAGTTAAATGAATTCCATAGATGGCAATGGCGTAAAAAAGTGTCCCCACTTTTGCCGAATAACCGTCGTGCAGCCAAAGCTTTAGGAGTTTATAAAAAACTATTGCGGAAAGGGTGTAAAGTAAAAAACCTGCAAAAATAAGGGCCGAGGGATGCCCTCCGAAGATGAACAGAAATGGGGAGAGGATGTAGTAATAGACGGGCCCAAAATTAAAATGCGCCTGCATTGAAGGCGGACCGAGCAGGGGAATATGCCCCAGCAAAATATTTTCGGCCATATAGTAGTCGCGGTAAAATTCCGGAAAATTGGCAAAATTAAAATTGGACAATGAGGGCAGGCGGCTAAGCATTGCCAGCGCCGCAAAGCCAGTTTCAAAAGGATATTTTTGTATCAATTTTTTTATCACCAATCAATTATAACAAAAAACCGCCCATTAGGCGGTAATTTTTGTTTATATTAGGGTTCCCAAAAACCAGGAACGGAGTCCCAATTTCCATTGGGACGAGTACGCCTGCCTGCCGGCAGGCAGGGGTTTTTGGGATAAGGGGCAACATTCTGAAGGCTGAAGCGGCCCCGACTTTCGGGGACGCGTAAGCCGTAAGAATGATTGACCCGTGGTGGACCCTACCGGGCTCGAACCGGTCACCTCCACATTGCAAATGTGGCGCTCTACCAAATGAGCTAAGGGCCCTCGTCAGACTTGTCGGAACTGCGCTCCTCGTTTTTGCGGAGGATTTTTAAATTCCAAATTTTAAATAACCGGTAATCCACAAAAGACTTAAAATACACATGCCTAAACCAAAAAGTTTCCACCAAGTATATGTGCCTGCGCCCATCCCGGCGCCAAAAATTTTTTCCGCCATATCAATTCGTCCCGTGAATTGGTCGGTAATAAATACAGAATACTTCATGCACAGCACGCCTAATGCGAATAATAGTGGGGCAAAAAGAAATCTCATATTTTTGTTTTTAATTTAGAGTCTAAAGGGCTTGTCAAGGCTCCTAAAACGCGGAGCCTTTAATTCACAAAAATCAGGAGCGCAGATTCGCGAAAGCGAATCGAGCACGGATTTTTGTGATGAAGGGCAACGTTCTGCAGGCTGCAGCGGCCTGAATTTTTCAGGACGCGGAAGCCGAAAGAACGATTGACCTGTTGTGGTGCGTGTGGCAGGGATCGAACCTGCGACCCCGTCATTATCAGTGACGTGCTCTACCACTGAGCTACACACGCGCGCGTTGTCCCGATTTGTGGTAGTACTTTTTTCCTAAAAAGTTGCTTGATTTTTTGGGAGCCTTTTAAACCAATTCCATCAAATTTTACCAAATATCCGAAATTTTGACAATACTCGTAAATTATATTATTATTAATTAGATTCCTTTCACTTTTTGAAACCAAAATAACAAAAAAAGCCCGATGTTGTTTTCTAATTTTTTTGGTAAGCAAAAATCCATTATAGGTGTAGATATTGGCACATCTAACATTAAACTTGCCCAAATTTCCCACAACCCAAAGCCGGTTTTGGACACTTACGGGTTAGTAAATGTTGATTACCAGTTAGGCGGAAAGAATGACGAGCAAGTAATTGCCCAAATGGCCCATGTTTTAAAGGATTTGCTTGCCAGAGCCGGAGTTACCACCAAACGCTGCGTCATTAGCCTCCCTAATAGCGCAGTTTTTACCTCGGTTATTAGTTTGCCTAAAATGAGCAACAAGGAACTGGCTTCGGCAGTGGAATTTGAGGCAAAAAAATATGTGCCCTTGCCAATATCGGAGACCAATTTAGGCTGGTCGGTAATTGCCGGCGGAGCTACGAATGAGCAAATAAAAGTTTTGCTTACTGCAGTGCCAAAACAGATTACGGAAAACTATATGAAGGTTTTTGCTTTGGCGGGTTTGCGTCCGGAAACCGGGGAAATTGAAGCTCTTGCGCTTATTCGGTCATTAATTGGGGGACTACCTATTAATTGTGTTATAATAGATATAGGTGCCAGAGCCACGGGGGTTAATATTATAGAAAACGGATTTTTAAGATTATCACGAAATTTGAACTTGGGTGGTGACACAATTACAGATAAAATTGCGGAAACTCTTAAAATCAGCCGTTATCGGGCGGAACAATTTAAAAAAGATTTTGGCGTAAGTAAAGCAACTTTAATCCCGGAAACCATAAGGCCGGTTTTGGATTCAATAAAAAATGAAGTCAAGCAGCTTTTGACCATTTATCAGTCACAAAACACAAAGGTAGAAAAAATCTTATTAGTGGGAGGCGGCGCAAATTTGCCGGAAATAGTAAGTTTTTTTGAAGATTTGAAAGTAAAAGTTGAATTGGGTAACCCTTTGGCAGCTGTCGGTTATAGCCAAAGCCTGGAGCCAATTTTAAAACGCAACGCTTTGAATCTTTCCATAGCCATAGGCCTTGCTTTAAGGAACGAATAGAGTTCTTTTGTAAAATAAAATGCCCGAAATAAATTTATTAAAACAAAATACCAGCAGCGGCAGTTTTTCCGATAGCGCCCCCAAAATTTTTGCCTGGGTGCTGCTTTTGGTTTTAATTTGCCTGGTTGGCTTTTATGTTTGGCTGTACTTTCAGTCTAAAAGTATCGAAGAGCAGGCAAAAACCCTCCAGCAGTCAATGGCAAATAAAAAGAAAGAAGCTTTAGAGATGGAGGAAAGAGACGAGCTTTTAACCAGGCAAGCGCAGCTAAAAGCTTTGACAGGCTTGGTAGGCGGCCATGTCTATTGGTCGCAATTGCTTCCCGAGATTGCAGAAGTAACTTTAAAAACCGCCAGTTACGCCAGTTTAACCGCGGGCGGGGCCGACGGCAGAATTTCTTTAGAAACAACAGTGCCTAGTTTGGTTGATTTAGACAAATTTATGCAGGTTTTTGATCTGCCGCAATTTAACAAAAATTTTAATGACATTAGAATTGGCGGGTTTAATAAAGCCCAGACTAAAGACGGCAGTTCAATTAAGTTTAGAGTTGATATGAAATACAATCCCCAAATAATTCAGTATGAGGAAAAATAATCCAGCTGCCCTATGGCTATAAACCTTTCTAAAAATATAGGCACAAGCATTAAGATGCCAGGTGTGCGTAACCCAATGATTGAGATAGTTTTGTTAATTGTGGTTTCGGCGCTTTTTACCTGGTTTATTATTTTGCCTAAAAGATCCGACTTAGCACTTAAGCAAGAGGCGCTTGCAGTTATAAAAAAACAGGAAAGCGAAATTGCCGGCCAGCTGGCCAGGCTGCAAGAACTGGTCGATTCCTTAAATGCCAGCGAAAAGGAAATTGAGCTGCTTGACCAATCCTTACCGCTTAACGGTAGAATAACCAGGTTTCATTTTTTAATTGAGGCTTTGGCCCAACAAGCCGGAGTTACACTGGGCAATCTTAATGTTTCCTCCCCAAGCACAGGGCCGGTAGCCGGGGACTTAGCTGCGCTGGATAAACCTTTTAAAGTAGACAGAAAGCTGCAAAAATTAAGCGGTTCAGTTGTTGTAATTGGCACCTTAAATCAGCTCAAAGGCTTTTTAGAAAAAGTAGAAACCAGCGGCAGGTTAATTGACATTACTGATGTGGGCATAGACGCCGGTACAAACGGGGATTTAAATTTAAGGTTAACTATCAACAGCTATTATTTTGGCCAGTAGAAAAAGGGTATGAATAAAAATCTTATAAAAATAATTATTATTATTATTGCCTTCGCCGCTTCCGGCTTGGTTTTGTATTTCGGAATGTTTAAAGACAAAGCTAGTCCGGTTCCTTCACAGCTTGGCGTGGTCGGGCTGGGGGGTGTGGGCGCAGTGGGAGGGGAGGTACCTGTGGATCAGGAAATTTTGCCTAACGGGGAGAAGTTAGATTTTAAGGCAGCTATAAATGAAGTGCGTTTTAAGTACAACATAGCCAAATATCCCACACTTAACCCTTCGACTGAGGTGGGAATTGACGAACAGAATTTAATTACGCCAATAATAATAGTCGAGGAAGAATAAACCCCCATGGGTTCCATAGTAAAAACAAATGGCAATTCGCCCACAGTTGGTTTTGAAAAATTTTTGGTTGATAACGGATTTTTAAAAGCCGAAGCGTTAAGCCAGCTGCAGGAGCTGCAAAAACAAAAGCCGCAGGACTTTAGCCAGTTGCTTATAAGCCAGAAAATTTTGGACGAAGAAGGACTGACTAAGGCTAAGGCCGCTTTTTTTAACTTGCCTTACGCAGATTTGCGACAAATTCAGGTTACTGCCCAGGTTTTAAATTTAATTCCGATTGAATCCATAAATTTTTACAATTTTGTCCCTTTTGAGCTGCAGGGCAAAGGTTTGAAAGTCGCAATTACCGACCCGACTAACCTGTCTGCGCTCGAAGCTTTGGAATTTTTGGGTGTTAAGCAAAATTTGCAGGTACAACTTTACCTTGCTTCGGAAACTTCGGTTCATGCAGTCATCAGCAAAAAGCAGAATTTAAAAACAGTAGTTGGCGAGGCTTTAAAGGACATTCAGACAACAGCTCAAGGTTTGAAAAAGCCGGAAGAAGTAAAAAAAGAAGCCGCACCTCAGGTTATTGAAGAAGCGCCTATAATTAAGATTGTAGAGGTCATACTTAGCAACGCAATTGAAGCCAATGCTTCTGATATTCACGTAGAGCCTTCGGAAAAAGATGTAAGGGTTCGTTACCGCATAGACGGCATTTTGCATACTTCTTTAATGCTCCCTAAAAGTGTCCAGCCTTCTATAGTCACCCGTATAAAAATTTTGTCTAACCTAAAAATTGACGAATCCCGTTTGCCGCAGGACGGACGTTTTCATATGGAGGTCGGCAGAAAATCGGTGGATTTGCGTGTTTCCGTTTTGCCCTTAATTTATGGCGAAAAAATCGTCATGCGTATTTTGGACAAAACCACCAAAGCCCCGACTTTAGACCAGTTAGGCATCCGCGGCAGGGCCCTGCAATGGGTGCAGGAGAATATTAGGAAGACCCACGGAATTTTTTTAATTACCGGTCCAACCGGCAGCGGAAAATCCACAACTTTATATTCTATTTTAAGTATTTTAAATACGCCGTCGGTTAACATTGTCACTTTGGAAGACCCGGTGGAATATTTTTTAGAAGGCGCGAACCAAAGCCAAATTAACCAGGATATTGGCCTTACTTTTGCATCGGGCCTAAGGAGCATTTTGCGCCAGGACCCTAACATTGTGATGGTCGGTGAAATCCGGGACAAGGAAACTTGTGAAATTGCCGTGCATGCGGCCCTTACCGGGCACTTACTTTTTTCCACGCTCCACACCAACAACTCCATTGGCGCTATGCCGCGTATGGTGGACATGGGCATTGAGCCGTTTTTGCTGGTTGCATCTGTCAATGTGGTTATGGCGCAGAGGCTGGTTAGAAAAATTTGCCAGGATTGCAAAATAGAAGTGCCTTTGTCCAAAGGTCTGGAGGAGGAAATTAAAAAAAATCTGTCCACCATTCCTGAAGATTACTTCCAGGGTTTCGACAAAAACGACTTAAAAACTTTCAAAGGCCAGGGCTGCGAAAAATGCGGTCGCACCGGTTATGTGGGCAGGTACGGAATTTTTGAAGTTTTGCCCATTGTGCCGGAAATTCAAGATTTAGTTATGGGCAAAGCTTCAGCGCACAAAATTTACGAAGAGACTTTGAAAATGGGTATGATTACAATGAAGCAGGACGGGGTAATAAAAGTTTTGCGCGGTGAGACCACTATGGACGAAGTAATTAGAGTGACAACAGAATAGTGACAAGTGACAAGTTGAAAGTGAAAAGACTTGCAACTTGTCACTTGTAACTAATTTATGGCTTATCTTTTCAGACAAAAGTTTAATATTACCGACTTAATTAACCCGGCGGCTTCAAAAAAAGTTTTAATTTTTGAACCGGAAGAATATTTGGCCGGGGTTTACGAGCTTTATTTAAAGGAGCACTTTTTAGTTTCCCATACCCGTTCTCTGGACGCAGTAAGGCCGGCGGTAGACGTATTTAAACCCCACGTTTTGGTTTTTAACATTGACGGCGATTTGGCAATAAAATTTTTGCTGAATTTGAAACCGGATTTCCCGCAGCTGCTTTTAGTCAGTACAAGTTTTGCCGGCGGTGAGCGGGTTAAAGAACTAATGCAATTAGGAGTTTTAGGCCACATTAATAGAAGGTTTTCCAGGCCTTCAGATTTAGCGGTTATTGTAAAAAGTATTATTAATTAACAGTAAATAAGTGTGTAAGTTAATTAGTTAACCAGCTTATTAACTCATCTACTTATTAACCTATTAACTTTTATGTACAAAGCTAGCGAACTCGAACTAAATAAATTACTTTCGGTAGTGCTGGAACGAAATGCTTCCGATTTGCACTTAATGGTGGGGGAGCCGCCGGTTATTCGTGTGGACACCGAATTAATAAGGTTAGATAACTACCAGGTGCTTTCCAACGACAACATTGCCGATTTGTTGAATGTCTTACTTGGGCCGGAGCAGAAAAAGAAGTTTGAAGAAGAACTGCAATTGGACTTTTCTTACGCCTTTAAGGACAATGTGCGTTTTAGGGTGAATGCCTACAAACAAAAGGGTGTGCTAAGCGCGGCCCTAAGGCTCATTCCTAACTATGTTAAGTCTTTGGAAGAATTAAACCTGCCCAGCAGTATAAGAAGATTTATAGAAAGAAAGCAGGGTTTGTTTTTAATGGTCGGACCTACGGGTCACGGAAAATCTACGGCTTTAGCCGCTTTAATTAATGAAATAAACAACACCCGGGCAGAACATATTTTAACTATTGAAGACCCGGTTGAATATGTTTTTACTCCTAACAAATCTATTATTTCGCAAAGAGAACTGTATCAGGATACGCCTTCATTTGCCGCAGCCTTAAGAGCTGCGCTTCGGGAAGATATTAATGTTGTGCAGGTAGGTGAAATTCGTGACTTGGAATCCATTGCCACCGCTTTAACCGTGGCTGAAACCGGACACCTGGTATTTGCCACCCTGCACACTAACGACGCCTCCCAGAGCATTGATAGAATTGTAGACGTTTTTCCACCGGGGCAGCAGCAGCAAATAAGGGGACAGCTTGCCAGCGTGCTTATTGGCGCTGTATCTTTAAGGTTGCTGCGCAAGATTGGGGGCGGCCAGGTACCGGCTTACGAAATAATGACTGTAAACCACGCCATAAGGAACGTTATCCGCGACAATAAAACTTATGAAATCCCAAACATTATTCATACCAGCCTGGAAGAAGGTATGGTGCCTTTAGACAAAACGCTCGCGCTTTTAGTAAAACAGGGTTTAGTGGAATTTGATACGGCGAAAAATTATGTTTTGGATAACGAATATTTCCTCTCATTAATATCTTAAGCAAGTGAATAAGTACATAAGTGAGTAAGGTAATAAGTAAGGACTCCCTTAAGTACTTATAGGCTTATTTACTTACTAACTTTCCATATGAAATTCGCATACAAAGCCAGGGACAAAGACGGCAACATCCAAAGTGGTGTGGTTTTGGCGGCTGACCAAAATAAAGCCGAGGCTTTGCTTGCGCAAAATAATTTAGCCATTGTCGCTTTAAATGTCCAGGAAGCCAGCATATTCGAAAAATTTAACCCATTCGGCAAGTCTGTTAAAAGCAAAGATTTAGTTCTATTTTCCAGGCAGCTGGCAACGCTTATTTCCGCAGGAGTGCCAATTATCCAGGCTTTAAGGATTTTGCGCGAACAAATTGGCAGCAAATACCTGCTCCAAATAATTGGTGATTTAATTGCTTCTGTGGAAAACGGCGACAGCCTGTCCAATGCTTTAACCAAACACGAGGAAGTGTTCGGCAACGTATATGTGAGCATGGTTATGTCGGGCGAAGTTTCAGGCTCACTCGACAAATCTTTGGGCTATTTGGCGGACCAACTGGAAAAAAATTATCAGCTGCAAAGTAAAGTGAAAAGCGCCATGACTTACCCGGTGTTCGTGCTCGGAGCATTGGTGGTTATTGGTTTGCTTATGTTTAAATTCGTTTTGCCCAACCTAACTTCTGTTTTAGAAGAGCAAGGCGGCAGTTTGCCGGCCATCTCTTTGGCGCTTATTGCTTTTACTAAATTTTTTAACAAGTTTTGGTGGGTCGTTTTATTGCTTATGGCCGCAGGTATTTTAGGCTTGAGATTTTTTATCACTACTCCGGCAGGCAGGCATAATTGGGATACTTTAAAAATCCACGCCCCTATTATTGGCGATATTTTCCAAAAAATTTATCTCGCCCGTTTTTCTTCCAATTTAGCCACGCTGGCTATGGGCGGAATCCCAATAATTAAAGCTTTGCAAATTGTAGCTGAAATTATTAACAATGTAGTTTACAGAGATATTATTTTAGATGCAGTTGTCCAAATAAAAGGCGGCAAAAGTATTAGCGAAAGCCTTTCCGGTCACCCTGAGTTTCCCTCCATTGTTACGCAAATGGTTAAGGTCGGCGAACAAACCGCCCAGATAGATGCAATTATGGCAAAGTTGGGCAAGTTTTATGAAGCAGAAGTTGACACCAAGGTCGCAACATTAACCACCTTGTTGGAACCGATTATTATGATAATTTTAGGTGTGGCTGTAGGCGGTTTAGTGGCCGGTATTTTGCTGCCCATTTACAACATGGCCAGTACGGCAGGATAGGCGACTTCATTAACGCTCATACGCTATTTCTTAATCGCAAATTGTTGTTTTTTCTTACATATGTGTATAAGTACCCTTGTTAGCTAGTTTACAAAATGTTATAATAATACTAATTAAATTGAATTTATTTCAATTCCTCACTTGATTGGAGGTGAAAAACATTGAGAAATAAAAACGAAAAAGGTTTTACATTAATTGAATTGTTGGTGGTTATTGCCATAATCGGTCTTTTAGCTTCTGTGGTTTTACTTGCCCTAAACTCGGCTCGAGCCAAGTCCAGGGACGCCAAAAGACTCGCTGACGTTAGACAGTTAGCTTCAGCATTGGAGCTTTACTTCAACGACATTAACGGTTATCCAACAGCAGCAGCAGCTGCTTTGCCAACAGCAGGTATCGGATCCCCAAACATTGTTCCAAACTACATTGGTTTAATTCCAAATGCTCCAACCCCAGCTGATGGTACATGCGCCAGCACAGCAACACAAGGCGCTAACAACTATTACTGGTTGGATAACAGAAGCGGTAACTTAGTTGCCACTTATGCAGTAACTTTCTGTCTGGGTGCGGTTACCGGTGGTTACTCACAAGGAACCCACACTTTGACACAGGCCGGAATTCAATAGTACACTTCAATTGGGCGCTCCTAAAATGGGGCGCCCAATTTCCGCCTATTTTGTAACCTATGCCATTGTCTCTTCCAAAATTTAATGCAACTTATTTGGCAGTCATTACGGTGACTGTTCTTTTCTTAATTAGCCTTTTCTTGGGATTGCAAAAGGGAGTTTTAGTGGCTAAAGCCAAAAATGTGAATGTCACAGTTATAGAGCTCCAAAAGGGCCTGGATATTTTTTTTAAGGACCAGGACCGCTTCCCTTCCGTAGAAGAATTTTCCGACACCAATGTTTTGCTGACTTATTTTTCCAAGCTGCCGGACAATGTTTCAAAAAACTCGAACTGTCTGGCAAATTTTGATTATAAAAGAGTATCTGCAAAAAATTACGAACTGGATTTTTGTCTGGCAACGAATTTAGGAAATTTTAAGAAAGGTTGGAATAAAATTAGCGAGCATAAGTGAAAAGGGCTATAATTTAATCATGCTATTTCCCCCCAAACTCCACTTACCCTATCGTAACGATTATTTTTTTGGTTCCCTGCTGTTAATTGTTTTTTTAATTCCGCTCGCCTTTGACGTATATAATTTTGAAAGCTTCGAAATTATTAAGTTCGGCCTGCTTATGTTTTTAGTCGCAGTTGCGGGCTTGGTGTTTGTAAAAAGATATTTTATACAGAAGTCTTCACCATTAGTCTTGCGGATGAGCAAGACATTTTTTTTAGGTTTGTGCCTATTTTTAGCCTGGGCGCTCGTTTCCTCACTTTTGGCCCAGGATAAAAATTTCAGTTTTTTTGGCTTTTACCCGCGTTTTACCAATGGTTTTTTATTTTATAGTCTATGGGCAATTTTATTTTTACTCGTCTCGGCTTTAGATAAAATCCAATTATGGCTCTTAATTAAATTGCTGTTTTTTTGCGCAGTCCTAACCGCGCTGTGGGGTATGCTTCAAAGTTTAGGCATAGGCTATTACCAGGGCCAAACTTTTGATTTTTTTTCCAGGGCTTCACCCAGTTTTTTGGGCAACCCGAATTTTTCCAGTATGTTTGTGGCGACTTTTGTTCCTTTAGGCGTTTATTTTTTGCTTACAGCCGGCAATTTTTGGTCAAAGGTCTTTTACGCCTTAAGTGTTTTTTTACAAATTTGGTCAGTTGTTGCATTTGCCAGCCGAGGCAGCGTGCTGGCTGCAATTGCCGGTTTGTCGGCGTGCCTGTTTTTTACTCTTGTCATTAAGAAAGCTTTTAACCGGTTTGCCCTTTGGTGCGCACTTTTTTTAGGGGTTGCTTTCATTCTTATTTTTGCATTTTTAAATTTTTCCAGGCCGGGTTCTGTTGCGGCCAAAATTAATTTAAACGAAACTAACATCCAAACCCGGTTCGGGGTCTGGGATATGACCTGGATTAGCATTTTTAGAAAACCAGTCTTTGGGCATGGTTTAGGTAACTTTGAATTAGTTTTCGAGCAAAATAGGGATTTAAGTTCAATTAAAAGCGGTTTTTTTGATGACCCCCACAATTTGTTTTTGTATTTAGCGGTTAGCGGGGGAATCCCGTTCTTGTTTTTATTCTTGTTTTTAGTTTTTTTTCCGCTATTAGGCTCGTTAAAACAGGTTTTTGCTGAAAAAAATGACCGGTCGTGGCAAAATATTGCTTTGCTGGGCTGTGTTTGCGCTTGGATGGTAGCGGCTTTTTTTACGCCCGTTGCCGTCCCTTGCTATGTAGCTTTAGTTTTTTTGCTTAGCGGTTTTGTTGAAAAATCTTTCACGTATCAAGTGCCCAAACTTGCTGTGTATAAAATAGCAGGCGCTTCGGTTTTTGCCTTATTGCTTGTTTACTCAGTTAGTTTTTTACTGGCTGAGCATTTATTTTTTGCCTCAATAAAAGCTTACAACAGGCGTGATTATTTTAGTTCTAATAAGCTGGCAAAAGCGGCGGTTTATTTAAACCCGGTTAATAATTTGTACTATCAATACATAGCAGCTAGTTCCATCCGTGCAAAGCTGCCGGAGGAGGAAATAAATAAAAATATCCGCGCCGTTGCCCGCTTCCATAAAGCCAGAGGCTATAGTTACATAACATTGGCAAATATTTATTATCTCAGGTTTTATGAAACTTTGGACCCAAAATATAAAGAGGTGATTTTAGAATATGTAAAAACCGCAATGAGCCTGGACCCGCATTCGGGGAGTAATTATTTTATACTTTCACAATTCTATTTCGCGTTTGCAGATTTGCCGAATGCCAAGGCGGCTGTGACAAAAGGGCTGGAAATGGATCCTCAAAATGTCGAGGCAATAGTGTTTTTGGCAAAACTCTACCAGATTGAAGGCAACCGCGAAATGCTAATTAAAACCTTATGGGAGGCGGCAAAATACGACGGGGACAAAATTGCCCTTATTAACCTTATAAAATTAGCCAAGAGCCTGCCGGATATAAGCCAAGTGCCTTTTGGTGTCGGCCTTTCTTTAGGCAGGGTTGAATAATTATGGAAGCAATTTTAGTTTTTATTTTTGGTACTTTAATTGGCAGCTTTTTAAACGTGGTAATTTTAAGACTGCCTATGGAGCAGCCCCTAACGGGCCGGTCACACTGTTTTTCTTGCAGACATAATTTAGCGGCCTTAGACTTAGTGCCGGTGTTTAGTTTTCTTTTTTTAAAAGGCCGGTGCCGTTACTGCAAAGCGAAAATATCGTGGCGGTACGCTTTTATAGAACTGCTGACCGGGCTGCTGTTTGTGTTTGCCTGGAGTTTTTTTAAGCCCGACTCTTTAGTGTTATTTTTACAGCTTATAAATGCCTGGCTTGTAATTAGTGTTTTGCTTGCAGTTTTTGTAATAGATTTAGAACACTTTTTAATTTTAGACAAAGTCGTCCTGGTCGGCTGTATTGGGGCAGGCCTGCTAAATTTGGTTTTAGATTTATTGACTAAGCCTGCCTTAGGCTTTGAGAGCCGCTTTATTTCCGGCCTGTTTGCCGCTTTGGTTTTAACTTTGCTTTTCTTTTTTACATGGTATATATCCCGGGGCAGGGCTTTGGGTTTTGGTGACGTCAAATTTGCCATATTTTTAGGTCTGGTCTTAGGGTGGCCTAAAGTCTTAGCCGGTTTTATGCTTGCTATTTTATTGGGGGGAGTGGTGTCCGCATTTTTGCTGGCACTGGCCTCTAAAACTTTAAAAAGCCGCGTACCATTTGGGACTTTCTTAACTGTTGGTGCGCTGATTGCCTTTTTTTATGGAGACAGGTTAATAGCCTGGTATTTGGCACTTTTGGGTATTTAATGGTATAATTTTGTAGAAGTTGAGAGATCTTTCTTTTGAAATAAAACCTGAAAAATGCCAAACCAAATATTTTATGCCGATTCCCAAAAAGGCTTTACCCTTATAGAATTAATGGTAGTTATTACCATTATGGGGCTTTTGACTCTTGCGGTATCCATAAATTTAACATCAGGCAGGGCTGCCCGTGATACTCGTTTGGCAGTAAATAAACTTGTTAGTGATATTCGTAAAGTCCAAAGCTATACGCTTTCTTCAAGGGCTTTGCCTTCAGGAGAATTGGCGCAGTTTTATTTAATAAAGTTTAATTTAAGCAATACCAGAAGCTATAAAATTCAGGCAATCTACAATGTGAGCACGGCGCCTAAATTAGTGGATGTTGAGACAGTAAACTTCCCGCCCAACATAAACATAAATTCACTTACCGTGGTGCGTGAATTAAATCCCATTACTCAAAACATTTTAAACGGCTGCGTTTTGCTTGCTTTTGCGGCACCTTTTGGAAAAACTATATTCAATGACGGTTGTAGTGTCGCAGATTCGGCTAATCCGGCAACTTTGGTGCCGACTGACGATTACTATGCAAAAATTATTAATTTTCAGAACAGTGTAGGCTGTTTAAGCTTCCCGCCTTACAATCCTGAAATTTGCAGCGCCAGCACAGACTCAAAGTTGGGAATTTTTATAAAACATACTGCCAATGCAGCTATTCCTGCAGTAATGGTCAATGCCGTAACCGGTTCGGTTTGTCCAAAGGCGGCAACTTGGGCTTGCCAACAGAGTTATTAAGTTTTGGTTCTTATGCGTAAATTTTTTGGCCAAAAAGGGCAGACTTTAATAGAAACCATGGCAGCGCTCTTTATTTTAGTAACGGGCGTCAGCGCTTCGGTGGGTTTGGCGGTGTATGCTTTAAATTCTTCCACCAGCATTGTAAAGCAAATTGTTGCCACCGGTTTAGCCAGAGAGGGGATAGAGGCAGTTAGGAATATGCGAGACACTAATTGGCTAAAGCATATGGACATTGACGAAGATTGCTACAACTATGAAGATCTTACTGCGCCAAACAGCATGGACGGCAAGTGTTATAAAAGATGGCTTGGGACAGACGATCCGCCGGACCCAGATTTGCCTTTTTGTATAGACCCCACCAATAGTCCGAATGTCAATTGTTCGGGCGGCGCGCTGACTACCAATTATGCCCTGGGGTTCGATTACACCCAAACAAATTTTTGGATTTTATCAAAACAAATTAATAATAACCGGTACGGATTAACATTTAATTCCACTAATTCCGCAGGCAGGGGGTATTATTACACGCCCGGTAACATTAACTGTGCCAATGCCGCTGGCATGGCAGATTATTGCCGGAAAATTGTTATTACTAAGCAAACTGATGCGCCTTACGACCAAGATCCCAATATGACACTGTTGTATGTCCGGTCGCAAGTTTGGTGGGTAGACAAAAAATGTCCCAGGGCAGCTGATTTTAGCAATGCCAGCCCAAGCTGCAGAATGGAACTGGACACTTATTTAACTAATTGGAAAAATTATTAGCCCCTGCTGCTTAAACTTACCATGAAGACAAAACAACAATTAGGGTTTACTTTAATGGAAATTTTAGTGTCTTCGGTACTTTTTGTAATTATTTCCGGATCTTTACTTTCGCTTTTTAATTACGTTTTAAAAATTAACAGACGCACAGAAGTTTTAAGGCAAGCCTCGCAGGGGGTGCGTAATTTTATGGAATTTTTAGTTAAGGAAATCCGCAACGGCCAGGTTGACTATTATGTTGCAAATGGAGATACTTATATTGGGGCTGTAAATAACAGTGTCACTTCCGCGTGTGTGCCTCCCGGCACTCCGGGAGGGGCGGCAGACGCCGATCCCACCTATACTTCAAGGGACAATAAATTAGGCATTTTGAATTCGGAAAACATACAGGAATGTTTTTATTACGGCGACAGCAACGGTGTATATGTAAACTCCCCGCCGGGCAGTGTGCCCACTATTTTTGCCTCACCCACCGGTTCTACTTTAGTTTTGGAAAAGACGGGAGTAAGTTCGCCCCAAATTTTAAACCCATCTAACATAGTGGTAGACCAGTTAATGTTTTTAATTAGGCCGCTTAAAGACCCTTATATAGATGACGGTGGTTTAGTCGAAGTCCAGCCCATGGTGGCAATTGTTGCAAAGTTTATTGTTAGGCTTCCCACAGGCGAGCAATTGCCTATTTATTATCAAACTTCAGTTTCAACGACAAAATATGACCTTCCAAAAGAATAAAAATCAAAACAGTCAGGCAGGCGTAACTTTAATTTTAGGCATTTTATTGTTGTCGGCAGTTTTGGCCATTTCTTTCAGCCTGACTACCATTATTTTCATTGAGGTAAAAAGCTCAAGCGACCTGCTAAAAACAGAAGGGTCTCTTTATGGTGCTACCGGAGTTGGGGAGCAGGCATTTTTTAACTATATCAGGAATCTAGAAGACCCCGACAGCTATATAAGTTCCTTTAACAATAATGTATCGTTAAAAGGCGCCCCGGAGCTAAGCACCACCACCAATGCCAGTTTTTCAGACTATATCCAAACCGGTTCGCACTTTAGTAATACTAAAAAGATATACGAATTTTGCCCGACAGGAGCCCAAGATAGCGGCTGTGACTTTGGCAAAATAGTGCTGAAATTCTCTTCCGCCCCGCCCGGTTCCTATTTGTTTGCTTATTTATGTGAGTGGGACCCAAATCCCAACGGACCTTACCCCAGTGCGCCTTGCAGCGTTGAAAATGTCGGCGATGGTTATTGGATTGCCCCGGTTTCAGACCCGACTTCATGCGGTGTTGACGCTAGTGTCCCAAACCTTGGTAGTAACGGTTCTATTGCGCTTATTCCAAATTCCAATATGAATTGTGCAAGCTGGACCTTGAATCCGAATTTGCAGCAAGAATTAATTATTACCAACCCCAGCAGCCCGGGTACAATTTTTTACACGGTATCTACCTTCGACAACACCGGCAACATTGGCAAAGGCCTGCCCTATGTAGGCAAGACAGGTGTAATTATTAGGACGGAAAATGGACAGGTTGGCAGGAAAGTAAAAGTAGAAGTGCCAAGCGACTAAAGCAATTTAAAAAAACCTCCACCGACCGGTGGAGGTTTTTTTGTTTTTTATTGTTTGGGAACCTTTAAAGTTTGTCCGGGTTTTAGGTAAAAAGGACTTTTTAAACTATTTATTGCTGCCAAGCTAGTCCAGCTAATGTTTAGTTTTTGGCTAATGTTGAATAAAGTATCACCTTTTTCTACTGTATAGCTGGTAAATTCAATGGTCGGCGCACTGCTATTGTCAGTACTTGCCCCTAAAACTTCCGGTTGCGGGCTTTTTTGGCCATTGCCTTTAACCATAAGCCTAATGGCGTTAACCGTTAGGCCCAAAGCAAGCACCAGGCAAAGAATTGCCGCAAGTTTCAATATTTGATTTTGGGAATAGCCTCTTCCGACTCCGAGTTTGAGCCTGGGGGAAAGTTCAAATTTTGTTTTGCGGAAGGCCATGAGTCTTGGTTAGTTGAAGCTATTTTTGTTTGTTATCTTAGCTTGATTCTAACACAAATTGTGCTGTGGATATCTACGCTGAAAAATTGTATAATTATACTAAATTATGAACCTATCTGAAGCAAAAAGCAGAATAGAAAAATTAAGCGGCCAAATAGAAGATTTGCGCTACCGCTACCATGTTTTAGATGATCCAAAAGTTACCGATGACGTTTATGACTCACTGACCCGGGAGCTAAAAGCATTAGAAGCGCAATTTCCGGCTTTAACTTCCTTAAATTCGCCAACCCAGAGGATTGGCGGCAAGCCGCTGGATAAATTTGTTAAGGTCAAACACGGCTCTAGGATGATGTCTTTAAACGACGCGTTTTCCGAAGAGGAAATGCAGGACTGGGAAGACCGCATAAAAAAATTAGAGCCTACGGCTTCGTGGAGTTATATGTGCGAATTAAAATTTGACGGGCTTGCCACAAGTTTGGTTTTTCAAGATGGCCGGTTTTTAGTTGGGGCAACGCGGGGTGACGGTTTTGTAGGCGAAGATATTACCCAGAATTTAAAAACCATACGCGCCATTCCTTTGAGGCTGAATTTAGAGTTAAATAATACTCAAAAAATTCCGGACGCAGTTTTGCAAATGCTTAAAAAAAATTTGCCGAAAAATAAACGCGTTGAATTTAGGGGCGAAACTTTAATGAGCAAAAAGGCTTTTATGGAGTTAAACCGAAGGCAGGAAAAAAACGGAGAGGTTATTTTTGCAAATCCCCGCAACGCGGCGGCCGGCAGTGTCAGGCAGCTGGACCCGCAAATTTCCTCGAGCCGCGACCTTTCCTGGCATGCCTATGCCTTGGTTACAGATTTAGGCCAGCAAACTCATGAACAGGAACATTTTATGGCCCAGGCTTTGGGTTTTGTGACAGATAAGCACAGCAAAGTTTGCAGGAATTTGGCTGAAGTTTTTGTTTATAAAAAAGAAATAGAAAAATTACGCGACAAATTATCTTTTGAAATAGACGGCATAGTTGTCCAGGTTAATGAGCGCGCGACATTTAACCGCCTTGGCGTGGTAGGCAAAGCGCCGCGCGGCAGTATTGCTTTTAAGTTTGCCGCAAAAAAAGCTACTACCATTGTTGAAGATATAAAAGTCCAAGTCGGCAGGCAGGGGAATTTAACTCCTGTGGCAATTATGAAGCCCGTGGAGGTGGGCGGGGTTACTGTTGCGCGCGCATCACTTCACAACGAAGATGAAATTAACCGCCTGGGACTTAAAATTGGCGACACCGTGGTCGTCCAAAGGGCGGGCGATGTTATTCCCCAAATTGTTGAAGTCCTGCAAAAAATGCGCAGCGGCAAAGAAAAAATTTTTAAGATGCCCAAAAAATGTCCGGTATGCGGATCGTCTACGGAGCGGCAAATGATATCAGCCGGCGACGAAAAAGGCGCAGCCACGGTTTGCGTAAACCGCAACTGTCCGGCTAAGAATCTTCGCGCCATAGGGCACCTGGTAAACGCGTTTGAGATTTACACTATTGGCCCAAAAATTATTGAGCGGTTTAAAGACGAAGGGCTTATTAGTGATGCCGCGGATATTTTTACGTTGAAAAAAGAAGACATTGAGCCGCTTGAAAGGTTTGGGGAAAAATCCGCTGAAAATATTATAAAATCCATTAACGACCACAAAAAAATATCCTTAGCTAAATTTATTTATTCACTCGGTATTTTGCATGTAGGCGAAGAGACTGCAATTGATCTCGCAGAACATTTCGGGTCCATTGAAAAATTACAAAGCGCGGGTTTTGAGGAATTTGATTCAATAGAAAACATTGGCGGAGCCGTGGCTAAATCTATTTACAATTTTTTTCAGGACGGGCATAATTTAGATTTCGTGCGTAAACTTTTAAAAAACGGAGTGCAAATAGCGCATCAGTCCTCTCCAAAAAAATCCGGACCGCTTTTGGGCAAAAAAGTTGTAGTTACCGGGACATTAGAATCTTTATCGCGAGACCAGGCAAAAGAAAAAATCCGCGCCGCCGGCGGGGATTGGGTTTCATCAGTTTCCAAAAATACCGACTATGTTGTTGTGGGAAGCGAACCGGGATCAAAGGCGCAAAAAGCGAATTCCTTAGGAGTAAAAATTCTAAGCGAAGCTGAATTTTTAAAAATGATAGAATGAAGTCCCGTAGTGAAACGAAGTTTCTACTATCGGGACGAAAAATTAGGAGTAAAAATTTTAAATGAAAAAGAATTTTTGAGTTTAATTAGTTAATATGGTAATATTGAAAATTAAAACTTGGTACGGAAAATACGAACGGCCGGTTTCGTCGTTATTTTTGCTTGGCGGGTTCGTTGTGGACATTCTTACAATCCAAGCGGTAAGCTTGTATTGGCAAAACGTCTGGATTATTGCCAATTTGGTAATTGTGGGGACTTGTATTATTTTAGTCCACTGGCTGGAAAAAAATGAGGGCGATGAAGCCAACCCCTCCAAAGCGCATTTTTGGCTGGTCAACATTCTCCAGTTCTTTTTTGGGGGTATGCTTTCCACCTTTTTAGTTTCTTATTTCCGCAGTGCAGACATATCTGTAAGCTGGCCGTTTTTATTAATTTTGGCTCTGGCTTTTTGGGCAAACGAATCTTTTAAGCGCCATTACGTTCGTTTAGTTTTCCAAATTTCTTTGTATTTTTTGTCTATTTTTACCTTTGCCATATTTTTTGTGCCTATACTTTCACACAAAATAGGGGCATGGATGTTTATTGTTTCAGGTTTAGTTTCACTTTTAGTAATAGCGCTGTTTATTTTCCTACTTAAGTCAGCCGCAAAAGAAGAATTTTTTCGAAGCAGAAATATTTTAATTCTCTCTATACTTTGTATTTTTGCGGTAATGAACGTACTTTATTTTACGAACTTAATCCCTCCCTTTCCGCTGTCCCTTAAAGACGCGGGCGTTTACCATAGTTTAAGAAGGAATACGCAGGGTAATTATGAGGTTGGCGCAGAGCCCAAAGGCCGCTTAAGTTTTTTGAGTTTGTACCCCGATATCCATAAACAAAAAGGTCAGCCCTTATATGTTTATAGCGCTATATTTTCACCCCAGGCTTTTAAAATGCAAATTTTTCATGAGTGGCAAAAAAAGGATGACAAAACCGGGGAATGGGTAACCCAAAACAAAACAAGCCTTTCCGTAGTCGGCGGCCGTAAGGGAGGCTTTAGGACTTATTCAATAAAATCTAACCCCGAGCCCGGACGCTGGAAGGTAAATGTTTTAACAGACCGGGGCCAGCACATAGGCAGTATACGTTTTGATGTAATATTGGTTGACTCTAAACCCAATATAGTTAATGAAGTCAAAGATTAAATTTAGTTACTTGCATCTTTATAGTTTTGTTAACAGAAAGCTTTTATCAATATCACGGCCAGTTAGGCTGGTATTGGTTCTTATTTTTATTGCTGCGATTTTAAGACTGATTTTGCTGCCGGTTGCAACTTATGGGCAGGTAGGTGAACTTTACAGAGACCTGCAAATAATTTGGGATTTGAATAATAACCATATTTACCCACTGCTTGGCCCCTCTTCCGCTTTAGGCGGGTTTTATTTTGGAGCTGTTTACTATTATATAGAGGCTGTGTTTGTGGCTTTATTTAACTTTAGGCCATACGGCGCTACTTTTTCCAGCGCCTTTTTTTCAGTACTGTCTTTGCCGGTGCTTTATTTATTATGTAAAAGATGGTTTAAAAATCCCCACGTCGCAATTCTTGCCGTGGGGCTTTTAACCTTAAGTTTATTTGACATCCAAAATGCTTATTATGTTTCCAACCCAAACTATTTGCCATTTTTTATGCTGGTGTTTGCTTATTTGTTAACGAAATTTAAAGAAAGCAATTCAGTTATTAATTATTTGGCTTTGGGATTAACTTTAGGCATAGCCACTCAACTGCACACCACAGCTTTGGTGATAATGTCAATTATGCTGCTTGCGTTTTTAATAAAATATAAAATTAAGCCAAAAGTTTTAAATGTAATATTAGCTTTGCTTGTGTTTTGCGTTTGTTATTTACCTTTTATTATTTATGAATTCCAAAATAATTTTGCTTTAAGCAGGGCATTGTTTGCCATTGGGGGAGAGCAAACCGCCGGCGGTAGCCGCTTGGGCATAATAGGCGGTTTGTTTAATTTTTTTGGCAGTATACTAATTTTTAAAGACGGTTCATTCAGCTTTTATCCCACATACGCGCCCTGGTTTTTTACAGCCATAGGTTTAGCCGGGTTAATAATTTTGGCTATGGTTTGGCTAATATTGAGAAAAGGTTTTAGGCCACCACAAGCAGAAATTTTACTTCCCGGAAAGTTTATATTACTTAGCTGGTTGTTTTCGGGCCTCGCTATGTATTTAATATTTCCCGTTCAGCCAATTTACTATTATTTTTTGGTTATGTGGCCTTTGCCAATTATAGTTTTTGCCTGGTGGCTAAACTCACTCTACGAATTTTCCAAAAATTATTTTTGGTTTATTTTGGTTTGTTATATTTTGCTTCAAGGCGTATCCGTAGGAGTTTTTTACAATTTTATTTACAGGCCCGAGTTATCTGACCAAAATATTCAAAAGATATTTTCGGAAATAAAATTAAGCCGACAAAATGAATACCTTATAATAAATAAGGCTTTAGACATAAATCAATTCCACTATTATTTAAAAACAAACGGGCTTGAGGTATCAAGCAGGCCAAGCAGGGGAGCGTACACGATTTTTGAAATTAGCCAATGCGAAGAGCGGAATTTATGCTTAAAGGTTGAGCAAAAATAATGGAAACATTAAAAAAATACAATATTTTAATTTTAATATTAGCTTTAGCGGCGATTTTAGGTTTTCCCGACCCGCAACTGCATTCCACCTACGCAATTCACGAGCTTTACCGCGATTTAGGAGTGGTAGATCAGTTAAGACAAGGGCAGTGGGTTTTTTTGGGGCCGGTTTCGCAAATGGGCGGCTTTCACTTTGGCCCTATCTATTATTATTTACTTTTTCCGTTTGCACGCTTAGGAAATTTTGCCCCTTACTCTTTAGTGTGGGCAAGTTTATTTTTCTCGCTGGCTACAATTGCGCTCTCGTTTTTTGTAGTAAAAAAATGGTGGCAAAACGCGTTTTTGGCCTATACGGTTTGTGTAATGATGGCGGTTTCTTTATTTACGGTACAAACAGAAAAATATATTTCCAACCCCAATCCCGTACCGTTTTTTGTGCTACTTTTCTTTTATGCTTTAGTTGAGCTTTTAGAAAAGCGAAATGAATATAAAAATGTTTTTTTGCTAGCAACAGGGTTTGGTGTGGCCATTCAACTTCACGCTGTACCTATGGTTGCTTTGCCGTTAATGTTGCTTTCGGTAATTGTATTTAAAAAATTAAAACTTTCTGTAAAGTTATGGTTATTGTTTGTAGTTATTTGCTTAGCCCTTAACAGCCCTTACCTGTATTACGAGTTTACCAATAATTTTTCTAATATCAGAGCACTATTTTTATTGGCGGGCGGGGATAATATTTATCTTCCTATTTCTACGCGCTTAGTTGAGTATTTTGGTTTTTGGCTTTCGCCGGCAATTTTAGTTAACCCAATGTTCGACATTGTTGATATAATTGGCTATAAATTTGTAGCGGCTTTGGGTATTTTGTGTCTGCCAATAATATATTTTTTGCGTTTTGATATTAAAAATCCCAAAACTCTCTCCTGGAATTTAAATCTTACGCCAATACATAATTTGCGTTTTGTTTTGTGGCTATGGTTTTTAGTTCCCAGTATAGTTTTGCTATTGCCTATGGGGAGCACTTTCGGATTGAGGTTGTATTATTTTTTTACCCTTTGTCCGCTTATTTTTTTTATTTACGGTTTAGGCTGGCTTAAGCTTTTGCAAAAACAATATATTCGAACAGCCTATTATTTAGCGGCCGTATTTTTTTTACTGCAGGCTTTTCAAATTATAGTTTTCTATAAATTTATTTATAGTTTGAAATAATACAGTTGAAGTAAATAAAAACAAAGGGGCGGTGTGCTTTTGCGCACACCGTCCCTTACGAGGCTTGGGCTTCTTCACGGTTTAAGATTTCAATCGCGGCGTCGACGCTATCGACAGTTATGTCTTGGCTTAACAGCATTTCCTTACCTTTCTTTGCTAGCTTATCTGCTTGGCCAACCACAACAATCAGCCGAACGTCCTTGGCGTTTTCTTTGTGGAAGCGAGCTATTTCCGAAAAGCCGCACTTATAAATGACCGCTTCTTTCAGGTTCAGCACGACCTTCTTTGTATCTTGCAGGCATTCAGCCAGAAGCAGGTTCAGATTGTGGCCGGTAAAGCTTCCTGAATGAGAAATTACTATAATACCGTTAATCCACTCTTTCGTGATTTCTATATACCCGATTTTTATCATTTCCCCCTCTTTACCCGTGCTCCGCACAGGTAATAGGAGGTTAGCAAAAGCCTGCCTTGAGGTCAACATTAAAAAACGGCGGGTCGGATCTCCTGTAGGGAGACCGCCCGCCGTTTTGCGTTCGTGATAAAGGGTTACTAATCACCGTCATCTTGCTGAAAAATGCTGGACTCAACGGCGCTCACAGCCTGTTCGAGAGTGGGAAAGATTGTAATGCCGCTACCGCTCATTCTGTCGCTCAATATGAGACGGTCTCCGACCATTGCAAGAAAGCCCTGATGTTCATCGACCTCCTTGGAGAAGCTTTTTACGCGGTCGCATAGCTCATTGAAGAATTGAAGACTCATGCGCAGCTCGTCGAAAAGCACTACGGTATTGCCTTCTGGATTTTCCCGAAGTACTTTTGTCAATTCATCAAGGCCTGTTCGTTCTTCCTCTCCAACAACAGTCACAACGCGGAGAACCTTTTCATCAATCTTCATAAGAACCTCCTAATCACTAATAAAAAGTTAGCAAAACGCTACCGTTAGGTCAATACAAAAACAAAAGCGGGTCGGATGTGCCAGAGGCACACCGCCCGCCGTTTTGCGTTCGTGATTGTCATCGCTCGGCCTATGTAAACTTGACGAGTGCGTCCTCTTCGTCGGGGTGAATATCGAGGACAGTGTTGAGTTTGGTGAAATTGATTAGGTCCTCGGGTTGAAGGCGTAAATTTGAAAGTCTAACCTGCCCCCAATTTTTTTGTTCCGAACTGCCGCAGTTGGCGCACTTTTCGAAATTCTCGTTTTTGTCCCTAGAAACAGGCACACCGCAGGAACTACAAACCATTTGGGTAATGGTTCCTATCGCCGTAATCAGTTGCCCCAATCCTGCACTGCTGATATAAGTGGCATCCTTCAAATTAAGGAGGATTTTTCTATTACCTCTGGCTTTTTCTTCGCCAATAGCATTACGCAATACCAGTAGCGGATTGATTACATCATCTGGTTCTGGGCTGGTTAAGCGACCGGATAGTGTCAGTACAACAACCCCATTAGTTTCTTTTTTTGACAATTTAAAGATCATTGGTCCTCCAGTTTTACCGTGCTTTGCGGCGCGGGATACTTTGGAGGTTAGCAAAAGCCTGCCTTGAGGTCAACATTAAAAAACGGCGGGTCGGAACACGAATTTCGTGTCCGCCCGCCGTTTTGGATGCGACAAGGGTTGCTATATTTCATTTGTATCGGATATGTAGGAAAAGCTGTCTCCAATGCCCTTATAGCAATTGAGCGTTTTCTTTATTTCACCTCGTCGATCCAGAAAGACAATCGTGTGTTCCCTAAGAGTAACTTCCTTTGCGAGCCACAACGCTTCAGCTAATTTCGGCGTCACGTTTAAACCGTCTTCTCCCAGGTCAATAAACACCCTATTGCTGTCTTTTGGCACACGGCTGTGAAGTGTGGAAAGAAAATTTGTTTTTTCTATCTCAGTTGTAATGCTCCCCCTGACTTTCACCAGAAAAGGAAATGATACCTCAAAGCTCATTTGAACTCCCCCTTTGTTTTTTAACTCGAATGTTTGGAGGTTAGCAAAAGGCGGGGAGGGAGTCAACGGACGGAATTAGGAATTAATAAGTGACCTGTCTATCTCCTAATTCCGAATTCCTACATCCTTACCCTTGTGGTTATTCTGTGGAACAGTGTTTTATGGATATAAAAAAGCTCTTATATAAGGCATATTTAATAGGCAAATTTTATAGGGTTTCTCTTGACATCCACCTCATAATAATTTAGAATATCTTTACATTAAACAAAGGTAGCAGCGCCTATGTTAAAAACATTAAATTTAGTCACCAAAAAGCGGTTTATGTAAACGGCCAATTTAAATTGTGCCTTTACTGCCGCTAAATGCGGTTTTTTTGTGCCCCTTCGGGGCACCCCGACCGCAGCGTCGGGGTAGAATAGCTCTTTATCAAAATTTATCACTATATATTTACTGCTCACGGATCTCTAAGCGTACCAATATTACTTTGGGTATCAGGCTAGCAGAACGGTTTGAGCAGTAGCTATATGGTGGTAAGAAAACAAACAGACGAACACAGATGAGGGCAACGGAAGGACACGGACTCCGTGTTAATCCGTTCTCGTCAGTGTTAATCAGTTTGGTTACGGTTTTGAATCGGACAGATCTTTAAAAACTAAATAAAATAAGTCACCACGTATTAGAATCAGACGTGGATGACTTATGGGTAGATCTAAACAACAGTAGTTGTTTAGACATGTAAGTTTAATCTAGATAATTCTAGAACATTGTATCCTTAAGCTTTTTGTTTATCATCACTCTTGCCGAGGGATGGTAGTCACAAATTGCTAGTCAAATATAAGCAAACAGATGAACACAGATGAGGGCAACGGAAGGACACGGACTCCGTGTTAATCCGTTCTCGTAAGTGTTAATCAGTTTGTAAAAGTTAAAATAAGTTAAGGGTATACGGTGGATGCCTAGGTAATATGAGCCGATGAAGGACGTTTGAGCCTACGAAAAGCCTCGGGGAGCTGGCAACAGAGCTTTGATCCGTGGATGTCCGAATGGGGAAACCCACATACTGGAAGAGTATGTGCTGCTATGCCGTGGGGTATAGTATGCGGGAACCGTGCGAAGTGAAACATCTCAGTAGCACGTGGAAAATAAATCAATTTCGTAGCAATACGAAACGAGATTCCGTTAGTAGTGGCGAGCGAAAGCGGAAGTATATAGAGTTTGTATAAAGTATAGAGTATAAGGTATAAAGTATCTTGGCTTTTTGCCCGGATGCGTAATACGTTATACATAATACTTTATACTTGCTTTATTAGCCCAAACTTAATTAGTGTTTTCAAAGCCGCAAGGCGGAGAATTAAAGATTACAGTCGTTGCTAATTAGGTGTTATAAGTGGAAGTTATTGCCCCGCTGTAAAGGGGCAGGGAATTATGTTTGCTGTTTAGCAGAACACGCCTGGAACGGCGGACCAAAGAGGGTGATAGTCCCGTATCGCGAAAAACCATGCAATTTCCTAACTTTTTCTTGAGTACGACCAGACACGAGAAATCTGGTCGGAAATCAGGTCGACTAAGATCTAAGGCTAAATACTCATATTGACCGATAGTGAACAAGTACCGTGAGGGAAAGGTGAAAAGCACCCCGGAAGGGGAATGAAATAGTATCTGAAACCGTATACTTACAAGGAGTGGAAGGCCCGATCACAGATACTCTGATGGACGCAGATAACACAGATTTATATATAGATTAAATCTATATATATCTGCGAAATCAGTGTAAATCAGTGTATCTGTGATGGCTAACCGCGTGCCTATTGAAGAATGATCCAACGAGTTAATCTTATGCGGCTTACTTAAGTCTTAACAAAGACGAAAGTGTAGTGAAAGCGAGGATGAATAGTCCGTAATAAGTTTGTATAAAGTATGAAGTATAAGGTATAACGTATCTCGGCATTTGCCCTGATACCTAATACTTAATACGTAATACTTTATACCTACTTATATGTCGCATGAGTTAGACCCGAAACCCGCGTGAGCTACGCATGGCCAGGATGAACGTTGTGTAAAAGCAACGGGAGGTCCGAACCCACTATTGCTGCAAAAATAGGGGATGAGCTGTGCGTAGGGGAGAAATTCCAATCGAACCGGGTGATAGCTGGTTCTCCTCGAAATAGCTTTAGGGCTAGCGTCGAGAGTTCCCAAAAGAGGTAGAGCACTGAATGGAAACCTGCTGAGCAATCGGTAGGCTCCAACCAAACTCCGAATTCTTTTGGTCAAGATCTCGGCAGTCAGTCCGTGAGGTCTAAGCTTCACGAGACAAATGGAGAAGAATCCACACCACCGTCTAAGGCCCCCAAATCCTAGCTATAGTGCAAAGGATGTGGGATTGCCCATACAACCAGGAGGTTGGCTTAGAAGCAGCCATCCTTTAAAGAAAGCGTAACAGCTCACTGGTCAAGCGATCCTGCGCCGACAATATATAGGGGCTAAGCTAGGTGCCGAAGACGTGGATCAATGCGAGTAACATTGCATTGGTGGTAGAGGAGTGTTGTACACAGGCTGAAGGCGTATGCGTAAGCGGCGCTGGACAGTGTACAAGTAAGAATGTTGGAATAAGTAATATATATAGAGGTGAGAATCCTCTTCGCCGAATATCCAAGGTTTCCAGGGCAACGATCGTCGTCCCTGGGTTAGTCGATCCTAAGAGTGGGTCCCAAGGGATTCACCCGATGGAAAATATGGTTGATATTCCATAACCACCATTAAATTATTTAAGGCGTGACGCATCATGATAACACTAGCGTAATCTGACTATTTGCGTTGTTGTACTTGTAGGGTGAGTTGTTGGCAAATCCGCAACTCATTACTGTCTGTCGGTCCCAAAAGGACTTGCAGCCGGTTTCAAGCTCGAGAGTATAAAGAAACCTGGCAACGGGAATTAGTGTGAATCAAGGTGCCAAGAAAACCGTCGTAATCATGTTTAATGGTGTCCGTACCGTAAACCGACACAGGTGGATGGGGAGAGAATCCCAAGGCGTCCGGAGCAATGTTCGTTAAGGAACTCGGCAAAAAAGCAGGTGTACCTTAGGTATATACCTTGCCTAAGTCTTTACTTTTTGTAAGTGAAAAAGATTTTAAAGAAAGAAAAAACGGGATTGCGAAGCAACCCCGTTCGACAGCCATCAAACGCATTAGCGTTCCTTGAGCGTGTCCCACAGAACAGGAACCACCGGAACGGTGATTGCGAATAGACACAGCGCTATTCCGACCATAATTGATACCGTTGGCGTCATCTTGGATCCTCCCTTTCTTTCATTTACGATCAGCGATGCTATTCATATACTAATCCATTTTCTAACATATGAAAAATGGGTTTATCAACAGCATCACTTCCAAAAAGTAAAGACTTAGGCTGCAACAAAAGACCTCTCCCGACTGTTTACCAAAAACTTAGGTCCGTGCTAAAGCGTTAAGCTGATGTATACGGGCTGATGCCTGGCCAGTGTCAGAAGGTTAAACCGACCGCCGCAAGGTGGTTGGCCAAGCCCTGATGAACGCCGGCAGTAACTATAACTGTCCTATGGTAGCGAAATTCCTTGTCGCGTAAGTTGCGACCCGCACGAATGGCATAACGAGTAGAGGACTGTCTTAACGAACATTCCGATGAACTTACAATGGCGGTAAAGATGCCGTCTACCCGCAGCAAGACGGAAAGACCCTATGAAGCTTTACTATAGCGTGTCATTGCAATTTTATTTTTATTGTTTAGCCTAGGTGGGAGCCTTTGAAGTTTCGGCGCCAGCTGAAATGGAGGCAACAGGTGAAATACCACCCTGTAGAAGTGAAATTGCTAACCAAAGTCTAACCTACTTTGGGACAGTGGCTCGTGGGTAGTTTAACTGGGGCGGTTGCCTCCTAAATGGTAACGGAGGCGTTTATTAAGGTATGCTAGGCATGGATGGAAATCATGCCGATAGTGCAAACGCATAAGCATGCTTGACTGCAAGGGCGGCGACCCGCGCAGGCACGAAAGTGGAAGTTAGTGATCCGATGCGTTCGAGTGGAAGACGCAAAGCCCAACGGATAAAAGTTACTCTAGGGATAACAGGCTGATCCTCTCCAAGAGTCCACATCGACGAGAGGGTTTGGCACCTTAACCATCAATCGGGGTGCTTTGAGAGCAATCTCATACCTAAGTGTCTTAGTTCCGTCTGCTCCGACGTAATAGTCGGAGTGATAATAATTCTAAGAAAATAAATTCGGCTTATAACGGTGAACCCGTAGTTACTTAAGTGGAAACAAGAAGTAACCGGCAACACCGTGGGAAGTCGTGGGTAGTATAAAGTATAACGTATAAGGTATAACGTGACTGCAACTGCAGCACCTAATACTTTATACATAATACGTAATACTAGTCATTGACCCCGTAACGACTGACCCGAAAGGGAAGATGTAAGCAGGTATAAAGTATATAGTATAAGGTATAAGGCGACTGCAGTCTGCAGCGCTTAATACGTTATACATAATACCTAATACTTGTTTCCATAATACGCCGAGTCTTGTCAAAAAAAAGCAGGTTATGGAGACAGATCCTAAAACCGCTGACAAGAACAAGATATAGTCTGCCCCATACGAAAGTATGGATTATGTACGATGTCGGCTCATCACATCCTGGGGGTGAAGAAGCTCCCAAGGGTTATGCTGTTCGCATATTAAAGTGGTACGCGAGCTGGGTTCAAAACGTCGTGAGACAGTTTGGTCCTTATCTGCTGTGGGTGTTCGAAACTTGAGTAGTCGCATCTCTAGTACGAGAGGACCGAGATGCATAGACCTCTGGTGTACCCGTTGTCCTGTCAAGGGCATGGCGGGGTAGCTAGGTCTAGTTTGGATAAGCGCTGAATGCATATAAGCGTGAAGCCGTCTACAAAACTAGGTTTCGTTTTATGTAGCAATACATAATACAGATTCGCGGAAGACTACCGCGTATTTCATCAGTGCTCAGTAAACAGGAAACAGTAGACAGTAGCAATACTGTATACTGCGTACTGTGAACTGTTTACTGATTTATAGGCTGCAGGTGTAAGCACAGTAATGTGTTCAGCCGAGCAGTACTAATCAATCGAAAATTTTAACTTTTTTGACTAGCAATTTGTGAGTGTGTAAGATACAAATATACGGATGCACAAATGAAACTGATATTAACAGATTTGTGGTTATTCGTTTCATTTGTGCCATTTGTTAATTTGTATATACAATGAGACAACACTTAAAGGTTTATGGCGTTATTTTGTTAATTTTGCTTGTAACCGCAGCATTCTTTATAGCCACGCAAAATTCAGTAAACGCAATAAGACCATAAACTAAGTGCATCCTCGTTGAATTTTATTCCATAAAGGTTTATCCAAGATTCCAAAAAATCAGGAACGGAGCGAGCGTAAGCGAGCGAGTACGGATTTTTTGGAAAGAGGAGTACTTTATGGAGGGCGAGAGTCCCGATTATAAATCGGGACGAAAGCCCGGAATAAAGTACGACGAGGGTGGCATTTCCAGCGCGGCTCTACCTGATCCCATCCCGAACTCAGAAGTAAAACGCGCACGGGCCAATGATAGTCATACGCATGTATGTGCAAAAGTAGGTGGCTGCCTTATTTATAAAAAACTCTCGTCTAAAGCGAGGGTTTTTTATTATGTTATAATAAAGCCATGTTTACAGTTATTTTGGTTTTATTTTTATTTTTTGCGATCTTAATGCTTTTTGTAGTTACCAGCGCCTTTATTGGTTTTTTAATTACCCGCGTGCCTTTTGTGCCAACTTATGCTGACGATATTAAGTTAATTGTCGACAAACTTAAGATTTCATCGAAAGATACTTTTTATGACTTAGGCAGCGGCAACGGGAAAGTTGTGTTTTTGGTTGAAAAGTTGTCGGGCGCACAAGTTACGGGTTATGAGTTAACCTTGTGGACCCATTTATGGGCTCGCATTCAAAAGATTCTTATGCGCTCCAAAGCCAAATTTATACGGCGTGATTTTTTCAAACAAGACTGGTCGCAGGCAAATATTATTTACTGCTACTTATACCCGCATCTTATGGGCAGGATTTGTGACAAGTTCAGAGCAGAAATGAAACCGGGCAGTGTGGCAGTAGTACGCGATTTTCCTTTTCCGAATATGATACATTCGGAAAAATACCATTTGCCCAAAGAGCACGAAATTTATGTGTATAGGGTATAATTGTAGGCAATATATATCTAATGTCTAATTAAAATAACCCTTATATAAGGGTTATTTTAATTTATGCACATTTTTTGCAGGAAAAATCTTGACAAGATATAAATCAAGGAGTATTATCTGAAATATGCAAATAGAAGTCATTTTAAAGAACTTCGGACTTTCGGAAAAAGAAATTGCCGTGTATTTGGCGCTTATTGAACTTGGGCCTTCGTCTGTTAGGGAAATATCTGCCAAGTCCAAAGTTAACCGCGGCACAAGTTACGATATTTTAAAGGCGCTAATGGATATGGGCATAGTGTCCTATTACAATAAAGAGTCCAAACAATATTTTATTGCAGAGCCGCCGGAAAAATTACTGGCTGCAATAGACCAGAAAAAAGAAGGTTTAGACGAAGTCCGTGGGCACATTGAGCAAAGCCTACCTCTTATTAAGACCCTGTTTGAAAAACAGGGAGGCAAGCCGGCGGTAAAATTGTACGAAGGCGGACAAGGGATTAAATTAATTTTGGAAGATGTTTTACAAGAAGTCGCCAAACTTCAAAATAAAGAATATTCTTTATATTCATCCTCAACTGTAAAAGATCGCAAGAACGTTTACGAGGCTATGCCGGATTTTAGCAAAAAACGCATTGCAAAAAAAATTAGCGTAAAAATTATTTCCCTGGGTGAAGGCGGGCAGTTGGCGGGTTTGGATGAAAGAAAGCAAATGCCAACGGGCGGAAAAGACATAAAGTCTACCCATGAAATTATTTACGCCGGAAAAGTTGCGCATTTGGGACTGGACGAAAAAGAAAATCCGGTAGGTGTAGTTATTCAAAATGAAGCAATTTATGAGACGCAGAAGTTAATTTTTGAATTTAACTGGGAGAAATTATAAATTTATGAATATTGAAAAAGGAAGTTATCAACCTGAGTCGAAAGACCCGATTGTGGCTGAAGTTAAGCAGGTATTTCAGGAAGTTTTTAATTTACTTTTGATGGACGAAGAAAAAGAAAATTTTTCTGATGAGAAAAGTATGAAAATGAAAGAATCACTTGAGAATAAAATTAAAAAACGAATTCATTCGCTAGGCGGCATAGAAGAGTTAAAGAATTTTTTGAAGGGAAACCAAGGAAAATATTTTTTGCCGCATTTTGTGGAGTCAAGGAAAGATGACAGGCACAATAGAATAATTTTGGAATGGTTGGATAATTATAAACAATAAATATGTGCGGAATTGTTGGTTATATTGGAAATAAACAAGCTCTGCCAATTCTTTTACAAGGATTGCGCGATTTGGAATATCGTGGCTACGACAGTGCAGGAGTGGCGGTTTTAGATAATGGCAAAATTGGTATAGTTCGGGAAGTGGGAAAAGTAGAAATGTTGGCCAAAAAAATTGAAGGTAAAAATTTGCTGGGTAATATTGGAATTGCACATACACGCTGGGCTACGCATGGAGGAGTTACTGAATTCAATGCTCATCCACACGTCGTAGATGAAAAACTAGCTATTGTCCATAATGGGATAATTGAGAACTATCGCGAGTTGAAAAAGCAATTAGAAAAAGAAGGGGTTAAGTTTAAATCGGACACTGATACGGAAGTTTTAGGGGCTTTAATTTTAAGGGAGTATCAACTTTTAGAAAAGAAAGGCGAAAGCTATTCAACATCGCCAATTTTGCAGAATGCGGTAAAAAATGCTTTGTATAAAGTTAGGGGCACATATGGAATTTTGGTGATGCATGTCGATAGTCCTGAGGAATTAGTCGCAGCGAGGCTAGGTAGTCCAGTTGTAATAGGGTTTGGTGAAGGAGAAATATTTATTGCTAGTGATGTTACTCCTTTATTACCTCATACTAAAAGAGTTCAATTTTTAAATGACCGTGATGTTTTACCAATTAATGTTAGAGGTCCTTTAGGTAAAGTAATCATCGTTGATTGGAATCAAGAAAAAGCGCAAAAGGGGGGCTTTGAAAATTTTATGCTCAAGGAAATTTTTGATCAGCCTACGGTATTTGAAGATGCCATTCGCGGCCGCGTGAACATGGAAGAAGGTACTGCAAGGCTGGGCGGTTTGAACATGAGCGACGAGGAAATGCGCAAAATAAATCGCGTTGTCATAATTGCAGAAGGTACGGCTAGGTACACGGGCCTTATTGCTAAATACGCTTTTGAACGTTTGGCAAACTTGCCCACAGAAGTGGACTTTTCATCTGAATTTAGATACCGGGACCCTATCTTAGACAAAAAAACTTTAGTTTTTGCCATTTCTCAATCCGGCGAAACCGCAGACACTTTAATGGCCGTGCGGGAAGCCAAAAGAAAAGGCGCGGTAGTGCGCGGCATTATTAACGTGGTTGGTTCAACCATTGCGCGCGAAACCAGTGCTGGTACTTACATTCACGCAGGACCGGAACTTTCTGTGGCCTCTACTAAGGCTTACACAAATATGGTGGCGGTTTTGCTTTTGTATGCTTTGCAGTTCGGCAGGCTAAAAAGCACATCGGTGGCCACGGGAAAAAGAATGTTGGAATCCCTTTTGGAAATTCCCGAAAAAATGAATGAAATTTTAAAGCAGGATGATTTTATTAAAAATATTGCGCAGCAGTATAAACAATATCAAAGTATTCTTTTTATTGGCCGCGGCATAAATTATCCGGTGGCTTTGGAAGGGACTATGAAGCTGAAAGAGACCTCTTACATTCACGCCGAAGGTTTTTCCGGCGGGGAACTTAAGCACGGGCCTTTGGCGCTGGTTTCTAAAGATGTTCCTGTGGTTGCCATTTTGACCAAAAACCAGCTCTATGAAAAAATGAAAAGCAGCATTCAGGAAGTTCGCGCTCGTGGGGCAAGAACGTTAATTATCGCCAACGAGGGCGACGAGGAAGCCAAAGAAGTTGCGGATGAAATTATTTACGTCCCAAAAACTATGGAATTACTTGAGCCTTTGCTGAACACCATACCTTTACAATTATTTGCGTACCACGTGGCGGTAGCTTTGGGCCGCGACGTGGACCGCCCGCGCAACTTGGCAAAATCAGTTACTGTTGAATAATTCTGTCGTTGCGAGCCCCGAATGGGGCGTGGCAATCTAATAAAAGATTGCTTCGTCGCTTACGCTCCTCGCAATGACAAATAAAGAAAAGATACAGCTAAATTGAAAAGCAGAAAGGGGCGACTTCTGCTGGAATCCTTCCAACAAAAATCGCCCCAATGTTTGTTTCATGCCGCTACCTCCATAACATATTTACGGCGAACAATTAAACAATCATCCGTGTGACGGCGTTCCTCCACCCGCAAGAACTGAAAGACTTCGTCTATAAGCGTCCCCGGGTTGTGGCCCTCTTCCTCCAAAACCGCCATAACTGCGTTGTAGAAATTTCGTCCCGGCTCCAGCGAAGTCCGGACTGAACTAATGGAGCCGTTTGGTTCAAGCACCAAAATAGTCAACGGGCTTGTCCAAATGCCGTTCAAAACTTTTCCCGGCCTCGGCCAGTATTGGGAAATGAACGAAGAGTACCGACTTTCTCGCTTAGTTAACAGGATCTTGTTTTTAATAACTGAAAACATATCCCCTCCTTAAGAAACAACAAAATTATAATGAAGGCACTAATTTTTGACAAGAGTAAGACTAAATGGTTAGTGTTAGTTTAGAGATATTACGTCACGACATTATTAATTAATTTCCCTTTGCATGAATGACTTTTTAACCCAACTTCGTCCCCGTGCCACTCAAGGGTATTTGCGGAAGATACTTTTACCCGAAACGGGTGACGAGCGGATACAAGAAGCGGCACGGATACTCAAAGATGAAAAACTGGCTGAGCCGGTGTTTGTAGAAGTAGACGAAAAACGTAGCCAAGAACTTGAAAAACTGCTCCTGGAAATTCGTTCGCCAAAAGTGGGGACTAAAGATGAACTTTCTCCAGAAAAAGCGCGGGAACTTGCCTTAGACCCGCTTTATTATGGTATGTATCTTTTACGTTTGGGCGAAGCCGACGGTTTGGTGGCTGGAGCTGTGCGCACGACCGCTGAAGTGGTTAGAGCGGGCTTATGGCTCATCGGAAAGGCAGAGGGCATACAAACAGTCTCAAGTTCTATGTACATGGTGCTGCCGGTTTTTCGCGGAGGGGATAAAGAAGAAATTTTTACCTTTGCCGATTGTGCTGTTGTGCCAGAGCCGACTGCCGAGCAGCTTGCCGATATAGCAATCGCCTCGGTCGATGCGCGTTCGCTTGTTGTAGGTGATGAGCCGCGAGTAGCACTTCTTTCGTATAGCACACACGGATCCGGAGCCGGCCTTTCTGTTGACACCGTTAAAAATGCGGCTGAAATTTTGCGCGCACGTCGCCCGAAGCTATTGTTTGACGGAGAAATACAGGCAGACGCGGCGCTCATACCTTCTATAGCACAGCGAAAAACACCAAAAAGTTCCCTCGCTGGCACGGCAAATATTCTCATTTTTCCTTCCCTTGATTCTGCGAATATTGCCTATAAGCTAGTGGCAAATTTAATACCCGGATCAGTTGCTCTCGGGCCTATTTTGCAAGGAATGAATAAGCCGATGAGTGACCTTTCCCGCGGAGCGAGTGCAAAAGATATTGTTAACATAGTTACGCTTATTGCTTCACAATGCCCTCCAAGAATATGAAAAAAACCCGCAACTACCTGCCAGAAAATACCGTCACCAAAATGGATGCGTATTGGCGCGCGGCCAATTACCTTTCAATTGGACAGATATATCTTTATGATAACCCGTTGATGAGGCGCCCACTAAAGCAGGAAGACATTAAACCCCTCCTTATGGGACACTGGGGAACTTCACCGGGCCAGAATTTTATTTACGTGCATTTAAACCGTGCAATAAAAAAATACGATCTCAATATGATCTATATTTCTGGCCCCGGACACGGCGGGCCAGCTGTTATCGCGAACACTTACCTAGAAGGCACGTATAGTGAAGTGTATCCACACATCACTAGGTCCGAAAAAGGAATGAAGAAGCTTTTTAAGCAATTCTCATTTCCTGGTGGCGTGGGCAGCCATGCCACGCCGGCGACTCCGGGCTCCATCCACGAAGGTGGAGAGCTTGGTTATTCTCTCTCTCACGCATTCGGCGCTGTGTTTGATAACCCGGAATTGGTTGTGGCTTGCGTGGTGGGTGACGGGGAAGCGGAGACAGGTCCTTTGGCAACCGCGTGGCATTCTAACAAGTTTCTAAACCCTTCAAGTGACGGCGCGGTTTTACCAATACTGCATTTAAACGGGCATAAAATATCGAATCCGACCATTCTTGCTTCAATACCGCGCAAAGAGCTCCAAGAGCTTTTCTTGGGCTACGGATGGATGCCCTACATTGTTGAAGGAGAAGAGCCCAAAAGCATGCACCAAAAATTTGCCCAAGTTTTAGATGCGGCCGTAGAAGATATAAGGCGTATACAAAAAAATGCGCGCAAAGGGGGAACTGCCGAACGCCCGCGTTGGCCAATGATTATTTTAACAACTCCGAAGGGTTGGACAGGGCCAGAAGCCATTGACGGCAGACGCAATACGGGAACACATCGCTCACATCAGGTCATCTACGGGGGCCTTAAGACCAACAAAAAGCACTTCGACGAGTTTGCTTCGTGGCTCAAAAGCTACAAACCCGAAGAGCTTTTCGACAAAAAAGGGAAGCTTGTACCAGAGCTTTTGGCACTGGCACCGAAAGGGCGTAGCCGTATGGGGGCTAATCTGCATGCGAATGCGGGGCTTCTCCTAAAGAAGCTCAAGTTACCGGAACTAAAAAAGTATGGCGTATCTGTGCACAAGAGGGGGGAAATGGGAGAAGGAGCGACGCGCGCCTTTGCGAAATACTTACGTGACGTTATAAAAATTAACCAAACTAATTTTCGACTTTTTGGTCCGGACGAAGTAAATTCAAACGGTCTTGGCGCGGTCTTCGAGGTAACTGACCGACAGTGGATGGGTACATATACAAAGGATGATGACAATGTAGCGCCTTCCGGCCGCGTAATGGAAGTATTGAGCGAACACCAATGCCAAGGATGGCTGGAAGGATACCTTCTCACCGGCAGGCATGGGCTTTTCACCTGCTACGAGGCGTTCATACATATTGTAAGCTCGATGTTCAACCAGCATGCCAAATGGCTGGATGCCGCCATGGATATCTCGTGGCGGAAACCCATTGCGTCGCTAAATTATCTCATTACTTCCCACGTATGGCGGCAGGGTCACAATGGTTTTACTCACCAAGATCCGGGATTTTTGGATCACGTATATGTAAAAAAAGCCGATATCGTCAGGGCGTACTTACCGCCTGACTCCAACAGTCTTTTGGCGGCTATGGATGGATGTTTTCAAAGCTCAAACAAAATAAATATCGTCGTGGCGGGTAAGCATCCTATGCCGGAATGGTTTTCCATGAAGGAGGCTGCGGCGCACTTTAAAAAAGGCATTGGCGTTCTCCCCTGGGCCAGTTCCGATGGAGGCAGACAGCCCGATGCGGTATTGGCGTGCGCCGGCGACGTGCCGACCTTGGAGACACTGGCGGCCGTTTCTATTTTAAAAGAATATCTGCCTAACTTGAAGCTTCGTGTTATAAATGTAGTAGACCTAATGACCTTAAGGCCCCACAAAAACCATCCTCATGGCCTTGAGGATAAGGAGTTTGAAAAATTCTTTACGAAGCAAAAACCCATCACGTTTGTTTATCACGGCTACTCGTCTCTCATTCACCGCCTAACTTACAGTAGGCCGAATCACGAAAATCTGCACGTATACGGCTATATGGAGGAGGGTACAACGACAACGCCTTTTGACATGACAGTTTTAAATGGTATAGACCGTTACCATTTGGTCAAGTACGTAGTCAATTCTTTGCCCAAAAAAGGCGCCAAAGAAAGGGCGCTTATAAAACTTATGGATAAAAAACTTACCACGCACAAGAAATACGTTAACACATACGGCGAGGATATGCCTGAAGTGAAAAACTGGAAGTGGAAAACTTCCTAAGCCAGAAGTTATTAAAGTAGTCGCAATGAAAAATATTGTAATAATCGGGGGCGGTACGGGAACCTCTACCCTGCTCGTAGGGTTGAAAAAATATCCAGTAAATTTATCTGCAGTTGTTAGTACTGCAGATGATGGCGGTTCAACTGGTAGGCTAAGAGAGCAATATGGCGGCGTTCCAGTCGGCGATATTCGCGCTTGTTTATTAGCTTTATCAGGCGCTTCGGAAAACATAAAAGAAAATATGGCTTACAGATTTGATAACGGACATGTCGTGATGAATGTCGCGCTAGCGCAATATCAATACCGTTTTGGTATAGAGCGCGCAATAGCCCATTTTGCCAGATTTTTGAAAGTTAAAGGTCAGGTTATTCCGGTAACTCTTAAAGCAACTAAACTTTCTGCGATTTTAGAAAATGGACATGTGATACATGGCGAACATAATATAGATGAGCCAAGTGGCAAATTTAAATTTAAAATTAAAAATTTAAATTTGCGCCCGAGCATGAAGGCAAACCCACAAGCCCTGAAAAAAATTAAAAACGCCGATGTAATAATTTTTGGTCCGGGCGACTTATTTACTAGTACTTTACCCAATTTGTTAGTCAAAGGCATACCGGAAGCGATTAATAAATCCCGGGCTAAAAAAATCTTAATTACCAATATTATGACTAAATTTGGGCAAAGCGACGGATATAAACCTGCCGATTTTGTGAAAGTTTTGGAGCGGTATTTAAAAGGTAGAATAGACCTAGCTTTAGTAAACAAACGCCGTCCTGGCAAAAAAGTTTTGCAAGTCTACGCTAAACAAAAATCTAAGTTTATTGAGCCGGATGTAAAAGAGCTGGCAAAAACTCCAGTCGAAACTATTGCTGCGGATTTACTTTCGGAACAAATTTTTAAAAAAAAGTCCGGTGATAAATTAACCAGAAGTTTACTGCGACACGACTCTAAAAAACTTTCAAAATTAATTTGGGAACTAGTATAAACCTTTGACCGCGGATTTCACGCGGATAGGTACGCTGATCCCACGCTGAAAAATTTATGGAATTCAAACAAGAAATTTTAAAAGATACTTTCGCCATCAAAATTACTGCCCAGGAAGACGGCAAAGTAGTGGGCAGGTGCTTGCTTTATATTTTAAAAAACGAATTGCACAAGGAGCCTTTTGGTCTGTTGGAAGATGTATTTGTTGAGGAATCGCACCGAAATCATGGTTTAGGGTCTCAACTGGTTCAAAGAGCTGTTGACGAAGCAAAAGCACAAGGTTGTTATAAGCTCATTGCTACGAGTAGAAATTCTAAACCGGAATTGCAAAAATTTTACGCAAAATTTGGCTTGGAAGTCTGGGGAGTGGAGTACCGAGTTAATTTCTAAATTCGCTGAATGAGACGCAGATAGGTACGCTGACATAACGCTGACTCAAGCGTTCGGCTATCAATCGGCGTACTCATCAGCGACAAATCAGCGGTATGAGGAATCAAATTGTCATTCTTGCAGCCGGAAAAGGAACCAGAATGGGCGGAAATGTGCCCAAGGTTTTGGTAATGCTAAAAAATAAGCCGCTGATTTTGCATTTGCTGGACGAGGTAGAAAAAATAAACCAGCTGGCCAAACCGGTTATTGTTGTGGGGTATATGTACCAAAAAGTTCGGGAAGTTTTGGGAGACGGTTATTTGTATGCAATCCAAGACAAACAGCTTGGCACGGCTCACGCTTTGCTGGCAGCCAAACATAAAGTCACCGGAGAAAATATTTTAGTTCTCTATGGCGACCATCCTTTTATAAAAGCAGAAAGTTTAAAAAAATTAATGACCCTTCACCACAAAGAAAATTCCAACATTAGTTTGTTTACAACCGTGGTGCCGAATTTTGAAGGGGGATTTGAAGCGTTTAAAAATTTTGGCAGAATAATCCGTAAAGACGGAAAAATTGTAAAAAATGTTGAAGCCAAAGACGCCGGGCAGAATGAGCTGGAAATAAAAGAGTTGATAGCGGGCATTTATATGTTCAACAGCAAGTGGTTGTGGGAAAATTTGGAAAAAATCCAAAACCAAAATGCACAACAAGAATATTATTTGACCGACATAATAGAGAAAGCGGTTGAAGTTGGAGAAAATATTGTAAATTTGACCATAGATCCTGGTGAAGTTATTGGCGTAAATAGCCAGGAAGACTTAAAACTGGCCGAAAAGCTGGTGTAAAAGGTGTGGATTGTTCAAATCGTTTTGGCTTACATAAGCCAAAATATGTTTTTTGACAATATTTTGTATGACATTGTATGATAAAGTATGATTGAAAGTGGTTGTGGGGACCTAAAACAAAAATTTTTAGGCCCCCGCCACTGCGGGTCAATTGTCCCTGCGGCTTACGTGTGCGAAAGGTTTTTCGCCCACTTCAGCCTTCGGGACATTGCCCCGCATTCCCAAAAATCCGTGCTCGTCCCGATGGTCATCGGGACTGCGCTCCTGATTTTTGGGAGCCCTCATTCTTCTGGTGTAAATTTTGGGGCCTAGGCGGTAAGCGCAAGAATTAGTTGGTATTTTTGCGCGTGCCGCTACCTCCCAAACAGAGGGTAATTTGAGGCATTTTAAAAATTTCAACGAGGGACAATAACGATTTTTGAAATAGGGGAGAAAGAAATTGATTCAACTGAGTCCAGAAGCCATGAGATTTAATATCGAGAGCACGGCCGAGGCTTTCGGTAAGTTCTATCACGATAGTGGCTTGGGTAATCCTGAAGGGGAACCTGATCCAGTCACACTCGAAGCAGAGATAGAGGCAAAACGGCAGCCAAAAATGCATCACTATGCTCCCAGAAAGGGATTGCAAAAATGCATTGAAGCCCTACAAGTTTTTTCCAGCCAAATTGACGGTGTTGAGCTGGATGACGACAATATTATGATTGGCGCAGCAGGTACAAGGCGCTTTACTGGTCAACTAGCTGACGCTCTTCGTAATAAGTTAGGACGACCGCCGGTCTTTGTTCTTCGTAAGCCATGCTATGGTGGGCACGTTGCAACAATAGAAAAAGCCGGGGGGATCTGCCGTTTCGTTGAATACGAATTTGGCAAGGACCGATACGTTGACAGGCTCGATGAAGAAGTTGTCGGTGATTTTGCTGCCGACGTTTTCGTTCATCTTCCTGTTGACAACCCAACCGGCGAGATTATGACTTGGCAGGAAACAGAACGAGCAGTTGAGATAAGTGAAAGGGTTAATGCGATTACCTGGTTTGACGATGCTTATCGCTACATCACCCGAGGAGCTTTTCCCGCAAGCGCTTTGCGGGTACAGGGTGCTTTGCAGAGGAAGGTTGTAACAACCAATTCCGCTTCCAAGTTTTTGCGGTATCCGGGCTTGATGAGCGGAGGCCTTATGGGAGACCAGCACGTAGTTAGTCAGGTAAAAGCAATTAATCGCAGCGAATTTGAAGGCGGCAGCCGCAGCGCCCAGGTTGGTTTTGCTGCCGGTCTCAATGGCTGTCTGACTAGCCCCAACGCAATTGAAGAGACCCGCAAGATTTACACGACTCTTGGGGACAGAACGTTCGAGCTCTTCAATGAAGCTGGATGGAAGGAAGTTCCGCAGTGGCTTGCGAGTATCTTTTTGTATATCCTCTTACCGGAGGGTTGGCTCAGGGCTGGGAAAAATTCGTATGAGTTCGCGATGGCTTTGGCACAACATGGCATCGTGAGCTATACCGATTTGATGTTTTCGGGCACCGGTAAGTACATCCGGTATCGCATATCAGGCCCGGACGGTTCAATAATTCGTGTAGCCGAAGTGGCACATGAATTGGTTCGCCAGTACGCTTGAATTAGCCCCTCTTTTGGAATTCGGATGTGGTGGTGGCTTGCGTTCCCCGCAAACCATCACCACCCAATTTTCTAGAGAAAAAATAAAATGTATGATATTATCATACTGGATAAAGTGAAGCATCTAAAATATTTTAAGGGATTCCTCACTTCGTTCGGAATGACACAATATGAATAGGGAAAGACTTACAATTACATTACGAAACGATTTGCTTAAAGCGCTTGACAGTGAAATTGACGGGCAGCGCCTGCGTAACCGCAGCCATGCTATTGAGTATTTTTTGTCGCGCTCTTTGGGGCTTAAAGCCGTGAAAGTTTTAATTTTAGCTGGCGGCAAACCCGTTTATTTTGAAAGTGAGAAAAAAAGTTTGCCCAAAGCTATGGTAAAAATTGCAGGCAAGCCGCTCCTTGAGCAAACTTTACAGCGCCTTAAAGCCGCCAAGCTTACAGAAGTATATATTTCCATAGGTGAGGGCGGGGAAACCATAACCGACTATTTTGGCGACGGCGGCAGAATGGGTATGGATATTACTTACCTTCACCAGACAGCCGGCAACGGGGGCAATGCGCAGCCCTTAATGCAAGCCAAAGACTATATGCACGGCAGTTTCCTGCTTTTGTACGGCGACGTGCTCTCGGACGTTGATTTTGGGGATTTTGTGGAATTTCATCGCGGCCAAAAGTCTTCTGTGTGTACCATTGCTTTGGCAAGTACGGATGCGGTAGAACAGTGGGGCCTGGCCAAGTTGCAGGGCAATAAAATAGTGGCATTTGAAGAAAAACCTAAAGAGCCAAAAACTTTTTCTCGCCTGGTTAATGCCGGCATCTATATGATGGAGCAGCAAATTTTCAGTTTTATTGGCAAAGCAGACAAGCTGGAGAGTGATGTTTTTCCAAGGCTGGCGGAGGAAGGAAAGTTATTTGGTTATCCTTACGAAGGATTATGGCTGGATATTTCAAACAGTGCGGCGTATAAACAGGCTGTTAAGCAAATAAACAATAATCATTAATATGGTTCGAGCTTGTCGAGAACAAATTTTAGCTTCTCCACAAGGTCGAAGACTAAAATTTAAGTATGAAGGCAAGAACATCGTCTAAAAGAAAAACAAAAATAGCAATAAATGGACTTGGCCGCATTGGCCGTGTTTTTTTGCGCCTGGCTCACCAAAATAAAAATTTTGAAATTGCCGCAGTTTCCAGCCGCTCCGGCCTTGAAACTTACGCGCATCTTTTAAAGTACGATTCCACCTACGGAGTTTGGGACAAAGAGGTGGCAGTGAAAAACAATAAACTTGTTATTGGTAATCAGGCCATTCCCTTTGTTCAAGACAAAGACGGTCATTTTCCCTGGAAAAAGTTAAAAGTAGATATTGTTGTTGATGCCACCGGCGCGTATACCAAAAAAGAACAGGCCCAAAAACATTTAAATGCCGGTGCAAAATATATGGTGTGCACCACGCCCATGGATGACGCAGACGAGACTTTTGTTTTTGGAGTCAACCACAAAAATTTTAAACCCCAAATCCACAAAATTATTTCCGCGGCTTCCTGCACCACGGTTTGCAGTATGTTAACCACCAAGGTCTTAGAAGAAAATTTTGGTATAAAGCAGGGCTTTATTAATACCATCCATGCCTTCACCTCTGACCAAAGTTTGCTGGACGGCACACATAAAGATTTGCGCAGAGCCAGGACCGCCTCACAATCCATTATTCCCACCTCCACCGGCGTGAGTAAAACCATTGGTAAAATTTACCCGCACCTGCATGGCAAGGTTTCAGCGCTTTCCTTGCGCGTGCCTGTGTTAAACCCTTCGGTTATTGTTTATACAGCTGAACTTAAAAAACACGCCAGTAAAGATAGCGTAAACAAAGCTTTTATTAAAGCTTCATTAGGAGAATTAAAAAATCACCTTGCGGTGAGTCACTTGCCTTTAGTTTCTACGGATTTTAGGGCCAACAAAAACGGCGCAATAGTAGACTTGCTTGCTACAGAAGTAGTTAACGGCAGTTTGCTTAACTTAATTGCCTGGTATGACAATGAGATGGGCTATGTTAAGCAGGCAGTTTATTTGGTTGAACACATAGCAAAAAAAATTTGAGGCTAAAACTTTTTTAAGGTCCGGACCAATTTTTGATGCACTTGTTTATTTCCCGCAACCACATGAGTTGTGCTCATGGAAATTTTACGCCCTTTCCAATCTGTAATGCGTCCGCCTGCTTCCTCAACTAACAAAGTAGCAGCAGCAAAATCCCAAACATTAATTTCAGCCTGCACATGAAAATCGAAAATCCCGGCAGCCACAAAAGCAAACTCCAATGTACATGACCCCAGAGCCCGTATTTTGGGAAGTTGATGGACTATGACCGGAAAAATTTTAGCAGCCTTTTTCGGTCTCCTTCCCCAGCCAAACCCTCCATAATGCTGTTTATTGGAAACTTTAATTTTTTTACCGTTTAAAAATGCGCCGTGTCCTTTGAGGGATGAAAATAGATAATTTAAAACCGGGTTGTAAATTACCCCGACAACCGGCCCATTTTTGTCCCACAGGGCAATGGAAATGCAGCCAAGGGGCAGACCTTGAATAAAGTTTATGGTGCCGTCTATAGGGTCAATAATCCAAACAAGATCATCTTTTTTTAGCTTGTGGCTGCCAAACTCTTCGCCAATAATTTTATGAGCAGGAAAATTTTTTAAAATTAACTTTCGAATTTGGGTTTCAATTTTTTTGTCTATTTCAGTTACCAAATTCCGCGGATCCCCGTTTTTCATTTGAATGTCCTTGGGTTTGCCAAAATATTTTTTAAAAATTTTTCCGGAATTTTTGGCAGCTAAAATTGCAACTTTAAGATATTTTTCATTATTCATATGGGGTATTATAACAGATAATCGTCATTGCGAGGAGTCCGTCTGACAATATTGTTCGAGCTTGTCGAGAACATATCGTAAGATTATCTTCTCCACAAGGTCGAAGAATAATCTGACCGATCTATAAAGACAAATAATATGCGCATTATCGCAGATCTTCAAATTCATAGTAAATATTCAAGAGCTTGCTCACAGGATTTAACCCCGCCTAACATCGGAGTGTGGGCGGACAAAAAGGGCATAGGAGTTATTGGCACCGGGGATTTCACTCATCCCGGGTGGTTAGCTGAATTAAAATCCGCGCTCGAGGAAACCAAACCCGGACTGTATCAGCTCAAAGCAGAGGATTCCCCTCTTGCAAGAGGGGAATCCTCTGTGAGGGCGCATTTTATGCTGACTTCGGAAGTTTCCTCTATATATAAACAAGGCGACAAAGTAAGGCGCGTGCACAGTATGATTTTTGCGCCGAACTTTGAAGCGGTGGATAGAATCATCAGTGGTTTAGAAAAGAGAGGTGCCAACTTGAAAGCAGACGGCCGGCCAATTATGGGCATCCATTGTGATGAATTAGTAAAAATAGTTAAAGATGCAGACGCTCAAGCGGAAGTTATCCCAGCTCACGCTTGGACGCCGCATTTTGGAGTATTTGGGTCTTTGTCCGGCTTTAATAGCGTAGAAGAAGCGTTTGGCGATCAAGCCAAATATATCCATGCGATCGAAACAGGCTTATCAAGCGACCCTAAAATGAATTGGCAAATATCGGGGTTAGATAAATATTCCCTAACTTCTAATTCCGATGCTCACAGTTTAAGGAAGATTGGCAGGGAAGCTAACTGTTTCGAAATCGACGAAAAGAAATTATCCTACTCTGAAATTATCCGCGTGCTTTATAGTAAAAATCCCAAAGAATTTTTGTATACCATTGAGTTTTTTCCTGAAGAAGGCAAATACCATTTAGACGGGCATAGGGACTGTAAATTTTCCTGCCTGCCTTCCCAGACCAAAAAATTGGGCGGCGTATGTCCGGTGTGCGGGAAAAAATTATTGGTCGGTGTATTAAATAGAGTTGATGAGTTGGCAGACAGGGAACTTGGATTTACACCACCAAAAGCTATTCCGTTTAAAAGTGTTATTCCGCTGGAAGAAGTTATCGCCGATACTTTAGATGTTGGCGTGAGCAGTAAAAAAGTTTCGGTTTTATACGAACAAATGGTTAACTCCCCCCGGCCCCCTCTTAAATTAAGAGGGGGAGAGCGAAGCGAGGGGGAGTTATGTGATGAATTTTCTATCCTTTTAGATTTATCAGAAAATGAAATCGCGAAAATCAGCACTCCGCAAATTGCACAGTCAATTATCCGCGTAAGGGAGGGCAAGGTAAATATAGAAGGCGGCTACGACGGGGTTTTTGGTAAGATCCATATTTATTCAGACAAAGAGCGGGAAAAACTAAGTAAAAAGGGTAAGCAAGTTGCTTTATTTTAAGCCAAATTGGTATAATTAATTTAATATTAAAGTAAACTATGGATAAATTCATTTTTTGGTTCGACGAAATTGGCAAAGACGACGTAGGGTTGGTAGGAGGCAAGAACGCAAACTTGGGGGAAATGTACAGGAATTTAACCGGCGCGGAAAGCAAACTTTTCCCGGGCGAAAAAATTTCTGTGCCCTTTGGTTTTGCGGTTTCTGCCCATTCTTACAGGCATTTTGTAAAAGAAAATAATTTGGACCAAAAAATTAGGGACGCGCTCGCCGGCTTAGATACCCATAATATTAAACAGTTAGAAGAGTGTGGCCAAAAGGTAAGGGAGCTAATTTTAAGCGTGCCTTTCCCGCAAGATTTACAAAAAGATATTTTAGCGGCTTTTAAAACTCTGGGCGATAAACTTAAACTTTCGCCAGCAGATTTAGACGTGGCTGTAAGGTCTTCGGCCACTGCAGAAGATTTGCCCGACGCTTCTTTTGCCGGACAGCAGGAAAGTTATTTAAACGTCCGCGGTGAACACGAGCTTTTGGAGTCCATAAAAAAAGCTTTTGCGTCCCTGTTTACCAACCGCGCTATTTCCTACAGACAGGACAAAAATTACGACCACTTCAACGTGGCCTTATCGGTCGCAGTACAAAAAATGGCCCGCAGTGACCGCGGCTCCAGCGGCGTTATTTTTACGCTCGATACAGAAAGCGGATTTAAAGATTTGGTTTTAATTAACTCGTCCTGGGGCCTTGGGGAGTTTGTGGTAAAAGGAATGGTTACACCCGACGAGTTTAAAGTTTTTAAACCTACACTCAAAAAAGGTTTTAAATCTATTATCAGCAAAAGAATGGGCAGCAAGGAAAAAAAGTTGGTGTATGCCCACGGCGGCGTGGAGCCTACCACGGAGCAGGGGGTAGACCCGGTTGACCGCCACCGCTTTACTTTGGACGACGGCCAAATTTTAAAACTTGCCAAATGGGCGGTAATTATAGAAGAACATTACCAAAGGCCAATGGATATTGAATGGGCTTACGACGGTTTTATGCAGGAATTGTTCGTAGTCCAAGCCCGCCCCGAGACAGTACAGGCCAGGAAAACCGGTAAAGTTTTGGAAGAGTTTGTAATGGAACAAACCGGAAAAATTATTGCCAAAGGCGCGGCTGTGGGAGCCAAAATTGGCCAGGGCAAAGCGCGCTATATTAAAGACGCCTCGCAGTTAAGTGATTTTCAAAAGGGCGAAGTTTTGGTTACAGAAATTACTGACCCTGACTGGGAACCAATTATGAAAATTGCTTCGGCTATTGTAACTAACGCGGGTGGGCGTACATCTCACGCGGCCATAGTTTCGCGCGAGCTCGGTATTCCTGCTGTAGTCGGCACCGGCAATGCCACAGAGGCAATTTCCGGCGGAATGGAAGTTACAGTGTCTTGCGCAGAAGGTGAAGTGGGGAAAGTTTACGAAGGGCTTTTAAAATTTAGAGTGGACAGGACAGACTTAACTAACTTCCAGCCCCCAAAGACAGACATAAAAATGATTGCCGCTGACCCGGAACTGGCATTTAACTATTCTTTCCTGCCTCATCGCGGTGTAGGTTTGGCGCGCGTGGAATTTGTTATTTCTAATTTTATTAAAATTCATCCTAACGCTTTAATAGACTACGAGAAATTGACCGATATGGGCGTTAAACAGCAAATTGATGAATTAACTGCCGGCTATAAAGACAAAGTGCAATACTACTTGGACAAGTTTGCTTACGGCGTAGGCCAGCTGGCGGCGGCGTTTTATCCGTATGACGTGTTGCTTAGATTTTCAGATTTCAAAAGTAACGAATATGCCGGCCTAATTGGCGGCAAACTTTATGAACCGATTGAAGAAAACCCAATGATGGGCTGGAGAGGCGCAAGCCGCTACTACGACCCGAGTTTTGAAAAAGCGTTTTCTTTGGAAGTTGCGGCTGTAAAAAAAGTGCGCGAAGAAATGGGACTTTGGAATTTAAGTGTTATGGTGCCGTTTTGCCGCACGCCGGAAGAGGGGAAGAAAGTTGTGGAAATTATTAACCGCCACGGCCTTACCAACCGCATTACACCCGAAGCCCGTAAAAACAAAAAAAATGGGGAACCAATAGAAGGACTTGAGATTTGGGTTATGGCAGAAATTCCTTCCAACATTTTACAGGTGGACGAATTCGCTGAAATTTTTGATGGTTTCTCAATTGGCTCAAACGATCTTACGCAGTTAACTTTGGGACTTGATCGCGACAGCAAACTCATTGCTCACATTGGCAACGAGCGCAACAAAGCCGTGCAAAAATTAATTGGTATTTTAATTCCTGCGGCCCATGCCAAAGGCCTGAAGGTGGGCATTTGCGGCCAGGGGCCTTCTGACTTCCCGGACTTTGGTGAATTTTTGGTAGGCCTAGGGATCGACTCAATATCACTTAACCCCGACACAGTCTTAAAAGCTTCCATAAACATCAAGGCAGTAGAAGATAAACTTGGTAGGTAAAACAAAAAATCCCGACATCATGTCGGGATTTTTTGGCGGAAGCGGAGGGATTCGAACCCTCGAACCCTTTGACAGGTTGCACGCTTTCCAAGCGTGTGCACTAGACCACTATGCGACGCTTCCACGTCGTAATCGGCATCACTTCCGCATCCTGCTCCGCAGGCTGCTACAGTATGCCGTTTACTCCTTTTTCCCAAAAATCCGTGCTCGTCTCTTTGAGACTGCGCTCCTGATTTTTGGGAATCCTTTCTTTATTGTGTGTTAAATCTTTGTAATATTACCATAAAAATAAGTCTCTTGTCGAGGTAGTTGAATCTGGACAAATTATCTAATTTTGTTCTAAACTTCCATTTAGATGACTCAAAACCATAAGGGGGAAGTATGTTTAGAACATTTTTCGTCGTCGTGTTGTTGGTAGTTTTGATTCCGTTAACTTCTGCAGGGCAGTCTTCAGACGAAGAGCCAAGCGCCCAAGAGCTTTTAAACTCACTGGCCGCGTTACAAACTGACCCGTTGTCCGACGACATCTGTCCGGCTTATGTCCGTTATCAGGTAAGCCTGATACTCGAGAGGCAGTACGAAAAGAATCGGCAGCTTACTTACAATGGCCGGACCCTGTCCGTTGTCCAATTATTGCGAAAGAGCAAGGAAGAGTTGGCCGCTTTACGGGTGAAAGTCAGTCGTGAGTTGGCAGTTGTCTATACGGATATTTTAGAAAATCAAACAGAGCGAACCTATCCAATTGAGTGTGACAATTCGCGCGGTTTGATATCTCCGCGGGTCGATAGGCACAGCAGAGTGCTTTACAACCCGCTTAAGGCGGAGAACCCGTTTCGGTTGGCCGAATATATTTTGTGGCTGCTGAATGATCCCACCGGCGCCGTTTCCAAGGATTTAACAACAGATGCCTCCGGAAGACGTTTAATCATGAAATTCCCGGAAATCAAACAAAAGGTCATTGAATACGCCAAAGAAGTGGTTCCAAAGCTTCTGCAGCAAAAGGAGTTGTCTTTTGACGACAGGTGGTTTTTGCGCTCAGCTCTCACCGTGTTTTGGATCCCTCCCGCCGAGCTTGGACTTTCTCTGAAGGAAGCTACCGACGTTATGGAGTCGTTTCGTTAGACTTAAAGCTGTTCCGGGGGCCAAAGGTTTGGCTCCCGGATATTTTTTATGAAATAATTTTGATATTTAAGGATTCTAATGTAACCAACAGAGCAGGCAAAATAGTTAAAAAGAAAGAAGCGAATATGCCGGGGGCAATATTCGCTTCTTGGGGATGAGCAGCTGTTGCTAGAATCGGCTTACGATCCAAACAATAGCTGCGATGACCAGAATGATGATGATAGGAACGGTCAGCTTTGGGAGCTTGTGCCCCTCTTTTGAGCCGGGGGTTTCAACCTCCATCATTTTCTCATTCCACTTCTGCTGGATTTTGTCTCGGTCAAAAGCCTCCTGGGGGGAAATTTCTTTGCACAAAATCTGCATTATGTGGGCCAATTCACCTCTGCAATCCTTGCAGTAGAGAAGATGGCCTTCTATTTCCTGGCGCCTTGGTTCAGGGACAATCCCTTCTAAATAATCAGTGAGTTCCCGGTCGGTTAGGTGTTCCATTCATTTCCTCCATTTGAAATTAAACTTTTTATCTTTCCAAAATTCACGATGAATCATGTGCTTTGGAAGGAGGGAGAGTAATGTAATACTTCTCCCTTGTGTGCAGATTGTTGGGTTGGATGAAATACGGCTTAGTGCAGAATTAGTGTTTAGCGTCGTATCCGCTTTAGAAAATCGCGGAAATCGGTGACGAGCTTTCTACATCCAAAGCAAATGGGTAAATGCATTTTTATGTCGAGTAGATCGCCTCGTTTCAAAATGCCCGACAGCTTTCCCATTGCCTGTGGAGAGAACTCGAATCTTGCGGCATAGGCCAAGAGCTTGACCGGTTCTTCATGGATGCTGTGCCCGAATATAAGAAAGTGAGGCACTGTGAATTCTGAATAATTTTTTTGGCACTCCTTACATTTTTTCAAATGGGCCTGAACTTTGTCGCTATCTTCCGGCCCAAGAACCATTGGTCCCAGTACCGCAAACCGTTGAGTTAAGATATGCTCCGGGCTCATTTTTTTCGGTTTTCTTTTCGAAGACATCCGTTATTCCTCCTAAACGATTGAACTTTTGATTTCTGTTTGCAATCCTCTCCGCATCCAAACAGAAATGACTTAATATTCTAGCATTTTATTAAACTTTTGTAAATAAACATAAAAATTAAAACAGCACGATTGTAGCGGCCGCTACAATCGTGCTGTTGTTGTCTTTCCAAAATTTACAAAAGATTTTCATTATCATCTTCTCCTCTTGCCTGCCGTCCGGCAGGCGGGCGGGAGAAGGTGGCCCGAAGGCCGGATGAGGGGATTGATGAACTTTGGAAGGAAGGCAAGTGCGTCTACCGAAGGTAGACAGGCGAACTTGCCTTTATGGTGGGATGATCAGCCTCGCGCGGCTGTAAAAGTATCACCTCCGGAGTTTTTTTACTTCCTCAATGATGAAGTTTTTGATTCTCTGCGCCGTTGGTCTCACGCTTTTGATGCCGTTGTATGTATACCGGCATCCATAGCAAATGGCCAGGTGTTTTTTCAGCCGATTTTGTTTCTTTTTGGGCAGATCGTCTTCTCTTAGCATTATGAACACTTCGGGCGCCGGATGCTCAGCCAGCATCTTCGTGATGCTGCCGAATGCCTTATTCAAAACCAATTCGATTGAATCGGTGCGGCACTCTTGGCAATCTCCTGCCAAATGAACCTTTGCTTTCGAAATCTCTGCAGGCGAGAGGTAATAAGCTCCTAAACGAAGTGCTTTTTGAGCCAGATCGTGACCGGATACATTGAGAGAAGCTGTTTTTTTAATCATCGGATCCTCCTTAGTTTCTGTTTGCAATCCTCTCCGCATCCAAACAGAATTGACTTAACAGTCTATCATTCCGAGGCTTTTTTGTAAATAAGCAAAAAAAGAAGCGCAGTTCGAGTAGTGTGTGACAAGCATCTTGCTTGTCACATCACATACATTGTTGAACTGCGCTTTCCACAAATATTATTTCACCGATAATGGATCTCGGTTAGACCGGAGTTTATTCGGTCTCTGCTTGTATTGCTTCTTCGGCTTCCTGTAATGAGCTGGCAGATATTTCTTTCCGAAAAACTGCCCACACAAAAATCAACAGGAACGCGGCCGCGGCAATCGACCAATAGAGGTTGCCTCTATGTGTGACCGATTCTACAAGCGAAAGGATTCCGAAACCGCCAATGACTGACAGCTCGGCATACTTCCCCCAATGAAACCAATTTGCCATTTCTCCCGCGGACTTGAACTTTTTTTTACGCAAAAACCGTGCGCCGATGAGAGCGGCTTGCGCCACGAGAGCGACGGTTATTCCAGCGACAGGAAATGAAAGGATTACTTCATTGGTTTCCCAGTTTCCAGCAACTGCCTGCGCTGCTTTCGCCGGACCGCTCCATAGAGCATCCCAGCTGACTGCTAGGATAGCAACAAAGCGGCGGGAGTCGTCTTCTTGCAGACCGATCGTTTTGCCTATCCATGCAGAGATACCGAATATGGGTTCTTTGCCTACGGTTTCACTAACCACTTCATAGACAAAGGCCAGAACGAACAGAAACCCAATAGCTCCAAGAATCGGAGAGAGGATCTCAAATTCCCTTCTCAGTCCCCAGAACAGATAGTAACCGACCGCTGGGAACGCGATGTGCGTTCCCATTATTGGTAACGTCCAATTTTTGTAGGACATTCCCCGGTCGCGGAATTTGGAAAACGTGGCGATTGCGACGTCGATTGCAATGCCAACACCCATTAATATTGACGGAAACGAGAATCCCCAGAAACTGAATTTTTCCACAAACCCTCCTAAGGTTTGTTCCGATTTTCACCGGAAAGGTTTCGACGACCAGCGGAGCGCCGCTGGCAGAAATTTACGAACTGTTAAAGAACTCTCAAACTCTTTAAAAACGTAAAGAGTTGATTAAACGGGAAACCACCTGTGTCCATTCCCGCGAAGGCGGGAATCCAGAAAAACAAAGCCAGGGCCTTAGATCCCGGATATCGCAATAAATTGCGATTCCGGGACGACATAAAAATCAACTATTTATACTAACCTAATATTATATCACAAAAAGGCCTATTTTGTCAATATAGCAAAATAAGCTAGAATAACAATGTCATTCCCGCCTGCCTGCGGTAGGCAGGCGAAGGCGGGAATCTTAAATACTAGATTAAAGGGATCCCTCCACTTCGGTCGGGATGACTCAACTTTTTTATGCAAGATTCAGTTTTACAAGATATAAAAGACCGGCTGAACATTGCGGACATCATCGGCGGTTATATTCCGGTAAAAAAGGCAGGCGTCAACTACAAGGCGCCTTGTCCTTTTCATCATGAAAAAACTCCCTCACTCATTATCTCGCCGCAAAAACAAATTTGGCATTGCTTTGGTTGCGGGGAAGGCGGGGATGTTTTTGGTTTTGTAAGGAAATATGAAAATTTAGATTTTAAAGATGCGCTTAAAATTTTGGCTGACAAGGCCGGAGTTAAGCTCCCGACTTTTAGACCTGAAAATAAACAGCAGGTCGATGAAAAAGAATTGCTTTTGCGCATAAATGATTTTGCTGCAAGGTTTTATAATAAAATCTTGCTCGAGGACAAACGCGGAAAACCTGCTTTGGCTTATTTGGAGCAACGCGGACTGTCGCAAAAAACTATCGACAACTGGCAAATTGGCTTTGCGCCGGACGACTTCCATAGTTTAGAAAAAGCTTTGGCCACAAAAAAAGTTTCCGCGGCCGATTTAGTAAAAGCCGGCGTTTCGGCTAAGAACGAAAGAGGCCAGATGTACGATAGATTTAGGGGAAGAATTACTTTTCCTATTTATGATTATTTTGGCGAGACAGTCGGATTCTCGGCTAGGATTTTAAATGATGACGGAAAATCTGCAAAGTATGTAAATAGTCCGGAAACTTCTATCTACAACAAAAGCAAAATTTTGTTTGGCTTAAATTTTGCCAAAGACTCAATTCGAAAAAAAGACGAAGCTGTAATTGTGGAAGGGCAAATGGACTGCATTGCCTGCCACCAAGCAGGCTTTGCCAACACTGTCGCATCTTCGGGTACGGCGTTAACCGAGACGCAGCTGGTGCAGCTTTCAAGGCTGACTAAAAATTTAAAATTTTGTTTTGATTCAGACCAAGCCGGGCTTGCCGCGGCAAGGCGGGCGGGGGAAATGGCGCTTAGAAGCGGATTTAGGTTAAAGCTAATTGTGCTGAAAAATGTTAAGGACCCCGACGAGTTAATTAAAAAATCCCCCGGGCTGTGGGAAAAAGCTGTTAGTGAAGCGGTTTGGTTTTTGGACAACTATATAGATTTAGCTCAAACGCAATTTGCCGCCGGCTCAGTTGAGCAAAAACATTATTTGAGTAAAGAAGTTATTCCTTTTTTGGGTTTTACATTAGACCCTTTAGAGCAGGACCATTATATAAACAAGCTGGCAAGGCAATTTTCTATTTCGGAAAAGGTGATACGGGAGCAGGTAAGATCTGCAAACAGTACACAGCAAACAGTACACAGTAGACAGTACACAGTAGACAGTACACAGGAGAACAAATCGGCTGTGCCTGGTTTGCTTTTGCAAAAAGAAGTGCTGGGTGGGTTGCTTTTTTTTCCTGATTTTTTGGAATCGGTCTTAGGTAAGCTAAATGTAGAGGATTTTGAGGACAAAGAGGTTGGTGGCCTGGTGGTTGCCCTTATGGAGAAGAAGGACAGTAGTCCCGAATCAGCATTAGCCAAAGAAGCGTTATTTATGGTAGAATCACAGTTGGAAGAATTGGAAGGCGACCAAACCCGCCTTAAACGACTTTTAGAAAAATCTTTTGCTTTGCTCAAAGTTTTAGCGCTTAAAAGAAGGCAGCAACAGTTGCAGGCTGAAATCAAGTCTGCGGAAACTGAAGGCAAAAAAGAAAGGTTGGAGGAACTCAACAAAAATTTTGCGCAGGTTTTAGAAGAGCGAATGGCTTTTGAAAAATATATTTAAGTTATCCCGACGATAGCAATGTCGGGATCCCGACTATATTTTTCGTAGGGATAAAGTTTTAATATTTATAAAGTTATAAAGTAGTAAGAGCGGCATTTTTTTATGGCTAAGAAAAAGTCCACCAGAGGTGGATCCGCCTTTGGCGGAAAGTCAAAACTTAAAAAATTAAGGCCCGGGAAAAAGGCTAAACGCAAAGCGCAGAAGTTTATTAAAAAGCGTTTGAAAGCAAAAGCAAAGGCTTTGGGTGCCAAAGCTGCCCAGGCCGGTTTACCTGTGGCTGCTCCGGTTGTAGATACCGAAAAGTTGCTGGTTAAACTTATGGCCAAAGCAGGCGAGCGGGGCTTTGTAACGGAAGCGGAAATTTTGCATGCGCTCCCGTATTTTGAAGATGACGTAAAACAGTTAGAAAATGTAATGAGCCTGTTGGAGAAGCGCGGTATTGAAATTGTTGACCAGGAGGTTGCCAGTGTGTGGGAGCAGAACAAACCCGCCCAAGAAACCGAAGCGCCGACTACTAAAGGAAAAGGCAGGAAAAAGAAGCAGGAAGAAGCTGTAGACGCTTTTGATTTGGGCGATATTTACGACGACAGCATTCAAATGTATTTGCGTGAGATTGGTAAAGTGCCGCTGCTTAAAGGTGAAGAAGAAGTGGATTTAGCCAAAAGAATTGCAAAGGGCGACGTAGCCGCGCGCAAAAAACTTACGGAAGCTAACCTGCGTTTGGTTGTATCAATTGCAAAAAAATATATGGGCCGCAACCTTGGCCTTTTGGACTTAATCCAGGAAGGAAATCTAGGACTGTTTAGAGCGGTAGAAAAGTTTGACTGGACTAAAGGTTACAAATTTTCAACCTACGCCACGTGGTGGATTCGCCAGGCCATTACCCGCGCACTGGCAGACCAGAGCCGCACCATTCGCATTCCGGTGCATATGGTGGAAACTTTAAACAAATATGCACAGGCCGAAAGATCTTTGGTGCAAGATTTGGGACGTGAACCGCTGCCCGAAGAGATTGCCGCGGAAATGGGCATAGAGGTGGAAAAGGTTTATCATCTAAAGAAAATTTCGCAGGAAACCGTTTCCATAGACTCACCCGTTGGGGAAGATGAAGGCGAAGACTCATCGCTTGGAGATTTTATAGTAGACGAAGATACCACAAAGCCCAACGAAGTTGCCGGCAGGCAAATTTTAAAAGAATACGTGGGCGGAATTTTAAACGACCTTGATCCACGCGAGCAGAAAATTTTAAAAATGCGTTTTGGGTTGGAAGACGGCGTTACTCATACTTTGGAAGAAGTGGGCGAAGAGTTCGGCGTTACCCGCGAACGCATTAGGCAAATCGAGAGCAAGGCGTTAGAGCGCATACGCGAACATATTGATATAAATAAACTTAGGGATTATTAACCCCTCACGGCGTCATTCCGAGCGAGTGCTCCGCCAGTTGGCGGACGAGCGAGGAATCTCTTTCTAAAACAGGGCTTTACAGGCCCTGTTTTTTGTGATACTGTTTAATGTCTTTTTAGGAGGAGTAATGAATAAAGAACAGCGAGTGATTGTTGCAAGGTTGGCCAAGGAGTTTGAAGATAAACTCCGAGACGAATTGGCTTCTAGCTTAGCACCGAATGAGCATCTGAAGATAGAAGTGACTTGTGACGCGGAAGTAGTTATGTTAGAGCCGTTGGAAGTTAAGGTCTCGCTACTAACAACCGAGATTGGGCGTTACAGGTGGCCTAAGCATCAAAGAATGAGGATCTTGCGGGCGGCAAAAACCTCCGAGGTCGCAAAATTGTTGGACATTGTGAAGACTGACAGGCACAGGAGGATTGTTGAGAGTTTCGTAAAGTCCTCCAATGCACCGACACCTGTTGCGAATCTGAGTTTGAAACCGTGGAATTTGGAACCTCTCAATACGATGCTTAGACAAGAAGGATGGGCCATCGCATTGAGAGACCTATTGGGAGATCACAAATATCAGTTTTACATTCTGGTTCCGCCGAGTTCTTGAAGAAGACAAGAAAGCCCCGCGAGCTGTGATCAGTTCATGGGGCTTCCTTATTTTTTATCAATTCATTATAAACAGTTTATCCACCGCATTCAAATCCGCTCATATTTTGGGCGGATTTTTTGGGTTGACACATTTATAGGGCAAGCGCGATAATATAAGTAGAAAGGAAAGTAATAGATGACTAACAGGTTATGGTGTGCCTAGGTAGCTTTTCTAAATCCCGCACAAGCGGGAGTCGATAAAGCCTACAGGTGCTTATACCTGACATCTACAATTAAGTAGAAAACGAGAAAAATCGCATATGGGAAAAGCTACCTTAGTTTAAACCCCCTCCATCCATTTTAGGACGAGGGGGTTTAACATTTTATGGTGAAAATTTGTGTTGTTGATATTTTTTAACGGCCAAACTCCAGGGGTATGCTAAAATAAGAATGATATGCAAAAATTGAGTATTAAATTTATTTTTGTTGCTGTTTTGGCGGTTTTTTGCTTAATATCCGGACCAATTTTTTCTATAGCCCAGGAAACAGTGCAAAACGATCCGGCCATTCAGGCGGAATTAGAAAAGCAACTTGCTGAAATTCAAAAAGAAATTGAAGCTGTCCAGCAGCAATTAAGCCAAACCCAGGCGGAAAAAAATACTTTGACTAACAAGGTTAAAGCCTTAAAAAAACAGCAGGACGTTTTGGGTTTGCAAATTAAATCCACAAACCTTCAGGTTAATAACCTGGGCGAGCAAATTGAAACCGCTGAACAATCCATAGTCCAAAATATTGAGCGCACCAAACGGATGAAGCAGCAAATGGCGGAAATAATTAGGACCATTAGCCAAAAAGATTCTTATCCATTTTTATACACTGTTGTTTCCAAACAGAAACTTTCCGACGTGTTTTCCGCCTACCACGATTACGCCCAAATTTCCGACAGCTTGGCCACCGTGGCGCAAGACTTAAGGCAGGCAAATATTGAGCTTGCAAAACAGCAGGAGGAATTAACACAGGACCAGGAGGCGGCAAGGAATTTGTTGTCCATAAAAGTGCTGCAGCAGGGCGAACTTTCGGAAACCGTAAGCGTGCAAAACGTTTTGCTCACGCAGACCAAGGGCAGGGAAGCGGACTACCAAATTGTGCTTAACGATACCAAGCGCAGAGCCGGTGAAATCCAAAGCCGCATTTACCAGCTGCTTGGCATATCCTCGCAAATTACATTTGGTGAAGCTTTAAAAATTGCCAATTGGGTTTCTCAAAATACCGGGATTCGGCCGGCTTTTTTGCTGGCTATTTTGACCCAGGAATCCAATTTAGGAAAAAATGTGGGCACCTGTAACCGCCCGGGAGACCCGCCGGAAAAAAGCTGGCTGGTAATTATGAAGCCGGACAGGGACCAAAAGCCGTTTTTGCAAATTACTTCGGACTTGGGTTTGGACCCGAACACCACCCCGGTTTCCTGTCCTATGAGGGATAAGCGGGGCAAACAAATTGGTTGGGGAGGCGCTATGGGTCCGGCGCAGTTCATTCCTTCCACCTGGGTTGCTTATAAAGACAAAGTTGCGGAAATTACCGGCAAGCCGGCCAACCCCTGGGATATTCGCGACGCTTTTATTGCCGCTGCGGTTAAGCTTAGGGCCGGGGGAGCGGACGGCACTTACAAAGGCGAGTGGAATGCGGCTATGCGGTATTTTTCAGGCTCGACCAATACGCGCTACCGTTTTTATGGCGACAATGTCATGGCAACAGCGGAAAAATACCAAAAGGATATTGAAGATTTAAATCAGTAAACAGTAATCTGTATACAGTATACTGTTTACTGTATACTTGAAAAAATGCTGAAAGGTTTTAAACAATTTATTTTAAGAGGCAATGTGGTGGATTTGGCCGTGGGGTTAGCCGTGGGCGCGGCTTTTGGTTCGGTTGTCAGTTCATTTGTTAAGGGCCTAATTACCCCGCTGGTCGGAGCAATTTTTGGGACCCCGGATTTTTCCGGCATTAGCTTTAGCATAAACGGCAGCAAATTTTTAGTCGGGGAATTTTTAAATGCAATAATTTCATTTGTGCTTATTGCCGTAACAATTTATTTTTTTGTTGTTACGCCCATGAACATTCTAATGTCTAAAGTCCACAAAGAACCGCCCGCGGATCCTTCCACTAAAAAATGCCCCGAGTGCCTAAGCGAAATTCCCAAAGAAGCCAGCCGTTGTTCGCATTGCACCCAGCCGGTTTGAAGTTATACACAGGATTTTGTGCTTAATTTGTGGACAATTTGTAGAAAATAGGGGAAAATTGAAAATCTTTATTTGACGTTAAAGTTTTAATTTAGTATTATTAGATAAATTAAATATTTTTTGTAAGCCCGTAACCTGCAATTCAGTATTTGGTCGCCTTAGATTGCAGCTAGGCCAATGGCGAAACCGGACATCTCTTTAGATAGTGCGGTTTTTTGTTTTTTATTCCTTAAATTTGAGGTATTTTATAGCCTCGCAAGGTTTTGGAGGAAACTTTGGAGGAAAAGCAAAATGCTTTTATTGCGGGGCTATAAAATATTTTTTAAAATTTTTATGGATTTTATTATTTTGGCACTTTATGGCGCTTTAACAAGCCTTTTTGTATCTAAGTCAAACTTCAATAGGGTTTGGGACTTTGTTTTTGGGGTGCTGGGGGCGGTTTCTATGAGCGGACTTGTTTTGAATTTTAAAGATGGGATTTTTGCGACTTTAATTCCAATAATTGCCGCAGTAGCCACTATTTACACCGGTCGCTTGCTTAAATCAGCCGAAAATCAGCTGTTTGAGAATTAATTATGGCGGAAGTTTTTTCTTGAATTTAAGGTATTGTCCGTTTATAATACCTATACTTCGCGGATATGGCATCCGTGGGGTAAACAAATTTACGGAGGTAACACAATGAAGGTCGGACTGAAGTTCGAACCGACCCTCAATAATGAGCTCGAGTTAGAATTACTTTTAAGCAACGAGCTTCAGCGGGCCAGGGAAAAATGGAAAGAAAGGTTAACAACCGGCCCAAAATGGAAGCGGATGCTTCCAGCTGAATATCGTGACGGCTCAAAAGCCATCAGCCGCAAGCAAGCAGTTGCAAGCGAAGCGGGGGTCTCCCACTGGATGACCCAAAAAAAACTCGAGGTCGTTAGAGGTTGTGGCGTCATCACTGATAATGTTGCCCTTTGTCTTGAAATTGGGGTTGGAACGTGGAGAGGCTATGGCCATGTACAAGCTGTCTTGGCCCACGGACTTAAACCGGTTTTCGTAGATTGGCTACAGGAAGCTTTAGACAACGCGGAACACGGTTTGCTCAAGGCCTTGGGAAAACCATGGAGGGGGGCAATCAAGGAGATGTTGCAGTTAGGTGAAGCGACTGCTGTTTGTGAGAGCCTGGATATAAGCACGACCAGGATTTTAATCGCCTGTACCGTGCTCGAACATATTGGGTTTGGTTTATCCGAAGGTCGGAGGTGGCCTGTAGTAATTAGAGCCATCCAGAACATAGGAAAACTTTTGCAAAACCCAAAGAACCAGGTGCTCATAATCAACACGCCCCCGCATAGCGGCAAACGTCAGGGCAGCATCAATCTGGATGATGATGCAATCTTCGAAAACTTACGGGTCGGAGCAGGGAGGACAATTAAGAAAACGAGCGTGGACAGCCACGAATCCGCTACCAGCAGGTTTTCGTCCATGATAGTAAGAGCCGACGTTTTTTAACGAGTGTGGAGGAACTAGGCAAAAGTTCCTCCACCAATTTTCAGCATATGGAATTGCTATCTGAAAAAATTACTTATTTAAACCGTGCCACCCTGGAATGCCTAAGCGAAGCAGACGAGAATAAAATAGTCGAAAAGCTGACTGAATGTGGCATAAAAACTCTGGGGGCAGATTTTGGATTTGTGTGGCTTAGGGAACACCCCCAAAGCCCTTTTAATTTGGTTTATAAAAGCAACTCAACTCCTTACGAGCCTTCGGCTCCCAGGGAACACGGCACCGGGAATGAGGTAATGATAAATAATGAGCCAATGCTCATAACTAATTACCCGACCAGTAAATATTTTAGGGATGATTCAGAACCTTTTGTGAAAAGTTTGGCGGTAATTCCTATTTTTTTTAATAATCATTCTTACGGAAGTATTTTTATCTGCTTTGGCCAAACCCACGACTTTGGACCGGATGATGAAAATATTTGCGCTTTTATTGGCAATAGCGCCGCTCAGGCAATTACAATACATAGGCTGGTTAAAAGCGAACAAGGGGCCAGGGCGGAGGCGGACAGCCAAAAAAACAGATTTAAGGCTTTGATTGAAAACAGTTACGACATTATTGCGCTTATTTCCTCACAAGGTGAGATTGAGTATATGAGCCCGTCCATAAGTAAAATTACCGGGTTTAATTTGGAGAGTTTAGTTAAAAATAACCTGAAGGAATTTGTTTACGAAAAAGATATGCCCCTGGTGAATTTGCATCTGCAGGAGGCGCTGCAGAATCCCAAAGATGTAAAAACTGTAGAATTTCGCTACAGGCACAAGGACGGCTCTATACGTTGGTTGGAAGCAGCTATGCTAAACCATCCCGAGCTCGGTGGCGGCAAAATTGTCGCTAATATTCGTGATATTACTGAAAGCAAACTTGCGCAGGAAACTATTTTACACCAGGCGCTTCACGACCCCCTAACTAATTTGCCTAACCGAAAAGAATTTGCCATAAGGATGGACCAGGCCCTGGAGTCTGCCAAGCGGCATAAGCGCCTTCTTGCCATAATGTTTTTGGATTTAGACAGGTTTAAAGACATAAATGATACTTTAGGCCATGCTATGGGGGATAGTTTTTTAAAAGTGGTGGCGAACAGGTTACTTTCCTGCGTCAGGGTGGAAGACACTGTGGCGCGTTTTGGAGGCGATGAATTTGTTATTTTACTAAATGAGATCCATTCCAGCAGGGAAGCGGCAATGGTGGCGGAGAAAATTTTAAAAACCGTTGCTATGCCTGTGCAAATTGAAAAGCATACTTTTTATCCGAGTGTCAGTATTGGCATTGCGGTTTTTCCTCACGACGGGGAAAACAGAGATACCCTAAAAAGGCACGCAGACGCGGCTTTGTATCGCACCAAAGAAAACGGAAGGAATTCTTACAGTTTGTACGACAGCTCAAAAGACACATATACCGAAGAAAAATTGGACACAGAAAATGAGCTTAGGCAGGCCATTGAGCTCAACGAGATTTTACTTTACTACCAACCCATTATTAGCCTTAAAACCGGCAAAGTAGTTGCGCTGGAAGCTTTGGCAAGGTGGCAGCATCCGCAAAAAGGTTTGCTGCAGCCAAAAGATTTTATTCCACTGGCAGAAGACTGCGACCTTATTTTACCGTTAAGCCGCTATATTTTAAAAGCAGCCTGCAGGCAGTATAAAGCCTGGCAGGCCTCAGAATTCCCTAAGTTTAGGATAGCAGTAAATGTTTCGGCCAAAAGCTTTGCAGAGGAAGAATTTATATCCCAATTAGGCGCCTTTTTGGAGGAATTTAGCTGCCAGCCGGATGCTTTGGAAATAGAAATTACGGAAAGTTTGGCAATGGGCAATTTGGAACTTTCCGAATTTCATTTAAGAGAGCTAAAAAAGATGGGGGTAAAAATTACCATAGATGATTTTGGCACAGGCTATTCTTCCTTTAACTATTTAAAACGTTTTCCGTTTCATAATTTGAAAATCGACCGCTCATTTATAAGGCATTGTATTACCAACGAACACGACGCAGGCATTACAAGGGCTATTATTTCCATGGCGCACAGTATGAGTATAAAAGTTGTGGCCGAAGGCGTGGAAACAGACCAGCAGCTAAATTTTTTAAGCGGACTTGGCTGCGACGCGGCCCAGGGCTTTTTTATTGCCAAGCCTATGAAGGCGGAGGAAGTGGGTAAGTGGCTTGAAGACAGGGGGCTGAAGAAAAAAACAGTCACCCAACAAATGCAATTTCAAATAATTGGTAAATAAAAGTAAATCCAACCGGGTTTTATTGCTTAATTATCAGAGGAAGCTAACAAAGCTTCCTCTTTTTTATAAAACATTTTATTGAAAAGAGCGTTGCAATATATAGCTAACATCTAAATATAAATTTATGCCAAATTATGAAGTTGTAAATACATATAATTCACCAAGGAACAGACCGCTTTACAGGGGAGTCCAAATTGTCTGGTATGTTTTGGGAATTTTAGAAGTTTTGCTAGCTTTCCGTTTCCTGCTTAAGTTGTTTGGGGCCAACCCCGGCGCGGGCTTTAGTAGTTTTATTTACGCCCTGTCTTACCCTTTTGCCGCGCCTTTCCTAAATGTCTTTAGAATTAGCCGAGTGGAAGGCAGTGTGTTTGAATGGACAACATTACTGGCTATGGTAGTTTACTGGATTATAGCTTTGGGCATTTCAAGACTGTTTGTAATGGGCAAGCCGGTATCGGCTCCGGAAGCCGCAGTCAAGTTGGAAAGAGAAGAACAATAAAAATTAAAAAATTAGAGATATAAAATTAGCTCTAATTTTAGAAAGGAAATCTATGGCTACTGTTATAAACAATCCTTCGCACGCCCCGGCTGCTCCGTCCAGTAATGAGGGGGTTAGCGCTGCGGCTATGATCGGCATTATCTTGGCTGTCCTTGTAGTTTTTGCCTTTATAGTTTACGGCCTGCCTGCATTGCGCAACCAGTCGGGCACGAATGGCGGGACAAATGTTAACGTCCCGGAGCGGATTGAACTGGATGTAAACAGAGGCGGATAGTAATAATATTAAAATTAATAATTAACGAAAAATATATGGGAATTATTCTTTGGATAGTTTTTGGCGCGCTGGTAGGCTGGATAGCCTCCATAATAATGAAGTCCGATGCCAACCAGGGAGGACTTATGAACATTGTTGTGGGAATTGTTGGGGCTATATTAGGCGGATGGCTTATGAGCTTCTTTGGTCAAAGCGGCGTAAGCGGCTTTAACTTCTATAGCTTCATAGTTGCCCTTTTGGGAGCCGTTGTGCTTATAGCAATTGTGCGCGCTTTGCGTCCGGTAGCATAACCGGCATAAAAAAGCCGCGGCGGGATGCCACGGCTTTTTTTTTGCGCTATGAAACGTCGTTACCTTTTTGCCGATTAAAACTAATAATAAAAATTGGCGGATATTGTTTATGGCGGTAGCGTAAGTGATGGCAATAATAAAAGAAATATGGTATTATTTCCTTTATGGATAATGCGATTATAATAAAAAATTTGAACAAGTCTTTTAAAGACCTAAAAGTTTTGGAAGGCTTAAATTTGGAGGTGGAGCGCGGAAGCGTGCTGGCTTTGCTTGGCCCCAACGGCGCAGGCAAAACAACCACAATAAGAATTTTAAGCACCCTGCTTTTACCTGACTCCGGTGAGGCTGTGGTAAACGGCCACAACGTGGTTAAAAATGCCGATGCCGTTAGGGCGAGTATTGGGCTAACCGGCCAATACGCGGCGGTGGATGAATACCTTACCGGGTTTGAAAATTTGGAAATGATGGGACGGCTTTACCATTTAAGTAAAGCTAATGCCAAAGCCAGGGCCCAAGAGCTGCTGGGGCAGTTCGATTTAGCAGAAGCCGGCAGTCGGGCCGTAAAAAATTATTCCGGAGGAATGCGCAGGCGGCTCGATTTGGCCGCCAGTCTTATTGCCACGCCTCCCGTCGTTTTTTTGGATGAGCCAACTACCGGCCTGGACCCGCGTTCGCGCATGGCCATGTGGGAAATAATAAAAAAATTGGTAGAGGAAAATGTGACTATTTTATTAACTACACAGTATATGGAAGAAGCGGACAATTTGGCTGACCAAATAGCAGTCATAGACAACGGAAAAATAATTGCTAAGGGTACTTCTGACGAGTTGAAAAATAAGGTGGGCAAAGAAAGATTAGAATTGACAATAAAAATGGAAAGCAGCTTTGCTAAAGCACTGGAGGCCGTGGACGGAGAGCTCCTGTACCAAGATGAACACCAAAGGACAATTAATGTATCAACAGAAGGCAGTGTAGGGCAAATAAAGCGCATACTGGACAGGCTTGAACAGGCCGGAGTTGGGGTGGAAACGCTTTCTATGCATAAGCCCACGCTGGACGATGTATTTTTAAAACTCACGGGTCACAAGGCCGAAGCAGAGGAGAAACAACTATGATCAAAACTGCCCAACATTCTAAAACTGTTTGGATGTTTATTGATTCGTGGGTGCTAATTAAGCGCTCGCTTTTGCATATTGTAAAAAACCGGGACCAGATTTTAGGCCTGACTATTCAGCCGGTAATGTTTATGTTGCTTTTCCGCTATGTTTTTGGCGGCGCTATTGGCACGGGCGGAGTAAGTTATGTGAATTTTTTGGTTGCCGGCATTCTCATTCAAAGTGTGGCGTTTGGTTCGCTTACGACATCTCTTATGGTAGCAACCGACCTGCAGCGCGGCATTATTGACCGTTTGAAATCAATGCCCATTTTTAGCATTGCGGTAGTTTCCGGCCACGTAGTTGGTGACTTAGTCCGTAACTTAATTCAATCGGTAATTATGATAGGTGTGGGACTTTTGGTAGGCTTTCGCCCCGAAGCTTCGGTTACAGATTGGTTTTTAATTGCCGGGATTGTTTTATTGTTTACTTACGCTATGTCCTGGGTAGCGGCTATTATGGGACTGCTTGCCAAAACTCCTGAAGCAGTACAGTGGATGGGATTTTTTGTAATATTCCCCTTAACTTTTGCCAGCGCAGCGTTCGTCCCTACTCAAACTATGGTTAAAGGACTAAGAATTTTTGCGGAGAACCAGCCTGTTACGCATGTCATTGAAGCGGTGCGTGCTTTAATGATTGGCACACCGGTAGGTAACCATGCTTGGATTGCGGTAGCGTGGTGTATTGGCATAGCCGTTGTCGCTATTCCCGTAGCCGGCTATTTATTTAGAAAACATAGCGGGAGATAAAAAAACGTCCCAATGACATTGGGACGTTTTTAAATTTATAATATATCTCTAATTTTCTAACCCTGCCGACGGTTATTGCTGCAACAATAAGACGTTCCATAGTTTTAATTAATCCCGGAGTTTTTTAAATACAAGGGCTTCTTTAAATGAAGCGGGGGTATATTTTGGGAGAGTAATTATTTGTTCTAAAGAAAATTTATTTGCAAAAGCATCCATATGTTCGTGCCTCGAATATGCTTTAGTCGCGTAAATTTTAGCAACTGTGTTGCCCCACCAATTATTTTTTACCGGTGAAATTAAAAAATAGCCGCCCACAAGCAAAAGTCGGGACAATTTTTCAACCGTGGGTTTTAGCGGTACATATTCAAGCACCCCCGCCGCTATTATTAAATCGAATTTCCCGTTAATTGCATCCAAATCTTTTCGGACGTCGGCGGTAAAAGTTTTTATACGGTTCCCATAGCCGAGTTTTTGGGCCTTATTTTTCAGGTGTCCGGCTAATTTTTTATTTAAATCAAAAGCCGTCACCTGGGCGTTGCTAAATCTGTCCAAGACGGCTAAGGAATACAGGCCGGTGCCACAACCAACTTCTAAAACTCTTAATGTGTCTTGTCTGTTAAAATTCAGGTGGGAAACAAAAAATTTTACCGACTTTTCATATCCCGTTAGTTTTGTTAAGAAGTCGTGAATATGACTTGCATGGCCAATGGCGGAATATATTCTGCTTGGGTTCATTTTCTATTTTTTTAGATTTGTCTAAAATAGCCTTTTAATTTGTTTGCGTAAGGCATCTTTTCTTCGGGCGTGGGCCAGTAAGTGTCTTTGTGGTTTAAATAAAGGTTGTCATTTTCATATCTGGGGAAAATGTGTAAGTGATAATGCCATACGTCCTGGTTACCGGCCGGTTCGTTGTGTTGCCTGGTAGAAATTCCGTCGCACTTGTAAGTCTCCTTTAACCCAATAGCTATCTTTTTGGAAAGATCGGCAATTTTATGGCCCAGCTCATCTGACAGGTCGTAAATATTTTCTATATGATCATTCGTGACAATAATAACGTGTCCGGGACTGGGCTTCCACCATTTGCCGGAAATGTACGCGGTTAAAAATTCGTCACGAAAAACCACAAAATCTTCCATATTGCCTTTTTCTGTTGTCTCGCCTTTAGCAATTTGGCAGAGCGGACAAACATAGTTTTTTGGCTCGTGATTATACATATCTAAACTTTAGGGTTTTAAATGACTGTTAAAAAAAGCACTAGACTGCTGCATAAAGCTGGTCCATTTTGGGCCGAATTCGTGGGCCTCTCCTTCAAAAGTTATAAGGCTTACTTCTTTATTTAACGTTTGGAGTGTTGACGTCAGGTCGGTGGACCACTCGTATGGGACGGAGTCGTCGCGGGTGCCGTGGAAAATTAAAACTGGCGATACTGCATTCTGCAAAAAATTTTTTGCCGAAACATTTTTCCAAAATTCGGGGCTGGTTGTCGGGGAGCCGTAAAGCTCAACAACTTTAGTTGCCAGTTCGGGCCGCCTGGTTGTCCAGCGTTCAAAGTTTTGTTCGTAGTTACTGCTGACCGGGGCATAGAGCACAAAAGCTTTTACTAAATCCGGTTTTACCACCATAGTATTAATGGCCACGCCGCCGCCCATGGAATGCCCTAGCATGCCAATCTTTTCTTTATTTAAAAAGCCTAAACTTGAATTTTTTACCGCATAGATCCCGTTAATTACATCTTCGGCATACCCAAGACGCAGCGAGGTTTCCGCTTGGGGATCTTTGTCCGATTCGGCGTGGTTTCTATAATCGGGATGAATTACCACAAAACCCTGCCTGGCCAGATAGTCCTGCTCGCGTTTAAGCCCTCTGCCGTTGGTGTAAATGCTTACATCAATATGGCCGTGGTTTAAAATAAGCACGGGAAAACCGCCCAAAGGGGGAGTGCCGGTGGGCACATTCATAATTCCCGAAATAGTAAGCTCGCCGCTTTTGTAAGTAATATAGTAGCGGGTGTAGCTTTCATTTGCTGACAAAATTTTTCCTAAAGTTAAATCCCTGCCGTCAAATTCTTTTTGCATTAAGGCAGGCAAAGACACGGCGTGAAAGCTTTGCGTTTGTGTACTTGTGGTTTGTGTTTTTCTTTCAGAAAGCGGGCTCGATTGGGTTGACTGAAGGGCGGTGTTTTTTGCCGGTTTTTTTCCGTAATAAAAAACGCTCAAGCCCGCGGCTACCACTATAATAGCTATAGGTAATTTATATTTCATAAATTTTCGGCGCTGATTTAAAAATTGTAATTAAGCACTGCTTGCCAGCTGGGCCTTAGGCTGCCGTCGGCCCTAAGCAGGCCGGCAGAATTAAACTCTGTGTTGGGCACAAAGCTTTGAGGCAAATCGTATAAATAAGTGATGGTGACAAATTCCGGATTTAAACCGGAGAGCAGTTGCGGCAGGCGTTCGTAGTATTTTTTTTGCAAATCTTCCGATCCCGTGCCGCCCGCAAACCAGGACATTTCGGAAATAGCCACGCGCTCGGAAGGCAAATAGGCGCGGATGGAACCAAAGAAATCGGTCGGCAGGGCCAAAGGATCCTGCGCACTTATGACATTTGGGTAAGTGGTAAAGCTAAAGACATCAGCACTGTTTTTAAACTGGGCTAATATATTGTACTGATTAAATATGCGCATAATGTCCCAGGAAAAACTTATGGTAACGGTTTGGCCGGGGTATTGCTGTTTAATGGCGTCGTAAGTTTCTTTTGCCAGCGACACATAATTGTTAAATTCAGAGGGGTTGTTGTGGTAGAGCATTAAATTTACCTCCGTGCCAATGCCTAAGACATCGGGATGCAAAGAAGCGTAGTTGAGCATTGCGTTTTTAAAAGCCTGCCTGGCTGTTGGGTCGCTAAAACTGTTGGTAGAAGACACCGAAGCCGGCACAGCGGGACCCGAATGGGTATAGCCGGTTAGGGGGTCAATATGCAAATAAAATTTTAAGCCTAAGGTTTTTGCCTTGGCCTGCGCTTGCTGCCAGAAAGAATCCAAATTGGGCTCATCCCAGCGCTGCAGCACGGCAATATGTCCGCCTACTTGCTTAGTTGCGTTAAAATATTCATCTATTTCCGCTGTGTTATTCAGTAAAACAGATTGAGGAAAATTTTTTGGCACATAGTATGTACCCATTTTAGAGTTAAGCTTAGAGACAGGAGTTGAAGTGGGCTGTCCGCCGGGCTGGGGAGAAGGCTGTGGTGCGGGGGTGGGAGGCAGGGGAGCAGGGGTCGGAGTAGGGGTGGGTGAAGGCGGGGCGAGTGGCAGGGGAGTAGGAGTAAAAGATAATGCCCCATATACCCGATTGTCATAAGAGGCTAATATGGGATTGTTAGGTTGTTTGTTTAATTCCTCTATATCGTACTTATTGGCTCCAACAATATATTCAGCTTTCCCGCCGTTGCTGACAAAAATGTCCCAGTTCGGCACGCCTATTAACCCGCTTTCGTGGCTGTAGTAGACTGTATGGTTATATAAAAGCCAGCTGCCCCAGGGATGCGTCGCTTGCGCGGTTGTAATAAAATAGCTCTGAGCCAGCCTGTAACCGGACAAGTTTCCATCGACAACATTTTTTAAAGAATATCCCAAACCCACAAAAGCCGCGTAATTAGTAAAAGGCACTTTATCCTTGCCTACAATGAAATAAATTGTCCCATTTTCGTTAATCAGGCTGCCTGAAGCATAAGGGTAGAGGTCAGCTTCGCCTAAAACCTTACTTAGGGGCGACACACTCCGGTAAGAAAAAGCGGCGGTGGAGGGGGTATTAAAAGAAAATTCGCTCGATAAGGCGGCAAGCAAAAAAATAATAGAAATAATTTTTGCTTTTTTCATTTTTATTGGTACTGAATGTAAACCGGGATGGGATTAAGCTTAAGCAGTTGTTTAGGCTCAAAAATAGAGCCGCGCACAGAATCGTTTTTATAAAATATTTTAAAGCCTGTAAACTGCACGGGTTCTTTGTAAATGTATTGCTTGTAAGTGTTAAGCTTGGCGCCCTGACTGCCAAAACCGTCCATTTGGATGACAATTTGCACTTCGGGCAGGGGAGTAATTTTTCTTGCGTTCGTCAGCATAGGCTGGGTGAAGCGGTGGATAATTAAAATTTTTGGCGGCAAATTATTTTTTCGCACAACATCGGCCAAATAGTTTGCGGCAAAATTTACATCAGCCGCATCGAGTGTGCCAATAACCGTACCGGGCCTATTGCCATTATGCATGGCAAATTCCGGGTCAATTCCCAAATGCACGTTGGGCAGTTTTAAATATTTTTCTAAGAGCGGGACTTCAATTTGAACATTGCTTAGGCCAACCTGGACATCGAGAAAAACTATGCCGTTAATTTTTTTAGCCATGGCAAGGACTTTTTCTATTTCCTTGTCCGGCATACGCGCGCGGTATTTACCGTCACGTCCCGGGCCTGCCTGGGCAACTACAGAAATATAGTGAAGCGCAGGCACCACCGGGGTGGCTGGATCGGCAGCTTGCCAGTTACTGACTTCATTGTTCAATTTTTTTAGCATTACATCTTCCGGATATTCACCCAAAATTCCCATACCCCGGGAAAGTAAATTTCCGTAATAAGCCACCACTCTGTTAAACGGTAAAATTGCGCCAACGTTTGGGTAAGCGGTTTTCACCGGCCACAAAGTTTGAAGTGTGGATGTTGTTGAAGACGGGGTAACGGGATTGTTCGCTATTTCCAGCAATTTTTTGTCGTAAGCCGCAATATCAAAAGCAGGCATTTTCAGTCCGTCGGTTTTTAGCGCCGATTCCACCAGCCCGCGGATGTTTTTGGCAACAAGCTGTTTTTGCCTTTGGTTTTGCACATACAGCAAAACGCCGCACAGGACAGACAGGCCTAAAATTATCCAAAAAATTCGATTTTTTAACATTGGGCTTTATTTTTTCTTACATTTAAAGTATACCAGAGTATTTCAGGCAAACAAAAACCCCCGACCTCTAAGGTCGGGGGTAGGTTTTAGGAAATTTTGTTGCTACCTACTGTTGGGGTAAGAGGGGGAAAGCGCAGTCTTCCTTGTAACACATCATAACGTTATCAAACATTAGGTTATGGTTATAAGCAGTGCCGGGCGCGCCTGTGAAGCCGAATTTTGAGTACCAGGGAATATGGTCTTTACAGGAGGTGGCGTAAATCTCTCCAATTTTGTTTAGGCCTTCGTCATATACCCACAAAGCATGCTTGTTCATAATTCCGCTGATGTCCGGGGAATATTGAATTGTTATCCAATACCAAGCATTGGAATTAATAGTTATGGCGTCCACTGTAGAATTATGGCCAACACACCCTGTGCCCGGGTTGCTTGCAGTTTCCAGGCTTAGCCTTAAAAAACCGCCGTTTCCCTGAAACGCAACATTGGTATAATTTGGTGAGCCTAAACCATAACCCACACTTGTCAAAATGTCTATATTAGGCGGAGGATTGGTGTTGCTTGGGTAATCGGTTTTAAACCACATACCCAAGGTCGCGGTGGAAGTCGGCGTTGGCGGCTTGGAAAAGCTAAAGCCCGGATAGGTAAACTTGGCATACCGGTAAGCGTTGTCAGCCACGAACAAATTGACGCCCATTGGTGCGCCGTCTCCGGGCCAGGGGTTGTTGCAAAAATTGGGATTTTGACCGCCGAAAATATGGCCGGCGCCGGATGAGAAAGTTAAATAAGAGCCCGGGTTGCTCACACTCCAGTAATTTCCTAAAACGCCAAAGGCGGAAGAATTCAAGGGTGCTGCGGTCAGCACATTTCCTTCTGCGCCGTCTCTAAAATCCGTCAGGGTATTTTGGGAACAGGAAGGAGTAGGATTGGTGGTAAAAGTGTAATCGGTAGACGTGGCCAGGTTGCCGGCTAAATCTTTGGATTTTACAAAAAAATGATACGTCGTGCTGGCAGTAAGACCTAAAAGATTTTGGGAGTGAGAAGTAAGCAGGTTAGCATCCAGCGCAGTCTGCGACCCATAGCTCTGTGTAAGTCCGTACTCCACCTGGCTGTCTGCGGCTTCATCCGTGCTCCAGGAGATTGTGGCCGATGAGGAAGTAATGTTGGAAGCAAAAACAGAGGAAATTACCGGAGGAGTACTGTCCGGCTCGGCGATAGAAAAAGAAACAACGTAGTCGGCCGCATTGGTATTGCCTAAGACGTCTTGGCACCTTATGTAATAAGTGTAGGAAGAGCCGTCAGTTAGCCCTGTAAGGCTTTGGGAATGAGAAGTTGCGCCGGTGGTAGCAAAGGCGTTGGCCATAGAGGCATATTCTACGCCCGGCATTGTGTCGTATTTGCATGTGGCATTTTCGTTAGTCGCAACAAAAAGAGTGGTTTGCGTGGTGCCGGCAGGCAGAATTCCTGTGGGGGATCCGTTTGAGACATTTGGAGGAGTGGTGTCGGTTACGCCTATATCAGTGTAGACATCAACTGCTTCCTGGGCCGTTAACACCCGGTTGTAAATGCGCACTTCGTCTAAAACTGCGTCGGAAAAAGTTCCGCCGGGTACCCCGCCAATCGTAAGATTATTGGCAGCGTCGGAATTGGGGGTAGCACCGTTAGTGCTGTAACCTTTAGTTATTAGGGAGCCGTTTTTGTAGACATTTACTCCGCTAGCCTGCATTGTGCCGTCCCAGGTCAGAACAATATGAGTCCAGGAGCCGCTGGCCAAAACGCTGTTATAATTAACGTTCATATCTGTGGCGCCCTCTTTGACAAAAACCAGCCTGGCCGGATTCGTGCTCGCGGATTTTTGAATGTACCAATTGCCGTTATTGTTGGCATTAAGGCCTTTAGCAATAAGGATTTTAGTCGCGTTGGTTGTGGGCTTTACCCAAAAAGCCACAGTCATTCCGCCGCCGCCCTGGCTTTGGATGTTGTCCAACGAAGTGCCGGAGCCGGCGTTTACATAGTCATTGCTGCCGTCAAAAGACAGAGCCGCGCTGCCCACCTGGCCAGAGGTCCAACTTGGGTCATTAACCAGTGTACCGTTGTTGGCGTTGCCTGAACTGTCGGCTGCCAGCGTGCCGCTCCCTTCGTTAAAATTCCAATAGCCTGCCAGTCCCGCAGTGGGCGCATCTGCCTTGGAAGTATTGAAATTAAGAAATAAAACAGAACCAATCAGACTGACTAAAACCGCTAAACCGAGAATCTTTACTCTCATAGGTATCAAGTTAATTAGTTAATGAATCTAATATTCTATGATAACAAATTCTTAAAAAAAAGCTAGTGTGTGCCCTCTAAATATAGAGCTATAACTTTAGTTATAAATAGTTGAGTTTTATTTTTTATTTATTTTTGAGTATACCAGAGTATTTCAGGCAAACAAAAACCCCCGACCTCTAAGGTCGGGGGTAGGTTTTAGGAAATTTTGGGGTATATAGTGTTGGGCTGCTTTTTATTATTTACATACTTTTTGGTTGGAGCATACCGACTCGGTTGTCCTCGGTGTCTTTAAACATAATAAATTTGCCAATACCGGGTATGTCCATAGGTTCACCCTGAACATTGCCGCCCGCTTTTTTTACCGCTTCCATGGATTCGCTTAGATTGTCCACGGAAATTACCACATGCGGAATTGTTCCATCCCTGCCTTTTTTATAGAAGCCGCCGTTAATAGCCCCTTTATTTAATGGCATCCTGTTTTCGTCCACTGGGGTGGTGCCGGCTAAAAGGTAATTACCCATTTCATCTCCCATTTGGGTCATTTGCCAGCCAAATACATCTTCGTAAAATTTCTTTACCCGCGCGTTGTCTTCTGCAGGCATTTCAAAGTGAACTACTGGGTTCATATATTTCCTTTCAATTAATTTTTAGACTATAAGCTTTTAACTTTTTTATACCGACCCGGCCAGCAGATAGGACATACAGGCCTTGCGCTGCTTTTATAAAATTTATGCCCCCGGCTGCAAGTTGTTAATTTCCCTTTGATTGTTGTCATTGTTTTTTCTGCCGCAGGCAGGGAATCCAGGATCTGGGTCCCGGATATTTTTTGCCTAAGATGATCATCTGGCGCAAAAATTCCGGGACGGCAGCTATAAATTAATTATTGTTTGCCGCTTTTTCCAGGTCCGCAATTATTATTTTTTTCATCTTAAGCATAGCCTGCATAACCCGTCCGGATTTTTCTTTGTTCGGATCGCTTAAAAGTTCACCCAACCGCTTAGGGTTTACCTGCCAGGCAAAACCATATTTATCCGCGAGCCAGCCGCATTGCTGGGCTTTAATGTCGCCGCCTTCTGTGAGTTTGTTCCAAAAGTGGTCAACTTCTTCTTGGGTTTCGCAATCAATTAGTAGCGAGACTTGCCCGCTTTTTGGAAAAACGCCGGGCCCGCCATCCAAAGCCATAAACTTCTGTCCTTCCAGCTCAAAAATTGCGGTAATGACCTTGCCGTTGACTTCTTTGGGCCAGGGTGGGTTTTCAATGTTGTCAGGATATTTGTGAAGGCTCACTACTTTAGAATTGCCGTTGCTTTTAGGCGCGCTATTAAAGACTGAGACATAAAAGTTAACGCCTTCTTCGCAGTCTTTTTCAAACCATAAACACGGGGTAATTTTCCCCGACGCTTGCGGTCGGGGCCCCGACCCCTCCGGGCGTCGGGGTTGGTCATCTTTTTGAGGCGTAGTATTATTTTCCATATTTGTTAATTTAATTATTTAAGTACCAATTTCAACTTTAAATCCGCCGTAGACAAACCGTTTCATATCCATTGGCATGGGTTTGTCTTTCCATTTAGGGTCGTTCATAGCCGGGTCGCTCATAACTTTTTTGTTTACTTCGTCACGGTGTTTTTTGGACTTGAAAACTATGAATGAAAACCACACGGTCTCACTGCCTTTGGCTTTGGCCGCGTCTTTAAAAGAGCGGGGTTTCATTCCCGGAGTGCCTTTGGGATGCAAGTCATCTCCCCGGCATTCTTTGTAGTCCAGCGCGCCGTATTTCATCCAGGTTTTTTTGCCCCACGCAGCCATTTTTTTGTATTCAGCTATTTTGTTTTTTGGAACAACGAGTAAAAACCCGTCAACGTATGTACCTTTTCCGCCAGAGGCGGACCCGCCTTTGGCGGGCATATTCTTATTCATATTATTATTTCATTAATGTTTTTTTAACTATCCCACCAGTTTTATTGTAAGTAACCCATTCTCCGGTTTGCTTGCCTGCTTTAAAATATCCCGATCTCATTTTACTTCCGTCTTTCCTAAACCAAACCCACTTGCCGTGCATTTTGCCTTTTTGAAATTCTCCTTTGGCCCATACTGAACCGTCTTTGTGGTAGTGAATGTGCTTTCCGCTTTTTTTAGTCGTTTTCGGCATGTTTTTTAAAGTTATCTAAAATACTTTGCCAGCCTTGCCGCTGCATTTCTTCCGGGTTTTCGTTTTCCGGATCGAAAGTTTGAACAATTTTTACGCCGTCAGGCAGCTGAGAAAATTCAATTTTTACATGCCTGCCGTCGTCCATGTCGTATTCAATAAGCTTATGTTCTGTTACGGCGGTGTAAGTTCCGGCAAAATCAAAACCCTGGGTTTTGTCATTTTTTGCCTGCATCCGGGTGTTAAATTTTCCGCCCTCGCGAACATCATTTTCTGCCGCCGGAGCTTCCCAATCGTCCTGCGCAAAAGCCCATTGGGTAATGTGTTTCGGGCTAATCCAACATTCCCAAACTTTTTCCATTGGGGCATTAATTGTGGTTTGGACTGTAATTGTATTTGACATAAACTTCCCTTTAATTAAAAATAACGCTTAAAACTAATAATTGTTCGTTGCTAAAAGCCTTTGCAAAAGGAAAGTTATAAGCAATCCTTGTTCAATCATAAGCAGGCCTAGGCCCACAGGAAAATATATTTTCCTTGTTTTATGGCGGAAGTAATACATACCAACAAGAACGCCTAAAGATGAAAAAAATATGGCAATAAAAAAAAGATAGACTTCGGGTACGCGGCGTTCATCGTAAGCGCTGCGTTTTTTATCAACGCCGACCAAAACAAAAGCTACCACATTGACCGCAACTAATATGAAATAAAAAATTGATTCGTTATTTATCATAAAAATTATTTAGCAGATGAGTTTTTGCCAACGTCCTTACTCTAGAAATTTAATTTTTAGTTTCTAACGGTATCCATTTCTCTTATATTATAGCAAAAAATAAGCAGGGGGTTGTTTTATTTGTTTTTGTGCGCCCGGTTTGGTACTATTACAGGGAAAGTATTAACAATTAAAAAATTAAGCATATGAAGAAACAAATACAACAATTCGGCGCAGCGCTTGCGGCAGTGTTGGTTTTTGCCGGGGTTGCCCAGGCGCAGGCTCCGGCATTGTCCGGTTCGGGTAGGCCGCTTTTAATTCCTAAAGAGGCCACGCAAATTTCGCCGCATATTTTTAGCCTTGGGGTTTCGGTAGACCCCTTAAGAGGGGATTTGGTAGAAGGCTACGCTATAGTGCATCCAAAAAAACAATTTGCTAAACCGGACTGGGCCGGAGGCAAGGGGACAACCGCGTGCTACGGTTTTTTGGCTAAGGACGCGAAGTGGAAATCCGTAGAGTCCTGGGTAGTTAACGCTTCCAATTCTTACGGCATAACCGCCACTTCGGTGTTATCTACCTTAAGTTCGGGTATTGGCAAGTGGGAAAGCGCGGCGCAGGCAAACATTTTAGGCAGCGGCTCAACCACAACCCAAACTTTGGTCGCCGACACGGTTTCTATGGACAATGTAAATGAAGTTTATTTCGGTGAATTGGAAGCGGGGACAATTGGCGTGACTATTGTGTGGGGAATTTTTGGCGGGCCGCCACAGGGCAGGGAGCTTCGTGAATGGGACCAGGTCTACAATACCTTGTACACCTGGGGCGATGCGGCAATAAATCCCGCGCTTATGGATTTTGAAAGCATTGCCACGCATGAGCTTGGCCACAGCGTGGGAATGGGCGACCTTTACCAGTCCGAGTGCATAGAAGAAACTATGTACGGCTATGGCACGGAAGGCGAGACTAAAAAGCGCGATTTGAACACCGGTGACATTGCGGGAATAAATAAACTGTATTAATTTAAAAGCCGCTCCAAATCTTGGGGCGGTTTTTTAAATGAGGAAGAAGAGACACGGCTTTTATTAAACGGGTTTATTTTTGTATGCGCCTACAAACACAGGGAGGATAAAAGTCAGGGCGTAATACAGGTAAACATCGGGTTTGTAATATTCTTCTGCCCCGAAAGTTTTTACAATAAACAAATAATCAAACACTACGGCAATTAATGTCCACGCAAGTCCAATTTTTACATAGTAGCTAAAAAATTCAGGCGTAATTTTTTTAAGTAAAACCCAGAGCGTGACTACAATGCCGATTGGTGTAATAATCCAGCCAATTGCAGAAGGCGAGACTACTTTAAATAGGATTATGCCAAGGACATAGCCAATTAGCCACAAAATAACTCCCCAGCCTAAAGTGTCTTTAAGTAATTGTTTATTCATACTCTTATAGATTAATTGTATCAGCATTATATCATTTTTTAATACAAAATTAGGTATATGTGTATAAGCAACAATAAATATATATTGACAAACAATAAATAAGGGTATACTATATAAATATCAACAAATAAGTAAGCTATTTATGAAAAAAGGATCAACCTGGTTCTTGCGCGCAGTTTTAGTACTTATGGGAATTATAGCTCTGGCCGTAGGTATTTTTGCGCTACCTTCCATTTACAGCGGGGGCTCAGAAGAATTTCCCAGCACAATCACTTTCCTGCGGTTGTTTATGGCCGGTTTGTATCTTTCCATAATTCCTTTTTTCAATGCGTTATACCAGGCCTTCAAACTTTTAAATTATATAGACAAGGATACGGCATTCTCACAGGCTTCGGTTAGTGCTTTAAAGTCTATAAAATATTCGGCAATAGCAATTAGCATTTTGTATGCCACAGGTATACCATTCTTATTTCAATTAGCAGAGCTGGACGATGCGCCGGGCGCCGGAGTAATTGCTTTAGCCTTTGCCTGCGCTCCTTTGGTCATTGCTACCTTTGCGGCTGTGCTGCAAAAAGTGCTCCAGAGTGCAATTAATATAAAATCGGAAAACGACTTAACAGTTTAAGGGGTATTTTAAAAATAATTTTTCCATTCCCGCGGAGGCGGGAATCCAGTTCTAAAGCATTTAGTTGGATCCCCGATCGGGGTCGGGGATGGAATAAAAAGTTAAATTTATGATTATAATCAACATCGACGTAATGTTAGCCAAAAAGAAGATGAGTGTTACCGAGCTTACGGAAAAGGTCGGAATAACTATGGCTAATATTTCAATACTAAAAAACGGAAAAGCCAGAGCAATTCGTTTTTCTACTTTAGAAGCAATCTGCAAAGCCTTAGATTGCCAGCCGGGGGATATTTTGGAATTCAAATAGTTTACAAATTAAATTCCCTCCCCAAGACTTGGGGAGGGCTAGGGAGAGGTTGATTCTAAGAACTAACCTCTCTGTCGCCTTCGGCGACATCTCTCCAAGCATTGGAGAGAGTAATAAGGAAAAATTCTATGAAAAAAAGCTTAACAATATTTCTTCAGGTAATAATTGTAATTTTTGGTCTCGGCCTTATTACTTTAATGCTTTGGGAGCCGTGGCTTGAGGGCGTGAACGCGCACGCTACTACACTCTCGGATATTTATTTTGACGACCCTTTTCTAGCTTATGCGTATTTAGGTTCCGTCCCATTTTTTGTGGCGCTTTATAAGGCATTTAAGCTACTCGGATACGCCAGGGAAAATAAAATATTTTCTCAAGCAGGTGTAAAAGCTTTGCGGGCTATAAAATATAGCGTGCTAATTACAGCGGGTGCTATAGTGGGAGCAGATGCCTACCTTATGATAGCCTCACGCAGCAACAACGAGGATGCAGCGGGAGCTGTAATGCTGGGAATGATCTCTACCTTTATTTGTATTGTCATTGCCACTGCGGCGGCGGTCCTTCAACGGACTTTGCAAAGTGCTGTGGATATAAAATCCGAAAACGATTTAACGGTGTAATTTTTTGTTATGTCATCCCGACCGACCCCGAGCGAAGCGAGGGGGAGTGGAGGGATCTCTTAAAGATTAATTTACTTGATGTCATCCTGAATTTATTTCAGGATCCATCCTAAGATTGTGGATTCCGAAACGAGTTCGGAATGACACAGAAAACCATATGAACAATCTCATCCAACGAAGTTTGCTAAACGCGCTTGGCACAATTGCCTATGTGTCCATTGTCGTCACCATTATGCAAAATGGCGAAAGAATTTTCAACGGCATGAATCAGATTACGGCGCCAATAGCATTCTTAACGCTTTTTGTCCTTTCTGCAGCCATTACCGGCGGACTGGTGGTAGGTAAACCTGTAATGCTGTTTTTGGAGAACCAAAAAAGCGATGCGATAAAATTGTTTATTTATACGCTTTGTTGGCTTGCGTTAGCGGTAGTAATTTTACTGGTATACAGTAGTTTTACAGGCATACAGCGTATATATTAAAATATTTACCTATCTTTATGTCATTCCGAGCCTGCCTGCCGGCAGGGGAGGGTGATAAAGTTTTTTTATCCTTCACCCCCTCCTAACCTCCCCCATCAAGGGGGAGGAATCAAATCTAAAAATGTCATCCCGGACACCGATCCGGGATCCAGAAATTAGCCAATGAATAGATTCCGGATAAAATTATCCGCCTAAGGCGGACCGGAATGACACAAAAAAACAATGGGTTACGCCCATTGTTTTTTGTATATTCAATTTAATAATAGCTAACTTTTTCGGGCAAGGGCGCGAAAGACAATGCCGGTCCAAATTGAGATGCAGCCTAAAAGCACAATTAAGCCGGAAAATAAGTAGGTCAATATTGCCAAATTCAGGGCGGTTGTTAAAGTTGTTGCTGTAATCCAAATGTCGCGCGCGGTGTTTGCGACCATAACAGGTTTGCCGTCTTTACCCAAGACCGGCTTGCCGTTTTGGTCGAGCTTTTCAATCTGTCTGGGCATTTCCGAGAAAGTCAGGCCTCCGGTTGACTTTAAAGTATGCTCGCGGATAATATCTGCCTGCGCTTTGAGCGTAAAGGGCCCTTTAACCGGTTTTCCCGCAATGGAGGCGTCGGCCGGAGTTATAATTTTTTCCTGCGTAATGTTTTTGCAGGTAAAAACTATGGCCCATATGCCGCCTGAAACAAGAATAATGCCGGCAACAATTGCCAGCAGGGAGGAAACTTTTAACATTTTTTTCATTTGTGTTTTTGTTAATTTCTTTTATTTTATCAGAACTTTAATCTTTTATCCAGTATATGGGTCATTGCTATAGTTTTTCCAAAATAGTTTAACCGGCAAGATTACGGAAATACACCGTAGAGAGAATAGTTATTAACGTCATTGTTGCGGCCAGCCCGTTGCTGCCCATAATAAACCTGTCCCGCGTAAAAAATCCGTGCAAGGAAAAACCGCTTTGAATAAAAAGCAGGATGGCAAGAAAAATTAAAGACAGTCCCGCTGTTTCGCCCGTATGCCAAACCTGCCAGAGCTGGGGGATAATCATTAAAGGGTTAACTATGCTCACAACCCAAATAATCCACGTCCAATGTATTTTTTTGGCAATATCTTCTCTCATATAAAAATTATATCATAAAATAAAACAATTTTTCGCCCTAATAGGTCATACTCGAATTATAGAAATCGATTAAACTAAAAACACGACCAATTCTTTTGGCCGTGTTGCCCGTCGGATACCGGACGGGCTCGGTCTTATTTTCATCATTTTTGATCTGCTTCAGTGCGCCGGAGCAGCTCCAAGGTCGACATTTGGCCAATCATCCATTGTCGGCCTTCGGTTCTCCCAATTTTATCCAAAACCTTGGCGTAATTCATCGCGTTGATCAAAATGTCTTCCATGGGCTTGCAAGCAGCTTCTGCTCCTTTGCGCAGTTCGGCCACCAAATTCTTCCAGGTGGCCTCAGAAATCGCGGCGACCAGATCGTCGAATTCCTTTTTTTGGCCGAGCTCCTCCGCAGTCATTCTGAGAAAGACAAGGACACAGCCCATGCCCCTAAGTGCCGCCATCCCATATTGTCGCATTAAAGCTTTTGAGAATCCGACAATCTGTGTGGTTTCGTAATCGGCGTACGTCGTCTCTATGTACGGGGCTTCGAGCTTAGGGAAGCCTAAACCAGTTGGCCCGCAAGTATCACTTGCGCGCAGAATCAATTCTGTGAACATAATCCTCCTTCTATTTGCAAACATTTTTTCAACAAGACCCCTTATTATATTGAAAAGACTATCCCGAGTCAACAGGGGAAATGGGGACATGACCCATTATTTTGATTTTTTAGATTGTCTATTAAGCGCCCATTGGACCGAACGACTTATAGCCTTATCCTTCCGATGAATACAGCCCAGCCAGCAACATGGCCTTCGCATCCCTTCCTTAAGTTCGCTAATAGTCCTTTTAACATGATCCTTCCTTGTTTCTTCTTTTTTGACAAAGGTAACCCAGCAAATCCACTCATTGCGCGCCAGTGGGGTAAGACTTTCCCAGATATTTACTGCCGCTTTATCTGAAGTAAGAGCTTTTCGTAAATCGGTCGGTAGTGTATGTGCTGTACCGCTGGAGACCTTGTGGTGAGCCTGTCGAACCATTGCTTTTTTGGTCATAACTATTTGGTAATTGGGCTAGCTTTAGAAAGTTTAGATTTAAAACGGATTTTGGGCATTTATTTTTAACTTATGGGATCTTTTTATTTTATCATAAATCGGGAATAAAAAAATCCCTTCCAAAAATTTCTTGCCTTTTGGTAAGGGGGGTCGGAAGTCTCTGGGGCAGAGACTTCCGACCTGTTGTTTAGGTCTTTTTTTCAAGCCGGGGATTGGGAGCCAGCCGCACAGTACAGCTTCTGGCAGTACAGCTCTTGCAGGCCTCTTTCATCCCAAGTTCCTTGTACTCATCATATACCAACTGAGTCCCCATAGGAACTGGGATATTGTCCGCCGGCGACCAATAAAAGTCGCAACCCTTGGGGAAAAAATCCCGAATCCTGTAGAGTTCTTGCACAGAAAAAGGCCCGTTGGACATTGTTTCCTCCAGATTTATTTGAAGTCCTTAAGTGTTGTGCTTAAAGACTTCCTATATTAGCAAAAAAATCTGGAGAAGTCTAGGGTAATATAAAAAGCACCACCCTGTGGTAATGCTTTTTATAGACATTTATTATCTAAGCTCCAATAGTACCCGTTTTAACTTCTCCTGCGCGCTCGTAATTGGCAAAAATAACTCCGCTTGGAGAAACTTCTGTTTTGGTTAGTTTGAACGCAGCGGGGATTGTACCTTCTGCAAAAAGGCGCTTGCCCGTTCCTAGCGTAACTGGGAATGTTTTGAGTAGCAATTCATCAACCAAATCGTGTTTCAAAAGTGTTTGAATAAGATTGGCGCTGCCCCAGACTTTTAAGTCAGAACCGTCTTGTTTTTTAAGTTTTTTAATTTCCTCTGCAGCGTCGCCTTTTATAATAATGGAGTTTTCCCAGTCAGTTTTTGTAAGCGTATTTGAAACCACGTACTTGGTAGCTTCGTTTATGCCGGGCCAGTCACTGGCATGCTGCGGCCAGTAAGATGCAAATATATCAAAAGTTTTTCTGCCTAAGAGCAAATCTGAAGGGTTTTTCATCTGCTCTCCCATAACTTTGCCCGAGAATTCATCAAAATAAGGAAAAGTCCAGCCACCATATTTAAAACCGCCGGATGTATCTTCCTCGGGTCCGCCGGGTGCTTGCATTACACCATCGAGTGATATAAAAGATAAAACAATTATTTTTCTCATAATTAGTTTCCGCCAGAGGCGGGGATTAATAATCAAAGTCTATTATTTTAATCGCACAAGCTTGCCACAGTGTTTTAATCTTATGGGATTGTTTTAAATGCGGACTCAGCTATTTCGACTTGTTAGCTTGAGTAAGCTCCGGCAAGGCCGGGATTTTTTTGAGCAAGCAACAAAACCTTTTTTAACGCCGGCAGGTTTAAGTCTGCTATTTTTCTAAAACGAATACAGCTCTTGCCTACGCTAACTTTGCCTAAGTCCTTTTTATTTTTTTCCGCAATGTACTTTCCGTTTTCCACGGCGCAAACATACAGGCTAATGTAGTTTTTTTGGTTTGCCAGGGCAATAGTCGGCCATAAAATTTGCTCATGTTTATAATTGCGGTAGGGGAATGAGCCGTAGCCAAGCATATTGTAGGCAAAATGTGGTTTTAGTTTCGACACCGTCTTTTTTATAAAATTGTGCAGAAAAAGAATATCCTCCTTGCGTTCCTTGGGAACAGCAGCGAGGTAGCTTTCTACGCTATTTGCTTTTACTTTTTTGAACATATTCATACAAGTAGAATAACAAAAAACACCTTCTTTTGAAAGATGTTTTTTGTGGCTCGGGAGGTGGGATTCGAACCCACGACCCATCGGTTAACAGCCGATTGCTCTACCGCTGAGCTACTCCCGAACGTCACAGCCTGCTCGCCTGCGCTTTTTACTTCGTAAAAGAGCTTCGGCTCGCGGCTGTTCCTTCTTCCCAAAAATCCGTGCTCGTCCCGAAGCTTACGCTCGGGACTGCGCTCCTGATTTTTGGGAGCCCTTATTAAGGGATCTTTGATATTTTACCAGTTTTATTTTAATTTATCAATACTCAAAAAACGAGCCGGTGGAACTTGTTTCCACCGGTCGTAAGGCCCGACTAAGGGCTGATTCTAGTCATATGCAAGTAATACAACCCCGACACGGACGCTCCTGTCATAAGCGCGATGATCCATAAACCAGCTCCCGGGATTTGCTCTCTGTGAAAATAGATACCGAACAGGCAAACCAAGAAGAGAATGATAAACGGAGCAACGCTGCCGAGTGCCGCGTGCTGTGAGGGTGTTCGGTTTTGAGCCGAGCGCAAATGCTCATGACTCCCTTCCTTCTTGCTCAGATTTTCTTCCATAATCTTGGCGTTATTGCCGTTCATGTGGATGTTCCAGTGGAAGGTGCCTTCTACGAAACCAATACATATGGAGGCAAACGCCGCTAGGAGCAAATACTCATAGGTGTTTTCCTTGATATATTTACACAGCAACGCAATTGCGGTTACGAGCAGGGTCAAGCGGTAAAGTCCCTGCAGGGAAATCCATACATTGATTTCGGACACCCTTTGTCCGATATGCGCGATCCAGTCATTGTCGGTCATCTATCCTCCTTGGCGTTTTTTCGCCTCTGTTGAAAGTTAAATCGTTGATGATGGCAACTACATACAATACCATAAACGAAGTTTTCCGACAAGGGTTGCATCTACAAAAGTTTTGTAGTACACTTAATATATGGTAATTGTTAGCTATCATAATTTATTCCTTAAGCTTTCCGATCATAGCTGATTCGGGGCTTTTGTAATTTATTTATAATTGGCCCCGAAACTCCGGGGTCTTTTTATTTTTCAATTTCCCCTCCCTGGATGGGAGGGGTTAGCCTGCCTGCCGGCAGGCAGGGGGAGGGTGATGATTTTGACTTCACCCCTCCCAATCCCTCCCCCTCAAGGGGAGGGAATTCAAAACATAATTTTTTAACATCTTATTTATGCAAATCACAAAATTATTGTATTTGGAAGATTTCACAATCTTAAATGCAGCGGCCAAAGTTTTGGAAGTGCGAGAAGAAGAGGGGAGAGCGGTTGTAATATTAGATGAAACTATTTTTTATCCTCAAGGCGGCGGACAACCTTATGACAACGGATTTATTAGCGGACAATCAGGGAAATTTATTGTCGAAGAGGTTAGGTTTGTGGAGGGGATTGTAAAACACATTGGTAAGTTTGAATCGGGTAACATCGCCGCAGGAGAAGAGGTGGAGCTAATAGTTGATAAGGAAAGAAGGGAATTAAATAGCCGGATTCACTCCGGCGGCCATGTTTTGGACATGGCAATTTACGATCTTAACCTTCCCTGGATTCCTGGCAAAGGCTACCATTTTCCACAAGGGCCGTACGTAGAATACGCCGGAAGCTTGGACGGAATGGATAAAGAAAAGTTAAAAGTTGATATTGAAAACTCTAGCAATAAATTTATTGCAGAAAACAGACAGACAAAATTAGTGTTAATGGAAAAAGAAAAAATGCACGAGGTCTGCAGAAACGTTCCTGAAAATTTGCCCGAAGGCAAACCCGCGCGCGTGGTTATGTATGGGGACTTTGGCGTGCCGTGCGGCGGGACGCATGTAAGCCAACTTTCCGAAATAAAATCTATGACTGTGCGTAAAATTAAACAAGAAGGTTCGGGCACAGTTAGAGTTGCTTATGATGTAAGCAGGTAGTATTGTTTTAAATAACACCATCCCGACGGTCGTCGGGATGGTGTTATAGGGCTGCATTGCTAATTATAGGCGCTTTCGTCGGTTGACTGGCTGTTACGCCTCCTCGCCGCTCTGGCCTTTTTAAGGTTTTCTCGCGCGGCTTTTTTTTGTGCTTGAGTTGCCATATATACCACCTCCCCCAAAAAATTAATTGTAAAATGCTATATTTTGCTCATCGCGGACAACTTAGCAATGTTTCAAAATTAAGGATTTTTTACTCAAATATAAGCTTGTAAAAGCAGACTAAAAAAATTTAACCCACAAACAAAATATTAAAAATTTGATTTTGCAAAAACCAAGGGTGTATAATAAAGAAAATAGTAAATTTCGTCCCTTGCAGGCGAAAGGAAACAAACAATAAAAATGAGACAAAAAGTCTTTTTGCAGACTGCCGCGGCTATTTTTACCGTGGTCGGCGTACTGCACATTTTGCGTATTTTAAACGGTTGGGAATTGCAAATTGGCGGCTTTACTGCGCCAATGTGGGCGAGCTGGGTGGCAATGCCCATTGCGATATTTTTGGCGTATACAGGAATGAAGTACGCGAATAAAAAATAGTTAAGTAAACAAAAAGCCTGGACATTTCCAGGCTTTTTTTGCTATTATTAGTTACCCTTAAGGAGGTTCTTGATGAGCAAGAAGAAGCAACATGGCCGTAATCAGTCTCGCGAAAAAGCTCGGCCCGTAGCTATTCGCAGGGAAAAGTCGGGAAGAATATGGCGCGTGGCTGACAAAGACAGGAAGTATTTTGAATATAGCCAAGATTTCGGATTCGGGATTTTGTCAAAGGTGACATTTGTGCACAGCGCGCCGCCCATGCAATGTGTGTCCGGGTACGATTCCACCGGGGAAGCGATTGGAGTCCTGTCTGTCGGAGTGAGTAAAATGCCGGCCGATGCGGTCAGAATCCTCTCCGTCGCGTACGATCCCAAAAATCGGCTTTTTCATGAAGTCGGCAACCCGGCAAACAAAATTGACTCGGCAGACTATTTGCTCCTCAAGGAGTACGGAGCTGCCATCGCCGGTTGGAAAACCGCTTAGTTCAAGTCAAACGCGAATAGCAGAGTGCTGCAAGGCACTCTGCTATTTTTTTGTAGGAAAATTTTAAATTAAGTTAACTTTTTTCTATAGTGTCTGCTTCAGCCTTTTGTTTTTTAGCTAAGGCAATAAAAGGCAAAGCGGCGAGCTGGAAAAAAGCCGCACCTAAGTAAGAGGCAGGGTAGCCCCAAACATCGGCAGCCCTCCCTAAAACCGGCTGAACAACAATGCCGCCGGAAGAGCCCATTAAGGAGTCAAAAGAAAGCACGGTTGCCCGCTGCTCCGAAGGAATGTTGCTGTTTAAATAGGTTTGGCGAATAGGCCCAAGGGCTGCAAAAACCAGTCCCCACACAAAGATTAAGCCCACTACAGCAAAAAAGTTGTGAGTAAAAGAAACTAAAATTAACACCAGGGCGGTAGTCAAAGTGCCGGTGAGCAGAGCGTTGGTCCTTAGGTTAAACAGGTTTTTTATTTTGCCGGCAAAGAATCCTCCGGCAATTTGTGAAGCTGCGACAAGCGCGGCAACCAGTCCCGCTATCCAGTAGGCTTTTTCGTCGCCGTAAAGCTCAAGTAAAAATGGCTGCAGGGCGTAAAAAATATAAAAACTTACACCGGTAGTAAACGGCGCGGCCAGCATAATCCATTTGACTTTCGCGTTTTTTAAACCGTTGTCAATTGACAGGCGAAAAATATTTTTTATTTCTTTAAATGGAGTATTGGTTTTCTTTGGGGTAAAGCCTAAATCTTTCATTAAGAAAAAGGCTACGGCAAAATTCAGTACTAAAATTGCCGACCTTGCAATATAAGGAATGCCTAAGCCAAAGGCTTGCGCCAGCAACCCTCCGCCTATGGAACCTGTTAACATGGCCGCCCCGCCTGCCATTTGTGCTTTGGCAAAAACATTCTCAAGGCTCCCGGTAAAGCCGGTGGCTTTAAGCGCGTCAACCAGCCAGGCTTCCAAAGCTCCGGAAAAGAAAGTAAAGCCAAGACCAAGCATTACGGAGGAAGCGGCCCAGCCCCAAAAAGGGCCATGGATTTTCCACATAAAAAGATACAGCAGCGTGGAAACAGAAAGCGTTATTGTCCCTAAAATATAAGAAGTCCTTCTGCCCCACATATCCGCAACAATGCCCGTGGGGATTTCAAAAATTACCTGTCCGGCAGTAAAAAAAGCATTGGCTAAAAAAGCCTGAAAATTGCTAAGTCCGGCATCCAACAAAAAAATTGTATTTATTCCCCAAATAAAAGAAGCGGCTAAGGTGTTGGTTAAAGTTAAATAAAGGTAAACGGACTGGATGCTTTGGGGCTTTTGTATGCTCATTGTTAGTTCTTTGTTAAGTAGGATTCATAATAAAACAAAAATCCTGATAAAATTGCAATCATCCAGGCAGTTAAGAATACGACTGTGGTTTTTTTATATTTTTGGAAAAAATTAATTCCCTGCTTATACCCCCGCCATGCAAAAATCATGAACACAATCAGCAGCAAAAACATTAAAAGAGAAAAAGTGCCGTGGAAAATTGCCACCGCCAAATGAAAAGTAGAATGCGGGTGAGCAGGGCCGTCGTTGTGCGTGACTGCCCGGTAGGTCATATAGCTAATGTTAAACAAGAGCTCATAACCCAAAGTCGCTGCCGTTAATTTTGCGGGAAATTTATTTTTGTAAAATCCGCTGTATAAAATATAAACCACCGAGGCAGTTACAGCAGCTTCGGTTATTAAAGTAAAAGTGCTAAACCACGGGATAGTTTCCATTTAAGGATTTATGTCTTGAGAAATTTCCACAATAGTGTCGAGCCTGTTTAGTTTTGCCCTGACCGCAGCAATACCAACAGCCATAACTGCCAGGTACGCCAGGCCGGTTACGCAGGTTTGGGTAAGGCTCGCAGGTTTAGCAAATACCAAAAATCCGCCTGAAACAAAAGTTAAGGCAACAAGCAAATAGCTATAGCGAAGCTTAGCCCGTGACGGGCTTAAAAACAGGTAGATTGTATAAACTACACTGGAAATGGCTATTACAATGTGAATAAGTAAAATCATGTAAGAAATTTATCTATTGGTATTATAACACAAAAAGTCAAAACTATTAGGAGGGAAAATTTAAACATACCTCTTGCCCATTTACTATCATCGGCGGCCTTAAAACCTCTAAAAGCCATTACTAGCCAGGCTAAGCACAGCACACTCATCACAAACAAGTAAACGTAGCCGGTATAATTTAAAAGCTTTAAAAGCAAAACGGCCACAGTGAAGGCAAGTATGTAAGCCAGAATATTCATCTTAGTACGGCGGACACCTTTGACCGCGGACAAAATTGGAATATCTGCTGCTACATATTCTTTTAAACGATAAATTGCGATTGCATAAAAATGCGGCATTTGCCAAAGCACAAAAATTGCAAATAGGATTATGGCCCCGGAATCAATTTCATAAGATACAGAGAGATATCCCACAACAGGTGGCATAGCTCCGGCAACACTGCCGATTTCGGTTCCATAAACAGAATAACGTTTACTAAAAGTATAAAGAAAGACGTAAACAAAGAAGCCTATGAGGGCCGCGTAGAGTGCCAAGTGGTTAGTGCTAAGTGCTAAGTTTGTGATACCAAAAATTAGCAGTACAATGCCAAAAGTGATCGCGTATGATTTTTTAACAGTACCTCTAACCATAGCGCGGTTTTTGGTGCGTTCCATTTTGGCGTCTATGTTAGCATCCAGAATGTTGTTAAAGACACATGCCGAAGCAACGATTAGCGATATGCCTACGATGGTTATCATTAGCAACTTAAAATCATAGGCGCCTTGCGAAGCCAAAAAAAAGCCGGCAGCGGTATTTATAGCGTTGCCGTAAATTATGCCGGGTTTGGTTAAATAGTAATAAGACTTTAGCATTCTACTTGTGTATGCCCTCGTCTTTAATAACATGCTCTTGCATTTGCATAGGAGTCATATGGTAGTTTAAATGGGTCATTATCCAAATGGATCCGGCAATTAAAATAAATACAACACCTAAAGTTGAGATGAGCACAGTAGAATTCCAAATTCGGTCCGCGCCTTTGTGCACGTGGAGGAAGAAAAATATTTGGACTACTAGTTGTAAGAAAGCTAGGCCAAGGATTATGGGAAGAGCACTGTTTAGCTGATTGGTTACGGCAAAATAGGCACCTAAAGTAAACGCGATAGAGAGAAGGAAACCGGTTAAATATGATTTGAATGTTGACATATAATTACCATCTCGAGCGAAGCGAGAGATCTGTAAATCGTCAGTGCAGATTTTTAACAGATTTCTCCCTCACTACGTTCGGTCGAAATGGGGTTAAACTTGTGACATTAGGTACACAATAGTAAAAATAAAAATCCAAACAATGTCTAAAAAGTGCCAGTAAAGGCTTAAGCGGGTGAGTTTGGAGATTACAAATCCGTTTAAGCCCAAATGTGTAATTTGTTTTAAGGCTACAAGTATCCAAAGCCCTCCTACTGCAATGTGCAACCCGTGGGTGCCTACGAGCGCAAAGAAGGAAGAGAGGAATGCGCTATTTTTCCAGGCGTGGCCTTCGGCAATTAAGTGAGAAAATTCTTTTAATTCAAAAAATAAAAAGGACAAACCCAAAATCAGTGTAATTACAAACCAAAAAATGGTTTGTTTTTTGTCTGCTTTGTGCGCCGCAAGCATGGCCAGGCCGCAGGTAAAACTGCTGGTCAGTAAAATGAGGGTAAGTTTAAGTGCGTCCGGCAGGCTAAAAAGTTCGGCTCCCGAGGGCCCGCCAAATGTGCTGCCCGAGAGCGCGGCGTAGGTTGCAAACAGGGTGGCAAACATCATTAGGTCGGTCATTAGGTAAATCCAAAACCCGAGTTGGGTTTTGCTGTCGTCGTGATGGCCGAGCTGGTTTTGATTAGTGGTTTCTTCCATGGTACTTTCTTTCCCCTCCCTGGATGGGAGGGGTTAGGGGAGGGTGATAATTTTTGATTTCACCCCTCCCTAGCCCTCCCCCTCAAGGGGAGGGAATTTATTTTTTAGTAAAAACTTTTATGCTCCGATTCTATCTTAGCGACTTCTGCGGCGGTAATTACGTATTCGGTCTCCTGGTCAAAAGAACGGGTGATTATTAAAATAATTGCTGCAATTAAAGATGCAATAACCAGCCACCAAATGTGCCAGACAAAACCAAAGCCAAACAGGAATGCGCAGGCGGAAATATAAATTCCCATTGCTGTATTTTTGGGCATATGAATGTCTTCGTATTTAGCTGATCTGCTGATCTGCTGATCTGCTGATCTGCTGGCTTTCATTTCCCAAAACGCGTCTTTATCGGTTACGTTTGGGATAACTGCAAAATTATAAATTGGGGGAGGGGAAGCTGTGGCCCACTCCAGAGCCCGGCCATTCCACGGGTCACCGGTAACATCTAAATTTTCACTTTTTTTAATAAAGCTGTAAACTATTTGCCAAAGCTGCATAGCAACGGCTGCGCAAATAATTAAAAAACCAAAACCGGCTATGGCAAACAGGGGTTGCCAGCCTAAGGAGGCGTCGTAATGGTCCAGCCTGCGGGACGCGCCCATAAAACCTAATATATACAGAGGCATAAACGAAACGAGGAAGCCAACAATCCAAAGCCAAAAAGCGTACCGCCCTAATTTTTCGTTTAACTTAAAACCGGTAATTTTGGGGAACCAATAAGAAATAGCTGCGAAAATTCCAAACAGCGCGCCGCCAATTGCCATAGTGTGGAAGTGGGCGACTAAAAATAAACTGTTGTGCAGCTGGAAGTCAGCTCCGGGGATTCCTAAAATGACTCCCGCCATGCCGCCCAGCGTAAAGGTGGCAACAAAACCAATAAACCAATACAGCGGCGTGCGGAAAATAATTTTGCCTTTGTACATTGTGGCCAGCCAGGAAAAAACCTGGACTCCGGTGGGAATGGCAATTATGCCGGTCATTATGCCAAAGAAAGCGTTAACATTTGCGCCCGCGCCCATGGTAAAGAAGTGGTGCAGCCAAACCAGTACAGAAAAGAGGGTAATAATTATTGCAGCCGCAACTAATGACGTGTAGGAAAAAAGTTTTTTTTGGCTAAAGGTGGAAACAATTTCGGAATACACCCCAAAAGCCGGGATCATTAAAATATAAACTTCCGGGTGGCCCCACGACCAAATGAGGTTGGTGTAAAGCATAGGGTTGCCGCCGTGGGTAGAAGTGAAAAAGTGAGCGCCAAAAGTTCTGTCGAGCGTAAGCAGAATTAGCGTCATTGCTAAAATAGGGAAAACGGAAAGTATTAGCACTTGGCTTAAGAGCCCGTTCCAGACAAAAAGCGGCATACGCATTAAAGTCATTCCTGGGGCGCGCATTTTTAAAATTGTGACCATAAAGTTTACGCCCGCAAGCAGCGTGCCAAGACCTGAAATTTGCAGGCTCCATATCCAATAATCCACCCCCACGCCGGGACTAAACTCAATGCCGGAAAGCGGGGCAATAGCCAGCCAGCCCACGGCAGAAAATTCTCCGCCAAGGAAGAAAAACATATTCATTAAAATAGCGCCTGCAACAAACAACCAAAAGCTTAAAGTATTTAGAAGCGGGAAAGCGACGTCGCGCGCGCCAATTTGCAAAGGCAAAATAAAATTCCAGAGCCCGGCCAAAAAACCCATGGTCACAAAAAAGACCATAATGGCGCCGTGCGCGGTAAAGATTTGCTGGAAATGTTCGGCGCTTAAAAACCCGGTGCCTGCGCCGGCCGAAAGAGTTTGCTGCAGCCAGATCATTCCGGCATCCAGCGCGCCGCGCGTAAGCATAAGCGCAGCCACTACAAAGTACATAATCCCAATTTTTTTTGGGTCAGTGGAAGTCAGCCATTCATTCCACAGCCATTTCCAGCGTTTAAAGTAGGTAAGTAAAAATATGACTGTTAAACCGCCAAGCGTCATGGAAACCGCCCCGCCAACGGTAAACCATTCGTGGGGGAGTGCTGACCAGGTTAAATTGCCTAGAATTAAAGAGCTCATAAAGATATTTGGATATTTGATATTGGGATATTAATCAGCTTCGCTCGCTTTGCTTTGATAAGTGCTATGGATGAAATTATTGAGTTTTTTTGAAAACTTTTCAGCCGTTTGTTTATATTGATTATAAAGTTCTTCCGGTACCTGACCTCTTTCTTTTAACAATTCAATCCAATGTTCATTGCATTCTAAAAAAGAACCGCGCGCATTGTAATAAAACTTAATCCTATCGAGGTAGTGGAATCTTCCGTAACCTTCGGCAATATTTGCCCCAGTTGAATCCGTTGACTCTATAAACTGATCACCATTAATCTTTTGCATCTTCCAATCCAAAGTTTGATAAATCTCCCAACCTATTCGCGACAACTCCCGTGACAGCTGATAAACTTCCAAATTCTGCAATGAAATATAATTAGGTTTGCTTTCCATAGTATCTATTAATATCCTAATATCTATAAATATCTTACTTAGCCATTTCTGTAGGACTCATATACTTCATAATTATACTATTGAACAGGTCTTTTTCCACCATAGAATAATTGGTTTGCTCATGATTTTCACTGGGCTCTAAGAGCTCGTTGTATTGCTCTTTGTGCAGCATTTGAGGGGAGTTTTTTACTTCCTTTACCCACGCATCAAATTCTCCCCGGCTTGTTGCCTTAACTTTAAAACGCATACCGGAATAACCTTTGCCGCTTATTTCGGAAGACTGGCCTTCAAAATTTCCGGTCTCGTTGGCAATTAAATGCAGTTTGGTGCTCATGGCTGCCATGGTATAAATTTGTCCGCCTAACTGCGGGATCCAAAAAGTGTTCATTGGCCCGTCGGAAGTCAGTTCAAAGTTTATGGGCGTGTTCGCCGGAATTTGCATAAAGTTAACCGTCGCTATATTTTGCTCGGGATAAATAAAAAGCCATTTCCACCTTAAAGATACTACTTGTACAGTCAGCGGTTTTTTGGCAGATGCAATTGGCTTGTAAGGATCCAACTCATGAGTGCTTTTTACAATAATTATAGAAATTACAAAAATTATCGCAACCGGTATAGCCCAAAGGAAAAAAGAGGATTTCGCGTTACTGGTTAAATTTGGGGAGTAGTTAACATCCTGTTTTTCGGCTTTGTATTTTTTTGAAAAATAAAAAAGAAAAAAATATGTCGGCGCCACTGCAATTAGCATTATTAAAGTGGCGGCAATTATTAACCAGCGCTGCTTTTCTGCAATCAGCCCTTTAGGTTCTAAAATGGCAAAAGTTAAGTCGGGCCAATTAATGGGGATTTGGGCCAGAGCTAAAACAACCAGCGCAAGAGCCAGCAATATGAAAAAAGCAGTTTTTATTCCAGACGATTTTGTTTCCATGCAAAGTTTATATATGCATTATATCACAAAATAAAAACACCCACTTTGGCAAGTGAGGGTGTTTTTGGTTTTAAGATTGGGCAAGCCTGCTTGCCAGTCCGGTGTAACTGTGGGGAGTAAATTCTTTAAGTTCCTTTTTTACCCTGTCGCTGATTTCCAAATTGTTTATAAATCGATGAATGTCATTGAGTGTCACATTCTCGCCCCTCGTGAGTTCTTTTAACTGTTCGTAAGGCATTTTTACTCCTTCTCTGCGCAAAACGGTTTGAATGGCTTCGGCAATAACTTCCGGGTGTTTTTCCAAATCCGCCGCCATCTTTTGAGGGTCGGGAGAAATTTTCGCCAAACCTTTTAGTAAATATTTATAAGCAATTATAGAGTGTGCCAAAGCCGTGCCAAAATTTCTTTGCACGGTGGAATCGGAAAGATCTCTTTGCAATCTTGATATGGGCAACTTATTAGCAAAATGATTAAATAGCGCGTTAGCCAAACCTAAGTTGCCTTCGCTGTTTTCAAAGTTAATTGGGTTGACTTTATGGGGCATAGCAGAAGAGCCAATTTCTCCGGCTACTGTTTTTTGCGTAATCCAGCCATCGCTTATATAGCGCCAAATGTCCTGGTTAAAGTCTACTAAAATGGTGTTGATGCGGCGGAAAGTATCAAAAATTTCTATGTATGAGTCGTGCGGTTCAATTTGCGTGGTGTAGAGGTTAGGTTCTAGATTCAAAAAGGTTTTGGGTCCAAGGGAATTTAGATGACTAATAAATTTTTGGGAGAATTTAATCCAGTTAACTTTTGGAAATGCGGCCATATGCGCGTTGTAGTTGCCGCTGGCACCGTTTAATTTACAGAGGATGGTTTGGGATTTTAATTTGTTTGCTTGTCTTTGCAATCTTTCTTTAAAGACCCTCATTTCTTTGCCAAAAGTGGTTGGGGACGCAGGCTGACCGTGGGTTCGGCTGAGCATAGGCAAGTTTTTGTATTTTTTTGCCTGTGAGGTTAAGTTAAGAATAATTTCATTAAGTGAAGGCATTAGGCCCCGGGTAATACCGTCTTTAAGCATTAAGGCATATGAGAGGTTGTTTACGTCTTCGGAAGTTAGACCAAAATGCACCCATTCCAAAACATTTTTTAAAGAAGTATTTTTAAGTTTTAGTTTAATAAAATATTCCACGGCTTTAACATCGTGGTTTGTTGCCGGGATGCCTTTGTGGCCTTTTCGTTCAATATCGGAAATAATTTGTGCATCACTTCCTTTGGGCTCGTATAAGGAGCGCACTAACTTTTTTTCTTTATCAGAAAGTTTTCTTTTGCCCAGTTTGCTTTGGGAAAGGGCAATAAAATATTCGCCTTCAACAATAATCCTGTAACGCATTAAAGCCTGCTCACTAAAAAAGGCTTTTAGTGCATCTGTTTGTTTTTCGTAGCGGCCGTCAATGGGGGATATGGATGTAAGCATAATTGTTTTATTCCCCTCCCTTGAGGGGAGGGGTTAGGGGAGGGTGATGAATTATAAATAAGCCTTGATTTTTTCTAACACTTCCTCAATGTTTTCTAAAACTTCATTGTTCCAAAATCTTAAAACTGTAAAACCTTCTTTTTTGAAAAAATTATCTCTAATTTTATCATCAGCAGAATCGTAATGCTGCCCGCCGTCAACTTCAATAATTAAGTATTTTTTTAGGCAGATAAAGTCGACGTAATACGTACCAATAAGTTGCTGTCTTCTGAATTTTTCACCGAGATTGTTGTTGCGTAAATAATACCATAGCTTTTTTTCTGCTTCGGTTAGATTATTGCGCAGCTTTCTTGATATTTGAGTTGTGTGGTTTGTCATTCACCCCTCCCCAGCCCTCCCCCTCCAGGGGAGGGAGGCATGTTTACAACCGATAGCTATTAAGGTTGTTTTCTATTCTTTGAAGTGCGGGGGTGTTTAAATCCGCTTCAAATTTTTGCCCGGTAATTTGTTCGAAAATTTGAATGTAGCGGGAAGAAAGTTCGGCTATCATATCCGCCGGAGCTTGTGGTAATACTTCGTCTTTGTATGGATCGCAGTTTTGTTTAAACCAAAGACGCAGAAATTCTTTGTCGAAATTTTGCGGCTCTTGCCCTTGGTCTATCCTGGATTGATAGGAGTCTGCCTGCCAATATCGCGAAGAGTCGGGTGTATGGATTTCATCAATCAACATCAATTTACCGTCTTCCGTTAAACCAAATTCATATTTAGTATCCACTAAAATAAGTCCGTGTTGTAACGCAAGTTCCTGGCCGCGGGTAAAAAGTTTTATGGCGGTGTCTGCCAACTGTTCCCAAAGCTCTTTTGATACAATTTGTTTTTCGATAATTTCTTTAGTGGTAAGCGGTGCGTCGTGGTCGTCAGACTTTGTGGTGGGCGTTAAAACCGGTTTTTCCAGTTTTTGGTTTTTTTTCATACCTTCCGGCAAGACAAAGTCGCCAAAATCCCGCTGGCCGTTGTTGTATAGTGTCCAAAGGCTCGTGCCCGTAACGCCTGTAATGTAGCCTCGCACGACCATCTCAATAGGGATCACCGAACATTTTTTTACTACAACTACATTTGGATCGGGAGAGCTGATTAAATGGTTTTGGATAATATCCTCGGTCTTTTCAAACCACCAGCGGCTTACTTGAGTAAGTATTTGGCCTTTGAAAGGAATTAACGCCAAGTTTCTATCAAACGCGCTGTACCTGTCGGTGGAAACCAAAATAATTTTATCCGGCTGCGTGTAGACATCGCGCACTTTGCCCTGGCGCCTTTGACCAATGTGTTTAAAATTAGTGGTTTCAATAACTTTATGCAGGACTTGCGATATAACTTCTTTATTCATAAATAATTTTCTTGCCAGGATTTAATTTTGAATCAATTACAACTTGTGGTTTTGCTGCTTTGGTTATTTTACCACAAATTTTTGCCTGTAGGTCAAAATCGTTCGCTCTTTTTATTGTGGTTTCGGCATCTTTCTCCTTTACTATTAGCAGCATACCCTGGCCGCCGTTCCAGACTTCGTAAAATTCTTCGTCATCTATATTATGCCAGGCGGCACAGTCTTTCATAATTTGCGGCGGATCGTATAAATCCGTAAGTTCGGCCGAAAGAGACCTGGGAAGCAACATATCTTTTGCCAATTTTTCTTTTATGCCGCCGCCGGAAAGGTGGACCAGACCGTGGATTTTTACTTCAGCCTGAAAATTTTTGTCGTACCAGCCGTGTATGGTGTTTATAAATACGTCATAAAGAAGGGAAGGGGCGGCCGCAAGTTTTATGCTTTTTTGAGCATCTTTATTTTCGTACCATCTCTCGCCAAATTTATCTTTAAGCGCAGCTCTAACCGCACTTATGCCGTTGCACCTAAATCCTTGTTCTTTTAGAGCGATAATAACCTGGCCGTCTCGCAGTGATTCTCCGGTTATCATTTTATCTTTGTGGTACGCGCCAATCATTGTGGCTGACCAGTTAAAGCGGGTTTTAGACTCTTGCCAGTCCGAACCAACAAACACTCCCATTTGCGCGGTTTCACCTTTAAGCGAAACTATTTTTGCTTCGCCCGATACTTTACCTAAACCCGATAGAAGTTTTTTATATTGGTTGCTGACTTCGTCGCCTTCATTTCCAACCGCGACAACGTCGAGCACATTAATAAAGACCAAAGGGATGCCGCCAAAACGGGTAACGTCACTGGAAGTCATAGCAACAATATCGTAAGCCGCCTGCTCATGGGTTTTTGCTGCGTCTACAAGCACGCCTTTGGTGCCCATGCCGTCAGTTGTGGCTTCTATAAAGTAGCCTTCGGGCAAGTTTTTAAAAGTAAACGGACGCGGGCCCCTAAAATGCCCGCCGGAAAAGTCGTGGACTTCCACAAAGGGGGAGTTTTGGTAGGAACCTTTACAAATTTTTCCGGCAAACGAGCTGAATTTAGATTCTTCTTCTACGTTCACGCCGTCTTTAGAATATTGGCTGGGCATTGATTGTTCTGTTATATTATATTATTCTTTCCAGTAAGGAGGATGCACATGGACCCATCGATTATAAATGAACTTCTTTTCGCAGAAGGCCATTTGGCAAAAGCTTTGGATTCGCTCGGGCAAGCTTCTACGAAATCCGATGATCTTGGGGCAGAAAGTTCAGCCTCAATTAAACGCTTCCGGGAGAGGCTGGCTGCCGAGCTGACCGGCTTTTCGGGATTCATTGCCAGATGCAGGGAAACACCGGAGGAAATGAATGAGGAACTGGCTTTGTCTGTTGAGGCGCGTTCGGGTTCGACTTTTCCTTTCGGCGTTCCGGGTATTTAGTGTTTAGCCGGCGGGTCTGTAGCAGGCCCGCTTTTTACTTTTCTCCCAAATATTTTTTATAACCTAACTCTTCCAACTTTTTGGCTTTAGTGTTAACTTGTTCCGCCATCTGATTTTTATAATCTGCCAATTTTTTTGCTAAATTTTCATCAGCCGCGGCTAAAATCTGGACGGCAAATAGCCCCGCATTTTTTCCGCCGTCAATTCCCATTGAGGCAACCGGCACGCCCGGAGGCATTTGCGCGGTAGAGAGTAGGGAATCCAGGCCGTTTAATTTCCAGTCAATTGGCACGCCAACAACCGGCAAGGTTGTGTTTGCTGCCATAACTCCGGCTAAATGTGCCGCACCACCCGCGCTGGCGATTATAACTTTAAGCCCTCTTTCTTTTGCAGTAGAAGCATATTCGTGGGCGCGCGCCGGCGTTCTGTGCGCCGAGCAAACAGTAATTTCAAAGGCCACACCAAATTCTTCTAAAACTTTGGCAGCTTCCTGCATTACTTTTAGGTCACTATCACTACCCATTATTATTCCAACTTTGTTCATAAATTAAGTAATTAATTATAATTTTATTTCTACTAAAAAATAAGGTTGTCCGGGGTTTGCGGTTGGGTGTAACTGTTTTACATCTTCGTGTGTCCTTAGGTACTCGCCGATTTGCTTTTGTAGTTTGCCTGTACCCCATCCATGAATGATTTTTACTAAACCATTCCCAGCATTTATCTGCTCTATTAAAAAACTATCAATTTCTGATTTCGCTTGATCAACGCTCATCCCATGCAAATCCAGCTCAGGATTCTTCCCCCCAAACTCTCTTTTTTCACCTCTCATAATTTAATTTCTTAATTATCTTTTTTAATTCTAACATATTACTTATTAAAAAATCTGGATGGGTTTTTCTCAATCGCGAAGTAGAATTATAGCCTCCTGTTATTGCTACAGTGTGGTAACCCCCATCTTTCCCAATTTCTATTTCTTCTTCGGAATCGCCGACTGATATAATTTCATTTGGTTTTAATTTATGCCTTTTAATAAAATTTTTAAGCTTTTCGGCTTTGCCCCTGCTGTGTAAATGCGAATGATCGTCATCTTCGCGGGCTAATACCACGTCGAAATATTTTTCTATTTTTAATCTTTTAAGCTGTTTTATTATATAATTTGTCACATGATTGCTGTAAATTACCGTTTTAATATTATTTTCTGCCAAATATTGTAAACAAACCCTTACTCCCGCGCGTGTTCGGCAGTTACTTACTCTAGCTTCATAATGTTTGTTGAATCTGCCATTAATTTCTATGCTGTGGTTTAAGTAAGCTTGCCTGTCCATACCCAAAGCCATTAGATAGTGAATTATGGGTATTTGGAAATGGGCCTGCAATAATTTTAAAGTTATTTTTCTTCTTAAATAAGGTTTAACAGCGTAGTTATCACCGGCAACGGCCAGCTTAGTGTCGGCTATTAATGTGCCGTTCCAGTCAAAAGCTACAAGTTTTATCATAAGAGTAGTGGTTAGTGAGTAGTGGTTAGTGAGTAGTGGTTAGTGAGTAGTCAAGCGATTTGGCGCCGATGTCCGTTCTGTAATGCATTCCATCAAAGTGGATTAATTTTGCTGCTTCGTAGGCTTTATCAAGCGCGGATTTTAAATTATCAGCTGTTACGCTGACTCCTAAAACTCTGCCGCCATTAGTGACAAGTTGATCATCGCTGATTTTTGTTCCGGCGTGGAAAACAATTACATTTTCCATTTTTGAGGCTTCTTCGATTCCAGAAATGGGTAATCCTTTTTCATACTTTCCCGGATATCCGCCCGAGGCCAGGGCAATGCAGCAGGCGTATTTGTTGTTCCACTCTATATTTAATTTATCCAAATTACCATCCACACACGCTTCCAAAATTTCCAAAAGGTCAGTTTTGAGCAATCGCATTAAACTTTGGGTTTCAGGGTCCCCAAACCGGGCGTTAAATTCAATAACTTTTGGTCCTTCTTTGGTTAGCATTAACCCCGGATACAGTAGCCCAACAAAAGGCGAACCTAGTTTTTTTAAGCCCTCCAGGGTTGGTTTAACTATTTTTTCTGCGACTTCGTTTAGCAGCTCTTGGCTAACCCAAGGTAGGGGAGCAATGGTGCCCATACCGCCGGTGTTAGGGCCTTTGTCTCCGTTGAATATGGATTTGTGGTCTTGGGCGGGCGGCAGAAGTTTAAAATTTTCTCCGTCACAAAACGCGTGGATAGAGAATTCCGGTCCTTGTAGAAATTGTTCAATGACCACTTCTGTCCCGGCTTGTCCAAGGGTTTTATTTATCATTAAATCTCTTAACACCTCTTCGGCTTCTTCCATAGTGTGGCAAATGGTTACGCCTTTGCCTAATGCCAAGCCGGAGGCTTTAATTACCACAGGCAAGAATTGAGGCTTAATGTAAGCCCAGGCGAGGTTATAGTCTGTGAAGGTTTTGTAATGGGCCGTGGGAATGTTTTGCCGGCTCATTAATTCTTTAGCAAAACTTTTTGACCATTCTATTTTGGAAGCAGCTTTAACCGGCCCCCAAATTTTTAAATTTTTTTCCAAAAAAGCGTCTACTATCCCGGCGGCCAGGGCGTCATCCGGGCCAACTACAGTAAGGTCAATTTGGCTTTTTAAAGCAAACTGGGCAAGCTCGCCTATATCACTAATAGGTATAGCGACATTTTCCCCAACCTCTGCCGTCCCTGCGTTACCGGGCGCAATAAAAATTTTCTCCACTTGCGGAGATTGTTTAATTTTCCAAGCCAAAGCATGCTCACGTCCACCTCCGCCAATTATTAGGATTTTTTTTCCGCCAGAGGCGGATCCCTGCCGGCCGGGCAGGCGGGCGCCTTCGGCGGACATGATATTACCCATTAGTTAGCCTTTCTAAAACCTCAACATACAAAGCATTTTCTTTCTTTTTTAGCCTTGCGTAAAGCGTTTCTACTGTATCGTTGGTCTCAACTTTTTCAAAACAGCGGCCGAGAACGGGCCCAAAATCGAAATTTAAAGTTAAAAAATGAATAGAAGATCCGGCAAAACCAGCTTTTTGATCTAGAAAATTCTGGATAGCCTTTGTGGTAAGCATACCTTTATTCCAAAGTCCGTCTGTATCGTCCGGGTTTTTTACCGTGCCCTCTTCGCTGTCGGGAATTAAGCCCGGGTGCAAATTTAAAATTTTATTTGGGAAAGCGTTTATTACCTCGTTGAGTATTATTTGTTTCCAACCGGCTAAACAAATATAATCAGGGTTTAATTTTTGCAAAAGCGGGAGTAACTCTTCTTTTTTTGCGCAAATTTCAATTGGCAAATTATTTTGTCTCGCCCGCTCTAACCCCGGAGCGTCTACTTTGTCACACACAACCGAGCCAATTTCAGCTTTTATCCGGCCGGATTTTGTGCCGTCTATAATAGCCTGGAGGTTAGTGCCCGTGCCGACATTCGAAATTAATATTGTTAATGTTTTCATAAAAAAGTAATCACATTCATACACGACTGTATGAATGTGTTAAATTTCGAGCATGTCTTTTGCGGTTTTGTCTTTTAATTTTTTGCTAATCCTTTTGTCTAAGGCCATTATTCCGGCTTTAAGCAAGGCTCCTCCCAGGGTTTTCCTTTTCGCCTTTTGTCGGAAGGGGTTTTCTAAGTTTTTTGTAATCTTCTGATGTTTGTCTAAATATTTTGCTTCCAAAGCACTTAGTTTATTGTGAGCCTTGCGTAAGCCCTCACCCCTTTCAGCTAAAATATTGTTTACGGTGGTAATTGTCCTTGCGGTTACGTGTAACTCTTTATCTATTTGCTCATAGGTTTGACCTTCTAGCAGCCGTCTCGCGATCTCCATTCTCTTGGCAAACATTTTGTATTCGGTGTGTGTGAATAAATCTTTAAAGAGTGTTTTAATATCTTCTTTAGAATCCATTAAAGTAAAAGCCGACCATAAGTTGTTAACATAGTGGCCAAAGTTTTCTGGGTCTAAGTGTTTACGCGATAATTTTGTCATATTCGGACAATACATTCATACAGTCGTGTATGAATGTATTGTAGTATAGTGTATTTTAAAATAATGCTCCTTGGGGTTTCACTTTGGTATAGACCGGTTCTTTAATTTCGGCTGCACGTTCTTTTAAATCTATGGGGTAATTTCCTGTAAAGCAGGAAGTGCAAAATAAGTCTTCTGAAACGCCGGTAGACTCGAGCAAGCCTTTTAAAGAAAGGAAATACAAACTGGTTGCGCCCAGGTATTGGCGAATTTCTTCCACAGTTTTGTGCGCAGCGATTAAATCTTTTTGTCTGGGAGTATCAATGCCATAAAAGTCCGGGTACTTTACCGGCGGCGAGCTAATTAACAAATGGACTTCCGTACAGCCGGCCTCAAAAAGCATTTTAACCAACTGCCTGGAAGTGGTGCCTCTTACTATAGAGTCATCCATAACTACAATTTTTTTACCCTTTAAGACCTCGGGCAGGGGAGTGAGTTTTAATTTTACCCCCAAATCGCGGCTGTGTTCTTCGGGCTGAATAAAAGTTCTGTGGATGTAGCGGTTTTTAACCAGCGCCATTTCCATTGGGATGCCCAAAGCTTTACTGTAGCCGCTGGCCACGGGGTAAGCGGTTTCGGGAACGGGGACGATTATGTCAGCATCAATAGGATATTCTTCGGCCAGCTTCATGCCGCAGTTGTTCCTAACCTCGTAAACCGATTTGCCTAAAATTTGGCTGTCTGGCCTGGCAAAATAAACAAACTCAAAAATGTCCAACTTGGTTTTGGCATCCGATAGTTTTACCGATTCAATCCCTTTTTCATTTATAATCACCATTTCGCCTGGTTCAATTTCGCGCACAAACTTTGCACCCACAGTGTGGAAAGCACAGGTTTCTGAAGCAATAACCGTGGTGTTGCCGTTTATTTTTCCCAAAGAAAGCGGCCTAATGCCGTAGCTGTCCCGAATCGCAATGAGTGAGTCTTTGGTTAAAATAGTTAAACAAAAAGCGCCCGTAAAAAGTGGGTAGGCTTTTATGACTGCATCTTTAATGCTATTTCCGTGTTCTATATAGTAGGCGAGGGCTTTGGCCATAAGCTCGGAATCTGAGCAGTCGTCGGTGGAAATATCTTTGCCTTCTAAAAATTCTTTTAATTCGGTTACAGAAGGCAAATTGCCGTTATGGGCCAAAGCAATATGATGGTTAATAACTACAGGCTGGGCGTGTTTAATATGCGAGCCTTCGGAGGTGGAGTAGCGGTTATGCCCAATGGCAATATGACCCTTAAGACTTTGAATTGTTTCTTCATTGTAAACCTGTGTGACCAGCCCCATGTTTTTATAGCAATCTAGACCAAAGCCATTGGCTACAGCAATCCCGGTGCTTTCTTGGCCCCGGTGCTGCAATGCAAAAAGCCCGTAAAAGGTTAGACGGCTTACGTCTAAGTTTTTCCCGTAAATTCCGAATATTCCGCATTTGTGGTTTAGGTCATTCATATTGGCTCCTTCGAACTTACGAACTTTTCCGAACTACGAACGGTCTCTAAATTAACAATTCTTTTATATTCTAAGCCTTTCTTAGTAAAATTTGATAGTATACCAAGTTTCAAATTAAAACTTTTTAAATATGCGAGCGTTTGCTCTATATTTTTTCTCGTGAAAAATCGGTCTGTTTTTAATTCCACGATAATTTTATCTTCAACAATAAAATCGGCATAATAAATTCCGATTGGAAAATCTTTGTAAACCAATTTTATCGGAACTTGTTCCTTAAAATTAATTCCTTTTAGTCTAAATTCTTCGGCTATTGCTTTCTGGTAATGTTTTTCTTGATGATTTGGCCCGAGTTCTTTATTAACTTCTAAAAGGGCTCCAACAATTTTGTAAGATAATTCTGGATACAAGAGGTCTGTTTTTTTAATTTTATTAGGCGAATACATGGTTCGTAGTTCGATTATTTCGTAAGTTCGCAGGATTAAATAAAGTATTTCACTCCGTTAACAAATATCTTTAACCCATCCCCATACTTTGGCAATTTTTGACCCGACCGAATCAGCTTCTCCTTCATAAGTGGCCACATAGGACTTTGGGTAAAGAACATAGCGCGTTCGGGGTGGGGCATAGTGCCCAAGATTTTGCCGTTTTCAGAGGTCATAATAGCTAAATCGGCAGTTGATCCGTTAGGGTTCGCTGCAAGGTTTTGGTAAGCACAGACGTCGCCTTTATAGTATACACCAGCAATTTGGCGGTTTTTTTTGATTGTTGATAAGGTGTTATTATCTGCAACAAATTTACCTTCCCCGTGCGCAATGGGTACTGACAATGTTTTAATTCCAGTAAGCCAGGGACTGCTTGATTGTATGCGTAAGTCTACCCACCTGTCCGTGTATCTATTATTGTCATTAAAAACCAAGGCGCCGGGAAGCAGGCCGGCTTGGGTTAAAATTTGAAAGCCGTTACAAATCCCAATTACTAATTTATCCTTGGAAGTAAATTCCTTTAAATATTTTTTTAAGTGGTTATTTAATTTGTTGGCGTAAGCCTTGCCTCCGCCTAAATCATCGCCGTAAGAAAAGCCGCCCGGTATTGCCAATATTTGGTAGCTCATTAATTTTTTTGGATTTTCCACTAAATCGTTAATATGTACAATCTCGGCCAGACCGCCGGCCAAAGTAAAAGCAGCCGCGGTTTCCTCTTCGCAGTTAAGGCCGTAGCCGGCAAGTACAATGATTTTGGGTAACGATTTAGCCATATAGGGTTTTGTAGTCAGCCCATTTATGGGCTGTTTTAACAGCTGATAAATTAGCTAACTACCTAGATCAATAATCTTTAAAAGTAGATTTATATTCTTTTAGCGCAGCGTTTAAATTTACATTCAAAATCTGTTTGCCGTCTTTGCTATTTATCACGAGCTTTGGATTTTTCCCCACTTGTCCGATTTTTGCAAATACATTTCCATGCATAAGTTTTTCAAACTTCTGTGCGTTTTGAGGGGCCACGCTCACCAAAATTCTGCCGGCACTTTCTGAAAATAAACCTTCTGCGTTGACTTTCCAGTTTCCCGGTAAATTTTTAAGGTCAATTTGTACGCCAAGGCCGCCGCCCATTACCGATTTTGACACAGCAACAGCGAGTCCGCCGCGGTTTACACTTATGGCGGATGCTACAAGGTTGTTTTGTACTGCCTGATAGAAAGAGCGGTAGAGTTTTAGGTTTTTATCAGTGTTAACACTTGGAGTAATCCCAAGTTTTTGGATTCCCGCCTGCGCGGGAATGACATAATTAAGGTATTCGCTTCCGGCCAGTTCGTTATTTGTCTCTCCTAATATATAGAGTAAGTCGCCCGGCAGTTTAACATCGAGAGAAATTGCTTTTTCTACATTCTCTATAACTCCCATTGTGGTTATTAATAGAGTTGGCGGGATTGATATTTTTAAAGGTTTACCGTCATTTCCAAAACCTTTAAAGTCGTTGTGCATACTGTCTTTGCCCGAAATAAACGGCGTGCCGTAAGCAGTGGCAATATCAAAGCAGGCTTGGGCTGCTTTTTTAAGTTGATAAAGTCTTTTTGGATCGTGAGGTGAACACCAACAGAAGTTATCTAATATCGCCATGTAATTAACATTTGCTCCCGCGGCCACAGCAGAACGAATTGCCGCATCTATACTATTGGCTGACATTTTGTAAGCGTCAGTTTCTGAAAGTAGAGGATTAAGCCCATAAGAAAGCACAACGCCTTTTTTAGAATCCAGCAAAGGGCGAATTACCGCGGCTTCGGAGTTAATTTTGCCGCGGCCTTGGAGTGGTTTTAAAATTGATGTGCCTTGGACTTCGTGGTCATACTGGGTGTTAACAAATTCTGTGGAAGTTATGTTTAGTCGCGCTAACATTTTTAATACGTCAGCAGAAAAATCTTTTTTATTTTGTAGTATCAGTTTATGAGTTACGGGTTTTGACTTACGGGTTGTTTGCTGCTGCTTTGGCCGGCCGTTGTGTAAAAATTCCATTTCTAAATCTAAAACGTTTTTGCCGTTGTATTTAACAACGCATTTATTATCTTGAGTAAACTTGCCAATTACCGTGGCTTCTACACCTCTGGCGTTCATTAGCTTTAAAAATTTTTGCCATTTGTTTTTTGGCACGGCTAAAACCATTCTTTCCTGCGACTCTGAAATCCAAATTTGCCAGGGTGCCAGGCCCGGATATTTTACCGGAACTTTATCCAGCTCTACTAAACAGCCGCCGGCTTCTTTGGCCATTTCACCAACAGCGCTGGAAATTCCTCCGGCGCCGCAGTCGGTAATAGAATTGTAAAGATTTAAATCCCTTGCCTCTTTGCAAATAGTATCAGAAAACTTTTTTTGGGTAATGGGATCGCCAATTTGCACGGCGGTTGCGGGGGAGTGGGAAGAAAGCCCTTCAGATGAAAACGTAGCGCCGTGAATGCCGTCCATTCCGACCCGACCCCCGACCATCACTATTAAATCTTGGCTTTCGGCTTTTTTTACCCAGGATTTTTTGTTACCAATTTTTTTGGGGATTAATCCTAAAGTTCCTGCAAACACCAAAGGCTTGCCTCTGTATCTAGAATCGAAAAACAAAAAACCCAAAGGCGTGGGGATGCCGCTTTGGTTACCTCCCGCGTTAATTCCCGCTACAACTCCGTCCATAATCCTGCGGGAGGAAAGCATTGGGTTTTTAAGTTGCTTGTCACGATATAATTTTGTTTTGTCCCCCGGGTCAGCCAAACAAAAGCCGTAAAAATTTGCCACCGGTTTTGCGCCCAGGCCAAAACCCAAAGCGTCGCGATTAACTCCGCCAATGCCTGTAATTGAGCCGCCAAAAGGGTCTAAGGCCGAAGGCGTGTTATGGGTTTCGACTTTGTAAGCAATAATATTTTTGGAGTCAAAACTAATTCCGCCCGCGTTGTCGGTAAAGACGGAGACGCAAAAATCTTTACGGCCCTTTTTTTTCCGGATTACTTCAGTGGCGCGCTTTATGTAATGTTTAAAAATTCCCTCTTTAATTTCATCAATTGGATCGGAAAAAATTGTGTGCTTACAGTGCTCAGACCAGGTTTGGGCCAGGGCTTCTAATTCTACATCTGTCGGCTGTCTGCCCAGCTTTTTAAAGTGAGCCTGAATTGCTTTTAGTTCACCCAGCGATAGAGCAAGTGGGCCCCGTCGCTTTTCTTCCATCCCCGACTTGATCGGGGATCCATTTTTATGGATTCCCGCTTTCGCGGGAATGGGGTAGTCCGGAATTCCCAGCTTCCCAAGTTTTGCCAGTTCTTCATCGCCCACATTTAAATTTACCTTTAAAATTTTATTTGAGGATTTAATTTTAACTTTCGGGATTCCAGACCCAAGACCGGTTTTTTTAAAATCATCCCAAGAAGTAATACTAGCCTTCTGGATTAGGGGATTATGCAGGCTCAATGCAATCTTATTTGCATCGGCAAAAGAAATTTTTCCTGAAATAAAAAAGACCTGGGACGTGTAAACGTTTTGTCCAGGTTTAAATTTTATCTTGGCGCCGTCCTGCAATGTTTCCCTGGCAGTATGCCCAACGTTGTCGGTAACTCCGGGTAAAAAGCCAATTTCTATGGCGTGGGAAAAGCGGGTAGCGGGTAGCGTGGAGGGATTAGTGTGGGTTTTTTGGATGAGCGGGTTTGCAAGCAGGTGTTTTGCCTTTTCAAGTTTTTTTGAGTCCAGCTTAGCATCAATTGTGTAACAGTCCGCAAGATACACTGCTCCTATTTTGTTTTTTAGTCCCAAGGCTTCAAACTGGTTTTTTTTAAGTCTAGCCCTGGGGTCTGTGATGGTGTATGTAGTATAGAGGCGGGTCATTAACTCACTTAAGATTTATAATTTTAGGTTGAATATGTTAAGTTGAATATGTTAAAGAAAATAAAAAACATCTCATAATAAGAAAAAATGAAGATGTCGTCGGGTCTTTAGGGCGGAGCAATTTCTGCACGGTGTTCTACACCCGCAGTGTAAGCAAAAAATCCCGTATTGTCAAGCAACAAAAAAAGAGGCCTAAAACACAGATGGGGTTACCATTTGTGTTTTAGGCACTATCTAAAGGAGGGACTAAAAAGCGAATTATTTAAAATGAGTCCTCCGAAGAAATAGGGGGCTCCGGTCCTCCTGACAAAGATCTGGTTGAGTAGATCTGAGTCTAAGGGGGACCGGAGCAGGGGCCCGGTAGGATGGTGCAGTCCAGCACCTCTGCCGGGAGTTCAATATACGAAAAAAATTTGAAAATGACGGCCGGGCGGCAAATCCCACCAATCGCATTGCAGTGGAGTACAATTTGCCGGCCGGCTTTGATAACGGCTACCTTCTTACGGACTTGTGGACTCGATGGATACAATCATAGGGTTGTTCTCCATTGGTTGACGACACTGAACTCGCAACGTTAATCCCCGTGGGGACTAAGCAATAAAACGATGATGCAAAAAGCGCACCAAATTCTCGTATTATCCTCCGTTTAGCTTATTGGCAGCTTACAGTTTTTGGCAGTGCTTTGTCAAATAAAAAAACCCGAAAAAGAAAATTAACAGATCGAGAGGAGTCGCAATCTCGAATAACACAGTTAATTTCTTTTCCGGGTTAGCGGCAGGTTAGCTCCATGCCAGGCCGCCAAGCGGGGTTCCGGGGCAATCTCGTCAAAATACCCGGCGGTCTTTTTTTCGTTTGTTTCTTGCCTTGCTCACAAACAGGATATTGCCCGAGAACATTTGGCCGTTTAAATGCCGTGCGGCCTCTACGGCGTCTTTGACTTCCGGAAGAGCCACAATTGCGAAGCTTCCGGGGTTATTTGTTGAAGTATTTGGCTGGACAACAATGAACCCTGTAGAGTATCCCATGGTTTCCAGCCATCGGCGCACGTCAATCCATTCACAATCGACGGGAAGGTTGCTTACAAAAATTCTCGCCACGTTGTTCTGCTGTCTGCGCCCGATGCTACTTTGGGCAGCTGAAAAAAACAAAAGGATGCAAAAGACATTTTTGCCCCCTTTGTACTTTAGGGTATTTTACTGTTCCGGTCTTTGTATGTCAAAGCTTAAAAATCCACTAAAGTCTCAAGGCTTGATTTTGGCGCAGAATTACTGTAGCCTGTCTAAGCTAGGAGGAACTATGGATCTCATCACAATAGGGATAGTGGCGATTGCTGTTGTTGTCTTTGTTGTCATCTGCATTATTGCAGGTGTTCGGCGGACTATCTTTTCCGACCTGTCGGACAGCTAATGACTCTCGGGTTATGCGTAACCCGAGGTCTTTTTTTTGCCCAAAAAGCAGTAAAGCGTTAAAATAGTAGTATGGGTAAAATTGCTTCATTTAAAAAATTTGCAGTATTTGACATAGACGGCACAATTTTCCGTTCCAGTCTTATTATTGAACTAAGCCATGAGCTGGTAAAAAGGGGGGTTTTCCCTCAAGTTGCTAAAAAGGAAATTGAGAAAGAATATTTAGCCTGGGTCAACCGTAAAGGCACTTACGAAGCTTATATTAACAAAGTGGTGCAAATTTATGTAAAGTATATTGGCGGCAAACGCTACCCTTTGGTAAAAAGCGCGGCGCAGGCTGTAATTAATTTTCAGAGGGACAAGGTTTACAGGTTTACCCGCGATCTCATTAAGCAATTAAAAAAACAAAACTATTTTTTGGTTGCTATTTCCGGCTCGCCTTCATATATAGTAGAGGCGTATGCCAAGGCCATTGGGTTTAATTTATTTTTTGGCACGGTCCTGGAAATTAAAAACGGTAAATTTACGGGCAAAGTTTTAAATTTGGATTCCGCTTACCATAAAGCCAAGATTTTAAAAAGCGTTGCAAAAAAATACTCTATCCGTTTAAAGCAATCCATAGCAGTTGGAGATACAGAAGGGGATATAGCTATGTTGTCACTGGTTGGTAAACCCATTGCGTTTAATCCAAACCATAAGCTTGCCAAGACTGCACGACAAAAAAAGTGGAAAATAGTAGTTGAAAGAAAAGACGTAATTTATAAGGTAAAAAATTTCGATTTCGTGGTATAATTATTGAAATGATTGACTATCAAGAAATCAAAACAAAAATTCAAGGGGAAGTTGAAACTGACGAAGCGACTTTAAAAAAATACAGCCGCGATGCCAGTATTTTTGAGGTTATTCCCCGCTGCATTGTTCATCCTAAAAATGCGGAAGATGTAAAAAATTTGGTGAGTTGGGTTAACCAAAACAAACAAAAAAATCCGGAGCTTTCCATAACCGCCCGCTCCGCCGGTACCGATATGTCCGGCGGGCCTTTAAATGACTCCATTATTTTAGACGTTACTTCACATTTTAATAAAATTTTTAAAATTGAATCTACCGGCCCAGATACCGGCAGCGCAACCTTAGAGCCGGGAGTGTTTTACCGCGACTTTGAAAAAGAAACCCTGGCAAAAAATTTAATTCTACCCTGCTATACGGCTTCAAAAAGCTTAAATACAGTCGGCGGTATGGTGGCCAACAATTCAGCAGGCGAAAAAACCCTGTCTTTGGGGCAAATGAAAGAATATATAGAGGAGATGGAGGTTGTGCTTTCCGACGGGCAAACTTATGTTTTTGGGGAGTTGAGTGAAGATGACCTGGACAGGAAAATGAAGCTTACGGGTTTTGAAGGCGAAATTTACCGAAAAGTTTTCCGTCTCATTAAAGAGAATTACGAGACAATTTCAGAGGCCAAGCCAACCACTTCCAAAAATTCGGCCGGTTATTTGTTGTGGGAAGCCTGGGACAAACGCAGGCGCACTTTTAATATGGCCAAATTATTCACCGGCTCGCAGGGTACTTTAGGGATTATTACAAAAGTAAAAATTAAACTTTTAAAACCCAAACAAAAGAGCGAACTGCTGGTGATTTTTATGAAGGACTTACACAATTTGGGCGACGTGGTGGACACCGTGGTAAAACATCACCCCGAAAGTTTTGAAAGTTTTGACGACCATACTTTTAATTTGGCAATGCGGTTTTTCCCCGATATGCTTAAACGTATGAAAGGCAACTTAATAAGTTTAGCCCTGCAATTTTTACCCGAACTGTGGATGACCATAACCGGCGGTGTCCCCAAACTAATTTTAATTGCGGAATTTACAGGGGAAACCGAAGAGGAAGTTTACCAAAAATTGCTCATTGCCCAAAAAGAAGTTGTGGCCAGGTTTAAGCTTAAAACGCACATTACCAAAAATGCCCAGGAAGCCCAAAAGTACTGGGTGGTGAGAAGAGAGAGTTTTAGCCTGCTGCGGCAGCATACCCACGGGCTGGCAACCGCCCCTTTTATAGACGACATTGTGGTTCATCCGCAGCAATTACCGCAATTTTTGCCCGAACTTAACACAATTTTAGCCAAGTATCCGTCACTTATTTACACCATAGCCGGCCATGCCGGGGACGCCAATTTCCATATAATTCCTTTAATGGATTTAACCAAAGAAGACCAGCGGGCAATAATTCCGAAACTTGCGGACGAAGTTTACGATTTAGTTATTAGATACCAGGGCAGCATTACTGCGGAGCACAACGACGGGCTTATTCGCTCGCCGTATTTGGAAAAAATGTACGGGCAAAAAGTGGTCGGACTTTTTGCAGAAATAAAGCAAATTTTTGACCCCCACAACATTTTTAACCCGCGCAAAAAGGTGGGCAGCAGTCTGAGTTACGCCCTGGAGCACATAAAGAAGACGCTATAACAGTAACTATAATCATCACCGGACATAGTAATTGTTATTATTATGGTTTGACCCATACTTGCGCCGGGCAAGAATTTTTTATATGATACCATCATATATATGTACTACTTTGCCTACAGCTCGAACATGAACCTAGAACACATGCGAAGACTTTGCGGATGGCATTTTAATGTTTTGGGGGCGGCAGTGCTGAAAGGTTATGAGTTCGGTGCGGACTTGCGCGGCTACTTTAACATAAGACAAAAGGCCGGCGCGTTCGTCAACGGGGTTTTGTATGAGTTAGACCAGCATTGTATAGACATATTAGATGAAGCCGAAGGCTTCCCCCAGGTTTTTTCCAGGGCGGAAATTATGGTGGAGGACCTGAAAGGCCAGCTTATAAAAGCGTGGGTGTACCTGCAACCGCCGGAGAAGTTTGGCGGCAATTATATTAAAGAGAATTTTTTAAAAATTGTAATTTCCGGCGCGCAAGGCAACCGCCTGCCCGAGGCCTGGATAAAATTTTTGCAGACTTTTTCACCTACGGAGTCTAACAATGGTAAATTTGAGCTCAATGCCTAAACATTTAAATATAAAAATTTCAGGCCGGGTGCAGGGGGTTGGCTTCCGTTTTTCTTCTTACGAAAAATTTGTGGAATTGGGTCTTTTGGGCAGGGCCGAAAACACCCAAGACGGGGGACTGTTAATAGACGTGGAGGGGGCCGAAGACAAATTGGACACATTGCTGGAATGGTCTAAGCGCGGTCCGACCGGGGCGCAGGTGCAAAATGTGGAAATAACGGAAGTTGCCGCACCTTTTGTGCCTTTAAAGAACAGTTAGAGCACCAAATAGCAAGCCTTAAATTTCACCCCGGTGCCAGGGAAATTTTTTAAAAATTGAATTTTAGATATTGTTTGTAACTTGTTATTTGGAATTTAGCCATGCAAATTAATATCTCAACTCAAAAGAAAAAACAGGTTGTAGATATAACAGATCGGATTGATCAAATTTTATTGCGCGAAAAAATTAAGGATGGCTTGTGCCATCTTTTTATAAAACACACCACTGCCTGCCTGACCACCGCAGATTTAGACGCCGGAGGGACGGACTTAGATTATTTGGACGCATTTGAGGCCCTAATGCCCAAACTAAATTACAGGCATCCTCATAACCCTGCGCATGTGGTTGACCATATTTTAGCCAGCATAATTGGGCCGGGCATAAGTTTGCCGGTTTATGGCGGAAAGCTTAATTTGGGGCAGTGGCAAAGAGTGGTGCTAATTGAGCTAGACGGTCCAAGGGAAAGAGAAGTGGTGTTAACCATAATGGAACAAGATTGACAAGAACCATACAAATCTTTTAAATCATTTAAATCTTGCCAATGTTTTAAATTAACTTTATGTCTGATGTCAGAGAAATAATTTGGGTAGTTGTAAACAGCAATTCGGCCAAAGAGGCCGATAACATTGGCAAGGCTTGTTTAAAACGCCGACTGTGCGCCTGTTACGGGATAATCCCGCGGATCAAAAGCGTGTACTATTGGCCGCCCGGGTCCGGTAAACTGGAAACTTCCAAAGGCCCGCTGCTGACTTTAGAAACCCTGCCTAAGCACTATGCAAAAATTGTAAAACTGGTAAAATCCCTGCATAGCGACCAAGTGCCTTTTATTGGCCAGCTGGAAATTGAGAAGGTGGAAAAGAATTTTTATAACTGGTTGAAAACGGAAACTAAGTAATCAATAAAGCGTTAAACTATATAGTATGAAAAAGATTTTAATTGTTTTAGCCATTATTATTTTGGGGCTTAGTCTTTATATTTTGCAAAATTTTAAAGGCGCCCTGCCGGCAATTACCAAACCGCCCGGGGACATTACCGAGATGATACCCCAAACCGGCAATACCAGCACGCCGGTAAACATCACCAACATGCCTTTAACCCTGCCGGGTGGTTTTTCTATTTCTATTTTTGCAAAAAGTTTGCCCGGAGCCAGGGACATTGCCGTTGATAATTTTGGAAATATGTGGGTTAGCCAAACCGGCGAAGGCATAATTTCCCAGCTTGAAGTCCAAAACGGTGTTGTGGTAAGGCAAAACGCGGTATTTAGAAATTTAGACAGGCCACACGGTTTGGCCATTGACGGCAATATGCTGTATTTTGCCGAAGAAACTAAAATTACCCGGGTTGCTTTATATAGCGACGATGCGGGGCAAAAAATAGCCGAACTTCCTGAAGGCGGCAGGCATTACACCCGCAGCCTGGTTTTTGGCAGAGATGGCAGACTCTATGTTTCCATAGGCTCCACCTGCGACGTTTGCCGCGAAGAAGATGAACGGATTGCGACTATTTATTCCATGAACAAAGACGGGAGTGATTTTAAAAAAACGGCATTCGGCCTGCGTAACTCCGTGTTTATGGCGCTAAACGAACAGAGCGGAAAAATTTGGGCCACAGAAATGGGACGCGATAATTTAGGGGACGATTTGCCACCGGATGAAATTAATATTATAGAGGCAGGAAAAAATTACGGCTGGCCAATTTGCTACGGCAAAAAAATCCACGACACGGTTTTTGACAATAACCAATATATTAAAGATCCGTGCCAGGATACGGTTGCCTCCCACATAGATTTACCGGCCCACAGCGCACCTTTAGGTTTGGCTTTTATTCCCGCAAATAAAAATTGGCCCAAAGAATATGAGGGCGATTTAATTGTTGCTTTTCACGGCAGCTTGAACAGAAGCCAGCCAACGGGCTACAAGCTTACCAGGGTTAAGTTAAGCGGGGCAGGGGAATTGGAAGGTTTTGAAGATTTTGTTTCAGGTTGGTTATCAAAAGACGGAACAACATCTCTAGGGCGCCCGGTGGGTTTGGTTTTTGGAAATGACGGGGCGTTATATGTTACCGACGACAAAGCCGGGGTGGTTTATAAGGTTTCACCCCAAAGCTCGGAAATTTTCGTCAGCGCGCCTTTGGCAAACACCAAAGTTACCTCGCCAATTAAAATTTCCGGAAAAGCAAGGGGAAACTGGTTTTTTGAAGCCAGCTTTCCGGTTAAACTGCTGGACGAAGACGGCAGTGTGCTCTCACAAAGTTTTGTTACTGCGCAGGGGGAGTGGATGACTCAGGATTTTGTTAACTTTTCCGGCCAGTTAGATTTTGTTAAGCCCAAAGGCGAGATTGGCAGCTTAGTTTTTGAAAATGACAACCCTTCAGGTATGCCGGAAATGCGCAAAGAGTTTAAATTACCTGTAAATTTTAAATGAAAAAAGCATTTTTAGGAGTTTTAATTCTTTTGTTTGCGGCTGCAATAACTTTTTTGTTTTTGAAAATAAAACAAAATAAAAATTTAGGCGGACCGGCTAAGCCTCCGCCTCCAATTAATGCTGCAATTATGAAGATCCAAAGTTATGCCTTTGGCAATAACCAAATTATCCCATCCAAATATACCTGTGACGGGGAAAATATTAACCCGCCTTTGGAATTTGTTGATGTCCCCAAGAACATTTCTACGCTGGTATTAATAGTAGATGACCCCGATGCGCCCATGGGCACGTGGGTGCACTGGACAGTCTGGAATATTGCGCCGGACATTAACTTGGTCGCGGAAAATTCCGTGCCACAGTCCTCCGTACAGGGCAAAACCAGCAGCGGACAAAATGTATACGGGGGCCCCTGTCCTCCAAGCGGGACGCATCGTTATTTTTTTAAACTTTTTGCGCTAGACAGTAAGCTAACCGTGCCTTCTTATTCCACGGCTGCAGATTTAGAAAAAGCAATGCAGGGCCATATTTTAGATGAAGCAGAATTGGTCGGATTGTACAAACGTCCGTAAATTTGCCAAGTCTTAGCCAAAAAACCAACAAAATTTTAATTTGTTGGTTTTTTGCTTAAAAAATGCTATAATAATAAAAATAGTTTTGAATGAAACCTAAACAAAAATTGCAAAATTCTTCCGGCTTTAGCATAATCGAGCTCATGGTGAGTATCGGCATTTTTGCGCTGTTATTGGTGGGAGTTTTGGCCTCGGTGGGCGCAATTAACCGGGCCACCAAAGTCGCAAGGGAAAAGACCGTGCTTTCCAGCCTGGCAAGTAATTATTTAGAAGTGGTACGTAATATGCCTTACGCCGACATCGGCGTAATTAACGGCAACCCGGTGGGGAATTTACCGGATTCTAATAACGCCTATTCGCAGAAAATTGAAGCCACGGTTTACAACATTTACTACGAAGCCTTTTATATTGACGATCCCTCAGACGGCACGGCAGGAGGCGACCCGGACGACTTATCTCCCACAGATTACAAGCAGGTAAAAATGAGCATCTTAAATACGGATACAGGAGTGGCGACTCGTTTTTTAACAAATGTTGTGCCGGAAGGCTCGGAAGGAGTTTCCAATACCGGAACGCTTTCCATTAAAGTGGTTAACGCGCAGGGTTTGCCGGTGCCGGACGCAAACATTCATATTCAGTACCCAACCAGCTCGCCTTTTTCGCTAAGCGTTGACCGAACGAGCGACAGCAGCGGGGACTGGGTGGAGGTTGGCCTTACCCCTGCAGTAAATAATTATCGCATTGTTGTCACAAAGGAAGGATACTCCTCTGACCAGACCTATCCGATTACGGCTGCAAACCCAAACCCAACCAAGCCCGATGCAACAGTGCAGGTGGGTGTGGTTACCCAAATAACATTTTCCATAGACTTGTTAAGCAACTTAACTGTCCGTACAGTAGACCAGTATTGTGCTAACATAAACGGCGTTGGCGTAAATGTAGTCGGGGCAAAACTAATAGGCACTGACCCGGACGTTGCAAAGTTCGCCCAGCTTTATTATTCAGGGCCGGCTGCTTACCCCAACGGGCAAATTGATTTAAACGACATAGAATGGGACACTTATACGCCCACGCTGGCGCCACTGCAGCCTTATACCGTGGTTGGAACCTCTCCGGTGCAAAAAATTGACGTAATGCCCAACACCAGCCAGGTCTTTACAATGTATTTGAGCACGGAGAGTACGGGTATAAGTCTTTTAGTAATTGTCAAAGATGCAATAACCGGGGCGCCTTTGGAAGGGGCGCAAATCCATTTGCATAAGGGCGGGAGCGAGCCGCAGGATTATTTTGGCACTTCGGGCGGCAGTGTTTGGCAGCAGTCTGACTGGATCGGCGGAGCGGGCTCTGACAACTGGAGCCCTTCACAGCCGAACACGTATTACCAAACAACAGGAAGTATTTATATTAATTCCGGCAATGGCTCCAATTCAGTTGAATTACAAAAAAATGTCGGAAACAATTACGTTGTTGACGCCACCTCCACTTTGGAATCTTCGGCTTTTGACACAGGCAGCAATAATTCCAGCTTTACCACTTTGTCCTGGGAACCAACTTCGCAGGATCCAAACACATTTTTAGGTTTTCAGATTGCAACCAATAACGACAATTTGACCTGGGACTTTAAAGGCCCAGACGGCACTGAAGATACTTATTACACCGTTCCCGGTTCCGGCATAAATAGTCTCCACGACAACAGCAGGTACGTGAGATATAAATTATTCCTCTCTACATCTGACCATAAAAAAACTCCGGTTTTAAGTTCCTTAGTTTTAAATTATGTTTCCGGATGTTTTGCGCCGGGCCAGTTTTTCTTTCCTAATTTGACCCCAAGCGAAGGCTCGGCATGGGATATTTCGGTTGTGTTACCCGGCTATGAGCCTTACTTCCTTGGGTGGGTAGAAATTAATAACGGCTTCAACCCGCCGCTGGAAATATTAATGATGCCGCAATGAACTTGTTTGAGGCTAAAAATGGAGAGACAAATTCCGAAGAGGGGTTTACCATAATTGAGATTGTGGTCGCGATTTTTGTTTTCGGTTTAATTGTCTGGGGGCTGCTGGGGTTATTTTCAAATATTTTCAGTTCGTCATATAAGTCGGGCGGACTTTTGGTAGACTCGGATTCCGCCAGAAGGCTGGCCATACAACTGACGGCTGAATTACGAAACGCCCAGCTTGGCAGCACGGGAGCTTATGTTTTAGACACGGCTGAAGACCAGCAAATAATTTATTATTCACCAGGCGCAGACGGCGATTTGGGCGTGGAAAGAATCCGCTATTTTGCAGCTGACGGCAAGCTGCACAAAGGCATAACAGAGTATAACGGAGTTACTTACAACACTTCAACCGAACAGACAATAGTGGTTCAAAAAAACCTGGCCAACGGCTCAAACCCGATATTTTATTATTATGACGGAAATTATACCGGATCCTCAACAGAAGTTTCATTAAGCCAGCCGGTAAACCCAAGCCAGGTAAGGTTTATTAAATTAAATTTGCAAATATTTAACACAGCCGGGGTGGACAACACCAATACCTATACCGTGACCTCCGGCGCGGCAATAAGAAATGTAAAAACAAACCTTGGAGAATAGTTATGCATAATGTTTCAAAATTTTTGGTTAAGCGCCTAAAACCGGAGCCGCAAAAACCGGTTGGGCCTGCGGGCCAGGGCGGTTCTGTCCTAATTTACAACATTGTTGTTATTTTTATTTTTAGCGTGGTGCTGCTTGGGGTTTTAACTTTTGCCACCATCCAGTTGCGTTTAACCAGGAGTTCGGTCAACAGGGAAATGGCTTTCCATATTGCAGAGGCGGGGGTTAATTATTATCAGTGGCGGCTCGCGCACTTTCCTACCGATTTTTATGACGGCAACGCTAGCAGTTCCAGCCCCGGGCCTTATGTGCATGACTTTATAGATAAAGATACCGATGAAATTGTGGGAAGATACAGTTTAATAATTACACCGCCACTTCCCGGCTCAACAGTGGTTAACATAGAGTCTACCGGCTATACTTTAGAAAACCCTGCGCAAAAGCGAATAATTTCGGTGAAGTACGGAATTGACTCCCTGGCCAGCTACGCTTTTTTGACCAATGCGGCGGTGTGGGTGGGAGACACTGAGCATGTGGACGGCCAGTTTAGGGCAAATGGGGGAATCCGTTTTGACGGCACGGGCAATGCACCCATAATGTCGGCGAAAACAACCTATTTGTGCACGCCCCCGTTTGGTTGCTCGCCAACCTCCACGCAGCCGGGGATTTGGGGCTCTGCGCCCACAAGCACACAAAATTTTTGGCAATTTCCTGTGCAAAATATAGATTTTAATACCATCACAGCCAACCTGGCAACGCTCAAAAGTACGGCTCAGGCAGACGGCGAGCCGGCATACCTTTCACCTTCCAACAAACAAGGTTATTCTTTTGTATTTACCTCCAACGGGAAGGTTGATATTTATTCAGTCAAAAAGGTGGAAAACCCCCCGGCGCAGGCCTGGGATGTTAACGGGCAGGCGGTTAACACTTCGGTGGATTACGATCCCAATCCGGCCCAGAGACAACTGCTTTATTCCCAGGCATCAATCCCTCCCAGCGGAATATTTTATGTTGAAGACAAGGTCTGGGTGGAAGGGGTAGTAAACGGACATGTCCAAATTGTTGCCGCTCAGCTGCCCTATAACCCAAACACTGCGCCTAAAATAATTATTCCCAATAATATTACTTACGCGGCTTATGATGGCTCTTGTGTGTTGGGTTTGCTTTCCCAAAAAGATATTGTCATTAGCTATAACGCGCCTGACAACCTGGTTATTAACGGGGCATTGGTTGCGCAAAACGGCAGCATACAGGTTTACCAATACGCGCCCAGCACCAACATTAAGAACAGCATTACAGTTAGCGGCAGCATTATAAGTTACGGACCCTGGGCGTGGTCTTATGTGGACGTTTTGAATAATGTGGTTTCAGGTTTTACCAACACTTACACAACTTACGACTCTAACCTGCTTTATAACCCGCCGCCCAGTTTTCCGGCACAGTCTACTGACTACGAGCAGCTTAGCTGGACAAGCAATTAATTTTTTAAGATTGTAATATGAAACCACGTTTAGTAAAAATTTTTTTAGCCGCAAGCTTTGTTTTTTTAGTTTTGCAGACTGAAATGGTTTTGGCCCAGGAGAGGGTAAATGGGGGGCCGGCGCAGCTTCCGTCCCAAAATGTGCTTCAGCCGCCTCCGAATTATACCGCCCCAAACCTTAAGGGCAATGTCCAAAGCTCGGGCCAGGCAGCAACACAGCCGGCTGTTTTGGAAGATGCTGCAAATCCGGAAATCTTGCCCCGGGAAGATACGGATACAAAAAGTGCGGGCGGGCTGAATATTTGGCTGGCCTTGGCGCTTGTGGCGTTATTTGCCTTTGTGTATTATGTATTTAAGCAGTCACAAAAGGACAGTAACCAAGCTCCCTAAATGCCAGGATTAACATTTAGCTTTAACAAAAATGTGTGTCCTTATTGCGGCAACAACCCGGTGCCGCATTTTGTTTTTTGGTACGACGAAAGCCTGAATATTTTGTTTACGCCCCTGCGGCAGAGGCTTTTGTATAACCCCTTAACTAAATTTTTAAAAAACCGCCGGCTAGACCAAAAAATTTGGCATGCGGTTTTATTTTTTTTAAAATTTTTGGGAGTTATTAAAATTCAAGACGACCCTGCTAAAAGTAAAGTCAGGCGCGCCCAGGTTTTGTGGGAAGAAGCGGGGAGACGGGATATCCAAATGCAGGAGTTGTTGTTCTTTGGAAAAGCTATTGACGTATACAGTGCTCAGTATACAGTAGACAGTAAAAAGAAAGAGATTGTTTTTTCCGGGTTGCCCAGGCCGCTTGGTTATATTAACCATCGGTTAGATTTAATGGATGACAAAGCCTGGTTAAAAAAACTTTTTGAGCAAAATTATTTGCCAGTGCCAAAAGGCGCGGCAGTTTCCGGTTTTGCGGAAGCTTTAAAAATATTTCAAAAGATCCAGGAACCAAAATCTAGTATCCGGCCGGTAATAGTTAAGCCCAGAACCGGTAGCCGCGGGAGGCACAGCACCACTTTTGTTTTTACACAGGAAGATTTAAAAAAAGCTTTTAAAGTCGCAAAGCAACTTTGTTATTGGGTAATTGTCGAAGAACAATTATTTGGTCCAGTGTATCGTGCCACTGTAATAAACTTTGAGTTGTGCGGAGTGTTGCGCGGAGATCCGCCGCAAATAGTAGGGGATGGCACTCACAGCATCCGGGAGTTGGTTTTTTTAAAGAACCAATTGCCGCATAAAGGAGTTAAAGATATTAAAATAGATTTAGATGTTGAAATGTTTTTATTTCGCCAAAAATTAAATCTAACATCTGTTTTAAACAAAGACCAAATTGTAAATTTGTCAGAAAAAATCGGAGTAAACTATGGCGGCTCATCGAGCGAAGATTTTGAGGCGTGCCATCCGGACAACAAAGAATTATTTGAAAAAGCCGCTAAAGTTTTGGGAGACCCGATTGTAGGCTTTGACTTTATAATCCAAGATATTACTAAAACCTGGAAAGAACAAAAATGCGGTTTTATAGAAGCCAACTCATTGCCGTTTATTAATTTACACCACGATCCTTTGTATGGGCAGAGTAGAAATGTTGCGGCAAAGGTTTGGGATTTAATAGAGAGGAAATATGTTTAAGGAACACACATTTGGCGGTTCCTTAATGATAAATTAATTGTAGCATTTCATTCGGAGTTTTTCCTCCCAAACCACAGTGCTCCAGATCGTTGTAATACATATTCCACAACC